>BNJU01000847.1_pt1 | contig 406431 bp, 528 predicted proteins | sample 8539281 | NCBI WGS metagenome assembly BNJU01 (sample SAMD00202456, study PRJDB9452) | human saliva metagenome | isolation source: human saliva | place: Japan
CACGGGCCGTTCTCAAATCGCCCGCGTACTCTCCTTCTAATACCTCGCAGCATCAAATGCGGTGATTTCGCAACCTCCCGCTTGCTTTCCCCGTGTTCCATGCGCGATAGCGCCCAATATCAACGGAGGAGAGAAATGCCGCAGCTATCCCAGCCCATCACCCACCGCACACTGCTCGCCCGCTGCCGTGCCGATGATCGTGTCACAGCCTTTTATGAATGTGAACTCATCGACGGCTTTGTGGCGCCGCCGGGACGGAGGCTGTCGGCGATCAACATTGTCATGCCGTTCATCCTGCTCACGATTGTGCTCGCAACCATGCTCGGCACGGGCGGAGTGCCCTTGTCGCGGCGTGAGCTCGGGCGGAAAAAGGCCATACGCGAAAATTTTTCCTGCTCGTCCTCGTCTGCGCTGGCTCTCAGCACGATGACGCCGCTTGGCATGAGCTTCCTGCGCCCGATCCTTCATTTCTTCGGCGCGGACGACGCCTCTATCCGCTCTGCGAAGTGTACGCCATTCCTCCTTTGTCTCACACCGCTCACGATGGCGGGCTGATCCTCGACATCTCCTCGTTGCAGGGCAGCCGCGTCTCGCACGTTTCTCGTTCGTCGGCGGCATCACAACATGGTGCTCGACCACATCCTCCCCTTGTCCTCGGTCAGACCGAGGGAGCATCCATCGCGACGGCGACGGGCTACCATCTCCGCATTCGTAGGGCTTTACTACTTCACCATCCATCGGGCGCGGCACGCTCCGCTTCGTCCGTCCCATCTGGCGATGTTGCGCCCGCCCTCCGCGATGTAACGGCTCAAGTGAGATGGTGATGCAGTTTCGATGAGCCTCATCACACCGTCATGAACAACACGATGATGCATACTTGCGGGGCGGACGGCGTGGCGGCAATCGCCACTTCCTGAGTATATTCTGGTCTGCTTACCGTCATTTACATGGGCTATTGAGGGCGTCGCACCTCTGGCGAGCTTCAACTACGGAAAGTCGCGACACGCACGCCCCTGCGCAAAACTCGCGCCGCAGCCTCACGATCATCGCCGTATTCTCCTCGTTACCACCTGCGGTCACATCCCGATCGCGGCCCCAGTCAGGCATCTTCGCCGCCAGGCACGCACGTCTGGCGACCTCGCCGTGCACGGCTTCCGCATCCATGCGACCGCCTTCCTCTCCTCGGATTCAGTATGTACGGCCCATCGTTCTTCACCTGCGCTCGGCGACGGCACACACCCGCCTCCTCCGTCTGGGACACACCGTCTGTCTCCCTCGGCTTCCTGCCCTCCTGCCGTACATCTGGCGTGGACGGTGTATTCGGCGACGCCTGCCGCAGACTCTCGGTGCATCGGTCACCTTCCGTTTCTGGCGAAAAACGGAGGCACACCGTTGTTGGTAACACAAACTTGAGAATGTCTCGATTTTTTTATTTCAGCATGTGAGCAGTGTCGAAACGTATCCTGCCCATCATAGCAGGTATCCACGATACCGTGCGCGCTCATATTCCTTCAGTCCGCGGTAGTAGAACGCCTTTACGCTCCCCACGATGAATGGAACGGGAAACACGGATAACCAGCGATCCCCGTGTTCTATTATATATAGAATCCGTCTTCGTTGATGTATAAGGTTTAAGACCATTTAGTGCTTATTGGTGCTTATCGTACGGAAAGACACAAGTTGTTCTTCAAAGCGATAGAGGTCACGGCGGCTGATGCGATAGTGACGCCTGATTTTATACGCCTTTAGTTCGCCGTTGTTGCTGTAGGTGTATAGCGTGGATTGTGGGATGCCCAATAATTCTGATGCGTCCTTGGGCTGAACATTACCATTTGTCCCACGCCCGCTTTTGTCAAGAAGAAGTCGTCAAGGTCTCAGGCTGGCAGGCAGGCAAGGAGCCTGGTCAACTGCGCCAGGTTCTTCTGTTAAAATATAGAAAGCGTTCTAATTATCAGTCAGACATGGAAATAACAAGAGAGTGCAGAGCGCGTCGTCTCTGCCTCTTATGTCTGTCCTAAGCGTTTTATTGTTTAGTGGCCGACGCCACGTTCGAGGAGGTCATTCTATGGGCAAAGTTTCAGCATCTTCATCCTTCCCTGCTTCTGCCTGGGCGGGCATGAAGGAGGCTAGAGGTACGATAACCGTGGCTATCGTGGCGATAAGAGGGAAGATGGGCGTCAGCGCTCATGCGCAGCAGGAGGTCTTGACGTTGGTGTCTGCCTAACTTATGTAGTATGTTGTTTATAAGTTAGCCTTTAAGACGCTTAAGTATCTTTTTAAGTATATTCAATATATACTTTTCCCCTTTTTCTAACTTGTGTCCCACCCAGCCATTTTTGCCATTTTTGTATATTTGTCCCACCCAAGAACGCAGCGCGCTTTGATGTTCTTCGTACTTCATATCGCCCTCGGGCTGCACCATAATCCCCTCGTCCATCATTTCCTCGATGTTATGCCTGTTGCCTCTTTCTTTTTGTCTCGTCGTTTATCCATGCTATAAGCCAATAGGCCGTAGCTATGGTGATAGCATCCAAGCGGTCATTATGAGCGATGGCGTTCTTGTCCCGACATATTCGCGTCATTTGGTAGATGAGGCTATAGGTCTGTCCACTCATAGCGTCTGTAGTCATTGATAACGCTCTGCTGACGATCAGCCGGTGGCGCATGAGGACGGGTTCGAGCGTCGATGATACGCAGCTCTTCTGCTTTGTATTCTAACCTCAGTGATGATACGACGTAGGCATTTCTCCTTACTGAAGATGGAGACATGATTTGGTGAACACAATGCTGAAGTTTGCCTCACGACGATCTCGTTGTCTCAGAACTTTGCGAGCTGTGCCATCTGGGTAAGAGCAAGGTCAGCCGTATCCCTCAGTAAAGCCTCCCACGTCCATAAGGAGCCAGGTACGTTGATGGTTTTCATACCGCAGGCATCGTTGCTGCCTGCAGGGTCAATCGCCATGACCAACCCTGTGTAAGGTAATAAAGTCAGGGCTATGACCGAGCGGTATAGTACATCGCTATTCATGGCAACACAGGGGATGTTCCCCATGCGCTGTTGCGGCCCGTCTGCCCACGCCTGGTGCTGGTTTCGTGGTCTAGGCTGTCTATGATGAGGTCAGACCTGAGGATATTTTCGTAGCCTGAGGTTGGAAAGGAGCATGAACTCAAGCAAAGCCCGCACGCTCATAAGACAAACGCCTCGATTTCAATTTCATCAGCGCGACGTAACAGTAGGTTTCTGGCATACTCTTTTTTTAGTCACTGAGATATTTGTCTCGGATGAATGGAGCATGTCTCTCGTAGCTTTCCATTTCTCTTCGCCTTGGTGATAGCGACTGTCCAGATTCTTGTCTCGTAGCTTCTCCGCAGAGTGTTGTAAAGGTTGGCTTCATTTTGTGGTGTCCCAAGATAATGATCTGGCTGCCCGGTTTAGATATGTCGTACTTTTGACCGCTTCCAGACAGTTTGTCTCGTTGCAGCTGTGTTCCGCTGTTCTTCGGAACTTCCACGTCATCCGGAAATTAGAGGTCGGCGCGTGCGCTCGTGATCCGTCCTGTGATGCCAACAGACTTGACGCTCGGGATAGCGTCTGCCTGTGCCCCCGCCGACGCTGGGAATATGTTCTGTGTGTTCACTGACTTTGTCTGCCTTCATGTCCGCGAGGAAGGGCAGCGCGGATGATGCTCGATGAAGCGAGCGTTGTCGTCGGCGCGGTCACGCGACGCGGATATGATGAGGACTTGAGATCACGATTCGCCAGAGGCAGCGCCACACGGCGAGGCGCAGGTGAGGAAGCTCTTGATGACTCCGCGAAAGCCTTGATAACGATGCGGTCGCCGGCGGTTCTGTAAATATTAAGCAGGTCTACTTGGATGGGTGTTGGCCTGGCAGTCTGATGGATTTCCACGTAGACAAACGCCCGTAGTGCGTTGTTGTTTCATATTTTCAATGTCCTGGGTTCGACCAGTTCAATGAGCACTTGTTGTGTCATTTCCAATGAGATCAGGATGGTGCTGATATCCGCACAATGGTCTGCACGCCCGTCCTGTGGTGGTGATAGCGTTGTCTTGAGGAACTGGCACTTGGCGAGGAAGGCGGGTTCTTTTCAGCATCTCCTCGTCCTTCAGCCCTTCCAAGAAGTGCATCGGCTTCCCGCTGCAAGTGCATCAATACCTCTGTGTTTTATCCCCGCCATGTTGTTTGTCTTCGTTAGTGTTCGCTCTGTTCTATGATGCTACGAATGACATAATCCGGCGCAGATGATGTCCAGCGTGAGTGTGTCAGTGGCTCAATTCGAATGTCCCTCGAGTTGTTCCACAGCGGGAAAATGCCGCGCTGGCACTGAGCGAATGGCTCGATCACCTGCCCAGACAGGTTACCCCGCATGACGCGCTACGTTAGTCACCACCGATGCCATCAAAGAAGTTGTCAGCGTCATATCATGTGATTCCTGCATTTGTTTCTTTCCTGCAATCAAAAATGTATTTTCCACTGCATCACCCACCATTGACTTTGTTGTTCTTCAGGTCATAGTGAAGTTCAACGGCGATGGAGTGATCTTCTTATAGTTGCGCTGAAGTGATTGATGTAGGCTTTACCGTCATGGACACCCGCGCCGACGCCTAGCCCCAGTTGCGGTAGCGTTGACCGGTAGATGCCGACGGGATGTCTTTGTTCTCCGGCTGGCGCGGCGACGATGGTGGCATCCGTTTTGGCAGCGCCCTTTTTAGGCAGCAAAGCACAGTATCGTTTGGCGAGCTTTTCCCGCACGGTATAGGCAACACTACCCCCGCCATCGCCCCTGTTCATTGTAGAGCGTCCGAGGGCGTCTCAGCCCATCTGCATCCCGGAACATAGCTGGCAGTTTCTCGCGCGTTGCTTTGTCTGCGTCCAGCTTGTTTTTGCATGACGTGTTTTGTTCACGGCTTCTCGTAAGAGGATGATGGGTTTCTTTGTCTTTTCGCTGTCATGCTTGTGCCCAAAGCGAACAAGACACAAAGGATAAGGGTAAGACAAACAAAAAAGAACCGCCATAAGACGGCTCTTCTGCTCGTGCCTTTAATCCGTTTACAAAGGATATTGGCATCAAAGGTTTTCCTCCAATCAACGCTCCCGTCGGTGTACGTCATTACGAAGCCTTAATGTCGTCATTGGACGACCACTGGGCGTTCCAGAGGTGACAGCCGAGGGACGCTAACAATGTAGTTTTCGAGCCAGTGACAGGAGGCACAGACGCTACGTCCGATGGCGTTGCAAACGCCCCTGCACATGGCGGTCATTTCGTCGGGGTCAAAGGCGAAGCTCTGCGTGCTTTGTACCGGTCTGCATCCTTATGTCGTGAACACAGGCAGCTCAAGGAGTACTCCTGTTATGGTCAATGATGTTGGCAATGGCGCCCCTCGCGTGCGTGTTGCTCGTCCAGTCCGTAGCCATAGTGGCGGCGCGCCGCAGATGAGCCTGACACGGTGCGCTTGCTGACGTTACGTCTGAACATCATCGACGCTCAGGTGCCTACAGGAGTGAGCGGATTACGCAAAGCTACAGCCCGCGTCCTTTACGGCGTCCCAGTTCACCAACCGTTGTTTTCGGATACGCTGACCTCTTTCGATATTTTTTGTCTCCTTTCAGTCGTTTCTCTTCGGCGATCTGTTTCATCTTACCGCAGGAATGGTGATGATATAGCCAAAGCCCATGCGGTCGATGTTCTTCAATGAGGCTCATGCTCTCGATGAGGGCAAATCCTGCAAATGACCATGTCACGGAAATGCTCTACGTGGATGGCGGTGTCGAGCATGAAGCCGATGAGGATGCAGAGGAAGATGCCGACTTTCTTGAATAGCCCCTTGAACTCACAGCAGAGCTAAGACGATGATGCTTTAGCCCTGTGGCGACACCTGTGAGGACATCAAGGCACATGAGGACAGGCGTTTGATGCTTGCGTTTATCCTCCAACGGCTCTGTCCAGAAGTGTACAGATGCCGAAGATGGTACCGCAGGAGTTCGGTACTTGTCCAGAGGCTCGTAATGGTTTCGTAAAGGTTGTTCATTGTACCTGCTTTCTTAGGTTTGTTTGATGATTGGCGTGGGGTTGCCGCTTCACAAAATAGTTGCTTCCTCCTCAGGGCGCAGTCGAATCCGCCGCAGTTGCGCACGATGAGTTCCTATGGACGCACGCCCCGTTTGGTGGGGACGTTGGTTCCGGCAGTAAAGAACCAGAATACATGACCATTCATTGGTGATGATGTTCGAAGATGGTTTTCTGCGGAGGGTGAGTACGTCGAAGGCGCAGCGGTGGCGCATCCACCAGCAACGACGGTGTCGCCAATGTTGTAGGAGGTCTGGTTGTTTCATGTGTCTGCGCTTACGCCGGAGAGGATTCAGGGTCGAAGTGGGCGAAGGCGACAGGTGATTAAGCCGTCTTCGACGACTTGATAGGAGGGTGATAGGTTTCTGTCTGGTCGGCGTAGTAGATGGTGCCGACGCGGTAATGCGGCGCCGTTGTTGCGCCACCGTCCGTCCTCGGTCGGTGAGGCGTTTCAGACGACGTCACCATCTTTGAACGTGTCACCGTTGCCCATGCCGCTCCCACGACGTCCCCATTTGTTTTCTGCGTCGGTCTGCCTCCTGTGACGCATTGGACGATGATGTTGTCCATGATGTCCCCGTTGTATAAGATGTTTCGCGGTGCGCCACTGCAGTTTGCGCACCGGAGGTAGTGAACGGGAGCGCGTCAAGGACGATGGCTGGTGGCGATGGGCTGTGCGGGTGGGTTCCTGGGTTTTCTTAGCAGGGTCATCTCTGCGCCGGGGCTCAAGATGCTGCCGCCGCTCGGTGCCGTCGCCCTGCGCCCCCGCCCGAGACATACTGCCAGATGATGTCCCCACGACGCAGTAAGGGTTGCTGCGTGGGGCGTTCCTGGTGGTGCCGTCGTGACGGTCAAGGCGGTAGATGCTGCGCCTCACAGTAGGAGTTCGCGAACCATGTGTGCGGCTCCCAGAGTTGCCTGATGAATTTGAGGTCGCCGTCCCCCACTTGGCGTGTGCCGAGCCATGCGGTATCATACGGGGGTATGCGGGCAGGAAAGTTCTCGAAGACTTCGTAGATTCTGCCTCCGCGATGAATCGCTGTCCTGCGGATACGTCCATGTTCGCTGTCCATGTGCTGCACCAGCTCCCGTCTTTCCGATGGCGTCCACCAGCATCCGTCGGTCTGTTGACGCTGTCATTCACGCCGTCCAGTTCGGTGCCGTCTGTGTGGGTCGGGGCTGCGCCGCTCTGCGTGGATGCACCCACATATAGCGGGTACCAGCTGACTGGCGCACGATTACACGTCTCTTTGATAGCGCTTGGTTATATCATGGCTCCAGACAAGTTAAAGTATAGCGCAGGTGGCTGTGCCGCAGGTGAATCTGTCTGCTGGTGTGCGTCGGTTTTGTCGCAAAGGAGAGGGTTCCGCCGCGCAAAGGTAACGCACGTTGTAGAATTGGCCTTTTTCTCGTTGTCGAGAAAGGTGTCCGAGACGCGCACGATTTCGTTTTTTTCATCGGTTGTGCGGTCGTCGCTCCAGTTGACGCCGCGTCCGAAGTAACGCCATGTGACGCTGCCATCGTTACAGACGCCAGATGCGTGGGTTTCTGACGCCCGTGGCAGCGCGGCGGGTTCCCACGATCTGAAGCCCGAAGTGTGGAGGATTCAGACCGATGACAGTTGCGACAAAATGATCCCGGGAAACTGAAAGCGCGCTTGGTGATGGCGGTATGCTGGGGAGAACTTATCCAAAGATGTTAAATCTATCATCCGGCGGGTTGAGGACGACGACATCCGTCGATGTTTACGAGTCCCCAAAGACACGCCCATAGGTAAGGTTAAATCCTCGACCATGTGCGCCGAGCGAAACGAGTCCCAGGGATGTCGTTATAATGGAAGACGCAGCAAAGGAGGCAACGCCCCCTGCCATAACCGATCTGGATGAATGGTTGTAGACAATATCTTCTGCGTAGAGGTTGCTACAATCGTGATGTCAAGGCGGTTCATGGCAGTTCTTGAAGTGATGTTCTTCACGCCGTCCATGGCGGTGACGCCCCATACCCCCCGCATCTGGCACTCACGCACGTCGGAGTAGCAGTGAGGCGTGCAGCATATAGCCGGATGTAATTATCTGCGCCTTTTTCTTGCCCGTTATGCTGAAGCCCTCTGAAGGTTTGACGGTGACGTTGTAGCAGTCCCAGAGGTAAATCATGGTGTTTGAACGTGCGGTTGGAAAGTTTCCCTCGTTGCGGCGAAAGGTGAAGTCGCAATGTCCGCGTTGTGTCTTTTGCACCACAGGACGAGCAGATGATCTGCAGAAACGGCGAGACGCACGTCACAGCGATGGGGCAGCAGTACGGCGGGCAGGTAGGTGATGTTCAGCGGGTGAAGGTCTGCGTTCTTGACGCTGTTCGTGCGAGGTCGCTGATTGGCAGTTGATTTCTTCGCCTCCCCTGCGTGCTGCTAATCATCGGTAGGATCATGCATACCGTCCATGTCATGTGCACCAGAGTTCGCGGCGCGGTACGGTGTAGAGGTGTACCCGAATCGTCACGTGCCGCGTAGGGTCTTCGAGTTTGATCACGGTGTTCGGGGCACGGTGTCACCATGCTCGTCTGGAAATGACAAATGTGTCGGCGGTAAAGCGCTTCTTTGACTGTCGCATTGTGTTCGTAGCTCAGGCGGTTGTTCCCCCAGACGATGCCGAAACCAGGCGGCGTTGTCATCGACGAGGAGTGTCGCTCCTGAGAGTGTCTACATCGTTGTTGCAATTGAATGGCGTCCGTGCCTTTCTTGTAGATGATGCCGTCGTGCTGGCGACTTTGCGGTAACTTTGGTCAGTCCCTGTCGTCGTAGACATATTTGTCGTCGGCGTAGTGGGTGACAAAGACGCGCTGGCAGGTTCGGTCGTCGCTCACCCCGTCAAGGAGGGCACCAAACATGATAAGTTGACTTTGTACCCGTCGAGGACAGCAAAAAGCCCGCTGGCAAGTGCGATCGTCGGCGGGATGCGTCATTGCCGTTCCGATCTTTGTTGAGCTTTTGACGATGCGGTACTGTGCGCCCCCGCCCTCACTCGTTGTGTCATAGTTGTGTGGACGATGTCCTACGGCAAGGTGTGGTAGGCTTGCATTTCGACGCTGTAGAAGAGAGGCATACGAGGAGTTTTCACCTTCCTCCCCCTGTCCCCACTCTGCCCGCTCCCGCCTGCACTGCCATAGAGCCCCTGCCCTCAATACGACGAAGAATTGCTGGTGTTGCGGTGAGGTCATCGCCGCGTGTTAAGGACGCGCCATCGTTGAATTCCGATGACGGCTGGTGGCTGTCTTGCGATATATATCTCACGGTCTGTGGGGACTGTGCGCAGCAGCACGACTTGCTGTTTTCGACGCGGTAGTCGATGTTGTAGGCAAGCCCATATCGTCGATGGTGACGTGGATGAATTTTCTGGCAAGGTATATTCAAAAGGAATGGTGTATTCTTCTGCCCGCCATGCATTTGACGCTGACTTGTGTTCCATAGGTTCTCATTGTTTCTTCGGGCGCTTTCTGGTACGCCGCTGTCTTTGATGTAGGCTGTCTGCGAGGTCATGAACGGATGAGGCGTGGTATCGGCAGTACATTGTATAGTCATGCACATCTCTTTGCGTTCCTTCATTCATAAAGCCCGCCGCCCTATGCCGAAGGTGACGGGAGCAAGAAGTTTTGATAGCGGGCAGTTGCGCAATGGCACCGAATCTGTCTTTTTGCATCTGGTCTTCGGTGCACGCGCGGTCAACGGTGGTGCGGATGGTGGGTGCGCCTGTCCATACTCTACGCACGTTGACAAAAGAAAGAGGGATGCTGGCAGAGCGTGGCGGCTGCGTCGCAGAGTGGCTGTCCTTCGTCAAACTGCTGTTTGAGGTGGCCATTCGCCCCGTGGCGTTTCCTGCGGCGTGCTATGAGGGCATTCCCGAAAGCTCCGCACGCAGCATGAACGCGGCGGTGCCCGTCACTATAGACATACCAACGCGACGCATCGTCGAGGTCAGGCGGTAAGCGCACGCATGGTCTGGTCCATCCGCTGATGGCACGGTGTTGTAGTCGAACCGCAATAGGGTACCATCATCCAGTCGTTGGCTTTGGATAAGCGTTTCGCCCTTTGTCTTGTGCCTGAGACAACGCCCCGCCCTGCATGGGTTTGTGTCATTCCGTAGAACTGGAAGTAGCCTTGCGGGTCGCTCACGCCACGCGTTCCAGTCGGCAACCGATACACGCCTCATCGTCCACCTGTGTATATTTCCGCAAGCCGCCGCGATGTCGAACTTTCGGGGTGATGTTGAGGCTTTTGCTCATTTCAGTAGTGGGTTGGTGCCATTTGCTGAACGTCTGAATCCATGTGCGCAGGCGACGCGTCGGTGATGTAGCCCTGTGCGGAAATGGCGTACATGTTGGTCATTTTGGGAGCATGTTGAGTGTGTAGACGTAACTTTCCTGGTTAGGTATCCAGTCGTTTCATCCGCATCGAGTGCTCCACCGATGCGGTCTGCATCTTTGGTAGCTGCAATGTGGATGGCCTCTGTCTTGGAAGTTGACGTGGCCCCTGCCCCGCGGGTTGCTCCCGCACAGGTGTCTCTCCATGTCAAGCACTTTTCTGCACTCACTTTTCCTGCCGTGCTCAGCGCGTTTACGAGACTGGGGAGGAAGCCGACGAGGTTGTGGAGGCCGCCATAGCGATAGCTCCACCGATCTCACTGAGCTGTGCAAATCCCATGTTTGCGCCATTCTTGACATAAGAGGTACCAGACCAAGGCGGCAAGGCTGTGGTTTTGAGCACAAGAGTGTCCTCACAAGGGACGGCATCCGCAGTTCTTTCAGGAGCGCTCAATCTCACGATAGTCATTCATGACACTCTTGTTGGCGTCGCCGATAGAGGGGCTTTGGTCAGTTCGTTCTCGATCTTGCCATGGCCTCTGGTATTCTTTTCTTCTGTGGAATACGTTCTCTTAGTTGCAATCTCCCAACGAACTGTTGTACGTTCTTCTGCACGATATGTCCACAAAGTTGCGAGGTTGTTGTCAGCGATAGGCGAACTCATCTGGCGTTCCCGCGTTCATCTTCATTTCGAGAGATGTGTCCATCGGATGCGTTGTTTAGAAAGTTCAGTTCACCGGACATGACCAATCACTTTGGGGTCTGTGGAACTTCATCCGTATCACGGAGCAGGATGCTTTGATTTCATCGTCGAGGCGTTTTTCCAACCACCTTTGCGTCTTGGCCGGTGGCTCGGGCATTTTCAGCGGCTTTTCGCGTCCCCGCGGTACGCCTTCTTCGATGTTCTTTCACCTGATGCGCTTCGTTTCATCCGCACGTCGCGTTTGATTACCTCTTGATGGTGTCATACTGCGCCAGGTGCGGATGTATCACGCAGATGGTCGGCGGCGTCCGAAGGAGCTAGCCAGCCTGAAACTGCGCGAGGTGGTCGTCAATCTGACGCCATAGTTCATCGTCAACGGCTTCCTATCTTTCAATGAGGTTGTTGGTTCTTGCCCAAAGTAGTCCGCAGAGTGCCGGCCTATGTCGATCTGTTCTTCCGATAATGGCGCATGTGCTCTGTTGCTTTTTTGACTTCGGGACATCCATCAATGCAGAGGCTTTGTTCCTGCGTACTTTGCGTTGTAGTAGCGCACGGCCATGTTGTCAAAGGTGTTTCGTGCGTTGCGGCGATCAATCTTCTTGTTGGCGTTCATCCATGCAAGACGCGCGTCGGCGTAACCAAGGTACGACAGCCAAACGCTTGATGATGGCTTCCTTCTGCTCCTTCCGGAAAGCGTTTCAGCTTAGATAGTCCCCGCTTCGTGCATCCATAAAGAGGACATGTCCTATGAGGGTTGTGGGCAGTTGGAGTTGAGTTAGCTATGAGGCCAGATGCCCTGCTCCAAGAATTTACTGACGCCCCAGTGCCCATCTGTTCCAAGGTTGCCTGTGTCTCTTTGGTACCAGGGTCTAGTTTGTAGAGGTCCCTCGAAGAGTTTTGGATTGAGGAGGTTGTCCCGCGAGAAGCGCATCCCCGCAAAGGCGGTCGAGCCATCGGGTTGTACGGACACCGATAAAGCCAGTGCGTCTGCCGCCCGTTTCTGTGCGAGCAGCAATCTTGTCACGTCGTCTTTGTTCAGGTGACGTTACTGCCGAGGGCTTTGTTGATGATGCCCCGATGCGGCTGCGGAATCCTGCCAGTTTCATCGTCCTCTACTGCATGGGCAAAGACTCGGGGTCTTGTGTGTCATACTGGCGGCGAAATGTCGCTGAATACATGATTCTTCTTGTTCATGTACTTCTTGACATCCTCCATGAGTTTGGTGAAGTTCTCTGTGCCGATGTTTTTCTGGGCCCCTGCATGAACGCCTAACCTGGCGGGCAAGGAGCGTCCACACGGGCGGGGTCTTTTGATGTTGTCCGTGAGGAGTACGGTAGTTTTCTATTCGGGACGTAGAACGCCTTGGCATCGATGGGCAGTTCGCGTCCGCTCACACGAGACACAAGAGCAGTTACCTTTCATAGGTGGTAGTACCATGCTGCTGTTCTTCTCTACAAAGTCAGATTGTTTCAATCTTTTCCATACTCAGTCATGAGTTTTTTCACATTTCCACGGTTTCGTTATGAATCACATTTGTGTCTATGCCCGCGTCCATGTAGGCTTTCTCGGTTTCTGCTTTGTCTGCTACCTCTGCCACATGGGCGGTGAGGCTTTCCCTGCGACCATAAGCGAGACGGCGAAGGCTTTCCCTGCACCAAGCCCTGCCGAGAGCACTGTCCCTGCAAGCATGGCAGCGGTTGCGTCAAAGGCGTAGTTTACGTCCTCCCGCCATAGGTCTGTTTGAGGTAGTCATTGATTAGGGGCCGGTGATGTGCCCATTGGCTACTTTGCCAAGGTGTAGGCGTTCGTCCGGTAACGCGAAGCGATCTCACGGGCTTTGCTGACGTTGGTGGATGGCACTGCCAAGACGCCCAAGCATCTGCACGCCTTTTGACTGCACTGCCCATGGGGACAAGGTTCATTGGTCTACGATGTAGCCGGCAATACCAGCAACATTCATGAGCACACCTGCGATGCTGTTTCATTCTCCCGCCGCCATTTCTCCACGAGGGCTTTGCGGTTCTGCTCATAGTTGCTGATTGACCAGCCAACGGATTTCTTCGCTGTCCCGCCCATTGAGCAAGACAAACCGTTGGGCTGTTTATTGCCCGAGGGCGTCGCCACGTAGTCAATGTCTTCATGACGGGGTTCAAACCACCACTTGCCGCTGTGGTCGATGCCACCCCATGCGTATTCAAGGGCTTTGGCGATGCTGCCTTCGTGACGCTGTCCCAGAAGTTTGTCGCGAGTGCTTCGATGGTTGATGCTGGGTTCGAACGGGTTATGTAAAGCTGTAATCCGTGACGGCCTCTACCATCTCCCCATCCATGGTATACAGTGGGATGCCTGTGCATGGAGAGTGCGCGAGGGCATCCATCGCTGCCGGTGAAGGTCTGTCCTTCCCTCCACCGAACGTATTCAGATAATAGTAAGTTAATGTTTGATTCGGTCGCCCAGATGTGCATTCTGGGGTCTGGTGTCTCGAATTTATTGCACCAATCTGGTGAGCTCTTCCAGATTGCCACCATTGTTTAGAGGCTGTCGTAGGCGTAGCGACGCGCGCGCCTTCGCCACCTCATCCCCAAATGCCCCAGCTGGTTGTCTATGTCGGCGGCTCTCCTCCACGGGGCAAGAAGGGCATCCTTACGCCCAATGTCCACTGAGCGATGCTAAGATTTTCATACCCATCCCCGGAAACTTATCGGTGTTGAAATGGATTCCAAGAGAAGTTTCCCATAACGGCGGTTGCTCGCACGTCGTCAAGGCTTAAGCCTTGGGTGAGGAAGCTCATCTTGCGGGCATTATATTCATTGTCAGCAAACATGGTTCTCCTTTCTTTACATACCGCCAAGCTCATCCATACCGAGGAATCCTGTTCCTCGAGACGCTGTGCATTGATGGCGTCCTTATCTGTGGTTCGTCGCACCGCTGCTGCTGCTGTCGTCTTTGCGCCCGTCGGCATAGAGCGTTTCGCGATTCCACGCAGCTGATCTGTGTGTACGACTGTGAGACACCAAGGGTGGAGACGAAAAGTGAAGGTACCGCGCGGTTGGCAGATCGTTGTCGCCAGACAATCTATGCTGCTCCTCCATCCTTGCAGGTGTCATAAATGGCTTGGCCGAGGCGCTCGCGCCGAACCAATGGCTAAGGTTCGTCCTTACGTTGTAGGTGACGTTGTTCGACAAATGCCCCAATGGTATGTGGTGTAGTTCTGACGAACATCTCATTGATGTTGTGTTGCACGGTATCCTGTGCCATGCCCGCATTGAGCTGGGCTTTCCACATCTTTGTGGCATCACTGGCGACAAACTGGTTGCAGGGTAAGCTGTCGGCTATATCTGTCGTCCCATATGGCAGAGGGGACGCTGTCAATGGTGTATCCCGCCATGCCATGTCCGCGACACGTTCTCATTCTCCCGATCTACGTCAGTGCTCTTTGGCGGTCTGGTGATTCTGCATAAAGGCGCAGGGCTTGCTGATTCCCCACCTCCCCGCCGCATGCCGCAGAGAATGGCAGGTGTGATGCCCTGCGTGCCAGATCACCACCGAATGTGTGCTCAACGGCGGCGGGATTCACGCACAGCGGAGACAAACTCATAAGTTGCGGGTTGCTCACCGATGACGCCTCCATCGTCGGAGGGCAAGGATGCCCGCGAGGATGTTGGGTAAGCGAAGTTGAGCAGGGATTCACGCGCATAGCGCTGAGCTGTGGTGTTATCCATGAGGCGCAGGTACTCACAGTCCCCGCTTGATACATACTTTTGAGGTGATGGGCAAGGCGTTGCCAAGAGGGTTTGTTTGTCGATGGTGGCGCCTTGACGGCATCCTGTTGACATCATTTCTGCATCCAACCGCTGATGATGTCACCACCGCGAAGCTGCTGGGAGATGTTGCGTCCACCGCCTCCTGCGCCTGTGTGCGTCCGGCGCGTGCCATCTGCGCACGGCGTTCGGCGGCGGCTCTCTGCGTCCGTGCTGCTGTATCCCCTGCGTCGATCTGGCGACAAGTGATTTGTATTCCATCTGGTTTTCAGGGGTCACATGTCGATGTCACCGATGGTGGCGCGGAGGTCATGACGTTCAATTGTTTCACCCAGTCGTTTTGCCTGTGTGAACTAAGTTGACGATTGTATTCGGCTGCTGGCGTGGTACGGAACTGCATCATGGGGAGAAGGTCACGCACGCATTTCGCCATCAAGGTTTGCTTGAATGATGTCGTTGTCCATCATCTGATTGAGACGTTTCTCGTCGAGGTGTCCTGTCTTAATCAGTTGCTCGCAGTAGTCCCGTGAGGAGTTTTGTCTTACTGGTAGGGCAGTCCCATTAATGTCTCAAAGACTTCCTGTGTTCATGGTCATTTCGCCATTGGTCTTCAAGAGTTTGCGCTGTTCTCGATAATATCAGTTCAGCTTGCTCGTTGAGGTTACAACGGTGGTGACTTGTTCGTAGTTCTTCTTTCCCATGTGCCTGCTGAGATTTGCCATGTTGATGTTGGTTCTCGTTGAAACCGCCGAGGCGAAGGCGGTCATGTTGACGGGGGCAGAACTCTCACTGAGATTGGTCTTTGCCAGTCCCGTGCGAATTGGTTGTAGCGGTTCGCTTCTTCCCGTGCGCGGTGCGGCAGTGAGGGCATACTTTTTCGTCATACCGCTTTTCATGACGGTAGACAAAAGCCGCCGCGCAGCCGCTCGGCGTGTGCTTTGGAAGTAGGGGTTACTGAGGGCGTCGGCAGCCCTCCCTGCCGTGCGGCGTCGATGGCGTTCAGTTTCCGGATGCCTTCGCTCGCCGCGCACCATACGTTCTGCGTCGATATTTCGTGTCGTTCAGATACCTTCATGAGACACGCGGTATTAAGGAGTGCTGCGGTGAGCCGAGAGAGGTTCTGAGCGAGCAGTTGTCGTCGTTGGCGATGGTGTTTATGCTGATCGTGACGGGGCTTACCCTCGCGTAGCGTCCGCCACATAGCCCGCGTCTGGTTGTGAATTGCTGCTGGGTGCCGAGGGCTCCTGAGATGGATGTTGGCACGGCTGTCCTCCTTAGAAGTAGTTGATTTGTTTTCTTGACTGAATGGGTTCGGTACGTTAGTTGCAAATTTTCGTCTGTTTCGGGTTGATGTCGCCGAAGAAAGACGAAAAGAGAAGGGCTGATAGATGCTTTGTAGACTTTTGTTCACATCCACGCGAGGTGTACGCCTCGTTGCCCCCTGCTGGGGGTTCGCCCAATTTCTACGCCTGCCTGTTTGGCTGAGTGCCGATGCGCTCCTGTTCCTGCCGTGCACCGAGATATGCTACAGCCGAGCTGGCGATGGTGCCGAGCAGTGAGGGCTTTGCACCGCGTGATGGAGCGCATCTGCGCCCGTGTGTTCAGGAGGGTTATTTTGTTAAGGTCAACTTCGTTAGACTTTTCTGATACTGTCTTTGACGCCGCCGTAGCGCGGTGGGTGTCTGCCTCTGCACTGCGTACAAGGAGATTGGCGGTGCGCCCTCCTCTCGCAAGCCTCGCTGACGCTGCGCTGACCACGAGGTGAGGCGTCTTGCAGCTGGGTGCGCTCCACCCGGGCACGGTTGCCTTAAAAATATCTCTGCGCCCGTTTGCTGTCTCTCAAGCTGTAGTTCGCGGACGTGACCATGTTAGTGCGGTGGCGAGGTTCGCACGTCCCCAGCCTCAAGGCTCGGTTCTGATCAGATGCCAAAGATGGTGCCGCCATCGCAAATGCCATGCCCATAAATCACACTCTTTCGAGCGGGCGACGTAGTTGCCTCCCACAGAACCAATAAGGGCGAGGGGTAGCGGCTGTCTGACAATGTCAATGGTGACATCAGCATTCTGCGCTGTGGTTGGGGAACTTGAAGACGCCTGTGTCGCGGGACGCTGCCGAGAATGCTGTTTGATTGGTGATGTCGCGCGGCCCATGCGGTAGCGACACGCCCGCTGGCCTTGGCGGAACGGTGACTTGCAAAGCCCCTGTGTCGGCGTAGTTGAGACGCTATTATAGCGGAGCTGCGCGTCCGGGTGAGGTTGAGCCTGGTGCCTGTCTTCGCTTCGTATGAAGATGAAGCAGACGAGGTGCGCCTGATAAGGAAAGCCAATGGTGATAAAAATGGTATATGCTCCGCTGATTACGGCGCGTCCTTTTTCAATTTTCGCTTCCTGATATTTGCCAGCTCGAAAGACGAGATGCCGACGCTCGATGTCTACAGATGGATGTTATATTCGCGCTGATATTAAAGGTGGTGGCTTTTGTCTCGTCGTTATAGGTCGCTGTTGTCGCGATCTTTTGCTGTCGAGGTAGACACGATAGGGTTCACCACCAATATCCCTGTGTTGTGCGGTGGTTCATCTTTCAAGACAGTGACGCCTTCCGCGATTGAGAAAGAGCATACAAGGTACCGCCCGCGAAGAAGGCACCAAAGACACGCTTCCACCGAATGTCCAGCGACCCACGATGCCCTGGAACACGTTGTTTCGTTCATAAAGAGTGTATTTGTAGACGTAGATGGCTTTCTGGTCTCCCAGAGAATGAGCATATGTTCTCTGTTACAGGTGATCTGATAGACGCCGTTCGGGATGTAGTCAGACATGACTGTGATGTCCTGCGTTTTTCTCCTCGGAGACTTGCTGACGCTGTAGTATTCTTTGATGCTGGTGTATCAAGCAGGTCGGCGGCGAAGTAGAGGTTGCGTCCTGCCCGGCACGGGCGGCAACTGGTGTTGCTCGTAGCTCGTCACCTCGACGAGCGCGGTGTTCTTCGGGAGAGTACAGTTCGCCTGCAGACGAACTGATTCCTTGTCCGAGAAACAATATAGTTCCCCACCAAAGGATGGCGCCGAGCAGGTTGACGCGCCGGTCGGTAGACACGTCGATGGGGTCGGTATCGAGGATGTCGCTGGCGGTCGTCATCCGTGTTGAAGTAATTCTGCGCTTTCCAGAGCATATAACGTCTTCCCGGACAAAAGACAGACGATTGCGATGAAAGGCGATGCTGATGGTGGCGTCTACAAAGGAGGGTTGTAAGGTTGTCCTCATCCCCTGCCTTGCGGTCTTCCCACACGCAACGCTGAAAGGCAGCCGCCGTCGCTCTGACGCGCCTGGGGCATGGTGGCAGGGTCGACGAGGGGTCTGGTCGGCACATTCTTCCAGACTTTTTCTGCGTTATAGGTGACGGTAGTTCCTTGCTCCCCAGCACTGCTTTGGGTCACCGCAATCCCGAGGGTGTATCCGTCGGGGCTGTGGTAGGCAGAAGGCTGAATTTCGGGTTGCGAACGAAACCAAACATTGCCTGATTGTTGAAGCTTACCGGTGGTGGCAATACCGCGACGCCACGGATGCGCAGCCACGAGCTCCCGTCAACGGTATTTTGGCGCGATCGCTCGGCGAGTTTCGCGATGAAGTCTACGTCGATCTGCTTGGTGTGGCTTTTATCGAGCCGTCGGGCGTCTCATGACGGCGACTTCCGCCATCTACGGTGATGGTGCAGCGCCCATACTGTCCCTGCGTTTGATGTCGACGAGTGCGCCCTGTGTCGCGTCAGCGAATGCGGCCTTTCGGCGCACTGACAGTGATGCCTGATTGGTGATGAAGGCATGGTCGGCGACGGTGATAACGCGCAGTGTGTCCCGCGGTGTGTCGGTCTTGATATATCCTGTCCTCACGGTAGCTGATAGGGTATGTCTCCGTTGATGTCAACGACGACAATCTCATCCCGATAGAAGTAGATGAAGTTATTTGTCCCCTGTCGCGGTCAGTCAGTGCGAAGCAGCGGTGCACGCTTTCTGATGAGGGTGGGCATGAGGAGCGCAAATACGGTGGAGGTCGCTTGACAAGTCCGTTTGCTTGGTAGATAGTCCGTCTCTGCGCTGCAAGCTGTTCTGGAGCCCGATAGGGGCTTGCTGGCTGATGCCCGAAACGAGATTTTTGATGTTCTGGGATATTGTTATTACTTTCTCCAATACGGTGGGATTTAAGGTGACTTGAGCATATTGAGATTGCCCATTTCCATGTCATACTGCACGATGTCTTTGATAGGCGAGCGTGAGCCCCACGAGGTCTTCGGCGCATCGCTGAAGCAGTGGGCATGAAACCACGGTTGCCTTTGCGGTGACGTAAGTCTGAAAGCATCAGGGAGATTGTCGTAGCCAATCCTCAACGATCTCTACGGTGATGGGTTTGCTGGAATTCCGTAGTTGCTGCGTGTCATGTCGGCAGAGCCACCCCACGCTTTCTGACGTAGGTGCTCCCGACGGTGCTGTGTAAGGAAATGATGGTTCTGTCCTGGCGATGGCGAAGGTCCATGCGTATTGAGGGTGCAGACTTTGTTAAAATCCCACCTTTTACGCTGGATGTCGCGGCTGACGTTCGGAGAGGATGCGCTCGTTGACGACAATGTCCATGTCCTCTTCTAAGGTGGTTACGGGGCATCGCCAATGGCAGAGAGTGATATGGCTGGACTGCATCCACCTGTTCAGTAACAAGCATAGTTTCTCATAAATGAAAAAGACAAAAGGAAGGGAATGCCCTCCTCTTGCCGAATGAAGGATTGTGTCTTACGTCTTCGACGATGCCGAGAAGGCACTTTCGGGGCGAAGCTCGCCCATACCGACTGCCATCTTGGCGATAATCTGGTCTGCCTGATACTGGGCGACGCCTGCTCCATGGAGAGGTCAGCAGCTTCAAGACGCTCCGGTGGTCTTGTGGCAGATGACGATGGGGCTCTTTGTCGGCGTACGTTGCGGGGGAAGACGTGTCCGTCGCCCAGATGACGTTCGCGTTGTCGTCGCCACCGCGCGATGTGCGGACACCTCGATGACATCAAAGCCCGCGAGGCGAATGGACGTTGCCCCCGCGAACAGAGAGCCGCCCGCGCTGCAGTCACGGTTGAGGTATTCGAGCAGTGGATGCAAGCGCAGAGGGAACTCCGGGCGTGAGGTAGGCGTAGCGGTCTCCTGGTGGACGTGTAGTTGTTCGCCATCTTTGCCTTTATTCTCCAAGAGGATGTCAGATGGCGTTGCCCGCCTCACGGTTGATACCGCACCGCCTCGTGTAAGGGTGCGTTCGACGCCGCCCGCTGCCGCTCGCGACGTTCTCGCGGGGTTCAGTGCCTTGGCGCACTCGGCGAGTACGGAGCGTCGGTGAAAGCGTGAGGGCGTTGGCCAAGCCCTTGCGCTTTGCGGAAGTCGTAGTGCGCGATGAATCGCCGAGGTCGAAGATGAGGGTGTCTGCCGAGGAGCCTGTCGAGGTGAATGACGCGCCGGACTGCTGGGATGCTCGCTTGTCGTCAAGGTTCTCACCTGCCTTGAGATGGGGTGCGCTGCGTGTCCAAGACGGGGAACTGCACCTGCCGCTGGCAATGGAGCGTTCGAGGATGTCCAGTTCGTGACGGAGGACTGCTGAAAGCCGTGGTGGTTTCGCCGCGAATACCTTAAGAGCGAGGGCGAGCTTGTCGGCGTCGGTCGTTGCAACGCCATTCTTTGCCATAGGGTTTGCGATTCTTTACATTGCCATGTGGTTTCTCCTTAAAAATAGACAAAAATAGACCCTTGTGAGGTTGTTGCACTGAATCTACGCCGATAGACTCCGCGAAGGGCCTATCAGCGGGGTCGCCTATGTCTTTTGCCATCTCGGCGTGGTCTGGCAGCCTGTAGGCGTTCCTGCACCCCGCGCCCTGCCAAGACGCTCGGGTTCACAGCTACCGTTTTGTCATGGTTGCTCCAGCCGCCGCCGATATGTTGAATCTGATGCGTTACCCGCTGGATGGCAGCGTTGAATCCGTCAAATGATGCCACGTTCTGGGGCTGACTGCCAATGAACTGATGAGACGTGCGAAGTTCTCCTCCCCACCCGCGAGGGCTTTTGACTGAACGTAGCGGTCGGCGCCGCCCTGCGGGAGGTAGGCGCGTCGACGACGGCTTTCGGTAGCCCGCTTTCAAGGGCTGTGAGGCTTTCCGCGCTGAGTGCGCCATCTTTGTCGTAATTTCTCGGCGGCAAGTGCGTCGTAGTCGATGCCACTTTGCGAGTGTGTTCTTTGATCTCCTTCGCGTACCCGTTGTTGCTGAAAAGTCGGTCTGAAGTTACAGTGCATTGTCCCCTGTCTCCTTCAAAGTGTCCTGTGCGTTGTCCTCCCCAGGAGATGACAGGTTCAGGTGCAGGGCACCTCGTTCGTGGTGTCGACGATGACGCCCAGTCCGTCTGTGTGACGGTGGCGTCGGTCGCGTCGGGTGCGGTGTATTAACTCCGCCTGCGGGTTCGGATTACCTGCTGCGGCTGTGTGTCCGCTGTTAGTGGCCTTTCACGCTGCCCTGCATCATCTGCGGGGCGAGTTGTTGCGCCATCTGCATCTGCTGCATCATCCGTCATGTTCCTGCTCGATTTCCCGCTGTGTCTTGATCGACGGAGGAAGGTCGATGCCAAGAGCGGTATGATCTGACTGAGGATTTCGTTCTGGACAGCGGTCTGGAATGCCCAGGGAATACCCGTGCGTAGCGGATGGCTGCGTCGAGCTAGGAGGCCGCCCACGCCCCAGTGCTCAATGCCTGTGGTGATGGTGGGCTCTACGCCCTGTGCGCCCTGTGGCAGCGGTGGGATAGCCCCAGCCTGCTATCTGTCTGCGAAGCGACGGACAAGGGAAGTTGAAGTTCCTGTGCAAGGATGCTGTGATAAGCATTTACGAAACCTCAAGCTCCCTAGCAACATAGCGCATCTCCGGCGGTGACGCGGCTCTGCGTTGCGTCAATTGCGCTGTTGAGAAGGAAGGCATGAGAGGCGTGCCCGATGTTCCACGGCGGTGGTGGTGGATCTGTAGGTCGCTTCCATCTTGTTGATCTGGTAGGGGCTGTGGCGTCCTCCAAGCGTCCGCGTACACCCGCCCGGCTGTGTTGCAGCTCACTGGGGCGTCATGGCGTTGCGCGATGATGAAGATGATGTTGCTGGCGATTGCCGCCACTCTGCGACGGCCGTATAAGTGCTTCGGCGATCAAATCGCCGATGTACTATCGACAAAGCAGCCCATAGGCTTCGCCGTCCATCTTGCGAAGGCGCAGGGAATCCAAGGCTTGCGTCTTTGGGATAGCTCTGCTCACTGCCCGCGATGATGTTGCCTCGATCTCCTGATAGGAGAGGTATGTGTCTCCTCAAGGTATGTGTGTGGGTGTAGACATCATACTTTATGAGGCTCGATGCCTCGCCCTCGATGCAGCTCTGTGCCTCGGGCGGAGTGCCCGCAAGCCATGCTCTTGGTGACAATCTCAATGGTGCCTGATGCCATCACGGATAAGACGTAATGGTTGAGACGGGAGTTTCATCCTCCTTCCTTTGGTGGTACGGTGAGGACGTTGTCGCAAGGATAAGTTGTGTCATTGCTTTCGTTCATGGTGACACGCATCTGGTGGGACTCATGTAGTTCGTGATTTGTCACTGGACCTTACTGAGGGTTATTGCTTCCCATTCCTGTGTCACATTTGGTCGTCACCATCGCCGCACGTACTTCGTCCTCAAAGACAAACGAAAGAAGGGGGCGTTCGGCGGAAGAGAGGCAAGCAATATTACTGGTGAGGTTGATGCCGCGTGCGCCGATGGACTGGCCGGGTGCTGTGGCCGGTAGTTGTTTCGTATCACTGTCCTTCGCCGGGAATGCCATCGATGGTGAGGTCGGCGCATTTTTCGGCGCGGTCGGTGAAATATGCGCACTGAGCTTGGCGTAGAGCTGGCGGTTGCGGTGCGTTGCCCGCTGCCTGCCGCGCTTTCCAAAGGTTCAGCCCCGTGCTGCCACCGGTGCTCTGCATCTGTGGCTGTGCTTACGAGATCACGCTGCCGCGTCGCTTCTTCTTTTGGCCACTCTGTTCCTCAGTCACGCGCTGTGCGGAATCGGTGGCAGGTGTGGTTAGTGGCGGCGGCAGGCCAGTTTGTACGACTGTCACCACCGCCTCCTCCACCGCCAAAGATGCCTTTAATACTCTTGCCCACCCATTTAAGTTCTCCTTTGGTGATGGATTCGGTTGGGACAAGAAGGCTCTTCGATGCCCCGCTGCTTTTGTTGTTCAGCCTCCCATCACAGGGGCTTCGCGCTGCACTCTCGGTGGATGCGGACAAGATCACGCCCCGTGATGGTGGGTTGCTGTACGCTTGCCTGTGGGATGGATGGGCTAAAGATGGTCTTGATGAATCTACCACGAATCCCATCACGTTCCTCCTGCATGGCATGAATCTCTTCATGGTCCTAATGATATTGTTGACGCCTGTGATGTTGCTAATGATGTGCGATCGCGCGGGTCATTAACAAGTCCTTACGATGTTCTGCAGGCTGAAGCGCTTCGAGGTAGGCACACAGAGTTCTTGAGACATGACGTTCCCGTCTGGCGTTGTCTTTCATTTTGTGTTCTCCTTTACATAGGTGTTGTATTCCTGTCGGTAGCCACATTTTGTAGCCGTTTCCGATGAGGTTGTTGTTCGCTTGAACATATTACCGCTGACGATGAGGTTCGCCCCATAGCGGTCGGCGATTACGTCAAGTTCTGCGATGGTTGCGTTGAAAACCAACGACGCCCGGTGCCGCTAAGACAAATAGCGTCTAGAGATGACACGCCGCGATGTCCACTCAAGGGATGCCAACGTCAAAGACGAGGGATGCCCCGAAAGATGCCACGCCGATAGAACTTGCGACCATGCCGCTAGAGCTGGAGCATCAAAAGAGCAGGTAGATGGGTTGATGTCGCCATACGTCCGCATAATCCACGAGATGTCGCCGTGCCCTGCCACGATAGGAGTCGAGCTTTAATCATGCTCATCTGCTGGTCAGCTGTTTGTAGAGGGTGTCCATAGTTTCACTTCTTTTCTGCCGAAATCATAGTCATCAGTTTGAGGATACGGGAAGACGCGTGCCTGTGTGAGTGCGTCCTGCTGTGAGGTGTTGCTTCAAAGGCTCTGACGACGGTTGTCGGCGAGCAGTCCTCATCAAGGATGCGGGCGGCGTTCACTGCGCTGGATCTTGGGGCAGCTGCCAGTTGCCGGTAAGGTCGCCTGTGAGTGTTCACGAGGAAGTTGCGGTTGGCGTCCTCCCTTACCGGAGCTCGGCGTAGGTGTCGCGCAGAAAGTCATACTGTCTGCCGGGAGAGGGTTTTCGTCTTTACGTTTGAGATGACAAGGCGAAAGCGCCCTGATCTCTTCCATGGTGGCGAGGGATGCCGATGGGTTCATCTGCCCCTGAAGGAGGGCGCAGGCAGACGTTTCCCCTGCTCATCCAGTCACAGAGTTTCCAGCAGCAGAGTGGCTTCTGTCCCTGGTGGTTCGCTCAGGTAGGCAGGGACACGACGCCCGAAGTTGTCCTCCGGTCACAAAACAGAGAGGATGTCATAATCCCTGCAGCAGATGGTGGGCAAGGGCTGTTCGATGACACTATCCAGACGGCTGACGAAATGCGCCTTTACTTCCTCAAAGTCGGCAAAGAAGGCGATGCCGCTTTCCACTCTGCGTCTGGCGGCGGCACCAAGGTACGCGATGAAGGCGAATATATCTGCGTCGATGAGGAGTTTTATTGCATAAGAGTACCACCCACGACGCCGCAGAGAAAGTAACCGAGGATGCAGTGCGTGGCGTCATTCGGCCGATTGGCATGGTCGCCCGCTTCTGCAAACTGGACACTGTAGGTCGGAATGGTGGCGACGTGCGCACCGCATTCGTCGCAGCCGAGGGGTGAAGCCGAAGGCTCGCCAGCAGCACATGATGAGGTGTGTCTGCTGCACACCGGGTGAAGTTCAAAGTAGGTTTATCTGCATTTTCCTTTCGTAATATGATCCGGCACGACACGTTTCATTTCGCATATAGCGACACGGGCAGATGGTTGCCCCGGTATGGTTCGGGAGGCAGGGCAATAGGTGCGCCGCCACCGAATCTGATCTGATGCTGAGTTTTTTCGAGGGTGGAAACACATAGTATGTCTTCGGATTGACCTGCATACCATACTGACGGCCCTTCTCCGGTTCGTAGGTGCTACAGTAGTTTGGGTGTCTCCATCCTAGTAGCCAGCTCCTTTCTTTGCAAGTGTCACAGGGTTGCGGATGCGGACAAAGACCCGGGGCATAGGACGCACAGGCGGGTTGTGATTGTTATCTGCAAGTTCCCCGATGCTCTCGTGTCGCCTGTTCAGGTACAGTCGTTTAAGCAGGTAATTACCATGCGCGAAAGTTACCCGTGACAATGAGGTGGTACTTTATAAAATTTTAGGCAGCATATAGGCAAGGTCTTCCTTCGATAGCCCCTCGTCGGCAAGTGTGTGGTAGAGGTGCAGTGTCTCTTTGTTCTGGCGGTCTGCCATGAGGATGCCTGTCTCTGTGAGGTCAGAGAGGAGTGTCCCCCCGTTGCTCTGGACGGTAAACGACAATGTCTGTGCCGTGAGCTGTAAGAGGACGGGTGAGGTTGCACACGGAGAAGCTGGCGGTGGCGTGTTTAAGACGGGAGAGATGTCCCGCCTGTTGAGCGTGTTGATGGTGGCGTTTGGTGGCTTCCTTTTGCAGTACTGTATGGCGGTCTTGAGAGGTCATGGGTTAGGCATGGGAGATGAGGTGAATGTTAGAAGTATGGTGTCTGTCCTTCCGTTCTTTTCATTTTGAGGTCGAGGTGGTGCCGCAGCATTTGACGGTGCGGACGGCGGTGCCATAGAGCCGCAGGAGGTCTTTGCCGCACTGCGGGTATTTGAGGTCTTTTAATCATGTTGCTTCTTCCTTTCTGTCAATGACAATCTGCCCAGTTCTTTCCAATCTTGCCTTCGGTGTCAGGCACTGCAATCCGAAAGCAATATCTCGTGATGTCTGTCGGCTATGGCGGTTTCGTGCCGTGAGACAACTAGGGTCTGCGATCTCCTGGTGCGGCAAGCGCACTGAAATTGCGTCGTGCACCCATGCCATGAAGGCGATAGTCGCCGTCCCATCCGTGCCAGTAGCCCTGCCTCGCCAGAGCATCTGCTCGGTGAGGACTATCCACTGTTTGCAGATAATCGCACCTGCCGGGTGGCGAGGAGCAGGCTGAGCGCGGAGTGTGGCTGCGGACATGGAGTATCCGCGTCGAAGTCCGCGCAGGTACTGCGTTTTCCAGCGCACTGACTTTGCCGCGCTCGGTCTCGACCAGGGTGTTCTGCACAGCGTCGCGGAGGCATTTGATGACGCGGGTGTTGCCTTGAGGAATTTGCGCTGATGGCTTTTGCCGTGGCGGCGGCGTCCCCTCGATGATGCGCCCGATCTTGGCGCGCGTTCCTGCGCCATACAAACCAGGCGTATATGAAAGTCTTCGCCTGATTCGCGTCGGCGATCACCGCGGCGTGCTGGTGGCCAGTGTGGATGCTCGCTCGACGAATGATATGCCCATGAAGCACTTCCCGCCGTCGCCACTGACATAGTGGGCAAGGCACCTGAGCATCGCTCCGCATCGCATCGACGCCGACCTGTGTCCATCCCCCTGCATAGAAGAGGGCGACGACTCCTTGCCATAGGCTAGCTCTACGGCGGGGACTTTGGGCGACGTTGGGCTGGCGTGGGCGCTCTGCCGCTGACCGTGCCACGTGATGATCGTGTCCGTGGATGCGCCCATCGGGCTTTACTTCCTTTAGCCACGCGTTCATGCCGTCGGCGATCTGCCGCAGGCGTTTGGTGATGAGGAGGCTTTCTTCGCATGGATGCCCGCAAAGATAACGTACTTCCTCGGCGTTCTCGCCGTCCTCTGATGAAGCGGAATGTCCTCATCGTCGATCTTGGAGGCGATAGTCCCAGATAGTTCTCCACATCATCCTCCACGTCGGTAGAGGTCGGACTGCATGTCAGCTGCGTAATGACCATCTGTAGAGTACATGATCTGCTTCCTGCTGTTGGCTGAGTCTTTGTACCGCGCTGTATGGGCACGCCCTCAGGAGCGCAGTCTTTGTTGTCTCTCTTTGGGATGAAAAGAGCTTGTCCGGGGATGGGCGGGACGGCTGCGGTGAGCTGTGCACTGAGCACGGCCTGTCCGCTCCACAGCAGCACTCGAGACGCTCTGCTCCCTCTTTGTCAGCGAAAAGCCGTTGTGCGTTCGCTGCGCCACTGAGCCACTGAACTTCGTGCTCCAAGCGGATGGCGTGTAGACTGCGAAAGAGCTGGAGACACGAGTTTCTCGTAGAAGATTTGACGGTGACTGTAACGTCCTGTTTGCGGTAGCTCAGGCATCCCAGGTGTAGTGTCCATGCGCCCTCCTGCCCGTCATAGTCGCCCGCGCAGCCGCTCGCCGAGGCGATGGCATACGCAGGCTAGCTGGGACTCTATGGGCGCCGTGAAGTGGTCGCTCACGCATCAATCCAAGGTCGATGGTGTCGAGGTTGCTGCAGATGAGACGACTGAGGACAAGTGTGTCTCGCGATCTGCTCGCGCTGCTCGCGGGTGCAACAAAGTTTGATGAGACTTTAGGACGCGCAGGGATGTCAAAGGCGATGATGTTGCGTCCGCAGACCGGCTCTCCTGTGCAAAGTGCATCAATGAGAAAGTGCGCACACGACTGTGGGCGGTGGACGGGCCAGCCGATGGTCACTGTGCCTCGTCGGCGGTGTCGTGGACCGCCACCACAGTGAATCCGCGTGGTGTCCCTGCAGAGGCTACGTCTGTCCTTGCACGTCATAGAGGCCAGGCTTGATGTCACACTTTTCGTGAAGCGTCAAGGGTCGATTTTGGAAATCTCATACTGAGTGTCGGTGCGCTTCTGGTTCAGTGCCGCTGTCGGTTTTGCCGATGCGCTCAAAGTTCCCAACGACGGGCGATGGCGCGGCGAATGTAGCCCATACGCAGGTCGTTCCGTTCATAGGAGGAGATGAGAAGGAGACAACTACAGAGGGTGACAAGATTAACATATCGCATTTCTTGGTCATGGAATCACAGAATATGAGCTGTTTTGCACACGTCGGCAGATATACCATGTCTGGAATGGGGAGGAGTACTTGGTCACCATTAAAAAATGTTCGTCTCCCTGTGGTATGTTGCTGATTTCAAAACGGTTCTGAAGATGCTGGAAGCGTATTTGGCTGTCAAAGAGTCCACGCTTCCAAGGACGGCGAAGGGCTTCAGGCGAATAATCGCTGATAGATGCGAGTACGCAACGAGAAAGGTGGATTGGAGATGATGGTATCGTAATCCTCCGTAGGTGGTGCAAGGTGAAAAGTCTTGTCCATCAGCGATGTGCGCAGGATGACTTCGCGCCCCGCCGCACGAAGCTCTTTGACAAAGTGAGAATCCAAGGTCAAATGGACACCAGATGCGATGAAAGCACTTGCTAAGGGAGAATGAGATTATCAGTATGCGGATAGGGTGTACCATTCATCATTAGGGCTGTTTCACGTGATGGAAATACGCCCCTCAACTATATAGTAACGCCTGTTCGTTTTTCGTCTGCCGTCAGATAGTTGCTGAGGCGGCGCAGATAGCCACGATGCGTGCCGTAGTCAAGGTTTATGTTGCCGCAGGTCTTGCAGCACTCTTTTGCGTCACGGGGTCAATCGTACCGCACTTGTCGCAGATGGTAAAGCACGCTGGTTGTCCAATAGGGACTCCGTGCTTTTGACAAAGATCGTAGTGTGCTTGCCTGTGAAGGTGGAGGAGTTGCTCAAGGTTGAGGTGAAGAGCACTACCGCCGTCGAGGCGGTCAGGCCCCTTCCTGCACATCCTCGGCTTTGTCGAGCGGTGTGAGGCTGTCGTCCTCCACGCGGTAGAAGTAGGAGTTGGTGCAGTCGCGCTGGCGGGAATCCCGCCTCTGTCCCATTTGGCAGCTCTTGATGAGGTTCTCCGCCAGACGAACTCGGTAAAGGAAGGGATGCCATACTTTCAAGGCTTTCTTGTTCCTTGCTTTGAAGATGGAGATACCGTGCAAGAAGATTTTGTATGTGTTGTTGAAATGGCATACCCGCGTGTTCTGCCGCCTCTACGACGCCGTTCAGTCCGGATGGTGAGGAACCGCTGTCGTCCATGAAGCTTCGCGTCAGCAGGAGAAGCCCCGTTGCGATGTAGTCCCCATAGACCATACGATAGGCGATGAGGTATTGTGAACACGGTCGATGAGTGTCTCAAGGTCACGGACACTGGCTGGTCAGCACAGCGGTGCATGTTGGCGTGATAACCTGTATTGCCTGTGACAACACCACCCGCGCCAAGTGTAGCTGAAGGTGTTGTCGGTAAGTTTGTTGCGGCGGCAGCAGGACGTAAGGCTGTCCACGCGTCACCAGAGTAGACAAAAGCTGTGCCCTCGCTCATCTGTTTCCGCACAGCAGTCGTGAACTCCTGATCGGCAAAGCCATCCTTTGTGGTGAGAGGTCGCTGTGAGAACGGGGAAGGCCAGGAGCCCTTGTGTCTTTTCCTTCCTGAACCACCCATGAAGTAAAACTGCAAGGCGCGGACGCTCTGCATGTCTACCTGTACCGTCGGATACAGGTAGCCCCAAACATTTTCGCGTAGGACGGCCGCACGCCAGATGTTCCAAAATACGCTCTGTCGCCACGCGCACCGGGCAGGCTGGTTGAGTGCGCAGACGACGCCCTGAAGTTCGCTCGATGTCGCTGATGCGTCTTGAGGCAATCCTGCTGTAAGTCTTGCGGGCGAAGTGAATGAACATGTGAAGGAACTTCCACGCGTGACTGCCCCGCGAAGTTGCTGGCAATCGATAGACGAGATTCACGAAGCCGCCGCAGAAGCCTTGAAGGTTCTTGGTGCGCCTGAGACGCCGCCGACGCTCTTTGTCCCTCCAAGATGAAGGATAGAGGGAGATGGAGGCAGTAGGTTTGAGGTTGGTTTTCGTCGTGGACGTAGATCAGATGGTCTTTGAGGTCTTTGTGGTACTGCCTTCGGCGACGTCCTTGCCGAATCGCTCGTGAGCTTACATACCTTTGCGCGGTTCAGTGCGATGGTGAGCGTTTGTGGTTAACTCATTTGGCGGTCGCCACCAGGTGACGTTGGCGTTGTTGTCTACCCTCGTTGCCGCTCGCGGCGTTCTGCGCGCGGCGATGTAGCTGTCGATGAAGCCGAGACGGTTGTCGATGATGTCTTGTGGATGTTCTTCATGTCTCCTTTCTGAAAGAGATGTGTGAGATCTGTGAATACCGCCTCCTCGGTGCTCGTGTAGACGCTGCCAGATTCTTTTGGTACAGCGATAGTCGATGTGGTAAAGCGTTGGTTGGTCAGGGGCTGGTGAGCTCCGGGCTCTGCTTTGTAGTTGCCTGTTTTGAGCCAGCGTGGCGCGTTCTGCGAGGCAAGGTCACGATCACGCTCCGCATCGTCGTTAAGCGGAATAAAGACAAACAGGGAGGATAACACCAGACGGTGAAGTATCTGCATGATGTCGCTCGCGCAGCTCATTGGTTGTCCTCCCATGAGCAGGATGGCGTCTGGCCTGCTCGTTGCGTTCTCTGCTTTGTCTCCATGACGCTGAGCGGGGTGTTCAAGTCATGTTGCGCAGGTGCGGCTATGACAACAAGGACAGACTGCACAGTTGCCTATCTCAAAGTAGTAGGCGGTGTGATCTGATCGCCGAAGGTGATGCCCAGATATAATCGACCAGAATGGACATGCGCGTCCTCCTCCTTTGTGTCTGTGGTGTCGAGCGGGTCGATGGGTGCGAGGCGGTTGGTCTGTCAGTGATGGCGTCGGCAAGCACCTGGTCTCGCCTGTGAATCTGTATTTGAGCAAGCGCAAGGCAGTTTGCTGCGCCTCCTCGTCCTCTGCTCCTGTTGGTTTGCCTGGCGGCGATGATGGTGTCGGGAGTTGCTTTAGTTGCTACCCCTCTGAGGTCGTCCATGATGCTCCCGCCCTGCTCAAAGGCAGCTACGTCGGTTTTCTGGCAGGATATGATGATAAGCCCTGCGCCTGTTCCCCACGAGGTTATGCAGGCGGCCGCGAGGCGGTCATGGCAGCCCAGTTTTGCCGTCCTCCATGGTGGTGACGGCGATGGTACGTGGTTGTCTAAGATTAACAAAGTCACATCCTCCTGCGACGATCATGCGTAGCGGACGGTCCAGTAGTCTGTTACTTCCGATGCTAAGCTGGCGGTCGTAGAGGAGGAAGCCACCGTCGCCGAATACCTCGCCATAGTGCTCTTTGACCTCTGTTTTGCTCGTTCCATGCTGAGGTGGAGCGGACGACTGAGGGATGCCTGCGAGGTCGCGCAGGGTTTTCTTTGGGGCTTTTCGAGCATGACCACCGACGCGCAGGTGATCTTCGTGCGGTGTAGGCAAGTCGGTGGGCGATGGTATTTCGCCGATGCCGCTGTTCTCGCTGTGAGCAGGAGCATTTCGCCTTTCCGTATCCCCTGTGCGCTGCGTGAGGTCGTTCGCCCATGGAACTGTAACCCTTTAGGTCGTCGCCCTTTTGGAGCAGGATGTCCTGCATGTCTTTATGTTCATATGCCGTCCGGGCGGTAGTCGTCGGCGTTCCAGATGCGCGGCGATGTAGTCCGGGTGTCCGGAAAGCAAGCATCTGTTTGCCTTGAGCGGGAGGCGTGCGGATTTATGCGCCCGGCAGGATGCCGCTGAGTTTTTCGATGGCTTTTCGTCCGCTCGTCGCTGTCGAACATGACGATACCGAAGCCGCGAGCCAGTCAAGGTTTTCTCAACACTTTGTGTGCGCTTTGACAGCCGAATGATGGAGACAACAGGTATTTGTTGTCCCGCACCTGTGAGACGGTGAGGCAGTCGATCTCGCCCGGTGACGATGAGTTTTTGCCGCTGGGGTAAGAGGTTCTGCCCGAAGAAGTGCCAGGCCATGCCTAAGACACAAAAGTTTTTGTCTTTGCTCACGGTTTCTGAAAGAGGCGTCCATCGTCGCCGACATATTCTCAGTGACTGGATGGGCTAAGCGTTCGTGTCTTTGTTAGTATGTGTAGCGGTATCGGGCAGGTGTCCTCGGATGCTGCGCTCTGAGGGCGCGGTATTCCATACGCCCATCGGTATGAGGTCTTGCAACGCCATTCCCTTTCGTTTTCCCCGTCTTTGTCCATTTCACAGACAAAGCAGTATGTATGATCGCCGGTCGGTCATGCTGTCGTTGTTCCCGCAACTGCACGGAGGAGCGATCATTGGTCTGCCTCTACGGGGATGCCGTCAGGCTGAGTGTGTTCCAAGGTTGCCTGCTGTAAGGCGGTGCGTTTTCAAGCGTCTGCGACGCCCATCAGGAGGACGCATACGCTGTCCTGCCAGCCGTCGATGGCGGGTTCAGATGCTGGATGTGATACCGACCTCCATGCGCCCGTCTGGGTGGATGAGGTAGTGGTAGCGACGCTGAACCATCCCCTGCCGCATGACGTGTTTTGAGATATTTTTGAGCGGGATATCTGCCTGGTATATGCGACGCGAATCCCAGTGTTTTATCACGCTCCTTGAATGTCACATGTGTATCAATTTCTTTCTTTGCTTTTGACGATCAGTCCGGTGGTGTCTTTCTTCGGGCTTTTGAACCACGACGCGGGATACGAGTTTGTATGTACTAACCCAAGTTTGTTGCACCAATCCGCGTATGTCGGTGTTGCCTTTTGTAGAGTTTGTGCTTCGGGTTCTGAAAGACAAACGTATGTCGAGGTGGGGGACCATATTTGATGAGCAGGTGCTTTTTGCGGTCACTCAGTTCAAAGAGCCCTTTGTCTCGATGATGCTGTTAAGCAGGATGAAGTCGGGCGGTAGATGTGCTCACCGCAGGACGGTGTACTGATCTGCCGTTGTCAGACTTCTCTGCGATGCCCCTGTGCCTGATCTGCGCGGCGATGTTGTCCTCCCAGTCCAGAGCGATGCCTGTGGGAAGGACGGTAGCCGTATCATTCCCCCACGCAGCCCTCTCAGAACTCCTCCGTCACTGATGCCGACCACGTCAAGCGTGGTGTCGCTGTCCTCCTGCGGCTTGAAGATGAATCCTCCTCCCGCCGAAGCCAAGGAGGATGCCGATGCTGTCCCGCCTCGAGAGGTCGATGACCGCACGCCTGTGAGGCGGCCGATGCGTTCTGTCGTCTGCGTAGAATGGCACGAGTTCATAGGCGACGCGCCCACGCGTGCCGCTGCCGATGCTTTGAGCCGCGCCAACTCATGCCCCGTTGCGTCGAAGATGGGCACGGCGCACCCACTGCCGCGATTGCGTTGATGTTGCGGTCATTTTGTACTTGAAGAACTCCCGTCCTGTACGTGGTCGTGCCGTTGGCGTAGTCGTACTTGTACTTGTGCTTCTGTCTCGTCGGATTCTTTGTACTTCTACACTGTCGATCTCTTCGCGAGGAGCCGCTGATGTTCCTTGTCGTCCGGTGCGAAGGAGACGGCGAATCGCCCCGTGTCCTTGCCTTGAAATTGCTCAGTGCTCAAAAAGATGTGGAAGTGGAATGTGCCGACGGCAGTCGTTCCTTCGGTAGGTTGTCTTGCCATGATGTGTTTGTCCTTTCTGTATTGGCTGAATTATTGATTCGCGTGGTGGACGCTTTTCTCTAATCTCAGTCCCAATTTGCGGAATCCCTTGCGGCTCTAAGGTTGCGGGGCTTTGCTGGCGGAGGCAAAAGAATAGCGAATCAGTGCATTGGTTTAGTCGATTTTATTTTCGTCTTTTGCGGTCTGGCAGTTTCACACAGCGTACTGGAAGGAGCTTTGCTGTCTCCTCGATGATGCTGTCTTCTTCCGCACCGCGATGCGTACCTGATGACGTTGCCGCGCAGGAAGCCCATGAACTCTTCCTTGCTCATCTGCGCCCGCATGAGCTCGATAGTTGAACGCACCCTTATAGTGCTCGTCATGCCAGCCATATCAGATGTCCTCCCCGTGTTGCCCGATGAAAAAGGTACCGCGCGCCGTTTTGCTGGAGCCTTAACATCGGTGATGGCGACGGGCATACGCTCGACAAGGAACTGCGATGCGTGCGCCCGGCGATGCGGATGGGTGTGCGCCCTAGATTCTCCACGATGAGTTGGATTGCCGCGATAGTCGCTGTCATCGATGATGCCTGTCTGGTTGGCAAGGGCGCAGCTTGCATACAAGCCGGTAGAGGAGCGAAGGTAAACGCGATGTGGTATCCCGAGATCAAATGCAAGGCCTGTTCGTACAAGGTGTGCGCCTCCCAGTGCTGATCGGCGGGATGCAGGCGTCCTCAACGCAATATAGGTCAGCAGTTGTTCTCTGTCTTGCGCCGTTATGATGGCATCGGGATGTAGGCGTTTGATGCCTGCGATGATTGTGGGTTCTCGGTTTGCACAAAAGCTCCTTTCGGTAAGACAAAATAAGCCGTCATTGACGGCCAAGATCAAGTTAAAGATATATGCAGTCACATGAAAGACACAAACGTATCGTTTTGTATAAGAGCTTATAGTATATATATATATTATTTATATAAGTCTGGTTTTATGTTTTAGAGAGCGTAACGTAGTATGTCTATAGGGCAGTCTTTGAGATGTCTATAGGACGTTCTTCTGTCCAGTCCCACTTAAAACAAAGATTAAAAGCAAGGACAACGCACATCCCGCCTCTTTCATTTTCAGACTTGATTCATTTGTTCATCAACTCAGGCGTTGCCCGACTGAGTGTGTCGATTTTTACTTAGGGTTTCACGTCTTGAAAAGTGCCTGCAGCATCTAATACATCGAGACAAAGTCCTCTTAGCCTCGTCATCAATAACATCTCTGAGGACTTCAGTATAATATCTTCCTCTATAGGGTTTAATTGTGGCATTTTTTCTAGGTCAAGAAGCATTTTGTGAAGTCCCACAATCTCTCAAGGCGGAGGAAAATGTTGTTTCTGTTCCTTTCAGCCCTTTTCAAGTTCCCAGAGTACCATCCATGTATACATTCTTACGTGCCAATCAGCACCTCCTTTTCTTATTCTAATATAACCAATGTATCTTTTGTCAATAATTTATGTATATATTTTTAATTTTTATAGTAGTTTACATAGCATAAAGAGAAGAAGCAGGATCAAGCCCTGCTCTTTTGTGGCTTTTACAAAACAGTCCGACTTTGACTTCTTCAAGGTCAAGTGTCCCAAAAATCCAGGAATCTTTGGAATCTTGTCCATGTCGTCGTCGTTGATGATAGCTAACCTGCGCCAAGAAGTCCTGAAGGTAGTTCTGGTCTTTGTAGAGGGTGACGAACCTCGCGGATGGTCTTGAAGAGTTGCCTGGCGTGCGTTGCATCTGTCCCAAAACCATCGCGAATCATCATGTTTGTATTACCTTTTGCTATACTCTGCATTGACAACACGCTGTAAAATGTGTTGCATCCATGCCGTGAATAAAGTTCGTAGATGCCCCTGCGCCCTCCGTCTCTCGTGCTCCACTTCCTCCTTCTCTTCCACTTGTATAGAAGCGGACACGCGCCTTGTTGAAGCGCATCCTTACTACTTCCTGTGTGAGGCACACATAATTCTGTTGCACAGGTAGTCCATTGTGTCCTATGACAACGTGTCCCTCAGATCAGTTTCAGCATTTTTTAAAGCCACGCTATGCCTCTACCGCCTTAACGACCGTCGTCCCTACGGCTTCCAGATGAGATGTGCGGCGTATGTCGCCGCTGGATGGGAGACACAAAGGGTTCTCATCAGGATGCTCTAAGACAAAAGGTCCGATGACGCTCATCGATTCTGAATCCCAGAGCTTGTTGTTACAGGCAAGCGTCATGACGCCCTCTTGCACACCTTGCGCGGATGCCGTCTTGGGAATACTTTAGCCCGTTAGCGACACCAGCCTGCGCTGTTGCTTTTGTCCCAGGCGATTCGTGGCTTGCCCTTCTGGTCGTTGGACAACATTCCCTTGTTTGTCATATTTATAGTCGTTTATTGTGCCGCTCTGCGCGTCTTTGAGCAACACTGTATTTACTTGTCTGCAACAATGCCAGGTCATCCCGCACATGTTCATGATTGCGCGCGACCCGCCCTGAGCATCCCGCACCTGAACCCACGGCGATGAATCCTGCATGCCGTGCTCCTCTCACGCAGAGGCAAGTCCACCAAGACAAAACCAAGGAACTCCATCGGATAATCATTCTTCGCGACCTCGTTCAATCATGTATAGCTGGGCGGGTCGGCTGGCGCTTGCCTTTGATCTGCCCTGTGTTCTCTATCCACGCGACACGCCCGCGAATGGCAGCTTGTCACGTCCGGCAAGGTTCGCCCCGTGAATGGCTAACCATTTTGTGTCTGCATCCGGTCGCCAACGGCGACGGCTCTGCAACAGTAGCAGTGGGCTTTTTTGAATGTCGTCCCTTGCGGGCTTATCGCCGTCGGGATTGATAGCAAAGGCCACGATAGTCGATGTTCCACGGGAAGTAAATCTTCTCGTACTGAGCGAATTTTTTCGGTTCCTTAGTGCTGGCGTGGCAACGGATAGCCTTAGCTTCTCGCCTCCTGCTTATAAAGTGCTGCTTGCTTTGCTTATGCTCCTTAACCTCCTGTGTGCCTCAGGGTGAGGAGCATTGTGAAGGGCCTCTAATTCTTACCTCTAGCTCCCAAATTACTCTGTATATACAGATGGTTTGAGGATATGAAGAAGGTTCTGCTGATCGTAAACAGTATTCTGCATAGCATTGAGTACACTATAAATTTTGTCTAAGTTCACGGCACTCAATTTCTTTACGTACATAGTTATGAATTTATTTGTGTTCTGCTACGGGAGGCGAATGAGATGTTCCAGGCTGATGCTCCAAGATAGCCCCCACAAAGGGCGTTGTCCATGGTTTTGCGGTATGATTGTAGGCTTGTACCGAATGGCGTTCGCTACTAGCTTATTCTCATTCGAGAACCATTTTCAAACCAATCCGTCATAACGACTGTCTCAATCTGCTTTATTCTACCGGCCTTTTTCTAAGTGGTAGTAGTCGCTACCCGCAATAAGTACTTGATTTTTTTGACCCTAGGCTGTTCGTTCCGCAGCAGTCCACTTCAACCCGTTGCATCCGTTTCGTTGCATACGTATTGTCGCGTATGTGACTTTATACGAACTACGATGCGCTTTCGCTAATGCCTTTGTCCATGGATTTTTCAACCATGTTTCGTCAATGCCTTTAGCAGCCCCAATTTGCAGAAACCCTACGGGATGCTTCTCTCATAATTGCTTGCCCGATCACTTTGAAGCGATGCTGAGACTGTTTTGTCCGGGCAATGCGCGGTTAGACATTAATCCATAATAGTGCTATGTCCTGCAAGCAAGTAAATTTAACGCGTCAAGGTCTGCTACATAAATTTGTGTTAATTTCTTCACATAGCAACCCATGCACCTTTGCGTCGTTTTCTTAGGCTTATATCGGAAATAAGTGTGCGAATGCTGCGGCGTGATGTGTCTCCCATGTGTCTATAAGGCGGGATGCACTTTTCCTTGCCCCTGCTTGTCCCCTCACTACGAGCTGTCATGTCCCCTGCAAGACGCAATTGGCTTCTTCCTTGGCTTTTCCACCTTCAGGGCACTCTGTTGCAGATATAAGTCGTTAGCTGTAGGTATCATTTATTTTCCTCCTGTCTTTCTCTAATCTCAGTCCCACCCAGAATTAGAGCAATTGTTCTAATTTAGGTATAAAAAAGAAGCTCGTGTTATCACCTCCTTCTTTAGAAAAATCTGTTCTAATTACCTCGCCGATGATCGCCGTGATCTCATCCGTGAGCGCGTTGATCGTCGCCTCGTCGAACGTGATCGTGTCTGCGCTCGTTATCCCCGTTATCCCAGTTCATGAAGGAAGCGGAACGTTCCAACGTATAAACTAGGTCTTGCGTGACAAACATCACGACGATCACTATGAATTTTTCGGTGTTCTCCAACACTCTAACCTCAAGTTGGTATCCGACAAGTCCCCGACAATATCCGAAATGCGTCGCTGATGTACGGCTAACCATCTGTCAGCTGTCAGCACGTCATAGAGCCGTCGATGTTCTCACATTCAAACAGCGTGAATGGCAGTTCATTGATCTCCACGGTGCGCCCTTCCACTGTGAAAGATTGTCCAGCATCCGGGACAATATTGTTTTTTTCAAGGGCTGTATATACACGATTTTCAGATAACCTTCCTATGATTGGCAGGGCGGCGACACCGCGTCGCCCCGGCGAAAGACAACAAAAGGTTAGAACGGATGTTCTGTGAAAGTTCTGTGTAATCTGCCATACTCAAAGTCAGGCGGGACATGAGAGCTTTCATTTCCTCCTCGCATTGATAGCAGCACCGCGCGCACTCTTTGCGTTCCTGCAAGGAAGAATGCAGCGCGTCTTATATCGTCCACGCTTATTAGTGGTTCCGCGTGCCTTCCTTCCATGAAGGCGACTAGGCTTCTGTGCTCAGGATACGCCGTGCGCCATCCTGCAGCACATCCCGCTGACGATCAACTGACGCCCCGCGCCTGTGCGCTCGTGTCACCCCGTTGCGGTGGGCAGGACGTTGATCTTCTTTCGTCCCCTATCGCCTTCAATCCACGCCGAACTCCTTCCAGAATAAGGCGCACGGTACCGGTGCCAACGCGGCACATTTACCGCTAGTGACCGTCGCGCACTTTACAACGCGCACGACGCGGATAACTCGTGAAAATTCATGTCTTATTCATAACGCGTACCCCCAACAGAACATCTATTCCCAGAATGTCTGTACCCGTATTCTACGGAGGACAAACATCAATCAAATCGACTATGAGCGAAAGCGTCCAAAACCGCTGGCTATGAGTGCTATGCGTAGCACGCTTTTGGACGCTTTCAGGCTCTGATGTACCTCCCACCCATAAATTCCAGTCCCCTAGTTCGTCCCGGGCATTACCATCCATGTGCACGCGCCGACCGCTGCGCGTCATGAAGTATGGACGCCCCGCCCGGCAGAAGTGATTGTCGCCGTCGTCATGCGGCCATCGGCCACTCGTCGTAAAACCATGAAACGGATTTTCTCGTCGCGCTCGTCGATCTCGTACACCTTCATTCCGACGAACGCACTCCCGCCGTAGTAGGTGCCAATGTGCCCATACTTCAGAAAAATCTTCACTGTACTTTTTCGATTGCATTCCTCCACCTGCTAGGGCGATACCGTTGCACCGCCCCGGCGTTACAGACAAAAAAGGTTTAGGGCCTCATCTGAGCGTATAGCCAAGCTCGTCGATGAACAGCGGCGGTGGTCGTTATGCCCGCGTGGTGCGATGCCCGCACCCGCACTTCCAGATATACGTGGCGCCGCGTGTCGTCCATATGGCAGATAAAGTTTTTGGTAGAGAACGCCCGGCGTTGTGCCCCGTATGATATGCAGGATGCAAGCGTCAGCGCCGTTGGCGGGATGTCACAGAACATCACCGCGTGATTCCCTACGCGGGCGTTCGCGCGACTAGCGACGAGCTTTTCAAGTGCCTTCATCATTTGCATCATCCTCCCAAAAATTTAGTACCTGATCTTAAATTTGTTGTCTTTGTCCTGCCCAGGACCAGCGCGGCGACTAGTCCCATGAAAGACAAACAAGGGTTTAGTTTATCCTAACTGCAAGCCTGCTTCCAAAAAGCGGATGTTTGCTTCTTGCGATTCGATGTGGCTCCTTCCCAGTTGTAAGCTTCGATCTGCAGCGTGTCTACGTCTGCTTTAACCCTTCCCATAGCTTTCCAGTTCTTCACATCCCATCTCTGGTAATTGCGGCGCGGGGCTTTCAGAGCCGCGTTTTCGGCCTTCAGTTCATCCACGAGCCAGCGGCCTGAAAGAGTTCGGCAGCAGCTCACGGCTGCGTTGGCAGCCTTGTTGAGTTGCGCGTATTCATGGGTGATGGTGATGGTGTCTTTCATGTATCTTTCTTTGTGTACCCTTGTGTACCCATTAAGGTTTAAAATTTTGGGAACCCTTGTGTTCGCTTACCAGGTCACATCATAACACCCTTAGGTACCCATGTCAACCCCTTTTTTCAAAAAAAAGTTTTGCTGATTGACAAAGTCCCCACGATATATCAGGTATAGGTTCAAGGGTTCACAGTCAAAAGTTTTGGAGGTGACAAAATGAAAAGAAATTCGCATTTCCATGCGGTTAGACAAGGAGTTAAAACAGGTTCTTGATCTATGTGATGAGAAAATCAAACGCTCCTAAAGTCATTAAACGCCTTATGCAGAATTACATAGAGCAGAATCAAAAATAGTGGTGGTAGTTACTAGATGGTGAAGATAAAATAGACAACAAAAGTCTTTGCACAAGTGAGATCATGCAGGCTTTTCTTTGTCGCCTTTATATGTAGAAATTAGTTCATGTCCACTTTTAGGATAGCGTATTAGCAGTATAACAATAGATCACATATCGCCCCAGCAAAGTCGCTAAAGGCATGTAGCCATACAGTAAACCACCCATATGAAACTATCCTATAGGAATACCAATAACAAAGGATAAACTAGTAGGGAAATGCACAATACTAAGACAAAAATTGTAATAGCTATGCTACCGAAAATTACGAACAATGCGCCGATCAACGGAATATATGGGAAGTGAAGCGGTCGATACCCCTGATACTGCTCCCATAATTTCTAATTCTTCCAGTTAAAATAAGAGACAATGCCATAGGCAGTCCTCAACAATGCCTGCAAAGAAGCATCCTCGTTCACGTCTCCCTTCTCCCAGAATCCTTATCCTGATCTCATGATACCGCCAACGCATGCGCTAGCCTCCATAGGTCATAGTGGTCATGTGTCTTTAGTGTCTGCCCGAGGATCGGCGTGGAGACGTGCTCGGCGCGCTCTGTGTGCATAGCGTTCAGGCGTCGCGTCGCACTTGCGTGCTCCACACCAAATCATATAATACATACTAGTTTACTCATGTTTTATAAACAGATGATAATTTCAAATTTGACGCCACAGATATAAGCAAAATTCTATTGTCAGACTATTTCTAGCATAAACAAACTTATGATCGCAAAATAAAACACGTGCGTTCGAAAAAGATTGATAAAACGCACTTGACATTTCTCGAATACTTTCACGCTTTTAGCTAACCAGTTATCCAGACAAAAATTATTTTTACAAGACAAAACAAATAAAGCGCTAAATATGATAAGCGCTCACAGATCGCCTTGGCGCCCAGACAATACGCTATCAAGATGACGGCGCTACAACGTCGCGCGTCTGTAGTACACGCGCGTTGATCGGTAGGCGTTGGCCAGTTGGCTGTGTCGAGACTCGCTTGCAGGTGGTTTCGACAACGCGCGTAGGTGCGCGCGGCGTGTTTTGGAAGGCTTTGGTCGTTAAGCCGCCGCTTTCGGACGGTTGAGCCCTCAGTACGCGCGCGCACGGGGGACACGCGCGAGCAGGGTGAAATATATATGGACGTCAACTTTATTTTCAAATTCATCTCTGGGAGGCATGTAAGCATGAAATCGCAGCGTTAGACTCAAAAAGGCGAAGGGTCGATCACGAAGATGCCTAACGTAACCTAAAATGACAATAACATCTATGTTGCAGTTGGCGGACGGAAGCAGACGGCGGTCTGTCACCGCAAAGACACATAGAATTGATGCGCCGCGTAGCTGAGCTATGTGTGCAAGTCAGGCAGTAGCCGACGCAGTGATGTTGCTATCTATTTCAGTGATCTCCTTGAGATGTCTGCACGAGAAGGGAGCAGACAAAAGTTGTAAACAGAAGGGACGTTGCGTAACTACAAACACATTGAGCCTGTTGCGTTTGCGCCTTCTGCGTGATTATCGCTCAGACAGAATAACACCTGACGTTACGATCACGTATTGGACACATGTGACAAAGGTGGATGGGACGCCTATACAAGATTCAACGCTGTTTCAGATGCGTGCTAAATTAGCTGCTGTGCTGAACTTTGCGGTAGACGTCAAAGGCTTTTATTGTCTCCTCCCTTTATGAGCAAGACGCGACGTAGGGAAACAAGGCTGCGAGGGCTGATGTCTTGGTTATACCGTCTGAGGAAGATACGAAGCGCGTATATCGGATGCGCGCGCAAAAGACAACAAAGAGTCCCATCTCTACCTCATATCCGCTTTTCCTGCTGGCTATAGCTACCGGGATGAGACCGAGAGAGTATCATTGACTATTGACGCGTTCGCGATATAGACGACAAAAGAGGGACGATTCATATTCATTCACAGCCGACAATGGACGGGGCGATAACCCATTAAAGACAGAGACATCTACGCGGACGATCTATGTGCAACAGGAGGTGTTAAAGACGGTGCTGGCACGGTCACCACCGTTGGAGACAAATAAGCAAGCCGGATTCAACGGCGGTGCGGCTGTGCCGTTGCCCTACCGCCGACACACTGATCTCGCATTTCTTAAAGACGTGCACGTACTGCGCTCAAAGGCTTTAGATTCCACTGTTTAGACATTATCATGCTACGCAACTACTTCTTTTGAAGGGCATCAATCCAAAGGAGGTGTCTCAGCGTCTGGGGCACGCATCGGTCAAAGACAAGACTGGATTTGTATGCCCATTGGACACCTGAGATGGATGAACAGGCCGCCAATAGTATAAATACGGATTTCATTTTATGAGTGCTTATAGGTGCTTATCTGTAGAATAACTGCTATATTTTGATGTATGGTTGAAAGCAGAATCCTTTGCATAAAGCCTTGATAACGCTAGGTGTCCCAAAATCGTTTCATCATATATAGATTCGACGAAAGGTAAAGGAAGCGGCGGATTTGGGCCGCCTCTCTACTTTACTTTCCCAAAAGACCCTATTGAAGCCGCTCTGCATCCGTATTATTATCAGAATGAATCGATATGTCAAAATGGGAAAGGAGCCGCCCATGAATCACTCCTACCAATGCCCTCGACTGCGGCACGGAGCTCGGCTACGAGGGCTGTGCTGGCGGTGCAGGACAGCGGCACAGCGACGTGCCGCTGCGGCATGGACACCCGCGGAGATCGCGGCAAGGAGCAGGAGATCGCGCAGATCGACGATGCCCTGATGATTTTCTGGGTATCTGCTCTGCCGTGGATGACGCGTCGCCCCGCGATTCCGCGTGCGGCACTGCGCGGCGCGTACCTTCTGGCCGCCTGCGCTCTATCACATCACGCGCCCGCCGATGTGCGGGACGGGCTGATCGCCGCGCCGATGGAGACGGAGGCCGCGCAGGAGGCGAACGAGCTGATGATGTGCCCGGCACGGTGGGGACGACCGTGCGCTTGCGGCACTCGCACTGAGCGCGCGATCAGCGTCCCGTGGCGCGGACAGCTCACGTCAATCCCTCCGTCTATGCGCAGTGCGGCGGCTGGACGTTCGACCGCGAGGGGCGGCGGCGCACGCTGAACTTCGACACCTGCTATCCCATCGTCCACGCCGCCTCAGTAGAGGAGCTCGACCGCCCCCGTCCGCATCGCCCGTCCGCGCGAAGAGCATCTGCCCGCACTGCGGCTGCCGCGACGGCAGATATGCTGTCCTCGACGGGCGGGACGCGCGCCCGCAGTTCCTCGGACATTGACGGCATCCTCACAGCGACCCGTTGTCCGAACTGCGTCGCCTATGCAGAGCCGATGCTGAGCCGCCATACGACCGGACGGCGGCAGCGACTGTCCTGCCCTGCGAGAATGCGGATCCCACGGCGTACAGGAGGAACTCGACACCATCTTTTGACAATGATCTCATCTCGGCGCGTCACCCGTCCCACGGTTCTACGGTGCATTCTTCGACGATGTCTGCACGCTCGGCGGATCTCGCCTCTGGGAGCAGGACTGGTCGTACACGACCCGCCCCGACCGCGGACAGCCGATGAAATACCTGATGCAGATCCGCTGGAACGAACTGGCGGACTACGATGGAGGGCACGTTTCAATTGAGTTCTGCCCGCTCGTCGCGTGTGTTCCATGCAGCACCAGCAGACGTGAGGTGCCGCCATGACCGACCACGATGATACCGCACTGGCAGAAAAAGTTTTCGCACTGTACGCGCACCTCATGTGAGCGCATCCTCCCTCCCTGCCGGTCGCAGAGGATGCCTCGCCCGCACAGATGGCAGACAGCGGGTCTCGGACAGGCACTATGGCAGTGCCTCACCGCGACAAGGCTGAAGCGCACGATGAAGAGCATCCATTACGCCAACGCCTTTGCCGACACGGCGCTCAGGGAGGTGTTTTCACCCTCGACGATGTCGAGCAATACCTGACACGGAATCGCTCTGACCACTGACCGTTCCGTCGATTTCTTCAACAAAACGATCACGGCGGAGGATTCGTCATCACGCCGACCGCCCCTAGTGGAACGATGCTGAGAGCCTGCTCCTCAGTCATAAAGGAGAACACGATGAAAACGTCCGCAATAATTCTTCGCACGGAAAAGCCCATGCCCACGGAGGTCTATACCGAGGAGGAGATGCCGCCGTCGAGGACTTCATCGAGACGAACTTCGGCACGTATGCGAACGTCTTTCATGAGGTCGTCTCACCCGATATCCATCTGGGATATATGTATCGTCGATCCGACCGAGGAACGGAACTAGCCACATGCTCGTCACCTCGGGATGGGGGCGCACCGCATGAACGTCCCTGCTGAGCCTCGCCGAGTACAAGCTCGAACGCGCCGAGCTCGCGATTGCCCCTGCCGCCCGACTGGAAGATCCACGAGGACGACGAGGGGCAGTACCACTGGCCGATCCACCTGCTGAAAAGCCCTCGCACGTCTGCCGATCGAGGATGATACATGGCTCTGGCCGGGGGCATACCATCGACAGCAGGACGAACAACTACGCCAGCACCAAGCTTGACCGCCTCATCATCGGGGCGCAGGTAAAGGGCGACAATACGGTCTGCTCCTGCCGGACGGCGACGAGGTCAATTTCTATCAGATCATCCTGCCTACCGCGACGAGCTCAATCTACAAATCTGACTCGCAGTGCGAAGGAACTGGTAAACCTCTTTGGCGAGCGGCACGTGAGCTTCGTCATCGACCTGCAGCGGCGCAGCGCATGCGCCCTCGAGGACTTTGAGGATCTCGTGATGGACAACGCGGAGTGGCATCTCTCCACCCTGCACGAGAAGAAGCTCCCCGTGGATGAGATCGAGGCGTACAGTCACATGGCGGTCTCACTCTGCGGTGGTGCATCCTGCACGACCTGGATGGCAGACTGGTTCATCCGCGAGTACGAGCCGACCGTGCGCGCGGAAAGCGAGCACCTGGCGGAGACAGACCTGCGCCCCTTCCTCCGGCGACGAGCTGCACGGGATCCTGATGCGGCTTCTTTCAACGCGGAGGGCGCGGCGTTCGCGCATTACTACCACGACGGTGAGGCCCCTCCACCCCTCGGACGTCGACGATCACGCCCTCGCGTATTTCGGGAGCAGAAAAATACTACTCGAAGGAGTTTGACGACGAGGATATCTCTTCGTCCCATCTGACGAGCGCCTCTATCGGGAGATGGCGGAGCTCATCGAGCGGCACTGGGATGCGGAAGCGCAACACTGAGGAGCAGGTGGACGCCGATCCGAGCGACGTCGCCATCGCAAACGATGCAGTACCCGGAACGCCAGCAGGGCGAGCTGCCTTCGATGTACCTCCCGCCGCTGGCGGACGACGACCCGATCGCCCTCATGGCATAGCGCACGCCACGCGCACGGCCGCGCGCGACGGCATTGTCCCCGTCATCATCGTCCCGAGCGACACGCCTGGGGAGGCACTGACGATGAACGCCGAGGCGGGAAAAGGGCGCGTTCGAGGACTACGAATTCGACGCAGACGCCGTCATCGCGTACCGCGAGCGCACGGCGCAAAAAGCTGGTCATAGCGACGGCAAAAAGATCCTCATGACGCGGCGTGCCGAGCGCACGGAGGACATGACGGTGAAAGAGAGCACGATGGGGACACCAATGACCGCCCCATCGGCTACTGGAACTACGAGACGCAGAAAACGCATCCTGCGATCCTCGCCAAGATCCCCGTCAAGCATCCGTGGAGATCTTCACCTCACCTGCCCTTCGGCGGGTGGAACGACTCGTTCTGACACCGCCGCGCAGATGGCGGTCGCAAAGTACTGGCATGAAGACGGACGGCGCCGTCCCGCCGTCCTCACTCTACGATACGCCTGAGTACCGCGTCCCCGCGCGCCCGTCGCGCCGGAGCACGCCGCCGCGCGCGCCGTGGAGCAGTACGCCTACTGCAGCGACATCATCGAGCAGGGCGGCCCCGGCATGAGCGTCAGCAGGCTCGCGACAGCCTGCTGAAATCGCACATTTTAGTCTGGTGGATTAACCACTGAAGGAAAGAGCAGATACGTATAAAGCTCTGTTCTGCCGTAATAAGCGCCCTACCACTGCTTTCAGGAAACTTCCCTCGTGTCGCACGGGGAGGAGTGATGACTAGACGCTTCGTCGCGCGGGGAAGCGGCGAGCATCGCGGCTCGAGCCCTGAGCCACATGACGAGGAGCAGCAGATGAGCTACGGAACGCGTCAGGCATGGCACAATCACGGAGATTACGAGAGATCATTGCGGCGATAGAGGGATCTCGCCGCAGAGCGCACGCCCGAGCTCGACGAGCAGCTGGCGCTCGCGCTACAACAACGTTGCGCAGCCGAGCGAGTGGTGGTATTTCCAAAGGCGATTGACCTCGCGCCGCACGCTAGAGGATTCTGCTGACGATCGCGTCTGAACTTCCGCAGGGCTATGCCTACTACTACCTCGATCAGGAAAACCGCGCCCTGCCCTACTTTTGAGACGGCGCCGGTGGCGCTGCTGGGCGACGAGGACACTGGAGCAGATGATCGAGGACGCCGCCGCGGGCTCTCCTCCCGCTCTTTTCGCGCCTCCGTCTGCATCCGCGTGCAGGAGGCGTGGCTCTGCGTTCTCCGAGGCGGAGGAGGAGCTGCGTGCGCTGATGGATGCGGGATCGGATCACGGCGAGGAGCTCATCGAGCGGTGCAGCTCTGCGCTGCACATCGCCTTTGATGATCTCCTCATTCGAGCTCGGAAAGGGCGGCGAGAAATATGAGCCATCTCACTCTCGAGGGCATGCGCGCAAAACTCTTTCCGCTCGTCTATTTCGCGCGCCATGCCCCGCCCCGTGCGCGAGCACTGGGACATCCACGTCGGTCGCACCGCCTCTTGGCTTTGCCCTGCGCACGGACGACTACACCATCGAGATGACGGATGTCGCCGTCTGGTTCGCGCCCGATGGCGACGGGATCGCCCTCACGGTCTACTGCGAAAAGCTCCTGCCGCCCTGCGGGAGGACGAGAACTGCGCATGGTGGATGTTTCCACCATCGTCGATCAGGCACTCGGCGAGATCGCCGCCATCCGCCTCATCCATGATTTTGATCTCCCTCGATGCGCCGCGCGAGGAGCCGTCGACCCTGCTGGCGGATCTGCCGCAGGCACTCGAGGCGGCGGGTACTCGCGAACGATGCAGAGGAGTACCTTGACCACTCACTATCTCGCTCTACGAGCGCGAGCTGACACATCGACGATGCGGATCTGCGGCTCGACGTCTCATGGGCAGCACGCGTCTCCCTCCCTCCTCAGTTCCTATATGGATAACGATGCGACGCTCAGTGACATCTACCATGCGGATGGGATCGCGGCGGGCTTTATCGCCCATCCGCTGACGGACGAGATGCGCGAGAGTGCCGACGAGATTCTCGATTTTCGCGATACGCCCGCGCAGGCGATCGAGGAGGAGACCGATTGTCCGCATGCGGTAACCTTCTCGGCGGAGCGACGGGCACGAACTGCGGCTATCTGACTCTCTCGCGTGGGATCTGCACGCCGTCCTCGTCGCCGCAGAAACCGTTCTCAAGAGGACGAATCTGCCGTGGGCGGTGTTTCACCCTTCCGACGGGACGCGGCGGGCACCGTCAACATTTTTGATCGCGACGAGGAGGAGGAGGACGCCGCCGCGCCGGAGAGCTCCCTGACTACAGAAAAAGCGCCCCTGCTCACGGCGGAGGCCGTCGCCAAACTCGAGGCGATGGAGGATGGATCCACGGGCTATTTCTACAAAAATGCTCAGCTATCTGAACAAATACATCAAGAACGGCATCATCAAGGGCGGTCTACACGCGAGGAGGCGTGATCGTGACCGCGACATTGCGCTGTGGTATGCCTACGCACGCAACAATGTCGATCTGTACCCTCACTACTACCGAGCGATACAGTGGATGCCGGACCTGAGCCGAATGCGCACGGGTGCGGGACGTGGTACCATCGCCACGCCGTCGCCCTCATGCACTGCGGTGCTATCTGGAAAAGGCCTCTGCCATGCCGCGCAGGAACGCGCGAGGAGCCGGACCATCCGTGGTGCTATCTCGAGCTCGGCAGTTGCGCGCCCATTTCGGCGACCGTGACGGTGCGCTGGACGCCGTGGGCAGGGGCTTTCTCGTGCCGGACGACCGCGAGTTCCTGACGCTGGAACGAGATCGAGGAGGGCGCAACGATTGAGCAGATGTGCTTCACCGGGTCGACGGAGCGGCGACGAGGAGTTGCAGCAGGCATCGCGTGCAGCCGAACTTCCGCAGGAGGGCGCGGCGGCAGATGCCCTCGATGACATGTACCAAAAGCAGCGATCCATCCTCTGCATCCGCGTCGACGAGGAGGGCTCTCCGCGTCCCTGCGCCTCTTCTCCCCATATCGGCGGGCAGCCACGCGCAACGCGCCCCTACTGTCATTTCCCCGCGCAAGGCCGGAGATACAGAGGTGGAGATCGTATTCCGCATGAACGAGGCGGGCATGTCCAAGCTTCCCATCACATGGCTGACCGAGGTCAGAGATCACATCGACAGCGGGGCATGGGTGAAACATACGGATGAGCACGGCACCGCACAGCTCATCGCCGCACATACTTACCGATCACACTGTCGTGCTCGAGTACAAATACCCGTGGAAGGAAAAGAGCGCCTACTGAGGTGGATGCTGACTGAACGTCGGCGAGCGGAAGGGATAAGGGCGGGCGGGAAAAGAAAAGACGGCGTTTGCCGTCTTTTTGTTGTTCATTTGTCCCGATAGTGCGAACCACATTGTGCAATCTCCATGCGGTTATCCGCAATCCGAAAACGATGCGATTCTTCGCGTCGATGCGAACACTCCAAAAGCCCGAGAGATCCCCTTGAGCGGTTCGGGCTGTCCCTGACAGTCATCGTCGCTGCGGTCAATGCTCTGAAGAAGACGATTGATTTTTCTTGAGTGTCTTCTTATCCTGCGTCTGCCAGTACAGATCATCTGCCCATGCCGCATCCTGCCAAATCTTATCCATCAGTCAATCTCGATGAGTTCATGCTCCGTCAGATTGCGCCCCAGCTTTGACATCCGCAATCGCCGCACGGAGACGCGCTATGTTCTCCTCACTGTAGAACGGATCGGGTTCTGCCGTTACCTCGAATGGAATGCGGCGATCCTGCGTCACTTTTGCCGCAAACATCGTAAATGCAGCGGTCAGTGTCAGCCCCATCTTGCGGCAGGTCTCCTCCATACGCTGTTTAAGCTCTGCATCCATACGAAAATTTACCATCGCCTGTGCCATATCAATCGCCTCCTTTTTGGAGAATATCATGTTTGTAAAGGCAAATCAATCTTTTTCGTGTCATTTGCTTTACGCCTATAATCCCAGTTCCTCCTCGATCAAGACCAGCTCCATCGGGCGGTAGCTCATCTTCTTGTAGTGGATGGTGAGGGCATTGCAGATGCGCTCCAGTGCCGCGCAGTCATAGCAGTGATCGCCCGCTGCTGCGCAGGGCGTTTTCTTCCCCTTGCGATGGGCGTTGCGCGGGCGGCAATGCGGTGGATGCGGTCGATGCCCGCCTCAATGTTGGGAACGAGCTTGTTGATACCGACGACAAAAGTAGGTCTTTTTCATGTCCAAAAAGGGAGCCCGCAACACGGTTGCCCGCGCCGTCCATGTTGAGGATCTGCCCCTCCTCCGTGATGGCGTTCGCCGAGAGGACGAAAGATGTCCGTCATCAGTGCCTCGCGCCCCTGCGGCGAGAAATGCCTCGATGCCGCCGACGTGTCCTGCACGCGGCGGATCGACCACCTCGTTATGCTCGCTCAAGCGTTCGTAAAGAGAGTGCCCGCAGCGTCTCGGAGTCGCCGAATCCGACGCGTTTGCCGCGAATCTCACGAGCGAGATAGTCCGCCGCCGCAGTGCGCTCCGCGAAGCGCGAGACCTCGTAGCGATTTTTGCGGAACGCCTCGATCGTGCGCACAATGCGTCCTCGTATGTCGTGTCGGACATAGTCCCCATCTCCTTCGTCACGCCATATCCCATGATTCCAAGACGTTCGCGGGGGCATGTTGGCGAAATCCTCAATACGTCTCGATGATGTTGAAATTACTGTCACACGCGGCGGGCGTGCGTCCGATCTCGCGGATGATGCGGATGATGTGATCCTCGGAGGGCACGCGGGCTCTTGCCCCCGCATCGTGGAGGATCGTCTCCCTGTGCACGGTGCCGTCGATGTCGTTCGCACCGAACCCGAGCGCGACCTGCGCCACGGGCACGGTCAGCATCACCCAGTACGCCTTGATGTTGCGGAAGTTGTCGAGCAGGAGGCGTGAGATCGCAATCGTCCGCAGATCGTCCCACATCGACGTCTGCCGCACCGTCCGCCCCAGCTCCGTATGCGACGGCAGGAACGGGAACGGGATGAACGTCTGAAAGCCCCCGTCTCGTCCTGCAGGTCGCGCAGGCGCATCATGTGCGCGACGCGCTCCTCGAGCGTCTCGATGTGTCCCGTAGAGCATCGACGCATTCGTCTTGATACCGAGCTCATGCGCCGTACGCGCCACGGCCAGCCACTCATCCGCCGTCGCCTTGTTCGGGCAGAGCTCCCCGCGCACGCGGTCGAGAGAATCTCCGCACCGCCGCCCGCGATCGACTGCAGCCCCGCATCGCACGCAGGCGCAGGAGCACCTCGCGCACGGAGAGCCCCGACGTATGGGCAAAATGCGTGATCTCCACGCCCGTGAACCCCTTCAGATAGAGTGAGGGGAATGCCTCGTGCAGCGCGCGCAGACGCAGGAGATAGTCGTCAAACGTCCACGTCGGATGCAGCCCGCTCACGACGTGCAGCCCCGCGAGATGCGGGTCGCGCATCGCCTCCGCGACGTGTGCCACCGCCTCCGACGCGCTCATCTCGTAGGCGCCCGCATCCTCTGCGTCGCGCCCAAACGCGCAGAACTTACAGTGCGCCATGCAGATATTCGTCAGATTCACATGGCAGTTCACATTGTAGTAGACAATATCGCCGCATTTCTCCGCGCGCACATGGTCGGCGAGTGCGCCGAGCCACGCGATATCGTGCGAGGCAAAGAGCGCCACGCCGTCCTCATACGTCAGGCGCTCGCCGCGCTCTACTTTCTTCTCAATATCGAGGTATTTACTCTGCAATTCATCGTCTCCCTAAACACACAAGTTATCTCTTTATGATTCGATACACAGCGCAAAAAGTCCTGCCACAGATGCAAAAGGAGCTGCCTGCAAAGCCGATAGGTATCGGCTTTGCAAAACGGTCTCGAAAGACGACGGCAGTACCTCTGCCGCAGGTCATTCCCTTATTTTTTCGGCGTAATCGCCAGCGCGCGTACGGGCAGTCCCTGTCGCGCCCTCGATGTTCGGCCACCCTGAGGAAGAGCAGCGCCCTGCCGAGCGCCACGCGGTCGAGATTCGTCAGCACCTCGACCTGCAGCTTCCCCTCGCCGAGGACATAGCGCTCTCACGCGAGATCCCCGCCTTTGCCGCCTCCGTCGAGGCATCCGTGTCGAGCGTCTCATGTCCGTTCGCCGCAGCATTGCGCGTCTCATAGATATACTTCAGCGCATCCATCGACCACGACGGGAAGTTCTCACTGCCGTCCGCGGCGATCCCGGAGATCGCATCCATATCCGGCCAGTGACGGCTCCACCCCGTATAGAGCGCGACAAACGCACCGTCGGGGATCGCGCCGTACTTCGCCTCGTATGCCTTGATGTCCTCCACCGTCACCGCATAGTGCACATCGCGCGCGACCTGCTCCGTCACGTCGATCACGCACAGCGGATAGAGCATGTGCGCGCACCGAAGTCCTCCGCGAGCGGGAGGTTTCCGCACGAAATGTCCCGGAAAAGTCACGTGCGTCCCGAACTGCCCCGGGAACTTGAACGTCTGGATGAGACAGTCGAGCATCGGATTGCCCCAGTCAAAGCACGTCTTTGAGAGCTCCACCGAGCCCTCGGGGATCCCCGCCCAGCACGGGCTGTCGTTGTTCAGCGGGTGCGTCAGATCCACCCACTCATACGCGTCCGACTTCAGCTCCTCCAGTGCGTTCCACAGCTGATATCCCATATCCCCATCTCCTTTATTCTATAGGCCCAATTTATATGTTATATGGCTGTAACAAATGTCAGAAAGCCTAAAATCACACCAGCTAAATTCGGGACGATAAGGATAAAACTTTTTTTGGCTCTTTTCGTCCATCCATAAATAACCCAGATTAGACAGGAAATCGAAGCGGTAAGAGGCTGCCACGGTTGAGCCTTTTACCCCTTCTAAATTAGCGATAATTTGAGGAATATAGGTGATAAACACAAAAACACCGATAAACGCTCCGATTGAACCCACGATAAGATTGATTTTTCTTTTTTTCCATAAATTACCTCCATTTTTATATAACTTACATGTTTAATATATTATCATGAGCCTTGCATTTTTTTCAAATTAAATTCTTTTTATGGGGTTGACAATCTTCTGAAGTTTTTACTATACTAAGGATAGTTAGGGAGATATTAAATCGGCAGGCTGATTCAGGACAGGCTGCCCCATGTGATCCGTAAGCGCATGGCATATCTCCTTCGGGGATTTCCCACCGTGTTGACCGACGGTTGTTGGAGGGACACGGGATGCACCTCGCTGGCTGAGTGAGGAAGCAGCCGCAGCGTCCACGACGGACTGGGAGGAGATTCCGATGGGTTATTGAGTGGCCGCAAAGGTCTGCATCAGTGCACCCCGACCCGGTGGGTCGGACGGGGATGCTGAGCGAAGGTGCGGCAGGGAATGCGGCAGCCCGCGTGGGGTGGGCACACAAGAGGGCATGGATTAGCGCATGACGAGGAGGACGTTCCCCAGAGCGGAACAGAATGTGCGCACAGAGAACATGTCGTGGTGGTTTTCTCAGCGTTTTCGTTGAAAGTTCCGCATCTCAAGCTAGCGGCGATGCGGAATGAAGCGTGGATCGTTTGAATGCAAGAGAGTTACCTATCACTTCCCGTATTTTCCTCAGAACCGCCGATGCGTGACGAGAAAGCGCATCGGCGGTTTTGTTTTTCGGCGTCTCTTTCCCAGCGGTTAGGCAGACAGCACCAATGTATTTTTGCTATTTTTGGATTTTTCGTGCTATAATACAGATGTTTTTTTCATTTTTATTATAGATAGGTGGTATTGGCATGAAACACTCCGAAAACGAGTTCATGCAGCACGAATTGCGGCTCCCTGAGCTGACGATGCGCGGCATGATCCTCGGCGCAATCCTCACCATCATCTTTACCGCATCGAACGTCTACCTCGGCCTCAAGGTCGGTCTGACGTTCTCCTCCGCCATTCCGGCGGCGGTCATCTCGATGGCGGTACTCAAGATGGCGAAGGATGCGAACATCCTCGAGAACAACATGGTGCAGACGCAGGCATCGGCAGCAGGTACGCTGTCCGCCATCATCTTCATCATCCCGGGCATGCTCAGCGATCGGCTACTGGCAGGACTTTGAGTTCTGGCAGACGCTCGTCGTCTCCTGCCTGCGGCGGCTGTCTCGGTGTTCTCTTCACCATCCCGCTGCGGCGCGCGATGGTCGTCCACAGCGACCTCGCCTACCCGGAGGGCGTTGCTGCGGCAGAGATCCCTAAAGGTCGGCTCGCACGACGACAGCCGCGAGCAGCACGGCTCGGGACTGAAAGAGATCCTCTCGGGCAGTGCCATCGCGGGCGTGATCGCGTTCCTCACGAACGGCCTGCAGGTGCTCGGCGGCAGCCTCTCCGCATGGTTCCACGTCGGACGCGGCATGACGCAGCTCCCGCTCGGCTACTCGTCGGCACTCGTCGGCGCGGGCTACCTCATCGGCATCACGAGTGGACTCGCGATGCTGATCGGTATCGCCATCGCATGGGCGGGCTTCGTCCCCTATTTCACCATCACCGGTGCACTCCCCGACGGCATGACCCTGCAGAAATTCGCGGGTACCGTCTATCAGCAGAAGGTGCGCCTCATCGGCGCGGGCGCCATGGGCGTCGCCGCGATCTGGACGCTGCTCTGCCTCGCACGCCCCGTCATTGACGGTGTAAAGGAATCCATCGCAGGTGCACGAGCAGACAGTGCAGAGCGCGGTCTGCACCGCATGGACATCGACATGACGATGAAGAGTGTCGGGCTCGTCTTTGCCGTCACCGTCATCGGACTGCTCGTGATCTTCTACGCCTTCGTCAGCCCCGAGCAGATCCCGGGCGGGCAGAAAATTGCCTTTACCCTCGTCGGCGTCAGCGTCGCCGTCCCTCATGGGCTTCTTCGTCGCTGCCGCCTGCGCCCTACATGGCAGGACTGGTCGGCACATCCTCCAGCCCGATCTCGGGCATCGGCATCCTCGGCATCATCGTCGCATCGCTCGTCGCGTACGCGCTGTGCTCCATGTTCGGCATCTTCGCGCTGCCGGGCGGCGAGAAATTTGCGACGGCGACCGCTATCTTTACCACGTCGATCATCCTCGCGATCGCCTGCATCTCGAATGACAATATGCAGGATCTCAAGACCGGCTATCTCGTCGGTGCAACGCCGTGGCGTCAGCAGGTCGCGCTCCTCATCGGCTGCGTGGTCGGTGCGCTCGTCATCGCCCCTGTGCTCAACCTCCCTCATGAGGCGTACGGCTTCTCGGGCGCGCTGCCGCGTGCGGGCATGGATCCCGCGCAGGCACTCGCCGCACCGCAGGCGGTGCTCATGACGACCATCGCACAGGGCATTTTTCTCGCAGAAGCTCGCATGGGAGTACATCTACATCGGCATCGGGGTCGGCATCGTACTCGTCCTCATCGACCTCTTCCTGCGCCGCTCGACGAAGAACCTCGCCATGCCGCCGCTCGCTGTCGGTATGGGCATCTACCTCCCGCCCGTCATCCAGACGCCGCTCGTCGTCGGTGCGATCCTCGGCTACTTCGTCAACCGTCACCTGCGTCAGACGAAGGGAGAGGAGGCGGAGCGCGCAGGGCTGCGGCGCGGCACGCTCTTTGCCTCGGGGCTCATCGTCGGTGAGTCCATCATCGGCGTTCTCCTCGCCGGCATCATCGTCGTCTCCGTCTCGAACGGCGGCGGCGAGAGCCCACTCGCCATTGCGCCTGAGGGCTTCGCTGACACCGCCGAGATGCTCGGCCTCCTCGTCTTTATCGGCGTCCTCGCCATCTTCGGCAAGATCGTACTGGGCGGGAAAAAAGAAGCATAATTTTTTCGTAACAGCAGAAACGCCATCGGTCACATTGGATCGATGGCGTTTCTTTTCGTTTCTTTTATGCAGACAATATTGTATAATAAGAAAAAAACGAGGTGATGAGATGAATCTGCGTGATGAATTTGAGCGCATCATGCGCGAGCAGCGCGAGATCGCCCTCGCGACGATGAGCGAAGGTCTGCCGCACGTGCGCATTGTGAACTTTTACTACGATACAGAGAAGCACTGCGTCTACTTTGCCACGTTCAAGGACAACGAGAAGGTCGTCGAACTCGCCGCGAACCCCTCCATCGCCTTCACCACCGTCCCGCACACAACACGACCGAGCACGTCCGCGCGAGCGGACGCGCCGTGAAAGTCCGCGCACACCGTCTACGACCTCGCGGCACTCTTTGCCGCAAAGATCCCACGCTATCAGGAGACCATCGATGCTGTCGGCGACGACCTCATCCTCTACGAAATCTCGCTCGACACAGCGGTCGTCACCATCGATATGGAGCATATCGAGCGCATCCGGCTCTGAGAACGGGCCGGCAATCGAGGCTGCCGCACGAAATTTTATGACCTGCCCCCCAAAGGTTAGATGAGAAGATCGGCCTTTTGGGGGGCAGGTCATATTCCAATTGGAACAACTTAATCTTCATTTTTTTAGCACGCCTGCCTGCTGTAAAACTTTTGCCTTCACCTCATTCACATCGTCAATTTTCATCGATCGCTCGGGCGTCCACGTGACCGGTGATAAATGCTCGTTAAATGTATCGATTTTCTCGCCGTTAAAGATATTATTGCGCGTGGTCAGCTCTGTTCCGCCAAACACTTTGACAAAATCTTGATACGTTCTGCCGTCGATATCCGCGACATTATTTTCGGCATATATCTTTGAGTTTTTCCCGACGCCCAGCGAATACGCATAACGATATTCGCCGCTTTCATCGTCCGTCTGGTAGTAATTATTATACATGTGAACCTTTCCCCATCTCACTCGCGGTGCGCGCTGAACCAAATTATGGAAATAATTATGATGCAGCGTCACATTCAGTTTGCCATCATCCGCCGTTTTTGCATCACTGTTCCCGATCAAGATCGCTTTATTGTGACGTTCAAAAACATTATACGACATCGTGATGTCGTCCGCCTGATTCGTAATATCGACCAAGCCGTCCCGATGCTCGTATTCACGATGAAAATACGTTTCCGTCGGCTGCGTGCCGTCCTCGAAATGACAATGATCGATCCAAATATGCGTGCCGCCGCGGATCGTAATACAGTCATACTGAGAATTCCAGTTGCCATCCGCCCCATCGTTTGGATCCCACGACGGGAAATAGTCATAAGGGGACTCAAACATGATATTTCGGATGATAATATTATCCGCATCGAGGACTAAATCCACGCCCTTTAATTTCGCATCTTCAATCCCAATGATGCTCGTATTGGCAGGGACGTGAACCATGATGTTTTTCCCTGATTCTTTTTGAGATTGTTTTCTTTTTTCCTCCTGCTCTTCTTTTCGGCTTTTCGGCGCGGTACTATGCGGCGCATGCGCGTCCAGATACTGCTGAAAATCATAGCCCTCCGCCATATAATCTTCCATCGTCAGGTGCTTTCCATCCGCGTCCGTATCGAAGTCGATCGTCCCATAAATCATCAAAATCCTAGGGTTCCGTATTTTTGCGATCCCCCAATGCGGCAATAAACTCCCTGCCGATTGGTCACGCGAAAAATATTGTCCTCTACGGCAGCAGCCCCGCCGGTCGTCCCGCTGCCCTCTGCGGCAAATCCATCATTTTTTAGCGAGCACCTCCCGGATAAAATCCGTCTTCCCCATCGAGCTCTGGACGAACGGCAAGAGAAAAATAGCCGCTAACGCAGTAATGCAGGCAATCAGTAAAAGTTTCTTTTTCATATTCTTATCTCCCGCGGTCGCTGCCCTATCGAAGAATCTATTATCTATCCTACGACCTTTCTACAAAAAAATCAATCCGCCCGCGCAAGACATAAAACAACACCGTCACCCTCGATGGCGTCCGTGACGTTCATGAATATAGGAACAACAGTGTGGGAAGTCTCCTCCTGGCAGCCGGAAAACTCAGATACTACAGCTACTAGGGTTAGATGCTTTTTTCGGGGATTGGGATCAAAACCGCCCTTGGCATGGGGGCAGTAGAGACAACGATTAGGGAATCACGGATAAATTCAGCACCGTCATCTTGACGCCTCTTTTCGCCCGCTTTTTCCCTGCGATCCTCCACATAGCTTTGGCTATGCGTCTGGTTTGCCTCCTCAATCGGACGAAAAATCTACGCCAATCTGAAGGACTATTTTATCAGCGATTCCCCAGTGAGAAAAGGAGCGGCGGGATTGCACACAGCGGTCCTCTGTGCTATACTGAGAGTGAAATCCCCGCCGCACTTAGAGCGGTGAGACATACAGCGGCTTTTAGAACGCAGCGTCGCCGCAAAAAGGAGGGAAAATACATCCGCGCCGCAAAACGGCATATTGAGCTAGGCACGGCAAGGCATCCCACCGCAAGGATTTCAAAACCATATCCCCGTAAGGGGACGGAAACAACAGTTCCTCAGATCCTTCTTTTGCGCCGAGCTTCAGCATTTCAAAACCATATCCCCGTAAGGGGACGGAAACTGGCACCGACGAGACGTTTAACTTTATCGGCTACTTCATTTCAAAACCATATCCCCGTAAGGGGACGGAAACATGTAGAAGGGTACAAGTTCGTAGGCGACGCGCCCAATTTCAAAACCATATCTCCGTAAGGGGACGGAAATACAGCACCACGACAATTCAATGAAAAAAGAGCAGCTGCGCTTTCGCCTAACTGCTCTTTTCGTTTTGCTTTATTTCGTTTTCCTCTCGCTAATGGCTCATTAAAAACTCCTAAAGCGAAAGAGGCTGTTGCACGAAAAAAACGTGCAACAGCCCCTTTTTTTTTCTCATCAACAAAAAGGTCATCTCGTGTGACACAAATATGATCCGAATGATTGTATTTCATGAGATGAGACACCGCTGGCAAGTTCTTAATTATCGAGAACTGTGCTATTGGTGGATAGACCGCAGAGAGGAATATATAAGATATTATTATCCTCCTCTTAACTGGATGGAGGAGGATGCCAGATGCTTCAGCCTCCGAGGCCGAAGAAGCGAGCAAAACGATCCCCCATAGTGAAGGATCTTGAGTGCTGGTATCAGAGGGGACTTCTGTAGTCAGCTCGTCTTCGTTATCTTCTAGGTCTGGAGGAAAAGAGACTATGATTCGATAAATCTTCTTCAGCTCTTCTAACATGAGAAAAACCTCCGTCCTGAGTAAGACGTTAAACTGCTTCATTTTTATTTGAGGATGTAGTGCCTATAGGGGAGATGCTATAGATAGGCGACGGGCTGGATAGAATGATAGCGCTCTATGCGGCGCCATCAGGATTGCTCCCGTCTGTGAGCGCGTGCATAGAGCGCTATGCAGCAGTAGGTAACGCTTGGCCCCAACCAAAGTATTCCTATGCCTATCTTACGACGTTTCTCCGAAAAAATCAACCTGTCCTGAGTAAGACGTTAAACTGCTTCATCCGTTTTTCTAGGGCTATTTACAGAAAGGAGGTGATGCCTATTCGTAAGAGGACATTTTTCCGCAGGCAAGTCTGCACTACGATGGTTCTTAACGCACCCGCCCAGTAAATTAAGGTAAAAACCTGATCATTCCCATCGCGTATTAAGACGATAGGCGCCACAAGCCGACAGGAGCCAGCGCGCCCGAGGTTTACCGTAAGATCAACCTCGTTGCCTGCACAAAGATGCCCTCTTACACACCGCCGTTTATGTCTTGTTCAGAAAGAAGGTGATTCCATTGAACATCGTAAGAAGATATCGGAGGCTGATGGTCTTTATTGTTTTGCTACTCACACTAGCGCTATGCATAAAGGTCATCACGGTCAGCAACCTGGATGTCGAGATTTTCTTCGGAGATCTTCACGTTCAGGTAAAACTTGGAGACAAGTGAGCTGATCGGGCGGGGCGGGCGGCTTTGTTTGTGGCCGCCTGCTTTTGCCGCCTCCTATATCTCTTAAAAATATTATATCACGACCTGAGTACGTCGGTAAACTACTCATTTTATTTTTCTCACCAAGAAAGAGGTGATTCCATTGAGCTCTTTCGTCTTGTATTCAAGTGGAGGAAGGAGACGGGCGTAACAGCGTCCGTCATCCCGACGCAGGTTACCGGCCAGCCGGTACTCCCCCTTCCTAGAGGGGACGATCTCCGGGGGGATGATCGGCAAACTCACATACGGGCTTGTCGGGCATCTCGAAGCGGCGGTCTGGTCGAAGGGAAAGAAGGGCATGGCGATGAACGCCGATCTGGCACATCTCTTGCTCTCGGAGAAGCAGCCGCTGCCAGAGAGGACGCGTGCCTAGATTGAGCTCATCGGAAAGAATGAAAAATCAAAAGAGGCCATCTTGGACTTTAGGGCAGTATACGAGGATCGTTATAGTCGTCGGATGCAGCTTCTGGAGAGCTTATCGAGGCTCTTCAGAAGCTATCTGCTTCCGTCGGTAACCCCTGACCTCTCTGGAAAGCGACGAGATCTCGACAATTTCCTGCAACGTGATTGGATGTACTTTGCTGAGCCATTCTAGGGCGAGTGAGACATCCCCGCCACGGTCTAAATAAGACAGCAGGTGTGATCTAGCGCTTTCTGGAGAGGCGTATATCCTTTCGTATCCGGTACCGGGGACGGGAGGAAGGTCTTCATCTGCACTGAGACGAACAGAAAAGCCCTCATCCGGATCAATGACAGCATATTTTTCAAACATCTCGTTGATCCACTGTCCGATGCTTTTCATATTATGCCTCCATCCTGAGCAAGACGTTAAACTGCTTCATTTTTTATTTGAGGATGTAGTGCCTATAGGGGAGATGCTATAGATAGGCGACGGGCTGGATAGAATGATAGCGCTCTATGCGGCGCCATCAGGATTGCTCCCGTCTGTGAGCGCATGCATAGAGCGCTGTGCAGCAGTAGGTAACGCTTGGCCCCCGCCAAAGTATTCTATGCCTATCTTACGACGTTTCTCCGAAAAAATCAACCTGTCCTGAGTAAGACATGAAGCCATGCGAACGGTGCGTTGATTTACAGCATCCCATCGATTAAAATATAGAAAAAGATCTACGCCAATCCGACGGACGATGTTATCAGCAATCCCTTAAGACAATGCAGAGAAAGGTGAGCGTGTATGTTCTTACCAGATCGAATCAGCGAAGAACGAATGGCGGCGTACAGAGAAGGGGTCGAAAAAGGCAGGTCGGCCGTGCGCCTTGCCGTCCTCTGCCGGCTCGTCTTTTCAGCAAAAATCCCAAGCGGTGAGGCCCTGGAGATGATTGGCGTTCCCGAACGTGAATGGGAACATTACCGACGTGAGCTGAAAAGCATCGAGAAACAACGATCTAATGAAAAAACTGCTTTTCTGGCGAGCTATAAATACTGTGCTGGAAAAGCCGGCAGGAAGGATGTCCCGTGGGAGGAGTTTGCCGAAGAAGAACAGCATGGGCTTAGCGACCTCAACACCGGGGATCTTGCCGAGATTCTGATGATGTGGATGATTGGCAAGTTCCAGCAGATTGACCATCATCTCTCTGTCATAACATGCCCGAAATTTGACGCAGACGGTATCGACCTCATGCTGGCGCGCAGCGGAGGGTCGTCCAGACTTCATCTCACGTTCAACAGGAAAAATGATCGGGTATATGCTCCCGACATCATGGTTGTTGAGCTGGGAGCATCAAAGACGTTCTCAGGGAAAATATATACTGATATAACGATGGAGGGAAACAGAGCTTTTATTCGAGGTTCTGAGCAAAAAGCGGGCACTACTCGTCGGCGGAGATATTTGACCTCTTTGAATTAGCGTACCCTCTCGAGGAAGAACTGATCGAAGCATGGCGATGGCTATAAAGACAGTGGCACAGGCAGCATCCATATCGGCGAAGGTAAAAAAATAAAACATTAACGGTATGACCCGAAAAAAAGGATAGCATAGTGTAGTGACACCCAAAAAGTTAGATTCCTCAAGTCTAACTCTTGGGTGTCAGGTCATATTGCTATCCTTTTTCGTTTTCGGCGTTTTTCGTATGGACGAGGACTCATGCTCGAGGTATCAGGAAATCGGCATATTCCGGATCCTCTCCCGTCAGCAACGCATTCACGCCTCGAAGGGTTGGGAGATCGTAGAGCAGGAACGCGATAAAGTTATACGTCTCATCTGTCCCGAGCCTTTCTCGAAATGAGGCATTTAGGGCAGTTTCCTCCTCTACGATATCCTGGCGGTGTGTTCGGATGTAGTCTTCGCCCTTATTGATGCAGTAAATCTCCGTGGCCAGTCTCTTGATGGCCGACTCGATCAGAGCATATTCGGTACGCCCGATGGGATTCATGACAACCCCTCCTATCTTGTAACGAACGGATTCGCTGAATCGACCGCTAATGGAGCGAGGAAAAGTGAGGGATTAGCGGGAGCAAAACAAAAAGAACAGCTAAGCGAAAGCGCGGCGGCTCTTTTTCATTGAATTGGCGCGGTGCTGTGTTTCCGTCCCCTTGCGGGGTTCCTCCTGTTAGCTTCCCCGTCGCTGCGGGGAAGTGGCGAGCACAGCGAGCCGATGGGGAGCGCTATGGCTTGCATTCATTTCTGACACTATGAAGGTTTACGGCTTGCGTCCATGGCGCCCCTCCGGCACACTGCGTGTGCCACCTCCCCTGCCTCGGCAGGGGAGGCTGGAGATACGCTCCGTCCCCTACGGGATTCCCCTATCTTAGCTTCCCCCGTCGCTGCGGGGGAAGTGGCGAGCATGCGAGCCGATGGAAAGCGCTTGTGCCTTGCGTGCACTTCTGTCGCTATGGAAGGTTTTACAGCTTGCGTCCATGGCGCCCCTCCGGCACACTGCAGTGTGCCACCTCCCCTGCTCTGGCAGGGAGGCTGAGATACGCTCCGTCCCTTGCGGGGATATGGTTTTGAAATTGGTTGTCGATTGCAAGGGTTGGTGACGACTTTGTAGGGTTTCCGTCCCCTTGCGGGATATGATTTTTGAAATTTACATCATTCGTGCTCTTGCCGAAGCCGCCAGGAATAGTTTCCGTCCCCTTGCGGGGATATGGTTTTGAAATCTTGTCAAAGACGAGCTTTATACCGAGCGTGAGCTGTTTCCGTCCCCTTGCGGGGTTCCTCCTGCTTAGCTTCCCCGTCGCTACGGGGGAAGTGGCTGATCATGCGAGCCGATGGGGGCGCTTGTGCCTTGCGTGCACTTCTGTCGCTATGAAGATTTACAGCTTGCGTCCATGGCGCCCTCCGGCACACTGCGTGTGCCACCTCCCCGCTCTGGCAGGGGAGGCTGAGATACGCTCCGTCCCCTTGCGGGGATATGGTTTTGAAATGAAGGGTATGTTTCTTCTAACGAGGCTTTTCAAAATGGGTTTCCGTCCCTTACGGGGATATGGTTTTGAAATAGTCGAGTGGTGCCGTTCCTCGACACGGGCGAGAACACGTTTCCGTCCCCTTGCGGGGATATGGTTTTGAAATAGGAACAAGGAGGTCGCAACGTTTGTCTCTGAGCAGCAGTTTCCGTCCCCTTACGGGGATATGGTTTTGAAATGATTACGTGGACGATCGATTCGACCCGATGGACAACGTGTTTCCGTCCCCTTACGGGGATATGGTTTTGAAATAACGCAGTGAACCTCACGCCTCATGACATCAACATTTACGAGTTTCCGTCCCCTTGCGGGGATATGGTTTTGAAATCCTTGCGGTTGGATGCCTCGCTGTGTCTGGCTCGATATGCCGTTTTGCGGCGCGGATGTATTTTCCCTCCCTTTCACGGCGACGCTGCGTTCTAAAAGCCGCTGTATGTCCTACGGCTCTAAGTGCGGCGGGGATTTCACTCTCAGTATAGCACAGTGGGCTGATGTGCGCAATCCCGCCGCCTAAGGAAGCACTGATAAATTCGGCACAACCATCTTGACGCATCTTTTTTGCCCGCACTTCGGCGGAAAATCCTCCACAGAGCACCACTCTGCGTCCGGTTTTCCACCTCGTTCGGACGAAAAAATCTACGCCAATCTGAGAGACTGTTTTATCAGTGATTCCCTAGCATGGGCATGGCGTGGTCTCTCCTCCCATGTTGCGAGGATGAGCGGAGCTATTCGTGGATTTCGAGGGCTTCCTCGAGCCATTCGTTGATCTGACTGTAAATGGTGCGTATCTGTTGGACTTTTGTGCCATATGCGAGGCACAGCATCCGTGCAAAGATATTCATCAGAGCAGGAGGTGTCATCTGTATGTCTCGCTGGAAGGACTCCCCGTGTCACGTTGACGATGACGTGGGCGACATTATTGCGCAGGCTCCCGACTGCAGCCAATTTCCGAAGTTCATCCACCATGGCATCATGCAGTTCCGCATCCTTTGCCATGCCTTCTTCCTGCATATAGATGCAGTATTGGATGAGCAATGTAAAGGAGAGGTCGCTGTCCTTAAACCCTCCATACTTTCGATCCAGACGGTTGAAAAATTTTTTTCCGCCGACTGCTTCAGCAGTGGTCGCTCCAAGCGATAGATTTTCTTTCGTTTTTTGTACGTTGTGAGGTTGTAGATATGCTGCGGATTTTGTTTTCCGCCCTTCACGTTTTTCGCGACGTAATCGAGCAAAAATTCGTAGAGAAATGGTGTAATACGCAGCATAAAGTTGGAGAGACGATCATTCTCCTGATCAATCTGCATGACGAGGAAGTATTCGACGATACGTTCTTCGTCTTCCTTAAACCAAAATAGTTTCTGTCCCTTGTACTCTGGCAGGGTTTTCCGCGCCTTGTCGGGGAGGAGCATGGTGCGGTAGGCAGCATGTTTGAGCAGCTTTTTCGCGTCAGTAGGGACAAGGCTGCTGCTGCGTGCGAGGGTGAGTGCCGCGTTGTACTCGTACGCGCGAATGAGAGAGATGATGCGATTCTTCTCCGCATGATAGCGAAAGATTTTGAGCTGTGGCTCACTGCATCGCCGCTCTCCCTTGCTTTCACTATCCTTGTTCATCTCAAGGAGGCTCTGCAGGTCGCTTGGCGTCAACTTTTGCGGGTTGTTCGCCCGCTTCTCGGGGGTCACGGTCTGTATCCCAAGGCAACGTTCGTTATCGGCGGCGAGCATGGCAAGAATGGTTTTGATCTGCGGTGTGCCCGAGCTGAGGTTGAGCAGGATCTCATGCTCGGGGTATTTTTGCAGGAGCTCCTGCACGGTACGCGGCAGGATCTGACTGAACTCTTCATATTGGCTGGCATCCACAATGTCGGTGTAGATCGGCGGGTCGATGATGCAGTCGGGATCGACGTACCGAATGGCTTTGGTATAGCGCTCCTCGTTCCGCTCGATCTCACCCATTTCCTTGGTGAAGAAGAGGACGACGCGCTCGGGATGGTAGTACCGCAGGACGTGCAGACATCCGCCATCGTAGAAGTTTTTTGTGCTCGCGGGGTCAGTGGTACCGATGGGTGAAAAGAGGATGCGTTTCATTCCAATCATCCTTTCCAGATGTTTGTTTCAACTGCGCCCATGCCGAGGGCGGTTTTTGATGCCGATGCCCTGCGTAGGGTGCATAGGCGAGGAGTGTGCCGAGGATGCGGCGCACCATGTCGCTGCCGGTAAAGCGAAGGGCGATCTGCCCGCGAAAGCCGCGGATGCTATACCCATCGACGGAGAACGCCGCAGAGCGCAGGGCGTAACGTGTGAGGTGGATGTGAGAGGCGAGCTCCTGCGCGAGGTTGTCCTCCTCGATGCGGATGTCCGGGCAGAATGCGTTCCACCGCAGAAGGAGGCTCTGCAATATGAGGGCGCTCTCGGGGAGGAGGATGTATGCGCCGTCCCGTTTGAAGCTCGTGGGGGTGAGAAAGTGTATCTCTGCGCCGCGCGGTGCGGTCTTCGCGCGAAAGTAGGTGTCGGCGATGTCCTGATAGCTGCGCTGTGAGACGCAGCGGAGGTCTTGCACGCTAGCGGTGTAGTTTTTCTGTCGCAGAAATATCTGCTCCATGTGCTCTAGTGCCGTGCCGATGATCTCCCCTGCCGTTTCCTCAAGTGTGCCGATGCGCCAGAGGACGCGCTCCCCCTCTCTGTCCCAGCGTACGCTCTGGCTGTAGGGGCGCAGGTTCTCGGTGTGGAGGTAGGTGGCGTAGTCCTCCGGCAGCCGCTCCATGAGTGCGCCGTGGAGGACAGAGCCCATGGAGGCGGGGGCGCGCATGCCTGAGGGCAGGTGCAGCTCTGCCTCATAGCATCTGAGCATTGCCGACCTCCGTGATGGAGCAGAGTCCCATGATCCAGTCTGCTCCATCGGTCTGTGCTCTCTTGAGCGTGCGCGGACTGATCTTTGTGTCCGTCTCTCTGTGCTTATGCGCAGGGTTGGTAAACTGCTCATCGAAATATGCCGCTGTGAATCGTCGTGCATTGATTTCTTGATCCGCCAGTGTATAGGTGAGCGTCTTGGAGAGGAAGCCTGTGCCACCACCGAGGAGAGCGTTTGCTTTAAAGTCGATGATGTCCTTAAAGAGTGGGCCGTAGTATTTTGCATCGATGGATTCAAAGACGCGCTGCTGCCGCGTCAATCCGTCGATGGTGTAGGTACGCAGCATAGCGAGGAGAGACGGCAATGACGCAATGCCCGCCGTGCGGAGCATGGGAAGGTTCGCCGTGATGGTAAAGCGCAGCCTGCTATCCGCAGGGATGCATTCGCGGAAGAGGGTGATCTGGCTTTCCCCTCTTCTTGCCCCGGACTTGATGAGTGTTGTGGCATCGATTTTCTGTACGACGATGGTCGGTGCCTTTGCCACACATCCGACGAGTGCGGCATCACTGACGGAGAGTCCACGCAGCGCACTTGTGACAGCATCCTCCGAGGCAGCGTCATCTGCCGTGAGTGTGTGCAGGATCTCATGTTCGAGCCGCAGGATGATTTCGTTCCACTTACGCCCCTTTTCTTTTAGCGAGCCACGAACAGCAGAGATTTCCTCCCAGTAGGGGCGAAAGCGCGTGGGGTCTTTACGGATGAAGTGGTAGAGGATACCCGTGCGCAGTGCGCCTTTGATGGTACTGCCGGGGATGTACGGGTGTGCATTGTCAGCGCGTACGAGTTGAACGGCGACTTTGTTGATGTTGGGTTTCCTGTTCTTTTTGTCCGAGAGCATCGCGACGGGGACACGACGTCGGATCACGTCCGCCTCACGCAGGTCTGTCATGGTCACGCGGTTGTCCCGCAGCCACTCAAGCAGGTTGCGCTGTTTTTTCTTCTGTCCCTCGAGCTCAATGTATTGGATGAACGCCTCGGTGAGACGGCGCGTCTCAAGAAAGCCGAGCCATTTGGATTCGTTCAGGAGGATCATCTCAAGTCTGTCTCTGTCGTAGAGATACTCAAATGTCCTCAGTTCCTCACCCGAGCCGATATGGATGGGGGCGATGCACTGATCTCATAGGGTCTGTCGGACGATGTCGCCGCTCATGCTGTCACCCCCGCATAGAGTCCATAGCCATAGCGCAGTATGGGATGCCCGTCAAACGTCCCCAGTGTGCCGCAGGTGCCGCCGATCCGCGTAGGAAAGCACGAGCCTGCATCGAGGAGGTAGACGCTGTTCTTCTTCTCGGCGGCGTGGGTTGGGTTGCTGATAAAGCCACCCGCACGGCGCAGGCGATAGGCACCGCGTTTCACGGCGGCAAGGTCGTCCGCTGCGGGCAGTACGGGCGCGAGTGCGAGCTGCCACGGAGCGTGCTCCGCCGCGAGCATGGTGCCGAGTGCTGCCGCGTCGACGCCGCCGTTCTCATCCGCACGGATGATGTCGCCGAGGTGGAATTTGCCGTAGCCGCTCGTGCGTTTGCCGCCGATACCCGCGGTACCGAGCCATGTGAGGAGGCGATGCAGCCACGAGATGAGTGCCTCGTCCTGTATCTGCGCGAGGAGGTAAAGCCCTGCGCCGTCGGCAAAGGTGAACTGTCCGACGTAGTAAGGCAGGGGCTCTGTGCCGCGCGTGTTGACACGCTGACGCAGGGAGAGTGTGCCGAAGTCACCGTCAACGTCGTTGTCCTCGAACGGTGTGCCGCTTTCCATGGCGCGGATGTAGTCCTGCATACGGCTCGCGCGGAGGTATTTGAGGTTTTTCTGTTTTTTGCGCAGGGTTGCGTTCGCGCACGTGGTGCGATAGTCCTCTCTCTGCCCGCACGCTGCGCTCGATGCGCAGGACAGGCCGCGGGAGAAAGAGCGCCATCGCACGGTCGGATGCGCGCCGCTGCCACGGCAGGAGGTCGGAGAGACGCAGTCCACCCGTCTCGATGCTGTCCATAAGGCGCGTCAGCATCGCCCGCTCTCCGGCGGCGGCAAGCTCTGTGCAGAGTGCACCGAAGAGGGCGTCGGCGGTATACTCCATGCACGCCTCGTCGAGTCTCCCGCCGCGCCCTGACGGGGCAAAATGCACGGCCGTGTCGAAGTGAAGGGGATAGATCACATAGCTCACACAGATCCGCCGCCCTTCTTTAGTACGTCCGCAATCTCCTTCAGTTTTTCCTCCGATATGGTGCCATCTGCAGAGAGTGTGAAGTGGCGGACGGCGAAGTCCCGCAGGGATACTCTGCCGTAGCCGCGTGTGCCGTGCCCGCCAAGATAATCCATCTGGAGGAGCCGGATGCCCAGTCCGAGGAACTGTATGTCCTCTGCCATCTCCTCCTCATCCTCGATGTTGTAGATAAGACGGAAGTCAAACTCCGTCCCCGCCGGCACACGCTCGATCTGACGCGGGTTGGCGATGGCCGTCACACGGCTGATGGTATTCTCGAACTTGATCTCACCAATGTAGGTGTCGAGCTCCATCGCGTCAAAGCGGCGAAAAGAGTCCGCAGTCATGCGAATGTCCGAGAACTGAAGGCGCGCTGCCCGGCCGCTCGCACTGTCCTGTGCCGCAGAGCCAAAGAGCCGCTGTATCACAGGGTGATCTTCTTCGATCTTGTTCAAGAAGTATTCCTGCGTCGAGAAGCTGCGCGCGAGAAGGGTGCGGATTTTCCCCTTGAGTGAACTGCCCGGGATGATGGGCTGCTTCGTCAGAGGGTCACGCAGAAACGGGCTATCGACGGCACCAATCGGCGCGAAGTCGGACGATGCGCCGATGTGCAGGCCACTCTCAAGGCGCAGTATCGCACCAATGTCAAGCTTTCCTCTCAGCGCACGCTGTCTCGTATCCTGCTGCTCCATCATCATGCTCCTTCCTTTTCGCTGTAAAATTTGTGGTAGGCGACCAATGCCTCAACGAACTGTGCGAATGCCATATACTCCCGAAGGTCTGTCCCGATGGTGTCGATGTAGTCTTTCAGGTGTGTATCGTCGGCGAATCGTCTGACCCCACTGCCACCGCGTGCGACCTGATAGGCAAGTTTGACCTTGAGAAACCGAACCTCCTTGGCGAGGTCCGCACTCAGTTCACACGACTGTTGCTGTTTGTGGCGATAGAGTGTGATCTTGTTGGTCAATGTAGTGACCGCCGTGAGGAATTTTCGGATCTGGTTGGTGGTCAGACCGTTGTTTCCTCCAATCAGCCCTTCTTTTTTCAGACCCAGAATGATGTTCTCCGCCTTGCCCGCAATATCATCGATCTGTGTCAGTTTTCGGATTGTCTCAGCCATCGGCGTTCTCTCCCTTCTCTCGGATGCTGTATATGATGAGCTGTAATGCGGTGGACAGCTGTCTGCGCGCTGCCGGGTCGCGGTACCAGTCATAAAGCTGCGTACGCACGCGCTCGTATGCCCTCTGTGCGGGGTGATGCGCCCCCGGGTCGAGTCGCGCAAGGGCGTAGGCAAACCGCGCGAGCTGGATCGGGCCGTCCTCTCCAACAGTGTGAGCAGGCGATAGACGCTGCTCTTACCAAGACACAGCTGCTCTCCCTTTGCGTTCTCCTCAAAGAGGCAGTGTGCACGCAGGAACGCGATTTTCTCTCCACAGACGCCGTCGATGAATTCATCCCATCCATAGGTCTGCGCCCGTTCCTCAAACGCTGCGTACGAGCGTCCCTCGGTGACGGCACCGAAGAGGGCAACGCTGTCCTTTAGCGGGCGGCCGTCTGCGCCGCGCCGATCCTGCACGCGACTCGAGGTCGCCGGTGCGGCGTGCCATCGCAGCGACGGGGTATTTGTCCTTGAAGAAGCCGAGCCCCGCCGAGAAGCGAAGTTTGCCGCCCGTAAAGCGCAGGAAGGCACGGCGCAGATCGACGGCGAGCTCGACGATGTCGTCCCACGCGCCGAGGAGGAAGATGTCGTCGCCGCCTGAGTAGACGATATGAACGTCGCGCGCCGCCTTTTTGACCCTGCCAAAGAGGGTGAAGGGCGCGTCCGTGACCGCATCCGCTGTGCCGCGGCAGATGGCGTTGATGTAGTGCTTGAAGAAGATCGAGAGCCGCTGCGAGAGTGCCGCCGTGCGCGTCATGGTGGCATACGCCGCCGGGAATCCCGCGAGGAATGCCGCGCCGAGGTTGTCCACGTCGGCGCGCATGACACCGATGCGCGGGATGCTCTTGCTGTCCTTCGTGCCGCCGCTGCGCTGCGCCAGTGTCTCCATCTCGAGTACGGCGTTGTCCTCGGAGGCTGAGTAGTCACCGAGCCAGAGGTGTGCGGCGGGCAGGTCGCCTGTATACGCCGCGTTCTTCGCGTAGATGCGCTCAATCCTGTACGGGAGACGGTCAACGTCGTCCAGCTTCTCCGCGGTGAGGTAGAGTGTACGCCCGAGGCCGGGGAGGGAGAGTGCATTGGTCCCGCACGTGGTGGAGACACAGAATGCGTTCTTTTTCAGGATGCGCTCGCCAAAGGTGAAGAGATTGGAGCACATGTCGCACGCATCGATATGAGGGTCGGCGGGATAGGGTGCGAGATGCGTTGTCGATGTGGCAGACGGCGCACTCGCGTCCCTTATCCCTCGTTTTGTTCCATGCGCCTCGGGCGTAAACATCGCAGCAAGCTGTTCCTCAGAGTAGCGGCAGAGTTTTTCGGCGGAGAGTTTGTCGCTCACGCGGCGAAAGACCTCCTGTGTCCCCTCCCCTGCGAGCTCGTTCGGCGTGCACGCGGTCCACGCCATGGCAATGTATAGGTTGCTGCCGAAGTGGTGCAGCATCCAGTCGTTGACCGCTGTGGCAGCGTACGAGTATGTCCTGCACGTCGTCGGTGTTCGGCAGGAGCATGTAGAAGTGCCCGCCGCCCGTGTAGAGGAGTGCGGTGCGGCTGAGACGACATGCGGTGAGGAGCTCATCCACGATGTTTTCAAGTAGGATTTCGAGGTAGAACGAGCGTCCGCGCAGGCTTTTGAGTGCGCCCTTGGACGGGATGGCATAGATGAATGGCTGGATGCCCGAGATGTCCGCTGATACGAGAAGTGCGACGGGGCGGCTGCCGCCGTCCTGCTGCGCATACGTCGCTGCGTCGGGGATGTCCTGCGCCGCACAGTAGCGATAGAGCGCGGCTGCATAGGCTGCCGTCATGCGCGTGTAGTCATAGAGCGAGATGTCCGCCGCCGTCGGCGAGGGAATGTAGCTCGTGGTCTCCTCGAGGACGCGCAGCAGCTCGCTCATCGGCATACGCAGCGGGGATTTCCGCGCAAAGTGTGCCGCGAGTGTCTCATAGCATGCGCAGCAGCCCTCCTCTGCGCCGTGCAGTTCCGTGATCGGCTGCGGGAACAGCAGTGCGGCATCGTCGGTCAGGCAGCCGACGGGGAAGCCCTCCTTTCGTCCATCAGTGCGCCCGAATCGGTTGAACACACTCTCCAGATGAACGGATGTCGTGTCGTCCGCGGGCTCTGCGGCAGGGGCAGTCCCCATGGCAATGCGCTCTGCCGCATCGAGGAGCCATCCGATGTCACAGCCGCCCTCTGCGGGACAGACGGCATGCAGGAGTGCCGTATCCCCCGCACAGAGATCCCTGAGAAACGCCGTCCCCGCATCCGGTGCGTGGGGATGTGCGCGCTCGGCGAGAATGCGTGCGGCACGCAGCAGTGCCGCACGTTCGATCCGCTCACACAGATCTTCCATAGCCTCATCTCCTTTCATTATTATTTAATATTGTAATCTCCACAGAAAATGAAAAAATCCTGCCATTATGGCAGGACAAAGTGGACGGCGATCTTTGATGGTCGCTCTTACATATTCATGACGACCACCTCTATGGGAGAGGCTGGGGGTACGCTCCGTCTCCCTTGCGGGGTTCTGGTTCTTAAATTCGCGCGCGCCATTGCACGCGGGGTGACTGATTACGCATAGTTTCCGTCCCCTTGCGGGGTTCTGATTCTTAAATTTCTGACGAATGACGTATCGTTTGCCAGCCAGGCAGGTTTCCGTCCCCTTGCGGGGTTCTGGTTCTTAAATGCCGCGTATCTCGCAGAGCACGCCGTAGGGTAAGACGTTTCCGTCCCCTTGCGGGGTTCTGGTTCTTAAATCAGGAATCCGTACGTTGGGGCGACTATAAGAAAACGCGTTTCCGTCCCCTTGCGGGGGTCTGGTTCTTAAATCTCGCCGTGCGAGGCCTTGTGGTGTCTGGATGAAAATGCCATTTTGCGGCGCGGAGGTGTTGTGGGAGCGAAAAAGCAACGTCCGTTTGTTTGAAAATCTGCTGTGTCCCCCGTCTTGTCTCGCGCGGCGCGGATTCCTCTCCCGTGCATGGGTTTCTCCGCAAGATTTCAAGAGAAAACACGGCAGGGCAATCGCCCCGCCGCATCCATATCATTTACTGTGCGCTCATCGAGAGCTCGATGAACTTGTTGCCGAGTTTGGCCTTCTGGAGGACTTCCTCGGTGATGTCCGCGCCCGCCTCGACGATGACGACACCGTTGTCCATCTTGATGGTGCGCGTCGCCTTCTTGCCGAGGAGGAAGCGGCGATGACGATCCTCGTTCGCGCGCTCTGCGTTCTTATCGTCATCTGCGGCAGATTCCTCCGCCGCGGGTGCTGCTGTCTCCTCTGCCGGTGCCTCGGAGGCAGGTTCCTCCGTTGCGGGCTCCTCTGCCGCAGGTGCCGGAGCGGGCTCCGGTGCTGTGGGTGCAGGAGCCGGCTCAGCCGCAGCAGGTTCTGCTGCGGGGGCTGTCACAGCGGGTGCCGCCGGTGCAGACGCTGTGTCAGATTTTTTTCCGGCATCGCCCTCCGGGGATATCACCGTGACTTCCTTGCCGAAGATGGCCACCTGATCTGCAGTGACCTCGGACGTTGCACCCTCAGGCGCCGTGATCTCACATTTCTCGATGCTGCCGTCCTTGCCAATGTAGATCTCGGAAATAACCCCCTGAATCACACCTGTGCGCGTGATTGCCTTCGTGCCGATGACACGGATGTTGTCGTCGAGCAGGGTCTCAAAATCTCCCGCCGCGTCGAGCGTGAGGATGTTCTCGCTGTTGTTGATGGTGACTGCATCATCACCGACCGCAATCACGTTATCGTAGGGGATGAGCTTGACTCCACGATACCAGTCCTCGTCCTCGATCGTGATCGCCGCCACGATGCGGTTCGGCGCATCGATGAGGAGCGTCTTGCTCATACCGAGCTCACGGCCCTCTGTGATGCTGATGACAGGAAGTCAGGATGTCAACGCTTTTCTTCAGTGTATTCCTCCATTTTAATAAAATGTCAGGTGTTATTGCCCGCCTGTCGATCAGCCGCGGCAAGCACATCCTCCGGCACTTCGCCAAAAGGAAGCGCCGGGGTTCCCCGCGCGCGGAGCATATCAGAAACGGCGTGCAGAACGCTGCGGGAGCGGCGAAACTCATGCACCACAGCGGCGTTCTTAGCGATGACGGGCAGTGTCAATGCCTCGTCAAAGAGGGAAAGTGCTGCGTCGTACTGCCCCAGCCGCTTGTAGAGGGTGGAGAGTTCGATGATAAGAAACGGCATATATGTGTCATCCGGGTAGGATGAGAGTGCCCGCCGATAGGCGGCAATCGCACGCAGCGGTTCCGTCCCGGCCGACTCATAGGCAATATCGAGCAGCGCTTCCAAGCTATCGGGCAAATTGTCCGCCGCCGCCATTTTGGCCGGCAATATCGACACGGACGCATCCAGACGTACGCGCGCAGTGTCTGCCGCAGTCGCATCTACGCGCGGGTCAACACGCTGTTCCTGCTCGAAGGTAAGTGTCCCGCTCTCCTCCCGCCGCTGTGCCCGTGCCGCCATCAGGCGGTTATAGAGGGTGACGAGCAGGCCTGCGCCGGCAATCGCTCCCGCGAGCCGCCAGTAGTACATCTGCGTCATCGGTGGAGAAAGGAAGATCAGTCCTGCCACCAGTGCAGCACCGATGAGGACGGCGAGAATAAGCGAGAGATGCGTATCTCTTGCAGCATCGCCGTGCTCCCCTTCCTGCGGGTCGTTCCCATCACGGCAGCCACGAATCCGCTGTTCCTGCAGCATCTTCGTGCATCCACATATAGCTACTCTAAGACGCTTTTCGACGTAAATGCGGAAAAATCCTTCTCATATACGAAATTTTGTGAAAAACGGAGAAAACTTTTTCTTGAAGGGTTTTTCATACACATTTTTTTATAGTATAATATCCATATTATTGATTCATGTGCACACCGATATCGGCACGGCACAGGGGATATGGTCATCTATCTATTCGGATGGGAGAGGTTTATATGACGCAGGAGACAGTAACCATCGAGAACAAGACGGGCATTCACGCGCGTCCCGCATCGGTATTCGTCCAGACGGCGACGAAGTTCAAGTCCAAGATCCAGATCGAGGCAAAGCGGCAAGAAGGTCGACGCCAAGAGCATTCTCATGCTGATGAGCATGGGGCTCGTGCAGGGCACACAGATGAATATCATCGCCGAAGGCGAGGATGAGGCAGATGCAGTGAAGGCGCTGGCTGATCTCGTCAACTCGAAGTTCGGCGAGGAGTAAGAGCATACGGAGGACGCCCGAGGGGTATATATTCCTCGCGGCGTTTTTTCATCGTTCATCACAGTGAAAGAGTTTTTTACTGTGCGGGTTCCCATGGGGGAAAGGGGATTGTTATGGCAGAATCCATCCGTGGAAAGGGCGTTATCTCCGGTATCGCTGTCGGACAGGTACTGCTCGCGGGGCAGAATCTCGACGGCTACATTGCCGCCTATCGACCCGGCTCACCGGACGAGGAGCAGGAAAAAGCAAATACGGCGATCGTCGCCGTGACGGAGAATCTGCTCACGACCATTGAGCGCCTGCGCAAAGAGGAGCAGGCGGAGCAGGCGGCCATTCTCGAGGCGCACCGCATGATGGTGCAGGATCCCATGATGGCAGAGAACATCGCCGCCAAGGTAGCAGCGACGGGCAGTGCTCCGCAGGGTATCCTAGACGCGGCGAACGAGCAGGCACAGCTCTTTGAGCAGATGGAGGACGAGTACTTCGCCGCGCGTGCGATCGATCTGCGCGACGTGGGCAAGCGCATCGCAAAATACGTCCTCGGCGTCAAGGAGCCGGAGATCGGCTCCAGTCAGGTCATCCTCGTCGGCGAGGAGATCGAGCCGTCCGTTGTCGCAGGCATGCCCACCGAGCAGATCGCGGGCGTCATCCTCGGCTCGGGCAGTGCGACGAGCCACGTCGTCATCATCGCGAAGGCACGCGCCATCCCGACCGTCCTCGGCATCGGCGACAAGATCAGTCTCATCAGTGACGGCGACGAGGTCATCCTCGACGGCAGCCGCGGCGATATCGTCATCCGCCCGACGGAGGAGGAACGCTCCCTCTACGAGACGAAGATCGAGGAGCAGAAAAAACTCGCGGCACACTACGCCGCGCTCAAGGATCTCCCCGCCGTCACCAAGGACGGCGTACGCGTCGAGCTGACGGCAAACATCGGCACGCACATGGACGTGGACAACGCGCTGACCTACGGTGCAGAGGGCGTCGGGCTGTTCCGCTCCGAGTTCATCTTCATGGGATCGACGACGATCCCGACCGAGGAGGATCAGTTCAAGGCATACCGCGCTGCGGTTGAGAAATGCGGCGGCAACATCTGCGTCATCCGCACGATGGACATCGGCGGCGACAAGCCCCTGCCCCTATCTCAACATCGACCCGGAGGAGAACCCGTTCCTCGGCTACCGCGCGCTGCGCATCAGCCTCGACCGGCATGACCTCTTCCTCCCGCAGATTAAGGCCATCCTGCGTGCCGGTCTCTACGGCAAGGCCGCGATGATGGTGCCGATGGTCATCAGCGTCAGCGAGATCCAGCGCGTGCAGAAGCTCGTCGAGCAGGCCAGGTCGAGCTCGCCCACGAGGGCAAGGAGTACTCCGACGACGTACAGGTCGGCATCATGGTCGAGACCCCTGCCGCCGCTGTCGTCTCCCCGCTCCTCGCGCCGTACGTCGACTTCTTCAGCATCGGCACGAACGATCTCATCCAGTACACCCTCGCGGTCGACCGCGGCAACGCGCAGATCGCCCATCTCTACAACCCGTTCAACCCCGCCGTCCTGCGTCTCATCAAGCGCACGATCGAGAGTGCGCGCGAGGCGGGCATCTGGGCAGGCATGTGCGGCGAGATGGCGAGCGACCCGTACGCCGCCGTCCTTCTCCTCGGCATGGGCATCTCGGAGCTCTCCACGAGCGCGCCGTCCATCCCGCGCGTCAAGGAGATGATCCGCTCCGTCACCATGGAGCAGGCAAAGCAGCTCCTCGACGATGTGATGAAGATGGAGCACGGCGTCGACATCCGCGCCTACATGCACAAGACGCTTGAGGCGTCGGACGCCAGCGCGAAAATCTAAGGGAATCACTGATAAAATAAAGTCCGTCAGATTGGCGTAGATTTTTCGTCCGATTGAGGAGGCAAACCGGACGCATAGCCAAAGCTATGTGGAGGATTTGCCGACAAAAAGCGGGCAAAAAAGATGCGCTAAGATGGCGGTGCTGAATTTATCAGTGCTTCCCTAAGGAATCGCTGATCCGTGATTCTCTGAAAAATCTATGCAGAGCAGGGGCTGTTGGCGGCTGCAAGCTTCGTATCACAGCCCCTGTTTTATGCCCCTTCCACCGCTCTCGCGGTCCCACGTCCCCGTGATAACGGGGACGGCTTTTGATAACGGCATAGCAGCTTCCCCGCTTGCGGGGGAAGTGGCGAACGCAGTGAGCCGATGGGGGGCAGCGCCCTTTTTCATTTGGAGGACATGATGACCCTATCCATCGACCCCGCCGCCTGTGTCTCCTGCGGCATGTGCGCGGAGCGCCTGCCCGCCCTCTTCGTGATCGACCGCGCTGTGCGCTGCGCGCGCCTCCTGCGTCAGCCCGCCCCGATGGAGGAGGACGATGCCCTCGAGGCGGCAGAGGACTGTCCGACGGGGGCGATAGTTTTTTGTACGAAAGCCGTCTCTTTGCGACAGAATTTGTGATAAAATAAGATATATCATTTCGTGTCAGGGACAAAGGGGGATATATCATGACAGAGGTAACAAAATCACCGTTCGGCACGATGCCGGACGGGCGCGCGATCGAGCTCTATACGCTGCGGAACGCACGCGGGACGACCGTCGCCGTCACCACCTATGGGGCGCGGCTCGTCTCGTTTACGCGTGAGGTGAACGGCACGCCGGTCGACATCGTCCTCGGCTATCGGAGCGGCGCGGACTACCTGCGCGACACGACGTCGATGGGCGGCGTTGTCGGACGACATGCAAAACCGCATCGCGGACGGGCGCGTCACGATCGGCGGGCATACCTACCAGCTCGAGCAGAACTCGGGCTCACGCAAGCAGAACCACATCCACGGCGGAACGCACGGCCTGCACTACCATCTCTGGACGGCAGAGCCGTCGCAGACGGTGTGGCACTCACGGCGATCAGCCCCGAGGGCGAGGGCGGCTACCCCGGCAACCTCGAGGCGACCGTGACCTATCGCCTCACCGACGACGACGCGCTCATCCTCTCCTACCGCGCCGTGAGCGACGCAGACACCGTCTGCAACCTCACGAACCACGCCTACTTTAACCTTGACGGCATAGCCGCCCCTCCGTCATGGAGCACACGGCGGAGATCTTCGCCGATGAATTTACGTGGGCGGACGCCGAGTCCCTGCCCGACGGGCGCATCCTCCCCGTCGCGGGCACGCCGATGGACTTCACCGCGCCACATCGCATCGGCGAGCGCATCGACGCGGACTACGACGAGCTCCGCATGGCCGGCGGCTACGACCACAACTGGGTCCTGCGAGGCGATCCCGCCCCCGCGCCCTATGCCCATCTCAAAAAGGCAGCGCGCGTCACGAGCACGCAGACGGGCTCGTCCTCGACTGCTGGACGACCCAGCCGGGCTGCAGTTCTACACGGCAAACGCCCTCGGCAAGTCGCCGCTCGTCGGCAAGGGCGAGTGCTCCCTACACACGGCGCAGTGCGTTCTGCCTTGAGACACAGTTCTTCCCGAACGCATTCGCGCATCCGCATTTCCCACAGCCCATCCTGCGCGAGGGCGAGGTCTGGACGGCGGAAACCGTCTACCGCCTGAGTGAGATCTGAGCGGAACGGCTTATCCATCGGCCGACGGGGCTCCTCCTCATCTGGACAGCGATTCCCTAGAGATCAACGGGGCTGTTGCACGAAGCTAAAAACTTCGCGCAATCGCCCCTTCTCTGTGCTCGCTCCCCCATCCATAGAAATCCTTTATGCTGTACGAGGGTTTTTTCAATCATTTATTTATACAAAAATTGCTAGACTTTTGCATGTGGGGCGGTAAAATAGGAGCAAGAGTTGTGCTTTCGTCACAAAAGTTAAAGGGAGAATTGCAAATGAACATTCACGAGTACCAATCCAAACAGGTTCTGCGCGAATTCGGCGTCAATGTCCCGAACGGACTGCCGGCGTTTACCGTCGATGAGGCAGTCGCGAACGCGGAGAAGCTCAGTACCCCCGTCATCGTCGTCAAGGCGCAGATCCACGCAGGTGGACGCGGCAAGGCAGGCGGCGTCAAGATCGCAAAGAACAAGGACGAAGTCCGTGCCTACGCGCAGGAACTCCTCGGCAAGACGCTCGTCACCCACCAGACCGGTCCCGAGGGCAAGGTCGTGAACCGCCTCCTCATCGAGGAAGGCTCGAAGATCAAAAAGGAATACTACCTTTCCTTCGTCGTTGACCGCCAGACGGCGAGCATCGTCATGATGGGCTCCGAGGAGGGCGGCGTGGAGATCGAGAAGGTCGCCGCCGAGTCCCCGAGAAGATCATCAAGGAGTACATCGACCCCGTCATCGGGCTCGCTCCGTTCCAAGCGACGCGCATGGCATACGCCATCAACATCCCCGGCTCCGCCGTCCGCAAGGCAGCGGCGCTCATGCAGGGACTCTACGCCGCATTCATCGGCAAGGACTGCTCGCAGGTCGAGATCAACCCGCTCGTCGTCACCGAGGACGACGATGTGATCGCACTCGATGCGAAGCTCAACTTTGACGACAGTGCCCTCTTCCGTCACCCCGACATCGCTGAGCTGCGCGACGAAACCGAGGAGGATCCGAAGGAGCGCGAGGCGGCAGCCGCAGGGCTCAACTACGTCAACCTCGGCGGCGACGTTGCGTGCATGGTCAACGGCGCAGGCCTCGCCATGGCGACCGTCGACATCATCAAGCACTACGGCGGCGAGCCCGCGAACTTCCTCGACGTCGGCGGCGACTCCGAGCCCGAAAAGATCGCCAAGGCATTCAACATCATGCTCGAGGGCGGCCAGGCCAAGGGCATTTTCGTCAACATCTTCGGCGGCATCAATCGCTGTGACAACATCGCCAACGGCATCATCGAGGCGGCCAAGATCATCTCGAAGGACGGGAAATCCCTCCCGGTTCCCGTTGTCGTCCGCCTCGAGGGCACGAAGGTCGAGGAGGGACGCGAGATCCTCAAGAACACACCGATCGGCAACGTATTCCCCGCACCCACGATGGAGGGCGGCGCAGAGCAGATCGTGAAACTCGTCGCACAGGCGAAGGCGTGAGAGAGGGAGGTATACGATATGTCAGTCATGATCGATAAGGACACCAAAGTCATCGTCCAGGGCATCACGGGCAAGGCGGCGATGTTCCACACGCAGCAGATGCTCGACTACGGCACGAAGATCGTCGCAGGCGTCACCCCCGGCAAGGCAGGCCAAGAGGTGCACGGCGTCCCCGTCTTCAACACCGTCGCCGACGCTGTCAAGGCAACGGGTGCAACGGCATCCGTCATTTACGTCCCCGCACGCTTTGCGGCGGACTCCATCCTCGAGGCAGTTGACGCAGAGCTCGACCTCGTCGTCTGCATCACCGAGCACATCCCCGTGCTCGACATGGTGAAGGTACGCCGCTACATGCAGGGCAAAAAGACCCGCCTCGTCGGGCCGAACTGCCCCGGCCTCCTCACCTCCCAGCAGTCGAAACTCGGCATCACGCCGGGCACCGTCAGCAAGCCCGGCCACGTCGGCCTCATCTCGCGCTCCGGCACCCTCACCTACGAGGCGGCCTTCCAGCTCACGAACGCAGGCATCGGCCAGACGACCACCATCGGCATCGGCGGCGACCCCGTCAAGGGCACGGACTTCATCGACGCGCTCCAGCTCTTTAAGGACGACCCCGACACCTACGCCGTCCTCATCATCGGCGAGATCGGCGGCACAGCCGAGGAGGACGCGGCGAAGTGGATCAAGGAGAACATGCCGAACAAGCCCGTCTCCGCCTTCATCGCAGGGCGTCAGGCGCCTCCGGGCAAGCGCATGGGCCACGCCGGCGCCATCATCTCCGGTGGCAAGGGCACGGCGGCGGACAAAGTCGCAGCGCTCAATGCGGCAGGCATCCCCGTCGCGGATACCGTCGCCCACATCGGCGAGACCATGGTCAAACTCCTCAGGAAAAAAAGGCCTCTACGACAGTGCCATACCCTGCTGAGCAGCAGAAAAACAGCGAATCCCCGCACACGATGTGCGGGGATTTTTGCGTGATGTCTATGGCATAAACGCACGATCTATATCTCTGCCACCATAGATGACGCGAAGGATGGTAACTTTTTCCTGCCCTGTGTCTACCGTGTAGAACACCTCGAAATGATCCACAGGCATGATGCGGACTTGCGGATATCCCGCAAAGTGTTTCGGGTATGCGCGAAATCGCATCGGCAGTTCTGCAAGACCGAGAATCTGTTTCCTGATCCGCGCAAGCTGTGCATATGCGTTCTCCGGTGCTCGCAAAAGTATCCGAAATATATCGAAAGAGATTTCTAAGATCTGCCGCCGCCTGAGATGAAACATCAACCCGATACTGCATGATGTCCCTCCATCATCTCCGCAAAAACTTCCTCCGCCGGACGGACTCTGCCCGCCGCGAGGTCTTCCAACCCCTTTTTCAGTTCGCGCTCGAGTTCTGCCTCACTGAGATCGGCACGATGGAGCGGCCGTGTTGCCTCCTGTTCCTTCACAGAGAACGGCAGCCCACGATGGATGAGGCACTGGCGCAGGAATACATTGACGGCGGTGGAGAGATCGAGCCCGAGATTCTGGAAGAGTGCCATCGACTGCGCCTTGACATCAGCATCTATGCGGATCTGTGCAGATACGGTTGCCATAGGATCACCTCCTTTTTACATTCGATACACTTATTATATCGTTTTTGCGGTACAACGTAAACAACTTTTCAAAAATATGCTATCCACAGTATAACAGGGGTGAGCAGTGCACGGTCGCACGAAAAGCGACAATTCTCACAAGATCGGAAAAGGCGCAGGCAAACGCCCACGCCTAGTTTCCCACGCCTCACAGCTCCTCCGCGCGTGCGATGCGCTGCAGGATGGTCTGTGCGTATTCCTTCGCACGGCGAAACTCCTCCATGGACAGGATGAGCAGCACGTAGTCATCCGTGCCGTCGTCCATCCCCGCGAGCAGCGTATCCGTCCACTGTGCGTTTACCTCCTCACACCACGCGGGGACGCCGTATTCTGCGCTGAGTGACGCCGGCAGTGAGAGCTCCCGTCCTGCGACGAGCTCCTCCAGTGCCGCAATGAAGTCCTCCTTCGCCGTTCTCGTAGCCAGTATGACAGCCCGTCCGCAGGAGATCATCTCCTCTGAGCTCATACCACGCATCATTCCACGCGTCGCTCTCCTCGGTATGCGTCGGCAGCTCCACACGGCGGCAGAACGCCTCCGCGCGTTCTGCCCCGAGCAGCATCTCCGCCAGTGCCGTGAACGCCGCCTTTTGTTCTGCATCGCTCGTCTCGTGCACCTCTTGATACCGCTCTTTGGGCGGCAGCACCCTGCGCTGCACAAACGCCCGCATGATTGCAGCGGCCTCCTCGTCGCGCAGATCGGGAATCCCGTAGTTTTTTCCGTCGATCGTGAGGGAGAAATTCACCGTGCCGTGCGCACGCCCGCGCGTCGCCTTCATGCGCGTGCAGCCCTCAATCGCCTGCGGCGGATACAGCTCCAAATACATATTGTTGCCGTCCCGCATCGCTGCAATATCGTTGTCGATGCCAACAATATGAAATCCGGGGCCGTTGGATAGGCTGCTCTTCAGCCGCCACGTCTCGTAGGTATCAAAGATCTTTTCCTGTATCCACTGATAAAGTCCCATTGTACAGCTCCTTATAATGTACACATATCTGCTGTCCATGTTATCACATTTATTGCATTGACTCAATTCCCCCCTGCCGTTCTCTGATAAAAAATATCATCTTCGTTGAGTTTCTTCTTGATCTGCGTTATAATACAAGAAAGCAGAATTCTCTGCTCCCATAACAAGATAAATAAGGAGGAATCTGTTATGAACCAGCAGCAGCTCACCCGCATGGAGCACGATAAGGGCTTCGTCGCAGCGCTCGATCAGAGCGGCGGGTCGACGCCGAAAGCACTGAAGGCATACGGCATCAACGAGAGTGCCTACCACGGTGACGAGGAGATGTTTACGCGCGTTCACGAGATGCGCACGCGCATCATCAAGAGTCCCGCATTCGACAAAAGCAAAAATTCTTGCCGCCATCCTCTTTGAGAACACGATGGACCGCAAGATCGACGGCCTCACACTGCTGACTATCTCTGGGAGAAGAAGGAATCATCCCCATCCTGAAGGTCGACAAGGGCCTCGCGCCCGAGGCGGACGGCGTTCAGCTCATGAAGCCCATCCCTCGACCTCAGTGCACTCCTTGACCGCGCAAACACGCGTCACATCTTCGGTACGAAGATGCGCTCCGTCATCAAGGAGGCGAATCCCGACGGCATCCGCGCCATCATCAACCAGCAGTTTGCGTTCGGCAAGGAAATCATTGCGAAGGGCTCGTCCCCATCCTCGAGCCCGAGGTTGACATCCACTGCCCCGATAAAGCAATGGCAGAGGAGATCATGCTCGGCGTCATCAAGGAGAACCTCACCAAACTCTCCGCTGACGCAAAGCTCATGTTCAAGTTCACCATCCCGAGCGTCGACGACCTCTACGCTGACATCATGAAGGATCCGCATGTCGTCCGCGTCGTCGCTCTCAGCGGCGGCTACTCCCAGAGCGAGGCGAACGAGAAACTCGCACGCAACCACGGCCTCATCGCCAGCTTCTCGCGTGCGCTCGCGCAGGATCTGCGCGCTAGCCAGAGCGACACGGAGTTTGATGCCGTGCTGGAAAAGGCCGTCGACGGCATCTACAAGGCGTCCATTACCTGACCCCTCACAGCATCATCTCATAGACAGAGCAACGGGCTGCTGCACGAAGTTCCCCGCTTCGTACAGCAGCCCGTTATTTATATGCGTATGTGTTTTCTTACAGTGCCCAGTTCACCTGCATACTCCCCGTGATGCCACGGCGTTTGCCCATCATTCCCGTGAGGTTCACCCCATAGCTGAAATTGCTGTCGGGGCGCGCGAAGCGACAACCGAGCTCGAAGATCCCTGTGCTGCCCTTTCAGCGTCGGAGTCGGGGTGCCGTACCCTGCATAGGATGCGCGCGCATCGCTGCCAAATTCGTACTCATAGGCAAGGCCCGTGAGAACTCACCCGCACCGTTTTTCCTTTTGTCCAGCGCGTGCCGATGCGCAGGCGGTGGGAGCTCTACAGCGTCAAAGTCGTAGAGGTCACCCGTCGTCAGTCGCTCACTGCTGCCGCTCTGGTGTGCATAGAAGTACTTCGCATACGTCTCGAGCGTGCCGCCCGTGAGTTCTTTTTTCTGCCCAACGCCGATGTGCGCGCCATAGTAGGTACTGCTCATATCATAGCCCGCACTTTGCCCCGCGATGCTGCCCGTGTAGTCACTCTTGTACGACCGACACGAACACTGCCCTCGACGTAGGAGCCGTTCTCCGTGACCGACTTCGCCATGATGCCTGCGCCGATGTAGCTTGACGCACCGTCACCGTACGTGCCGTCGTCCAGATAGGAGTCGTAGCTGCCGTGTCCATACTCGACGAAAGGTCCATAGGTGAGGATGCTGCGCTCCGCCGCCTTCTGCCGTGCAAAACCGAGGTTCAAGTTCCAGCCCTTCGCGTCGATGTGCGAGCCCGAGTTCAGGCGGAGGGCAGAGCCGCTCTGTGCCGCCCAGAGATGATAGGTATGGTCGTTTGCTGCGGCCTGTGCGCCCATTCCTTGATCTGCCGTGTTTCCTGCGCTGATGGCAGCGTTCATGCCGCTCTCTGCGAGGAGATCCGCCCCGCCGTTAATGAGTGCGGCAGCGGCGACGCGCGTCTCGACGAGGGACTTCGTCTGCGGATTGATCTCTGTGTCACGGACCGTGGCGATGAGCTCATCGTTCCCCTGTTTTTCGAGACCAAAACGGTATCTCATGCTGACGCCCTGCATCCCCGTGACATCATTCCTAAGATCCGCATCCGTGGTGAGTGTATGTCCGGCCGCGATCTTCAGCAGGCTGATGGTATCGCCTTTCGCGAGGACACTGTGCTCGCCCGCAATGCCGACGCCGATCGAGAGCCCGCGGATGTCCTTGTCGGCGTTTGCCGTCAGGGTGAGCATCGGCGTCGTATCCGCCGCCGTGCGCTCCTCGGGGACGTAGAAGCGGAGGTTCTGCACACCTGCAAAGTCGGCGATCTTTGTCCCTGCCGCATGGATAGCGAGGGTGTTGCCCTTGCCGTCGGGGTTTGCCTTCATGCCGAGCGGCGAAGCGGGATCCGGGATGGCACCGCCGAGGACGATGCCGTCGATCTCTGTGCCGCGCAGGTGAATCGTATTGCGATCGGTAACAGCAGAGGCATATCCGCCGACGACCGCCTTGTTTGCGGCGCCGTTCTGGATGTGCACCGCACCGATGTCGACCGTATTATCGTTCGCCGCACCGCCGAGGGATTTTCCGCCGTAGATGTTGTCCGTGACCGTACCGCCCGTGATCGTGACGTTGTTCCACACTGCGTCGCCTGTCGTCGCATCACCGCCATAGATCGTGTGCGCCATGCCGTCTTTCAGCTCGACACGGTTGCGCTCTGCGCTCGCGCCGTAGCCACCCGTCAGCGTGTCCGCCGTCGCAGCCGCGCTGTCCACGAGGACGCCGTTGCCGCTCACTCTGCCTGTACCGCGCGACTTTTGCACCATAGACCACACCACCGACGCTGCCGCCGGTCACGGTGACCGTATTGCCCGTGACCTCCGCTGCATGCGCCGCACTGTCTGCGTAGCCGCCGATGAGATCGCCGAGGGTTGCCCCCTGCGAGAAGGTCAGTTGATTCCCTTTGACTGCGCCCGCGCCCTTCGTGTAGCCGCCATAGGCATTGTTGATCGTACCTGCCCCCGCCGCTGTAACGTTCACGGTGAGTTCGTTGTTCTCTGCGCCGCCCGCCGTGCCGCCGGTATAGCCGCCGTAGGCGTTGATATTCTTTCCGCTCGCAATCCGCGTCACGGAGAGGGTATTGCCTGACGTCGTATGCCCGATCGTCTGCCCTGCATTCGTATGATCGGAGGCAGAGTAGCCGCCATAGAGATCGCTGTCGGCATCCTGATCCGTTGTGACATGGCTGTCATTGTAGCGGTTGACATCAAGGAGGATGGCCGCCGTATCCGATGCATCTCCGTCCGTGCGGAGGATGGTCTCGTAGGTGCCGTCTGCCTTTGCCGTTGCGGCGTAGCTGTCAAAATGGAGATCTGCCGCGCCGTCAGCGGTCTTAAGAAGGGTGATGCTGTTCTTGCCCTGCAGTCCTGCCCCGCCTGCCAAAAGTGCCGACGGATCCGCCGTGACGTCCGACCACTTGACCCTTGACCGCCGAACCGTCCGAGGAGAGCTCGCCAAAGCCGCCCGCCGCGGACAGCGTGAGCATGGTGTCACCGTTCTGTACGGCGGCAGTCGGTTTGAAGGTGTATTTTTCAAAGTTGCGCACCTTCTTGACCGTGAGATCCTTGGCCGTCACGGAGAGCATATTGCCTGCGATCTGTGCGTCGCTGCTGCCAAGAACGGCGGCCTGATTGCTCGCGTTGACGTAGCTCGTGCCCCAGACCTCCGTCCCCGTGAGGGTGCCGCCGCCGAGGGTGACGGTATTGCCGTTCGAGCGGCTCGTCAGCGCGCGCGTATACCCGCCGACGATCTGCCCCGTGACCGTACCGCCCTCGATGATGACATGGTTGCCCGTGACATTGCCGGTTCCAGCAGCCCCGTCCGCGCCGATAACGTTCGCGACGGTACCGCCCGCGATCGTGACATCGTTGCCCGTCGCCGAGGCATTCGCCCCCGAAACGGAGCCGCCCATCGCGTTCATGACCATGCCGCTCGTGATGCGGACATGGTTATTTTCCGCAGCGCCGTCTGCCTTTCCGGTCGCACCGCCGAAGACATTCGCAATCGTGCCGCTGCCCGTGCCCTCGACGATAACATGGTTGTTCCTGACATCCGAGGCGCTTTTTGCCTCACCGCCATAGGCGGCATTCAGTCCCGTCGGCGCAACGCTCGTGATGGTGAGCGTATTCCCCTCCGCCGTATGTCCGTCCCTGCGCGAGACGCCGCCCGCGACTTCGTCATTCGTCACGGGATTCGTTCCGTCATACGTCCAGCTGCTCTTGCGGAAACGGCCGGTACTGAGCGTAACGGCACTCGCCTCATGCGTACTCTGCCCCGCAACCTTATCCGTATCGGTGCGCAGAAACGCCTCATAATCGGCGTTCGGGTCGTTCACGAGATCGCGCACGTCGTAGTTCTTGAACTTGAGGGCATTCGCCGTATTTGTCCTGAGCAGCGTGATCGTCCCGTTCGGATTCCCCGTCTGCCCCGTGAGATCCACGGTGACATTGTTCCAGTCGATGTCCCTGCCAAAGCCGCCATTTGCCAGCGTCAGCATCGTATCGCCGCCGCCGATATTGCCCTTCAGCTTGAAATTGTATTTGTCAAAAGTATCGACGCTCTTAACGGTAATGTCCTTGCCGCGCACGTTCAGCACGTTATTGTTGACGGCACTGTCCGTGCTGTTGTCGCCGTGTACCTGCGCATTCGTGAGGTCAGCCGTATACGTACCGTCCACTGCACCGAGGTTCACTGTGTTGCCCGTCGTACTACTGCCCGGCCCCGCTGCCCATCCGCCGTAGACATCCGCAGCCTGCGCTGTCGTACCGATGGTGCCGCCCGTAATGGTGACGACGTTGCCGTCCGCATGGTAGCCAATGCCACCGCATGATCTCCTTCGTGACGGCACCGCCCCCGATGGTGACGGTATTGTTCAGCGCATTTCCTGTGCCCGCAACGAGATCTCCCGTCGCAGGATCCGTTGCATAGGTCGTGCCGCCGTAGACACGCTCTGCCGAGCCGCCCGTCATGGTGACCGCATTCCCCTCGACCGCTGCTTGATTTTCCGCGAGTGCACCGCGCAGGATCTCTGCCACGCTGCCCGCACCGCCAAAGGTGACCGTGTTTCCGCTCAGCTTCCCCTTGCCATGGCTGTCTGCACCGACAATTTCTGCCGCCGTACCATTGGTGAAGACAACTTTATTTCCCGTCATCTCCGCCGTGCTGGCCGTGTTGTCAAGATAGCCGCCCGCGACATACCCCGTCGATGTGCCGCCGTCGAACTGCACCTCGTTGTTCGTGACCGCCCCCTTGCCAAAGGTATAGCCGCCGTAGAGCAGATGCGTCATGCCGTTCTTCATGTTGGCGGTGTTGTGATCGACTGCGCCCGTGTTGTCCTCGGCACTCGCCATGCCGCCGTAGACCTCCTCCACGAGATCTGCTGCGTGCGCGAGATCGATGGTGACCGCGTTCCGCGTGACATCGCCCGTCGTGCCCTCGTTCCTGCCGCCATAGGCATACTTCGGTTCGTCCGTGCTGTATACCCCCGTCACGGTCAGCTGATTGCCGGTCGTTGTATGTCCCTCATAGGAAATACCGCCATAGATCGACTCGTAGCCCGTCGCCGCCGCGCCGTCATAGATGACGCGGCCATCCTTAAAGCGGTTGACGACCCATTCGACCGATTTCGCCGTGGCTTCATCCGTATCCGTCACCAGCCCGCTCTCGTGAGTATCCGTCGCGGCAAAGCTGCGATCTGCATAATTGTTGAAATGCAGGTCGTCCGTCCCGGCACTCTTTAAGAGGGTCACACGGTGAACGCCGTGGATATTGTTGATGTAATCCGCCGAGATCCCCGAAAGATCGGCGTTGATCTTTGTCCAGTCGACGCCCGTACCGCTGAACGCCCCCGCGTCTGTGACCGAGAGCATCGTATCCCCATTTGCAAAGGCGTTGTTCAGTTTGAAATTGTACGTGTCAAAATTGTGGAGGGACTTTACATGGATATTTTTTGCCGCGACATTGAGCGTATTGTCCGTAATATCATCCGCCTTGCTGCCGCCCGACACATCACTCCCCGAGAGCACTGCCCCCGTGAGATCGGTATGTGTCCCGTCGCCAAGGTTGACTGTATTCCCTGTGGTCCGCCCCGTGCCTGCCGCATATCCGCCGGTGATTCCGCCCGTCACAGTGCCGCCCGTCACCGTGACGACATTGCCCGTCGCATTTCCTGTATTCGACGCATAGCCGCCGATCAGCGACAACGCACTGCCGCCGCTGATGGACACCGTGTTCCCTGTCACGTCACCCGTGCCCACGGAGCGGCCTCCCTCCACGGAGCCGTTGATCGTACCGCTCGTGACCGTGACGCCGTTGCCGCGCAGCGTCGCCGCACTGTTCGTATTGTCTGTCGCCGCACCATAGAGAGCCTTGCGTGAGCTTGCATTCGCAAAGGAAACGTGATTGTTCGCCAGAACACCGTTCCCGCTCGTACGCGCACCGTAGACAATGCCATCGGAATGGCTTCCGAGCGTTCCGCCCGTGATGGTGACCGTATTCCCTTCGAGCGTTCCCGTACTCGATGCTCTGCCTGCCCAGCCGCCGATGATGTCGTCCTTGATCGTTCCGTCTGCGACCGAGACACTGTTGCCGCGCACATCCTTGTCCGTCGCATTGGTGTAGCCGCCAACGAGGGCATCTGCCGTCTCACCGTGGTTAAAAATGACCTTATTCCCCGTGACCGCACCCGTGCCGCTGATACCGCCGTAGACCATGCTGTATCCGCCGCCGTTGCTCGCGTACAGCCCATGAATCGTGATGGTGTTGTTGCTGACATCCGCCGTCGCGTTCTTTTTGCCGCCGCCCGAGAAAATGCCGAAGGTATTGGAGGGGCGATTCGTCGGGCCGCCCTCTGTGCCGAGCACGATGCGGTTGTCGCTCATGAATCCCGTCTCGTCAGTGCCCTCAAGACCACTGACGGTCGCCGCAGTCTCCGTGTAGTCATGCGTCTCCGCCGCATACGCCGTTCCGCCATGAAACAGTGCCGTGCTGCCCGCCGACAATCCGAGTGCCACATACATTGCCATACGGCGGCGCGCCTTCATTCCCTCAATCATCGAAGCCTCCTGTGCAGTCCGTCGACTGCCGTCACCCGCCGACATTCCATTGTCGGCCATCAAAGAAAATGAGAATCAATTTATACAGAGTAATGATACAAAATCACTTTCATCGTGTCAATATTGATTCTCATGTTCAGGTTTATTCTTTTAGCGTAATGTACGCGGATCGCCGTCGCATCATATGGCATTCGCGCAACAAAAGCGTTATCCTGCTTTTCATTTATTCCCAGACACTTCTTTTCTTTTATTTCCAGATACTTCTTTCCCTTCTGTCTTTATATCGAATTCTAATCCCTTTTTCCCGTACTTATGTTAAAATGATTCTCGTATTGAGTGACAGAACCTAAGGAGGAGAAACGATGGGACTGATTCAGGCAGCTGCCGGCGCGGTGGGCGGGGTTCTCGCTGACCAGTGGAAGGAGTTCTACTGCTGTGACAGCCTCGATGCCGACACACTGGTCGCAAAGGGCGAAAAGCGCACGAGTGCGCGCGGGCGCAGCTCGAACACAAGCGGTGAGAGCAATATCATCACGACGGGCTCAGTCGTTGTAGTGAATGTCGGTCAGTGTATGATGATCGTCGATCAGGGCAGGTCGTGGAGATCTGCGCGGAGCCGGGCGCATACACGTACGATGCCTCGACCGAGCCGACGGTATTCGGCGGCGATCTCGCGAGCGATCTGAAGGCGGTGCTGCGCAATATCGGCAGACGTTTTACGTTCGGCGGCGATCCTGCGAAGGATCAGCGCATCTACTATGTCAATACGAAGGAGATCATCGGCAATAAGTACGGCACGGCACAGTCGATCCAGTTTGAAACGGTGCTCGGCGCCTATACGCTCAATGTAAACATCCGCTGTTTCGGCACGTACAGCTACCGTATCGCGAATCCGATTCTCTTCTATACCAATGTCTGCGGCAACGTGGACGGCGACTATATGCGCGGCGAGATCGACGAGCAGCTGCGCAGCGAGCTGCTGACGGCATTGCAGCCCGCATTCGGACGCATCGCAGCGCAGGGTATCCGCTACTCGCAGCTCATCAACTATACGAAGGAGATACGTGACGCACTCGCCGTTGAGCTGTCTGCCGAGTGGGGCGAAAAGCGCGGCATCGAGATTGTCTCCTTCGGTGTGTCGAGCGTCAAGGCGGACGAACGCGATGAGCAGCGCATCAAAGATCTGCAGGACGGCGCGATCATGAGTGATGCGAACCTGCGCGCCGGCCGTATCGCGGGTGCGGCGGCGGACGCGATACGCACGGCAGCAAGCAACGAGAACGGCGTTGCATCGAGCTTTATGGGGCTCGGCATGGTCGGCAATCTCAGTATGGGCGCAATGGGTACGTTCGGCCCGCAGGGCAATGCAGGCGGCGCGGTGAATCCATTCCCCGCACAGACCCAGCAGGGGCAGAGCACGGAGGGGTGGACATGTGCCTGCGGCCATACGGGCAACACGGGGAAGTTCTGTGCGGAGTGCGGCAAGCCCCGTCCTATCCCTGCGGGGTGGACGTGTGCGTGCGGTGCTGTGAATCAGGGCAATTTCTGTACGGAGTGCGGCAAGCCGCGTCCTGCAGGAGCACCGCTCTATCGCTGTGACAAATGCGGCTGGACGCCCGACGACCGACGCATCCGCCGAAGTTCTGCCCGCAGTGCGGTGATGCATTTGATGAGAAGGATAAGCAGTAGGCCTCTTGCAGGGGGCACCATACGCCAGCCAAATAGCGAGGTAAACTCATGGCCGAAACAACCGTCAGTTATCAATGCCCGAACTGCGGCGCGCCCTCAGTTTTTCATCCGGGGATGCGCGCGTTGTCTGCGCGCACTGTCACTACTGGAGCTGGATGCCGCTGCCCTTGAGGAGCGCTACCGTGCACAGGGAGGAGGCAGTCGCCAAGACGGCAGAGGAGAAGGAGGCCGCGGCAAACGCGCCGGATGCGCAGTGGTCAGAGGAGGAGCGCGCCGCGATGCAGGTGCAGACCTGCTCTGCCTGCGGTGCGGAACTGGTCTCCGACGCCAATACAATGGCGACCTCCTGTGCCTACTGCGGCAGTCCGAACCTCCTCCCGCGCCGTTTCGACGGGATGCTGCGCCCTGCGGTCATCATTCCGTTCAAAAAGACGAAAGAGGACGCCGTCGCCGCGCTCAAGAAGTTCTACCAAGGGCGGTGGCTGCTCCCCGACGCATTCAAGGACGCGAACCGCATCAAGGAGATCCAGTCAATGTACGTTCCGTTCTGGCTCTTTGATGCCGATGTCAGCGCAAGTGCGACGTTCCGTGCGGAGACCGACTATGTGACGGAGACCTCGGATGAGACCATCACGGAGACACGCATCTACTCCTGTCACCGCAGCGGTACGATGTCATTTCACGCTGTCCCCGCAGACGGCAGTCGTCGTATGGACGATAACTATATGGAAAGCATCGAACCATTTGACTTCAGCGCGCTCATCCCCTTTTCTCCCGCCTATCTTGCCGGGCATCTCGCGGACAAATACGATGTCGATGCCAAGGCCTCCGCGCCGCGCATTGATCGGCGCGTGCGCACGAGTGCGGTCAGCATCCTCGCAGACACGGTCAAGGGCTATCACCGCCGCAGTCTCGATGGCAATGCGCAGATCGCAAAGCGGGACGGCGCTGTGCGCTATGCGATGGTGCCCGTGTGGATTCTCACGACGCGCTACGAGAACCAGCCCTATACATTCATGATGAACGGGCAGACGGGAAAGGTCGTCGGCTCGCTCCCCATCGACCGCCGCAAGGCACTCCGCTATCCGCTCATCCCTGCGCTGATTGCGCTGCCGCTGCTCTACTACGCCATCAAGTACATCATCGGATAGGAGTGTGTCATGACAAAACCAATACATCGTATCTCGGTCGCACTTCTCCTGCTCCTCATGACAATATGTGCCCTGCAAATATCGGCAAATGCCGCCCCCAGCAGCGGGCAGCGCCCCTCTCCTGTCGGATGAGGCGGGTCTGCTCTCCGCGGCTGAGGCGGCATCACTGAGCGCAACGCTCGATGAGCTCAGTGCGGCGCACGGGGCACGTATCGCCGTCTATACGCTGAAGGATCTCCACGGCAAAAGTGCGGCACTGGCGGCAAACGAGATCAATGACCGCCTCGCACCCACGGCAGAAAACGGTGCGATCGTCCTTCTCATTGCGCCGAAGGATCGCGACTGGCATATCTCCAGCAGCAGCAAAATGCGCACGCGCATCACCGACGGCAGGTGCATGGATGCACTGACCGAGGCGTTTCTCCCCGCTCTGCGCGAGAACCGCTATGCGGATGCGTTTACCGCCTACGCCAAGACGACGGACATGATGCTCACCCACTATGAGAAGGAGGGTGCGCCCTACGACCCGCGCACGGCGTTCAATGCGACGGCACTCGGCATCGCGGCTCTCCTCGCCGTCGCCATCTTCTGCCTCGTTCGCTGCTTCCTGATCCGCAAGATGAACAACATCGCCGCGGCAGCAGCAACGGATGCGTACCTCGATCACAAGAGCTTTCAGCTCACACAGAGCGACGACAACTACATCACCTCGCGCGTCGTGCGCACGGCGAAGGCAAAATCCTCGTCATCGTCCTCCTCGGGCGGCGGCAGCCACGGCGGCACGGGCGGGAAGTATTGAGCTTATGGTATTAGCGGCACAAAATGGGACTGCACTAATGTGCAGTCCCATTTTTGTTATACCACGTCCTCTCAGAGTGTCCATTGCACCTGCACGCCGCCCGTGATGCCGCGGCGTTTGCCCATCATGCCCGTGAGGTTCAGCCCATAGCTGACGCTGCTGTCAGGACGTGCAAAGCGACAGCCGAGCTCGAACAGCCCCGTGCTCCCCCGCAGTGTCGGCGTCGGGGTGCTCTCTCCCGCGTAGGACGCACGTGCGTCACTGTCAAACTCATATTCGTAGGCGAGGCCCGTGTAAAATGCGCCCGTACGGCTCTCCTTTGTCCAGCGTGCACCGACACGCAGGCGGTGAGAGTTCACGGCAGCGAAGTCATAGACAGCGCCCGTTGACAGGTGCACAGATGCGCCGCTCTGGTACGTGTAGAAGTACTTTACGTAGGTGTCCAGTGTACCGCCCGCAGCCTTTTTCTCCTGTCCGATGCCGACATGTGCGGCGTAGTAAGTGCTGCTCATATCGTAGCCGGCATTCGTCCCCGCGATGTTCCCGCGGTAGTCACTCTTCGTGCGGCCGACGCGCAGGCTGCCCTCGACATAGGGGCCGCTCTCATGCTGTGATTTTGCCATGATGCCTGCACCGATATAGCTTGCCGCACCATCACCATGCGTTCCATCATCCAGATAGGAGTCGTAGCTGCTGCGCCCGTACTCGACAAGAGGGCCATAGGTGAGTGTGCTGTGCGCCAACGCCTTCTTTCGTGCAAAGCCTAGATTGATGCTCCACCCCTTGGCATCGACATGAGAACCTGAGTTCAGGCGAAGTGCAGAGCCTCCCTGTGCCGCCCACAAAGCAAAACGCACCGTCTCTGGCGCCTGCACCTGCAGCGCCGGCAGCAGCGCTCATGCCGCTGTCGGCGAGGAGATCTGCGCCGCCGCCGAGAAGTGCCGCTGATGCAGCGCGCGTCTCAACGAGAGATTTTGTCTGCGGATTAAGAGAGCGGGCGCCGACGACAGCGACAAGTTCATTATCGCCGCGTTTTTCGAGATGAAGGCGGTACCTCATGCTGACGCCCTGTACCCCCGTGATATCGTTCTTCATCACCGTGTCTGCCGCGAGGGTCTTGCCGTCCGCGACTTTCAGAAGCCTGACCGCATCGCCCTTCGTGAGGGGGCTGTGGTCGCCCGCAATACCGACGCCAACCGAGAGTCCGCGAATATCCTTGTCGGCATTCGCCGTCAGGGTGAGCATCGGCGTGCGATCTTCCGCCGTGTACGTCTCGGGAACGTAGAAATGCAGTCTCTGCACGCCTGCGAAATCAGTGATTTTTGTCCCTTCTGCGTGAATGGCGAGGGTGTTGTCCTTGCCGTCAGGGTTTGCCCTCATGCCGAGCGGAGCCTTACTGTCCGCTATGGCTCCGCCGAGGACGATGCCGTCGAGCTCCGTGCCGCGCAGACGGATCGTGTTGTGATCCGTGACGGCAGAGGCATAACCTCCGACGACCGCCTTGTTTGCAGCGCCGTTCTGGATATGCACCGCACCGATGTCGATCGTATTATCGTTCGCCGCACCGCCGAGGAATGTCCACCGCAGATATTGCCCGTAACGGTGCCGCCCGTGATCGTGACGTTGTTCCGCACCGCATCCCCCGTCACTGCATCCCCCATAGACCTCGTGTGCTGTTCCGCCTGTCAGCACGACCTCGTTGCTGTCTGCCCGTGCACCGCAGCCGCCCATAATCTCTCCACAGACGACACCATTCGTCATCATAACGCTATTTTCAACAACCCCAGCCTCGTGCTGTGCACGTCCGCCATACAGATTCTCTGCCGTAGTGCCCACACCGCCAGAAGATGATACGGTTCCCCCTCAGCACACCTTTCCCCTTGCTGTATGCGCCATCGATCTCTTCCGTCGTGCCGCCCGTGACGATAACTCTATTTCCCGTCATCTCCGCTGTGCTCTTCAGATTATCAATATAGCCACCGAGAATATGCCCATGCGATATACCGTCATGGACGTACACAGTATTATTCGCAACCCCCCCTGTCCCGGTCGTAAAACCGCCCATGACAAAGATCGTCGATGTTCCGCCTGCGAACTGCACCGTATTATGCGTTACTGCACCTGTGCCGTAGGTATAGCCGCCATAGATTCTCTCCGTCGTCCCATTCTTCATCACCACTGTATTCCCACGAACTATACCTGTGTTGTGCTCGTTCGTTGCCAGTCCGCCGTAGATTTCCTTTACGACATCCTTCGTGTTTTTCAGGTCAATGATCGCTTTATTCTCTATGACATCCCCCAACACGCCCTCGTTCTTGCCGCCCGTAGCATACATTGGATCATCCACGCCGTTCACGCCAGTCACCGTCAGCACATTGTCCATCGTCGTATGTCCATCATAGGAGATGCCGCCGAAAGCTTCGCCCCATTCTCTCTCTGTCGATCTACTCCCATCATAGATAACATGACTCCCCCTGAAACGGTTGACCACCCATTCAATGGAGCTCGCCGTATCCTTGTCCGTATCTGTCATCAATGCGCTCTCATGCGTGTCTGTCGCATCAAAAATACGTATCGCGTAGTTCGTAAAATGCAGTGCCATAGGCGCCTTGCTCTTGAGAACCACCACACGGCAGATACCATGAATTCCCGCAAAGTAGTCCGACGAGAGTCCCGAACGGTCCACCGTGATGCGGCTCCAGTCAACGCCTGCGCCGCCGAATGCACCTGCATCTGCAACGGTCAGCATCGTATCTCCGGCTTCAAAGGTTTCATTCAGTTTAAAATTGTACGTATCAAATTTGGCAATGGACTTTGCATGGATATCCTTGTCTTTGACCTCGAGCGCAGTGCCTTCCTGTACAGTTCCGCTCATCACGGACGGAACTGGCGGGGGCATCGCAGGAGACGCCGCCGCACCTGCATGCGCCACTGCTCCCTGAAACAGAATTCCGCTGCCTGCTGATAGGCTGAGCGCCACGCAAAGTGCCATGCGGTGCCGCTTCTTCATTCCCTTGATCATAGTTTCCTCCTAGCCAGCCTCACTGGCTGTCATCGTGGTATCCACTGCATTGGTGATGATTGATGTGGTGATCGTTATAGAAGCCGCGCGTTATCATATATGTTTCATTATATAGATTCGATTTTATTATGTCAATAATATTCTAATTATTCATTTGTTTCGTATATTTGTTGTATTGTTTTTCCATCACAATAAAGAAGCTGTTGTACGAGTGATTCTCTTCGTACAACAGCCCTATCGCGACCTCATTCCCGCACCTCATGTTCCAAGGCAAGGATCACCAAGTCCTCAAATGCCTCCGCGAACGTTCTGCGCATCAGCTCTTTGTTTCTCTTATATGTATACTGAAGAACCCGCGTGCGTCTCCGCTGCTTTCTTTGTGCGGCAAGCTCCTCCTCGCTCAATTTTTGATAACGCCACCCCCACGGGTGTATGACGTAGGCGCCTTTACTGAGTGCGAACATCGCCAGTCCATAGTCCTGTGTTACAACGATATCGCCCGTACGGCAGCGGTTGATCAGCGCAATGTCCACGGCGTCCCGTCCCGCGTCCACATGCCGTATCTCGCAGTAATCCGAGAGCAGGACATGATGCGTATCGCAGAGGAACGTGACCGGCACCACATACATCCGCGCCGTATCCTCGATCTGCTCACGTACCGGACAGGCATCCGCGTCCACATAGATCCGCATCAGTGCCACCTCCTGTCCCCATTATACAGCAAAGGAGACATTCGCGCGACTGGTGCACGGAGACGGTCTCGTATTTCACACCGTTCAGCCTGCCTTGAAATTATAGATTGGCTTCAGTACCTCGATCACATCCACGGAGTCCGCGATCACGTCGATGATGTCCGCAAGCGACTTGTATGCCATCGGCGCCTCGTCGAGCGTGCTCTTATTCACGGCTGTTGTATAGACATTCGCCATCGTCTTGCGGAACTCGTCCATGGAAAGCATTTCCTTCGCCGCCTTGCGCGACATGATCCGTCCTGCTCCGTGCGGCGCGGAGTAGTTTCAGTCCGCCGACCCGCGTCCGACAGCGAGGATGCTGCCGTCACGCATATTGATGGGGATGAGGACGCGCTCGCCCGCGTGTGCCGCGATGGCTCCTTTGCGGAGAATCCGCTCCTCCGTGTCGATGTAGTTATGGATGGTGTGAAATGCCTCTCCCGCCGTGAGTCCCGTCCGCTCGAGGAGGATGCGCGCGATGACCTCGCGGTTCTTCCGCGCGAACGCCTGACAGATCTCGATGTCATGCAGATAGTCCTCAAGGTAGCTGCCATAGAGGTAGGCGAGATCGGCGGGGATCTCCGCCGCCTTTGCCTCGAACGAGCGGTACAGCTCCATGATAGCCCCTTGCAGCTCACTGCGCCGCCCCTCCTCCTTGTAGCGGCGAATAAGCTCGTCACGCGCGCGGAACAGCTCGTCCTTACCGTGCGAGAGGTCGATGGCGATGTTCTGATAGTACTCCGCGACCTGTTTGCCGAGATTGCGGCTGCCCGTGTGAATAACGAGATAGTTCGTGCCGTCTGCGCTGCGGTCGATCTCGATGAAGTGGTTGCCTCCACCGAGTGTGCCAAGGCTGCGCGCGACACGCTTTGTGTCCTTGAGTGCACGATAGCAGTGCAGCGCGAGGAGGTCGAATTTCTCCTGCCGCCCCTCCCATACGTTACGCCCCGAAGGGACAAAGTGCGCCGCCTCATCAAAGCGTGCGAGGTTGATCTCACCCTTGCCGAGATTGACCGTATACATGCCGCAGCCGATGTCGACACCGACGAGGTTCGGAACGACCTTGTCCTGCACCGTCATCGTTGTGCCGATGGTACACCCCTTGCCCCAGTGCACATCGGGCATGATGCGGATGCGCACGCCTTCCGTAAACTCATAATCGCACATCCGGCGGATCTGCTCGATCGCCTCTTCCTCGATCACCTTCGCATATACAATCGCCGTACCACAGCGTCCGTGTATTTCCATGCGTTCCATGTGTTTTCCTCCTTCATTTTCTCTATTCTGTCGCCGTCCACGATAGACATCTGCCCTGATTCTAGCAAAACCCACACACACATGGGTCGCTGCGCAGGCGACATTTTGCCCCAAGATAATAAATGTCATGGACAAGAAAAGCCCATGCTGTTTTCTCCGCTCAGCCACTTCTCCACGACAGCACATTTCCCCCGCAAAAGACATGTGCCCCCCTACCATGAGTGCCTGTTTTGTTCTATAATAGAACGCATCTCATTCGGCAGGGGGCATTTTGTATGGCAACAACAAAGGTAAGGACCTATAACTATCTGATCTCGTGCGGGCATCTGTGCTCGGACATCAATCAGGGCGCGCTCGCGGCGGTGCTGCCGTTCCTGATCGCAGCCTATCACTACGACTATGCGACGGCGGCGACGCTCGTGCTGTTCTCAAATCTCGTCGGCTCTGTGGTGCAGCCGATCTTTGGGCAGCTCGCCGACCGGCACAACCGCCCCTGGCTGATTCCGCTGGGGCTCCTCCTTGCCGGCGGCGGGATGGCACTCACGGGTGTGGTGACGACGTTCCCCGCTCTGTGCGCAGCAGTCGCGGTGAGCGGGACGGGCGCGGCGATGTTCCACCCGCAGGCGGCGCGGCTCGTCCATCACGCCTCGGCGGAGGGCGAGCGCGCGAAAAATATCAGCATCTTTTTCTTTTCGGCGGCAATCTCGGTTTTGCCCTCGGTCCTGTGGTCATGACCGCCGCCGTGACGACGTTCGGTCTCATGGGAACGCTCGTCTTTCTCGTCCCCGAGGTCATCATCTGCGCTGTCTTCCGCCATCATCTGCGCGGGCTCTACGAGATGAACGCTGCACCGCAGGCGGCGGAGGCAAAGGCACGTCCGCAGGGCGTCGATCAGTGGAGCTCGTTCCTGCGTCTGACCGCCATTGTCTTTGGTCGTTCGATCATTTTCTTTGGCATCAATACCTTCCTCGCGCTGTACTGGATTCAGGAGCTCGGGCAGACGGAGGCGATGGGCAACGCCGTGCTGAGCGTCTACTATGCGATCGGCGCGGCGTGTACGCTGCTCGGCGGACGGCTCGCCGACCGCTATGGCTATCACCGCATGATCCGCATCGGAGCGGTGATTCTGCCGCCGTGCATCTTCCTCTTTACGCAGGTACACTCCCTCGTGCTCGCTGCCCTGCTTCTCCTGCCGATCGCGGCATCACTCAGTCTCATCTATAGTCCGATGGTGGTGCTCGGTCAGCAGTACCTCCCGAACCGTGTGGGGCTTGCCTCGGGCGTGACGCTGGGGCTCGCAGTCAGTGTCGGCGGCGTCTTTACGCCCGTGCTTGGGCATATCGCAGACGGACGGGGACTCACAGCGGCGCTCCTCACCGTCGCCGCCATCGCCCTCATCCCCGCTGTGTTCGCCTTCCTCCTGCCTCCTGTGAAAAGGGGGTAGCCCCTCACCGATGTAGTTCCACTCTAAGATAGCACTGATAAAATGAAGCAATGACAATGGCTGTATAAATGATATCTCCCTACTCAAAGAGACGCAAAAGCCTATACCGGCGAACCAAACTTCAGTACAATTTCCTCGCTGTCACGCCCGACGATTCTCTTTCCCATTGCAGCAGCAATGGCATCGAGAAGAGCCTTTCGCCCGATGGCGCATAAACGCATCGAAATCGTTTGCCTCACAGTCCTCCATTGTAATCCAATGTGAGGAGAGATACTTCATCAGGTCACTCCGGTCAACCTTGGCAGAGATCCGTTTCAGATACTCACTCGGAGCAATACCACCAATTTCACGGTTTGTGATGTAGGAGATCGGCGTCTTGTTGATGACAGAATCCCACTTTTCCTCGGGGAAACCGCGCTTAATGCAGTAGCTGCGTGGAAAAATATGATGGATGTCGATATTTGCCGCCTTGAACTGCGTAAAGTCCATGCTCTGCCCGCTGATAAAGTCTTTACTCCCATGTTTTAGGATCAACGCCATCACTCCTTTATAGGCAGCACTCTGGCGTGTCCGCAGCATAAATAACCGTGGTGCATTGAAGTAGGCGTCCTGCACCGTTTTTGGCAAGTCACCGCCGTCTAGCCAACGCATGACGCCCACAACGTCGTTGACGTAACGCGTTTCGTTTGCACTGCCATAAAGCTCCCCGAAGACGCCGCACCAGTACCATTGCTTGATTCTCTGTTTCACGTTCGAGGATTTGATCCGATGCTTTTCGAGGAGCAGTGTGCATAGCACAGCAAGAGGTATAAGCTGCGTTGTGTAGGGGATCTCCCGCCGTGCAAAGATGCGCTCCTCGGCGAGCAGATCTGATGCCTCGCGAAAGCCCTCAGAGAGCGCATCAGCATACGTCTTATAGTCTGCAAGTTTCAGATTCAGCACGTCTTTTTTCTTGCAGCTGACGACGTTCTTTCCTTTATAGGCAGCGAGCAGCGTGCATGCTGTCAAAAAGTCTGTCGACGTGACGACATTAAGGAGATCGTCGTTGAAATAGGTCGCGGCGCGCTGCTCCCAATCCTTGCGAAGATCGAAGTCCTCCATGGCAAAAATTGCCGTCACCAACTCAAAAACGGTGAGAGACACGCCGCCCTGATTGACGTTCTCAAAGACCTGACAGACAGCTTCCTTCGGCGTGTCCTTCTCCAGCGTGATGACAGGGATTTTGTACTGAAATACCGGCATCACTATACGGCTCTTAAAGTCACTGTACTCTTTGGAGATGTCTGCCTCATGCCCATAGTGAGCCAGATATGCCTGTTCCCATTGAAATGTCTTGGTGGGATCGAGGATGATATTGAGCGGAAACATTTTTCGCTTCATATTCTTTTTTCGGCTGTCGTAAGATCCAACTCTACCTTTCTGCCGAAAATCAGACGTCACCCTGCTTCGTCTTCGGCACGGAAGTAATGGCGTCGAGACGATCCGCATCCGCATTCAGTGCCTGCTCTATGCTGATGTAGTACCAGCGATAGATTTCCTTCCCTTTGTCCGTGCGCGTCCGTACGGCGCCCTCACCGTAAAGTGCCGAGTAGGCAGAGGTCAGGCGCTGTTGGCCATCTAGGACAAGATCACTCGGCGAACTGTCTGCCGAGGAGACACCTTCAAACAGGCGATACTTAAAACGGAGCGAATCGCCTCCATAGGGAAGAAACATTACCGCACCGACAGGAAAATTGCGCGTGATGCTCGCAATCAGACCACGGATGCGGTCATCATCCCAGATCCAGCCGCGCTGAAAATCCGGAAGCTGTATTCTACCTGCGTGAATGTCCCGCATCAAAACAGCTAAATCTTTATCATTCGACTGCATTACACACACTCCTCTGCACATGTAAGGGATCACGTTTTATTCTCATTATAATGAATGATGTCCTAAATTAAAAGAAGTTTCTTTATTACATAGGGAGCATCCGCATGACCTACACGACATACTATTCCTCACCGCTCGGCAAAATTATCCTCGTGAGCGACGGGGCGGCACTGACAGAGCTGGACTTTGCAGAGGATGGCCTCCCTGCATCAGTGGAGCACACGCAAAAAGACCTCCCCGTGTTCGAGGAGGTCTCGTTGGCTCGATGTGTACTTCGCGGGGCGCGATCCCGGTACTCTGCCGCCGCTCGCACCGCACGGCACAGCATTTCAGCAGGCGGTCTGGAAGGTCCTGCGCGGGATTCCCTACGGCACGACAACGACGTACGGCAGGATCGCCGCGCATATTGCCGCCGCACGCGGCGGACGGATGTCGGCGCAGGCCGTCGGCGGTGCGGTCGGGCGCAACCCGATCTCCATCCTCATTCCCTGTCACCGCGTCATCGGTGCAGATGGCAGCCTCACGGGCTATGCAGGCGGGCTCGACAAGAAGGAAGCGCTGCTGCGGCTAGAGGGCGTACGATAGGATTCCTCTGTGCGACTGCATGACGCACCCCATTTACTGCTTCTCCGCCTCTCTCTGTTCACGCGACGCCTTCGCCTGCTGGGCAATCGCGTCACAGACACAGCCGCCCGTGGGAATGGTGACGCCGCGCTTGCGCGCCTTGTGTGCCTCGTAGCGGCGTTTGCCCTCCTCGAAGGCGGCACGCGCCTCCTCGGTCTTGAGCTCGAGCGGCGGCACGGCCTTCGGGCGTGCATTGCGGTCGAGCGCGACCATGGTAAAGTACGCCGAGAGCCCGAGCTGCGGATCGCTGCCCTCGTCGAGATCCTCGACGATGACGTTGACGGAGATCTCCATCGAGCTGTGTCCGACGTAGACGATATCTGCCGTCACGACGACGAGATCGCCGATGCGGATCGGCAGGTGAAACTCGAGCTCATCGACGCGCGCCGTGACGACGTTCGAGCGCGCGTAGCGCCGTGCCGCCGCGTATGCCGCCGAGTCCATCAGCTTCATGATCTCGCCGCCATGGACATTCCCGTTCGGGTTCGCCTGACTCGGCATCATGACTTCGCTGATGACGATGCGGCTGTCCTTCATTTTGCATTCACTCATATTCTGTTCCTTCCCTTCCATAAATTACGTAGATCAAAATGATTCTACCACACTTTACTGAAAAAATCCGTCACATGGGAAACAAAAGATGACCAGCAAAATCCGCCTTGACACCTGCGTCTCCATCGGTGGTATAATCGCCATAGGAATGGATTGGGAAACAGGAAAAGGAGGATTTTCTTTGTATCTGGAAAAAAATCACGTCGCCTGCCGACATCAAAGGGTATACGGCAGAGCAGCGCAGGGCGCTCGCCCAGGAGATGCGCGAGGCACTCCTAAAGCGCGCGAGCATTCACGGCGGGCACTTTGGTCCCGACTTTGGCGCAGTCGAGGCGATCATCGCCCTGCATACGGTGTTCGACTCGCCGACGGACAAGATCGTCTATGACGTGTCGCATCAGTCCTACCCGCACAAGATGCTGACGGGGCGCGTCGAGGCGTATCTCGTGGAAAAGGAGTACGATGAGGTCTCGGGCTATACGAATCCCGAGGAGAGCCCGCACGACTTTTTCAACGTCGGACATACGTCCACCTCGATCAGCCTCGCGACGGGTCTTGCCAAGGCGCGCGACCTCGCGGGACGCAGGGAGAACATCATCGCCTTCATCGGCGACGGCTCGATGTCGGGCGGTGAGGCACTCGAGGGACTGAACGTCGCGGGCGAGATGCAGACGAACTTCATCATCGTCTTGAACGACAACGACCAGTCCATCGCCGAGAACCACGGCGGCATGTATAGGAGTTTCGCCGCCTGCGCGAGACGAGCGGCACGGCGGAGAATAACCTCTTCCGCGCGATGGGCCTCGACTACCGCTACGTCGCCGACGGCAACGACTGCGAGGCGCTGATTGCGGCGTTCCGCGCGGTAAAGGACAGCCAAACGCCCGTCGTCGTCCACATCCATACGCAGAAGGGCAAGGGCTACAAATTTGCCGAGGAAGACCCTGAGACATGGCACTACCGTATGCCTTTTGACATCGAAACGGGCGCGCTGAAGCAGCCGTACACCGACCCCTTCCTCGCGGCAACGGTGGACTTCGTCAAGGCAGAGGCCGCGCGGAACCCGAACTTTGTCTTCCTCGCGGCGGGCACGATGGGCGGCATCGGACTCACGCCCGTCGACCGCGCGGCGCTCGGCACACAGTACGTCGATGTGGGCATTGCCGAGGAACAGGCCGTCGCGATGGCATCGGGGCTCGCACGCGGCGGCGCACGTCCCATTTTCGGCACATACAGCACGTTTTTCCAGCGCGTCTACGATCAGATGTCGCAGGATGTCGCGGTGAACAACAATCCCGCCGTCTTCCTCTCGACGTACGCGACGCTCTACGGGATGAACGACGTGACGCATCTCGGCTTCTTCGACATTCCGCTCTTTGCAAATATCCCGAACCTCGTCTTTCTCGCGCCCGCAGGCCTCGAGGAGTATCTCGCGGTGCTGCGCTGGGCAATCGCGCAGACGGCGCATCCCGTCATGATCCGCGTGCCCGTCATGGGCTATGAGACGTCGCCCTACCCCGTGCGCACGGACTACAGTGCGCTCAACCGCTATCAGGTCATCACGGAGGGCGCGGAGGTCGCCATCATCGGTGCCGGCAACTTCGCACAGATGGCGAGTGACGCTGCCGCCGAGCTCGCGAAGGACGGCGTACACGCGACGGTCATCAACCCCATCTTCCTCTCGGGGCTCGATACGGAGCTGCTTGACAGGCTGAAAGCGAAGCACCGCCTCATCCTCACTCTCGAGGACGGCACGCTCGAGGGCGGCTTCGGGCAGAAGATCGCCGCATACTATGGCATGGATGAGCATATCCGCGTGCGCTGCTACGGCCTCTCGAAGGAGTTCCACGACCGCTACAATCCCGAGGAACTGGCACGGCAGCATCATCTCACCGCCGAGCAGATCGTGGCGGATACGCTGCGCACGCTGAAGAAGAAAGGGTAAAGGAGAATCCCATGAAAAACGTTCTGATCGTCTCGGGTCATACCGATTTGCATGGCGACTCCTGCGTCAATAAAATCATCATGAAGGACATGGGCGAGCTGCTGCCCGATGCGGTGCTCGATGACCTCTCCGCACTCTACCCCGACTACCGTATCGATGTCGCGGCAGAGCAGGCGAAACTCGTCACGGCGGACGTCATCGTCCTGCAGTTCCCGATTTTCTGGTACAGCATGCCATCTCTCCTCGCGAAGTGGATGGAGGACGTCTTCGTCCACGGCTTCTCGCACGGCTCGAAGGGCAAGGCACTCATCGGGAAAAAGCTCATCCTCTCCTTTACGACGGGTGCACCCGAAAGCGCATACGACACGGACTTCCCCTTGGAGGCATTAACGGGGCGCTTCCGCCAGACGGCGAGGCTCACAGGGCTGATCTACGAGGGCTATGTGTACGTGCGGCGTCTCCTACGCAGACCGCTCCGATCCTGAGCGCGCCGCCGCCATGCAGGAGAAGGCACACGCGCACGCGAAGCGTCTCGCGGAGAAGATAGCTGCCGTCTGATACCAAAGGACGCGACCGACGGAGCTGTGGCAGGAAGCAGAACGCCTTCATGTCACAACTTTTTCACGCCGCTGTGCATTTCCCAGTTTGTTTTTAGAATATATACTATAATAGTTACTGTGTATTTTTACTTGTGGATATTGGAGGTTCAACAAGTCTCTGAGCCTCCAGGCTCTTTGGGGGGCTTTCTCCTTGTATCTTGAACAGATTCACAGCCCAGCGGACATCAAGGGCTATACCCCTGAGCAGCGGCGTACGCTCGCGGCAGAGATGCGTGCGGCGCTCATCACACGAGCCAGCAGTGTCGGCGGGCACATTGGGCCGAACCTCGGCGTGATCGAGGCGACTATCGCCCTACACACGGTGTTTGACGCGCCGACGGATAAGATCATCTACGATGTGTCGCATCAGTGTTATCCGCACAAGATGCTGACGGGGCGTGCCGCCGCCTACCTTGATCCTGCGCGCTACGATGAGGTGTCGGGCTTTACGAATACAGAGGAGAGTGCACACGACCACTTTAACATCGGGCACACCTCGACCTCGATCAGTCTCGCGACGGGGCTCGCGAAGGCACGTGATCTCGCAGGGCACAGCGAGAACGTCATCGCCTTCATCGGCGACGGTGCACTCTCGGGCGGCGAGGCACTGGAGGGGCTGAACGTCGCGGGCGAGATGCGGTCGAATCTCATCATCGTCTTTAACGACAACGATCAGTCCATCGCCGAGAACCACGGCGGCATGTACGAGATGCTCCGCCGTCTGCGCGAGACGAACGGGACGGCAGCGGACAATCTTTTTCCGCGCGATGGGGCTCGACTACCGCTACGTCGCAGAGGGGAATGATACCGAGGCGCTGATCGCGGCGTTCGCTGCGGTAAAGGACAGCCAAAAGCCCGTCGTCATCCACATTCACACGCAGAAGGGCAAGGGGCTCTCCTTTGCCGAGGACGATCCCGAGGACTGGCATCGTCATGCGCCGTTCCACACGGAGAGCGGTGCAGTCAAGCATCCGTCTTCCCCGACCCGTGCCTTGCCGCAACGGTCGATTTCGTTCTGGCCGAGGCAAAGCGGAATCCGAACTTTGTCTATCTCTCGGCGGGCATCGTCGGCGGCATCGGGCTCACACCTGCTGAGCGTGCAGAACTCGGTGCGCAGTACGTTGATGTGGGCATCGCCGAGGAGCACGCCGTCGCGATGGCGTCGGGGCTCGCACGCGGCGGGGCGCGTCCCGTCTTTGGTACATACAGCACGTTCTATCAGCGCACGTACGATCAGATGGCGCAGGACGTCTGCATCAACCGCAGCCCTGCGGTCTTTCTCGTGACGGGGGCGTCGCTCTATCGCTCGACCGATGTGACGCATCTCGGGTTCTATGACATCTCGATTTTCTCCCATGTTCCGAACCTCGTCTTTCTCGCACCGACGAGCATCGAGGAGCACCTCGCCGTCCTGCGTTGGGCAATCGCACAGACGGAGCATCCCGTCATGATCCGCACGCCGCTCGGCGGCTATGCGGAGAGCCCCTATCCCGTCCGCGCAGACTACAGCGCGCTCCATCACTCCATCGTCGTCACGGAGGGCGCGGAGGTCGCACTCATCGGCGTAGGGAACTTTGCCGCGCTCGCTGCGGCGGCGGCAGAGGAGCTCGCGCGCGACGGCATCCACGCCACCGTCGTGAACCCGCTCTACCTCTCGGGACTGGACGAGGCACTCCTCACGCGCCTCAAGGAAAAGCACCGCCTCATCGTCACCGTCGAGGACGGCATCCTGGACGGCGGTTTTGGGGAAAAGATCGCGGCGTTCTACGGGGCGGACAGGACCGTCGAGGTGAAGAGCTACGGCCTGCCGAAGGCCTTCTTCAACCGCTACGACCCAGCCGCCCTCGCACGCGCACATCATCTCACCGCCCCGCAGATCGCGGCGGATCTGCGCGTGATGCTAAGATCTTGATTCTGCCGCTGTTTGTGGTATAATAAAGGTACGCAGAAACGATGTGAGACCATCTGCACAGAAAAAGCCCCGCAATTGCCGTTGCGGGGGCTCTCTTATGTGTCTATCCTCTCCCCGTGTAAAAAATTCGCTTGCATTTTCCTCCCGCACGGGTTATAATAGCCCCTGTCAGTCATGGGGACGTAGCTCAGCTGGGAGAGCACCAGGTTCGCAATCTGGGGGTCGAGAGTTCAATCCTCTTCGTCTCCACCATCTCGATGACAAAGAGGTATCCACGCGGATACCTCCTTTTTATATTATGAGGAGTAAAAATATGTTCCGTCCGATGCGCCGCAAACGCCAAGAGCTCACAAAGGAAATGACCGAGGAAATCCTGTACTGCAATACAGCTGGCGTTCTCGCCCTCGCGGGTGATGAGGAGTTCCCGTACGCCGTCCCCATCAGCTACGTCTACGACGGCACGCACATCTACTTTCACACAGCGGTGACGGGACACAAGGTCGATGCCCTGCGTCAGAATCCGAACGTCTCCTTCGCCGTCATTGACCGCGACGAGATCATCCCCGAAAAATACACCACGGCATACCGCAGTGTCGTCGCATTCGGCCGCATCCGCTTCATCGAGGACGACGCGGAAAAACGGGAGACCGCACGCACACTCGCCCTCAAATATGCTCCGCACAATACGGAGGAGCAGCATACACGCGAAATCGACGGCGCATGGAAAAGGTTCCACATGCTCGAAATGACCATCGTCCACATCACAGGCAAGCAGGGCAAAGAGCTCGTCGGAAAAGAATAACGAACAGCAAAAAGAGCAGCCGCATGACGACTGCTCTTTTTCTATGAAAAACTTTACCCCTCAACATTCAGCACGATGAGCTTTTCCTCCGTCAGCTCGCGGATGGCATAGGCGGGACCCTCGCGGCCGATGCCGCTGTCCTTGACGCCGCCGTAGGGCATGTTGTCCATGCGGAAGGTCGCGCCGTCACCGATGATGACGCCGCCGACCTCGAGGTTCTCGGCGCAGTAGTTCGCGACGGCGAGCGAGCGCGTAAAGACGCCCGCCTGCAGGCCATAGCGCGTGTCGTTCGCCATGCGTACGGCCTCCTCGATCGTGTCGTAGGGGATGATGCTGAACACGGGGGCAAACGTCTCCTCGGAGACGACCTTCATCGCGGGGGTGACGTCCGTGAGCACGGTCGGCGCATAGAACGCCCCGCGCCGTGTGCCGCCCGTGAGGATGCGCGCACCTGCCGCCTCTGCCTCGCGCACCCACGCCTCGATGCGCTCCGCCTCGCGCTCTGCGATCATCGGGCCGATCTGCGTGTGCACGTCCATGAGGTCGCCGCTGCGGAAGTTCTCCGCCGCCGTGACCGCCGCATGGCAAAACTTCTCATAGATACTGCGTGCGACATAGACGCGCTGGCAGGAGATGCAGACCTGTCCCGCGTTCACGAACGCATGCCGCGCACAGTGCTCCGCGACCCACGCCACGTCGTCAACATCCTCGTGGACGATGTTCGCCGAGTTCGAGCCAAGCTCGAGCGAGATGCGGCGGAATCCGACGGCCTCGTGGAGTGCCTTGCCGACGGGGACGCTCCCCGTAAAGGAAAACATACGGATGCGTTCGTCCGCCGTGAGGAGATCGCCGATTTTGCCGCCCGCGCCGTAGACAAGGTTGAGACAGCCGGCGGGCAGCCCCGCCTCGACGAATACGTCGCAGAGGAGCGACGCCGTGAGCGGTGTGGCGGAGGCGGGCTTGTAGACGACCGTGTTGCCCGCCGCGAGTGCCGGCCCGATCTTGTGTGCGGCGAGATTGACGGGGAAGTTGAACGGCGTGATGGCACAGACCACGCCGAGCGGGCGGCGGATGGTGAACGCCATCCGATTACCGCAGCCGGGCGCCCCCGCGAGCGGTACCGTCTGCCCGCGCAGGCGCTTTGCCTCCTCGGCCGAGAGGATGAGCGTCTGATAGGAGCGGTCGATCTCACCGCGTGCGTCGCGGATGGGCTTGCCCGCCTCAGCCGAGAGCGCCTCGGCGAACTCCTCACGCCGCTCGCGCATGAGATTTGCCGCACGCATGATGATCTCGTAGCGTTCGTACGGGCTGAGCTCCACCGTGTGGAAGGCGCGCTCTGCCGCGTCAACCGCCGCGCGCACCTCCTTTTCCCCTGCCGTGCAGATCTCCGCAATCACCTCGCCGGTCGCCTTGTGATAGACGGAGAGCGTCCCCGCCCCCGTAACACGCGCGCCGTCAATAAGCATCTCGATCGTTTTCATCGCTGCATCCTCCTTGTCGTCGTATCTTTCTATCAATTATAAGCGTACCCTGAGAAAGTCGCAAGTCCATTATCAGCGTACCTGCACGAATAGATCGATCATGACCGTACGGAACGTACAACTTCTGATTTGGGATCACACACAGAAACGGAGCAGCAAGCGTCTGCTCCGTTTTGTGCTTTCCTGTAACGAATCTATGTGCTATAATGAATCCAGCGACTGGTGAATGTCGGTTTACTCCCTTTGTGGGGGTGATACACGTGATGCTTTTTGAAAAGCTATCGCTTCTGATTGCGGCAATAACGCTCGTAGGAACGGCGTGTCTCATCATGGAGATGCGCCGTTTTTGATTCTGCTGCATGAGCGCATTGCATTTCACTCCCACTTTCGGTAGAATGTGAACAAGGGAGGATCTATCATGCTGAAAAAATTATTCTTGCCGAGCCTCGTGCTCGTGCCGCTCCTGTTCCTACACCCATACGGACAAGTTCAGGCAGAACAGCCCCTTCCCAAAACGACGTCAGTCCAGCCGGTTCCCGAGGATGCGGTCGGTCGCTCAAGATTTTCATCGGCGACAGAATACCTGAGATTCCGTGACCAGGGCTCCGCCCTCACGATGTCAGTACCGCTCATTAATGGTCCATTTTATATCTATAGGCTCAAAGGCGGCATTACCCTATTTGTCAATGACAAATTTTTAAATGGCGATGTGCCGCTGCGCCTTACAGCGCTGCTCACGCATATGCCTGCTCCTGCAGGAAAGGCACAGACGACAGCCGAACCCTTCAAAGACGACGCTGACCGCACCATCCTCTCTTACCAGACATCGCCCCTTATGCGCAATGTCAAGATTCTCAGCAACGAAGCACTGAAACAGAAAGGCTCTCCCGCACGGCGCCTGACGATGAGCGTATTCACACACGAGAGAGATACCATTGTCGAAATCCTGTGGATTGGCGATTCATCGGGAGCATGGCTCGTTCAATTTGACTGCAACGCTGATGATACGAATACGGTCGATCTCCTTCCTCGCCTCCTCTCCTCTGTGAGCGTCGGCGAAGATACAGAAAAATAACCCCCATCTATGGATACTGGATATCGAGAGGAGGACAATGATGGACTCCATCGAAAAACTTCGCACCATCCTCAGTGCCAGCCGTCGTGCGGTCTTCTTCGGCGGGGCGGGCATGTCCACGGAGTCGGGGATCCCCGACTTTCGCAGTGCGGGCGGGATATACAGTGAGACGCTGCATCAGGAGTTCAGTCCTGAGCAGATGGCGTCGCACAGCTTTCTCATGGCGCACCCGGCTGAGTTCTTCGACTTCTATCGGCGGCGCTTCGTCTATCTCGATGCGGCGCCGAACGCGGGGCACTACGCCCTCGCGGAGCTCGAGCGGCGCGGACATCTCGCAGCGATTGTAACACAGAACATCGACGGCCTCCATCAGGCGGCAGGCTCGCGGACGGTCTACGAACTGCACGGCTCGATCCGTCGCGCACACTGCACGGACTGCGGCGCACATCACAAGCTCGACTACATCATGGAGCACACGCCCATCCCCTACTGCTCCTGCGGCGGCATTGTCCGTCCCGACGTCGTGCTCTATGAGGAAAGTCTCGATCCCGCAACGATCGAAGGGGCTGTCGCAGCGATCCGCGCGGCGGACACGCTCATCATCGGCGGCACCTCGCTCATCGTCTACCCTGCGGCGGGACTGATCGACTACTTCCGGGGCGATCATCTCGTGCTCATCAACAAGAGCGAGACGCGTGCAGACAGCCGCGCCACACTCATCATCCGCACGCCCATCGGTGAAGCACTGCACGCGGCGCTGCCGGAGGAAAAATAATATTCACGTCCGCGCACTGCTCTAGGGAAGCACTGTGATCAGCGATTTCCTAGCACAATGTCCCCTTACGTCAAAGCAAATGGGTACGTCTCGGGAAGCCCCGGCGCCAGTTCCCGCATCGCGTTCCGCAGGTGCTCCTCCGCCTGCGACGTATCGGATGGCTCTCCATCCAAAAAAATCCTCCCACTGCGCCATCAAATCGGCCAGCTGAAGAAAGCCCCAGAAATCAATCGCCAGCTCCGTCAGCGGCGTCTCCCACGCCCCGTGGTCAAAGAAATACATTGTCCCACGGCGGAGGTGCATCAGCCAAAGATCCCCCTGCCCATCATCGGCAATCGCAAGATACTCCTCCGCGAGGGCGGGGAACTCCATATAGAGCTCCTGCCCGGCATCGGCGAAGAATGACACCTCCGCCGAGATCGACACGCCCAGCAGACGTGGGAGGACATCACGCACATAGACCGCATCGTCCCCACAGCGTGACAACTTCTCCTGCGTCGCGGGCGGCAGGGGCGTCGGCGCGTGCCCCCACCGAGTGAGAATCGCCTGCGGCGCACGGATAACAAACTGCTCCATAGATAACCTCCCGTTATTCCATCGCCACGTTTATACAGCGATTGACGAATGCACACGCTTTCGCTTTAATTGCCCCAGCCTCCCTTTCCCGTCTGTGCCCACACGGTACAGGCGGTTTTTATACCACAGCATGGCATTGCATTTCGTCTGCACTTTGGGTAGAATAAGAACAAGGAGGTTGTATTATGTTGAAAAAATTATTCCTGCCGAGCCTCGTGCTCATATCCGTCCTCGCATTTTCCTGCGTGCCGGTGCACGCAGAGAAACCGCAGGTCAGAACGATGCTCATCCAAGTTGACCCGAACGCTCCGCGCACCAAAGGCAGCCCCGTCGTGATCGAATCTTCATTGGAAATCGAACGAACGACACTGCGCGACCGCGGTACAGCACTTACGATGTATCTGCCGCCGATGGAGAGGGCGTTCAACACTTTCAGGCTCCGAACTGGTGAGACCATATTCATCAATGACCGCTTCTCCAACAGGAAAGCGCCTCTTCATCTGGAAGCACTGATTGCACACACACCCACAGCGGCAGACACAAGTGCCCGTACGGTCCCCATTCCCGGATTTGGCATGCTTACGGGTGCACCCGCGCAGGGAGATGCGGCAAAGGCACGTTTCAAGGAGGCGTCTGATCAGCTAATCGCAAGCCTCCAAGCTGCCGCCGATATAAAAGACGTAGAGGTGCTAAGCGATGAGGAAGTCTCGCAAAACGGGTATCCCGCGCGGCGCTTGACAGTTCGGCTCTCTACAGACAAAGGCGAAAGGATCTCCGATATGATGTGGGTCTCTGAGCCGGCGGGCGAGTGGTTCATCCACCTCTTCTTTGATGCGGACAACAAGAATCTGACCAACCACGCATACTATCTGTTTTCCTCGATCGAGATCAGCGCGGATCGTGGAAAATAGCAATTTCGCAAAGAGTCCCCCTGAATCCTGTAAGAACGAAAGGAGGCCTCCCATGGACAAGATCGCAAGACTCAAAGAAATCCTGAAGAGCAGCCGACGTGCGGTCTTCTTCGGTGGGGCGGGCATGTCCACGGAGTCGGGGATCCCCGACTTTCGCAGTGCGGGCGGGATATACAGCGAGACGCTGCACTGGGAGTTCAGTCCTGAGCAGATGGCGTCGCACAGCTCTCTCATGGCGCATCCCGCTGAGTTCTTTAGGAATCACTGATAAAATGAGGTCTGCCAGATTGGCGTAGATTTTTTCGTCCGAACGAGGTGGAAAACCGGACGCAGAGTGGTGCTCTGTGGAGGATTTTCCGCCGAAGTGCGGGCAAAAAAGATGCGTCAAGATGGTTGTACCGAATTTATCAGTGCTTCCTTTACTTCTATCGGCGGCACTGCCCGAACCACGCCGATCCGCTCCGCACACAGCAATAGAGACACAAAGCGAGGTGCGCCCATGTCCATCAAAAAATTTCTTGCAGCAATCGTCTGCGCCCTTCTCCTTACTGCGGCAACTGTCTCAGCACAGGAAACGGCAGAGACTAACCCGTGGACAAGCTCTCTGCAGACAACGACACTGGAGGGGTTCGGCGCACGCCTCACCATCGATCTGCCGCCGCTGGAATACTGCCAGCTGGGACGTTTTTCGACAAAAATCGGAGGGAAACGATTTTGGATTTGTCGGAAACACCTTCTCATCAAGAGATGCCCGTGATACCCTCTACATCGGAATCTCCTGCGAAGAAAAATGCCGCCTTTGCTAAGGACGGCAATACGATAAATCAGCTCTCCGACTATGCGCACAATTTTATTTCCACCATCCCCGCGTCCAATTCCGCCCCCGCATCATCCGTGAATATTTGCTCCCACAGGACAAACATCCTGCATGGATGATCAGCCTCTCCTATAACGGGGGCGCCATGCGGCGTGACTTTCTCTTTATAGCCGACGTGGGGAGGATCTGGCGCATCAGTACATTCTGTTATGCCCTTGACGCACAGCAGGAAAGGCGCATCGACGCGATACTGACCTCTGTCAAACTCAGCTCTGCCGAGGCGACAGAGCCTCGCGTTCACACGGACGGCATACAGCCCATCGAGTTCACAAAGAGAGCCACCGAGAACGGCGATGCATCTTCCCCGCGCTCAGCACGACAACATTCCGCGACCGCGGCAGCGCCCTCGTAATGCAGCTGCCAACCTCCGGGGTGCCGTTTTCCGTCGATACCTCGCGCACGGAAGGCACATTCTTTACCAGCAACCGCTTCTCACACAACGACACGCCTCTTGCCCTGTCCGCCGTGCTGATCCATACGCCCGATACAGACGCAGAACAAACGAACGGATCCATAGAGGAGCGCCTAAACGAACAAACAACGCTGCTGACCCAAGGCATCCTGACCTCCCCGCAGGGAAGCGAGAAAACGATCCTCCGCGATGAAGTCCAATCCCAAAACGGCCACCCCTGCACGTCGGCTGACCGTGCAAGCGCACTATCATGGTCAAAACATCATCACCGAGATCCTGCTCATCTGCGACAAAACGGATACATGGATCGCCGAGCTGACATTCTATGCAGAGGACACCGTACTGGCGGAGCTTGTTCCCATTCTCTTATCCTCCATAAGAATCGGTGCATAGGAACCCTGCCAAGGGCATTCAGACAGCCGCCCTTGCCGCATTTTTTTCCATGCTTCGACAGAACTTCTCACACAGCCCTTACTGTGCGTCCCTTTTTCCACCTCATTCGGACGAAAACGTCCGCGCCGATCAGCCGACTCCATTTCAGTCGCGTTTCATTAAGGAAAGGAATTTGCAAATGTTACGACGAATAATGCCGCTATGTCTTACGTCCCTATGTCTTTTTGCCTGCGCACCGGTACATGCAGAAATCCAGTCATACTACGATACAGAGTCAGCATCGGAGGAAGTGCGCCATTTCCCTGAACCGACCACCCCCACTATGTCCGTCATAATTGGCGAATTCCACGACCGCGGCTCTGTCCTAACGATGAAAATCCCCTCGACAGATACACCGTTCGTCCGACAGCATCTTCGCAATGGCGACACCGTCTTTATCAACAATCAATTCGCGAACTACCACGAAACGCCTCTGGCATTGGCCATGGTACTCTCCCACCACTTTCCTGCGTCAGACGCAGCCTCAAAAACGGAAGACCAATGCTTGGACGAAATAGTTGCTGGATTTCTCGACAGCATGATGACATCTGCAAAGCTGCAAGAGAAGGAACTACAGCGCAATGAATCCCTGCTGCAAAACGGTTCTCCGGCACGACGACTAACAATACGATCATTGGTAAACGGACGGGAAATCATCACAGACGCCCTGTTTCTTTCCTTCAAAGACGACATATGGAGCATCCAGCTGATGTACGACACCAGTGATCCGATTATTCCCTACCACGCAGCCGGCCTTCTGGACAGCGCCGTGATCGGCACGGACGCAGAGGAATTATCCCCACGCCGACGGCAATGAGGAGCTTACCTCGTACGCTCGCCCCACCGCACATTCTGGAGCAATATCCCGCCCATGATGAGCACGAGGGCGAGGAGTGCTGCCCCCGTCATGCGCTCGCCGAGGGTAACGGCGGAGACGACGAGCGAGAGCAGCGGCACGGCGTAGGCGAGATTCGCGACGGCGGCAGAGTTCGTTGCCTGCTGGAGCGCCATCGCCCACCAGAGATAGCCCACGGCGTCGATGAATATCCCGAGCCAGAGGAGGCCGCCCCACTGCGACCACGAGAGCGTGACCCACTCCTCCATGATGAGCGTCACGGGCAGCGAGCACAGTGCCGTCACGCCCCACGCCACGACCATCATCACAGTCTGGTCGAGGTTTCGCCGCTTGTTCAGCACGCAGAACAGGCCGTAACAAAGCGCCCCAAGTATGCAGGCGGCGGCGCCGAGCATTCCATTTCCCGCGGCGCTGCCCTCCCCGCCGAGCGTGAGCACCACCACGCCGGAGAACGAGAGGAGGAGTGCGGCGGCGGTGCGAACGGTGATCCGCTCCCCGAGAAGGAGTGCCGCAAAGAGGACGACCATCATCGGCCAGAGGAAATTGAGGATGCACGCCTCCTGCGAGGTCAGCTGCGAAAGCCCGTAGTAGTAGAGCCCCGAGTAGAGGAAGATCCCGAGAAAGCCCAGCCCCGCCATCGCCGCATAGCCGCGCACATCATAGGCGCGGAACACGCGCCCGCCGCCGCGCACGAGCTGCATGACAATGAGAAAGAGCGCGCCCGCGAGACTGCTCACAAAGAGCGCCTCATACGTCGGTATTTCCATGAGAAGGCTCTTCACCAGTGCCGCCGTCGTCGACCACATGAGAACGGCACTGATCGCATAGAAATAGACACGCCTCTGCATCGTCACTACTCCTTCATGCACAAGATGATTTCTTCCTATTTCTCCCACCATCCCTTATATTCCTTCTCGAAGGCAAAATCTTTTAATCATTCTCACGCATCAGGGATACAAAAAAAGGCTTCCGATCTCTCGGAAGCCTCTGCGATTCAAATGGAGCTGATTATAGGACTTGAACCTACGACCTGCTCATTACGAATGAGCTGCTCTACCAACTGAGCTAAATCAGCATACCGCCTCACAGGCGATAGTGGAATTATACCCGAGCCGCGCACTCCTGTCAACCCCTGCAGGAAAAAATTTTTCACGGCGAAGCAGACGGCAGATGCGTAATGGGAAGTGGCGTCTGTGCACCGTTGTTCCGCTGGTCTGACAATGCTATTTGTGATAGAAATTCATACGGTAGCAGCACCACCAGACGAATTCTCCGCCGGGACGCACCAATACGGTATTCGCCGAGCACTCTCCATTCTCCATAAATTTTGGCATCCACAAGAATTTTTTCATGTGTGCCCTCCATCTTCAGCATTCGCCTTACGGAATCCTGTGTAAAAACTATCCGTAAATACATCGACATTTTTTATTCAGGAAACGATCATAGAATTTTTTTGCTTCCATAGAATTTCATGTGATAAGCAAGATAGAATGCGATCTCGCCTGCAGGCATCGAAATCCCCGTCTCTGCCCACGATCCCGTTGGAGGAAGAAGGCGCCAGTCATTCGCCGTATTTCCCTCGACATACATCTGGCGCAAATCCCAGTTATAGAAGAAGCGTTTCGTACTCACATTTCGTATGGTACCGCTTCCGCCATTATAAAAATCACGCTCATCTCCGACGGCACTGTTTGCACTGATAACGTTCACCGCGATAATATACTGTGGAGGTTCGTACTTTTGTACCGTGAGCGAGGTGCGGTCAACATACCATGCCGTCCCCATGTGTCCGTCGCAGAGGATAAAATCACGGTTCCCATTCAGGTAGGTGGGATAGTTTGCCGATGCACTTGCACAGAGTGCGAGCACAACGACGCTGAGCACAAGAACAACCCATTTTTTCATGACAACCCCTCCTGTGGTATTATAGAAAATCTATCTATTTTGTTAATTCTATCTTTTTCTATAAAATCCTGCCTCTGCAGCACATGTCATGGGGTAAAATTCAACATGTGTCTAACGTCCATCTCACCTGTCTTTAAGATTTTTTTGGAACAATACGAGATAGTTTATGGACAGCATCACGGGGACATCATGTCTCATCAAGGAGTGAACTGCATGATCGGACATATTCTGCGCGCCCTCTGCTGCGCGCTGTTTCTCCTCACCGCAGCGAGCACGGCACTCGCCGCCCCGCAGACCATCGAGGCGGAGGGCGTCTACACCGTCGGTGACAACGACTCGCCAAAGATCGCCCGTGACGCCGCACGGCAGGAGGCGATGCGCTCTGCGACAGAGCAGGCGGGCGTCTACGTCGAGAGCTATACGGAGACGCAGAACCTCACACTCACCAAGGACGAGGTGCGCATGGTCGCGGGCACGGTGCTGCGCGTCCTGCACGAGGACGTAACGCCCGAGCTCGTCGGCGACGTGTGGCGTTACCGCGTGCATCTCGTCTGTGAGGTGGACACGTCAAAGGTCGATCTCGCCGCCCTCGCCCAGAACAAGGCGGAGCTGGCACGCCTCCAGAAGGAACGCGACGAGCTGAAACGCCAGAACGACGAGCTCCTCGCACGCTACGAGCAGGCACGCGGCACGGAGAAGGCGGAGATCGGCGCACAGCTCGAGGAAAGCTACAAACTCGGCCGCATCTTTGACGACGCGACCGCCATGATCCAGCGCGGTGACGAGCAGCACGCCATCGCCGACCTCTCCCTCCTCATCGAGGATCCCGCCGTCACGGGAAATGCGCGTGCGTATGCGTTCTATCTGCGCGGGCGCGCCTACTACGAGCTCCGCAGCGACCGTCTCGCACTCAATGACTTCGACGCGGCCGACCGCACACCGCACACGAACACGCCCTATCCCATCTGGCAGCTGCACCGCTACCGCGGGCATATCTACTTTGACATGGGACGCTACGACGATGCGGCCGCAGAGCTGCGCACGGCGTGGGACGCCTCCGACAAAACAGACGACGAGCTCTGGATGAAGCTGCGCCGTGCCGAGCACAAGGCGGAGCAGGAGGCACGCCACGCCGAGCGCGGCGACGGCGGCGCGCGGGGCGGCATCGACTGGGGAAAGATCGTTGGCGAGATCATTCGCGGCTCCATGCAGCAGGGGCGCTCGGCAGAGTAACGCCGCACAGTGATCTTCCTTGACAGAGACTTTCATCTATCATATACTTTTTATAATGAAGGTTTTATGTAAAGGAGGATTCCCATGCTGCACATATTTCTGCGGCGCGTATGCGCTCCCTCGCCCTCTGCATAGTGCTCACCGTGCCGGCCATACTGCTCACGGGCTGCGGCGGACGCAGCGCGGAATCCCCCGTCCCGCCCCAGCAGACACCTGCACGCAGTATGGAGGAGCGCAAAGCGTCACTCGGCCCATACATGGAAGCAACGACCGCCTACAACAGCACGATGCTCCCCCTGAGCCTCGCCGTCTCCACCACCGTCAGCGACCTGCGGCAGGGGAAGCACCTGACGAGTATCATCCTCCCACCGCTCTCAAAACTCCGCCGTGAGCTCGACGCCGCGCACGCTGCCCCCGGCGGCACGGGCGTCTACCCCGACGTCGATGCGGCGACAGAGGAACTGCGCAGCACGCTGGAGGAGCTCGCCCCGCTCGCCGACCAAATGGAGAACTACTACGCCACCGGGGCGTACACGGCGGACGGCTATGCGCAGGCGGACGAAATGACGGCACGGTTTCTCCCGCTCTATGACCGATTCATCTCAGCCTACGACCGGCTGGATGCCATCGTCACCGACCACTACAAGGAGATGCGGCTCGCCCAGATCGACGCGATGCACAGTGACGGCAGAGAGAACGCCGCCACCTTCCTCGAGCTGCGCACGAAGGCACGCGAGCTCGTCCGCATGCTGCGCAGCGGTGAACACGATCCGGAAGCCACCGAGGCGAAAAATCCGTGAGATCAACAACCCTCATCGAGAAACTCCCCGCCGGCACCGGCTACCTCGTGACCTACAAGAACGGCATCAACAACCTCGTCGCGGCCGTCCGCGCGTATAATGCGGGACCTCCCGACCCGAACAAACTCGACAACGTCGTCGAGGAGTTCAATCACCTCGCCGCCACGGGCAACAACGTCGACGTCAACGCACTCGACGCGAAAAATAGCACCGAAAGCAAGGTACATCACGTCGCATATCGTTTGACAGAAATTCTCACCTGCGTTATACTTATTGCGATTATTTATCCTATATTCAGATGCTTTCAGCAAGGAGGATTTTTCATGACCCATCCATCGATTCGGCGTGCCCTCTCCATCCTCACCGCGTGCAGCCTGCTCGCCGCCCCTGCCGTACTCCTCACTGGCTGCGGCAGCAGCAATAGCGACAGTGCCGCATCACAGCAGACCACGGCAAGCAACGCACCGTCGCGCGAGGCGGCACTCAACCCCTACCTCGAGGCAACGAACGACTACAACCACAACATCGTCACCTTTGACTTTTCCATCGCCCCGTCCCTCGACAGCCTCCGCAAGGAGAGCACAAGGAGTACATCTCCTGCGAATTTTGAAAATCTGAAAACCGCCCTTGAGGCGGCACGTTCCGACCCGAAAGTCGCAGGTGTCTACCCCGACATCGATGCAGCGGCAGATGACCTGCTCGCCATCCTGAAGGATCTCGAGCCGCTCGCCACAAAGCTGAAGAGCTACTACTCCGCCAAGACCTATATGACCGACAACTACGCGCAGTCGGACGAAATGGTCGCACAGTTCTTCCCGCTCTATGACAAATTCGACGCGGCCTACGACAAATTCGACGCCGTCGTCACCGACCGCTACAAAGGAACTCCGCCTCGCCCAGATCGATGCACTGCACAGCGAGGGCAAGGAGAACGCAGCCGCCTTCCTCGAGCTGAACGGCAAGACACGAGAGCTCGTCGAGATGATCAGCGGCGAGCAGGTCGACAAGAACGCCGCCGAGGCGAAGATCGGCGAGATCAGTGCCCTCCTCGAAAAGCTCCCCTCCGGCACAGGCTTCCTCTCCTCCTACAAGAGCCAGGTCAACAGTTTCATCGGTCAGGTGCGTGAGTATACCTCCGGAAGCCCCGACCCGAAGAAGTTCAACAACGTCATCGAGGAGTTTAACCGCCTCTCCTCCACCAGCAGCAACGTTAACATCAACGAACTCGACGGAAAGAAGAAATAGGAAACACTTCCGAAACACGAATCCCCGCAGATACTCTGCGGGGATTTTCAGCAGGAACGAGGAACGCCACCATGACAAGATCAGCAGACCAAGAGTACATAACAACCGCTATCGGCAAGAAGTACCGCGTGGAGAAATCATCGGACTTTGAGTACGTAACCACCGCCATCGGCGAGGAATGCTTCCTCTTCGGCGTGGACGTATTTGCCCACGAATGGACGGACACACGCAAATGCATCCGTGTCCATGACCCACTCTACGGGCAGCCCTACACCATGAACGTATACGAAATCACCGTGGACGGCACCGTTCACCGCTTCGCCGCCGGTGAATTCTCCAACAACGTGTGGGGCTTCTGGCTGCCAACGAACCGCGCCCGCCCGGATGGACACGACAGCGCACGCATCCCGCCGGATGAGAGCAGCGTGCCGAACGCGAAGAGGCAAGAGAAACGATCGTCATGAGATAAACACGATATACGCCCCAGCGAATACGACCCAGCAAAAAAGCACCTACCATAACAGCAGGTGCCGACATTCAGTTTTGTGATGGGTCGCCCTGTCCCCTCATTTCAGGACGGGGACAAGAGCACGCATACGCAGACATACAAGGCCTCCACAATGAATGCCTCCCATCACGCGCAAGAGCGCATCAAAGAAAACGGCCGTCCGCACAACTCGCGAGAGGCTCCACTATTGTTGGCGGCACAGCCATTATGCATTACTGCAAAAACGAGTAGGGAAAGTGGAGCTGACCCTTGCTCATCCATTTTTTTGACATACTCAGAATAACATAATTCGCACATCCGAGCAACAACATCCCTCTCCCAACATAGACGGATGCAATTGACATGGAGATATCTATAATGAGTAATTATGAAGATTGTTTTTCCTTCTGTGTGGAAAATGGACAGCGACTCCTTGAATTGAAAATCGTCTGTTCTCAGCAGCCTCCTGCAATTTGCGCCCAAGTATATCAGATGGGCAATAATGACTACAGGATATACTGGAACGTAGGACTGACCTCTATCGACTACTTTCACAAAATAGTGGATTACTACTCCCCAAGAATGGGCGATGCTCTATACAAAATGAAAATAAACAAAGCTATCACGATGGCAGAACATGATAACGGTTTTATTCGCTACGTGAAGCAGTTTACTCCGGTAAACGAGAAGGTACTGAAAGAACACGATATGTCACTTATCAACGCCGTCATAAACGCAGATCGGGGATCATCTTTCGTTGATCGTATTATTGGGTTGGATGGGCATAGATACTATCTAAAAATTGATGGTCGCGTGCCCAGAGAATACGAGGTGAGCCCTATTATCCCTCCCAATATGTCAGAAATAATTCCTTTGATCAAATTTATTGTTGACGATGTCGTCCAAATCAAAGAAACAGACCGGATATTCTATATGCCAAGCGGAACGGTGCAGTCCTCCATCACACAAGAGGATCTGCCGCTGCCGAATATCCCGCCATGGATGAATAACGATAACTGAGATGAACTCATCTCCTCTACTGATGCCAGCCTCTAAAAAATATGGAGCAAAGCCTTAAGGAAGCACTGACGAACTAGCCCCCCGCGGACCTACTTATCATCCTTGATGGTCTACGAGTAGGCGCGAAGCATCTCATCCATCATATCAAAGGCCAGCGCATGCTGCTCATACTTCTCCAGTGTATAGTTCCCCCGACCGTTCTCGAACTATTAGTGAAGTATATGCGATACACTCAGATACAATTCTGTGCAATGACCGCACCTTCTCTCGTTTGACAAGGTCACCAATACGATCTATTTCCGTATCTGATAATAGCGCAACACCTCACGCACCTCTGCGCTGTGTACCCGAGAGACGATGTCCTCCGAAAAATTGTTTGCTGCAATGAGCGCACGGGCTTCTTCCTGCAGTAGCCCGTCCAGCGCAAGAAATGCCGCACGCCACTCCTTCGTCAAATTCTCCTTGTACTTCATCCGCTCGATGATGAACTTCTCCGGCATCCAGAGTATATCAAAGAATCCGTCAACATCCTGCCCGAACGCCTCCGCAAAGAACGACTTGCCACGTCCAATCTTTTCCCTTCGTTGCGTTCAGAACGGCCTGTACTGCACGAACAAACTTGCGATTCAATGCACCCCTGACAAAGTCCCGGTTTCGGAAATACTTTGGGTCGCGAATCGGATGATATTTCATCGGAAACGAATAGATTGCTACGCCCAGCTCATCACACAGATCCACGTTGATCTTCATCCGTAGATACAACTCCTCAGGATGATCCTCGTAGTTATAGAGCAAATAGTTCGACAGGTGATCAATCCCCGCCGCTGCCGCCATCCGAATCGCACGGACATAGACCTCCTTTGTATCGTAATGGTCGAAGGCAATGCGAAGAGGATTGATCGCCGTCTCTGCGAGTTTTTCCATCTTTTTCGGTAGTCGCGAGCCGCGCATCAAGACCCTGATTAAAAATCCAATGAACGCTTGCGCTTTCCCTGTTTGAAATACTTTTTCAGAGTGGACGCGCAACAGCATCAAAAGCGAGTGCATTCTCCCGCTCTGCCAGAAGGGAGATAGAGCAGTCCCTGCACGCTCGCGTGCGAGGTAAAACGCCCCGCCTCTTCGTCTTTCAGACGCCCCGCCATCACTTCATAGAGAGCAAGCAGCTTTTTGAGATACCCGCGCACATTATGCCCGCGCTGCAGGTTGGAAATCGCAACCTCATACGGACTGGACGGCACATAGGTCGCCCCCTTTTGAAATCCCTGCGCCTTAATCTCCTCGATGATGTCAAAGAAACGCGAGGAGGCAAAGACATTGTTGTCCATGAGCAAGAGATCCCGCTGCGCGCCAAACTGTTCTTCGATGGTTCGAAGCTGCCCTTCGATACTGAGATATTCCTTATAATGCGGCTCGAGTGTCTTAACTGCACAAAACGGACAGTTACGAATACAGCCGCGCGTCATATAGCCGAAATAAGCATCATGTGCGGGATAGGTGTAGTCAATCTCCTCCAAAATGGAGTAATCGAGCGGCATTGCATCAATGATGGCGGCATCGTCCGCATCAATCATATAGGGACGATCCAGAAGTCCTGTGATTGGTTTGATCCCTGTCTCCGCCTCAATGTGCTCAGGCAGAATGGTCGCCGCAATTCCTCCAACAAGCAGTCGACCATCGGCCGCCAGAAAGCGCTTGGCATTGTTGATCGTATCAACGGTCTTTGCCCAGTAAAACGTAAAGAGTGTCGTCACTGCCACAAGGTCGAACTGAGGATAGTCCCGTCGCTTATGCCGCAGGTAGTAGGCATGTGCCAGTTCCCTGTGCCGCGAGATCGTCCGACAGCTCCCTGTACATCCTCCAAAATTGATATTGTTCCACGCCGTACATAGCGTTTGAGGACGTCAAAATGTCGGGCAAAGCTCAGGATTGTTCAATTCGTGATAGAGTTCTTCGGCGAGCAGCTGCGCGGCAAAGTCCCGCAGATCCCCTTAAAGAAACGTACATCATCGCCGCGTCTGCGGAAATAGGTCGCGAGCTTCATGAGGGGCATCGGCGGATATTTATTCTTATAGTCCGGCTCGAGGAGGAGCACCTTGCGCCTCACTGCAGAGCGTCCTCGATTGCCGTGATCACACGCTCACGAGTCTCATCGTCATCGGCAAGAACCTTTTCCACAGCACAGTATATCTTATGAACCATCTTCTTTTTCCTTTTTACTCAGTTTGGACAAATTATCCGTGCGTCGGGCCTTATCACTAGGGTCTTTCTTGGGGCGCTGCGTCTTTTCCTTCGACGCAGGAGGCTTCGGCCGCCGATTCCGCTCCTCTTTGAGTGCGGTCAACCGTGCCGCCGCAATACGTGCAAGTCCCGCATCAATATCGGAGACATCTTCCTGCTTCCCCATCTCCGCGATAGACTTCAGCTTTTGTTCCGCAATCTTCGCCGCTTGTCCCGAGCTCTTGAGACTGTCCGCAGCCTTTTTGGCGTGCCGCCGCATCCAAAAAGCGGTTTTCTTCACTTTTTTGTTTGAAGTCTTGTTCTGCTTGTTCGTGCTTCTGAATACTTTTCAGTTGGGTGTTCAGATCTGACCCGAGGTGGCAGAGCTTGCCAATCTCCTTCGCAACAGAGCGAAATGCCTCCTCAAGCTGCGTGAGTTGCGCGCTGCTATTGAAGTAGTCGCGTCGCGCATTGGGGCGCAGTCCCGCTAGCGGAAGAACATGAAGCTCGCCCATTACATAACCAGCAAATCGCGCCTCGGGATAGAAGGAACGCAGCGTATCCTCATCACCGACCTGGATATTTCCGACGCGCACACGAATCCCGGCGAGCGCACGGTCTTTCCCCGCAAGAGCACCGTAGAAGCCGGTGCGTGCATACCAGAGCCATGCAAGAACTGTACCATCTGCACCTTTCAGCTCCTTGAACGCAAGATCCTGTATACTGTCCGGCTTTCCTTCTTTGTAGTGGTAGTTCGTTCGATACGCCTTGAAAAGAGGCTCCTGATTCACAATAATGCGGTACTCATCAAGCGGAGCTTGGTGCTGTGCCGCATAGTCCGTGATTGATTTTCGCTGATAAAACGATGATTGATATGCTGCCGGCGCGACAAAGGAAAGATACCCCCGAATCCGATCCTTGTCCAGCAGAGCATCCGCCTCACGCTCCACATCATAGAGCTCCACGCGAAAGAAATGCGCAGCATCTTTCTTCTTCGCATCCTCCGCAGAGAAGAAAAACGCCGCATCAAGCACCTCGGCGGCGGTGTGCCCCTTCTCATTTACCATCGCACAGAAGCGGCCAGCATCGCATTCCAGACGGGAGACAACCGATTCCCCCGCCGCCCGTGTCGTAAAAACAAGTCGCTTGCAGTAGGCAAGCCCTGCGAGGCGCCCAATGCCACGAAACCCCTTATCCTTGCCCACTTCCTTCGCGGAGTTGGCAATATCTCCAACCGTACTACGGAATTTCGCCACTGGAACGCCCGCGCCATTATCCTCAATGGATAAATAACGCTCGTCACGATCAATGAACAGATGCACACTGCCCTGTCTCTGCTCTGCATACAAGCCTTCGCGCACTGCCTGATCGATGGCATCACACGCATTCTGAATGTATTCACGATAGATAATAATGGGATCCTTATACATCCCCGTCGTCAGCGTTTCGAGTATACTCGCACCAAAGACGGCCCCCTGCTGTGTCATCATCCTCACCCCTTAAATTGCTTGTAAACCGGTTTCGGGAATTGGATCTTTAGCAGAGAGCGAAACATCGGGTTCTGGATGAGGTAGTCCCCCTGTGCAAGTCGTGTGAGCATATTCTTGTAGACGGGTGGAAGGCTCTTGTAGTCCTTCGTCTCCGTCTCGATCGTATTCGTCCGCCCGTATGCATGCGTCGAGCAATTCCCCGTCACACGCGGATGAATATTCGAGCGGAACTGCTCCGCGCCAAAGAGTACCACACCGAGAGAGCGTCCTCGCTCCGTCACGTCAAGGATTTCACGCAGAATTGCTGAGGACTTCGGCGTGTCCTTCGAGGCGTATTTGTTCAATTCGTCGATAAAAACCACAATACGTGTGGGTGGTTTCTGTCCGTCCAGCTCATCGTCGTATTCGCCGAGTTTCAAATTATAGATGGCACGTATCGCATCACCGAAAACAAACGCCTGCTTATCCTCCGAAAGTTTGGCGATATCTATGACGTAGACATCGTTTTTTTCTGTATATGGCGAATCTCATCCGTCAGACGGCACTCTCCCTGCGTATCGACAACACGGCGAGCAAACATATCATCATTGCGGATTGCCTTATTGATAATACGTTTGAATTTACGCCAGCTGAGGACAGAGATTTCATTGGACTTCTTTTTATCGTCCTTCGTGTTCTTTTGCGACAGCTCATCGACCTTTTCCCGAAAGGTATCCCATGTAGACAGTCCCGAAAAATCCGCATCCGTCGCATCGATGATCTTGTTGATGATGGCATCCATTGTCTGTTGTGGGTCATCAATATCGGAAAAGAGCATTTCGATGCTCTCCTTATCATCCTCATACGTATATTTGAACTTCTTGAGGATGCCCTCACGCTCGTACTCCATCTGCTCCGTTTTCCCGAGATAGGTGCTCTGCCGCGACTTGCCCTGCTGCGCATAGGGAATATAGTATTTGACCTGCTCAAACGGCTTGCCTGAAAGCCCCATCGCATGATACTCCGCCATCACACGGGTACGCTCTGCCACAGGGTCATTCTCCTCACTGAAATCATTTTCCTCATGAATGGCAAGCAAATCCTTTCCCTTCACGTTGAAAATAACGTAGGCGACCGACTCCTCCTCTTCTTTCATATATCGCTCCTGCGCCGCTTTCATCAAAAACATCGCATAAGAGGTCTTTGCCGCTAGCCCCGAGATGCCTGAGATATTGAGATGCGCTCCCTCCGGGCCGAGCAGGAATTTGGCGTTCAGTGGGACATTCAGCGAGATCTCCGATGCTGTGTCCGCATACATCTTGACCGCGCCACAGACGAGCGGATTCTTCACCTCACCCAACCCGAGCGCCGCCGTAATCTCCTCTACACTCGCACGACATACCTTTGCCCCACTGTGCACAGGCGTATAGATCCCCTCGCTGTTGTAAGATACTGCGGCCTCAACGTAGTTCATGCCGAGCCGCGCCGTACTTCCCTCCACATTGACATCACCAAAGTCGCTCGAGATAAAACTCGTGAGAAAGCTCTGTGCATCTGTGATATGTGAGATGTTCTGAATGACCCCATAGGAAAACGAGCCTTCGATATGCTCCACTTTTACGATATCGAACGCGTGAAGTTTCTCGTTCTCACTCGTCCAAAAAGGTAAATGTGTCCATCGTCGTAGGGCGTTTCTCCGTTGCAATCACGCGCCCGATCAAGTTGTCTGCCATCATGTCACCTCAAAACATCTGTAAAAAGCTCTCGTTTGGAATATAGCGTGCCTTGACGAATTGCTCCGTCAGGTAAATCGGATAGAGATGATTTGCCCAGCGCAGATCCGATCCATAGCAGACCGGATTTCGCTCATTCAGAATCCGAGCACTTAGATCGTCGATACGCTCCGTCTCCATCCCATTTTCAATTTCATCACCGACCAGTACCTTCTCCACCTTGACCACGCCGTCAAAGATGGAGCGTGTCCGCTCCGCCTCACGCAGGCGGAGATACCATACGGCATAGCGAACTCCGCCCCACTCATACATGGCAGCAGGAGTGCGATGACAAAAGGGAAGTTCTGCTATAAAGCCCGGATTTGGCTTGCCGTCTTGATCCTTGCACACCTCGGGATTGAAATTCTTCGACACGCCGAGCACCCATTCATACTGCTCCTGATGCAGCATCTCTGCCGTCACACCTGCCGCATCTCCGCGTTTTAGCCCGCGATATTCGAGCGAGCCGTCCTTGATGAGATAGCGATCCTGATCGAGCAGGTGCTCCTTCACGAGGCTTCGCACCATCTCCTGCTCGAGTCCGATCATATGCTCCTGAATCTTTGCCGTGCCTCGACTCTCATAGAAGTTCCGCCCGATCTGCTTCCATTCCTCACTTGGCTTGGACGTATCATAAAAAAAGACGTGTCCGAAATGGATGCCACGCCGCCGAACCACCTCAAGTTCATTGAGCTTTTGCACGAGCGCACTGAAAATCCAGCGCGTCCATCGGCATCGGCAAGATCGGGCAAGGCAAGAACACACTCGTAGAAAAAAACGATGTTTCTTCATCGTGCGGTTATGAGCGTACACAACAGCCGACGCCGATCTGTCCTGCGAGGACGGGATATACCGAGATGCGTTTATTTCTCGAAAAGGCAATATCATCGACCTTATAGACATGACGCGAGCCGTCCAGAAAATAAACAAGGCTGTCCGGCACTTCATACCGGTTGAGCTGATCACATCGCTCCGAAAGATCACGATAGCCTTTCAGTGTACGCTCTGTCTCGCCGGACTGCTCCCATGTCGCGCCGTCCCGCCCGTAGTCGATGGTCGGACGTTCCGTCGTATCAAGGCTGTGCCGCTGTCCCGGGAACATCCGCTTTGCTCCGTCTCGCCCTGACGAGAACGTCTTTGATCCGCAATGACACAAACTCACCTCGTCCTTATTTATATTTTTCATTGGTTTAGTATTCTATTTATGCCGTCTTTTTCCCTTCATATTAAAACGGATTTTTCTATACCAGACATCCCCCACATATTTCCGTTTTTCAACAGAAACGGAAACACCGCTCGGTAGAGCGCTGTCTTTCGGCATCCAGTAGGGTCATTTTGTGTGGAACTTGCTCTCTCGATATGTTATCATAAAAAGAAATGAACAAAAGGAGGTGAGCCGTATGGCGGGAGTTACCGTACCAGTTCATGCACCTGTGATCGACTGGATTGTGCAGAACATCCATGAAGATCAGGTCACCCCTGATGCGCTCGACCAGCTGAACGCATGGAAGACCGGCGAGAAGCAGCCTACGCTGAAACAGCTGGAAGCGATGAGCAGGAAGACACGTATTCCATTCGGCTATTTCCTTTTACAGACACCGCCTGACGAGGATATTGCGCTTGCCGAATATCGCACGATTGGGAGCAAAAGACGTCAAAAACCGAGCCGTGAGCTCATCGATATTTTGGATCAGATGACGGCAATTCAGGATTGGATGAGGGATGACCTCAAACGGGAACAATCGGACGCCGCTACTTTTATCGGGAGTTGCAGCCTCCGCGATTCCACGAGTGAGATTGCACAACGGATACGAGATGATCTTGCACTCAAAACGAACTGGTACAAAGGCGGAAAAAATGCGGAAGACAATTTCAATCGACTCCGCAACACACTCGCACAGCATGGACTTCTCATCTTTACGGGTGGAAAGATCGGAGCAAATACACATCGTCCACTCGATGTGAAGGAGTTTCGTGCGTTTACCCTGATTGATACCCATGCGCCACTCATCTTTATAAACACAACAGACACAGCAAACGGACGCCTCTTCTCTCTCCTACACGAAACGGTTCATGTATGGCTCGGCAAAAACAGCCTCTTCAACAACCCAGAATGGTCGGATGAACACGTAAGTTTGCTCGAACAGAAGTGCAACGCCGTTGCAGCAGAACTACTCGTCCCTGTAGTAGATTTTTCCGAAGTATGGGCGTCGTCCATTCCTGTTGAAGATATGATAGAACGGGCCGCACGTCATTTTCCGATGCAGTGAAGCCGTAATTCTGCGGCGCGCCTATGAGATGAAAAGAATACCACAGGATGTATATACGCGTATGCTCGCTCTGCAAAAGGAACGCTTCGAGCATGCAAAGACACAAAAAAAGAAAAGTAGTGGCGGAGATTTCTACAACACGCTGCTCTCGAACCTCGATCATCGTTTCCTCGCCGCCCTTGAACGGAGTGTGATTCAGGGCAACACGCAGGATACGGATGCCTACCGACTGACAGCAACCAATCGCAAGACCTACAGAGGTGTACTTGAGCGGATGGGAGGCATTTGAGTTGAGCAAAAAATACCTCATCGATGCCAATAGTCTGATACGCCCTGCTCGTGCGTACTATCCATTTGATTTCGCCCCATCTTTTTGGCAGCAACTGCGTCCTAAAATTTCACTGGATAAAATAGCCGTTCTGGACAAGGTGCGAGATGAAATTCTAAAGGGAACGGACGAACTCTCTGCATGGATAAGTGATCTTCCGAACGAATGTATCCTGTCGACGCAGGAGATACAAATCATTCAGATGTATAGAGCTGTTCTGAGCTTCATTCAGCAAAGCAATCAATACAGCGAAACCGCGCTTCGTCTCTGGTCACGAGAAAATGTTGCTGACCCGTGGCTGATTGCTGCCGCAAAAGTATATGGCTATACACTCCTGAGCTTCGAGCAGTCAGCAGGTCGCATAACAACGCGCTCGAACAATCCGAAACTTCCCGATGTCGCACACCATTTCCAAGTACCATACACATCGCTATTTAATATGATGCGAAACGAATCCTTTATCCTATGATAAAATCTGCATTTTTTCTCTGCACAGTCCCGATGATAAACACCTCTGACGTTGGTCGTACAGAGGTGTTTTTCGCGTTTTATATACGATTCATCGTCTCGCTGCCCGAGGGCTATGGTTTGCGTTCGCCCTCGCACGTGGCAAGTACCTGCGCAGCGTAGTAGTAAAAACTATAGAAGAGATCTGCGGGGAAAACATCATCCTCCTCCCAGCGCAGTTCGTCCTCCTCCTCGTCGTAGACCTCCGACCAGAGGTATTCTTCGCGCAGGAGATCGGAGAAGTGCGGCAGGGGCGCGGCGTGCTCCATCTCCTCCCCCATGCGGACACATTCTGCGATCAGCTGGAAGTGTTCGAGGAGCCGCTCTGCAATCATGCGAGCGATTTCACTGTCCGCCTGCGCAGCACGTGCACGCCGAAAGATCCGCACGAGAAAGATCATAGCAAACGGTGTGGCGTGCCAGAATGTCCCCTGATGCTCCGTATTGATCTCCAGCTCGTAGAGGGCATCCTTCACCGCTGCAAGGTCGTCCATCGCCTCCAGCACGGCAAAGTACCGAGGAAACTCCGTCGCGCGCCCATAGGGCGTCGTCAGTCGGTGCCACGGCACATCATTCACGGTCAGCGTCGCAATATAGCGTTCATTTTCCGTCATTCGGAGGCCTCCGATCATGCCGCCTCTGCTGGTGCAAGGCGGTTCCCCATGCCCCGCCGCAGCGGGTAGCCATGCACCATCCCTCAAAAACTCGGATACAGGCCGTCCCAGACGACGCGGCGGTAGTTCGTGCGGTCGGTGTCGCCCTCGGTGGAGATGCAGAGGATGCGGGAGTCCTTCGTGAGGCCGATGGCGTCGCGCAGGTAGTCGAGGCTCGCGTTCTGCATGAGCTCGGCGACGAGTCCCGTGGTGACGGCGCCGCTCTCACCCGAGACGACGCGCAGGTCGTCATCCAGCGGGTTGCCGAGGATGCGCATGCCCTTCGCCGCGACCCACTCGGGGACGGAGACGAAGTGATCGGCGTAGTCCCGCAGGATGTCCCATGCGAGGATTCGGCTCGCCGCACGAGAGCCCCGCCATGATGGAGTTGATCTCCCCGTCACGATGTGCGATTCCCCGTCGTTCGCTGCCGCTGTCCGATAGATGCAGTCGGCGCGGTTCGGCTCGACGATGGTGATGACGGGGCGCTCCGCCCCCATAGTGCGCGGCAAAGTATCCCGTGATCGCGCCCGGCAGTGACCCGACGCCTGCCTGCAAAAAGATATGCGTCGGCATCTCAGCGTACTGCTCCATCGCCTCACGGGCAAGTGTCGAGTAGCCCTGCATGATCCAGCGCGGCCGCTCCGTATAGCCGTCAAACGCCGTGTCCTGCACGAGCACCCAGCCCTTTTTCCTGCGCCATCTGCGAGGCATAGCGCACGGTATCGTCATAGTTGTAGGTGGTGAACGACGCCTCCGCACCGAGCCCGCGGATGTTTTTGCCAGACGCTCGGGCGAGCCGCCCTTCGGCATAAAGACATGCGCAAAAAAATCCCGAACAGCTTCGCCGCCCACGCAATGCCGCGCCCGTGGTTGCCGTCCGTCGCCGTGACGAGGGTGACGCCGCGCAGCCGCTCGCGGTTCTCCGGTGCACGCAGGCGCTCTGCAGGTCATCTCGTCCTCAGGGATGCCCAGATACTGCGCGAGACAGCGCGCGACGGCGTAGTTTCGTGCCGAGCCCCTTGAACGCGTTTAGCCCGAACCGCTTGCTCTCATCCTTCACGGCGATCCGCGCCAGCCCTGAGTGACCGTGCGAGATGCCTGAGGTCGGCGAGCGGCGTCGGCTCATACGTCGGCAGCGTCCGATGAAACGCCTCCACACGCGCCGCCGCTCTGCGCTGTAGGGGCGTGATATCTGCCTGCGGCGCTGCATCATGCGTGAGATGTGCCGCCTTGATTGACCTCGTTCATACGATTCCCCTCCGTCAGTTCGCATAGCTCTGTGTTTTTTATCATTATAACATACTTTATTCGGTGTGATAATACAAATCAGGTTCACATATTTTTATTCTCTATATTTCGAATATTCACTTGCCTTTTTTGTGTATAATAAGAATCGATCCCATTATTATGCGAAATCATGTGTCAACGGTCACAGATACCATCCCACCGATGGGAAACGCAGACGGACGGCGCATGTTCGCGACGATCTCGAAGGAGGAATTTTCGATGAAGAAAACTCTGGTGTCCGCACTCGCGGCGACTCTCGTCGTGGGGAGCGGCAGGAACGACGTTCGCGGCGGCGAATCCGTTCAGCGATGTGCCGCGCGACCACTGGGCGTACGATGCCGTGACGCAGCTTGCCAATGACGGCGTGGTTGAGGGCTACGGCGACGGGACGTTCCGCGGCGGCCGCAACATCACACGCTACGAGATGGCGCAGATGGTCGCCAAGGCGATGGCAAAAGGGCGACCCTGTCCGCCTCCGACCGCGCACTCGTTGACCGCCTCGCCGCCGAGTTCGCCGATGAGCTGAACAACCTCGGCGTGCGCGTATCGAACCTCGAGCGCAACGCCGATATGGTGAAGTGGAACGGGGAACTGCGCTACACGTACGAACGCGTGAGCAAGAACATCTACGAAGCTCGCGAGACAAACAACGAACTGCTCTTTCGTCTCGACCCGAGCGCAGAGGTAAATCGTCATTGGACGGTCAAGGCACGTCTCGATGCAATGACGAACCTCAAAAACCGACAGCCACGACAACGATCAGCGACGATAAGATCACCTCAAACGCGCCCATGCCGAGGGTACATACGGCCCAACCGTGGTCCGCCTCGGCAAGCAGCCGCTCTTCACCGAGCAGGGCGTTCTCTTCGATGATGATGCTTCGGTGCATCGGTGACACTCGGTACGGGAAAAGCAGTTTCGGCAACACTTTTCGCAGGACGCTACAACCTCGAACACAGCGCGTGGGGAGATGAGGTCAAAGAAGCCGTTGCCAACGGCTACACCGGCGGCACCGCAGTCAGCATGCAGCTGCTCAACCTCAACTGGGATCCTCGGAGAAGTTCCACGTGGGCGCCGACTATATGCGCCTCACCAACACGGCATTCATCCGCGACACGATCCATCTGAACGATCCGCTGAGTCTCTACGGCATCGGTATGACCTACCGTCCGATACAGACGCTTTTATCTCTCGGGCGGTTGTTGGAAGACACAGCCACGAATCTACAGACATCAAGAAGGAACATCTGAAGGCCTACAACGTCGAACTCGGCTACAGGGAGCAAATGCGGATGATCCAGGCTCATTCGGTATCTATGCCGCCTACCGCTATCTCGGTGGGGCAGGCGTACTCACGCCGACCTTCGACGGTGCCGTGGAACAAGAAAGGCTGGGAAATTCGGCGGGCAGTATACGCCTGCACGAAACGTCATCGCATCGCTCGTCTATTTCCGCGGCAAGATGATCTTTCTCCAATCACCCGGGGCCGCAGAGCGACCTCGACAAAAATAAATTTTTTCGGCCGCGTCGAATTCTTGTTCTAACCAGACTTCTTCGATGTCCAAAAAGCCTCTTCCGTGATGACGGGGAGGCTTTTCGCGCATCTTGACCCGTGCCCCATTCTGCGCTATAACGATAGAAAGGAGATGAATGTATGATCCCGCCCGCACGAAACAATTCCTCGCCGCGCTCCTCCTCGCTGTCGTCCTCCTCCTGCCGCAGGGGACGCTCTCTGCGCCAAGCCGCACGGAGGTGTATGGCATTGTCATGACAGACGACGCGAAACAGCCTACATGCGCGAGAAGATGCAAGCGTTCTATCGCGGCACGGCGGAGACGGCTCCGCTCACGCTCCCGCGGATGGACAGCGGAGCACGAGGCGCTCGGCGGTGTTCCCGTTGACCGCTATACGCCCGTCCGCGCTGCGCATCCACGCGTCCTGCTGCAGCTGCACGGCGGCAGCTATATCACTGCGGCTCGGCGACGTGCATCGGGCGCTCGCCCTGCGGCTGGGTGTGCTGATGGACGCCTCGGCGGTCTACTGCGTGGACTACCGCATTGCGCCCGCCCATCTCTACCCCTGCCGCGCTGGAGGACGCCGTTCGCGTCTACAGAGCTCTGCTCACACGCGGCACGCGCGCGGAGGGATATCGTCCCTCGTCGGAGACTCGGCGGGCGGCAACCTCGCGCTCGCGCTTGCCCTTGATCTGCGGGGAGCACGATCTCCCACAGCCCGGCGTGATCGCGCTCGCCTCGCCGTGGGCGACGATGGAGCACCGTGCGGGTACGTCACGCACGACGAATGCCGATGCCGACTGCGTTCTCGGCGGGGACGCCGCTCTACCCACTGCTCCAGACGGGCGACTACAGCGGCGGTGCATTCGCACGCAATGATCCGCGCCTCTCGCCGCTCTATGCCGATCTCAGGGGGCTGCCGCCCTGCTCATCCAGACGGGCGGCAGCGAGGTGTTCCGCACGGAGGACGAGGAGCTCGCGGCGCGCGTGCGGCGGCGTGCGGCGTCCCTGTGACGCTCACCGTCTATCCTGGATGCCGCATGACTTTGCCCTGATCTTCCCTGAGCTCGCGGACAGCAGCGCGTCTCTGCAGGAGATCGCGATTTTTGTTGAGAAGTATATGAAGGAAGAACGCCCCTGTTCGCTCCTGTGCGGCGAAAGGTGATGCTGTGCCAGAAAGTGATGTGCCCCATGAATAAAGCGGATTTTTGTCGCGCAGATTTCGCCGCCGTGGAGAGTTTCTCCCGCGCACATCCCCGGGAGAGATTTTTACGCGCTGGCGTTTGACTGCAATACAGCGTATGCGGAGTTTCTTGTCGGATGAACACGAGGAGGCGTTCCAAAAGACGCTGATGGAATACCACGAGGGTGGCGCGAGCGATCGCACGATGCGTCTGCCGCCGAGAAGCTGCGCTACAACCCCGGCGACTGGACGTATACGGATATCGCAGAGGCAGAACTGTTCAAGGAGGATGAACTCATCGCACGCTATCAGGACAACATGGAGAGGCAATGCGCCGATATGCGCCGACTGTGCGAGGAGATTTTAGCGGATTTCCGCCAAACAGATACGTTCCGAAACATACCGAAAACAGCGGATTTTTGTCTCATACTGCATCGACCACGATGAGGATCCTGCCGATGCTGCTGGCGCGGTGCCGCTGAATCGAGGACGCTGCCCGCATCCGTATGCAAATATCGCGCCAAAAAGATCGAGGCTGTTATCCCTTGACAGTAATTATATAATGGAGATAATACTTATCATAGGAAGGGGATCGAATGCAAAAGGAACGTTTTAATATCACAGGCATGACCTGTTCAGCGTGCTCGGCGCGGGTCGAGCGCACGGTTGCGAAAAATGGCAGGAACGGCGGATGTCTCCGTCAACCTCCTCACAAATAGTATGAGTCTCGCCTATGACGAGAATGTCACGAGCCCCGCCGCCATCATCGCGGCGGTGGAGGAGGCGGGCTACGGTGCGAGTGTCAGGGCGCATCCACTGCGCAGACGGCGCAGACTGCCGCCCCCGCCGCTGCGCAGGCAGGGAAACGCGGAGGACGATGCGGCGGGCAAGGCCATCCGGGCGATGCGCACGCGTCTCCTCATCTCCATCCTCTTTCTCGTGCCGACCGTCGCCATCTCGATGAGCCATACATTCGCGGCGTGGGCATCCCCTACGCGCCCGCCTTTATTGATATCTTCTGGGGCGCGGAGAATGCGCTGACCTTTGCGCTCGTGCAATTTCTGCTCATTCTGCCGATCATGTAGTTAACCGTGCATACTATGTCAACGGTTTTCGCAATCTCCTGCACGGGGCGCCGAACATGGACAGCCTCGTCGGCATCGGCTCGATGGCGTCCGCCCTCTTCGGCGCGTTTGCGATGCTGCGCATGAGCTACGGTCTGGGGCACGGCGACCTCGCTCTCACCGCGGAGTATGGTACGAATCTCTACTTTGAGTCGGCGGGCATGATCGTCACCCTCATCACGGTCGGGAAATATCTGAGCGCGCGCCAAGGGGCAGACGACGGACGCCCTGCGCGCGCTGATGAAGCTCGCGCCGCAGAGGCGACTGTCCTCCTCGATGGGGTGGAGCTGACCGTTCCCGTCAGTGCCCTCGCCGCGGGCGATACCATCGTCGTACGTCCCGGCGCACGCATCCCGGTCGACGGCACGGTCACGGAGGGCACGACGAGCGTCGATGAGTCCGCCGTCACGGGGGAGTCGATGCCCGTCAGCAAGACGGCAGGGGACACGGTCACCTCGGGCACGCAGAACATTGAGGGGGCGATCCGATTCACCGCGACGCGCGTCGGCGAGGATACGACCATCCGCCAGCTCATCCGTCTCGTGGACGAGGCGGGCGGGTCAAAGGCGCCGATCGCACGTCTGGCGGATCGTGTCGCGGGGGTATTCGTCCCCGTGGTTATCGCCATCGCCCTCCTCGCGGGCGGCATCTGGCTCATGATGGGCGCGAGCCTTGAGTTCGCGTTCTCCATCACGATCTCCATTCTCGTCATCTCCTGCCCGTGTGCGCTCGGGCTCGCGACCCCCGTCGCGATCATGGTCGGCACGGGACGCGGGGCGGCGCACGGCATTCTCATCAAGTCGGGCACGGCGCTGAGACGGCGGGCGGCATCGACACTGTCCTCATGGACAAGACGGGGACGCTCACCGAGGGGCGTCCGCAGCTCACGAGCATCCGCCCCGTCGGCATCACCGCGGAAGAGCTGACGGCACTCGCCGCCGCCCTGAGGCGGGCAGCGAACACCCCATCGCGGCGGCGATCACGGCGTACCGCAGCGGCGCAGGGGCAGAGCATCCCCTGCCGCGGCGGACTTCCACGCCGTATTCGGCAGGGCGTGCGCGCCCGCGTGGACGGTGCGGACTGCGCGGCGGGCAATACGGCGCTCCTCGCGGAGCTCGACATCGCCCTGCCGCCCGCCATCGAGACGGTGCGTGCGAGATGGCGTGGCGCGGCGAGACGGCACTCATCGTCGTCCGTGCAGGGACAGATCGTTGGGCTCCTCGGTGTCCGCGACGCGAAAAGCCGACCAGCGCGGCGGCGATCGCCCAGATGAAGGCGATGGGCCTCACCCCCGTCATGCTCACGGGCGACGACGCACGCACGGCGCGCACGATTGCCAATCAGCTCGGCATCACGGAGGTGATCGCCGGTGTCCTGCCAAAGGATAAGCAGGAGCATGTCAAGAGGCTGCAATCCGAGGGACACCGTGTTGCCGCTGATCGGCGACGGTGTGAATGATGCGCCCGCCCTCGTGCAGGCGGATCTCGGCATCGCCATCGGCGCGGGCACGGATGTTGCCATCGAGGCGCGGACGCTGTCCTCGTGCGGAGCGACCTCCTCGACGCGGTCGGTGCGATCCGCCTGTCGCGCAGTGTCGCGCGCACATCAAGGAGAACCTCTTCTGGGCGTTCTTCTACAACGTCATCGGCATCCCGCTCGCGGCGGGCGTGCTCACCCCGCGTTCGGCATCAAGCTCTCGCCCATGATCGGGGCGGCGGCGATGAGCCTGTCGAGCATCTGCGTCGTGCTGAATGCCCTGCGCCTGCGCTTTTTCTCCATCACGAAGGAGACGGCAGAGCGCACGGAGGCAGCCCCGCCGCACCGAGTATCGCCCCCATCGACAGCGACGGTGCGCCGGACGCACCGTCCCATCCATCACTGAAAGCCGCGGCAGAACCTGCCGCAGACAGAAAGGAAGCAAATCTCATGGAAAAGACCATTCACGTCAAGGGCATGACCTGCCCGCACTGCGTCAACACGTCACGAAGGCGCTCAGCGGCATGGACGGCGTCACGGACGTTGCCGTCAGCCTGGAGGCGGGCACGGCGAGCTTTAAGACGAGCCGCGACATCGACAGCGAGTACGCTGCCGTCCTCGACGACGCGGGCTACGAACTGGGCTGATCGCCAGAGGATATACAGAGAAAAACGGTCGTGCGGGAACATCTCCTGCATGACCGTTTTTCCCTATGATATGCACTGCCAAGACAGCGCCCGTCAAGCTTCCGTGACGGACATCATCCTCAGAGCATTTTTCCAGCGAGGCGTTCACATCATCAAATCGATAGGCTGCATCCGTCCCGCGCTTGAAGCCCGGCTGATAATCACCGCCGGCACGGGAGGCTTTCATCCCATCCCGCAGTCCATTGATGCGCCCAAGTTCCGCATCAAACACCTCCAGAAGGCGTGTTTTGAGCGCGGCGTTGGAGATCTGTGCCGCATTTACACTATTTCTGCCTGCTGGACTTTCTGTGAGATGACCTCCGCGCGGCGAATGAGTCCGTCCGCCTTGGCGAAATTCCGATTGGCCGAAAGATAGGCATTGATGTCTTTCGCCAGTCCTGCAATTTCCTGATCGTACTGGTTCTTCGCGGCAATATAGGAAGACACATCATTGCCGGTCGGAGCAGAGCTGTTGGCGACCGCCTTCGCCGAGGTCTCCGCCGGCGTCTCACGCGCGACCTCATTGCCGTCCTTGTCGTAGTAAATATTCAGCGTACGCTCATCATCATCATTGTACTCATGGACAACACGATGATACACGCGCCCGCCTTCGTCTGACGTTGATCGGATCTTCACCGGTTCCCAAGTATGCTTCCTCCGTTTCGCGGCGCTTATCATCATATTTCAGGCGGCACTCTGCTGCGTTGAGCTTTTGATGCGACGACCATGTTGTCTTCCTGCCGTAGAAGTCCATCTTGACAAAGTTTCCATGGTCATCGATAACTCAGCGACTTTGACCACGTTATCGCCGAACGTATCCCGATCGAGCGGCATGGGGCTGTCATCCGCTCCCATAGGCACTGATCTCGGAGACCTGGCGGTTTTGTTGATTTGAACTTATAGGAAGCAATATTTCCCCACGCCTTGATGCCCAACGGCTGTTCATCTTTGCCATAGAACGCAATCTTGCTCGGCATCATGTTGTCGCCGTCATAACTATATTTCGTTATGGCTCCGGCACTCACTGCATTGAGTGCTCGATTGGTATGCAGTTTGGGCGTGTTCTTTTCCTTCAGTGCCTCATCTGCACCAAAATGGCGTGCCTCGATGACTCTTCCCTTGTCGTCTGTCTTGTAGGTGGTCTTTTGCAATACCGGTGATGTCCACCATCAGAGAGTCATCTTTCCCATAGTTCGCGACCTCGATCGGCTTCTTGCTCTTGTCGTACTTGAACCGCGTCTCATAGTCTTTATTCACGGTCGTGACACGCTCACCATTCGTGTTGGCATAGCCGACCTTGACGAGATTCCCTTGTCGTCATACGAGAGCAGCAGCTGAGCACAGCCGATGGACGTATTTGCCTGCTCGCCTTTTTTATTGTAGAAATATGCGACTTTATGGGTCTTCTTCTCCTCGTCGATTTTTGTAGCGAATCGCGTACGCACCATAGTAGCCCATCGTTGCTGCCATACGTGCATTTTTGAAGTTATACTTTATATAGCCGTCCTGATACTCCATTGTAACCGCAGCAAAGGAAAAACCGCGGTCCAGCGTATCTCTCCACTGTGTATTGATCGCATCGCCGCCGAACATGGCCGTGATCTTCTCCAGCTTCTTATCTGCATTGAAGTCGACCTTGTAGACCTGACCGGCAGATGCAGCCTGTGCATCATCCACCTTATAGCGCGCGAGGAACTCCCCATTCGGCTGCGCATGATGACCTCCTGGTAATACCCCGGCTCCCGAATGACATCGAACCCCACGGCATCATTTTTCCCCGCTGCAGGACCGCTGCAGGCGGTCAGCAGTGCGAGACAAAACATGCCTGCCAGAATGAATAGGAGCTTACACATTCTCTTGTACATAACATTTCCTCCATCTTTCTAAAGGAATCCTCGATCAAATGCAGTCCATCCGATGACTGTACTGCATTACGCCGCGATTCCTTAATTCTCTATGGCACACTGCGCCATTCTGCGGATGGTGCGGATTGCCCGCTCTCTGCCGGAGTAGTTCTCCGTCATGACCACCAAAATAACGTCGTGTCCATCAGCATAGATAATTCCCCCATCGTCATAAAGCCCGACGAGTTCGCCCGTCTTATGGGCGATCACTGCATAGGGCAATGCCGCAGGAAAGCACTCTGTATCGGTCTGCCCCTTGAGATAGTCCAACATCCGCTCATCCAGCTCGGTACTGACACACACATGGTCATACAGTCTGCGGAAAAAACGCCCCAAATCAGAAACGGAGGTATAGTTCTCCCGTCCCTCAGCAACGGCCTGTGTGTCCATCATTTTCCGCTGAAGGATCGTGTCCGTATACCCGTTTCGGGCGATGTAGGCATTGATCTCCTCCATCCCAAGCAGATCGATCATCATGTTGGTCGCTGTATTGTCGCTCTCCGTAATCATCAGGCGGAGCACGGTGTCCAAGGACAGCTCCGAACCATCCGCATATCCTGACAGGACTCCGGCCCCGCCGACCTTGTCTGCTGCGCGCAGAGTCAGGGTCTGAGAGAGAGAAAGCCGTCCATCCCGAACCTGCTCCATGGCTGTGCCAAGGATAAAGACTTTAATCATGCTGGCAGAGCGCATCGATTCGGATTGGTAGATATACGGCTGCCTATTTTCCCTGGGGGTAATCTGCGTAGACTGAGTACCGCGTGCTGTCGGCACGTGACAGACCTCGACGGCTCTCCAAGAGCCTCGTTGGAACGCTGCTCTGTCGATGGCTGCATGATCTCTCCGTGAGGAGACTCATTGACGAGGCTGCCCTCCGCCCATACTGAAACATCTCCGCCCCCATCCTCCAGCGGGGCAGAATCAGCCCCATGCTCCCCCGCGATCAGCAGGAGTACGACGCTGACGATCACCAATCGTTTCATAAACTTCACCCCTCCGCAGAGCAGCAATATGCGCACACGCGCCGATTACCCGGATAAAAGATCAGACCATCGCCCTCCAGACAGCGGCGCAGTGCTCCCACGAACTGTGGGCCTGGATCCGACTTGATCGATCGATATCCCTGCCACATGTTCGATGTAGAGCCCCGCTGTCCCGTGCTGTATCCTGTTGGTAATGGCCAAACACATAGGCAATCGTCGGATATTTTGCATGGAGATAGCGGATCAGCGCGGCATTCGCTGTGAGCTGTGCCTCCGTCAGATCCTCTGCGCCGCCCACTCCGCCAACGTTCTCAATGCCGATGCTGCACCAGTTGTAGCCGATGATATGCCGTGCCATTGCCGTCTCCGGCAGGAGTCGGAAAATCGTCCCGTCGCGGTCAACGAGAAAGTGCGCCGCATAGTTCATCGTCCCGTCCTGTGCCGCCGCAGCGTAGAAATGCCAATATGCGGACTCCCACGTGTCGCCCGCCGTCCACGAACGACGACCGCCTGCGGTACAATCGTATCTATCGGCATGCCATAGTGAAGTGCGGCGTATTCTCGTGTGAGTTCTGCCCGCTCCTCCGAGTACACAACGGGCTGGTCCACCATCGGCGGCGGTTCCTGTGCGCATAATTTTGCCTCTCGTCCAAGCAAGAGCAGCACGGTGAACACAAGCACTGTCATGATGTTGTTCAGATTCATACGATCCTCCCGTGAAAAAGCGCTGCTGAAGCCCTAGATGGGGTAATAACTGAGCAGTTTTCGATAGAGTTCATAGATTGGGGCGTTCGACTTTTCGACGCGAAAGACATTGCCGCGCCGATCAATAAAGCGTTCATTTCCATCGGCATCCATATCGTACTGAAAGAGCTCATACTCATTGCGATAGGCATCAAAATTGCTGACACACTCCAATCGCGACCCATCCGTGCGCCGAATCACGTAGAGTGTATGGACGAGTTCTCCACGTATACGCCATGTTTCGTCCTTGTCGAAATAGACTGTTCGTATGTCATCCGAGTAACACCAAATGAGATTGCGCGCACCGCATGGAACGGCGGCAGCAACAAGGAACAAGCAGGTCAGCAGCAGTGCCTTTTTCCACATCTGAAGCCCTCCAATCATAGAATTTCATAAGTATCCATATGTTTAGGATTAGAATTCGACAGAATAGGCAGAATCTCCTTCATGTTTTTTATCAATGATTCATTCTTTCCGACGATTTACAAATGGCGTGATTTATCTTACAATAAGAGAATCAAATGACAGTCATGGGCAAGGTGATAGGATTCATGGAGCAGGACATCGGCGCGTCACGGCGCGCGGTTTTTCTCGCGGGGTGCATGACGGCGTGCCGATTGCACTCGGCTATTTCGTCGTGGCGTTTACGCTCGATTCTCGCCAAGACGGCGGGCTGACGCCGTGGCAGGGCTTTCTCACGAGTTTTGTCAATCTCGCGTCGGCGGGCGAGTATGCGGGCTTTTACGGTGATTGCGGCGCAGGCGCCCCTATCTTGAGATCGCGGTGCTGACCCTCGTCGCAAATGCGCGCTACTTCCTCATGTCGACGGCGCTCACGCAGCGGTTTGCGCCCGATACCTCCCTTCTCCACCGCCTCGCCGTGAGTTTCGGTGTGTCCGATGAGATCTTCGGCATCACGGTGAGCGCGGCGGCATGGTCAATCCCTACTATAACTATGGTGCCATGGCGATCGCCGTCCCGCGTGGGCGATCGGCACGTCGGCGGGCATCCTCGCGGGCGGTATTCTGCCGGCGGCGGCACTCTCCGCGCTCTCAGTCGCGCTCTATGGGATGTTCGTCTGGGTGATCCTCCCGCCCGCAAAGAAGAGCCGTCCCATCGCGGGGATGGTCAGTGTGAGCTTCGCGCTCTCGCTCGCAGCAACGTACGCCCCCATCACGTGTGAGCTCTCGGGCGGCACGCGCACAATCATCCTGACGCTCCTCATCGCGGGCGTCGGTGCGTGGCTGTTCCCCATCACGGAGCAGAAGGAGGATGCCGATGCGTGACGTATGGATCTACATCGCGGTCATGAGCATCGTGACCCTCGCCATCCGCCTGATCCCACCGCTCGTCCTGCGCAGTGAGATCAAGAGCCGTTTCGTCCGCTCGTTCCTGTTCTACGTCCCCTACGTGACGCTCGCCGTCATGACCTTCCCCGCCATCGTACTCGCGACGCGCACCCCTCTCGCGGGCGGCGCGGCATTCGTCTTTGCCCTCTTTCTCGCGTGGAACGGCGCGAGTCTCTTTCGCTGTGCGGCGGGGGCGAGCATTATGGTCTTTGTGGTCGAGGGGCTTGTGATCGGATTTTTAGGAAGCCCTGATGCATACGGCGCGACCATCTCAGGGAGGTCGGAGCCCTTCGATGAGGAAATTTTGTAAAATTTATTTAGGAATCACTGATAAAATGAGGTCTGCCAGATTGGCGTAGATTTTTTCGTCCGAACGAGGTGGAAAACCGGACGCAGAGTGGTGCTCTGTGGAGGATTTTCCGCCGAAGTGCGGACAAAAAAGATGCGTCAAGATGGTTGTACCGAATTTATCAGTGCTTCCTTATTTTAAGAAATCATTGATAAAATGCTAGGCGAAGTTCTATCAGGAGAAAAGGAGGCGAGGATGTCCATTGAGTTTGACTGCTGGTCCGGCATCATCATCGGCGGTGTACGCTACATCATTGCGGAAAAGATCTGCTACCGCGAGCAGAAGGGGAGCGACACATGGACGGAGTACGGGCTCACCCTAGGAGGACAAGGACAGCGAGGGCGCGCATGTGGCTGAGCATCAGCGAGGACGGCGCAGAGTGCACGCTCTCCACCCCCGTCGCGCGCGTTGTGCCGGCGAAGTCCCTACCGTCTGATCGACGCGGGATCGAGGTCGTCACGAGCGCACTCGGCGACACAGAGGCCTCGTACGGCGATTGTGCGGCCTACGAGCAGTACGAGATTGACGACAATCAATACTTCTTCCTTGAGGACTGGGACGGGTCAAAATACGGGTCACGCGGGATGAGAATCGATGCTCATCTGATTCAAACCTTTGACCCCGGCCCCCAAAAGCGCCGTGGGTACCTGACCAAGAAACAGAAGGCCATCCTAGCAAGCTGTTCTCCAACAGTGCCGTATGGGGGTGTGACCATATTGCTCGTCGTCATCATGCTGGATGTTGACCTGGACATCAACTCCATCCACGACATACGCCGCACGTTCGGTTTCCCGTATGCACTTCATGAGCGCCTCTCGGATGCGCCATACTACACGGAGGAGCCGGCAGAGGGGGATGCACAGGTCTACCGTGCCAGTATCGACAAGAACGCCGCCGCCCTCGATCTCATCGAGGGCTGGGCGGGTACGTGGATGAGATCGCCGAGAGTGACACGGATGCGCCGCAGCAGCTGATTTTTCCTCCCGCGCGGAGAAAGAGAACCTGCAGATCTCCGATGATGGCGAGGGAAGGCGCGCATTGTCGTCTCACACGCGCCGCTGCCCGCGGATCGCGTGGCGTCGGTCACCGCCCGCACGCTCGGCCACTATGCCGAGACGGTGCGCGGGTGGAGCAGACCGGCCGCCGTGGTGTTGTCGAGCCCGGCCCGAATGAGGCCCCTGCCGCTCCCACGATCCATCTATGCACCGCCGCCGAAAAACGCCGCCTACTGCCCCGCCGCCCCTGCGTCCACAGCTGCGTCCTACTGATGCGGCAGCTGCGGCACAGGGACAAGTCATCTATCATGACACGCGCCGAATGGATTGAGAAAATGCAGGCGGCGTCCGAGGGAGAGCGGTAAAGCCATCTCTGCATCTCGCACACTAGGGAATCGCTGATACATTCGGCACGACCATCTTGACGATAGGAGAACCACTATGCATTGATCTGTCCACCCTCTTGCTCACCGCGTTCTATGCGCTCTTTGGCATCCTGCTGATGATCGTCTCCAATACGATCATGGATTTCTTTGTCCCCGGCGATTTCGCCGCTGAGATCAAGCGCGGCAACTGTGCCGTCGCATGGCTCTCGGCCGGCTCCTTCATCGGCATCGGGCAGATCCTGCGCGCCGTGATCCTCTCCCCCGCCTACGACGCCGTCCTCCGACTTCGTGCAGGGTGTCTTGCTCAGCATCGTCTACGCGGCGGTCGGCATCGTGTTCTTCGTTCTCGGCTTCTTCATCATCAAGATGTGGCATCGAGTACGCTCTCGCCGAGCAGATCATACGCGGCAACACGGCAGCGGGCATCTTCCTCTTTGGCGTATTCGTCGGGCTCTCCCTCGTCATCAGCGGTGCAGTGCACTAAGGAGCGGGCGCATGGAAAATATGGGACGCAAGGCTGCCATCCTCGCCGCTGCCGTCGCGGCCGTCGGTGCTCTAGGGGCAGGGTATTACTATCGTAATGACATCATATATAAAATATGCGACACCGTACATCCCGAATGGAATGAGGGCGAGGCACGGCTCACGGATGATCTCGACCGCCGCTGCAGTCTCCTCAACAACGGAGACGGCACGGAGACCGTGCTCTACGACAACGACACGGCGGTGACCTTCCGACGCGACGAGGGCGGCGACCTCGTCTGGCTGTACGGCACGGCGAGCATGATCGCCCCTCTGGCGGCAAACTACTTCGCCTTCCACGGGTTCTCCTACCCCGGCGGTCACATGGAGCTCGCGCAGATGACCTACCGCATCGACGGGACGCTCACGCCGCTGCCCGAGGCCATCCCCGTACGGTCGGGCCGGCATCATCGCACGACGGTCATCAATAGCGGCGGCGGGCGCGGAGGAAACAGCGACAACGACAACTACGAGCGGAACAAGAGCCGCCGCATCAAGGACATCAGCAAGCAGTCCGGCTTTGGACGGGCAGGCATCCGCTCCTCCTCGGGAGCATCATGATGTATCCAGCCACCTATATTGATCAGCTCAACCCTACGATTTTTCCCCTTTATCCAATACGCCGACTATGCAGATCGCTACCCCACGCATACAATGCAGGCGTTCCCGGCATCATTCTATGAGGAGATGCGTACGGCATCGGCCGGGCTGTTCCGCGTCTTCTGTCAGGCCGCCGAGGTGCTCCAACGTGCACCGAACGACTTCGCACGCGCGATGGACATGCCGCGCGAGATCCTGCCCTATCTGCACACGGTGAACGCCTTCACCTGCCGACGTGGCTCTCGCGGTTCGACTTCGTCCTCGACGAGGCGCAGCAGCTGCACATGGTGGAGATCAACGCCGATACCCCGTGCTTTGTCATCGAGTCCTTCTACGCAAACGGTGTCGCCGCCTCATACGACGGACGCCGCGACCCAAACGAGGGAACGGAGGCGCAGCTGCGCGGCTTCCTCACGGGTGCACAACGCCTCTCCTCCCCTCGCCGATCTCGGACGGCGCGCGCTCACGCGGCGCCCGTTCGTCTTCTCTGCGTTCGACGACTACCCTGAGGATCTCAGGACGACGCTCTACCTCATGCGGCTCATGCGGGAGGTGTCCCCACGGTGACATCCGCTTTCTCTCGTTCTATGATCTCGCAATTGGCGCGCTGGCATCCCACTGAGGACAACGCATACGCATCAGCACTCTATCGTCTGCATCCGATGAGATTCTCGTGGACGAGCGCACGGAAGATGATGCACCGCTCGGGACGATGTTTCTCGATCTCTACCGCGCAGGAGCAGCTTTGCCATGAGTAGACCCGCCCGAGGCGATTCTCCTGCAGAACAAGTCCTTTATGGCGCTGGTCTACGCGCTCGCACGCACAGGGCAGCTCTTGACGCCCGAGGAATGTGCTCTGGTGGAGCGTTACCTCACGCCGTCCTATTTCGAGGACGATTTCGATGCGCTGCGGGACGGCACAGCCCATCCGCAAGGAGATTTAGGGGCGCGAGGAAAAGAACGTCCGCCTCGTCCGAGAAGCACTGGCGGACGCGAGGAGATGGTCTGAGCAGCAGCCCGACAGCCCCGAGGAGATCATCTGCCGTGCGAGCAAGAAGGCAATGTATCAGGACCGTCCGTCAGCCGCGCTTTACGCATACGGTCGACTCAGGCAGCCTCACAGGCTGTCTGACGCTCGTGCTTCATGTGCTCTTCGGTGCGCCGTCCGCCGTGGGCGCACGATTCTCCCCGAGAAATCGCGGGGACAGAGGCTCTTCGTCCCATTGGTCATCGCGCATAGCAAAGGGAATGGCAAAATCGCCTATACCCTTTTCGATCAAGAACCGCCCGCGGTTCGCAGCAGCTCCTTCTTCAAGTTGACGCTAGAGGGTGACCGACGCAACCACTCATCAGCCGCTCCCTTTATATCCCTGATATATTCTACCCACAAAAGCCTGTCAAGTGCGCTCGCTGCGCCGCCCTAGATAGCTCCCCGCGAGAGAGGACGAGGAGGCGGTGATGCCGACAGAGATCGGATGCAGTCCGAGCGGTTTGATCCCGAGTGCCATCGCAGCGCAGTAGATGACCAGTGCCGCCCGCCATCGCGGCGAGTGCGCCCGTACGGTTTGCCCAGCGCGTAAAGAGGGCCGAGCGAGCACAGAAGAACGCCGTCTCTGGGCCACCGAACGCGAACATATTGATGAGCCAGATGAGCGACGGCGGTGACACCGCCAGGATACAGACGATCACGCCGAGCACGGCAGTAACCCCCATGGAGAGAGCGCAGCCTCCTCGGGAACGTCCCTGCCGTGCTTTTGTGCATGCGTGGAGGTGAACGTCCTTCACCACGGCGGAGGACGCAACGATGAGTACGCCCGAGATGGTTGAGATAGAGGCGGCAGAGCGGCCCGATGATCGCAAAGCCGAAAGCGGCTCCGGCGGCACGACATGCGCCATGAGCTGCGGGATCACGCTGTCGACGCCCCCGAGCGCCTTTTGCATCCACGCCGAGCACGCCGCGTCCAAGCACGCCGACGAGGTTGACGGCGATATTCATAAAGGCATAACCACCGTCCCGATGATCATGGCGCGGTGCATATCACAGCTGCTGCGGTAGCTGATGCCGCGTACGACGGACTGCGGCAGGGCAATGGTGAGCGCCCCCACGAGCAGCCACTGCGAGACCTAGAGTGAGATGGGCATCGCCCCTCCGCCGTCGGGGTCAGCATCGCGGGATGCGCCGTACGCAGATTTTCCAAAATCGCAGCGAATCCGCCGCCCGCCGCGAGGACGTAGTAGAACAACAGGACGATGCCGAGCATCATCACGATCGCACAGCAGGTGTCGGTGAGCGCAGCCGCGCGGAACCCGCCGATCGAGGTGTAGATGACGACCACGATAGCACAGAGCACGAGCCCGCAGCTCGGCAGGGTAACCCGTCACCGCGGCGAGCTGCGCGCCGCCCACGAACTGTGCGACCATCGAGGCGGCGAAAAAGAGGACAATCACGAACGCCGCGACTAGCCGCGAGTGCGTCTGACCGATAGCGGTGGCGGATGATGTCACGATGGTGACCGCGTGAATCCGCCGTGCAAGCCCGCGCGACGCGCGTCCCGAAGATACCGAGCACGAGGAATATCGTCATGGTCTGGAATGACCGCCATGTAGATCCAGCCGAAGCCGATCTCATACGCCATGCCGGGCCCGCCGACGAAGGAACTGACCGAGCTGTCGGTCGCGACCATCGTCATCGCGAGCACGAAGCCGCCGAGCGACTGCCCGCCGACGAAGTAGTTTGAGAGGAAGCCGCCCGCCGCACTCTGCCGCCGCACGTAGAAACCGAGCGCGACATCCCCGCCATAAAGCCGAGGAGCGCAGGAGTCCCATGAGATTCCGTTCATCGCCGCGCCCCTCTCCCGCCTCATCGTCGAGGGAATATCCTCCGCCGTATGCGCGAGATAGACGGCGAGCACCGCGCCCGTGACGAGCACGCCGGCCGATGACGTAATTGCCCAGAGCGGCAGTCCCATGACCGTCACGGGGACAGCAGACAGCCCGAATCCGAGTACGATCCAGATGAGCGCAAAGAGTACGCCCACTGCCGCAGTACGCCTCGCCTCGCGGCTGATGGCGTCTGCCCTTGTTTCATCCTGCATGATGAACCTCCTATGAAATTGAATACTATGCGCCGTATCCCAGATGCGAAGAGTCGCCCCATGGATGTGGCAGATATGCCGTCACGCGGAACAGCGCCTCGCGCGCGGCACGGGTTTTATCTTAACACATCTCATTTCCCCGTGCAAACCACACCAGCAATTTTCCTAAATATTTTGATGAAGCAAGAATGGATGCATTCAGCACCGCTGTCTAGGCGTAGATTCTTTCGGCCAAACAAGGCGCGAAACAGGTGCTGCGTACCGCTCCGCGGCGAGTTTTTCGCCAAAATGCGAAAAAGATACGTCAAGAAAGTACGCTGAATTTATCCGTGCTTCTCTTGTTTTCAAATACGTAGCAACGCTATAATGGCAGAACAGTTGCACGCATCCCTCCATCCAGAAAGGAAGCCCTATGACGGATATCATTGACCTGCGCTACCCCCACCGTCGCAAGCATGGACGCGCACTGGCACCATCCGTGAGATGGCGGCAGCAGCAAAGGAGAAGGGCTCGCCCTCCTCGGCATCTCTGATCACGCCCCCGCCATGCCCGGGACGTTCCATGAGATCTACTTTCACAACTTCAGGTAATTGGTCACGCCTCGTACGGCGTCGAGATCATGATGGGCGCAGGCTGAACGTCATCGATGAGACGGGACGCGTCGATCTCCCCGAAAAGGTGCTGAAAAAGCTCACTACGGATTGCGAGCCTGCATGATCCTCCGTAATCGCCCCCGCGCACAGCGGAGAACACGGCGGCGCTCGTCGGCGCAATCGAAAAATCCCTTACGTCAACATCATCGGTCGCCGATAATCCCGCCTATCCTGTTGACTTCGACGCATTGGCGCGTGCTGCCGCGGCGGAACACGTCCTCATCGAGATGAACAATTCCTCCCCACGACCCGCATGGCAGCCGCCCCGGCGGTGACCGCCTCGCACGCGATCTGCTCGCCGCCTGCCGCCGTCACGGCGCCACATCCTCCTCGGGAGTGATGCGCACATCGACGCAGACGTCGAGGGAGCTACGGCTATACACACGCCATTCTCGATGAGATCGGATTCCCACAGAGCTTGCGCTCAACGATGATCCCGCACGGCTGAAGGTATGGCTGATGGAGCGCCGTGCAAAAATGGTGTACACGCCTTAAACTATTCTTCTTAATTGTTTTCGATTTTATCTAATTTATTTTTATTTATTGTTATTTATTGTTTTCGCGAATAATGTGCGCTCCGCAGAAAAAGCACCGACCAGGATCTCTTGATCGGTGCTTTTTCATCAGCTCTTACTCCTCGCCCTCGCCCCACGAGGTATCCGTGAAGAGATCGAGCGACTCTCCGGCAGGGCGCGCTGCGCGGAAATCTCGAATGGAGATCTTCTGCGTGCGCACGCACCAGCAGGCTATATTGATCGCCGTCGACATATTCATCCCGACCGCACCGCCAGAACTGCTCAAAGCTCTTTTTGAGCTCGGCATCCATGCGGATACTTATGCTGGTCTGTGCCATGTATGCCATCCCCTTTACAGTTCACACTTTCCTTTAAGAATATCATATTTCGTGTGCCGTTGCAATAGGGAGAGGTGCACAGGCGCGCAGTTTTTCGCAGGAGATTTGCCTTGCTCTTTGGAGAGCGCACCTGCGCTCGTGCCGAGGAGCACCGCAATGCGGCGCAGGGTGAGGTCGCGGAAGTAGTGGAGATCGAGCACCTCCTTCTCCCGCGCCGTGAGGCGGTGCATTGCGCGCCCGAGGATGTCCTCGGCGAGGAGGCGTTCCTCCGCGCGCTCCATCGGACGGTCAACGGCACACCCGCGCCACAGTTCCTGCCCGTCCGCTTCCTCCGGCGGTGCACAGGTGCGCGCCCGCCGCCGCAGCTCCGACGAAACTCCGCGATCAGCGCATGGTGGACGCGCGCCTTGACAAAGCCCGCAAACGGTACGCCCTGCTGCGTCGTGGTCGTGCAGTGCCTCAAGAAAGGCGAGCGCAGCGACGTTCTCCGCCTCTGCCGCGAGTGCCGTTCCGCGCAGATACGGCGCATACGCCTCTGCGACGATCAGCCCGCGGTAGCGCGCCGTCATCTCTGCCATGGCGCCCGCCTCACCGCGCACGGCACGCATCGACGGCGTCCTCCTCCGCCTTCGTCAGGGCGCGTGCCTGTTTGCCATCGAATGCCATTTGATACTCTCCTTCAAACATGTTATCTGGAGTATATCAGTATGATGGACGCGGTGCAAAACCACCATCCGTGCGATGAGCAGAAAATACCGCAGATTCTCTGCGGTGTTTCGACTTTTGATAAAATTTTTATTGTGATACAGCACGCACACATTTTGTTTCGACACAGCTCGACAGCTTGGCAAGTGCCGCGTCTATAATCTCCTCATCAATCGGCTGAATACAGGAAACGATGTGGCGGTGTTCCTCCATGCGGGACGGATGAGCTGATGCAGGCGGGTGTTCGTGTTCCGTCGGCAGCTGCCCATCCAGCAGGAGAGTATTCTCTGCCCCGCTCTCACCTCCTCGGAAGACAGCCTGCAGGTGATCCGTACGAGACTGTTCGAACTGCTCCGCTCCTCCGGCAAAATCCTAGCATCCTGCATGTGCTGGACCAACGTCTCATAGGGTTCAAAATTATTGAGGAAGTTTGGCTCGGAACAGCGCAGTAAAGCTGGGTAGTCGATGTTTGTCGAGATCATACAGGTCAACGCGATCATAGAGGTCGACAATCTGATTGATCGCCTCCGCATGAACCGGACTCGAACTGAACCGCGAGACATTTACTGTCGTCATAGGGTATACCGCACGCATATCGTCCTCATCACGTGCAGTAAGTCGAAGTCGGATGCTGTTGAACGAGCTGCGTGTAATAAAGTCTGCATACACTCGCGCTCGGTTTGATCACTTCCTCCATCATGTGTCAATCATACGGCGATGCTGGTGCAGGCGCCGTTCATAGTGAGGCGTATCCGTCTTTCCTCATCGAGCTCGATGCTCTTCGTGAACAGGCGGAACATGGCATTTTGATAGAGATAGGGTGAATGCGCCGTCATACTCTCGATAATGGCAATCGCGAGCCCATCGCCGGCCTCTGGTGCATGTCCACCGCGCTCAAGCAGTGCATTTGAAAGAACATTGATCGCGCCAATTTTGGCGTAGTAGGGACCAAGGCGGAATGACTCCACTTTCATCTTCGCCGTGGGCCCATGGCAATAAGCCACGGCTGAGCAAAGGGGGCGGCTGACTGAACAGATATCCCTACCTTTTCGCATCCGATCTCCCGCAGAAATTCAAACTGCGCCTCAGTCTCAACCCCTTCAGCGAGCGTGTGCATTTCCAAGCTCCTTCGCCATATCGACAATAGAGCGAATGACGATGGCAGACTTTTGGATTGGTATCAAACGAGCGCAGGAAGTTCATGTCGATCTTCAGCACGTCAAAGGCATAGTCCTTGACGTTATTCAGTGAGGAGTAGCCGCTGCCGAAGTCATCCATCCAGACCTCATAGCCCGCTGCACGGAAGCGCGCGATCTCCCCCTGCAGGAATTTCTCATCATCCCGGCGCACGCTCCGTTACTCAATATTGATCATCTGACGCGGTACATCATAGCGCAGACGAACATTCTCGACCGCCTGCCATATCCAACAGGCGAAAGTCACTCCGTGAGAGTTACCGAAACACGCAGGATACGCCAGTCCGGGATATCCGTCCGCATCTGGACAATATGTCGGCAGACCTGCTCAATAACGTAGAGATCGAGCTGTGGGAGAGATGCGCATCCTGAGCACAGGGACAAACAGCCTGGTGAGATCATCCCATGCTGTGGGTCACGCCATCGGGCGAGTGCCTCAAACCCGCAGATTTCCCGCGTCATCGTGCGGATCTCCGGCTGATAGAACACCTCAATGCAGCCGCCCGCCCGGGCCTCCTGGAAGGAACGTATGATATGATTGCGGAAGTTGAGTGCCTCTTCCATCGACGGGTCGAATACGGCCCACACGAGATCGTAGGTGTTCTCGATGCTGTTGCAGGAAATTTTGGCCCGATCCATAGATGAGTGCGATATCTGTCACATCCGAACCAGGACGGTAGAGTCCTGCCTTCAGCTCCATCGGCAGCTCGGGGATCGTAGCACGAATGCGGTCGTGAACAAACTGGATCCGATCGCCGGGGTTCTCGAGTGCAGTGGCAACAACGAAATGATCGTCATTAAACCGCGCGACAAGATCCCCGCAGAATGCTTCACGCAGAAGATCTGCCATCAAGCGCAAAAGCGATTTCCTGCTGAAAACTATGCCCGCTGGTTAAAAGCTTTTGAAATTCTCTATGTCAAAGTAAATAAACGTCAGCGACTGTGTCATCGGATCCTGCAGATGCAGCGATGCTCGACGATGAACTGCATCATATTGAGAAGTCCTGTCACATGACAGCAGTCCCGTCCCCACTATTTTCCAGCAATGTCTTCCTACTCTCTCCATGTGGCCCTACAGGAGATGCGTGCAAACTCCTTTCGATCATATCACGCAGACTCATCCCGCTCGTCCCGCTGAGCACCCGAGCGCTCTGCCCGGAGCCTGCTTCATCTTTGCAATAATCGCGTCAAACAGATCGTCCTCGATCGAGCCCGGCTACAAGCTGCTCCCCAGTTTGCCATCGTACGGGCGCTCCTTACGGCGTTCTCAGGACGTCCCGTCACCTCAAAGCTCCAGAAATGAACATGATCTCGCGCCGTTCGGGGCTGATGTAGTAGATGCTCCAAAAAGTATTTATTCAGGGCGTACCTTTCCATCCTCAGCGACCGTGTCGCCTGTTGTATTCTCCACGAGACGCACCACGCCCTCAATCATGCGTTCCCTGCCGCTGTTCGGGCGCAGCACCCAACGTGAGTTCTTTGAGTCAGATAGTAGGTAAAGCCGTTGTCTACAAAAAGGGTCTTGTATCGCGCCTTCTTCGCGTTTTTCCTCTGCCTTCTTCGCCGCGCGTGCCTTCTTCGCTGCCTGCGCCTGTGCTTTTCGGCATCACGTGCGGCCTGGCCTCATGCCCCGCATCCGCTGCAGTACGCTGCGGCTCCGACGCATCCGCCTGCTCACCGCTCTGCGCCGCCTCGCATCAGTGCGGTCTCTGCTTCTGCATCGGACGCTGCCGCCGTGCTCACACTGCCGCCGGCCAGCGAACATGATCAGCGTTCCGATCGCAAATCCCTTCCAGTATTTTGTCATCCTGCCGTTCCGCCCTCTCTCGTCTCTATCAATATCTACCGTATACGTATTGCGCATCCCCACTGTGTTGCACACAAAAACGGTATAAGAAACACACTTTATGCCGTCCTAATCTATCTTCGACACGGACTGCATAAATCCTTTAGCGAACACAGGATTTTTGGCGTCGTCCAAAAGCAGGAGTTCTTGTATACAATCGGCCGGCGCGTCGGTGCTCCCCCGCCGCGTGGATAGGCGGCGGGCGTCTGCCGCTCCCGGTCACCGTGAGAATCGCACGCACATCGTCGAGCCCTGGCAGATGCACGGACGCGCTGTAACGGCTGCCGCCGAGCACCTCCGCCGCGCCGCGCCTCCGTTTGCTCCTCGGCATAGGCGCGTCCTTCAGCGCGAGCAGGTGCCGCCGACGCGCACGAACGGCAGCGTATACTCGAGGAGAACGGGCAGCCGCGCCACGGCACGGCTCACGGCGATATCGTACGCCGCACGGTGCTCCGCCGTCCGCGCCGCCTCCTCCGCACGCGCGTGGATGCAGCGCACATTCTGGAGCCCCATCGCCGCCGTCACCTCCGTCAGGAAGCGCACGCGTTTGTTGAGCGCGTCGAGGAGCGTCACCGTGAGATGCGGCGCGCAGACCGCAAGTGGGATGCCGGGGGCCCCGCGCCCGTCCCCACGTCGATCAGCGTCCGCGCCCCATCAAAAGAGTGCAGCGTCGTCGCCGTCAGGCTGTCGATGATATGCTTGACCGCGACTATCCTCGGGCGCGGTGAGCGCCGTGAGATTCATGCGCGTATTCCAGTCGAGCAGCATTTCATGGTAGACCGAAAACTGCCCGATCTGCTCCGCCGTCAGCGGATGCCCGCCTCTGCCGCGCGCCGCCAGGATCTCCTCAAACGCCGTCATACTGCCCCTTTCGCTGCTCTCAGCCGCGAATCAGCAGCACCGACACATCGTTCACATTCGTCCCCGTCGGGCCCCGTCACAATCAGCCCGCCCACATCGTTCAGCGCGGGATAGGCATCGTTCTCGCGAGTGCCTCGCCGCACTCCGCCGCTCCCGCGCGAGTGCCGCCGCCGTGCCGCCGTCCACGTAGCCACCCGCCGCATCCGTCGGGCCATCCGTCCGTCACTCCCGACGCTGACACCGCCACATTCGGGATGCCGGCAATGCCGTCCGCCGCCGCGAAAGCGCGATCTCCTGATTGCGTCGCCGCGTCCATACCCTTCAACTGCACCACCGTCTCACCGCCTGCGATATAGGCAATGAGCCCGCGTGCGCATGCGTGCGGGCGATCGCCGCGAAACGCCCGCCTCACGTGCCTCACAGTCGAGCTGATCGGTCAGGAGGACGGGGGTGTAACCGCGCTGCCTGCCGCCTCGGCCGCCGCCGCACACAGCTCACGCACGCTGCCCGTGATATGCGTCGTCACGTTCGGCAGCTCCGACGGCAGCGGCGTATCGAGCAGCTTTGTCGCGACAGCAGATAGACGGATACTATACTTCTTCACGACAGCGTGTGCATCCTCAGCTGTCGATGTCGGGGTATGCGGGTCCGATGCGATCATATCGAGCGGATCGCCGAGAATATCGCTCAGCACAATCGTAAAGACCTGCGCGGGCGCACAGTGCTCTGCAAACCGCCCGCCCTTCACGGCACTCATCCGCTTGCGCAGTGATTCACCGCTGCGATGTCCGCGCGAGGCGAGCAGCTGCTCGTCAGATCCTTCCAGCTCGTCCGCCGGATCAGCGGCTGTTTCAAAGAGCGCACCTCCACCGCCCGAGGAGGAAAAAGCCTGCATCCTCCGCCGGGAGCGCTGCTGGTCAGGTCACTCTCCTGCGTCGCCGCAACGCAATTCCGCATCCGGTCGGGATGCCCCGCCTCATGGCAGGTAATATTCAGTATATCGCCCGATATGTCCGTACTTTTGTAATGACAATGCCGCGGTCAATACGACTGCCGAGCTCATCTGATGCCGCACGCGCCATCTGCCACGCCGCCTTGCCGACCGCGACCAGCACAATGCGCCCCGTGCCGAACGTATGCCCGCGCAGAGCCTTCTCCACCGCCGCATCCGGCAAAAATCGCCGCCAATGATTCCTGTATGATGCCATCCGCATCGCTGCGCAAATTCATATCATCGCTCCTTTTCTTCTTTTCTCTATTATATCACACGGTTCAAGAGGTGCCCTGCCTCTGTCAATCCATGCTACCTGTTATAATGAACATAGAAAGAACGCCCCGGCGGCATCTTTCCAAAATAGAGAGTATTTACGAGAACAACCGCACATTTGGTCGATGGGGCGGTTATTTCTTTTAAGATATCTGGTAAATACCGGTTGCCCGACAAGCAATACAATCGCGCCAATCTCAGAACACTTTCGCTCACCCCTTTCGGGAAAAGAAGCCGCCGCGAGATAACTCTCGCCCAGGACGTTCCTCATCCATTATAGTGGGCGCCACGCCAAAAGTCAAACATACTATCGAAAAGCCTGTTCAGAGCACACTCCAAACAGGCTTTTATGATCAGACACTCTCAGTTCCGGCGTTCTCGGGCTTCCTCGATAAACGACCTCACATTGTCCGCCGTCGTCGCATGATGCGCTCACGCGCCTCCTTCGTCGCCCACGAGATATGCGGCGTAATGATGCGGTTTGGCGCATGGAGGAGCGGGTTGTCCGCCTTGATTGGCTCCGTCGACACCACATCGAGCGCGGCGCCGCGACCTCTGCCGCTCGCGAGTGCTGCCTGGGTCCGCCTCGACGATGAGCTGCCCGCGCCCGTTGTTGACGAGGATGACGCCGTCCTTCATCTTCGCGATACGGTCCGCCGTTGATGGTGCCCTCCGTCCCGGCGTGAGCGGGCAATGGAGAAAGATAAAGTCCGCTTCGCGCAGCAGCGTATCGAGCGGCACATAGTCCGCGAGCGCTCGTCCCTCCGCGCGCTCCGTGCGGCTGTAAGCGAGCACGTGGACGTTCATCGCGCGCAGGATGCGTGCGACCGCCTGACCAATGCGCCCCAAAATCCAACGTGCCGCCGTCTGCCGCTGACCTCGACGGCGGACGCTGCCAATAGCGAAGTCGATGCTCCGCGTCCAGTCCCCGCATGCACGGGAGCGATCATGAAGTCCGACCTGCGAGCACGCCTCGAGGAGGAGTGCTGATCGCATACTGTGCGACATTGTCCGTACCATAGATGGGGCACATTCACGACAGGAATATTCTTCTTGCGTGCATAGCGCCGTGTCCATCGACATTGTAGCCCGTCGCGAGAACAGCAACCGCCTTGAGGTTTGGGCGGGCATCGATGACCGCGCGCGTGAGCGGGTCTTTGTTCGTCACGGCGATCTCCGCATCGCCGATGCGCTCTACGATCAGCGCGATCCGTGAGTGCCGTGCGGTCATCAGACCGTCACCGCGCCCAGCACCTCAGCGGCGCCCAGCTGATATCCCCGGGTTCTCTCGCATATCCGTCGAGCACAACAATCTGCATGGCATTCCTCCTCGACTGTACTTTGAATCAATCCTTTTTCGCTTTTTATTTTGCACGATAATCCTGCATTGGGAGCGTAACATATGCCCCTTCCACCGCTTCGCGGGCTTTCTCCCCTACGGAGGAAGGCATCGGGATCAAGATGTAATTGAGAATTGACAAGCACCGTCATATTATCTATTATCATGCACAGCGAACAAAGGAGGAGCAGCATGACGCGCGAACCACCACAGCATGGCGAGATCTGGCGCCACTTCAGGGGAATCTCTACCGCATTGAGACCGTGGCGGAGCACACGGAGACGGGCGAGATGCTCGTCATCTCATCAGGGCACTCTACGGGACATACGGCATCTCACGCGCGCCCGCTCGCGATGTTCCTGAGCGAGGTGGACCGCATGAAATACCCCCGGTGTCGCACAGGGGTATCGGTTTGAGCGAATCAATACGGTGCACGACACATAACGCCACTGTATTTTACCCGCGCCCGACAGCAGGGTATGCGCCACTTTATCGCGAATTACACCATACAGCACAGATACGAGCATGACCCAGGAATCATGCCAAGGAAGAACTGAACTGATTGGGAATGGAGAAAATCTATGGATCAGAGCAGCACGGACGCTCATCGTCCTCGCCGTCGCGGCGGTGCTCTTTGCGACCGAAGTCATTCCGCTCGCCGTCACGGCAATGAGTGCGGCAATCGTCCTCGGGCTGCTCGGCGTACTGACGCCGACACAGGTCTTTGCGGGCTGTCGAACCCACAGTCGTCCTCTTTGCGGGCATGTTCATCATCGGTGCGGCGATGTTCCGCGCGGGGCTGGCACAGCAGATCGGCATCGCCGTCGTCAAAAATCGGGCACGGACGAGCGCGCGCTGATGGCTGCCCTCATGCTCATCACGATCATCCTCTCGTCGGTCTCCTCGAACACGGCGACCGTCGCGTGTCTGATGCCCGTCGTCATCCAGATCTGCCGCACGGCGCAGATCCCCGTCTCGCCGCAGCTCATGGCGCTCGCCATCGCCGCGAACGTCGGCGGCACGATCACGATGATCGGACACCGCCGAACATCCTCATGAGCGCGACGCTGGAGACGGCGCATCTGCGCCCCTCAGCTTCTTTGAATTCGCGTGGATCGGCATCCCCCTCTCCCTCACGGGCATGGTCTACATGCTCACGATCAGCCGCCGCCTCTGCCCGCGTCACCTCGCCATGGAAAGTGCTCCCGAGGAGACCGCGGAGGAGAAAAGGATCCGCGCAAAATGGTCATCTGCGCCGTCATCCTCGGCACCGTCGTCCTCGCCATGGTACTCGAAAGAGCATCGGCATCGCATGGAGACCACCGCCATCATCGGCGCGTCGCCTGCGTCGGACGGGCTGCCTGACCGAGAAACAGGCGTATCGCGGCGTCGACCGACAACGATCTTCCTTTGCAGGATGCTCCCGCTCGCCAACGCCATGGAGAGCAGCGGCGCGGGACAGCTTATCGCGAACATCGTCGTCGGACTCATGGGGATGCGCCCTCGCCGATGCTCATCATCACGGCAATGTTCATCCTCTCGTGCGGGCTAACCCAGTCGATGTCCAACACGGCGGCAGCGGCACTCCTCGCGCCCTATCGCCATCTCCATCGCGCAGACCATCGGCACGGCACCGTACCCGATCGTCATGCGGCCATCGGCATCGCCGCCTCCTGCGCGTTCACCACACCGGTCGCAACCCCGCCAAACACCCTCGTCCTCGCCGCGACGTTCCGCTTCTGCGGACTACGTCAACATCGGCCTCCTCGTCCTCCTCTCCCCTCATCGTCTGCGTTCTCATCATCCCCCTCGTCTGGCCGTTCTGAGCGCGGCTTACACCATAACGACGAACACACGGACGGCATCCCGCCATCGGGGTGTTTCTGTCATTTCCTTCCTGATTCCCTTGCGGGCGTTTGCTCACCGCACACATCCCGCCTCTGAGTACATGAATCTCATCGGCAAAAATCGCGAGCAGTTCCCGCTCTGCGGAGATGAGGAGCATCCCAGCCTCCCGCTCGACGCGCAGACGGAGGAGGAGCTCCATGATCTGCGCCGCAGAGATGTCGAGCATGGTCGTCGGCTCATCGAGGAGCAAGATGCGCGGCTCTGTGAGGAGTGCCGCGCACTCGCCGCACGCTGGAGCTCCCCGCCCGAGCTCATGCGGATGTCGTGAGGACGCGTCCCGTCAGCTCTACCGCCGAAAGGGTCTCCACGATCTGCGCCCGCGCATCCGCTCCCTCTCGAAGCAAAAACAGGATGAACGGCAAAGACCTCCACAGACTCCCCCGATGCTGCGACGCGGATCAAATGCCTGCTCCGGGTTCTGCACAACGAGCTGCACCCCCTGCGAAAGGCAAGCCTCTCGGTACGCTGGAGCGCCCCTAATGTCGCGTCCGTTCCAGCACACCGTGCCACCGTCGGGGCGCAGGAGTCCGAGCAGGATGCGCACGAGCGTGCTCTTGCCCGCGCCGCTCCGCCCTCTAGTCCGACGGTACGCCCTGTGGCAACGCGCAGGGCTACAGTCCGTCAGCACGTTCATCCACGTGCCGCGCATGCGGTCACGCATACGCTTTGATACGCCCTCTGCCGCGAGGACAGCCTCCTCAGGCACGGACGCCGACTGCTGCCCCTCATGCGCGGCGACACACGAGCCATCCACAACGGGGATACGCCTCGCCGCAGCATCCTTCTGCCCATCCACCTCTCTATGCGGAAAATGCGGATCACCCACATCCCGGCCCTGCGCGACGATACGCCCCGCCTGCATGACGACGACGCGATCTGCGAGACGGCGTGCAAGCGGAATATCGTGCGTGATGAGGAGGAGGAGACCCCCGTGCCGCTGCGTCAGGCAGTGCAGGTTCTCTCGCGACCATCTGCCATACGTCAGGATCGAGGCCCCTCGTTCGGCTCATCGGCGAGAATCCACGCCGGCTCGCCCGCGTCCGCCATCGCACAGAGTACGCGCTGCAGCATGCCGCCTGAGAGCCGTGGGGATAGGCGTCGGGACACGCTGCGGATCGTCGAAACCGAACCGCGCGAGGAGCTCCGCGTATGCCGCCTCATCCCAGGGGCGGACGCCCTGCCCCGCGGCGCACATCCGCCATCTGCCGCCCGATCCGATGTACGGGCTGAGTGCCGCACGCGCAGCTGCGGGACGATGCCCCACTGTTTGCCCCAGCAGCGTGCACGCAGTTCTGCCGCCGTGCACGCGGTAACATCCACTATCGCCGAGCAGGACTTTCCCACGGACCGCTGTCCCCTGCGGCAGTGCCCCCGTAGAGCGCCTGCCCGAGTGTTGATTTTCCGCTGCCGCTCCTCCCCCGATGATCGCCGTGACCCCGCCTGCGGGAAAGCGACACGCTCACCGTATCGAGCGCGCCCTGCCGTTCGGGTAGCAGACCGTGAGGTCATGCACGGCAAATCCATTTTCTGCGCCGTCATCCCGCGCACCTCCCTGCCGCACATCGAGGCGGCGATGCAGCAGCTGCCCGACCATGTTGAGCGAGCTACGAGGAGGATGATCGCCGCCCCCGGCACAATGATGAGATGCGGTGCCTGCCGATAGTAAAAGCGTGGCGTCGCTGATCATCGTGCTCCAGTCGGGCGTCGGCGGCTGGACGCCGAGCCCGAGGAAGCTCAGCCCTGCGATGGCGAGCACACCGCGCCCGAGCCGCAGCGAGCCGAGCACGAGGAGCGTCCCGCCAGGTGCGGGCAGGAGATGACAAAGATGATGCGTCTGTCGCTGCAGCCGAGGATCGCGCAGCTGCTCGATGACGGCCTCGCTGCGCTGCATCACCTCCGCGCGCACAATGCGCGAGAACCCTCGCCCACGAGCCCGCGACGAGCGCGAGCAGAGACCCGTGACACCGGGGCCGACACAGCCCGCAACGGCCACCATGAAACCAATGCCCGAACTCTGAAAGATATTGCCCAGCGTCGTGAGCACAGCATCTGTCCGTCCGCCAAAATAGCCCGCGAGCAGCCCCACGAGCGTCCCGTGATCCCGAGCGCACATACCGTCGAGACGAGGAGAGCAGGAGCGCGCGCCCACCGTAGAGCACAGTGCGGCTGAGGAGGTCGCGCCCGAGTGCGTCCGTCCCGAGGAGATGTGCCGTCGAGGGAGGCTGCAGCCGGATTGCCATATTGGGCTCGAACGGATTCGTCGGTGCGAGCTGCGGGCAAAGATCCCCGACAGCACCAGCCCCGCCAGAACGATCAGGGCGACATAGCTCGTCGTCCGCCCCATCAGCCCTCCACCTCCCAGAACAATGCGGTGGATCCATGCGCGCCAGCACGAGATCAACGGCGAGCGTCACCAGAACATAGATGCCGCCCAAGAAAAGCACACTAGCCCTGCAGCAGCGGATAGTCACGATAGTGGATCGCATCGAGGGCAAGCGATGCCATCCCCGGAGGGCAAAGACCGTCTCCACGATGATCGCCCCACTGAGCACCGCCGCCGCGAAATTGCCGAGCATGGCCGTCACGGGCACGAGCGTGGGCAGCGCATAGGGTGAGGAGCACGCGCCCTCGGAGAGCTCGCGCAGGCGCGCCGTCTGTGCGCATAGAGAGGCGAGCGCCTCACGCAGCTGTGCATCGAGGAGCTGTCGTCATCGCGAGCGTCACGAGAGCGAGCGCGAACGACGGCAGAAGATAGCCCGCCGCAGCGTCTCACCCCTGGTTCGTCGGCGGGACGTGCAGCCAGACGCCAAAGATGAGGATGAGGGAAGATCGCCGTCAGGAAGGACGGCGTCGCGAGCATCACCTCGCGTCACGCCGTGCAGCAGCATCGCCGCCCATGCCGCGCATCCGTGCCATAAAAGTCCCAGTCCGATACCACCCACCGCCGCCCAGCAGAGCGACGCTGCGGCGAGCATCACGGTCACGGGCAGGCGCGCCAGCAGGACGGTGGAAAGACCGCATCCCCAGATGATAGGAGATTCCGCCGTCCCCGTGCAGAATGCGCCACAGCCAGAGCCCATACTGTACGTAGTCAGGGCTGATCGAGCCCGGATAGCTGTGCAGTGTGCGACCCCTCGGCCGACGGCATCCCCGTGCCAGCCGCCTCGAGCATGATCTCCGCCGGATCCCCTCGGCGAGAGCTGCGAGGACAAAGGCGAGGAGACTGATGCCGAGGAGGACGGGCACCGCGCCGAGAAGACGCCGTACGATATAGTGCCGAACAGCATTCATTTCCACGCCACCTCCGCTAATGATAGCTGTGCGCAGCGCACGGTACCCCGTCAGGCGCGCCGCATTGCAGACCACAATGTTTTCATCAAAGTAGAGCGGGACAAGGGCTGCTCCGCTACGCTGATCGCCTGATGCGATCGAACATCGCCCGCCGTTTCCCTCGTCCGGCCCGTGTAGCTTGATTAGAGATCGTCGATCTCCGGGTTGTCATAGCTGAGGAGAGCCCTGATTGCGCGTCCCCTGGCGAGAAAAATCCATCGAACACATAGAGGGGATCACCGCTCGGCAGTCCCTGCTGAGAGCGCGCATATGTCAGTCCCCGCGCCGCATCACCGCCGTCATCATCGGCGACTCGAGCGCCGCGATCCGCACATCGAGCCCGAGATCCGCGAGCCAGTGGCGATCAGCTCCGCCTCGCCCTTTGGCGCGATCGGATCCGCGCGTTCACGCAGACGAGCGATCTCCCGCCGCTCATCGCCGAGCACCTCGTGCGCAAGCGCTTTTGCCTCCGCGACATCCTGCTCCACGGGAAACTCTTTATAAAAAGGGACTCGTATGCTCAGGAGATTCACCGTCAGCGTCGCGTGCCGAGGTAGAGCGCCGCGACGAGCAGGCGGCGGTCAAGCAGGAAACTCACCGCACGCCGCATCCGCACATCGTCAAAACGGAGGGCGCGTCCGTTCATTGCGAGATAGCGCACATGATGGAGCGTTCGTCGAGACAGCGAACCGCTCATCCTCGCCAGCTCATCAGCGTTAGCACGGGCGGCATCGCATTGAGATCGAGAGTACGCCCATGATCTCCTCCGCCTTCAGCGCGGCGAATCGGACATCGGGCTCGGATGCTGCGCACCATGATGCGGTGCGCACGCGTCGCCCCTGTAGTCGTCTCGCTGCGCTCAGGAGGACGTACTGATCCTCATCGTTTTCGATGATACGGAACGGCCTCTGTCCCAATCGCCACGCCCGAAAAATCCCCATCGTCCGCAAGACAGGACGTCGCGATAGATCGGCCGCCGAAATTCATCAGCGTTATAGAGCTGATTGATGTTCGGCTGCGAGAACGTCAGCGCGCACCGTCAAATTATCGACGGCCCTGCGCGCACGAGATTCGGATAGTAGTTCTTTCGGCTGCGTGAGTAAAACGCCGTACTGCGCGGCTCCTTCGCCATCCAGTCGAGATTCGAACAACCACCCGCGCCGTCAATGGCGTTCCATCATGAAAACGCACCCCGGACGCAGGTGAAACACCCAGATGCGCCCTCATCGAGCATCTCCACGATGCTGGGAGACACGGCGCGGGAGCACCCTGTCTCCTCGTCCGCCGTGATGAGCGGCTCCCAGACCCCCCAGAATCTTGCTGCAGTAGTAGCGTCATTTTCGCCTCGCGAGCTGGACGATAGGCGGCGAGCACGATGTATCATCGTCGCCGCAGCGGCAGAGGACGATCTCTGCTCGCCCCTGTCCGCAGCCTGCCGCGACGGCGAGGAGCATGAGCAGAAACAGAACACGCAAAACGCGCATAAAACAGCCTCCTCGTTTCGCGTGGAGAAAAGAGCAGAAACTTCTTCGTCCTTCTTGCTTTCTCTTCTTTTTAGAGATCCATCGACGGTGAGTGCGAGGCTGCGCGGCGTCGAGAGATAGAGACTCTTCGCAGAGCGCGACGCCATCCAGTACCTCTTGTTCAGCGCATTGTAGAGCGTCAGCTCAAAACGTCGTCGGCACAGAGCCCATTTTCGTCTTATAGGTCATACCGAGGTCGAGCACGGCGTTCGACGGTACTTTGAATTTCATCATACGTCCATGCACCGCCCGTATAAGTACTGCGTCCGAAATGCACTGAATTTTCTCATCCGCCGCATAGCGCGCCATGAGCAGTGCTGTTCCACTGCGGCTGTCCGTCGGGAGTTCTGCCCGTTATTCGTTCCATTGGTCGTTTTCTCATAGGTCGCCCGAGATAGGTCAGCGCTCCCGCAATCGTCCACTTTCGGAGCGACTTGCCTGTAACGCCGAGCCTGCGCCGCGATGGCGCTCCTCGCCGTTCTGCACCTTTGTACCACAAGCCGGCACGCCGCTCATCGATGTTGTTTGCCTGCGCATATCAGTGCGAGAGTGTGTAGAGCACGCCCTTGTTTGCGTACTTCACGCCGATCTCGTTCTGTTTCGTCTTGGCGGCGGGGAGGACATCCGCGGTTGGCATCCGTCCTGGAGGAGGAGTTTGTCACGACCGTCATATCGAAACACTTCTGCATGGCTGCCATAGACGCGATATCCTTCGTCGATGATAGGTCAACGCGATGTCGGCGTTGTCGCGCTCGAGTCCGTGCTGCGCGTCCAGCCCTGTCGTCAGATTATACGCTTTATTCTTGCCGAATCGATGAGTACGCCAAGCAGAACATCCCATTTTTGACCGTAATCGCATCGACGAGAGATCCCCTGAATCGTAGTCTCATTGTTCATTGCCGCTGATACGCGGGGATGGTCGGTGCCGTAGTCTGGTTTATGATGCCTGTATAGATATTTCCGTCCCTGAGATTATATGCGGCGCTGCCATTCCTGCCGCCTCACGTGCACGCCACGCACGATCGACGGCAAGGGTCAGATCGCGTTCTCGCCCCTGAGTACGCACCTTCCGTTTACTCCCATCTGGATATAGCTCGCACGCTGCGGGTCGTCGTTGTCTCGCTCCTTGAGATCAAAAATCGCCCGCATCATTGTTACGATGACAGAGTGCACCGTATTGATACATGACATTGCGATTCAGCTTTGTTGCGGAGCAGTCCGGCGTTAAGAAAGCCCTTCCAGTCCTTTAGAGCTTCTGCTCGCGATTGAGGATCATCATCCAGCCGCAGGACTCTTTGTCCAAGCCGTCAAACGCATAGTTGCGCGATGCTTTGGCGCACGCGGCAGACGCGTAACACCGGCACCAATCTGGAACCAGCGCGCCCGCCGACCACACGGTTCTGACGATAGCCCGCAAAGAAATTCGTCTTGCTCTTGGCGTCAGCACGATCGAGATTGATGGTCGATGCTGACGCCTGACCTTTCGTGCCCGTCGACGGCGGTCTCACCGTCCACCTTCCTCCGCGCAGACGCGCGCCCAGTCACGATTCCGCCAAAATCTGCGAGAAAGATCAAAATATGCCCCGCCCATGCTCTGCCCGCCATGGCGGGTCAGCGTCAGGCGCGTGATAGTCTTGTTCTCGCGCGCCGTTTGTCATACGTTCACGATGCCGCCTCGCGGCCGAGGACTCATACTGCGTCTCCTGTTCCCGAAAGGCCGCTGTTTGGACGAGACGACATCCGCCTTCTCAACGACATGCAGGCGTTGAACTGCGTGAACATCCCCGGCACACCATTGACATACATGCTCGTCCTGTTCGCACGGAATCCACGGTGCTGGAAGTCATTGTGCAGAACACTGCCCGTCGCGCGGATCGACGGCGAGATGCTGAGTACGCTGTCGAGCGCTGTGTCGGATCGCTGAATGCCCCGATCGTCTGGCTCGTGATTATTCGTCGTCGTGAACGGCACGTCCATCGTGTCCTTCGACCCGAGGAAGCCGACCGAGCCGCGCCGCGTGACGACGTCCCTTCCCATCCCGACGCGCCGCCGTTACGACGGTCTCGCCGAGGTTCGCCTGATCCATCTCCGCGTCTGCCGCTGTTCTGCGCGCGCCGGCGCCCGTCCATGCTGCGCCCAGTGCCGCCAGTGCGACCGCGCGCCAAATTCCGTTTTTGTCATTGCTGTTCCTCCATACCATCACATACATCCGCTGTACGCCCACATTAAAAACCGTCCCGGAGGGGCGGCTGCATTCACACGAAAGCCTGCCGTCCTGTCCATCGCAGGATGCAGTGGCGCGCACCATAGCGCACCGGCGTACGAGATTCAGTGGTAGTCTTCCGGCTCTGCTTCATCGTTGCCCCTGCCTTCCCGGTTTCCCCAGTGACATCATAGGCATTCTCAGCATTACGGCGGCGGGACCGCATCGGCATTGCACCGATTTCCCTGTTACGCCCCGAGGGCACCGAACCCTGCTTTATTTATATTTGCTATCGTAGTATACCGTAGGTATATCGTAGTGTCAATTCCTTTTCACAGATTTCATCTCGCGTACGCCGCGATCCCGTCCAGCCTCGTCGGGTGCATGGTTTATCGTTCGATCTGCTGCGGATCTCATTCGCACAAGCACAGGCTTTTTCACGCTTTTTCGCACATATGATATAATGAGAATCAAATTATATGATGAATCGCTGAACAGGAGGGTACTGCATGGCTGACCGCATTATTGCGCAGGCGGATCTTTCCCGGGATACGGAACTGTCTGCGGAGCTCGGTGAGTACATCGACACAACCAATTCCAACGTCATCACCGTCGGCAAGAACGTCGACGCGCTGCAGCAGGATCTCGATGCACTGACGGCGGACTTCCACGCCTTCGTGCAGGCGCACCGTCTCCGCGCGCGCCCAGCTCGCGGAGACCCGTCTCGTCAAGCTGCGGCAGGAGCTCGAGCAAAAGTACGGGCACTACGCCGAGATCCGCCGCACGACGAAGGGGATCCTGCAGGCGAACGATCTCGCCATCGCTGCGGCAGGAGACGGTGGCGCGCGGCAGGCGAGGGAGCTGATGCTGCGTGCGCCCGAGTACTGGCTCGCACCCGCGCTCGTCGCCCTCCGCCTGGATCAGCGACCACGAGGAGATCGCCGTGCGCTGCGCTCCGCGAGGCACTGCGCCGCGACGAGGAGAAACGGCGCTCTTCTGCTCCTCGTCTCGCCGCCGTGCGACGCGGTGCCCTGCCCTGCGCTGGGCGCAGCACTACCTCATGCGTCAGGACGAGACGGCACTCGACCGCAAGGCGATCCCTCATCGTCGATGCGTACGCGAGCGGGCTCCCTAGGCGTGGACACGGAGGGGCTGATTGCGCAGCAGCTCGACGCATGGCTCGCCCGCCTCTGCGAGCAGCCGGGGTTTGTCGAGGCGCAGGAGAGCCGCTGGAAGGAGGCGCTCCCGTCATGCAGCCCGAGACGCCCGCCGCGTTCCACTATCCCTATCTCGAGGAGCACAGCCCGACCGTCGCCGATCTGAACATCCACGCTCGCCGGCGCGGAGCTGCACGGCAAATTTTACGCGCACGTCCAGCAGATCGTCGCGCAGAACTCCGCCCATGCGCTATCGCTGGTGCAGGGAGCTCGACCGCGTCCTCACTGAGTCTCGTGACGGACTTCGACGCGGCGGAGCAGCCCTCTGCGCGAGGCGGTGACGTTCGAGCAGCTCGTCGCGGATGAGGGCGGCGACGAGACGCGCGAGTGTGGAAAATGCAGCTCGACAGGCAGGCGTTCGAGGAGCGCGCGACTTTGATGCAGCTCTGACCGACGCCGCCGCATGAACCCGAAGGAGGCGCAGGCGAGCATCGCAACGCAGAAGATGGCACTCGCCATATCCAAGGACTGGATGCTCTCCGCCTATCGCGACCACTATCGCGGAGAACCGCGCCGCCGTGCCGCACAGCATTGCGCTGCGCATCGGAGAGTTCGAGGGGAGACGGAAAACGGTCTGAGAACGAGGAGGAGCTCTTGCGGCAGTTCGCCGCGTGGAACGACGCCATGCGCGACCGCGAGCTGGCAAAGCTGCGTCTGACCGGGAAACAGGAGCTCTGCAAGTGGGCGGGCATCGTCCCCATCGTCCTCGGGTTCTATCTCGGCGGTGCGGTCCGGGCTCGCTCATCGGCGCGGTCATCGGCGTGTTCATCTACTGAGCTACCGCAGCGCAAAGCGCCCTCGAAACGCAGCGCGAGGAGCTGCAGCACGTTGCCGAGCAGGGCAAAACGGGGCGGAGATCGTGCGCGGCCTCCTCGCCGAGGTCTGCGATCACCGCGAGGCATACCGCGCTCGACGCCGACAGTCAAAAGACGCTGGATTACCTCATATCACTGGACGTTTCCGCCTTTCCGCACCGTCCCGGCGAGGGCGGGCGCAGGATCTGATATAGGAGGCAACAATGAACGAGCAACATCCGTTTGCCACGATCCCCAACAAACGATGTCGGATACTGCGCACGGCGTGACACCTGCCGCACAGGACGCACGTAGCCTGCAGGAAAGACGCGCCTGCGGCGAGTCCGAGGTGCTCGCGGCGGCTGCCTGCATGGAACCTCGAGCCGCCGACCGCGCCTGCGCGCAGGAGACGCGCATGATCGCCCCGCCGAACACCTACGCCCAGTGGGCGGCGCTCCTAACTACCTTCGCTGCGGGGACGGCGGACGAGGAGGGTGCACGCCATGCGCGCGGGGACACTCGTGGCAGTCGGGCGTCGCCGAGCGGTTCACCCAGCGGCTGCTCGATGCCCCTGAACACACGCATCCAGAAGGACGGCGATCCCCGCGCGCTCGCGCGCGCGTCCGCCGAGCAGGACACTATCGCGGCACTCCTCGCCCACGCGGCGCAGATTTCGCACGCTGCATGCGGCAGCCGACCTCCTGCCCCTCCCCGCCGCGACGCGCAAGGAGACCATCGCTGCCGTACAGACGGCGGCCGACCGCACACAGGAGTCCCTTGAGGCCTCCGCAAAGACAGACCGCACGGGCGCATGAGCGCGCTCGTGCGCAGCCACAAGGGTAAACGTACTGGAAACGGAGGCGTTCTCATGACCGCACGACAGACGTGCAAGGAGTTGCCTCGCGCGCTACGGCATCGCACGGATCCCTTTATCACGCTCCACACCGTCGAGCGCGCCCGCGCGCTGACACTGCTCAAAGAGGTCGCAGAGGAGCTCTCCTGCCCTTTTGCATCCATACCCTGTCCACGGGCGTCTCACGACCCGCCACGGACAAGGTACTCGAGCGACGACAAGTCCGTCTCACGGCGCGCTCGACTTCATCGGCGAGCAGATGAAGCACCGCGCGAACACGACCTCGTCCCTGACCGAGACGCCCGACCTCTCGACCGACACGAACGACGCGCGCCAGCTCCTCGACCTCGTGACCTCGCGAACGAGACGGCGGGCAGGATCATCGTGCTCACCACCGCCCCCCATCTGAACCGCTCCAGCGCCTCGGGCTGCGGCTCGAGCTCCCGCTGCCCGACGAGGACGAGATGAGCGAGACGTGCGGCTACATCGACGACTATCGCGGCGAGATCACGATCGAGTGGACGGACGCCGACATCCGCGAGGCGGCATCCATCCTGCAGCGTCACCGCCATCGAGGCGGAGAACGTCATGGCGGCGCTCATCGCGATCCATCCGCCGGAGGACATGGACGAGGTGCGCACGGCGAAGGATCGCCTCTTTTCCGACATCTCGGGACTGGAGAAGATCATCGTCGACGAGAGCGTCCGCGACGTGGGCGGCCTCACGGGACTGCGGAACTGGCTCGACGAGAAACGCCTCCTCTTTACCGCGGAGAAACGCAGCTCTACTGCGGGAAAGAAGGGACTCAAGTCCCCGCGCGGCATCCTGCTCGTCGGCGTGCCCGGCTGCGCAAGTCCCTCTCGGCCGAGGCGATCTCCGCCAGCTGGAAACCCGCTCACCGCCTCGACTTTGCGACCGTGCAGGGGCAGCTACGTCGGCAGACCGAGCAGCAGCTCCAGAGCGCGCTCCAGACGGCGGAGAACGTCGCGCCGTGCATCCTCTGGATCGACGAGATCGAAAAAGGGACCTCGGGCGCGGGCAGCTCGAACGACGGCGGCGTCTCCACGCGCATGGTCGGGCAGTTCCTCTTCTGGCTGCAGGAGTGCCGCAAGCGGTCTTTGTCGTCGCGACGGCGAACGACGTCTCCATGCTCCCTCGGGCTCCTGCGGCGCGGGCGGTTCGACGAGCCTCTTCTTTATCGACCTGCCGACCGCCGACGAGCGCCGCGACATCCTGCACCCCTACATGCGAAAGTATCTGCTCGACTTCGCGGGCGCATTCGCCGACACCGTCGCAATGACCGACGGCTTTACGGGCGCGGATCTCGAGTCCACCGTCCGCGACCTCGCCTACCGCGCCATCGCGAACCCTGCAGTTCAGCCTGAGCGCAGAGAACCTGCGCAGCGCCTTTGAAAACGTCGTCCCGCCTCCGCGACCGCGCCGGAAAAATCGCCGCCATCCGCGACTGGGGACGCGAGCGTGCCGTCCCCGCAAGCGGACGCCCCATCGGCAGCGAGACCGAGCTCAAAAATCCGCCGAGATCGCACGCGCAAGGTACCGGTGTAGCCCCCGACAGAAAGGAACGAACATGCCGCGACCACTACTCCACCGAAATCAGACGGAACAGACGCAGGAAAGCCGCCTGAGCCTGACCGCCGCTCCTCGCGAGACGCAGAGAGACGCAGGAAAATGCCGTGTAGCTCGCGCGCCGTCTCAAAGAGCCGCGCCCAAGGCCTACATCGACGCCATCCACAAGCTCGATGCGGGCGGCGCGACCATGAGCGCAGCGGAGCGCGACGCCATCGTCGATGCCATCCGCGCGGGAGTTCCCCTGACATCGTCAGCATTGCATCCATCCCCATCGGCATCGTCGCATGCAGTGTTTCTCGGCGCGCCCTACGAGGTGCACACCATCAACATCACCGGGGCATCATCGCGCACCATAAGCGCGGCGAGCCTCCCCGAGGGCATGGAGGGCGCACGCTCGCTCGCCGCACACGGCGGCTACGAGTTCGTCGAGGTCACAGCGACGGCACATATCGCGCCATCAGCAGCGACTGGCGCCGTCTCCGTCGTCCATCCGCACTGAAGGGAGGGCGGGTGCTGTCCCTCCATCGGCGCGTATGCACGGTGAAAGGGGCGCATAGCAGCCCCCTCTCTCTCTGATAGCAATATTCAGAAACGTCAAAGTGGGTGACCAAACGGAAATATTGTGGTATACTGTGGGCATGGAAAATTGTCAACAGTATCCTTTCTTTGTCGATTTTTAGGGAGAATTGCCCAGAAACGCGAAGAAGTCGTCCATCATCTCGAAACCTTCGACCCGAGATCACAACCTCCTGCAGGAAGAACGCCAGCGTCAGCGCTACACTCTCGCTGATGCCGAACATGAACGCCATGTCGCCGTTCGCGAAGTATCTTGAGGGCAGTCCTCACGAACAGCTTCTTTGACCGCAGCGATGAGACCCTCGACCGGCGGCCTCCACTCGAGGCCATCGTGCGCGACCGTGCAAAGCAGCTCTTTCACAGCGACCACGCCATCGTCCGCCTCCGGCAACATCGTCGCCGCCTCGCGCGTCGTCTTTCAGGCGCTCCTCGCAGAGGGCGACATGGTGCTCTCAACCCTGCGCAAAAAGGATCACGTCGCGGGACTCTCCTACCGCTTTGAAAACTACGGCATCGAGCCCGGCACGCAGGAGATCGACTGGGGTGCGGTGCGCGCAGGCGGAGCGCGTCCGGCCGCGGCTCATCATCTTTTCCCCGGTCAGCTTCCCGCGCACGATCGACTACCAGATCCTCTACGAGATCGCACAGACTGTGGACGCCTACCCTGGGTCGACATCAGCCAGAGCGTCGGCCTCGTCGCGTCCAAACTCATCCCCTCGCCCGTGGCGCCTCGCCGATGTCGTCACGTTCTCCACGCGCGACTCCCTGCGCGGGCCTCGACGGCGCCGTCGTCCTCACGAAGGCGGAACTCGCCTCGCGCATGGATGCCGCCGTCATCAACACGGGGCATGAGGCGCTGCACATGAACCACCCTCGCCGCACTCGGCGTCGTCCTGCGCGAGGCGGCCAGCGAGCGCTACCGCAACTACGCCGCACAGGTCGTGCAGAATGCACAGGTGCTCGCGCGCACCTCGCCGACCACGGCGCATCCGTCCCCCTGCGGCGGCATCGGACACACCTCGTCCTCGCCTCCACGGCGGCAGGCGCTGACATATCGGTACGGCAGTCAAGGTCATCGGACAAATGGGCATCCGCGTCAAACTCGACACCATGCCCACGATGGACCCGGGACTCTTCCTCCACGCCCTGCGCCTCTCGACCTCGAACCCGACGACCAGAGGAATGCGCGAGGAGGACATCGCCTACATCGGCTCCCTGCTCGCAAAGCCGCTCTCGACCGTCCTCACCCCCGAGCAGATCGAGGCAACGCGCAAGGAAATCGTCGCCCTCGTCAAAGACGCCCCCCTCTTCGCCGATGAGTGGATGGGCGACTCTGAGAACTGACCCGCGACACACACAGACAAAAGAGCGCCTCTCCGCCAATGCGCGGAGGGGCGCGTTTTCGTATGTGCTATGCCTCTTTTTCGAGAATCTCCTGCATCTCCCCAAGGGTCTTCATCGGATCGGCATAGAGCGCATACCCCATCATGCGGGATGAGGGCCGCGAATTTGATGGCGAACGGATACTGCTGATGTGCAACAAGATTTGCCATTTGCTCAACTGCTGCTCTTAGCCTTGTCTTGTCCGGATCATGGTTCGCGATGAGAAAGATCAGCTCGATGTTCTCTTCGGATATCGTGATATGATGCTTTTTCCCCGCCATATCCGGAAATCAGTCCAAGCTCGCATTTCTGCCAGAACACCTTCGCCATATCCGTACAGAACTGATGCATCGCCGCGCCGCCGACAAATGACTGAACATCATTCAGATGAGCGACCAGCCCCGCCGAACCATCCAGCGCGTCATCGCCATACTTCATCTCGATCACAGCGAGCGTCGGTGCTCCCTCGTCCTTTCGGGCAGACGCGGTCGACGGCCATTTCACAGCGACCATATCAAACCGCGCATTCGTCCCCTCTGCATCGCAATAGACATACTCCACATCAGCGATATAGTAATCCGTCGCGTGCGAGATCGCGCCATGCCGATTATTCTCCCGTACAACGACCTGTTGGAACTCCCTGCTCATACTTCCGATTCTTCGCGAACCAGACATCCATCGCATGCTTATACAGCGGGATATGGTCGACTGCCACGCATATCGAAGGATTTGCCGCCATCCCCCGCATCATACTTCGTATCGAACGTGAGCGTATAGCCAAATCGCGCTGCGGTCAATGCGGAAGAGACTGCCGCCGCGATAGTAAATATTCGCCGCGTACTCCCTCGAAATTCCAAATCAAGGGTATCATCATTCTGCACGGCCATCGAGCAGTTCGTGAAGCGGGCCACCCTTTTGAAAAATCATTGAACATCTCTTCGCCCAATGCTCTTGAACCATGCCCCTCACCTTTCTCTCATCAAAAGAATATTGCTTCTACAGTATAAAAGGAAGTACTGATAAACTCAGCACTCGTCATCTTAGTACATCTTTCTCCCCTGTCTGTCCCCCTAGAATCCTCCACATAGCCTCTAGTTATGCGTCCGGTTTGCTTTCCTCAATCGGACCGCTAATCAGCATATCTCATTCTATCAGCGAATCCTTAAATGTTTCTTTTTCTTGCAGTGAATATTCACTCCCTAGAATATTACAATATATTAGATGCTCATGAAGCGTCTCAAAAGATTATTAGTATGTATTACAGGAGGAGTCTTTATGAACATTGTAAAAAAAATACTCAAAGGAGTTATCGCCATCTTTCTCGTCCTTGTGGTCATCGGTATCGTAGTAGGAAAGGATGACACAAAAAAGGACAACACTCAGACTGCCACACAAACAAGCTCATCAACTGAGACGAAAACCGAGGACAAGGCAGCCTCGACGAAAGCTCCTGAATGGAACACGTCCGAGATGGATGCCCCAAAAAGAACGGGAATATAAAAATCGCAGCAAAATTAGTCAAAGACGATTCAAATCTAGCGGCAAAGGCAGAGACTGCCTCCGCAGCCGAGGTAATCAAACGAGCCTTTGGGATTACTACGGAAAAGTTCTAAAATTTGAAGGAACTGCCGCTGTCTTACAAGACTATCCTGCAGGATCGGATGTCGGAAAAATACTTGGCGGCGAAAGCTGTGAGGTGGTCATGACTATCGGCAACGAAGAAACCATCGTAGATGGTCTGTTACGACAACAAAAAGGCCTGAGCAACGGGCAACGGGTCGTAATTTATGGGTATCCTGTTGGTATCTCGGAGGTTCCGAATAAAAGTCGGTGGTAAACTCACGCACCTTGTCATCGTCGGTGTAAAATAATTCTATCACATAACAATCGAAAAAAGACGCCCACAAAGGCGTCTTTTTTTGTGGAACATTTCTTTCTCCGATGTGCCGCTGCCGATACCACACGGATCTCCCCTGCCATCGGCGTAGGTTGGCATGGGATTGATGCTCTCAAAGAATCCCACTAGGCCGCATCCCGATAATCCATAATAAAGATTTTTACTCGCAATCTTTTTCGACCTGCTCCAAAAATCTGGTCGATTTTCTCCAGAACAGAAGCAGTGTACACGATTTTCTCCGCACTGTTCACAGATATAGCAGGGGACATGCTCGATGATCACATAGCAATGGGCGAGTGCTGCAAAATACGTTCCCCGCCCCTCTTTCATCGTCCCATCCTTACAGACCAAGCAATTCATGTCAGTTTCGCTCCTTTCTGACCGTAAAATCGCTGTTCCATTTATCTACATCAGGAAAATATACGGTACGATATGGCTCATCGTCCCTCATCGCTCGCTGACTACATGCGAATCACTCGTCCCTGTACAGTCATTCCACAGATCAGGCAACCGGATACGGATAGTCATCCGGATACTGCTCGATAATCTGCCCTCCATGGACAGCATGCCGGACATCTCGCGCGCGAATCCCACGTTGTCGAAAGCGTTCTACCGTGTGTGCTGTGATGAAAACCCGATCCATCGCGTAATAGCCACGCAAGCACTCTATGTCGATCATACACCGCTGCCCCCGAGAATCTCCGCGCGGATATAGCCCTCGCGCACGCCGCCGTCGCTGCACGTGATGTCCTCGGCGGCGAAGGTCTCCGTGAGGATGCGGGCGATGATCATGCCGGGGACGATGTTGTGGAGACGGTCGGGCGCGGCGCGCAGGAGAGAGCGGTGTCGCGTCCTCGAGCGGACGACCGCTGCCGAGCATGGCGATCATCGGCGCGAGCGCTGCCGCAGCGATACATCGCTGTGGCTCGGCCAGATAGAGGAGCGCATGGAGGCGGCTCGTGCTGCTGAGCACGCCGCCGAGCCCGACGAGATGCTGCGCGCGCAGGGCGCATACCGCAGGCGTCCCCGCGAGGATCTCCGCACGTCCGCCTCGATCGCCGCACACTCTGCGGGCGTCGGAAAGAGCCCCGTCACATGGGCGCGCTGCAGCGCGAGTGAACCGAGCGGCGAGACTCCACCGCTCCTGCATCGTGCCCCCACAAAGGAGACAATCTCCGTGCTGCCGCCGCCGATGTCCGCCATGATGCCATCCGCATAGGGGATGCTCGCCGCCGCCCCGCAAAGGCGTACGCCGCTCCCTCGCGCCCGAGATCACGCGGATGCGGACGCCTGTGCGCCGCTCGATCTCCGCGAGCACGCCAGCGCGGTTCGTCGCTGTACGCAGCGCCGCCGTCGCAAAGGCATGGACGCGGCTGATGCCGAGGGCGTCGATGAGATCCACGAATCCGCCGAGTATCCTCACCGTCAGATCAACGCCCTCGCGCGTGAGCCGCCCATCGGCGAGGCAGCCCGCAAGTCCCGCCGTGTGCTTGCGCTTCATGAGCATCGTAAACGCATCGCCCTCGATCTGATAGACCGCCATGCGGATGGTGTTCGAGCCGATGTCGATGATCGCGTGGAGCATCGTGCTACCTCTTGAGCCCGCTGCCCGGAATCGGCACAATCACACGATAGTTGTCGGGCATCCCCTCGGTAAAGAACGCCCGCGCCCCCGCGAGCGCCGCCGCCGCCGTCAGCTCTGCATAGATGCCGCGCTCCCCGAGCGCCTTTTGCCGCCGTCAGGATCGCGCCGTCCTCCACGGCGATCGCGTCGTCCCTGACTGCTGCGCAGCGCCCAGAGATCGCCTCCATGCGCGGCGGTGCTCCACGCGGATGGTCTCGGCGATCGTATGCCGACACGGCGTGCGGGAACCCATGAAACGCATCGACGACAGGCGCGCACTTCGTACTCTGCACACCGACAAAATGCGGCAGGCGGGCCGATCTCCCTCGAACCCCTGATAGAGCTCGAGCAGCATCGTCCCGTTTCCGATGGGGACGAAGATATAGTCGGGCACCACCCCGCCGAGCTGGTCATAGATCTCTACGCCATACCTTGACCCCGTCGATAAAGAGCGGGTTATAGATATGGGAGGCGAGTAGGCATCGCCGAGCCTCCTGTGCCATCGCCATAGTATGTGCACGGCCATTCGGCACACGGACAATGTCCGCCCCATACGCTGCAATCTGCTTTGACGCGCTCCGCCGACACATCGTCGGGGACGTAGACGCGGCACGCGATCCCCGCCGCCGCTGCGTACGCCGCCACCGCCGCGCCCGCGTTGCCCGCCGTGCCAGTGCCACCTTGTCGATACCGATATGCGCCAGCTCCCCGATGAGGCGCTTTGCCCCGCGATCCTTGAACGAGCCGGTCGGCTGACGATCCTCCATCTTGAAAACAGAACCGCCGCCCGTCCATCATGCGCGGCAGGAGGCGTCGGCATCTCGCCGAGCGTCACCCCATCATGGACATCCTTGCATCCATCGCACTCTGGTACAGACGGAACAGGCCGCCGCACTCACATTGAAAAGAATGCGTCGCAACGGGATACCCTTTTGCATTGTTCACAGAAAAAGTGCATCGTAATCCTCCTATTCCTTCCCATCCGCAGGCGCTGCAGGCACGCCCGCCGCATACATCGGCGGATCGACATCCTCGATCAGCGCATGCGTCCCAAACATCGTCAGTCAGCGTCTCACGCGTAAAACCCGTACGTGGGCGCCGAGAAATCCTGCCGCGGATCATAGCGGTTGTTCGGCGCACCGAGGAGGCCGCAGACCGTATCGTACATCATATCGTTCGTAAGTACGCATCCCGCCGCCCCGTAAGCGTCGCCGTGCGGCGCGGCATTGCGGCGCGGTATTCGGCGAGAGATAGATGAACATGGGAATGCGCACCATATCGAACTTGAACACATCGGGATTGTGCGAGATCTGCAGATTCTCTCCATGATCGGAGAAATAGACCATCGCGCGCAGGTTCAGATTCTTCTCCGCATAGGCAAAGATCTCCGCGAGATATGATCCGTATAGAGAATGCTGTTCGCGTAGGACGGCGCACTCGTCGCCGTCGAGTCCCCCGCCGCCGAGTCGAACTTCGCCCACGTATCGGGTAGCGGTTGTTGTAGTAGATATGACTGCCCATCAGATGCAGGACGACGAAGTTAGCTGCCTTTGGATCAATACGCGTCAGGTACGGGAGCAAGCTCTCGTCATACTTGGTCGTGAAATTGTAGGAGTCATCTGTCCACTCCGCCACGTCTGCCGTCTTGGCAACCATCGTGATCGCACTGTCGAACTGCCCGTAGCGCCCCTGATTGCTGAACCAATATGTCTTGTAGCCGATCTTCTTCGCCACATCGAGGATCGACGCCGACTCATAGAACTCCTTGTCGTTGTACTGGCTCTTCCTCCGTCAGCGCGCTCCAGCACGGGGACGGTCTGCGTCCACGAGGAGTAGACATTCTGATAGATCAGGAATCCATCCCGGCTCGCCATGCTCTCCAGCCACGGCGTATCCTCGTACGGGAAGCCCGGCGTATAGGCGTGACATAGTCGCGCGACGCCGACTCACCGATGATGAAGATCACCGTCCCTGGCGCACGCGCGGCAAGCGTATTCTCCAGATCAATGATGAGCGACTCATAGCGCTCGTCCCTGATTTAGTCCATACGACTGCGTTTCTTCGACATACGATGTCACGTCCTTGTATACCCCTGCGATCGAGCACTCGGGCACGAGGGCAAAGAGAACGCCAGCCGCGACCACCATGACCGCGACGAGCGCGCCCATGCGCGAGCCCTCCGCGCTCGGATAGATGCGGCGCGCGAGCACGAGGTAGCTGCGGTAGAGGAGATAGATAAAGAGGAGCAGCAGCACGCGATGCCAAGCGCGGGCAGCGTCCCCACCGTCGACTCGATGTAGTCCCCCGCCTCGTGCCAGTTCGTCAGATAGAGCGCCATCAGTGAGGCGGGACTGAGCGCGTGCCAGACCGTCATATAGTACGCGATCTGCGTCAGTGGGATGAGTGACATGAGAAAGCCGAGCACAGCGAGCAGTGCCGCCGTCACGCGTCGATGGCCGAGCCGCAGGAACGCCCCACCGAGTGCAGCGAGCGCGATCATCTGCGCCGTCCCGATAAGAAAGTCAAAGTAGATCAGTGACTTGTACCAGTCCTGATGGTACGTCCACGCATAGAGCAGCGGGAACGTCAGACACCAGAGCAGCCCCGGCACCATCGCCCCGAGCATCCCGCGCGAAAAGAGTGAGACGCCCGTCCCATACTGCAACAGCATAAGGACAACAAGGACAGGAATGAGCCCGGGGAGAAAATACTCCGCGCCCATGTCCTGCCCCATATTGATATAGGCGGCGACCATGACCAGAAAATAGATGCCCGCCGCCGCCGCATAGCGGATCCACTCATTGGTCCGCTCCACACTTAGCTTCATGAACGAATACTCTACTCCATAATAAAGATCTCAAGATCCTGACGACCAGAAGGACAGTGCCTCCGCGTGTGTATCAAAAGGCAACGTCGATACGATAGCCGTTGATTGCATAGCCGATGTCCTCTGCCACGGCCTCGCCGTAGCCGGGGATAAAAACGTGTGTCCCGAGCGGGATCACGGACGGGTCAACGGCGATCACACCGCGGCGCACGAGCGTCCCCGTCGCCGTATGGCTGCCGTTGCCGGGATCGTACGCACCGTACGCCGTTGCCGACACATAGACTGAGCGTCCGCCGCCGCGGCTCACCTGCGGGGGCGCTCTCGACGATGCCGAGGGCCACGGGGTCATAGTCCGCTCCGCCCGACAGCGCATGGTAGGTCGCCTCGCCGCAGATCCCATCCACGGTGAGCTGATGTGCTGCCTGGCAGCGCTCGATCGCCTCGCGCGTCATGGGGCCCGCGATCCCGTCCGCTGCCCCTGCAAGATAGCCCCCCTGAATCAAGAGCTCCTGCACGTGCTTTACCGCACCGCCGCGCATCCCCTCCTTGACGAGGATATGTGCTGCCTCGGCGGGCATCTGCACCACCAGCGGTGCACAGACCGCCAGTGCCGTTCCTGCCGCGAGACTGCGGCGCAGGGTTCGCCGCATCACGCGCCGACGTCCAAGAATATGTTTCACGGCAAAAAGAAATTTTCGTATCTGTGTCATCCTCGTGCTCCCTTCGTTTTCTCAGGGTACTGTATTGCACTATATCCATTCCCTATCGCCATACAGCGCATCCATTTCCTTTTATAATTTTATTTTACTATAAAGAAGGAAATCCGTCAAACCTGCGCCAACTCGATCGCAGGAGCACGTGCGATTAGGCCATCCTCCGCCGCGTACCGATAGAAGCAGCGCAGGCCCTCCAGCGTCTCCGCATCCAGCTGCCAGACCACGGCGTGACCGGAGATACGCCGTCAGCTCCGCGCGTGTAAAGCGCCCGCCCGCGAGCACCTCGCCAATCGCCGCGTCCTTCACGCGCGCCCAGTGGCGGAATGCCCCCGTGATGCGCCCATGCACCATGCGAGTGCCGCGGTGCGCCGCCGCGAACGAGCGCGCCGCCGCCCAGATCCCGAACACCATGCGCAGTCCCCGTCAGACGCTTCCACTCGCGCGCGAGGTCGTAGATATAGATCCCCTCCGGCGGATGATGATAGAGCCCAGCGCATCATCACCGATGAACATCGACGCCGCCGCGCCGCCCGGCACGGGGTCAGCGGGCGTGAGCGGCCGCACTCGTACGTCGGCGCGGCATCATAACGACGGTGCAGAATGATCTTCAGCAGCACATGGGACGAGGGCGGACTTGTCCGAGAGCAGGACGCGCTGCGTCCCGATCTCCTCCGCCGGCACACGGCTCACGAGGAGCACGCTCCGCACGTCACCGTCCGAGGCGATGCACATCGGGCAGGATGAGCAGATCCTCCGCATGGCGCGCATAGGTAATCGACGACACCCCGACACATCGAGATTCTTCGCCTCAGCCGATCATTCAGCTGCGCGGGCACGGCACGCAGGATATCCAGCCCCTCCGCGCCCCATGCGCGAGCGCATACGTCAGCGGCAGCATTGAGAAACGCTATATGACCCACGCGCGGCACCATGCGCAGCCCCCTTTTTCCGAGTTACACCTCTATTATAATCCCAATGCGCCAAAAATACAGTATGTTGAAAATATATCTTTTCCATTTGCTTTTGACGTCTCTAGGGGGAATACTGATAAGGTGCTTGCCTCCTGATTGACACTGCCAAACTTCTCCTATATAATAAAAGTGAAAAGAGGAGAACGACCGAAGGCGTCAGGCTGTCGGCGGCATTTGCTGTCCGGCGGGGTGACCTGTAGCATGGACGCGGCGTTTCCTCTTTTCTGCAAAATCTAATGGCTCGTTCCGATCTGCGCGATCTTGAGATCACCACACTCATGATCAAAAATGCCGTCTTGAAAAGATACAGTCATTCGGAAAGGGTTCTGCAATACACACCTGACGCACCGTGGGGTTCTTACAACTCACACGGCTTCAGCCGCAAATGTGACTGCGTTGACTTCGTGCCGTCACCATGTTACAATATGACTAACAAAAGAGGCTTATTCCTCTTCCTGTTTGCAGATCAAAACTTGTGGAGGAATCGGCTTCACAGAAGGCGTTTGACTCTCTTCGCCCGGGTTCATAACCCGGATACGTTGCGGGGAAACGTCTTTGGGAAGTCTCCCCTCGGCCGCACTAACGCCTGTCTTCGGACGTGGTGTAGCGGCGAGGGGGGATTATTTTTACATACGCCAGACCATGGTGTCATAGTGGATTGACAACCCAAAGATGTTCCTATATCATAAAAGATGAATGGGAGATTGACCGGTGGATATGGCGTGGTTGTCGTCTGCGTTGGCAGTGCGACTGGGGACACCTGTATAGCCGACGCACGCCGGCATCTCCATTTTTACCGTGAGCTTTTCCCTCGATGCATATTGGCGGCTACTTCATCCTGTACGGAACGCTCCTCTGCCCCAGACAACTCAGATGGAGCTCTTCGCCTTGCCCAAATCCACCTCGTCTGCTATACTGAGGATACTAAAGGACTGTCTCGTTAGTGGAGCATGATGACTCCCAGCCGCACCCGTTCGGGCGCGACTCAGCGAGCAGTCCTCTTTTTGTGTGCAGAGCATATCTTCACGCGCCACATCGTATGATACACTTTCGTTCTCGTCTACCGCCTTAGAACAACGATTGACATTCTCAAGATACTTTGCGATAATGCATCTAGAAGCTTGAGGTGCGCCTCCTTTGGTGGGGGTCTTGAACGCACTCTCGAGCTTTTTGGATTGCTGTGACTTCGTGCAGATAGACCCCCGATATTCTCTTTTTCGTCTTGCCCAAATCCACCCTCATCTGCTATACTGAGAATGCTAAAGGACTATTCGTGAGTGGAGCATGATGCTCCCAGCCGCGCCCGTTCGGGACGCGACTCAGTGAGCAGTCCTCTTTTATTCATATGCCCGCATGCCTTGACAATATCTGCTGCCGTCGATATACTTTGAGAAAAATGAGTCCTGCAGGGTGAATCGTCCCGGCGCTTTGTGCCGTTGGATAGCTTTTCACCCATGGCGGGGCTCTTTTATGATGCAGAGACATGTCTCTAAGCACTATAAAAGTATGATAGTGCTTCATTCTGTCCAAACAGCCTCTCCCACGTAAATTTTCTATAGCATCTCTTCAGTACAATTAGAACAATCACCGTGCTTCCATTATTCATTCCGAAAATCCACAACACGCAGATATCCCTTGTCTTTTTAGCAGTAAAGGTGTATCATATTTCTTAAGAAGAGGTTGAACCTCCGCCCTCTATTGGCGGGGGCCTCCTCTTTTGTATAAAGAAAAGCACTCTGCGTGTTGCAAAGTGCTTTATGCGAGTGCATACTTCCGAAGGCACTCGTTGTGATATTTCCCCATAAGATTCAAAAATGCACAGCACGCTGAGGCCTCATCGGGAAAAATCCGTCGATCCACGAAACGCCCTCGTTCGTTTATCGAAACCTCATAGCCGTCTGCCGAATATCTAATGCAATAAACTATCTCAAGCGTAATGGGTTCTGATTCATCCAGAGAATAGCAGTGCGTGTCAATCTGCTCATTTTGCAAAACTTTGCGCAAGTCTTTTATGCCCATATCCTCATGTAGTCCCTTTCGTCCCTTAAATATCAAGGACACTACCCCATCCATTATTTCTATAGGGGATTTACTCAAACGATTCATTCTCGCCAACAGCATCATAAAGGAGCCATGCGTCAGCATTATATTTCTCTACTGTTTGATGGGCGGGTCAAGGTGCTGCTGTACGAAGTTTTTCGCTCCGTACAGCAGCATCGCTATCACACCAACAGTTTCACATCGTGCTCGTCCAGAAATCTTTTCCACTCCTCCGACGGCTCACGGTCGACGGCGAGGTAGGAGAGTGCACGGATGTCGCCGAAATGCACCAATGCCGTCTTGTCAAACTTACTGTGATCGGCCAGCAGGATGACGCTGCGCGCCTGCCGCATCATCACCTCTTTGACCTCGCTCTCGCCTCGTTGGACTCCATGAGCCCCTTGGTGAGGTCGAGCGCCTTGCAGCTGATGATCGTATAGTCCGCATGATAGCCCGCCAGCATCCGCGTCGCCGTGGGTCCCGTCAGGGAGCAGGAACTCGCGCGAAAGTTACCGCCCGTGCAGATCATGTGGAAATCACTCGAACGAAAATCGTACATCAGCCGAATGGAATTGGTGATGACGGTGATGTTCGGCGTCTTCACGAGGCGGCTCAGCAGCATCTGGCAGGTCGTACTGGAGTCCACCATGATGGTATCCCCCTCGTGGATCAAGGGGTGCGCCGCATCGGCAATCCGCAGTTTGCTCTCCTGGTTCTGCCCGCTGCGCCGTACAAATGAAAGATCCTCACTCGTCGCCTCTGCCAGCACAGCACCGCCGTAGCTGCGCTGCAGCAGCTTCTTGCGTTCGAGCTTTTTCGAGGTCGCGGCGGATGGTCTTCGGTGACCCGAAACGCCTCTGCCAGTTTGCCCACATACACCTTGCCGTCACGCGTCAGCACCTCCATCACGCGCTGCCGCCGCTCTACGCCCAGCATAGCAAGCCTCCCGTCGATAGAAGGAAAATACCGATGCCCTCCACGTGAGAAAGGAATCGGTATCATTATACACATCTAGTCTTTCGTATACAATATTCTTTCTCATACTGGCGTGCTTCATTTGATACCTTACTATATAATTGTCGTTGTATTCTTCTGTGTTCTCTGTTTTTCCTTGCTATAGCGAAAGGAGCTTCTCATGCGGAAAAGAATCATCTCCCTGCGCCGCCTCTCCCTTCTCATCGGTGCAGCGTTCCTCTTTGGAACGCCTGCGACATATGCGGCCTCAAACAACGCTCCTACCCCATCACCGCCGTAACACACGAGGCAGCGGCATCCCCTGTCACCAACGCCCCCTCACAGAGCGCCGCGCTCTCTCCTGCGGCAACAGCACAACTGACAAAGCGCCTCGATGCAATGATTGGAAATACGGGCACAAAGGTGCCCGGGCTTGGTGTTATTCTCTACCGCAACGGGCAGGAAGTGTACAGTCACTTTGCCGGCAATCGTCGTTTTCTCAGCCAGAACCCAATCGCAGCGGAACCGATCACACGCGATACGCGCTTCCGTATCGCCTCCGTCTCCAAACAGTTTACGGTATTTACGCTGATGCAGCTCGTCGAGGAAGGAAAGCTTGGTCTCGACGACGATGTGAGCCGCTATCTCGGCTTTTCGCTGAGAAATCCTGCCCACCCCAACACCCCCATCACAGTGCGGATGCTCGCGAGCCACACCTCATCGCTGCGCGATGGGAAAGTCTATAGCATCCCGCCATCGGTCAGCGTACGTGAGTTCTTCACCCCTGAGGGACGTTACTACGAAAACGGCGACCACTTTGCCCCTGCAAATGAAGCTCCCGGACAATATTTCTGCTATGCCAATATCAACTACGGCCTACTCGGCACGATTATCGAAAGTAACCGGCGAACGTTTTGACCGCTATCAAAAGGAACACATTCTAAAAGCAGCTGGACACCGCAGCAGACTATGTGCCCGGCAATCTCACGAAGCGTGACTTTGCAAAGCTCGGCACAATCTATCAAAAGAAGGACGAGCACGGCAACTGGAACGAAAACGGTCCATGGTACGGCAAGGCAGACGCCTATAACGGTCAACAGCCGAAAGCGGAGTCCATCTATCTGCAAAATCCATACGCAGAGGACATTCAAGGCTGGTTCTCCTCGATAATTATGTACCCGGTACAAATGCAACAATGCTTTCCCCACAAGGCGGTCTGCGCATCTCCTACGAGGAACTGACGCACTGTCTGGAATTGCTGATGAACGGCGGCACCTATCGTGGGAAACAGATTCTCTCTCCTGCATCCATCCAGGAAATGCTGCGCCCCCAGTGGCAGTATAACGCTGTACAGAAAAAAACGGAAGCACTGCCGGCGGCACCCTGCTTTCCTATGGACTTGGCGAACTACAGATCGCAGGCAACAGCACAGCTCGTGTAAACCGCAGCCACGCAGTCGATCTTGTCGGGCACAACGGCGAGGCATTTGGTCTGCTCTCCGGCGTATTCTTCCGTCCCGGAACAAAGGACGGCTTCGTCTACATCATGAACGGCGAAGCGGTCGCCGAGGACGACGACCCACGTAGTGCAGGCACCTTCAGCAGCAATTACATCTGGGAAGAGGAGATCATGGACGCCCTGACCGAGGCTCTGCTCTCAAAAGAATAAGACAACACTGAAAACTCCCCGATTGGCGTGGATTTACGTCCGTGCGAGATGGGAAAATCCACTGAGATGCCGGTGATGGAGGTATCCGTGCTTTCTTAAAGAGGCTGTGGCACAAAGGCAAAATCACCTTTGTGCCACAGCCTCACAGACAGGGCGAAAAAGAGCTACGAAGACGGCGGTGCTGAATTTATCCGTACTGACTTAAGGAATCACTGATAAATTCGGCACAACCATCTTGACGCATCTTTTTCGCCCGCTTTTCGTTAGCAAATCCTCCACATAGCTCTTGCTATGCGTCCGGTTTGCTGCCTCAATCGGACAAAAAATCTACGCCAATCTGGCAGACCTCATTTTATCAGTGATTCCTTAATTCTGACTTGCCTTTTTTTCTTCTCACGTTCATTGACAACGTAGTTGTAGATGAGGACGAAGATGAGCAGCCCACCCCAGATGATCTGGCGATAAAAGTTCGAAATACTCTCATACATGTTGAGCCAGCTCGATATCATCTGGACAATCAGGATAGCGACGATCACGCCCTTCATGTTGCCCTTGCCGCCGTATGGGTCAACACCGCCAAGCACAGCGATCAGGATCGCCTCCATCAGATAGGACGCGCCGTAGTCCGCCTTTGCTGAGTTGAAGCGTCCGAGCATGATCAGCCCCGCAGCCGCGCTCAAAAGTCCGCTAACCATGTAATTAGCAAGATAGAGACGCATATTGTTAAAGCCGGAGAATGTCGATGCCTTTACACTTGTCCCCAACATGCGCAGCTTGATCCAAGTGTCGTGCGCTCCATGACAAAGGCCGATGCAAGTGCAAGAACGACGAAAATAATAAATGGTGTCGGAATCCCGAGAACCTTCGCTGACATCGTGCTCGCAATCTGTGGCGGCAACCCTCCAAGCGTACTGCCATTCGTCAGCACAATCGCCGTGCCCATGAAGAGTGCCTGTGTACCGAGAGTCGCGAGTATTGGCGTGATGCCGACTGCTCCAATAAGAAAACCATTGATGGCTCCACAGAGCATCCCGAAGAGAAGCGCTCCCACGCACGTGGCGAGGATGAGCAGAATCACCGTAGATTCCGGAGTCTCAGGCGTGATGAGGGTTGGCAGTACTTTCGCAACGAGCACGGCTGAGAGATTTGCCACGGCAACAACGCTGAGGTCAATCCCAGCCGTATAGAGTGTAAACGCCATGGCAATCGCTAGGAGACCGAATTCAGGGAACTGTTTCCCCATGGACTGAAAGTTTGATACACTGAGGAAAAGCGTCCCCTTTAGAGCGGTGCAAAAAGCAAAGACCACGAGAAACACGATCATCAGGCGCATGAGATTTTTATCTCTGCGGAAGACTTGACGCAAAACCTCCATTATGATTTCCCTCCTTCCGCATCCGATACATGGACGGTGAGCTTACGCTCGTTTCTCCGCGCCTGCAGGGCGGAGATCGCCGTGCCGAGGATGATGACCGCGCCCGTAAATACCTTTTGCCATGTCGTAGAGATATCGAGGAGGATCAAGCTATTGTCCATAACGGTGAGAAGTGCCATGCCGAGCATCGCGCCCCACACCGTCCCCTTGCCCCCCTCCATGCGGACACCACCCAGCACGCAGGCGGCAATGACGGTCAGCTCGAGTCCTCGAGGTTATTCGGATGGACAGCAAGCAACATGGTCGAGCGAAGCACACCGATAAGCCCCGCCATGCAGCCTGAGAACGCATAGATGAATACGATGGTCTTAAACACGTGAAAGCCTGCGCGCTGCGCTGCACGCTCGTCTCCGCCGATTGCATAGATACCACGCCCGAGCATGGTGCGCTCGAGAATGAACCAACCGATGAAGATGAGCAAGACCATGAGAATGATGCCGACGGGCATATCTGATGTGAGCCCCGAGACGGGATTGGTCACGGAGAGCAGCTTCATTTGACCAAGCTCGTAGAGTGGCTGGCAGAGGGGGTACTCGCGTGACTTAAAGACCCCCTGCATGATGCCGAAGCAGATACTGCTCGTTCCGAGCGTCACGATGAGTGCGGGGAAGCGGAAACGCGCAATGATAAAGCCGTTGACAAGCCCAACGGCAAGACCGATGAGCATCGCCGCAGCGAAGAACAGAATGGGGTTATCTGTCACATGCTCAAGCTGTGAACAGACAATGAACATCGCCATCGATGCAATAGCCGGAAAGGAGACATCCACGCCACCCGTGATGATGACGAACATCTCACCGATGCAGAACATCGCCGGCACGGAGAACGCACGCAGCAAATCAACCGCATTGTTCCCCGTGAAAAACTGCCCGCTCTTCATCTGGATCAGGAGGCAGAGCAGCACCAGTACAATACCGACGTAGAACTCCGTCGATGTAAATATCCGCTTTTTCATGCGGCATCCCCTCCTTGATGGGCAAGATCTGCGAGTGTACTCTCGTCTAGATCCTGCGTCGATAATGTTGCAGCGAGCCGTCCCTGCCGCATCACCATGACGCGGTTGCAGTTCGTCAGGACCTCGGGCAGATCATCCGAGATGATAAGCACCGTGAGTCCCTCGCCCGCAAGTTTGCGCACGCGCTCGTAGATATCGAATTTGGCGCCGATATCCACACCAACTGTCGGTCCGTTGAGGATGAGTACATTCAAATCGATGGCGAGCCACTTTGCCAATACGCATTTCTGCTGATTGCCGCCCGATAGCGTGCCGACCGGCGCCTCCACATCATGCAGCGCGATCGATAGCTCCTTCTCCCAGTAGTGCGCCATCTCCTCAATCTTCTTCTGATCCACCGCACCGAATACGTTTGCGTACTCGTCCCATTTCTTCGCCGAGATATTATCCGCGATCGACTGGCTCAAAAACAATCCCTCGGTCACGCGGTCCGGCGGCAAATAGCCGATACCATTCTCTATAGCGTCGCTAATGGAATTAATTTCTATTTTTTTGCCATTTATTTTTATTTCTCCACTTTGTGGGTGATGGTAGCCGAAAAGTGCCTCTGCAAGCTCTGTCCGTCCGGATCCAAGAAGCCCTGTTATGCCAACAATTTCTCCTTTTTTTCAGGGAAAAGCTCACATCTCGGAACCCATGGTCGAGACTGAGATGATTCACCTCGAGCACGGTAGGTGCTGCATCGTCCTGATAGGAAAAGCGTTTGCTGACAATCTCACGTCCCGTCATATAATAAGTAAACTTATCCTGATCAAGTTCACGCGTGCTGCCCTCTGCAACATTTTTTCCACTGCGGAAGATTGTATAGCGTTCTGCAATCTCGAATACTTCGTCCAGTTTATGCGAAACAAAGAGGATGGCAATGCCACGTGACTGCAGGTCACGAATCAGCCGAAACAGCGTATCCACTTCTTTTTTGGTAAGACCTGTTGTCGGCTCATCCATGATGATCAGCCGTGCATCATTGAGTAGTGCTCGGCTGATGGCGATCATCTGCCGCATGCCGAACGTCAGGGTTCTCGACGAGCTCATCGAGGTCGACATCCAGATTGATTTTCGCGAGTGCTGCCTGTGCCGTCTGCCGCATCCGCGACTTGTTGACAATACTGCGACCAGAGGCAACCTCCATGTTCAACGCAAGATTTTCTTGCACGGTAAGATTCGGGAAAAGGGATAAGTCCTGATAAATGACCTGGATGCCACTGTTAATCGCTGTCTGCGGCGTCATGTGGTCGAACACCTCGCCGTCGATCTCGAGAGTCCCTCCATCCGGTGTATAAAATCCCGAAATTACATTAATGATGGTTGACTTTCCGCAGCCATTCTCCCCTGCGAGGCAATGTACCTCCCCTTTACGGATCGATAGATTGACCCCGTCCAGTGCCTTGACGCCGCCGAAGTATTTTTTGATCCCAGTTGCCTTCAATATGTAATCAGACATCCCCGGCTCCTCCTTCCAATATGGGCATATAGAGCAAAAGCGCAGAAGCCCGCCAGAGGGGACTGCCGCGCCTTCGCTGATAGTCTAGCTCATAGATTAGAAATTATAGTTGTCAACGTTGTCGCTTTGTTGATGGCGATCCAACCAGCGCCCATGAAGAGGTGCGGATTGTCAGGGCTGACCTGCAGATTATTGTAGGACTTCAGGCCGAGATCCATGCCAGCCTGTGGGGTCTTCCCCTCGAGGATCTGCCGCGCGAGAACGCACATTGCATAGCCAGCCTCAGCCGGATCCCAGAGCGTAATGTAGGAGAGTGAGCCGTCCTTGATCAGCGTACGGCACTCGTTCGGCATACCGGTGCCGACGACGAAGACCTTGCCTTTCAGACCGAGCTCGTTGATTGCACGCGCAATGCCGGGGGTATCCATCGAGCTGGTACCGACGAAGCCGTTGACCTCCGGATGAGACTTGATGACTTCCTTCGCGACCCTGATATGCCTTCTCCGAATTGTTCTCCGACTCGACGCGCTTCGGGTTATCGAGAAGTTTCAGATCCGGGTACTTTGCCATCTGCTGAGCGACTGCGCCGTTTGCCCACTCATTCTGCGAAGCGTTCGTCAGATGTGCGACCATCGTCGTGTAGACGCCCTTGCCACCCATCGCTTCCTGCAGCTTATCCATGATGAACGCACCATAGCCTGCGTTGTTAAATGCCTCGAGATCGTAGTCCGAATTCTTGCACGTTGATCCCTCGTGTGTGATGACAACAATGCCCTTATCTCGTGCCTCCTTCAGCACAGGATCGCACGCTGCAGGATCGACGGGGACAACGCAGAGTGCGTTGATGTCCTGGTTGATAACATCCTGGATGACCTGCACCTGCTGTGCTGCATCAGTTGCCGCCGGACCTTTCTGATAGGCATTGATGCCCGTGTCGGCAGCATACTGCTTCACACCCTCATCCATACGGGCAAACCAGCCGTTGGACGAGTCCTTGACGACGACGGCAATTTTCCAGTCCTTCTTCTCGCCCTGCGTCGCCACATCCGTGGTCTCGACGACATGCGCAACGGACTTGTCCGCCGTGCCGCCCTCCTGCTTTCCGCTGTCTCCGCCACAGCCGGCGAGCGACAGGCAGCAGGTAACGCCGAGTGCTACCGCCAAGAGTTTCTTTTTCACGGTCATGATGAAATCCTCCTCACCTTATTCCGGGGATGCCGAACGACACGCCCCTTACATAACGCCTTTTTGCAGCAACACGCAGCCATAGGGCTGACGCTCTCCCGTGGAGATTGTGACAAAAGACGTCTTCGCCTTATCGTAAAAGCTAAAGCGATCGATGAAACCGACGCAGGACTCGCCCTCGGGCACGTGACGTTTCACCGCTGCGATAAAATCGTCCCATACCTTGGGGCGACCGATCTCCGCACGCTTCTCCTCCATGACATCCATGATCTGCACCGGGTGTTTCTCATACTCCGTATCGAGTGGCATCAACGTCAGGATGGCATCCAGCATTTCCGCTGCACCAATGCCGTCCGCATTGATCGTGATCCCGTTCCGTGCCATCGACACCGCAGGATAAAAGTCGTCCGCGATGACGACAAGATCGCCGTGTCCCATATCTGCAAGAGCCTTCAGCAGATCCGGACTAATACATTTTGGAATCCCCTTTAACATAATGTACGGCCTCCAATCCGATATATCCACAGCTGGCAGAAAGCAGCATCACTCGATGTTGCGGTGACGTGCCTCCATCGTCTGCGGTGTCTCATGCAGACGATCCACCAGCAGCATGACCATAAGATCAAATAACAGGAATAAATGCTGCTCAAAGAGATTGCCCATCGGCTGCTTTGACGGAATCGTACGCGAGTCAGTGCCCTTGTATACCATTGCCGGTACAAAGAGCGACATTTCTGCCTCCGACGGAGTCCGTTCAGCGGGAGCCCCCGTAATGACAAGGCGTCGTGCACCGGTCTTTCCCGCCTGATCGAGAAGATAGTCGATATGTCCAATACAGCCGGAGCCATTGATGGCGATAAGGAGATCTCCCGTCGTCATTCCCGGCGTCGTATCGTCCCAGAGCCAATGCACTTCCTTACCAAGATGCATCAGTCGCATCGCGAAAGAACGTGCAGCAGTTCCTTCACGCCCTGCGCCGATGACAAAGATACGCCCTGCCGCCGCGATCTCTGCAAGAGCGGCCTCGAGCTGTGTCTGGTCCTGCGCCGCGAAAACGCTTTCATGCTCGCGAAGGATCTGGTGATAGAGGTCCTCGTATTCCTTCACATCAATCACACTCCTGTCCATTTCTCCGAGCCACGCAGGACGAGATTTGTCGGCAGAAAGATCTCCTGTCGGCCGCACACATCGTCCGCGTTCTCTGCTCTCTCCTGAATCCGCCGTATCAGGAGATGCATCGCATCCTGCCCCATACGGTAGATGTCCCGATCGACGACGCTGAGCGCCGTACCGCTGTAGTGCAGCATTTCGATCTCATCAAAGCCGATCAGGGAGACATCCACCCCTAGGCGCATCCCATGCTCGTGAAAGTAACGGAGACAGCCGAGCGACGTCATGTTGTTTGCCGCAAAGATGGCCGTCGGTGGATCGTCCTGTTCCATGAGCCCATGCATGGCAGCATAGGCACGCTCTCGATGAAAGTCCCCCTGCGCCACATAGCGCATATCTTGTGGGATATTCCACTTGGCGAGCGCCGCCAGATATCCCATCCACCGTTCATTGCCAGGGCGGGAGCTCTCGGGCCCGCGGATCGTCGCTATGCGGCGATGCCCCTCCCGCAGGAGGCACTCCACCGCATCCATTGCACCACGGAAATCCTCGGAAAAGACGCCGTCAAAACGCCCATTCTTCAGACTGCGGTCGATCAAAACGACGGGCACATGCTCCGCTTCAAGCGTGCAAAGCCACTCACACGTCTTCTCATTGCCTGCATCCACGGGGATCACGAGAATCCCCGCAAGGCGTTCCGTACGCACCACATCAAAGAAGCGGTGCTCTTTTGTCACATTATCGTCCGTACCATACAGGAAAATATTGTAACCACTTTCATCTGCAGCATTTGTCACACCGCGCAGAAGCTGTGAGAAGAAAGGGTTCTCCACATCAGGAATCAAAAACCCAATGTTCCACGTACGCCCCGTGCTCAATTTACGTGCCAGTGCATTCGGCGTATAGTCTAGGGCGTTGATGGCGTGCATGACACGCCGCTTCGTCGTCTCCTTGACATGAGGGCTACCGTTAAGCACACGTGAGACAGTCGCCGATGACACCTGAGCACGGCGTGCCACATCGTAAATATTTACGCGCATCGCCGCACCTCCTTCGAAGGACGACCCGAGCGAACGTCGACACTGCCATCTCATCGTGCACAGGCAATCAAGCCCCGTGTCCTACCTTGTAAGCGATTACATAAATATTGTATTTCTTTTCTTTGAAATTGTCAATATAATCTTATCCTTTGATGATATCTCTCATCGTCCTCCCTGCTGTGCGAGAAAGGCCGCAAACGTCGCTCGATCCGGATACGACATCTGCGTCCCCTTACGTGTCACGCTGAGTGCCGCGAACGCACTCGCCTTCCGAATGCCTGCCAGCGTATCTCCATCCTGCACATAGGAGCTGGAAAAACATCCGATAAAGGCATCACCTGCCCCAGAGGTATCCGTCGCATCCACGTGGCACGCCGGAACGTAGTGCTTTTCCGTCTTGGTCATCCAAAGGACGCCGCGCTCCCCAAGGGTAACGATGACATTTTTTTCAGTCCCTTACCGAGGAGGAACGCCGCCGCATGCTCGACATCCTCCTGCGTCGCCGTCGGCATCTCGGTGAGGATGGCGAGCTCCGTCTCATTCGGCACGAAGAAATCGCAGGCACACACGCGGTCGATAGCAAGCTCCTTGGTCGCAGGTGCCGGGTTCAGCAGTACCGGAATTCCACTGCGCCGCCCGAGCTCGATCGTATGATAGACCGTCTCGAGTGGGATCTCAAGCTGCAGGATAATCAGCCCGCACGACCTGATATCCGCTTCCGCCGCATCTACCTCCGCTGGCGTGAGGGCGTTATTCGCCCCTTTGATGATGAGGATGCTGTTCTGTCCATGCTGATCCACGAAGATGGGGGCAACGCCGCTCGACATTCCCTCCACTTTCTTAACGTGTGTCGTATCAACACCATAGGCCTTAAAATTTCGGATCGTATTATCCGCAAAGATATCCGTCCCAACCCGCGAGACCATCATAACATCTGCGCCGCACAGGGCGGCGGCAACCGCCTGATTGGCCCCTTTTCCGCCGCAGCCCAACGCGAAGTCCGGTGCCTCCAGCGTTTCACCCGGAGCAGGCATCCGCGTGATATAGGCCGTCAGATCGACCATATTAGATCCAACAACAGCGATTCTCATGGTCCTCAGCCCTCTCCGTTTACAATCTTTACGCCACTGCTCGTTCCGAGGCGCGTTGCCCCCGCAGCGACCATCGCCTCGGCATCCGCACGGCTGCGAACGCCGCCCGACGCCTTGACCCCCATCGCGGGGCCAACGGTCTCGCGCATCAGCGCAACATCAGCCGCCGTCGCGCCGCCCGTGGAGAACCCCGTCGAGGTCTTGACAAAGTCCGCCCCCGCCTCCTTGGCGAGGCGGCATGCTGTGCGCTTCTCCTCGTCGGTCAGAAGGCACGTCTCGATAATGACTTTTGTAAGCGCTTTCTTTTTTGCTGCAGCGACGACGCCCGCAATATCCGCGCGCACATAGTCATCGTCCCCATCCTTCAGGCGACCAACAGGGATCACCATATCCACCTCTTCTGCGCCATCGGCGATGGCCTGCTGTGCCTCGAACGCCTTCACTGCTGTCGGCGTCGCGCCCTGTGGAAAGCCGATGACCGTGCAGGTCTTGACCCCAGAGCCGCGTAGCTGCTCTGCCGCATAGGCCACCCAGATTGGGCTGACACAAACGGAAGCGAAATGATACTGTTTGGCCTCACTGAGCAACTGATCGATGCCGGCTTTTGTCGCATCCGTTTTCAGCAGTGTATGGTCAATCATCTTTGCAAAGTCCATAAGTCCCTCCTGCTAATATTAGGAATCTTCAATAACAAAATTCTAGCACTATTGGGGCAATTTGTAAAGAAACCGTTTGCATGATATGGAATGGATGCAAGAAACCACAAAGGATTTTCGACGCGCAAAAAAGCCACCGTGCGAAAGCCTCTTCTTCGCACGGCAGCCATGCATGCTCATCCGTTGTACGTTAGTGCATCGCCAGCAGTATTCTCGACGGAGAGAGCCGCACGATAGCGCGCAATGAACTCCTGCGCGCCGCGCACGCCTACCGCGTCGGGGGCAAGCGTCTCTCCCTCTGCTGTTGCGAATACCTCCCGATCCAGAAAATCAGCGAGATCCTCTCCTCTCCCACGAAGCGCATAGACTGCCAGCACTGCCATCCCCCACGCACCGCCCTCTGCTGCCGTCTTCATCACCGTCACCGACACATCAAGCATATTGGCAAGTACCTGCTGCGCAATGTACGGCGTGCGAAACAAGCCTCCGTGGGCAATCATGTGTTCCATTCGGATGCCTTCCTCCTGCGTCAAGATATCAAATCCTATCCGCAGTGGAGCAAACGCCGCATAGAGCTGTGTCAGTACAAAATTTGCCAGCGTGAATGCACTTTGCGGCGTGCGGACGAACAACGGTCTCCCCTTCTCCGTCCGCGTGAGATTTTTTCCCCGAGAGGAAGCTATAGTTGAGGAGTCCGCCACCACCGGGCTCCGCCTGTTCCACCTGCTGAAATAACTTTTGATACAACGTATCCACAGGAACGGAAGCCCCCAGTAGAGTGGCAATCTCTGAAAAAATCCCGAACCATGCGTTGATATCCGAGGTACAATTATTGCTATGCACCATCGCCGTCGGTTTTCCGTGTGGCGTCATGACAATATCGACGTCCCGATAGACCTTTTGGAGCGGTCGCTCCAACACATTCATCGAGAAAATGGATGTACCAACGGAGATATTGCCCGTCCGCTCACGAATGCTGTTCGTGGCGATCATCCCCGTCCCTGCATCGCCTTCCGGGGGGCACATGGGACAGCCCGCCATAAGATTGCCGCTCTCATCCAGAAGCGCCGCCCCTCCGGCGTGAGTTTACCCGCTGCCTGTCCTGCCGTACACACACGCGGCAAAATGTCAGCTAGATTTTTGGGAAGTGCCGCCGCCGCCGAAAGCCCGGAAAATATTTTCAGCATCCCCATATCGTACGTTCCTGTTGCGGGGTCGATGGGGAACATCCCGGATGCATCGTCAACGCCCAGCACCTTTTCCCCAGACAGCTTCCAATGGATATAGCCGGAGAGCGTCGTCATATAGTCGACCTGCGCCACATGCGTCTCGCCGGACAGCAGCGCCTGATAGAGGTGCGCCACACTCCATCGTTCGGGAATGTTAAACCCAAGCACGCGGGTAAGCTCCTCTGCGGCCTCTCCCGTTGTATTATTCCGCCACGTCCGAAAGGGAACAAGCAGATTGCCAGCTGTATCGAAGGCGAGATACCCGTGCATCATTCCGCTAATTCCCATCACAGCAACACGTTGAATGGATATCCCGCACCGCTTTTCCACACGCTGTCGGAGATCTGTATATGCAGCTGCGCAGGCCACGCCAAATCTCATCCTGATGATAAGACCAATACATCCCATCAAAATGATTCTCCCACGCATAGCTCCCTTGTGCAATCACATTGCATTTCGCGTCGATCAAAACGGCCTTGATCCGTGTTGAGCCCAACTCGACGCCCAAGAAGACTTCACCATTACGTACGATTTCTGCTGCTGTCACATCCATTGACAGTGCCTCCTTCATCTATGCAGGGTGCTCTGCTTCAAAATACGTCAAAGCACTTCCGTATGATACTTTCTCTTATCATTATCGTACGCCCCCTTTATCCATGTCAACTCCAAATACGTCTATATAAAAAGATTAAATTATGCTATGATAAATGCGTATTTACACCATCGACTTGATCGGGAGGGAGAAATGGAGCGCATATTATTACTGTTCAATCCCATCATTTCTTGCGGAAACCGTAGACCATATTCTCGGCCAACTCATGATTGCGGATGAACACCAGACAGAGGACCAACAAAAGAACGCATGGCGTGCTGAAATCCAGATCTTAAAGGACCAGCTCACACCGTTCACTGGCGGAGAGATTGCCTTTGAGTTTAATATTCCACGCATGGGACATCGCGTCGATGTGGTCCTCATCATCTGCGGTGTGGTGTTTCTGCTAGAGTTCAAAGTCGGCGATAACGAATACCGCAAATCAACCATCGCACAGGTGATGGACTACGCACTCGATCTAAAATACTTCCATGAGGCCAGCCGCTCGCGTACGATCATCCCGATGATCGTGCCAACAGAAGCTGAAGAACGATGCGCCCATCTGTCCATCATGGACGATGGAATCGCACAGGTACTACACTGCAACCGCGCAACAATCACAAAAACAATACAGCAGGCTCTAGCACAGATGACAGATACCGCTCTATCCATGAACGCGTGGATGTATGCACGCTATGCCCCCACACCGACCATCATCGAGGCGGCACAGGCGCTCTATCGCAATCACACAGTCTACGATATATCTCGTAACGACGCCGGCGCATCGAATTTGACAAATACGACAGAGGCCATTGGGCAGGTCATCGACTCCTGTAAAGCACGGCGTAGGAAGGCCATTTGTTTTGTGACCGGTGTCCCCGGCGCAGGGAAAACGCTCGCTGGCCTCAATATCGCCAATGCACGTCATCAGTTCAGCGCAGAAGAACATGCTGTTTTCCTCTCCGGGAACGGGCCCCTGGTTGCCGTCCTGCAAGAGGCACTAGCCCGTGATCGTGTGCGGGCACAGGGCGGGGCCAAGGCGCAGGCGCTGCGTGAGACCAAAGCATTTATTCAGGCAATCCATCGATTCCGTGACGAGGCTCTATCAACAGATCGTGCCCCCATCGAGAAGGTCGCCATCTTCGATGAGGCGCAACGCGCATGGAACGCGCATGCATTGACAAAATTCATGTCCCAGAAAAAGGGCGTACCCAATTTTCATCAATCGGAGCCGGAGTTTCTCATCAGCATTATGAATCGCCACGAGGATTGGGCAGTGATCGTCTGTCTTGTCGGAGGAGGACAGGAGATCAACACGGGAGAGGCCGGTATTTCGGAATGGTTTCATGCGCTACACGACCAGTATCCAGGATGGGAGATCTATCTCTCTCTGACCAGATGACCGATACGGAGTATGTTGGCACAGCAGGCCTTGATACCTTGCTGCATGGCTGTCACTACCACATCAACCCTGCCCTTCATCTCGGTGTGTCGTTACGCTCCTTTCGGAGTGAAAAGCTGGCGGGTTTTGTCAAAGCCCTGCTGGATGAAAATACGTACGTGGGACGAGCACTATATAAAGAACTCCAGCTGAGCTATCCGATCGTCCTCACGCGGGATCTCGCGCAAGCAAAGGCTTGGGTTCGCAAGAAAATACGCGGAACAGAGCGCGCGGGACTACTGGCCAGTTCCGAGGGAAAGAGGCTGCGCAGTGTCGGCATCTGGGTTGACGTACAGAACAAGCCTGTCTCATGGTTTCTCAACGATCGAGAAAACGCGGATTCATCCTGCTTTCTCGAAGTCCCTGCAACGGAATTCGAGGTACAAGGATTAGAGGTCGACTATGGCCTCCTCGCATGGGATGCAGACCTACGTTATGGGAATGACGGATTTGACCACTTCAGTTGTCGTGGTGCACGCTGGATGCACATCAATCAGGCCGATGGGCAACGATACCTAAAGAACGCCTATCGTGTACTTCTCACACGCGCACGGCAGGGGCTTGTCATCTTCGTGCCAGAGGGCGACCCCACCGATGCGACGCGTCAGCCCGAGTACTATGACGGTACCTACGCGTATCTGCGCTCGCTCGGACTCCGGGAGATTTGAGTCGAACAAGAAAAGAGGCGCTCTATAGCAAAAGGCGGTGTGCAGCAACGCCCAGCACACACCTTTTGATCTTACGCGGCCCCGTCAGTTCTCATCCGTGATGTTTTTTGTGATTGTAATCCAAGCAGTAAACAAGCGCTTTTTGCCCGCTTCCGCGCTCTTGTACGTACATTCTTCCTGTGTGACTATATCGATACTCATATAGCTTTGTCGATATTCCATTCGAAAAACGGCTGCTTTTTTTATTCCATTCGACAAGGACTCTCCTCCGTTGATGGCCTTCAGCAGTTTATACACTCTTTTTGTCAAACGTTCTCTCATCTAGAATTTCCGCAATGGCAAGCGGACTAAATTCCAGATTATCGAATACCTCTTCAATCAACGTCCGTGTATCCTTTTTGATCAAATTTTTCATCCGGGTACCGATTTTTTCAATAAAATCCACAATCTCTCTCCCTTTTAACATATATTCATTTTGAGCTCCTTTATACTCATCTTCCAGCACACCGATGAGCTCTTTGTTGTCCTCTGCTTCCTGCATGATTTTTGCATAATCTTCCAGCCTCTTTTTTAGCCGAATGATCTTGGAAGAAAGAACGACACTTCGCACTGGTTTATCAATGAACTCCACTCCGTATGTCTTCGTATATCCCAGTGTATCCCTGTCGTCCCAGCCGCATGCCGGAGAGCATATAAATATCCAGTTTTGGACAGACCTCTCGCAGGTCGGGGAGAGCGTCTGTCCCCTGTGGATTTCCCTCACCAAAGTTGATATCCAAAAAAACAAAGCATCGAGAGCATCGATGTTATCATAGCAGTAATCCAGCAGGTCCTCTGTATCATAAAAATCCACAATGTCACATTGTACCTCTAGAGAATCGTGTATTACGCTGATAGACTTTTTGAAACAAGTCATGCACGAATTGTTCATCATCCGCTACACCGATAAGAATGTTTTTCCATGTAATTACCCCTCCGTATCCTTGATGGGAAAAAGAAATCATCGTTCTTGCACCAACCGCAACACCATCCTCACAAAGATTCTCTGCCTTTATTTTTCCCTTTCATCATCTGAGTAAAAAAACCCTTATATAAGTTGTTCCTTCCCCTATACGTTCTTGTCCACACGAATCTGTTTTTGAGCTGATCACCGGTTCGCGATAGATTTTCTGTACATCTGGAAAGCCTCCGCCATTATCCTCAACAACAATTACGAGGTGAGCCTTTAATACCGAAATGTACAAAGAAATTGCACTCTTGTAGGCGCCCGCTTTTTCCTTCTTTTTCGAAAACACTCCTTCTCCGCACTCGTTGCTTCCTTTGCATTGCTAATCAAGTTCGTAATAATGCTCCAAAAATGATGTATGTTGGCGATTATTGTTTTTTGATCCTGTGGTATATCTATCTGATAGGTAAAATCCCCGCTCCCTTTTTTATATTCTGCTATATGTTTCTCTGTATCTACCATTAATTCTTGCAGTGTATACTTATCCATTTTGATGGATATAGCCGCCCGAAGTTCATGCAGGTCTTCCAAAATGGTGTTTATATACCCTTGAATTTCCGGATACTTCCGATAAACATCGTCGTCTGTCCATTTGTTGTTCAAGTCATGACGTGCTTTTCTAGGTGCCATTTCCAGCTGGTCCCTCACCGCTATCAGTTCTTGATCATAATCATCTTCATACCGGTTGCTGATCTCCTGAAGGATATTCCTCCCATTGCTAATCTGACGATCCGTCTCATGATGAAGGTGCGATAATGCAATGAGAAGCATACTGGCCAGATTGGTATTCCGCATATACTCCTTATGTATGCTGTTTACCCACAATATCCAGCAAATCAATGAAAAGGCCAACAACGCTCCCCAAAGGCTGAGCGATCTGTTATACAGTTTATACTGCACGTAAAACCGATTGTACGTCCTCAGATCACGCTCGAGCAGATCTGGGACAAACGAGATCGTTACTGCCTTTACGAGACTCTCTGCCCAATACGGTTGATTATAATACGTATAGTGCAGCTCATATACATCACCACCAACCTTGATCGAAGCAAAACCGTCTCCATAAGAAGTCTCTTGGTAGTGCCTACTATCCCTCATCGCCGCATTATGCTCGTAGTATTTCTCTCCATTTTTCAGGAGCAGGAACATACCTTTATTGTCTTCCAACAGGTAATCCATCGCATCTTTTTTTCTCTTCATCACTCATATCCACACGATGCAGTATGAGCGCTATGCTTTTTCTATACACGCCTGCATTTTTCTTAAATCCACTATCCACGCCATAATAATAACGCTCACTGCTAAAAGCCCATACACTAATGGACAATATCAAAATAACAATCCCATAGACAAACAATTGCGCGCCGTCAAATCTTCCTATCTTTTCTAAGCTGTATGTCCGCCCGAATTGCGCCAGGCAAAAGAGTGATGCAAAGGATGCGATGAGTACCAGTGGTGGGATAGGAAAGGAGAGGCTTCTTATTCCCAACGGGTCGTCGCAGATAACATCACCCCAGAAAAACACACAGAAAAGGCAGCAGGTCACAAATGCAACCATATACACGCGTGTATATGGTTGAGAACAAAGGCCGAGATAACAGTCCTTCATCGTCGCGGCATATTCTTCGATAAGAGCAAGCAGCTTCGTTGCTTTTTTTCCCATACGCCACCTCACAGCTCGTTTTTCTTATATGCTTCTCGCTCTATAATCTTCTTAAACTCTTCTACTTCCCTTGCCTCGGCGTCCTTTATGGTGATTTCTGCACGGATGTCTGACGTCCCCCCACACCGATAGGACATCATGTTTTGGCTCCCATATAAGACATACCTCTCACACACAGCAATCTTCATATGCGAGTCTATACGGACAAAGCGGACACGAGGAAGCTCTTTGCGCATTTTCTCGATGGCATCTTGTGTACGCTGTTGGCGTTTATCCATCGTATTGATTTTCCCTATACCATAACAGATGAGAACCTCAACACCACGTTCAACAGCTCTCTTGATAAAGGGAAGATCATGGTTAACATAGTCTTCTCCGTACCACGGATAAGAGAGGTAAAGATACTCCCGTGCATCTTCATAAATGCTAAGAAACACAGGTGTGATTTCCTTTTCACTGTATTTTTCCTTTTTCTCATTCCGTTGCTCAAAAAAAGCTTCGTTCAAAAATAGCAGATCACACTCTATCTCATGAATGAGGTCATCTAACGACGGATTAAGTTCTCCGCCCTGGAATAATTTTATAGCAAAAAACGCTTTCCCAACCTTATCTTGCACCGCTGCTACGATTTTATGATCATAATGCAATGTCTGTTTGATTGCACCAAGCAAAAAAATGATATTGGTTCCAAGGTCGTAGAGTTTCCGGATCTTTTTGTGCCGCTGTGATATTCCGCTTGCCAAGTCCATCATTGATTTCCACCGCCTTATTCACCTGTTCTGTCGTCTCCTTCACTTTTTGCTCCATGCGTTGGATCTTCTTATGCGCCACGATTGCTCCAACCGTAACGGCAGGCGCAACGAACAACCCGGATGCGACGGCAATCCCACCTGCCATGCCGAACCCTCCGGCAGCAAGAGTTCCTCCGCCAAGCGCAGCTAGCGTTGCGTGCAGCGCATACGTCCCCGTCAATCCGGATATCGCCGCACCAGTGCCGGCAGTTCCAAACGATGCCGTCAATAAAACGGCTGAGCCTGCAGTAAGCGAGCCTACCACTACCCCATTGAGTACGGACTCCGCCGTAACGGAATTGTGTGCCTCAGGGGTTTGTACAGCGGCATAAGCGCCCGTATCCCTGTGAAGAGATAGTCCTATACTGTCAAACGATAGCCTGATAGTATTTGTGATCCTTTCCAATTGTTCGAGCTCATATTTTAAGACCAGGCAGGTCTTTGAATACTCGTCGATAGAGGTCGCCATCCGCGCCTTTGCAGCTTCGTCAGCAGCTTTTACTTGTTCGTATCTCTCTTTATCCTCTTTCGCAGTTGTGTATAGTTCCTTTCCCTTTGAGAGTGCCGCAGATCCCATGTTTTGCAGCCATTAAAAAAACTTTCCCATCACATGATATGTTGTTTTCATATTGCTCATTTCTTTCTATAATATTCTTAATTAAATGTATTCTCTATTTATTTTCAAAATCCTTCTTTTCGGACAGACTAACAAACTTTCGAATCAACTGCTACCGTTTCCAAGAAAGACCATTACATCCTCCACACATAAAAAAAGGACAGCGCAAAGCTGTCTACTATGATATAATAAAAGAAAACCTATAGGCTGCGAGAGAAAAAGGAGCGCTCACATGAACGAACTCACCCTCAAATACGGCTGCAATCCGAACCAAGTGCCCGCACGCGTCTTTGCCGATGGCGGGCTGCCCTTTACCGTGCTGAACGGACGGCCGGGCTACATCAATCTGCTCGACGCACTGAACAGCTGGCAGCTCGTGCGCGAGCTGAAGGAGATGTCAGGGGCTCCCCGCAGCAGCGTCCTTCAAGCACGTCAGCCCAGCGGGTGCGGCACTCGGTCTGCCGCTCAGCGAGACATTGGCGCGCGCGACGCATGCGGCGGGGCGCGCGCTCTCACCTGTTGCCTGCGCCTATGTGCGGGCGCGCGGCGCGGACCGCATGAGCTCCTACGGCGACTTTGCCGCCGTCTCCGATGTCTGCGACGAGAGTCTCGCAGAGTTCCTGCGCGGCGAGGTCTCCGACGGCATCATCGCACCGGGCTACACGGAGAAGGCACTGGAGATCCTAAAATCCAAGCGCAAGGGCAGCTATCTGGTTCTCCAAATGGATGAGAGCTATACGCCGCCCGCCATCGAGCGCAAGGACGTGTACGGCGTCACGTTCGAGCAGCAGCGCAACGATGTTAAGATCACACAGGACTGCCTCACGGATCGCCCGACCGCGAACAAGGACATCCCTCGATGCGGCCTGCCGCAACCTCCTGCTCGCGCTCATCACGCTGAAATACACGCAGTCGAACTCCGTCTGCTACACGATGGACGGACAGGCGATCGGCGTCGGCGCGGGACAGCAGTCACGCGTCCACTGCACGCGCCTCGCAGGAACAAGGCGGATATCTGGCAGCTGCGCCAGAGCCCGCAGGTGCTCGCGCTCCCGTTCCGTGACGATGTGCGCCGTCCCGACCGCGACAACGCCATCGACGTCTACGTCGCGGGTGACGAGGACGACTACGCCCTGCTCGCGGCGGACTGGCAGCGGCTCTTTACGGAAAAGCCCGCGCCCTTTACACGCGAGGAAAAACGCGCCTACCTCCGCACGGTCACGGGCGTCGCGCTCGGCTCAGATGCGTTCTTCCCGTTCGGCGACAACGTAGAGCGTGCCCATCAGAGCGGCGTCTCCTACATCGCGCAGAGCGGCGGCTCGATCCGCGACGACAACGTCATCGCGACCTGCGACAAATCACGGTATTGCCATGGCAATGACCCACATCCGCCTCTTCCATCACTGAGGAGGAACACAGCCCTCATCCTACAGGGAGCTTGGCACTGCGAAAAGACAGAGACGGGGCTGCGGTACGAATCGAAACATTCGTACCGCAGCCCCGTTTATGATGAACAAACGCTATGACGATTATACGTCAAAGGCCTCAATCTGTTCCTGGATGGCGCGCACCGCCTCGGCGAGCTCACGTGCCACATCTGCCATGCCGTTGATATCGCTTGTCTGCTGCTGGATGCTCGCCGCCATTTCCTCGGTGCTCGCGGCACTGTTCTGCGCCCCGTCCGCGAGTGAGGTGACGAGCGGCGTGATCTCTCTGACATTGGCAAAGATGGCCGACATCGATGCCTCTAATGACGCTGTTGCGCGCTCGAGGCGTTCGATGGAGGATGCGATGCTCATGTAGTTGCTGCGCGTCGAGTTGATCGCCTCCGTCTGGACGGCCACTGTGCGCTCCACATTCTGTATCCCCGCAACGGCGTTCTCCGAGTTGTGCGTCAGCTCTGTGATGATTTCCTTGATATCTTTTGTAAAACTGCTCGACTGATCGGCAAGCTTGCGGATCTCATCGGCAACCACGGCAAATCCGCGCCCCGTCTCTCCGGCACGCGCCGCCTCGATGGCAGCATTCAGTGCGAGCAGGCGCGTCTGCTCGGCAATGGACTCGATCATCGTACTCGCCTCGCCGATCTTGCCGGCACTCTCGTTGTTTTCATTGACGAGGCGCGTAATTGCCGTGACGTTGGCGTTTGCCTGCTCCGTCTCCTGCAGAAGGTCATGCACCACAGCCGTGCCGTGCTCCTTTTCCTCGGCGACACGCGTGCTCACCTCTTTCAGATCGCGAAGCAGGTCCTCATTTTTCTGGAGGGAGTGCTCGATCGACTGGATGTTGTCACTGATCGTCTGCGTATGCATTGCCTGATCGGTCGAGCCGTTTGCGATGTTTTCGATGGTGCGGCTCAGCTCCTCTCCGGCACTGAGTACATTCGTACTCGACGTGCTGAGTGTCCCCGACATCGTGCTCAGATCGGAGGCTCGCTTCCCGAGGGAGGCAACCATCGCCTTGATCTGTTCGCCGAAGTCATTCATCGTGCCTGCGAGAACGCCCACCTCGTCGGCGCTGCTGCTCTCCACGTGGTGGATTTTTGATCTTGCCCGCCTCATTCTTCGAGAATGCACGCACCATATCAACGACAGGACGTGTCACGCCGCCGCTGACCTTGAGTGCCAATACCGCACAGAGGGCAAGTGCAGCCACAATGCAGAGGATGGAGAGTTCCAGTTCCTCATGCGTCGCTGCACGGCTTTCCTCACTGCGCTCCGCAAGATATGCATCGATGTTGTCCACGTAGTTGCCCGTCGAGATCACCCAGTTCCACGGGGCGAACTTCAGCGAGTAGGCGCGTTTCGGTGAGAGTTTCCCCGTCCCGACGTCCTCCGGCTTTTCCCACATAAAATTACTGTATCCACTCCCCATCGTTCGCCGCAGTGATGAGATTGCGGATGACATAGTTGCCGTCGGGATCACGGTCGTCTCTGCGGTTCGTCCCTCCTTGCCCTCCAAAAAGGGATGTGCGACCAGCTGATAGTCCATGTCATCAATCCAGAAGTAGCCGCTGCCGTTCGCTCCGTAGCGCAGCTTCTTCACACGGGCAATCGCCTCTGCCTTTGCTTCGTCCTCCGTCAGACGTCCATCCTGGTACATATCGTAGGCACTCTGCACCTCGCTGCGTGCGAGCTCCGTCGCAACGCTGATCATGTTGTCATAGTCTGTGTACAGCATCGTACGGAACTGTTCCTGCGTGTGGCGGTCACGCATATCCGCCATGATGAGCAGCAGTGCGACAATGAGCACCGACAGTGCGATCACCGGTGCCATCAGCGCCAGCATGAATTTACTTCGCAAAGATTTCATTTCTGCAGTCCTCTCTCTCATGTGTATTCTATATTACCATTCGCGTGTTATGGCAAAAATCCTCTTTTTATAAAACTTTCGTTTTCTGTGTAGATTCGCACAGCACATCTCTTTGCGCTGTTTCTTTCCTCTTCCCCTTTTCCGCGCGCTATGCTATAATAAAATACCGTTAGAAGATGGCGGAGACTGGGTATGGAATATGCCGAGTGCTCCTCCTGTTGATCCTATTGGTCGTCATGCTTACTGCCGCGATGGATCGCTGTTCTTACGAAAAGGAATAAAGGAAGCACTGGGAGGTGATTGGTCGTGATCAAAGCGGCCAAGGCATTCGAGAAATATATCAAAAAGGAAGACATCACCGGTTTCTCCGTCCGCGAATTGGGCGACGACCGCGACACCACTGTCTTTGAAAGTGAGATTGCCGTGGAGGAGCGGCGTCTTCCCATCGCCGTCATCATCGACAGCACGGCCTATGCGACCATCCGCGTCCGTCTCGCACAGAACGCCGTCGACGACACGAACGCCATGCTGCTCACAGGCTGGCTCATGCGGCAGAACCAGGACAGCCGCCTCGTCAAGTTCTACCTCACCTCCGATACCGCCATCCACGCCGACGTCGTCGTCCCGCACAATCCCGAGGCGTTCGACCCCGAGGTCATGACGAGCGTCCTGCGCGTCTTCGTCCGCGATATCACGAAACTCATGCCCGACCTCGCCATGCTCCTGCCTGAGGAGTAAGTTGCATTTGACAAACAGAGCCAAATCTGCTATTATAGCAACCACTGCGGGCGTAGTTCATCGGTAGAATGAAAGCTTCCCAAGCTTATATTCTATGGGTTGGATCGAATCCCGTAGAACAAAGAATACCAAGCCTCTGCAGGATTTTCTCAGAGGCGAAAAACGAAGTCCTTACACCTTATTTACACCTTATCGGACTTTCAAAAATTGCGGGCATAGTTCATCGGTAGAATACGAGCTTCCCCAAGCTCGGGAGGTGGGTTCGATTCCCATTGCCCGCTCCATATGAGAATATAGCACTGTCAGGAATGATGGTGCTGTTTTTCTAACACTTTTTATTCGCTGTTTATAAACGATTTTTGTGGTTATAAATAATATTTTATGCTATAATATCCTCATAGGAGGAGATTTTATGACAGATTCTATTAAGATACTTCGTATACGATACGAGAATATCCCTCTATTTCACGATGGATGCTTTGAGTTTAGCTTTATGGCAGAGGATCGCGTTTCTGACCCTACACAGGTATTTCAGTTGCGCAAAAAAATCTCTATACGCAGAAACTTATTGGGCTTGCTGGAATTAATGCTTCTGGTAAGACATCTGCACTCAAGCTTATTTATTTTGCCATGTCCATTCTCCTAAATCGCAAAAAGCCTCAACGAAATTCCCTATGGCTCTGAGCTTCTGCAAGACGGAACAACCCTCATATTGGATTTCTGTTATCAGAACATGCGTTATGAACTACGCTCTACTATCGGGAGAGCAACCCCCTCTCACGACGTAGATATAGAATTTTACTTCAAAGAAGAATTTCTATTCAAAAAAACTCTCGCATCTATGAAATCGAAGAAAGATCTATTTTATTTTGATGATATAGTGCCTATGATTCGTCGATCAAGATTACCATCGGCAACTCTTGATTTTCTTAAAGATGACGATAGTGTAGTAACTGGGATCATCCGTAGTCAATCATCCCCCCTAAGATCGTTAATTGGTGCTGTAAACATCAACTTCTGGCGACCAAAAGAGTCTCCTGCTACTGAAATTCTTCACGCTTTTGATGCAAATCTTGATGAACTCACAGTTTCGATGTCAGATAATAATATCACATATACCATAAAATTCAAAAACGAGCCGCGAAGATTAAAAATCGAGACTGCATGGGGGCTGACCAATTTCATCTCCTCCGGCACCATCAAGGGACACAATCTCATGGCGTACATCGAGGATGTTCTTCAAACGGGAGGCTATCTCATTGTTGACGAGCTTGAAAATCACATGAACAAAGAGCTCGTTCGTATGATTACGGATATCTTCAAAAATGAGCGCATCAACAAGCACGGAGCGTGCCTGATTTTCTCCACGCACTATGTAGAAATCCTTGATTTTATGGATCGCAAGGACAACATCTACATCACGCGCCGGAATCAGACAGATGCCTCAATCAGAGCTGCTGAACTACGCATCCGAGGTCAAGCGGAATGATGTCAAGAAAAGCGATGTAATCCTCTCGAACTATATTGAGGGAACAGCTCCGTCATATGAGAGCATTCAGGCGTTGGAGGACTATCTATGCAGCAAGATGGGCTAAACTTCGACCACCTGAAAGAAGAATATGTCATCTGTATCTGCGAGGGAGCGGCAGAGCAAGCGATCATGGAGTTGCTGCTCGACCATACGAGCCTCATATTCAAAAGGGAAAATCTGGTTGGGAGAGAAATCACGCGCAAGCGGAAAGTCTCTGAGATTCAGACCTCCTTCTTGAATCGCGCCTACCAAAGGCGGGTGAATATCCTTCGGATTCTGGACTCCAAAAAGGATTCCTTCAAACTCCCTCCTCTCTATGCAGAACGCTTCTCGGTACATAACATCTACACACGCCCCTGAGATCGAAATGCTGCTGATTATTGCAGCGGGGCAGAGCGAAAAGTATCTGCAAAAAGGAGAAAAAGCCGCTATAAGCCCAGTTCCCTACTGTGCAGAAATCCTTTTCCCGGGCGAGCATATCAAAAGCCGCAAATTTATACAGAACTACTTCGCAGATATTAACAAACACACAGAGCCATCCGTCTCTATCATGAACAAGCAGGAAAGCGAGGTGATGCGCATCTGTTTCACCTACTATCCAAGTCATTGATATGGACACTATAATCCGTTATGAGGATTCAGAGCCGCCAAATAGACGGCTCTTTTTGTTATGCTCTGGCAAGTGCCCTCTTTTGACAGTCCATGCAGAGCATGCGATGGTATCGGCTCTCAGAGAAGGCACGCACCTTATCCGTCAACTTTAATCCGCACTCCTCGCGGTAGGACGCAGCAACGGGTCGTTCCTGCTTCAACGGAATGGTGACGGCACGGGGCTTCGATCAGGGGCGGCTTTCTTTGCAGGTGCAACGGATGTATTTTCATCCGTCCATGCATCCGCTTCTGGATCGTCGCCTGTGCTGATGGAGAGACTGAGCATATAGGCATACTTGATGGCTGCTGTCTGTGCCTTCATCACAGCCTTGTCGCCGCTGTCCTGTCCACTACCATACCCGTAATGAGCACGCTCTCGTCCGAATCACGGTCGATCAGCGTGATATTCACCTTCACCGTCGCAAGGTGCTCGATGCTGCCCTTTGCCGTCTTGACCTCCTCCAAGCTGATAAGCTCAGGAATAACAAGCGAGGCAAGCCCCTGCTGCACAAGAGCAGTGTTCACTTTGCTCAGGACATCAGCACTCGTCGCGTAGGTGTATCCGTGAAAGCTGTTCGTTCCATTTTTTGCGATATGACTGCACTCGCGCATGACCGCAATCATTTTTGCCGCAATTTTCTTCATTCCATATTCCTCCCAAAAGGTTTCCCCTGTACCATACGCGGCACAGGGGATTCATCCATTACTGAATCTGAATGTTGTTGTACTCCATCAGCGTAATCCCCGGCAGAAGCACACCCTGCCGCAGCGCATCTTTCAATCCTTGCTTGTCCACCTTATCCGGCACAGGAATCAAATACGCCGCAGGAATGGCAGCTCCTTCATCAATGTGGATTTTCTGGCTTTTGCGCCAACCAATGGAGAACTCCTTGTCCTGAATCTTCTCCCCATGGAGACAGTCAGACAAATACTGTTTAAGACTGTCCGCCTTATTCTTCGCCGCCGTCTTGCGCGCAGTGAAGGTCTTTTCCTCCTCTTCGTAGGCACGCGCATCAGCGAGCAGATTCTTAATCCAACAGGCGATGTTGCGGATTTTCTGCCGCCGCTCCATCTGAAGCCCATGCAGCCGCTCCACATCAATGATTTCGCCCGTTTTCAGATCAATGCAGGAGAGGATGTCCTCCTGAATTTCATACAATGCACTCATATCCACGCTCCTCCATTCTATGCCTGCGCCAAGCGTTTTGCGCAGCGGCGTGACGTTGTGCTCCCGTACTGCGAGACGCTGCGGCACGGCAGGGCTAACAACTCTCCACCGATGCGCTCCAACTCTGTCGCACGCTCACAGCTGTCCGCAAGTTTGCTCGCTGCCGTCACTGCATTGATAAGCCCATAGCGGCTGTTATCCCCACCCATAAAGAGCTGACGCAGGACATCACCGCGCTCATTCTGCGTGAGGAGAAAACGATCTGCCAGCTCCTCGACTGCCTGCACAGGATTATCCGCAAGCGGAATCTCCATCGCGTCACGCATCTTGTCTACGGTCATATGGAATTTCGCAGCATCCACGGCACAACGCACGGTGTCTTGCACCTTCATAAAGAATGCCTTGTCATCCTGCGCCAGTGTTTCATCGGAGTAGAGTTCATAGGCGGCATCATCCTCTGCTGAGACCTGTCGCCCTACATGATACTTCTTCTGTGCGAAGTCCTTGACGATCAGCCCATTCTTGCAGACAAGGCGATAGATCAGCGGCTCGACCTTCAGACTGCCAAGCCCGACCTCGCTGTTGGACACGACAAAGCCCGCCTGCACAACATCACCAACGCCGACCTCGGCTTTCAGCTTCTTGTTGACCACCTTCAGATAGAGGTGCGATTCCGTGACCTCACAGCTCATAATCGCTGCATCCTTCATCTCCTGAATCACGGGCAGCACCGCCGTGCAGAGTTCCAGATTATCCAGACGCCGATAGCGATCCGAGAGGAACGCCCGAACATTGCCGTCCAACACGCGAATCATGCGGCATTCGGGCGACTGCCGAAACCAGCCATTGACGTTCTCGTCAAGGAGCGTCGGATATTCCCTCTGCATTTTCTGATAGTAGCGGTAGGGGATTTGCAGACGCGCAGCGATCTGCTGATGGGCAGTCTCACCAATCGTATACTCCTGCGTGTCATTACCAAGAGCGATGAGGAAACGACCGCCTGGAGCGGACGAATCCATTGCGAGCGACCGCGTATCTGAGATAAAATCCTTCCGCGCCTCGCGCTGACGCGTCAACTCCTGCCCGAGTTCCTGTAATGTACGACCTTGCTTCATGTTGTTTACCTCCTATAAAGGCAGAAAATCCCCCATAGCCGCGTGGCTATGGGGGATCAGATTATATGTTTGTATTATCAAGGGAGATTCTTCGTTTCATCGGTGATTTCTTCGGTCATAATATATTTGAGTATCGCTTTCACGATGGGCTTTGCATCGTAGTAAGATGGGCGATCTCCAAACGTTTCATATTCCCATCCGTTCGCCGTGCGTGTGAATCGATACGTCAGCGGTCCATTATGCGAACTTGGAAATGTGCAGACAACACCACCTGCGTTACCATCGTACCAACGCGAAGTTGTATCAGCCATAACACCAACGCCCTTACCATGATAGATATAGATTGAAGCTGCATCTGCGCTGCAGATGCACCTGCAATCACAACGGCAACCAACAGAGCAAATACGACCGAGAATACATTTTTCCCTTTGAACATTGAAATCACCCTATCCTTTCTCATAGATCAAGAAAAACCATACCCGTATACACGTTTCCATACATTACGGAAAATCACACCATACGGAGCATCCTCAATATACACAGGGTATTTACGCCAGTGATATTCTCCGTTGTCAAGAATTCCTACACGAACGACTGGTTGATTGTTCATAATATATTCGCCCGCCATTGATACCATGCCGTTTCAGCTCCATTGCCCGTGGACTGAACAACGCGGAACTCAAGCCGATCTCGATCAATCACATAGAGGCTATGCTCATCATACGAGATTGTACGCCCTCGATACGAAAGATCTACGGCCTCAGCAATATTGTTGATGTTAATGCCAAATATCAGTGCAAACATCAACATTGTCAATGCCATGAACTTTTTCATCTTGCTCTCTCCTTTACTTTCGCCAATGCGACCTCATCTCTCCTCGTATTAGATGCTAACTATGCCTACCTCCTCTCCTTACATCATAATAGTATATGATCACTTTCACAAAGACTAACAAAACAGGGAACTCTCCCCTCTGGGCGATCAACCTTCTGCTCTTTTCTCCATTTCAGCTTCGTATTCCTCAAACGCTTTCTTGAAATACTCAACGGCACAGGGTGACGGTTTTTGTATCAAATAGATCAAAGGTCATCGCCTCCGGATCATCGCTGTCCAGATTATGATGCACCCAAAGGAAATGGCAACGCCCCTCATCTTCCACCATGAAATTATCCGCTCCACGATAGAATGTCGAGTTCAGCTCCCACCTGTTATGACTTGATGCAATATTTGCCGTTTTTTTCTTCTTCAGACAGCGCCGCCAATACAAAGGGCAGAGACGCTCCAACAGACCTAAATCCTTTTTGGAGCACGTTTGGGGCACTTCATAATGTCCTTATAGGGAAACTTCTCATATAGAGGATGTGTCGGTTCAGGCTCCTTCTTTTCGGGGGCATGTGTTTCAATCACATCTCCCCTCATTTTCAAGAACCAAGCATCCCGCTCTTTCCTCTCTACATCGTCAGGATGCTCAACATCCTCCCCATTACTCTTCTTGATGATGTATTCCAGCATATCCAGCTTGACACCAAGTCCCGGAAAAATTGTATGCCAATCAGAGATTTCCAGTCCACATGCCATAATCTCAGCATACTTTTTGAACACGACGGAATTTTCTTTTTCATAAAACGATGTCATGCTCAGCATATCCGCCGTATGATTTTGAGGAACAGCAAATATCTCTAAAATCTCATTCTTGGAAATCTCTTTTTCCCGCAACCTCGGATACTCTTTTCGTTTTTCCTTCGAGATTTTTTGACATCCCTGCTCCACACTGTCATCCCACATATCAAGGGTGATATCCACGGGCATTTCTTTGAGCCCGAGCAACTGAAAATATCGCTCGATTTTATCTTCTGAACGCGGTGGTGCCAATTTTCGTCCATGCATCATAAACATGATTCATTCTTCCTCCCTACATAGTCTTTCTCATATAGATCTACGATATATGCTGTCGCAGAACATCTCCCCCTCAAGCAGTTCCTTCACCTGCCACGATTCGGAGATATTCGTCTTGCACCAGATTGCGAAATGCTCACAGTTATTCATGAGGAGGTTATAGTTCCGTTCACCGAGACGACTGTATGCGCGCTCGACAGTTTCTTCCGGTGAGAATAGATGGTACTGAGCAGACTTGAACAGATCAAGCAAGTCTCGCATATCCGGCATAACGGACGAAACAATGTGCCGCCGCTTCTGAGGGTGCTTGTGGTTTTCGGGGAACTCACAAACGAAAATAACTTGTCTCCTCACCGAGAAAGTCCTGAAAAGATGCCTCTCGAATGGCAACATCTCCGCCGAAATCGCCGCCGTCGCCTGCGTAGTGAATCACGCGATCATCGCCGACATAGACGGCATAGTGCTCGTAGAAGCCACGATCGACACCGACAATATCGCCTTCACGGATGCCTCGCCCAGATTTTTTCTGCGCATCCAACGCATCCAAAAACTCCTCTGCAATATCACCAATCCAGTCTCCCAACATACGCACCTCCTTATACACGTTCGATCAGGTGATTTGCGACGAGAAGGCGCATCAACTCCTCCACGAGTGCCATATCCTTACTCGTTGCGACATGGCTGCCCAAATAGGTCAATCCTCGCTTAATTTCGGCAATGTCCTGCCGCGTTTTCCGAATCTCTGCATGGATACGCTCCATTGTCGCAATCTCTTCGGATTGCACCTGAACAATGCCGTCGAGTACCTGCCCGAGTGCTTTCGTACTGCTCCGAGAGGCTTTTTCATACGCTGCAATGCTCTTTTCCAGAGTAGCAATACTCTCCTTGAGTGCTTCAGCGCGTCGCGCCTGTTCCTCATCCTGCTCGGATAAGCCCTGACTGATCGCAGAGAGTTCTGCTGTCAAATCCTCTTTATCTCCTTGCCCCATCAGACCAAACCATCTTGGTATTTTGCTGTTTGCGGCGGAGGTTGATTTCTTTCCCCTTGGCATAGTTCCTCCAGAAATTTCTCAAGCGAAGAGAAGCTGATCTGTCTTTTCTGTGACATACACCAGCTTCATCGGTACATACCGCTGACGGCTCGTCTGTGTGGTCTGTTCCAGTGCCTCGCTCTCCATCTGGGCAAATGCGCGCTGCATATTGCTCAGATTCTGCTCCTTCGCCTCCATATACTCATCCAGTGCATCACCAATCTCGTTTGCCTGCTCAACCAATGCTGTATGAACACGCTGCGCGAGGTTGTCATTGGCTTCCCGAATGACGGATTTACAGAAATTACGGAGTTTATACCGCTTGCTGTCACTGGCTGCGAGCGCGAGAATGCTGCGGCACTCCGAATCATCAATCGAAACACGCTTTGCAACAACACCTGTGATTGCGTCGGGAATCGCAGCGCAAAGCTCCTTGTGGCGACGACGCAATGCCTTGATCTCCTGCTTGAAATCCCGTTTGAGTTCTGCCCTGCGGAGAGCAGCTCCATCGTCTCCTCGAATCGTTGCTGAACTAGGGTAAGGCAGTCGTTTTCCAGTTCCCGTGCAAAACTCCGATACCTTTCGCTATAGTCGAGCAGAATCTCGTTGACATCATTGACTTGGTCAGCAGAGGAGCTTGCATCCACGGCTTTTGAATCGCCAATTTTAGATTCAACCCAATCTAACACCTCATCTACTTTTTCTTGAACCCATTGTTTTTGCTTGTTCCTTCTTTTCCCTAAACCAGTCTCCGATAGAACTAAACCAGCCCATATCTATGCCCCCAATTCATTGGAGATACGCTCATAGAGATACTCTGCGCCGCGCCTGTGCAAGAACAGTCTCATATTGTTCTTTATTATCGCCCTCCTGCAATGCGGAGAGTTCCACATACTCCTGCATCAGCCTGTCAATCTGCAAGGTCATCTCATCAACATCCTCAGACAGTTCCTCCTGCAAAAGTGTCATGGAGGAAAGCAAATGCCGCCGATAGTCCTCTGCGGTGTCATTTAGGACGGTCGCAATAAACTCCTGCAACATCTCGCTACGACACTCACCTGCAGGCATATTCAGGATACGGCAGCAGGCAGGGTTATCCAGAGAGATGTAGCGCGACAGGCGTTCCTCCCAGAATCTGCCGACACCATCACGAATCTCGCGCATGATTTTGTTGAACTCACGCTGCGAATAGCGATATTTGTGCAGAACATCCTCGCGTGACTCGATACGCATCGTCAGTTCAGAGAGAAACGCGTCCACGGACGCATTGATTTCAGTGAGTGAATCGCGAAAGCCGGAGAGGATATTCTGCCGCATTCGATCTAATGCAACACTCGTCTGCTCTATATCCTGCGCAGTAGACCGCTCATTCACCACAGGCGTTTCATTGCCAATGCTCTTGATGAATTTCCAGATCGTTTTCACGCCCTCTATGAGGATTGGAATTGGGATCGGAGGAAATGGTGCGAGGTAATGTGGTCGGTATTGTTGTCGGCATGATTTTAGAACTATTTTTCAACATTCTATCTCACCTCCAAATCAACGTGTTTTTACTTGTTTTTCGCTCAACGCCTTAATCGCGGCGATCAACTCCTCGGCGCGTTTCGTCGTTGCAAACTTGACAGAGGAGACCAGTTGTTCGAGGCTCTTCTTCTCTTCCTCAGCAGCCTTTACCTTTTCCTCATATTCTTCCTTTTTCTTGCGAATCTCATCCAAGCCCTTGTTGCTTGTGTCGATAATCTCCTGCTGCTCATCCCGCAGACGGCGCATCTGCTCTCGATATCCTCTTTGTTCTGCTCATAGGCGACGCAGATGTCGTCAATCATCCTCTTTTGTATTTCGAGATGATCTCCGATTGCAGCTTAGTCTTTAGGAGGCTGATATTTGTACTTTCCTCAACCTCATGGAACTTCTCAGGAAGATTCTTAATACGAATCATATATTTGAGCAAAACGCTCTCAAGGGCAAAGAATGCCCTTTCCTCCTCACTGATTTTATTCTCCTTGTAAGATTGAAGGGCACTATAAAGCCATGCAGAGACCGGAATCAGCTTCTGCTGCGCGAGGTCTCTGCTGCCATGCAACCTTGTTCTTTGAGATATTTCAGCCATTCCTCGTTTTGTTTCGCTCAATCTTTTTGCGGTTCATTCAGCGTGTCAATCTGCGTTGCAATGACGTACACCTTTTCCGCGTCGCCGCGAGCGTTCTGGAATACGCTCAGAATGGTCTGGAGTTCGCCGCCCGTAAGCGCATCCGAGCGCACACAGACGAGCACGGCATTGGCACGGCTGATATAGTCTCTGGTAATATTGGAGCGGTATTCCACGACATCATCCAAGCCCGGCGTATCGACCGCTGACAACACCATCGGGCAGGGTCAAAGTCCTTCAGCCCGACAATCACTTCCTTAACAAGTAATGAGTCAGGGACTTCGAGGATGTCCAACGTGCAATCTCAGTTTTTCAGCTCTTCTCTCGTAGAACAAACGGTCTTTTGGTTATCCTGTCCGAGCCAGTTTCCCTTTTCCTGATCTGCGTTGAGTGCGTTGTACTCCTCAACAAAGACCTTGGCGCGTGATTCCTCTGCGCTCTTCCAAAGGCTGTTCCACTCCTCGGCAGTATAGAACGACACTTCGACGTAATCCTCTTCGGCGCGGCGGAACTTCGTGAGCGATGCCGTCTCAGGCGTCACCTCGGTCGAGCAAGATCATTGCCAATGATCGCATTGATGAGTGTGGACTTGCCCGCCTTGATCGCACCGACGAGTGCAATATGATATTCCGGTGTTGCACAGCGCGTCAAAAAAGCGTCAAGATTACGCAATACACTCTTTTTGATACGCTCCTCTACATCATTCAGTGTAAGCAGCCGCTTGATTTTCTCCATCTTCACCGCGTATTTGCGCGCAGTCTCATCCCAAAGGAACGCCGTATCATCGAGAGGGGCATTCAGTAACGCATCGATTTTTTCTTTCTGGGCAACGAGTTCTTGTTCCATGTTCTCTCCTCCATACATTTCATCTCTCACAGAGATACCGCATCCTGCTAGTCCTCCGACGTCATGTCGGTCTCCCACATCCGCTTTTCGTGTTCATCGAATGTCACAAGCATGGCGAGGTCGATATTAAGTCCTTGCGCAATATCGAGAAGTATGGATACGGAAACATTCTCGTTATATTTTCCCCGTTCAATGCGGCTCAGAACACTCCTGCTGATTCCAATTTTAGTGGCGAGGTCTGTTTGATGCAGTCCGCGCAGCGCTTTCGATGATGGCGATCTTCGCCCCTGATTTGTTGAAAACGACAGCCTTGCAAATATCCGTACGTCACCTCCTTGCAAGTCTCTTAATATAGTTTAATTATCTCATTTTTAGCGATAAAAATGTTTCTAAATAAACCCATTAAACGCCTATATAAGAAATAATAAAAATGCAAAAATCCCTCATAAAAATGTAAAAATACATATAGCCCCGCAGGATGGTCCTGCGGGGCTTATATTGTCTTTGCTCAGCTTCTTCACCGCTCGCGGCGTACAACCTCTATCCCCCTATTGGTAAAATAGGATTTTGTCGGGAGTTCCTCGATGTGGAAGAAGAAATTCTTCCTCTGCGCAAACATATCTCCCGCGCGATCCTCCAGCGAGATGCCGCACTCTCTGCGGAGACCTTCGCGCACAAAACCCACTGCCTCCGACACGGCAGGGAATTTCTTCACACGCAACGCACCGATATAACACTCTGCTTTCTTGACGTTACCCCATTCCGAATAAATGCCTGCGCCCCTGTCATTGTATACGCCGTAGTATTTTCCCATGATTCAATTCTCCTCCTTATCTGCATTCCGCAGCTCATGCAAGTGCTGCGACAGAATCTGCGTGGTCTCTCGTCGCTGCGCATCCAGCGCGTGGAGATAGATGGATGTCGTGCGGATATTCGTATGTCCGAGCATGGTCTGTACCGTGGTAAGCGCCGCTCCATGATTCAGTGCATAGGTCGCAGCCATATGACGTAGCGAATGCACTGTAATCGGAGGCAAGCCATGTTCCTTGCTCAGACGCACCAGCCATGCGTAAAGGGAGCTTGCTGTCACTGGCACGATCTCCTCATTGCGCAGACGAATTGCGAGGAAAATATATTGATTCGGGTTTTTGTAGTCCTTTGTCCGGAGATACTGCTCCTGCATCTCCTTGTGCTGGCGCAGGAGCTCAAGCACATGGTCATCCACAAACAGTGTACGCACGGATTCTGCCGTTTTCGGCTTCGAAATTTCGACGTGTCTGCCATCGATGTACTTTTGCGCCTTGCGGATATGAACGGACTTCTGCTCCCAATCAACATCATCCCACGTGAGTGCACTCACCTCTCCTTTGCGTGCGCCCGTCAGCAGAGACAGATAGAACATGGTCTTGTGCTTGATGTTCTTCGGCGAGTTCGGCAGCGCATCTATCACGCAGGAACTTCATCAGATCTGCCTCCTGCCAAATTGGATAGTGATGGTACTTCGACTGGACGATCCTCTCGCGGTATATCATCGCACGGATTCTTGCTGAGAATTTTCCACTCCACTGCTTTGGCGGTATGTGATTCAGCAACGAAATTCTTATGTACCATCGTATCTGAAAAGCAGCTTCCCTCGCACTGACTTGCTTTTCGCGAGAGATTCGACAAAGGTCGTCACCATTCCAGCCGTAATTTTAGCAAGAGAATCCCCGCAAATACATCCATCATCCGATCATGGAGAACGGGTGCTGGGTCACACGGGTCGTCACCGCCATTCGATCATTGTGCCGTGCCTCCCAAATCCTAGCATACTCCTGAAACGTGATGTTCTTATGCGCCTCGTCCGTCTGTACCTCACGCTCCACCGCCCACACGAACTCATCCAATTTCTTTTCGCAGCACGCTTTGAGGGTCGCTTTTTACACGCTGGTTTTCCGAATCTGCTTGCCATTCGCATCGTATCCCATCGAGAGGCGAAGCTCCCACACGCCCTTGCCCCGATTGATGACTGAGCCTTTCATATCAATTCCTCCCAATAAAAAAGCCGCCGTACATTTGCTGTACAGCGGCAAAGCGCAATATTTGATTGTCTTACAGTTTCATCTTCGACCAGACAGGTTTGCTAAAGTTCGTCTCAGCCCACTTCTCAAGTTCCTCGCGAATGTAGAGATAGCTTTTCCCGAGCTTCTTCCCCGGCAAATATCCGTTGCGCGTCAGGCGCAGCACCTTCTGATAGTCGCACATTCCGTTGAAAAAGTCACACGACACCTGCTTCGCATCCATAAATGTTTGACTCATTTTCAGCCGCACTCCTTTCTACTCTGTGGTTGCTATAAGAATCATTGTAGATTTTTTAGATCTTTCATATGCGGTTATTTTAAGAAAAACCGCGAATCAGGGAGACGCCCTCCTGCTGCAAGATCTCATTGACACGCTGCTTCAACATTATCAATCGCGATCGATTTAAGTTCATGCGCAGCCCTGTCATATCGTCTATGTTGTTGGCAATAAAGTGTATGCATGGATGTGCGGCGTATCTCGATGAACAGTCATCAGCACCTGATAATGCCCTTCAAAAGCAGCCGATCATCTCCGCCACTTACAGCCAATTGCACACATCTGCGCCGTCGAGCAATCGTCTGCCTCCTCCGGGGACAAAACATAATGAAAGTAGCCTTTGCCTTTCTCCTGCCCTGCATTTTCCTTAACCATCATCATTTCATCGAAGGTGTTCGTAATCGACACGTTCGCACCATACATGAGGTCATAGCTCGTTGCATAGGCTTTCTTTACATAGAGAATCTTCTCGAACAGTGTGTATGTCGAATTTCCCGTTCGATCATTTTCAACGCTGAAGATTGACAATTTCGCTCGCCTCCTTATCTCCCTGTCTGCGATACGCTGCTAGGTGCTGTTTGATCTCAAGCAAGTGCTTATCCACATCACAGAGCAACTCTGATACCTTGTTATTTGCCGCAGCCTTTTCGCCAAGGCGAGCAACCAGTTCCTCCACCTGCTCCAGCTTGGTGTTCGTATGGAGATAATTCGTATTCATGTCATCATGGAATCGGCTCAGCTCCTCTTGAATCGTTTTATCTCCTATGCGCGTTGATACGCGAAGTTCACCTTCTGCAAGTAACTCCCGTACGACCTGCGACGCATTTTTTCCGCTCAATGCTACCAACTGTTCCAGCTTCTCATTGGCTCTTTCATCCAACTTTACATTTCTCTGCTTCATACTCATAGTTTTCCTCCATTTCTGCGAACACTTTTGTTCGTCACCATAGAGTTATGCCCTGTGTAATTTTTGATTTTCGGTGGGTATAACCGTTTCTATCTTGGTATACTCTCCCGCTATACTCTCCTGCTGTTTTTCTATCTTCTCCTTGCATAGCATCGTCAAACATCCACTGACGAAGTGCATATAAAGCTGGTCGTCGAGGTGCAACTACGATAAGGTAATAACGCATGGTGTAGCAGACAGGATTTCGTTGCTCATTATTATGTATAAGATCAAATCATTTTTACTGGGTTGTATTACTTGAGCCTCCTTGCCGCCATAGCAGACAGCTTTTCCTTCCGCGCTGTTATCATCTGTTCCATGCTTTTATTCGTCTCCGTATCAAAAATCAGATGATCCTCTTTTTACTCGATTTCATTTTCGCCATTTCTGCGCTTTTTGTCACTCACTATAAGGTTATGTCTTGTGTAAGTTTTGATTTGCGGGCTGTGTGTGCGAGACGTGTCTCTCACAGGTGCTGCTTATAGTGGCGACAGCAACGAGCTGCTACAGCCTTATATTGAGTGATACGATACACCGCGCATCCGACATACCCACATGGTGACACACACAATTTTCTGGGCTTTGGTTTAAGCATATCAAAGTACTCAAAAACGGAAAAATTTTTGGGGGCTTTTTTTGAATTTAGCGCTTGGAACAGAATATGCCTTGGAACATGGAATTTCCCACGCAATGGAAAAAGGCGCTATCCTTGCATGCAGCAAAGGATGGCGCAATATTTTCTACGAGAAGAAGGACATTCCAAGCAAATATCGAAATAATCCCTTGGAACGACCGTGGAACACGGCTGGAAATAAGATTTTTGTTCTAAAATGGAGGGTTTATCATGAGTGTTATTGACGAGAGCATATTTGACCCTCTCCCCAACAGCAAAGAAATAGAGTTCAGAAAAAGCATGCCCCAGCTATCAAAGATGGTGGATAATATTGATGCAGCACCTCGGTCTTATGTATCCCATATATTTTCAAAAGACGAGGAAGCTCAACTCCGCTTAATCTATAATTACTTCCATCGCAACAATATTGATCTCCCCCATCAATTGATGTCTTTTTAGCTAATGAGATAATCCCTCAGCTATCAATCATTCCCTTTCTTTTTGAAGGAAATATGTTTTACATGATACAAACAAAAGAGATTATCCCTTATCTTATTTTCTCAGAAGCAGACATTCGCCCCTTTTTCAGGAACTATTCTTTCAAGACATGCTTCCTCATCCAAATGAGCAGGAACTCACCGCCATCTTGTCCTGGCATCATAACAATATCAGCAATATAAAAAAGTATTACAACAAAATGTCCCCTATGTTCCCACATCAAGTACAGGCGCTGAGGACATTCCTTATGCTTTTTGAATACTATAAAAACAGAGGAGCAAAAGAATACTTTCTATACTTGAGCCAATAGATTTCTCAAAGGAGATCAGAACTTTACAGATGGCTGCGTGCTCCTAATGAACATTTACAATCGCGCTCCATTGCAACTAAATATGCAACATACCTCCTCAGTGACCTGAAGGAAGCATTCATCGGAGATCTCTATGGCGTTATGTACTATGAGCCACGCACCTTTAAAAGGGAGCGAATCAATCCACGTGGTCATCATTATACACTACGTATCCTTTGGACTCTCTCGAATGGCGTTCTCCCTGCGATAGATGCACTGCATAATATGTTTGCCCAAATTTACCTTGGACAGACATATGTAAAAGAAACGATGGGTACACAAAAAAACGTAACTATCCTTCTTTGTAAGGATGCACGCTTAATGGGTAAGCTCATAAAAACAATCTTCACCTCATCCTTTGACTTCTCAAAAACATGCAGGGATTTCGAATGGATCAACCAGCTTTATGGAACTCCTGTTTATACAGAATACGAAATATCTCATCTATGCACCACTGTAAAAGCCTCTACCCTCTTAAGGGAGGAAGCATGTGGCGTCCTTGTCAATGTCTCGATACAAAAAGATAAGAGCGACTTAGATCAACTAAAAATGTTTTCCCTCAAAAAGACACTCCAACATGAAAATGATGCTATATTCAAGGACATATCCCATCATCCATCTAAACACTATATACACATAACGGAAGAAGCTCCTATGGATATAGCACCTAATATGCAGCTTATTGAGCTGATGGGGGATATTACAGGGAAAGAGTATAACCTATCCAACCTTGACGCAGCTGTCATCGTTCTGCTCTCAATTTTCAATTTCTTCACGCCCACCCCTCTGCCCAAGCAGGAAGAAACTCCATCTAGTCATCCATTTTGCAACCGAGGAAGAAATCGTCCGAGGTTTTATTGAGATCTATTTGACGATACCACTTCTAAATTCACTGACGAGCAGCTTGAGGAAGCGATTGAAAAATGGATGAACGAAAACAATACCACCGAAAAGCTTTGATCCAGATATATCAAAGTCTAAAAACGATGACGCTCGGAAAAAGATAGCCGAAAAATATCGGGATGTCCATGGCCCCCTATACGATAACAGAAGATATAGAAACAGCCTTCAAATCATGGGAAAAAAGTGTGCCGTTCTCCACAGGTGCTATAAACATTATTGAATCGATGAAAAAACTATATCACCCTCTGTTTTACATCAAATACCATAAAAGCAAAAGCCGTATAAGGCCAGACGCTCCTGAAAGGAACGTAAAAAGTATTCTATGGACTTGCTCTGAAGGCAGAAAAATTACATCTCTCCCCCAAAAGAGCAACTACCAGAGCTTCCTATACAGGAGCGCAAGGATAGGTTCTTCCAATATTACAAGACTATGATACAAAACTTTCTAAACCTCCAGCCCAAAATATACAATCTACTTAATCGACCTGAACCGGAGGGACTCAGCGATATTCCTGAGGATCTTGTTCAGGATATTATTATTGAGCCTAACCCCAATGACGAGGAACATGATATGGCAGAGGAGAGGGAGGAGCTTCCCCTACCTCGTAGAGCTTTCACTCAAACGCTTTTTACACCTTATTTACACCTTATCGGCGTAAAAACGTCGAAAAATGGTGCACAAAAACTGAAAACAAGGCTCTCGGCAGCGTCCATTTTTCAAAAAGAAAAATCCTTGAAACACTTATATAACAAGGGTTTCAAGATTCTCCTGAACAGGCATATCATCCTCTAAAAATCTGGACGGCGACTTCCCAAGCTTTAGAGGTGGGTTCGACTCCCATCGCCCGCTCCAGAGAACACAAAGAGCCGTCATGCTGACGGCTCTTTTTGTTGTGCGAAATGCACTCACATCCATGATCCCTCATCGGATCTCACATTCCTATATCGCGGTCTATGCCCCTGCGCAGCATAAATCCCCCATTGCTGCGCAGCTATGTGGGCAGAACCATTTCGATTATGCGGCTTGCCATTTATGACGGGTTGTATTCCTTCGTGGTATTCCCCGTCACAATATAGTTGAGGATGGCGTTGATGATCGGCTTTGCATCGTAGTAAGATGGTCTGGTGCCGAACGTCTCATACTCCCATCCGTTTGCTGTGCGCGTAAAGCGATACGTCAAGACACCTGTATGCTCACGCTCAAAGGTACAGGCAACACCACCCGCATTCCCATCAAACCAGCGCGAGGTCGTATCAGCCATCACGCCGACACCCTTGCCTTGATAAATGCAGATCGTCGCAGCATCTGCACGCGCCGCCCCACCTGCGATGACAAGTCCGATCAGCACCGCAAGCATGACTGCGAATACATTCTTCCCGTTACACATAGACATCATCATATCCTTTCTTACTGCGAAATATAAACGGACAAAGCACAGACCGCAAAAGCGGAAGCTGCCGTCCCACGTCTGCCCGACAACCCATCTGCACGGGACAAATTAACTGTCTTCCGCCGTCAGACGCACCATAAGGATAAGATTCCCTCGTGCATCGGGAGCACAGCTGATCTCATGGATAACGCGGCGGTTCAGTGCGCTCACCCACGCTTCATTATGCCTCGTATTTTTGATAATAGGGGATGATGCTGTCAGCATTGCGAACTCATCGCGAGACACCCCTCATGGCGATCATCAACGCACCGAGCGCGCTTCCAACATAGTCGGCAGCATTCGAATTGTTCCCGTTTGCCATAATGACAATTTTTGAAACGTAGCCTTTTCTCATTGCAGAAAAAGGAAATAACTGCCCCTTCTCCTCCCCACCGATGCCCGCCACGTACAGATCATAGTAGCTGTCAGGGGACATTTTTCCAACATGTTTCAAATTATTCAAGCGGTATGGATTGCCCTATCCCTGCAAGGACTGCATTGCTGTCGTTATAAAGTGCATATGCGCCCATGTCGCAGATCTGCACGACTCTTGCATCGGCAGAGGATGCAAACAGCACCGCAGAACAGAACACGAGCACGGCAGCGAATTTTTGCAGGATTTTCATGTTCGTCACTCTCCTTTACGAGTTGTAGCTGTCACCCAAAGATCAGTTATCGGTCGCCCGCATATGCACAAGACCTAAACGTTCTCCGCTCTCGCCCGGAATCTGTGTCATTTCACAGACGACCCGTCGATTGAGACGTGCAACCCACACATCACCATAATAGGTATTCGATTTACCGCGATGGGAATTTTGTTTTAAAATATCACTTTCCTGCACAGATATCCCCATTGCCATGGTTACGCCGGCCATGGCATACGCCATATACGCCGCATAGTTCGGGTTATCCATATCTGCCATGATGGACATTTTGGAGACATATCCTGCACCATTGCAGAAAAATACTACGACAACAAAATCTCGAGCGCTCCCCTTCTGGAAAAACCTGTCATAATATTGATCATAAGGGCTCTCGGGAGAAGCTTTTTCCAAAGCTTTAAATCAGAAAAAGCGGGAAGGGTACATCATGCCTCGAAAAAGGCTGTTCGCTCTGTTATACAGCGCATACGCCCCCATATCACAGATCTGAACCGTCTTAGCATCGACAGAGAATGCAAATAAAACCACAGAACAAAATACAAGCACGGCAGCGATCTTTTGCAAGGTCTTCATGTTCGTCAGCCTCCTTTACGAATGCACTGTTCTACAGACGACAGCTCCCCACGCCATCAGGGGCGAAAAGACGGCAATGCGGCAGATGCGATAGAACAACGGAATGTTCGGCACATTCATCATCACCATATCCTCCTTATTCAATCTCTCCATCCTGCCGCAAGCGAAATATATCGACTATTCTCTCTTAATTTATTCGACATTTTCCTTTTATTTTCCTTCTTTTCGTTTTTAGAAAAACACCGTCTGATGAGGCGGCCGGACACCATAGCCAGGGCTCCCAATCCCCACAGCATCTGAAGGGATATTCTCTCAGGAACCATAGGCACAGTACGAGAAAGGTTCACCGTCATCTCAATGATACTACCATCACATAATCTTCTTGTGTTATAATTATATTTAACAGTTTTCCAATCAAAATGCGCCAGTATACCCAAATATACAGATAAAAGCACATGAAATGACGATATGAAAGGGGCTGCGATGGGAACCTCATACAGAATTCCTTGGGATGCAGAAGAGGTGGCAGTTCTTGTCCATGGATACATACAGTTGAAAAATAGTGTCTTATTTTATAATGAAGCCATCAAATATGTATCGCACACCCTGCGTGAGCGTGCTCTGCGGAGAGGAATGAATGTCGGAGAAACATTCCGCAACGAAAATGGTATCTCCATGCAGATGACAAAAATTGAAGATATCTTCTCCGGCGGGAAGTTCCGCCTGAGTCCTCCGCCGCAGGTGTTCTTCGATGTGGTTCAGCTTTATAGAAAGGACCGCAAAGCCTTTAACGAGCTTCTTGAGCGAGCAACAGGGGCTTCGTCAGACCGTGCGGCCCTGGAGAAGGGCTTTTTCCAATGGCTTGCGAATAAGGTCCCCCCACACATCCTGCCAAATCTTCAGGATGCGTGCCACAAGTTGAACAAATTCCTTTCCGAGTACAAGGTGCTCGATATCTCCTTGTTCGACAAAAACATTATCCATGTGATGGACAAGGTAAAATCGACGGTGAACTCCAATGAGATTCTGCACTTCCTCCAGCAGGAGAAAATGCCGCTCATGCAGACGGCCATTGAGTTCTACTACATCTACCTCATCGAAGCACATGACAACGACGCATCACGCCAGCCCATCGACAGTCCACATAAGGGTCAGCCGTCATCACCCGCTGCGCTGTCTCCTGCCCACGAACAAGAGGCGTCTATCCCCGAGAGCGCAGAGATACGGCCTGACACCCTCGTCCACGACATCGGCTACAACACTCGCCCTCGCAGATCCTGCACAGGAGGTTTATATGCAGTCGTACCATATCCCTCTGTCAAGAGCCTCACTGGTGCTCGGCGTTCTCCACAGCGGCAGTATTGCGGAGGCCTATGACGCAAGCCGTTCGGATACAGAAGGGCGAATGTACTGATACGCATGCGATGACGAGCCTATGGCTCTCACGTCGTCGGAGGTAATGATATGGGCATGTCCATCAGTGAAATTCTTGAAAAATGCAATATCTATCTCGATGATTCACTCATCTCAAAGGAACAGCTCCTCGAACGATATATGTCCTTCCTCGCAGAAACGATGTCACGAGAGAAAGCTCCCGTCGGCTTTGCCCTGCACACGGGCAACATATGCTTCGATGCACTGTCGATTGCCGCCGTCGGTCTCGGCTGCCTCTCGCAGATCGTCTCCACCATCGACGATCTGCTTGCTACGCTCCACGAGGACGACTATGTTATCTATGAAGGACAGCGTTATCGGTGGAAGGGAATCCGCGAGGAGTCGGATGGTATTTTGCGCTTCGTCTTGGAGCAGGACGGGGTGGGAAAGCACGGTCTGAGCAAGCGCCTGATCCCCTGCCATGAAAACAAATACAAGATCAAGCCATACTACGGTACAGCACAGGCGACCAACGCCGTCGGCGTGAAGCCCATCTCAGAGCATCGTGAGATCTTTCTCGCCGATGTCCTGGACTGTCCTGTGAGCGAAGTCCCCCCCGAGATCGACGTTGCCGTGGTCATCGTATGCGCGCGCGACGTATTCAGCAGCAGCTATCGGCGCATCTATATCGAATACGGAAACGAGCAGCGCATCAGTCTCGCCGAACTTCTGCCGGCATCCTATTACACTGACACAGACTGCCCCTATCAGATTGGCGAGAATCCGACAAAAGCCGAGCCCGTCCTGTGAAGGTCACGGGCAACCTCTCCGTCGCCAGGGAATTGGTCTATGATCGCAGCAGGAACGAGGCCGTCGGATTCCTGTCGCTCCTTGAGACACCATCCTCGATGGACATCGAGGATCTCAGCGACATTCTGCGTGCGCCGACCCTCAGATACGCCTTTATCACTGCACCGGTTTACAGCAAGAACCTCTCCCGCATGATCGAACAGGATACGGACGCCGCAGTCTTTGCCTGCACAAAGCGATACCTCGCCCAAAATCTCGGCCATATCCAAAGATCCAACCAATATACGAAGGCATCGTTCCAACAGGCAGCTGCACTGCGCGAGAATCGCATCGTGCCCCTTCCCGTTCCGGATGGCATCTCGAGGCGACCCACAGAGAAATCCGCAGGCTCCTCAGCATCGTACGCAGCGCCGATTGGGAGGCATCGGAAAAAGACACCTTCATCGGAACGGCATACAGCCTGCTCAACCTATTTACCACAGCCGTATTCACCATGGAGGAAATGGAAACGGCCATCACCGCTGGCAGGGTCTCCATCACCTCACCGCATACCCGTATCCAGGCACTATGGGACATTGCTGACCAGATCGACACCGATCAGAACGTACAGGAAAAGTGTGCGGAGATTGCCGACAAGCTGGAGCGTCTATACCAGATGCTGTGCTTGTTCTCACCCAAACGGGAGGAGCTGCGCGCCTGCCTCGAACGCTGCTGCCCCGGCCATCTACGTACCCACCTTGCCATCATCGTCCCAAAAAGCCTACTACGCAGAAATCCTAGCGCACCTCCACCGCAATATCTTTTGCCCGCAATTACATCACTTGCGTTACTCCGGCAAGATTTGACCCATCTGCCGCATGCGAATATGTCATCTCTGTGGGAGAGCTCAAAGACAGAAGATACCAGCCATCCGCCTGCCTGTCTGCGAGAATCTACCCGCTCCTCGCCCCCTGTGAGCGACGTTTCTTCGCCTATCGGCAACGCAACGATGATCAGTACGAGCGCTTGCTGAATGCGCGCATGGGGATCGCGATGGATGATGCTGCAGAGGATATGTCGGATGCTTTTTCCGACGAGGAACTGCATTACTTTACCGAGTCTGTATCCGATCTTGCCGATTTCAAGGTTGCCGCACTTCGCGGTTATACGTCAATTCCCACGAGTGACGGATCGACAGCGGTCACTGAGGCCACGCATATCGGCAGATTCACCACAGGAGAGCAGATCCTATTTTCCCGATACTACACCGCCGTCGTATTCGACCCCATGCATGAAGAAGTCACAGAAAAGAAAGTCAACGCCCTGGCCCCCGGCGATACCCTCGTTTTCACCAAAAGGAACAGCACCACCCAAAACATCGTCGATATGATATATGCGGAGCTCCTGTACGCAGGACGACTGGGAGAAGATGCAGCGAGTACCTTGGCAAAATCGCTCTACTGGAAAACAGTTCTGCGCGCCTATAGGGAACGGAAAGAACTGAGCTGCAGTGCACTCGCCAAGTGCTTCGAGGACTGCGGAACACCGCTGCGGGAGGCCTCGATCCGCCAATGGCTGAGTACCGAAGCACACATCATCGGGCCGCAAAAATCTCCTCACTTGAGCGCATCGCCAGCATATCCAAGGATCCCTTTCTCCTAAACGATGTGCATGGGTATTTCGATGCTTGTGCACGCATGCGCTCCACGCGGCGCAAAATTCTCGACCACATTGCTGTCGCCATTCACGCGCAGCTCAGCGGCAGTCCCCTGGTACCTGACCCCACCATCAACATTGTCGCCGATCACGTAGAAAAACTCTCTGAAACACTGACCGCCCTGAGGACATCATGCCACTGGATGAAACATTCCATGTGAAGAGCAGTCTCGTCAATCGTCCGATCACAGAAGCGGAGGTTTCATTATGACAGATCCTGAGATCAGAGCAGCCATGCTCTGTGCCCGAGAAGAATACATCCAGGCGATCCGCGCCGATATGCTCGGGCCGGGCTCGGAGTCTCTCTGCCGGACGCAGAGCACGAGCTCATTGCATCGCTCCCCGCCGCACGATATTCCCTCGGCATTCTGTTCCCAAGGCAATCTGCTCCCGCCATGACGGGGACGAGACCATCACGGAGGACGAATCCTGAACGAATCAGCATCGCCTGATCTGAGTGATCCCCTGCTTCGTATGGCTTCGGGGACGTCCGATCGTCCTGCCGGGAACGATACAGAGGATCTCCATACGGCAGAGGAAGAACACGGAGCCCCTCGATGAGGGAAGTTGGAATGGCAACACAATATGCCCCCTCGTCGATGGGACTCACCTTCCTTGTGCAGGGTGACTGCGAAACAATATGCGGTAAGGTTTCATTCGGCACATATCGCCGCGCGCGCAGAGAGGAGTGTATCCTTCCCTTCCGCCCTTCGCAGCCGGATCACTTTGCCGTACCCGCCGCACTCACAGATCTCATCGACTATGATCCTGTAAAGAACGTCGCCCGCCTCCAGCGCTCCGTAACCCTGGCAGAACTTCGCCCCATCCTCACCGAGGATCCCCTGCCGGAGGCGGATGCTGCAGCACTGCAGCGAATTTTGTTCCGCTTCTGTGACTACTGCCGCACCGGCTACATCAGAGAGCCGCATGAGCAGTCTTTCCGCCTCCATTTTAGCGGAAAAGCTCACATCGATCAGCGCATCACAGAGGACGATGCACAGGCGCATGTTCGTATGGTGGCCTTACGCCGCAGGATCGACAGCGAGGTTTGGTCTGTCACGATCATGATGGTAAACGGTCACAGTATGGACAACGCACAGCGGGCATCCGCTGAGCAGTGCATTTTTCAGGCACACATGGAGATTGCTGCGGAGGAGAACCACTTCCGTTTTGTGGACAGCAATCGCGTGCGGGAAATCGACGCCCTCGATGACGAGGAACGCTCGCTCGCCCTCCTCTATCGGAATAAGAAAACCTATGGAACAGGCCTCGGCACCTCTGTAGCATGGGATATCGATGAGCAGGGCCGCGGTACATTATGGAGTGAGTTCCTCCCGGTCGCCGAGGTGCCGTCCGTCGACTTTTCCCTTCCGCCGAACGATCAGATTAGCAGCGAAGAGGTCTCGATGAAATATCTCTCCGATCTGGACGACACGCCGCAAGAAGAAAAATTGGCCTCTCTGACAAAGATGGTCAGCCTCTATCAGGAGTGGATCGACCATCTGCAGGTGGAAGCCCCACACCTTGACCCACAGCATCAGGAAACAGCGGCAAAAAATATCCGTGTCTGTCAGCAGGCCTGCACCCGCATGTATGAAGGCATCGAAATACTGCGTCGCCTGCCGGATGCCTATCATGCATTCCTTCTGGCCAACCGTGCCATGTTTATGCAGCGCATACATATCAAGGCACAAACCGATATGGCAGCAGCCAAGCCTGACCGCTACCCCGACGACGAGGAGATCTCTGCATGGCTGCATCAGCTGGACTACAAAGAACAGCCGTCAGACGCAGCGATATGGAGACCCTTCCAGATCGCATTCCTGCTCATGGACGTGAGCGCCATCGTACACGACCAAAGCCCCGAGCGGGATCTGATCGACCTGATCTGGTTTCCGACCGGCGGCGGAAAGACGGAGGCATATCTTGGACTGACCGCATTTACCATATTCTATCGGCGGCTCGCCCACCCGACAGAGTCGGACGGGACCGCCGTCATGATGCGCTATACATTGCGCCTCCTCGCAGCACAGCAGTTCACACGTGCGGCGACCCTGATCTGTGCCTGCGAATACATTCGAAAGGATGCTCTGCAGCGGCGCCCCGTTACCCCTCCTATCCGCTGGGGAACGAATCCATCACGATCGGACTTTGGATCGGCAGCGCACACACCCCCAACAAGAACAAAGATGCCATCGATCATCTCGAAAAGCTAAACGCCGCAAATGAAAAACCTCGATGGCGCAAAAGAACGGGACAACAAATTCCAAGTACTGAAATGCCCTGGTGCGGAACAAAAGATGGTAAAGGATTTGGAAAAGGACGGCCAACGCAGCAGAACCATCGGTGCATGGGGATATCGTATCATCCAAAAAAACGGGAAGCATTTTCGTCTGTTCTGTCCACATTCCGCCTGTGACTTTCACCTGGAGCTCCCCATTCAGATCGTCGACGAGGAACTCTATCTGCACCCGCCGACACTGCTCTTTGCCACCGTCGATAAATTCGCCATGCTGCCGTGGGAAGCACAGATCGGCGCATTCTTTGCTGCGGGCACAGCAAGCAGAGCCCCTGAGCTCATCATCCAGGATGAACTGCACCTCATCTCCGGCACCCTGGGAACAATCGTCGGACTCTTTGAGACAGCGATTGATGCACTCTGCAGTCAAAAGGGGATCCCGCCAAAGATCATTGCCTCCACGGCAACCATCCGTCGGGCAAAAGAACAGTGCGCCGCACTCTATAACCGCGCAGTCGTCCAGTTCCCACCGCCCGGTCTCAACGCCAACGACTCATTTTTCGCAAAGGATGCCGTCATCGATCACGCCCATGGGAAATACGGACGGAAGTACGTCGGGATCATGCCCTCCGGCAAGACAAAAGCGATCATTGAAATCCGTCTCATGGCAGCACTGCTGCAGCGCCTGTTCATGATGGATCTCCCGGATGAGGTCAAGGACAAGCTATGGACGCTGACGGCCTATTTCAACAGTCTCAAAGAGCTGGGCAAGGCCTCGACCTTTGCCAATGACGATGTGAAGGACTTCATCAAGCGCACTGCCTACCGCACGTTTACGTGGGCTCGCCTGATGGGCATCCCTGACGAGCTCACAAGCCGCGTATCGACCACAGAGCTCAACGAGACGCTGAACAAGCTCGAAAAGACGGCATATTCGAAAGAGAATATCGCGGCAAAAATACGCCTCCAACGTACTCCTCGCGACGAATATGATCTCTGTCGGCATCGACGTCGCACGTCTCAACGTCATGATGCTGCTCGGCCAGCCGAAGCTGACGAGCGAGTACATTCAGGCATCAAGCCGCGTGGGGCGCTCCTATCCCGGGTCGTATTCGTGCAGTATGACGCCACAAAGAGCCGTGACCGCTCGCACTACGAGCACTTTCCTGCCTATCATGCATCGTTCTATCGCTTCGTCGAGCCGACGGGAGCCACGCCGTTCTCACGCCCCGCACGCGCCCGTGCGCTGCACTCCGTTATCACGGCAATACTGCGCCATCAGATCGGCCTTCGGAGTGATAACACAGCCATCCAGTTCAGCCGCAGCGACTATGCTGACGAGATCCGCGCATGTGAGGACTTCATCACCGACCGCGTCGCGTCGATCAACGCCCTGCTCCACGATCATGCGGCAGAGGATACAGATGAGCTGCGCGAGGAAATCGAGTATTTCCTGCGACGCTGGGAAGAAGCAGTCCACGCCTGCAAGCAGGATGATCCGCCAAGTGCCCTCTATTTTGGACAAAAATTCATGGTCAAGTCGCCTACGGATGGCGAGCGGCGCCTCCTGAAGGCATATGGCGCACGGGGAACGGATCAGGCGTTTGAGACACTGACCTCCATGCGTCATGTTGATACACCGGTCCGCGGAAATGTCATCGTATGGGAGGGAGACAACACCCATGTCTAAGCAGAAATGCCGCATATATTTGCCTCAGCAGACCCACTCCGTCCGCACAGCGCAGGCAGTCCTGCAATACGGCGCAGGCGCGATGGTGGACTTCCCGGATCAGACGCTGGTCACCGCTGCACCGGAGCTCTGGAGCAAAACGCAACGCATCTATGACGAGCGCCTTGCCAAAGCACTCCATGTCAGCTATTTTGCCCGCCCGACGGAGATCGCCTATACGCGTTTCCCGGAATGGTATTTCTGTCCGAAGTGCCGACACTTCCAGCCGCTCCAACAGTGGATCGCACAGTATCGGAAGTCTGCCTCCCCCAAACAGCGGGAGAAAGATCCCTATATGGTGCATCGTCCACGATGCCCGATATGCCGACAGGATCTGCTCTGCACGCGTATCGTAACCATCTGCCCGTCCGGGCATCTGAGTGACTTTCCCTGGGTCAAATGGGTACATGCCATAGCGAAGCGCCCCATCTGCGGTAATCCGAACCTCAAGCTAAAGACGGGGTCATCCGGCAGCGAGGGACTCGACGGCATCCAGATCACCTGCTCGTGCGGCGCACAGGCGACACTCAAGGGCGCCATGGACGACGGTCGTTTTCAGGCACTCGAACAGAGCAGCACGTGCTCGTTCCGCTGTGACGGGACACATCCCTTTCGCCATGAGTCGGAGTCATGCAGCTGCTACCCGCGTGCTGTCCAGCGGGGCTCCTCCTCCGTCTACTTCCCGCTCGTCTATCGCTCTCTCGTCATCCCGCCCTTTGCTGACCGTCTCAACAAGGAGATCGAGGGGAGCCACGAATTCGAGGTCTGCGTCGGGAGCATCGACAACGAGGAACCCGAAGATCGCCCGGATTTTATCAAAAAGAGACTCTCAAAATGGGCAGAAAAAATCGCGCTGGAAATCAGCGCAGATGCAAAGGATGTCGCACAGATCCTAGAGCGGAAGTGGAATCCCGCGGAGGACAGCCGCGACCTTAACGACACCTATCGCCGTGAGGAGTTCGCAGCACTCTCCGGGGCGATGAGCGCACCTCCAACCGACCACGTCGGTGACTTCTCCCGTGAGGAAACGGACATCACCTCTGATCATATCCCACACATCAAGGCAGTCTCTCTGATCGACAAAATCCGCGTGGTCAATGCACTTCTCGGATTCTCCCGCATGCAGCCCATATCCTCCCCCACCGACGCAGGCTTTGTCTCCATCAAAAAAACCGAATACCAACTGGTATCCGGCCTATGAAGTACGCGGCGAAGGATTTTTATCGAGTTCGATGCCGATGAGATCCGCCGCTGGCTGCAGGAATACGAGGAGCCGCTCTTCCAACGTACAAAAATACTCCACGCGAAAGCGGAGAATTCTCTCCTCGGCTCCTCTCTGGCGCAGAGTATACATCCCGCTTTCATCATGCTGCACACCTTGTCCCACCTACTCATCACCCAGCTCAGCTTCGAGTGCGGATACAGCGTGGCATCCCTCAGTGAGCGCATCTATTTCTCGGATGCAGAGAATGACGCCATGTACGGGATATTCATCTATACGGCGAGCGGCGACGCCGAGGGAACACTGGGCGGACTCGTACGCCAGGGGCGCGCCGACACATTCCCGCAGCTCCTGCGCAGAGCGGTCACCCATGCCAAGATCTGCTCCAACGACCCCGTCTGCATGATGAGCCACGGACAGGACGGGACTCCCTTAACCTCGCTGCCTGCCACGCCTGCGCTCTCCTGCCGGAAACCTGCTGTGAGCGTGGAAACATGCTGCTGGATCGCGGCATGATCGTCGGCACCTATGAGCACCCGGAAATCGGTTTCTGGAAGGATCTGCGCTGACCTGCCACTGTCCCGTATCTACAGGATCGGGAACACGGCAGCATACTGCCGCAGATACTGCTGCTCCCTTAGTGCACCTCGATCTGGCACGCCCGCATCGCGTTGAGCGCGGTCGTATGACTCTCGGGCGTGACGCCCGCGCAGCAGGCGGCATCGACACTGATGCGCTTTTGCGGGTAGAACGCCTTCACGAGGAGGGCGTTCGAGATGACGCAGATATCCGTGCAGAGCCCGACGAACTCGATCGCATCGTAGTCCGCGAGGGCGGCGGGGAGTGCCGTCGCGCCGAACGTGGGCTTTTCGATCACGGCGGCCGCCGCATCGGCAAAGGGGCGGAGTGCCTCCACGATCGCCCAGCCCGCCGTGCCGCGAATGCAGTGCGGGACGGGCAGATGCTCTCCCTCCTGCGTCGTGAGATAGTCCGCGCCGTGTGTATCCATGGTAAAGACGAGTGCCGTCCCCGCCGCACGCGCCGCCGTCAGCTTCTCCACCATGCGCGGCAGCATTGCCTGCGCCGCTGCCGTGCCGAGTGCGCCGTCCACGAAGTCGTTCTGCATATCCACAACAACGATTGCCTTCTTCATTGTATGCCCTCCATTTGGCCAATGCTCCCGCCGCTGTCGGCGCGCGGGAGCTTTTCTGTTTGCTCAGCACTCTCAGTGCGCTCTCTGCCCCATCCCATAGCGCGCCTCCCATTCATCATAGATGGGACGGAGGCGGTCGTCAAGGTAGGAGAGTGCCTGCGTGCGGATCGTGTCGGGGATGCCGTAGTACGCCTCAGCGATCGCGCCCGTGATCGCAGCAATGGTGTCACTGTCACCGCCGAGCGAGATCGCCGTGCGGATGGCATCCTCAAAGGAGCATGACTCGAGGAAACACTCAATCGCCTGCGGCACAGTATGCTGACAGGTCTCATTAAAAATATAGTCCTCGCGAATCCCGTCAATGGTAAAGTCGAGCGCGTAGTAGTGCTCCACAATATGGGCGGCGATCTCCTGCTGCGTGTGCCCCGTCCGTGCCATATAGACAGCGACGGCGGTCGCCTCTGCGCCCTTGATCCCCTCCGGGTGGTTGTGCGTGACCTCCGTCACCGCCTTGGCGAGGGCAATGGCCTCCTCCATGCTGCGCGCGGCAAATCCTGCGGGACTGACGCGCATCGCCGCACCGTTGCCGAAGCTGTCGTAGGGCGCAGGGTTATCGGTGATGAACATCCACCAGTAGAACCGCCCGCCATAGCCGCAGTCGGGATAGTGCTGTCCGATGCTCCGCATCCAATACACCGCATTCGCGCGCAGGCGCGCATAAAACGCCTCCTCCGCATCTCCTGCATCCGAGAGCCCCGCGGCATCCGCCGCCGGCGCGTCCGCTGCCTCCCTCTGCGTCTCCATGATCGCCTTTGCTACGGACAGCGTCATAATGCTGTCATCCGTCGCAAAACAGCCCTCCGCAAAAAGCTCAAAATCCTTGCTGCGATGATTGTCGAACTCAAACCGCGAGCCGACAATATCGCCAATGATTGCCCCCAGCATCGTATGGCCTCCTTTAAGGAATCACACACCCCTCACCGCATCACGCGGTTAAGCAGCGTCTGGAAATCATTCACATGCTCATAGATCACGCAGTCGCTGTGCAGCGACGCGAACAGCTTCTTTGCGCAGGCGATCTTTGCCTCCTCGATGGGGCGGAGCTGGAGCGAGGAGAGCGTCCCCTTCGTCTCCGCGACGAAATAGATATGCCTTTGATCCCCATCCTGTCAGTTCAGCCACGATGGTGTGCGGCATCACCCCTCAGGGAAATGAGGCGAAAATCAGCCACGCAGTTTCTGTATGTTTAGGATATCGCTAAATACGAAGGAGAAGCATGCTTCACTTAGCGTTAATCAAAAACCATATCTGGTTTCTCTCTTTTACACTCCCTTTCAACCTTTTCCGGAATCTTCCCAAGAAATAGTCCTCAATAATATTCCACATCTCATCATTTGAGAATCCGCCCTCATAAATATAGGTCAGCATCTTCACCGAGATCAGGTGTCTTTCTGCTACCATATCAAGCAGTCTGTTGTGATAGCTATGGGGTGCATTTATGATGTTAATCAATGCCTGCACCTGGTTTATATAAATATAAAGCTGACTGTTAGCTCCGCCAAGCATTTCAAAAGTCAAACAATCCAAGGCTTCAAGCATGCCAAGTATTACACCGTATTCTTTCGTCCGATTTTTTGTATCGTTGATGAGATATAACTTTCCAGCCGTCGTTTCCCGGTCAATGTTATCAAACCCTTTTTCTACCCACGAGAAATATGAATTTACAGCAACATTGAACTGATAGGAACTACCATCAGAGGTTGTTCTCTCCCTCGCAATCGGTGTCTGCGTCTTTGCAAAATTTTTACGGTAAGAGTCCATAGAGGCTATAAGAGTTTCGCTTATCGTCCTTGCCTTGTACTCACTAAAATGGCACTTCTTTTTTATTTCATCAGCAATCTTTTTCATCGATGTAAACTCATTGGATTGTACCTTCTTAAATATGAACTTCTGAATCGCCCCCCATACATTCTTAAATGTACTTACATAGTCATTGTCGAATATCACATCAACACATAACGCAGGCGTCATAGGGTAATCATTTATAAAATCCAACTCCTCGCCCTTTTTTGCGTACAACAAAAACTTAAACTTTGGAAAGGATAATGTTTTGTCCCCCTTATCCCATATAGAACCTAGTCTAACGCGACATATATGTCTTTTCGGCTCGATCTCCTCTAGCACATCATTACGATACTTTTTGCGTATTTTATCCTGTATTTTAGGATCAATCTGAAAAAAGCCTACCGAGAACATAGGAATCGGTCTTATCGTCACGGGAGAAAATCCGATTTTCGACTCGAAGTCTTTCTGTATAAGCAAAAGAGCAGTCTTTACCTTATTAATATTTTCATCTTCATCACTGATGGGAGACCTGAAAATATATGAAAAAAACTCTCGGCATCCAGAAGCATAGTATTCTCTTTTTTTGTCATATATTGACGATTACTCTGTCTATGCTTCTGATAAAGCTCATTTATCTTTTCTACAACCTTAACCAACTGATAATCCTGGATAGCAGACAAGCCGTGCAGCATGTTTATGTATTTGAAGTCTCTCCGGTTGTAATTGTAATAAGCTTCCCCTCTTAAATCCTCCCGTCTCGCTCCACGTCCAATTTCCTGGACATAGTCGCATACATTACCCGTCGGTGCAAAATGAACAACTAATTCTATGTCATTAATATCTATTCCCATACCGAATGCTTTAGTTGCGAGCATTACCAGCTTTTTCTTTTCATAAAAATTCTCGTAGTTCTCCTGCTTTTTATCTTTCGTCATAGAACCATGATATACGGCAATGTGCTCAACCTCATGCTTGTTTCGTAAAAACTCATAACATCTATCAATGAGTGCTACCGTCGGGAAATAGATAAGCGTTTTCTTATTTGTGAGTATCGCCCGTTTTAAGACAGACTCGATCTGCTCAAACTTATCTAACTCATACTCTGCACGCTCTCCCTTAGCTTTCTTTTTCTGATCTATGACAATATCAATATCCCCTCGTTTAACATAGCCAAGATAAGTGATTGGATTCAGCATATGGAGACTATTTATCATCTCTGTGTACATATCCTCAGGACCGCGATAAATTGCTGTAGCTGTAAATGTAGCAACAACAAACGATCGTTGTTTTGTTCTCAATCTGCTTCTTTCGTAACTTTTTAATATGATCGCCCTAGATACCAATAATCTGGTCTGAACTGCTTGCCCCATGTGGTGACAATATGCGCCTCATCGATAACAATCATCCCTATTGTGCGATCTCCAATAAGCTGCTCCACATCACTTCTACTGAGGAGTGTTTCTGGAGAGATGTATAATATGTGATACTGGCTGTCTGCCACCTTATCAATGATATCCTGCTTAATAATTGGCGAAATATCAGAATTTATGGTCTTTGCATGCCTATAACTTCTCAGTTCAAGGTTCTTCACTTGGTCGTTCATAAGACCGACCAGTGGGGATATTACTATCGTCAACAAATTAAATTTTTCTGCAAGATATATTGCCGGAACCTGAAACATTACCGACTTCCCAGCCCCAGTAGGTGCGGTAACAAATACATCTCTAAAATCCTTATCTTCATCACAGTTTTCAACCTGTTCTACAAGATTAGATATAATGCACTCCTGAGATACATTGATAACAGACTTTTCTCCTTGTTCAATTTTAACCATATCGTATACGGGCAAAGTTCGATATGAATCATAGCCCCAATACTTCCTTAAAATATCTCCATACTCATCTCGATGGTCAAATTCATCTGTTACAGTTTGCGATTGAATATAGAATATCTCGGTATAATCCTTCCAGTAATATGCTAAAAGGGCAATATGATCCTTAAGCCGATTCATATTTCCCGTATAGTTAGATATTCTGATATACAGCTCATCAGGCTCCGAAAACACTCTTTTCACCAAATCAATATAATCACTCTCCTCTATCAAGTCCATTTCCAACGATGCATTATCCGGCGCTGATGTTATATCAAATTTCTTTTGATCAAAAACATTTTTATGAACTACTTTATTACTCTTCAAAGACGAAGGTTCATTGTAGGCCCCGAGAAGGTAGCCATTATATTCTTTGATTCCGTCAAATATTGCAATATATTCATCAATGTCTCCGATATAAGTTTCATCATCTTCATCGACTTTGGACTCCTCAAAGTGCGCGAGTAAATTGTTTTTTACATCATTTGTAAAGCAGTTCTCTACTGGATACAAATCCATATAAAGATTATTTTCTAAGATAATGATTCCTTTATATTGTGCTATAACAAAAATCTGATATTAAGAGAAATTCTTCGTATGACAAGAACTTTCTTTTTGCCGTAGATAGACATAAAAGTAGCCCATCTTATCACTCACTACATCAGATAAAAACAATTTTGTCTACCTCTGGATCAACAGCAGAAACAGGAATCCCCTTCAGAACGACAACAGATTTATCGTCAATATTCAATGTACTCATCTTATCTTTTTATTTGATTGATAATTATTGACCCTGCTCATCTCTAATCTCCTTTACTCTAGGAAACTTTTTATATTATGCAATCTCGATGGATGGCGTAACTTCCTTAACGCTTTTTGATTCTATCTGTCGAATACGCTCCCTCGTAACATTAAACAGCCTTCCCACTTCTTCTAATGTCCACTGTCTGTTATCCTCAAGACCGAATCTAAGTCTAATGACTTTTTTCTCCCTTTCTGTAAGGGTATCCAGAACTCCATCCAGTATTCTCCGTAACTCCCTATTCTCAATCATCTCCTCAATTGGAATGCTACCATCATCTGAAAGGAACTCTCCAAGTTCAACGTTTTTCATCTTCCCCCTACCGTTACGTTTAAGGAAGAATAAGTAAGCACATATTCCTTCAACATCATGCATTCTCTTACCTGTTCCTCTTTATAACCAGTTTCATCCATTACTTTTACGATGCGCTCATCTCGGTCTAGTTCACTAAACCTGTTCTCTATCGCTGCGACCTTACTTATCCGTTCCATCATATGAACGGGTATTCTAATCACAAATCCATGATCCATTATTTCCCTTGTAATTGCCTGTTTTATCCACCATACTGCATACGTACTAAAAGAATACCCCATGCTGATGTCGAATTTTTTTGCCGCCGTTATAAGCCCTATAAAGCCTGCCTGTTCAAGATCATCAAAGTCAAGCCTATGTCGGTATCGCTTTTCATACGCCAAAGCATACTTATCTACAAGCTTCTTGTTTTTCACACACAAATCTTGCTCCGCTTGCAAATTCCCCTGTTGGATCATCACGCATAAGATTTCATTTGATTGCTTTACAACCTCATTGACAACAACGGGTTCTGTCTTTTGAACCTTAAAGCCCTTTATCTCTAAAAAAAGCCCGTCGTCATAAAGGACTTTCAGGTTACCATCAGCACTCTCCGCCTCAGATCCATCATATACATCATCATCCACATCAAGAACAAACTTTTCTCCGCCTACCTGCTCATCTTCATCTACAAGATCTATGCCATTATGGTATAAAATCTCTACTACAGCATATTTTTCTTTCAGAGAAAGCATCTCATATATATAATCAAACTCATCATAGGTAATGGAACCGTCCTTGATATACGGTCGAGCCATTTCAATAAGAAGCTGCTCATTCATTCAATCATCCCGTCTGATTACATCCAGGAGACATAGTCTCTGCATTTGTTAGCTATTTCTTTCAATAATTTTCCTGTCGATGATTCTTTATCCTTTATCGTAATGACGAGAGTGTCAATTGCTCTAGTGAAAGGTATCATCGCCCAATTATATATATACTTTCTTTTCTTTTCCTCGGGGCTCTCTAATAACAGCGAGTCAACCTCACCCTCAATATACTCTGCCAGCTTTTCTTCAAGGAAAACATCAAAATCCATGCATACAACGGTCCATCCCTCGAGTCCTCGTGCCGAATCATACTGAAGCACTCTTACCTCATCGCTTGCCGTGCTATAGTTACCTCTATTGCTGCTGTTTGTTCCATCCCAAAAGAATACATTGTGTCGCTCAAATTCCCTAATTAAAGCAAACTGCGACTCACCATTGCTCCTTTTTACGAGTGAATGAGGGACAAAATAAAGCATGTCGTATGCAATGTTACCACACCTAATCAAAGAATCCATTTCCCTCTTGTGCACATCAAAGAGCATATTATCTGAAATGATAATGATTTTTCCACCAGGCATCTTGCCATTTGATATGATTTTCTCACTAGGCATATCAACGTGCTGCGTATATTCATTTAAAAAAAGACACGATGTTTTCTTTTTGTCGCAGACAATACTTTAGCTTGATATTGTTCCGATCCCTTATCGTAGCCCAATCACACATTTGCCCTCTTCTGACAAATTGGTTTCCTCCATCGGCGATGATCGTTTTCCCCTTTTCAAAGAGTTTCAGGATAACATCTCTTTCACTCGCCTTCCAATCCTGTGCTTCATCTATTAGTACATAATCCCAATCAAGAATCTGATCTGCTGCCATAGATTCCTTGGCTAGACCAATAGCATCATCATCTGACAGGAACACATTCATCTCCCTCAATATAGAATCATACTTTTCTAAAAACTCATCCCCGAGCATACGTCCATCATAAAGCAAGTTATTCGCAAGCTGAAAGAAAAACGACTGCATCGTATTGATAGTGACGCAGTTTTCCTCAAACATATCTGGGAGTTCCGCCAGTGCAAACAATCGTCTTATGTCCGAAACCAAAGCTCTATTATATGTCAGGATAAGCACTCGCACTTGTTCTTCATCCACCAGCTTGATTGCTGTTTGTATAAGTCTTACCGTTTTTCCGGTACCTGCTCTTCCTCTATAAATCGACAGTTTCTCTTTAGAATCAATCAGCAATCTACCGGAGAGCGACTGAGCCGTTAGCCTTTCTATTCGACGCCTTGTAAGCTCTCCCATCTGCTTCTTTGATCTTGAAAACAGCATCAATGCCCTATGGAAATCCGCCACATTGCGAGATTCATAGTTCGAATCAAAAACATAACCAGACCGTGTCCTGAATGGCGGCTTCTGAAGAAACAATAATCGAATCAACGTCTTGAAGTCAAAATCTGCCCCTAAAACATTCGATGGAAGCTTTCCTCTCCCGTTGACGAGCAGTCTATTAATATCATTTGATGTAGCCTGTGTAAACCAGATAAGGTTTGTAACAAACGGAGAAAATGATAACGCACTTTCAAAAAAATTTCTTGCTGAAATTTTCTGCTTATTTGACTGATTTGTTACACAATGCAATCTTTTCCCATATTTAACATAAAAATCCGTTCCTTGTAATACGATACCAGATATGTCATGCCGTTTAATTTCAATTGCAGTACAAAAACTATGTACATCTACTTTTTCGCGTACTCTTTTCTGTTCTTCTTTTTCAACAACAAACTCCCCATCCACATAATAATTGATTAAATTGCCAAGCAAAAAAAGATCAATATCCTTGACGGTTTGCCCGTAAAGCGTAGCACTAGCAAAAAGAACTATCTCCCCCATTGCGGAGGCTGGCATCCCATCCTGGATTATTTTTTTCAATTTCAGAGCGCCTATATATTCATCGGACTCCTTATCCGATCCATATACTGATACTTTTACAGCCATCATTCATCCTCGTAACTGAAAAACTACAATCTCAACGAAATATGATCGCGTAGGAAGCGGCGTATCCGCCATTCTCATACACGATTGTGCCGACCATTCGGTACATAGTGGCCTCAATGGTTGATTGGGCCGACAACCCTACAGCTAAATCATAATCACCTTTCTTCTCTCATATCCACCTTGATTGATTCCATGTCAGTCTGCCACCGACATCTCTTCCAACGATTTTCTGATCAATCCCATTAAGGAATCGCAGATAAAATGAAGGCCGTCGGATTGGCGTAGATTTTTTCATCCGATTGAGGCAGCAAACCGGACGCATAACAGAGGTCATGTGGAGGATTTGCTAACGATAAGGGGTCGAAAAAGATGCGTTAAGATTGTTGGGCTAAATTTATCAGTGTTTCCTACATTAAAATTATATCATCATTATAACATAGGTAACATACACACGCCATTATCACAATTTTACAGCTTTATATAGATCGCGGGAAATCCGCAAAAAAGGGCGTTTCCCCCCTTGCATTTTTTTTATTTTTCCTTACAATGTGGATACTGTCACACAAGGAAAAACACAGATAGGGAGGGATGTAACGATGCTGCCGCGCCGGTACATGATGCTGTTTGGAATCACGATTACGGCGTTTATCTTCAACACGTCGGAGTTCATGCCGATCGCACTGCTCATCGACATCTCTGCGTCGTTCTCCATGACGACGGCGGCGACGGGACAGATGATCACGATCTACGCGTGGGTGGTGGCGCTGCTGTCGCTGCCGCTGATGCTGCTGACCTGCCGCATGGAGCTGAAGAAGCTGCTGCTCCTGATGGTGGCGCTCTTCGGTATCGGGCAGATGATCTCAGGTGTCGCGACGAGCTATGAGATGCTGCTCGGGGCGCGTATTGTCGTCGCCTGCGCGCACTCGATTTTTCTGGTCGATCGCCGCGCCGCTCGCGACGCGTCTCGTGACGCGCGAGCATCAGCCGACGGCACTCGGTATGATCGTGACGGGCAGCTCGGTCGCGACGATTGTCGGGCTTCCGCTCGGCCGCGTGATCGGGCTCGCCGCAGGGTGGCGCATGACGTTCCTCCTGCTCGCCGTGGTCGCCGCTGTCGCGTTCGTCTATCTCGCCGTTCTCCTGCCGCAGCGTACGCCGGGGGCGGGGGTCAGTGTCCGTGAGCTGCCGTCTCTCGTGCGTCAGCCTGCGCTGGCGTGTATCTACATCATGACGGCGCTCTTTGCGACGGCGTATTTCACGATGTACAGCTACATCGAGCCGTTCCTGCATACGGTCGCCTCGTTCTCGCCGGATCTCATTACGGCGGCACTCATGCTGCTCGGGGTGAGCGGCATCATCGCGAGCTTCGTGTTCTCGCGTATGTACGGCAGGCACCGCTTCTCCCTGCTGCGCTGGTGTCTGGTCGGGGTCGCCGCCATGCTCTTTCTCTGGCAGGCGGCATCCATCTCCGTCGGCACGATGATCGTGCTGACGATGGTCCTCGGCGTACTCGCGACGCTCTACAATACGATGTTCCAAGCGGAGGTGCTCACCATCGTCCCGCGCGACGCATCGACGGTCGCGACGGCGATCTACTCGGGGATCTTCAACCTCGGTATCGGCGGCGGAACGTATATCGGCGGGCTCGCTGCGGGGGCTGACCACCTCGCCCACATCGGCTACATCGGTGCGGTCATCGCCATCGTCGCCGCCGTGCTCTGCCGGCTGGTCTACCTGCCAGCGGTAAATGTGCATCACAGGCATCTGCGGTGACGCCGCATCTGTGATTGTGTCCGTGATATGTATTGTAATACGTCAAAGGGACGACAGAGCAAATCTCTCTGTCGTCCCTTTTGTCGGTGAAATCACATTCACTCTGCTGGCCGAACCTCTGCAATCAGCGGCACGATCTCACCGCGCCGCACATCGACGATGCCTTTGTCCGTCAGCTTGACGTCAGGACTGACGGGGAGTGCGAGTGTCGCAAAGGACATGATGGCATTATCATGACGATAGCCGTTTTCCGTGAGGGCATGACGCACATCCGCGATCTCAGCAGCGAGGACGGGGAGCGGGCGGTCGGAAAGGATGCCCGCGATGGGGAGCGGGACACACGCCGTGACGCTTCCGTCCCGTGCAGCGGCGATGCCGCCCTGCATTTCGATGACTGCGTTTGCTGCCGCCGTCATATCCGCCGCGGTCTGTCCGAGGACGAGGAGGTTGTGGCTGTCGTGTGCATAGGTAGTCGCCGCCGCTCCGTGCGTGAATGCTGCCCCGCCGACGAGCGCCATGCCGCAGCCGCCATGCTTGCCGTGGCGTTCAAAGACACAGGCGAGGCTGTACGGACTGTTCTCCCAGTCGATCACGCCGCCGTGAACGACAAGCTCCGCCCGCTCCTCGCGGACAAAGGTCGTATGCTCCTCTACTTCGAGGATGCGGCAAATCACCGTCCCTCCGCGATCGGCGCACGCAGGACGAAGTCCCCGCTGTGCGCGGCGCAAGATGGACGCTCCGATAAAAATGCGGAGGAAATGATGTGTCACGCGGCGCCTCCTCCTGCTCCGCCCCGCGTACATAGACCTGCCGCCCTGCACGCCAGACCTGTGCTACCGCAAACGCCCGCAGATCGGAGAGCACAGCAAAGTCGGCGATGCGTCCGGGGGCGATTGCCCCCTTCTCCCGCAGCCCCATGTGCTGAGCGGGTGCATAGGTCGCGGCGTAGATTGCCTCCTCGGGCGGCAGACCAAGCGCCATGCTGCGCCGCACGAGATGATCGAGCTGTCCGCGCCGCATGAAGTCGTCGGGCATGGTGTCGTCTGTAACGAGAGCGAAACGCCCCGCGAGACGATGCTCCATGAGGTAATCGAGAAACTCCTTCTTCAGCGTCTTCTCCTGCAGCTGGATGAACATACCGTTCGCCGCACGCTGAGCAAGCCCATCAAGGCTCTGATCCGTGTGGTCCGAACGGATGCCGCGATAGAGCAGCTCTGCCAGCTCCCATCCGACGAAGCGCGGACAGTGTCCCTCGATGGAGAAATCCGGCCGGCCGTGCTGAATCTGGCGGATCAGACGATTCGTCTTGGAGTGCGCGTCTGCAATGACCTCGCGGCAGTTCATCACCTCGCCGAGGCAGATCACCTGATCCATGTGCATGAGTGCCTCGACATCATCACTCTCAATCGCAGCACCTGCTGTCTCAAGCGCATCGTTCGTCGAGGGGACGGAGGAGGGAATGGCGATTCGGACATCGACGGGACCATCCTCCGCACTCGCCATCAGTGCACGGATCCCCTCCACCCCAAAGACATTCGCGATCTCATGCGGCTCCGCGATAAGCGTCGTCACACCGCAGCGCACTGCCGCGTTCATAAATGTACGCGGCGCACACATCGTGCTTTCGATGTGCATATGGCAATCGATCAGTCCCGGAACGACATACTGTCCGCCGAGATCGACCGTACGCTTTGCCGGATGTCTCGGCGTCTCCGTTCCAATGTAGGCAAATCGATCCCCACTGAGTGCAGCGGATCCGGGGACAAACGCCTTTAAATAGCTGTTGTATATCGTTCCATTAGCCAGAAGAACGTCAATATCCATACTTTGCTCCTATTTTACCCCTGCAATGGCGTAGAAATAATACGCGAGCAGGAGGGCAAGCAGATAGTGTCCCTTGTGCAGCTCCGCCGTGCGCCCCATCGCCACTTTCATGATGACAAACGAGATGAACGCGACCGAGATGCCGTTTGCGATATTGAACGTGAAAGCGGTGAACGCAACGCAGAGAAATGCAGGGATATACTCGGCGATATCCGTATAATCAAGATTACGCATCCCCGCCATCATGCTGACACCGACATAGATGAGAACAGGTGCCGTCGCCGCTGCAGGAATCATCAGCGCGAGCGGCGTCACCGCGAGGATGAGGAGGAATGCGACGGCCGTCGTGCACGCCGTCAGACCCGTACGGCCGCCCGCCTCGACCCCCGCGCCGGACTCGAGATAGGTAATGAGCACGGGGATCGTAAAGAGTGAGCCGATCGTCGCGGCGATGGAGTCCACGTGAAAGACCTTGTCGAGCCCCGGCAAATCGCCGTTCTTATCGAGGAACCCTGCCTTGCCCCCGATGCCGATCGCCGTGCCGAAGCTGGAGAAGAAATCCGGCAGGAAGAACGCAAAGAGGAACGGCAGATACGCGAGATTGAGCGCACCACCGAGGTCAAAGTTGAAGAAAATGGGCGCGATGCTGTCCGGGATACGGAAGATGCTCTCGGGGAGCTTGGTGACGCCCATGGGGATACCGATCACCGTTCCCGCGAGAATACTGATGAGCGCACCGCCGCGCACCTTACGTGCAGAGAGAACCAGCAGGATGATGAACGTGATCGCCGCGAGGAGGACAACCGGCTGTGTGAGATCGCCGAACGAGAGCGCGACCTTCTTCGCATTTGCTGCGAGCAGCTTTGCATTGCGCATCCCGATCACCGCGAGGAAGATGCCCACACCCGCACCGATCGAGATCTTGATGCCGCGCGGGATTGTCGCGACAATAGCCTTGCGTATGCCAAGCACTGTCACAATGATAAAAAGCAATCCGCTCAAAAAAAACGATCGCACTCGCCACACCAATCGGTACATTCTGCAGCTGCACCATCGTAATCGAAAAATCGCGACACTGCCCATGCCGGGCGCGAGGGCAAAAGGACGGTTCGTATACAGCCCCATCGCCATTGATGTCACGAAGATCATGAGCACCATGCCTGTGAGCATCGCCCCCGTCGGAACGCCGGCCTCACCCATCATGTGCGGGACAACGGCGAGCACATAGCCCATCGTTGCGAACGTCGTGAGCCCTGCGATGACCTCCGTCGAAACTGTTGTGTGATTCTCCTGCAGCCGAAACTGCCGCTCAAAGAATGAATTCATTGGACACGCCTCCCAAGCGATGCAATAAAATAACACCTTATTATAATACTTGCACAAACATTTTGGCAATAGTGCGAAGACATCATCTTTCACGAGCGAAAAACTGCCGCATGAGTGCAAATCTCCTCATGCAGCAGTCATTTACTTCGATATCAGTGCTTCATTTCTCTCAGTATCCGCGCTCCCGATAGTACTGTGCCTTGCCGCGGAGGATGTCGCCGCCGCGCGTGCCGTCCTCCGCCCACGGGGCGAAGACGGGGCTCTCCGCTGTCCCGAGGTACTCGAGGTCCCAGCGCTCATATGTCGTGCGCGGCCCGTAGGGCGCGTGGGCACAGACGCCGTCCGCGTTGTCCGCCGCCTCGCCGTGGGTCATGATGCGCTCGATGTCGATCGTGAGCCAGAGCCCGTCGGCGAGTGCCGCGGCCGCCATCGCCAGTCCCTCGATCTGCGCGGTGGTCGGCGGCTCCGCACCGAGATCCTCCGTCGTTGCTCCGACGCAGCCGAGGAGGGCGATGCTGACGCTCCCGCTGTTGCGCCGATAGGTCGCGGCGAGCACATCGTCGAGTACGCCGTCCCCGATGACGTAGATGCCGCCGTCCGCATCGACCTGCACATGGTAGTCCACGAAGAACTGCCCATAGTGCCCCGCCGTCCAGTGCAGGTAGAGCTTCGTCTCGCGTGCGCAGCGCGCGGCGGCATAGGCGAGCGGCAGGCGGTACGCCGCCCCGAGAAGGCGCAGCTCACGGCAGGTCACGCGCCGCATGGCAGACGCAGGAAGCACCGCACTCATCGCGCCCCCTCCTTTTCCCCGCGCATCATGACCGTGCGCCCGAGAAAGCCGATCAACCCCGAGGCGATATTGCTCGTCAGCTCCGCGCTCCCGTAGAACACCGAGAGAATCGCGACGACGACCAGCCCCGTCCCGACCATCCAGTCCACGCGCGGCAGATAATTTCAGATAAAATCTCCTTTCCTGTCTCACATGTATCTCTATCGAGAGTAGTTGCCGTGAGACGAGAAAAGGAGAGTGGGTTATATTGATCGTTTTTCGGATCGACAGAGGAAAGGGCTCGCTCCCGCCCTCAGTCCTCGTACCAGAATGGGCGCAGGAGGCGCACCGCACAGTTCTCGCCCTCGTCGGGGCCCTTCTCGCGGCGCCCTTTCTGCACACGCAGGAACTGGCTGCCGATCTGTATCTGGTAGTCGATGATCTCACCGAGATAGGACTTGCGCGTCACGATGCCGTGCAGTGCATCCGTCGCCTCCGTCGGGGCAAAATCGATCTCGGAGGGACGGCTGGCGAGAGAGATCGCAGGCACGCTGCGCAGCTCCTCCGGCGGCACAAAGGAAGCATCCAGCGGATGTCCTTCGAGAACAGGCCGCCCGTCCTGCCATGATGCCTTCAGGAAGTTCGATAGGCCGATAAAGCTGAAAACAAATTTATTGACCGGATGGTTATAGACGTTGAGCGGCGTATCGATTTGCTGCATGACGCCATTCTTCATCACGAGGATGTAGTCCGAGAGCGCCATTGCCTCCGACTGATCATGTGTCACGTAGATGATGGAGAAGCCGTACTTCATCTGCAGCTCTTTGATCTCAAAGCGCATCTCCTCACGCAGATGCGGGTCGAGACTCGAGAGCGGCTCATCGAGCAGCATGACATCGGGATTGATCGCAAGGGCTCGGGCGAGTGCCACGCGCTGTTTGCCGCCGCCCGAGAGGAAGTCCGGGCTTCCTTCCGCTGCCGACAGGAGATTCGTCGCCTTCAGTGCCTCGGTGGTACGCTGGCGGATCTCCGTCTCGGGGAGCTTTCGGATGCGCAGAGGAAACGCCACATTCTCATAGACCGACAGGTGCGGCCAGACGGCAAATGCCTGAAATACCATGCCGAAGTTTCGCTTTTCAGGCGGCAGATAGTGATTTTTCTTCGGTGAGGAGAGCAGGCGGTCGCCGACCCACACTTCTCCCTCGGAAAGGTCCTCGAATCCTGCCACCATGCGCAGCGTCGTTGTCTTTCCGCAGCCCGACGGACCAAGCATGGAGAAGCAGCTGCCCTTTTCGATCTCAAAATTGAGGTGATCGACGGCGGTGACGTCGCCGAATCGTTTGGTCACATCCACTAAACGCACATACGACATACCTTACACCCCCGCCTTTTTCGTGAAATGATTGATGATCGTCTGACCGATGATGATGATGATGAGCGCAATGCCCGCCAGTGCCGCCGACATGACCGTCTCACCGTCCTCGTTCAGCGTATAGATCGCGACACCGATGGTGCGCGTCGTCGGTGCATAGAGCATGATCGATACGGTCAGCTCACGCAGTGAGGGCAGGAAGATCAGAAAGAACGCGGCGAACATCCCTGGCCGCACAAGCGGCAGGACAACATCGCGCAGTGACTGCCACATCGTCGCCCCGCAGGCACGCGACGCCTCGACGAGCGAGTCATGCACCTGCTCCAGCGCGGCGGAGTTTGCTTTGAGAGAAAACGCCATGTAGCGGGCGATGTAGGCGACCAGGATGATCCACACTGTATTGTAGAGGTTAATGCCGAACTGCCCGCTCCACGCGAGGATCACACCGAGCGCAATAACCGATCCGGGAACGGAGAACGGCAGCATCCCGAGGAACTCGAGAATGCCCTTGCCGCGCACCTTCATCTTGACGATGACATAGGAGATCATGACGCCGGCAAACATGGTAATGACTGCCGCCGTGAAGCCGAGCGTCACACTGTTAAAGATCGCATCGCGCGTGACCTTGTAGTCGAACAGGATGAATTTATAGTTATCCAGCGACAGATTACTGAGTGCAAACGAAAGCCCATAGGTTTTGAGACTGCCGACCAAGAAAATAACGGCTGTCGGCAAGAGGATTGTAAAGGCGATATACGCGAGGCAGAAGATGAGGAGCGGATAGCGCAGGCCGCGCAGTTTCAACTCCATGGGGCGGAAGCTCTTGCCGCCGATGATCTGATAATGTCCCGAGCCGAGGATCTTGCGCTGCAGCCAGATGATGAACGCCGCCGTAACAACAAGCACCGTAGCGAGCACGGTTCCCGTACGGATCGCATCGAAACTGCCGCCGCTCTGATGGATGCGCTCATAGATCAGCGTCGGGATATTATAGATGCCGTTCTCGATGCCGAGGACGGCTACCGTGCCGAAATGCGCCATCGAATAGAGCATGATGAGAAGTGCCCCCGAGAGAATACTCGGCAGGACAAGCGGGATCGTGATCTTTCGCGTGATCGTAAAGAGCCCCGCGCCAGAGATGCGTGCAGACTCCTCGAGCGTCGGATCCATGCGCTCAAGGGCGCCGCACACCTGAATGAAGACGAACGGGAAAAGGTACATGATCTCCACGCCGCTGATCCCATAGTAGGTGTAGATGTTGAAGATGGGGCCCGAGAAGCCGAAATGATCGATAAAGAATTGATTGATAAAGCCGGCATTCGGCGAGAGCAGCATCTTCCACGCGAGTGCACCGATAAAGGACGGCAGCATAAAGGGAACGAGGAACATTCCTTTCATAAAGGTCTTGTGCGGCAAATCCGTCCGCGTGACGAGCCACGCGAAGAACGTCCCTGACGATCGTACTGCCCACCGTGGTGCAGGAGGCAATGATGAGGGAGTTGAGCAGTGCCTGATACGTCTCAGGCTCCTTGAGAATATCCAACGCACTCGAAAAGTTGAATGACCCGTCCACCCAGAATGCGTTGAAGAGAATCAGCAGAACCGGGAAGGCCACCACAATGACCAGAATGGCAATGGCAAGGAACAGGATCACCTGCGCCATACCAAAGCTCTGGGGACGACTCACAGCACTCATTTGCCCACCTCATCTTTCAGCTGATCCGCACCAAACCAGAGCAGGCTGAGGAATTTCACCCGACACGGATCTCCGGCACGAAACATCAAATCATCGCTGATGGCACGATGCGTCTCAATACTCGTGCGCAGATGCGTCCCATCGATCTCGATCAGATAGTCCATCGTCGCACCGAGGAAGTTCGCGCGGCGCACGATCCCGCTCAGTCCGTCTCCCGTACGAGAGAGCATGACATCCGACGGACGGAACCCTGCCGCCCAATGATCGGCATCCCCCTCCGGCAGCTCAGCATCGATGCGCTGCGTACCGTCACCGACAAAGAGAAGATCCTGCTCACGCCGTACCGGAAGGAAGTTCGCAATCCCCATGAAGTTAAACACAAAGGGGTTCGCCGCCTGCTCAAAGATCTCCCACGGCGTACCGATCTGCTGGATGCTGCCGTGCTCATCCATGATCGCTACGCGGTCAGAAATCGCGAGCCCGATCTCCTGATCGTGCGTCACGTAGAGGACAGTGACATTCAGCTTTTGCTGCAATGCCTTGATCTCAAAGCGCATCTCCTCGCGCAGATTGGCATCCAGATTCGACAGCGGCTCATCGAGGAGCAGGAGCGAGGGCTTGCCGACAAGCGCACGCGCAAGCGCGACGCGCTGCTGCTGGCCGCCCGAGAGCTCCGACGGCAGACGTTTTTCCAGCCCCTTCATTCCGACGATCTCCACCATCTCCATCACGCGCGTACGGATCTCGTCCTTCGGACGCTTCGCGATCTTGAGCGGGTAGGCGACATTGTCAAAGACCGTCATGTGCGGCCATACCGCATAGTCCTGGAAGACGAGTCCGATGCCGCGGCGCTCCGGCGGTATCTCCACCTGCTCCGCAGGGTCGGTAACGAGTGTATCGTCCAGATAGATCCTGCCCGCATCCGGGGACTCAAAGCCTGCAATCAGGCGAAGCAGCACTGTTTTCCCGCAGCCCGAAGGGCCAAGCAGGGTAAAGCACTCTCCCTTGCGTATCGTCAGTGACAAATCGGCTAAGACATGGTGATCGCCATAGCTTTTGCTGACGCCCTCCACACGGATAATATCCATAAAGCCCTCCTCCACACGGCACAGGAGTACCGCGCACAATATCTTCGTGCATCCCCATATACTGAAAAGGGCGGCGGAATGAACTGTTTCATTCCACCGCCCTCACAGGAACGACCGATTTCGCAGCTACTTCTTACCGATAATCTCTGTGAACTTCTTGATCGTCTCCTCTTTCTGCGGGAGGATCTCCGTATAGTTCACCTTAATGGCGCGCTGGAGCGCCTCTGCCGGCTTCGGCAGACCGAACTTCTCCGGCATATCGACATCGTTGCGGACAGGAACGGTTCCCTCGTTGGCGATCATCTGCTGTGCCTCACTGCTCAGCAGATAGTCGACGAACTTCTTGGCCGCATCCATGTTGTTTGATTCCTTGAAGATCGCCACGGGGCTCGGTACAACGAGCAGCTCGGGCGGATAGGCGAGGGCGACATGTGCGCCCTTGTTGACCTTATTGTTCGTGATGTAGTCAACACCCAGGCACGCGGCGAGCTCGCCCGAGGAGGTATCATCAATGACCCTGTCCCGCGCCCCTTGCCGATACGGGTCTGGTTCGCGGCCAGTTTTTCAAAGAACTCCCAGCCAAACTGCTTCTGCAGGAGCGCAATACTCATATACGACGTTCCCGAAAGCGCGGGGTCAGCGATGCCGAATGCATTCGTAAACTCCGGCTTCGTCAGATCACTCCACTGCGTCGGAGCAGTCGAGATCTTGTCCTTGTTATAGGTGATGCCGAGCGTTCCGAGACGTGCTGCCGTGAACGTGCCGTCATAGTCATCGAACGGATTCACGAGCTCATCGAAGACAGTGGGCTTGTAGTTCTCCAGCACGCCGTCTGCCTTCATCTTATAGAAGTCAGGCACTTCACTCGTCCAGATCACGTCCGCAAGGATGTGGCCGCTCTGTTTCTCCGCCGCGATCTTTGCCATCAGCTTGCCCGCACCCGCCGACTGATAGTCGACTTCGATGTCGGGATACTTCTTCTTAAACCCTTCGACGATGCCGCCGATCAGCGACTCCTTCATCGACGTGTAGATGACCAGCTTGTTCTTTCCGTCGCTCGCAGCATTCTGCTGCGGACCGCCGCCGCATCCCGCTGCGAGCAGGGTGCACAGCATCGCCGCCAAGACGGTGAGAATACTCCATTTTCTCATACATTCACCTCATTAAATAAACAGCCGCTCCACGCATTCTCCTTTCCCCATGAACGAACGAGAACCCCATGCAAGAAATTTAAATACGTCAATTCTATACCTCACATTATATTCCCGCCTGTCTCTTCTGTCAATTAGCACGATTTACATTTTTTAGCAAGCACTGATGACATGAAGGCTTTCATGATGCTGTAAATTTCATCCATATACCAAAAAGAACTGCTGCACAAAGCTTTCCAACTTCGTACAGCAGCCCATTCACATTTACTTCATAAACCGCCGCCCGCGCTCGAGTTTCTCGAAATAGCGGCGCGTCTCGTGGATGACGACGCCCGAGAGGGCGATGAGCGCGATGAGGTTCGGGATCGCCATGAGGCCGTTGACGATGTCGGCGAGGACCCAGATCGCCTCGAGTTTCAGGAAGGCACCGCAGGCGATGAGCGCGATAAAGACGAGGCGGTACGGCAGGATCGCCCGCACGCCCGCGAGGTAGAGGATGGCGCGCTCGCCGTAGTAGTTCCACCCGAGGATGGTCGTAAAGGCGAAGAGGGCGAGCGATATGGTGAGCAGTGCGCCGCCGATGTGCCCGTACGCGCCCGTGAACGCCGCGCCCGTCATGGCCGCGCCCGCCGTGTCGCTCTGCCATGCGCCCGTGAGGACGAGGACGAGCCCCGTCATGGTGCAGATGATGATCGTGTCGATGAAGGTGCCCGTCATGGAGATCAGCCCCTGCTCGGCGGGCTCCTTCGTCTTTGCCGCCGCCGCGGCAATCGGCGCGGAGCCGAGACCGGACTCATTGGAGAAGACGCCGCGCGCGATACCGTTCTGCATCGCCATCATCGATCGTGGAGCCCGCAAAGCCGCCCGCTGCCGCCGTGCCGGTGAATGCCCCGTCGAGGATCAGGCCGATCGCCGCGGGGATGCCGTCGATGTGCATCACGATGATGCCGACGCTGATGACGATGTAGAGAACCGCCATAAAAGGAATGATGCGTGAGGCCACCTCGGCGATGCTCCGAAGGCCGCCGATGGTGATCGCCGCGATCAGCACCGTGAGGGCGATATCCGTCACGAGACGCGGCACGCCGAAGGAGAGCTCCGCCGAGTCCACAATGGCGTTGACCTGCGGGAACGTCCCGATGCCGAAGAAGGCAACGAGCACCGCCGCACATGCGAAAAAAATCCCGCGAGCGGACGATATTTCTCCCCCATGCCGTGACGGATGTAGTACATCGGGCCGCCCGCAATGTCGCCGCGCTCGTCGGTCGTGCGGTACTTCACGGCGAGCAGGCCCTCCGCGTACTTCGTCGCCATGCCGAAGAACGCCGCCATCCACATCCAGAAGATCGCCCCCGGGCCGCCGACCTTGACCGCCGTCGCGACACCGACGATGTTGCCCGTGCCGATGGTCGCGGCGAGCGCGACGCAGAGTGCCTTAAAGCTCGACACGTCGCCCTCTCCGCGGTTTTTCGCGCGCAGGATGAGCGCGAGCGCACGCGGCAGGCGGCGCACCTGGAGCAGCGAGAGACGCACCGTCAGCATGATGCCCGTCCCCACGAGCAGGACGATGAGCGGTGCCCCCCAGAGGAAGGAGTCCACCGCATTCAGTACGGGAAGAAACGATTCCATACAAGATCCCTCCGAAAATAAAAATATGCGCACATTTTACCATGATAAAGCACTAAATGTCCATGGAATCTGTATGTATACAGGAATCAGTGTGCCCCCACCACCGCGAGTGGTCCCCCTCCCCGTCATACGGGGAGGCTTTTGGGGAGTAACGGCATAATAGCTTCCCCCGCCTACGGGGGAAGTGGCGAGCGCAGCGAGCCGAAAGGGAGCGTGCCCCCTCCGTCATTGATACTGATATCTTCATTTTACATCCGGCGCAAAATGGCGTACAATATGTCATTACGAAATGGGAAAAGGGGTGGGACGATGCTCCCCGGTATCGGAATCATCGCCAACGTCGCCGCCATCGCGCTCGGCGGCCTCCTGGGGCTCGGCTGCGGCTGCTTTATCGCGGAGCGCGTGCAGGAGACGCTGATGCGCGCCTGTGCGCTCGCCGTGATGTTTCTCGGGCTCGGCGGCACGCTGCGCACGATGCTCAGTGCCAATGCGGATGGGCAGCTTGCGCTCGGCGGCGTCTACATGATGATCACCGGCCTCATCGTCGGTGGTCTCATCGGCGAGCTGCTGAACATCGAGGCGCGCATGACCGCGTTCGGCGCGTGGCTGAAACGCGTCTCAGGCAGCGCGGGCGACACGCGATTTATCGACGGCTTTGTCACCGCCTCGCTCACGGTCTGCATCGGCGCCATGGCGGTCATCGGCTCGATCAATGACCGCCTGCTCGGCGACCCGTCCGTCCTCTTTACCAAGAGCGTCCTCGACGGCGTCATCATCATGCTCCTCACGGCGACCCTCGGCAAGGGCTGTATCTTCTCCTCCATCTCCGTCGGGCTCTTTCAGGGGGCGATCTTCGCCTCGCGGGCCTCCTCGCGCCCTATATGACGGACAGCGCCCTCGCCGGGCTCAGCTGCGTCGGCAACATCCTCATCTTTGCCATCGGGACGAATCTCCTCGGCCTGCCAAATATCCGCGTCGCGAATTTCCTGCCCGCACTTGTGATTGCGGCACTCTGGGGGATGGGGTGAGCACAGGCGCTGCTGCTACCGTACGTTCCGTCGGACCGCCGTGTCCTCAAAGCAGAAGTACTCCGGGTGATGACGGGACTGGGTATACTCGAACTGGATGCCCTCGGCATTGTAGGTTCTCCCGCTGACCACGGCCAGGCAGTTGTAGTCCCCCATTTCCAGCCAGCGCATATCCAGCGCACCGGCACGCTCCACTGTCATGCGGCGGCGGCTGGTGACGATGGTCATGCCCAGGTCGTTTTCGATGTAGTCATAGATGGAGTGCGCCGCGATCTCCGGGGTGAGATCGGGCACGGCCTCACGCAAGAACAGATTGATATCCAGAATCAGGGCTTTCCCCTCCAGATAGCGGATGCGGCGCACATCGTAGATGTCGCTGCCGAGGGGAGCCCCTGTTTTTTTCTGCCGTCTTTTGATCCACAACGTCCTCGGCGAAATGAACGACACGGGTCACTGCCTGAAAATGATTGCGCGCAGCGGCCTCGCGAAAGGACTCGATGCCGCCGATCATAAACTCGTTCTGCTCGGCCGGCTGATAGATCACCCGCATCCGCCGCCCCTGCCCGGCCTGGATATAGCCGCGCTCGATGAGGCGCGCCAGCGCGCGGCGGCCATTGCCGCAGAGATTTTCGCACCGCTCATTCCCGCGATCATCACCGGCGGTCTGATTCTCGGGTTCCGCAACTGCATCGACCAGCTGTACCTGTTCGAAAACGGAACCAAGACGCTGGTGGAGCTGAGTCAGTTCTGGGCCGGAATGGACCAATTTCTCCGGCTCATCGGCGAGGCGGTCTTCCACATGGGCATCCCCGTGGGGATTTGCTGGTCGGTGGTGCGAAAAATGGGCGGCACTCCCATCCTCGGCATCATTCTCGGACTGACGCTGGTGTCCGGACAGCTGCTGAATGCCTACGCCGTGGCGACGACGCCTGTGGACAGAATTCCTCACTGGGATTTCGGTTATTTTACGGTGGACATGATCGGCTATCAGTCGTGCAAAGATTAAGGCGGCGGGTCATTCCGATGTGACGGTCTGTGTCATTACCAACAAAAAAACGGTGTGGAGACCTTTGCCTTCCACACGGGCATGACCGGCAAGGTCGGGGAGACGGTGATCGCATCATTTTGACGCGGACAGGGAGCGTGGCGCGTGGAGCACGGGCGAATTGCGACGTGCTCCCGGCCTCTGATGGATGGGGAGGAGAACAACATGGCAGACTTCAAGAATAAGGTCGTTTATCAGATTTACCCCAAGTCGTTCAAGGACTCCAACGGCGACGGTATCGGGGATCTGCGCGGCGTGATCGATTCGCTGGATTATCTGGCGGATATGGGGGTGGACTACCTTTGGCTGACGCCCTTTTTCGTCTCGCCGCAAAAGGACAACGGCTACGATATCGCCGATTATCTGGCCATCGATCCGCATTTCGGCACGATGGATGACTTTGACGCGCTGGTCAAGGCCGCCGATGCCAAGGGGCTGAAAATCATGCTGGACATGGTGCTTTGCCACACCTCCGATCAGCACGCGTGGTTCCAGCGGGCCCTCGCGGGCGATGCGGATTACCAGCGCTACTACATTCTGCGTGACGGCCGCAATAAGAAGTGCGCCGACGATCCGGGTGAGCCGCCGACCAATTGGCAATGCGCGTTCGGGGGCAGTGCCTGGCAGTGGGAGCCGCGCCTTGGCAAATGGTATCTGCATCTGCACGATGTGAGTCAGCCGGATTTGGACTGGACGAATCCGACCGTACGGGACGAGCTCGCCAAGGTGGTACGGTTTTGGAAGGAGCGCGGCGTCGCCGGTTTTCGCTTTGATGTCATTAACCTCGTCGCGAAGCCGGAGGTTTTTGCCGATGATACCCAGGGGCTGGGGCGACGGCTGTTTGCCGACGGGCCGCATATTCACGAGTATTTGCAGGAGCTTGTCCGCAACGCCGGCATCGGCGATATGGTGACGGTTGGCGAGATGGCGCCCATGGATCTCGAGAACTGCATCCACTACACCCGCCCCGCCAATCGCGAGCTGTCCATGACGTTCAGTTTTCATCACCTGAAGGTCGATTACAAGGACGGCGATAAATGAGCCCTGATGCCGCCGGACATGATGCGGCTAAAGCAGCTCTTTGCTGCATGGCAGACGGGCATGGCGAAGGCAGGCGGCTGGAATGCGTTCTTTTGGTGCAACCATGACCAGCCCCGCATCGTCTCGCGTCTGGGGGATGACAAGGAGTACCGTGAGGCGTCGGCCAAGATGCTGGCGGCCTGCATCCACCTGATGCGCGGCACGCCGTACATCTACCAAGGGAAGAGCTGGGCATGACCAACGCGGGCTATACCTCCATCGCGGATTACCGGGACGTGGAGAGCCTGAACTATTACCGCATCCTGCGGGAGCAGGGCAAAACGGAGGCGGAGGCGCTGACGATCCTAGCCGCACGCTCCCGCGACAACGGACGCACGCCGATGCAGTGGTCCGCCGGGCCGTACACAGGTTTTTCCACGAAAGAGCCCTGGATTCCTCTGGCGAAAAATCATGCGGCGATCCATGTGGAGGCGGCGCAGAGGGACGAGGATTCCATTCTGGCGTTTTATCGGCGCCTGATCCGGCTGCGCCATGAGATGCCCATCATTGCGGAGGGCGATATCCGATGTATCGAGGAGGACAATCCCGACGTGATCGCCTATGAGCGCACATGGCAAGGGGAGCAGCTGACGGTGCTCTGTAATTTCCGCCCCACCGCCGTTCCCCTGCGCCATCTGTCTCTGCAGGATTTCGCCGACGCCCAGAAACTCCTCGGGAATTACCCTGGCCGGGAGGAATGCCTCCATCCGTATGAGGTGTTGGCGCTATATCGCCGGGCGTAAAGCCGCCCCAATAGCCTGCTGATGCTGCACGCATCGCAGAAAAAAAGCAGCCTTCTGTACCGACGCGGGCACAGAAGGCTGTTTTTATGTATACGTCGACAGATTGACCGAATCACTCCGATCCGACAATTCCAATCGAAGTGATGAAGCCCTTTTGGGCGGTGAATGCAAGACCTATATGATACTGGTCACGGTAGACGAAGGTCTCTCTCCCATTTTCTGCTTTGCTGTAACGATACGGCTTGTCGTAGATGCGCAAAATCTTGCTCTGTGGGTCGCCGACGGTCACGCCTGCCGGCGTCGCAATGCCGTTCGGCGCATCCGTGTTGATGAACTCGGCACGATCCCCAATAAACATCACGCGAAAAGATGTCCCATAGGTATACGTATCTATCATGTCATTCCGCGCATCACTCCACTTCGGCTCTGTCCGCGTGGTCGGCGCGCCATATATCTCCTCGACCTCCGCGCGCGTTGTTCCCGCCATAATGCCGCCAAGTGCAATGTCCGAATCGTTCAGAACGTGCCCATCCCGATTGATCTGGTTAATGCCCGCTGCCATAGAGATCCCTGACAGGGGCGAACATGAAGACCGCCAACAGGATCAATCCCTTTTTCATCTCTCTCATCCTCCCCGTTCACTTACCGAGAAACCATCGATGCCAGTAGTATCGCGTAAAAACCATCAAAATCATCCGCTCCGGGCGCTCGCAGGAACTTACGCCCCGAGCGTCCCTGCCAATCGTTTTACCTCTTCCTGTGACAGTTCTGTTGCCTCAGCAATTTGAGAAAGCGTGAGTTTCCCCAGCGCGAGCAATGCCGTCGCCGTCCGACGCGCCGACTCGATGCGTCCCTCTTCCATCTTCTTTTCGCCAAATTTTTCCATCAGTTCACACATGGCATTGACCCCCTCTGCTTCTGCCTTAAAGTAATCTGCTCGTTTCGCAAGTTCCGCATAATTCATCTGCTCCGGACGCTCACAGAAAAAGTCCTGCATCAGTCGCCCGAGCGGTGTGTCGTCTCGGTTCGCTCCGTTGACATAGAGGATATGCGCCCCATCATCGAATGGACGCTGCGTTTCTTGGACGATCCGCTCGACGTGATACAGAGGGCATCCTGCTTGATAGATGTCGTTTTCCGTGATGAAGATCACCCACGTCTCCGGAAGTGCCGCGAACTCCGCTCCTTTTGCCAGCGCGCGCGAGTCCATCATGCTGCTGTTGTAGCGCGCCCGACGCGCAGTTGCGCCTTCGTTTGCCCGCTGGACTTCGCAGTCGTAGAGTTTCCCCTCGCTGTCCTCTGCCAGTACGTCGAAACGCACCCCGCGTCCGTAGAGATTGTCCGCACTCTGCTGCGTAACGACGCGCCGAACAACGAGATCATCCCGATCAAAGAAGATGCGCAGCAGGAGCTGCATCCCCTCGGTATAGTTATCAAAGCACACGTTGAAAAACGTATCGTCGATCAGGCGGAGTTTTTGAATCAGTACACGGTACTCCGCAGGAATGTCCTTCTTGATGATGCTCACTGATTCGATTCCTCCTCTTACTCTACTATCATAGTATGCACGGCGGCAATGGTTGTCAAGGAGGGAAATATACCCACCATCATAAAAAGAGCTTTCAAACGCCAAATCTATCGGCTGAATGAAAGCTCTCGCTATGTCGCCTGCAGAAAAGCAACGACGAACGTAGGATGTATCCTGTCGCTCGACGCGAGTCAGCAGAACCGACGATCATCCGTAGACGACATCATCCTCCGCCTCGTCGAATGTATCCGCTTCTTCCTCCTCGTCCTCCATCTCATCATCCCACTCCGCCGCATCATCCGCAGCGTATGACGGCTCATCCTCCTGCAGTGCCTTATAGATGCCATAGCCGAGAAGGCCTGTTGCAAGAAGTGCCGCCGCAATTCCGACCGTTTTGAGTGTGCTCATTTTGTCTGCCCCCCGTTCTTAGCTTTTCCTGATCTCCGCCATAATTGCCGACATGTCGTTATACGCCATCGCTGTCCCTGCGGCGTTCGCCAGCCATCCCCGCGCGAACTCCGCAGCAATCCCGAGTTTCGACGCCTCCAAGACTGCATCCATATTCGCCCCGAAGAAGACGAACTCCCATCCGTACTTCTCCTTTTGGTGCTCGATGCGCTCTTTGATCTGCTCCGCCGAATACTTGCGGCTGGAGTTCTCCTCGCCATCCGTGATGATGACAAAGAGCACCTTCTCCGCGCGATAGTCCTCTGCCGTCTGCTTCTGCACCGCACGGATCTTCTCCATCGTGCGCCCGATGGCGTCGAGGAGCGCCGTGCCGCCGCCCACGCGATAGTCCTTCTCCGTGAGCGGTGCAACCGCGCGGATGTCGATGCGGTCATGCAGCAGCCGATACTGATTGTCGAACAGCACCGTCGTCACACGCGCCTCGCCCTCGAGCTCCGCCTGCTCCTTCAGCATCGCGTTGAACCCGCCGATCGTATCCTTCTCGAGCCCCGCCATCGACCCGCTCCGATCGACGATGAACACCAGCTCCGTCAATCCCTTTTTCATGAAAATCCTCCTTCGTCTCTATACCAAACCTGTGGCTTTCGCCGGTCTATGGTTACAGTATAGGGAGGAAGGAGGACAAATGTTGTCTATTTAGGAAAATACGATACGTCCATCTTGATCGAATTCATTATGGTCACAATCATGGTTTTCATGAGAAGATCTGTCATCTTCTTCAGATATCCCGTTGCTCGACAAAATGTTAGCAATATTTTTGAAGTCCTCAGGTGAAGGCTTAATCTCCTCCCCCTTCACGAGTTTATATACCACATATCCACCACCTGCTAACGCTGCGGCTATAGCGGCTGCACCTATTGCTTTTGGATCTGCCCCCATTTTACTGCCTCCTATCGTACTCTTGAACTGCATCTACATGAAGTTATATTAACATGTCCTCTCACTTTCTACAATATTGACTTTGCTTAACTGAGAGGTTACCCTTCGCAAACTCTCACAACACCTCCTCTTCATAACGGTCAGCCAACTCACGAATGAACTTAATGAGTTCTTGGAAATTAAGACATGATGAGCTATAGGTAGTTGTATCAGAGATATGCCATATATCAATCCTTCGTAAAACAATACCGTCTAAACCGTCTTTATTTCTCGTCAACTCGACATCACTATATTTCGTTAGCTGAACCCCAAGTATAATTCCCTCTGTCGTGAAGAGAAGATTCTGATGCTCATTGCAAAGATCTTCAACAACCATGAATGTATGCCTTTGAAAAGGTTGCTGGGCTTGTACAGCCTTATGGAAATAGCGGTTAAACGCTTCTTCTCCTCTATAAAGAACGCTCTTATCCCCCCCAGATAGGATAATCTTATCCTTCATCTTTTTGCGCACATCGTCAATAAATTGTTTTTCGGCAGCTCTCTTCTGCTGGGCACGCACAGCCCCTTCGCCAAATAAATCAGGTGCAAACAGCTCGTGTTTCTTCTGGGAGAATAACAGCAACAGCATTTTCCGGATTGATCATAATTTCCGGCAGTTCCAGTTTCTGTTCCTTGCAGAATTGGTTCAGTTTTGCTTCTCTTACCGTGATATTTTTTATATCATCCTCTGCGATACTTTTCTCAATGATACGATACACCTCAACAATCGCAGACTTTACCATCGTAGAAAAGACAATCTTTTGAAGTGAACTATATGCCTCCTCGTCAAATTTTCCATCTATCATTGTAGCCTGTGCTTCACTAATATTCTTAAGAACAGGATCAAGATGCTCCTTAACCTTATCGACAATACGGTCAACCAATACAGGGTCTTGCAGACATTCATCCATATCAAGAACGGCTCGGAACAACTCATTCAAGTTATCTATCATTCCGAGTTCAAGTTCGACATCACGCATTCGCTCAATATATCGCTGCCTCTTCCCACTTCTTTTTTCTTTAAAGAGTCGCGATATGGCAGCACACCGTTCAGCCCGCTTCGTATCCCAAAAAGAACTGTTCGGGGTACATTCGCTCCTCGTCAAAGACCGATGTCAGCTTGTTCCAGCGAACAGCATATTTACGCACCAAATCTGCCAAAACACGCTGATACATTTGTTTTAACAGATCTCTTTGCCAATGAATAAAGTCTTCCACCATCGCTGATGTTGATTGATCGTTTGCCGGCATCGGATATAGGTACTGTGGGTTCACACGCTGACAAAGGACTTCATACCCCTTGCGATTATGTTCACGCGCATACAATCCGCTCAAAAGTTGCCCGTTAAGAACCTTATTGTAATCCTCATTGACCAAGATCCGAAGAATCTTTGCCGCCTCAGCGTCTTCCCTCATCCTTAAATATGCGATTGCGCAGAGTTCGAGGACCCTCATTTGTGCCGCCCGACATACGAATCGCTCCTCGAATCATATCGAGGATCTTATCACGATAGGACTCATAATTTTCCATTCCAAGAAGAATATCCACATGTTCCAGCAGGCACGAAGCCGCAATCGAATCCTCTCTCAGAACACGAATATGCTCAAATTCCCGATACTTCTCGAAATGTTCCACCGCCTTTTTTCTGTAATCAAGACGAAGTTCTTCACTGATGTTGAGTGTTTTATTTTTCTGCGATATAATTTGCTGCATTCCCAAAGAAATACCAGAACGGAGGATATGCGGCAAATTTCTCTTTTATGGAGTCCAGACGCTCGTATTTTCTTATATCATCCGTATCCATCAATATTTTGTTGTACTGATTGATTTGCCGCTCTGTCAGACGATACTCATCCGAGAAACCATAGGTGTCAGCGAGTCTCCACGCCGTATCAAAAAGCTCCCGCCGCAATGCATTGAACTGCTCCATCGCCGCACGCTGAAGTTTCCATTCCTCTTTTTCGCGCTGAAGCAGATACTCGTTCTTGTTGCGGCGATAATTCATATAGCCGACACCAACCTGTGATGCCAATGAAAACGCCATTGTATACGGGTCTGTTCCTGCGACAAACACACCAAAATTCGGAACTGCTGCCCAGAGAGCATTGCGCATTTTCTCTTGGTATTCCCGTTCGATAAATTTTCGATCACCTTCCTGAATCTTAAAATAGGTGATCGTATCGAGCAGCTGTCTCAGGATGCGTAGAAGAGCCTCATCCTTCGGTATTTTCTCGAGGTCGAGGTTGTTCAAAATCGTATCATATTCCTGTTCCAATATGTTGAGGTCATCGTAGTCGATGATCTGCGATATGGACACCGTACACATATTCAGAGCATAGGCAGCACGACGTTTTTCTTCGTCCGTATACATATGACCCTGCTTGTCGTTGTGAACTGATTCTCTGTTGCTCATGACAGACTCCTTCCATGAATTAGCGATTGCCAATTATTTAAGACTCATCTCCATAACAATTGGAACATGATCCGACACTGTTTTGAAATAGGTTTCAAAATTACCTCCGCAATATGTTGCGACCGCATCAATTCTCTTTACATCTATTTGAATCCTCGAAAACCGATCAAAATCATAGGAGAAATGGTCATAATTATTCGCATACCCTTCTCCTGCATAAGCGGAAGCATCTGCATCCTGATCGTCATTGTCAAATCTTCGCTTCAGCGTGGTCTTCTCATCTTGAACAGTCTTTATCTTTTTCCCGCCCCACCGATCGGCAGTCTCAATATCCGCTACATAAAATCCTGACGTATTAATAAAAAGTCTCCTAAGCTCAGCGTTATAATCTCCAAGAATGATCGTATATGACGGTCTCCCTTTATAGTAGACACGATCTTCTACCTGCGGATATACCTCCTTCAGGAGGTTATCCAATTCTTGTCGCCGCTGAACTTTGTCTGTGAAATGCGTATGCACGCACAGCAGACGTATCTCGAAATACGGTCCTCCCCGCGCAACAAATCGTGCATAGTATGGCTTGCGCGTCATTAGATCCCGTCTTAGGCGGCATATCCGTGGATAAAACGTCCGCTTTGTGCCATTTTCTAGCTTTGCCACTGGCAATCGAAACCTTTTCTTCTTCCACAGAAACGCATACCCTTCCGAGCGAGGATCGGTTTCCGATTCCGCATGCGCCCACGCAAAGTCCCATTCTGATGTGCCCAGTTCATATAGGATAGAGCGTTTTACGGAATCCTGTTCCAAAGAGAGTGCCTTTCCCTCGCTTAAAACTTCCTGCAAGGCGACGACATCAAAATCCTCTTTTCGGATGATCTCGGCAATCTTAGCTAAATCTCTTGGATGCTCTTTCCCCATCGCCGTCTGTCCGAGATTTTTCAGATTAAACGATCCGATGCGATAGCTCATACCATCACTTCCTCTCTATGCGTTTACCACCCTCACCGCGCTCCCCTGACTCCTGAGCCACATATCAATGCCGTTCCCGTACACCTCGGCGGTGATGCGGTAGACGCCGTCCTCCTGCGAAATGATCCTCGCTGTAGGGAGGCGGTCGAGGACGGCCTCGACCGATGCGCCGCTGTAGTCGAAGGTGACGTGGCGCAGATCGCCCGCATACATGAACTGGATGCGCTGACGAAACTCGCCGTCACTGAATTTCTTTTTATGGATGACGCGGAAGGTCGCGCCCGTCGGCGCGAATCGTACGATTCGATCGATGCGGAAGATGGTCGGGAACTCCTTGCGTCCGTCCGCGAGATAGGCGATGAGGTAGAAGTAGTACTCAGAGAACATGATGGCGACGGGATTCACCTCATGTGTGCGCTCGGTGCCGTCCTGACGGCAGTAGGAGATGCGGATGGTGTGCTGTGCCGTCACGTGCTGCGAGAGTTCCCAGATCGCGGAGAGGAGTTTTTTCCCGTGGCGCAGCGGGACATAGTAATGCTGCTCGCTGCGGATGATCTTCCCCACCTGTTCACGGTCATGCGGTGCAGTCTGCCGCAGCAGCTTCTTGAGGAGGGCATCGAGCTCCTCCCTGCAGAAGGCGCGGCTCTCAAGGAGGATCTTGCAGACGGCGAGCACATCCTCGTTCGTCAACCACTCGCTCGCCGCGTGTGTGAGCAGGTAGCCGCCGCGACTGCGCTCGTAGACGATGGAGGCCTCGCCCTCATCGGTGCGCGTCTCCGCGAGATAGGAGCGCAGCTCCTCGATGTCACGCTGGATGGTCTTGTCCGTCACGGCAAATTTCTGCGCCAGCTCTGCCTTGCAGACGACCTCGCCCCGGCTCAGACGTTCGTACAGCTGCAGCAGACGAAAGCCTTTGTTTTCCTTAAAGTCAATCTCCATCGTTTCACCATCCTGTCGTCATTTTCTGCGGTGACGCCAATGCCAGTCCTCCTGCCAATCTCCATCTACATAGCCCCAGTGGTGAAGCAGAAAAAACAAAAATCGCTTGATTTGGAAGAAAAGAACGAGGGCAATCAATGCCAATACGATAAAAATGACAAAGCCCGCAATTCCTGCAAGCGTTTTGAGTGGATCGGTCACGAGTCCATAGAGGAGCAAAATTATCGCACCGACAATATGTGCAATAACAACGAGCCCTATGATGTACCCCATACCATTCGCCTCCCATTCACATTACCCATACCTGAGGAAGCACTGATAAATTCGGCACCACCATCTTGACGCATCTTTTTTTCGCCCGCACTTTCGGCGGAAAAATCCTCCACAGAGCCCCACTCTGCGTCCGGTTTTCCACCTTGTTCGGACAAAAAAATCTACGCCAATCTGGCAGACCTCATTTTATCAGCGATTCCCTGATATTTTTCATCATAGCACTCGATATGGACAGTTTATGGGTATGATGATATAGGAATCGTTGTATCCATGCGAAATTATCCATTTATGACTATTTTCCTAATAATTATATCATAAAGAATATCAATTAAACAACTTTTTTCTCATGTGATACGTGTGCCGCTTCCTTCGCCGTATAGCAAAAGGCATGGACGCAATTCGCCCATGCCTTATCTAAATGCTCAAAAATGCGAGATCATGGACATATCCCTTGATCCCTTAACATCGCCCCCGCTCAGTTTCTACTACTCTTACTTTTCTCAAGATGCTCGGCAATCGGTTCCGACCATGTCGAAGGTATGCCCGCACCTTTGGCAAACGAGGAGATCATCGCACCGAGTGCCTCAAAGTTCGTGCGCACACCCGCTGCATCACAGGCGAAGGTGGCGGCATTCTCGGCGGGGATACCGATGTCTCCTGCGACCTGTGCCGCATCGATGTTCGCACCGAGGAGGATGAACGCCCAGCCCTCCTCTTCCTGCTGCTGTACCAACTCCCGCAATCTGTCAGATGTCCAGTAGTCCCCGCTCTCGGGTTCGATCTTCGCGTTGTCCGTGACAATGACGATCATTGTACGCATGGGACGCTCCTCGGGGCGCGTCCTCCGGTACTCCTGCTGAACCAGATCGATGCTCCCGCCTACACCGAACAGACACCCGCTGTCGCGCACGTTGTCCTGATGTATGAACTCCTCGGGATGTGCGCGTCGATACTCTTCCACAAGGGTAAGGAGACGCGTAAAGCAGCCCTGTTCGATGAGCGCGGAATCCTCGGTGATCGGCACGCGGGTATTAAAGTCCATGCACTTACCGGCTTCTTCGCAGAGCCAAACAAGGAGATCCGTCCGCTCCTCCCTGAGCCGCGCGATCATATCGTTGAATCCGTCGATCAGATCGGACTCAAATGCCGCCATCGGCCCGCTCAGCTCCAACAGGAAGATCAGCTCCGTCATTGCCCCGCTGCCGTCCACATCGAAATACCCTCTTCGGCTGTCCGTCTGTCCCTTTGCCTCTGCCATGATGATTTCCTCCTCTGTACGTGGCTGCTCTCTCCTAATAAAACAGCACCTCAGATTGGATGATGATGCCGAATTTATTAGTGCATTTGTAAGTATATTGAAGGGTATGGACAAATAAAGTCCATACCAAGCGTGTCTCAAAAATTTTTCCTTATCTGCATAGATATTCTCTATGCTGTAATTTATTACGAGTCTTAACTTACTGACAATCATATCATAAAGAATATCAATCAAACAACTTACTTCTCATGAAATACAAACCATTGTGTGTCCTTTCTTCGCCGCGCACAATGGTTTGTATGCCATCGTCTATTTCCTTTTATTCTGCGGCACGACGAATTTCTGATACCATGTGTCGATCGGCTCGGGCTTGCCCGTATCGTAGATGAACATCTCTCGCGTGTTCGGCTCCACCAAAACATCATGGAGGCGCGTCATGCCACGGATCTGGAACATATAGTATTCTCTGTCCGAGCCGGAGACCTTGTGGAGTTTCTGGTCGCCGCCACCGACCTCAACGGCAGCGGGGAATGTGTGCGCGTCGAGCCATGACTGAAAGAGCCCTTTTGCCTCACTGTAGGAGATCGGTGATGCAGTGTTCCCTGCTGCTCCCTGCGGGCTTTCTGCCGATGAGAATGCCTTCTCGATCAGCGCCGTCAGGATCAGTTTGTTCTGCGGAACCTCATTAAACGCCAGATACGCCGTCTCAAATGTCCCCTGCTGCTCATGGACAACGAATTGAATCCGCGCTTTCACGGGCGTATTCTGATAGGTGCAGTCCCCGTAAACTCGACAACCTCCCGGCCGTCCTCCGCCTTGAAATGCTTCCACTGCGGGCTGCTGAAGAAGGCGGTGAATGCCTGCTCGTAGCTCACAGACGGATGACTGCTCGGATAACCGTTCTTGACCATCTGCACATATTTGTCATTGGCACTCTGCGAATGCGCGATGGTATCCTCCACATCTTTTCCGATGCTGTCCGCGACGCTGCCGGAACAGCCGCTGCACAAAATAAGGAGCAGGAGAGAAGACCAACATCTGCTTTTTCATCGAAATACACCTCTTTCAAAAATCCTAAACCTCCCCACGTTTTACGCGGGTTTCACTGCTGCCTCAGTCAGAAAAATCTGCGCCTCCATGCACGCCCATCGTCTGCCCCTGTCGCGGAACATGCCGCTGCGCCACATCGTAGGAAAAGCCGCCCTGTCCGCGCATCAGCACGTCATACATGCGATAGCTATCCATACGGCACGCAGGGCATGGACTTTGCACGAACTTCACCAGCCCCAGCCGATAGGGACAGCGCGCACACGGCGAACGCACTGCGCGAAACACACTCTGCAAATTCTTCAAAAATCCCCATGACACTCACCTCCAAATGAATTCTCCTTGATCTGTGACTATCTTAACAGATTCTCTTTTGCCCAAGGGAATCGCTGATAAAATGAAGTCCGTCAGATTGGCGTAGATTTTTCGTCCGATTGAGGCAGCAAACCGGACGCATAGCGAGGGCTATGTGGAGGATTTGCTAACGAAAAGCGGGCAAAAAGATGCGCTAAGATGGCGGTGCTGAATTTATCAGTGCTTCCCTAAGTCGCTGCGCGGGCGACATTTTCATTTGCCATAAATATAGCAAAAGCCATGGACGGATTTCGTCCATGGCAAAATTATCCATGCAAAGGAAGTACGGATAAAATGCAGGGCTTTCGCGCCGCGTGTCGAATTCATACCATAATATAGGAAAGAGGAGGTCGTGCCATGTCCATCGTTGCCGCATACGCCCTGCCGCACCCGCCGCTCCTCCTGCCGGAGGTCGGGCAGGGCGAGGAGCGAAAGCTCCAACTGACACTTAACGCTTATGAACGCGCGATGAAAGAGGCGGCAGAGCTCGCGCCCGAGACGGTGATCGTCGCGAGCCCGCACACGGTGATGTACGCGGACTATTTCCACATCGCGCCGGGCGAGATGGCGTCGGGGGACTTCGCCGCGTTCGGTGCGCCTGATCTGCGCGTCATGGCGGACTACGATGAGCCCTTTGCCAAGGAGCTCGCAAAGGCGGCATCCGCCGAGGGGATCGCAGCGGGCGGTGTCGGCGGGCGTGGTGCCGCGCTCGATCACGGGGTGATGGTGCCGCTCTCCTTCCTTGAGGCACACACGGCGGGCTTTCGTCTTGTGCGCGTCGGGGTCTCGGGGCTCTCGCCCAAGGAGCACTATGTGTTCGGACGGTGCATCGCCCGCGTGGCAGAGGAGCTCGGACGGCGGGCGGTCTTTTTCGCAAGCGGCGATCTCTCCCACCGCCTGACGCCCGACGCACCGCGCGGCTTTGCGCCCGAGGGGCCGCGATTTGACAAGGCGTGCATGAAGTATCTGGAGGAGGGCGACTTTCTAAAACTCCTGCGCATGGAGCCCGCCCTCTATCAGCCGGCGGCGGAGTGCGCCCTGCGCGGGCTGTGGATGCTGGCGGGTGTGCTCGACGCACGCGCACCGAAGATCAAAAAGCTCTCCCTATCAGGGGACGACGGGCGTCGGTTACGGGCTCGTGTCGTTCAAGGTGACACGCGAGGATCCGCGCCGCAGCTTCGTGGAGCGGTATGAGATGCTGGAGCGGCGTGCCCGCGAGGAACGCCGCGCGGCAGAGGACGACTACGTGCGGCTCGCCCGCCGTTCCGTGGAGACGATCGTCCGCACGGGGAAACTGCCGCCCGTGCCCGCAGAGCTCCCGGAGGAGATGGCGGGACGCGCGGGGGTCTATGTGACGCTCACGCGGGACGGCACGCCGCGCGGGACGTACGGCACGTTCGAGCCGTCGGCAAAGAGCATCGCCGACGAGATCACGCGCAATGCCGCGCACGCCGCACGAAACGACACTCACGTCGCCCCCGTGACAGAGGAGGAGCTGGACGCGCTCGACATCACGGTCGACGTGCTCAGCGAGCCGGAGCTCGTGGGCGGCGCAGATGCGCTCGACCCGAAAACCTACGGCATCATCGCCGAGTCGCGCGGGCGCAAGGGGGTCATGCTCCCCGCTGCCCCTGGCATAGAGACTGCCGAAGAGCAGCTGCGCGCCGCACGCAAAAAGGCGGGCATCCCCGAGGACGCCGCGATCCGCATCTGGCGGTTCACATCGGAGCGGCACGCGTGACGGCGGTCTGCGATCTCTGTCCCCACGCCTGCCGCCTGCGTGAGGATGAGACGGGGTTCTGCCGCGCGCGCACGAACGTCGGCGGCGTCATCCGTCCGACGAACTACGGGCGGCTGACCGCGCTCGCGCTCGACCCTATCGAGAAGAAACCGCTGCACCATTTTTATCCCGGCAGCTACATTCTCTCGGTCGGCAGCTACGGATGCAATCTCGCCCTGCCCGTTCTGTCAGAATGCAGACATCGCGGCGGCAGATGCCGCCATACCGACGGAGGACGTACCGCCCGCGCGTCTCGTAGCACTCGCACAGGAGCTGAACGCCGCCCCGCATGGCAATCTCGGCGTCGCGTTCACCTACAACGAGCCGCTCATCTCCTATGAGTACATCATGGACTGTGCGCCGCTCCTCCACGCGGCGGGGCTCGCGGTCGTCCTCGTCACGAACGGCATGATCTGCGCGGAGCCGCTCGCACGCCTCCTCCCGCACGTCGATGCGATGAACATCGACCTCAAGGGCTGGCGTGAGGACTTCTACCGACGGCTCGGCGGCGACCTCATGACCGTGCGCGAGACCATCACGCACGCTGTCCGTGCGGGCGTCCACGTCGAGGTGACGACCCTCATCATCCCCGGCATGAACGACAGCCCCGCCGACATGGACGCCGAGGCACGCTGGCTCGCCGCCCCTCGCCCGACCTCCCGCTCCACATTAGCCGCTATTTCCCGCGCCACCGCATGCAGACGCCGCCGACGCCGATCGCGGCCATCGACGCACTCACCGCCGTCGCCGCGCGTCATCTGCGCCATGTCCACCGTGGGAACTGCTGATCCCTCTGATTCGTACATCGTCTGTGCATTGTATGCTCGCAGAGTGGCACATGATATCAATACACACAGAGATAGTGGCAGACAGCATCCCCCCACCCATCCATTTCTAACGCAATTTTCCATTTTTCAGGACATTTAACCCTATCCATTCCCCATGAACGGTGCTACACTGGGGATGTGCATTGTTCCGATGGGGAGGACACGGCACGCAGAGCATTTCTCTACGTTGTCTTTTGGGAAAGGGGCGTTCCTATGGGAACAATGAAAGATATCGAATCTGAGGCAAAAATCATCGAAAAAAAAGTCGTACAACTAGAGCAAAAGGTTGTAAAAAATAAAATGAGCACCCTCGGCACGGTTGCATCTGTACTCGCGATCTGCATGTATGTGTCCTACATCCCGCAGATCATCGGGAACCTGTCGGGGCATCCGGGCGACTGGATCCAGCCGTTCGTCGCCTTTATCAACTGTACCCTGTGGGTCATCTACGGACTCTTCCGCAAGAAACCCGAGTGGCCGATCGTCGTTGCAAACGTACCCGGCATCATCTTCGGCCTGACTGCCGCGATCACCGCGCGGATGTAAATGAACAAAAACCCGTACACCTCCCCATGGTGTGCGGGTTTTTTTGCGACAAAGATTTTCATTTTATCCATTTTCATGGCAGGGAAAGCACTGATTCTGCGCGAATAGTAGCAGGATAAGGGAATTTTAGGGAATCGCTGATAAAATGAAGTCTGCCAGATTGGCGTAGATTTTTTTCGTCCGAACAAGGAGGCAAACCGGACGCATAGCAAGGGCTATGTGGAGGATTTGCCGACACAGTGCGGGCAAAAAAGATGCGTCAAGATGGTAGTGCTGAATTTATCAGTGCTTCCTAAGTATAAAGGGGAATGAACATGACACAGAAGAAGACGTCACGTCTGCGCACCGCCACAGGATCTGAGAATTTCAGAAGCCTTGATAAAAGGAGCTTGTAGTCCATGGCAAAACTGATATTGTCTGCCTATTCCAGAGATTGTCAAAGACCATCCCACATGATAAAACTAACTGAGCATGGTGATGAGCCCCTCGCACGCGGAACAATATTCCGATGCATGAAAGCAAAATGGCCATACGAGAATCGTGTTGATTATTTGCTCTGTGATCTCTCCGATGGACTGGGGCTCATTGTCTGTTCGGGATATAATGCAGGTCTAGTATATCGTATTTTACCGCACGATGCGTATGCGCCAAATACAGGAATGCTAAGTCCAAAATGGATAAGAGATCATTGGATGAAGTGGGGGTATTCCGATTGCCCTCTGGATGATGTCTACATTGGGGAGATTGCCTCAATGGAATTAATTGGCCCTAGACAAGGGAATATCCAAGAATGAAGGGGAATGAACATGACACAGAAGAAGACGTCACGTCTGCGCACCGCCATCGCCGCACTTGCCGCCGCAGGCCTGATCGCGACACAGATGCCGCACGCCGCCGCCGAATCCATCCACGACAACCCGCTCTACACGGGGATGGGCATCCTGGTCGACCGCGGGCAGAAGCCATCCGCCGCCGTCCATGCGGCACCGCTCGCCCTCGTCAAGACCGCAGGGAAATGGGGTGCCGTCTCGACGACGGGCACCGCCGTGATCGCGGCAGAGTACGACGAGATACGCCCCTATGCAGAGGGCTATCTCCTCGTGCGTCAAGGGAAGAAATGGGGCGTGCTCCGCGCGGACGGCAAGCAGGTCGTCCCCGCCGCCTACCGTCACATCGAGGAGCTGACGGAGGATCGCATCGTCGTACAGGATATGGACAAGAAATGGGGCTGCTATGGGACGGACGGCACGCTGATCCTCCCCGTCACGCAGCGCGACGTCGTCCCCTATCATGACGGCGCTGCCCTCGTGCAGGGCACGGACAAGCGATGGAGCTTTTACCGCGCGGACGGCTCGCGCCTGACGGAAAAGACGTACGCCTATGTGGGGATCTTCTCCGAGGGACTGGCGAGCGTCATGGAGGACAAGAAGCACGTCGGCTTCATCGACAAGACGGGCGCGGAGGTGATCGCGCCGCAGTACGCCTCGGCGAGCATTTTTCTCCGAGGGACTGGCCGCCGTCGAGGTCGAGGGCAAGTGGGGCTTTATCGACAAAACGGGCACGATGGTAATCGCGCCGCAGTATCGAGAAATCCCCCATGGGATTCAGTGAGGGGCTGGCCGCCGTGCGCGGGAAGAAGGGGCTCGCCTACATCGACAAGACGGGTACGCAGGTCTTTGCCGCACCGTATGACTATGCGCTCCCCTTTCACGATGGTCTTGCCGAGGTACGCCGCAAGGTAAAATCGACGAATTTTCTCGGCGCGGTGCTCACCATCGCCGCAGGAATGGCAGGGCAGTTCATCTATGACCCGCTCATGCTCGACGATGAGAATGTGAAGCGCGGCTACATCGACAAGACGGGCACGATGATCATCTCGATCAAAAACGACTACAACAGCACATTCGTTGACGGCACGGCACTCGTCAAGGTGAAGAGCCGCTGGGGCTGCGTCGACCGCACGGGCGCCTATCTTGTCCCCGCGGACTACCGCATGATGCACCGTTTCTCTGAGGATCTCGCCGCCGTGCAGGATACGGCGGAGCTGTGGGGCTACGCGGCAAAGGACGGCAGTGTCGCCATCGCCCCCACGTACAATGCCGTACAGGACTTTCACGAGGGACTGGCCGCCGTCGTCAAGGGCGGAAAGCCGTTCTTCATCGACAAAACGGGACGAGTCCCCTTCCTCACGCCGAGTACGGTGACAGAGCTCGGCAGCTTCGCCGCAGGGCTTGCCCCCGCAAAGGTCGGCGATAAGTGGGGCTACATCGACCACAGCGGCAGTATGGTGATCGCACCGCAGTATGAGGACGCGAGCATGTTCTTTGGCGCTCTGGCGAAGAAATAAGGGCTCTGGCGGATTTTTAGGGAAACACTGATAAAACAGTCTCTCAGATTGGCGTAGATTTTTTCGTCTGAACGAGGTGGAAAACCGGACGCAGAGTGGTGCTCTGTGGAGGATTTTCCGCCGAAGTGCGGGCAAAAAAGATGCGTCAAGATGGTTGTACCGAATTTATCAGTGCTTCCTTAGCACAGCAAATGAAAAAGCACGGCTTTATCGCTACGCCGTGCTTTTTGATTGTCTTCGCCGCCCAGCCTCACACCAAAAGATGCGGATCGATGATGATGCGGTGCACGCCGTGACGGCGGAACTCCTCGGCGAGCTCCTTCGTTGTGAGGCTCATCAGCGCCAGCGAGGTGGCGAGCACCATCTTTTTCATGTGGACGCTCCCTGTCGTAGAAAAAAACGACCGGCTCACCGTCCCGTCGTTCAATACGATCTGCATCTTGCCCGTATGCGAGACAGGGCTGCGCATCCAGTGATGGGTAAAGCGCACCTCACGGATCTGATCGAGCGCGTATGTCTTCTCGTGCATCCCCGGGAAGGAGTAATAGTATACGGTCAGCCGTCCGTTCTCAAAATGGAGGAATTTTTTGGTCGCCCCGCCGCGCAGCCCGCGGTACATCGACCACAGTGCTGCGCCACATGCCACCACGCCGAACAGGATCAGGACAAACATCGATGTCATCATCTTTCGCCATACCTCCTAGGGAATGCCTGTGACCGAATCGCTTTGACCATCATGATAGCATCGACGGATTAGATTCGCCTAACGAAAAAGCACGGCCTTGCCATCTGCCGTGCTTTTTGATGAATCCAACCGCCGCCGTTCACAATGATGATGGAAAACAGCGTATAAAGACCTGCGGGGGATCACAGGAAAACGAGGAAAAGCCCCGCCCCATGCAGGAAAGCGCGTCTTTTCCGCGAAATAGAACAGAATAGGAAACTATTGCACCATGACAAAGGAGAACGAAATGACACGGATGAACATGACACGCCTGAGCGCCGCCATCGCCGCGCTCAGCACCGCCCTCCTCCTCAGCACGGGCATTGGACAGGCGGCAGAAAATCCGCAGGAGGAGCTGTCCTCCGCCGTCATCATGCCGGACACCGCACGTACCGTATTCCAAGTACAGAAAAACGGAAAATGGGGCTCCATCACTGCCGATGGAACGGAGGTCGTCCCCCTTGTGTATGACAGCATCGTCACCTATGCGGAGGGTTATCTCATCGTCCAGAAGAACGGCAGACTGGGCATCATCCGTACGGATGGAACGCAGATCGTCCCCACGGCCTACGTGAATATCAAACCGCCGATGGATGACATCATCGTCGTACGCGACGAGAAGGACAAGGTCGGTGCATACGATCTCAGCGGGACACTGCTGCTGCCGGCCGCATACGCATCAATCCAGCCGATGGGGCACGGCATTCTCTGCATCGGTGAAGAGTATGATCAATACCATCTCTGCCGCCGCGACGGGAGCCGCCTGACGGATGAGATGTTCTACAGCGTTGAGCCATTCTCCGAGGGGCGTGCCGCTGTCATCCGAAAGAAGGGGGAGCCGTACGGCTACATCGACGAGACGGGCAATATGGTCATTCCCCTTCGTACGATCGCGCAGAGCCGTTCCACGAGGATCGTGCCGTCAATATTGACAAGAAATGGGGCTTTATCGACAGGAGTGGTACGATGGTGATCGCGCCGCAGTTTCGCAAACTGGACCATCCGAAAGAATTTCATGAGGGTATGCCTTTGGTCATGAAAGGAAAAAGATCACCTTCATCGACAAGGCAGGAAAGACGCCGTTCAAAATGCAGTGGACCAAAGCCCGCTCTTCTATGACGGGCTTGCCGAAGTGTCCCATTCCCGTGATACAAGAACACTGGCCAATTTAGGGTTCAGCAGTGACAAGCTGCCTCACTCTTGCCGCAGGAGCGCCGCTCTATGAAGATGACGGCAGTATCATCGACGATGGGGCTCGACGCGGGTACATCAATACCTCCGGCACGGAGGTTATCCCATCCACGAACGACTATACCACCATGTTCAAGGACGGCATCGCCCTCGTCAAGGTGCATGGACAATGGGGTGCCGTTGATCGAAGTGGTACCTATATCGTCCCCCCACAGTACAGCAAGATACACTATTTCTGTGATGATCTAGCCGCTGTGTACGACGGCAGAAAGTGGGGCTACGTCGGCAGAGACGGCATCATGCACATCCCTCCTGCCTACGATGAAGCAGGCGATTTCCATGAGGGGCTCACGCGCGTACGTGCGGCAGACGATGTCCTCATCATTGACAAGGCCGGACAGATTGCCTTTCATCTCCCTGCAGGGCTGGAGTTCCCGTGGCATTTCTCCGCCGGAATTGCCCCGATCATAAAGGACTGCAAGTGGGGATTCATTGATCGGAGCGGCAGCATTGTCGTCTCCCCACAGTATAGTGCGGTACTGCTGTACGACGTGTTGTGGATGATGGGATCATCAATGTAATACAGTGGATAAAAGACACGTCAGAGATGCAGATATCTTGCGCTGATCTGACTGATCCGTGCTCCTCCATACACAAAACGACCTCTCACACATTCCACTGGGTGAGAGGTCGTTTTGGCAATGTTATGATGTTATAACGTATTGCTGATGTGTTCCGTGCGTTCGGCCGCCCTCTGCGGTGTCAACGATGCAAGCATTGCAGCGGCAGACTGTGCTGCGCCGGGCAGATAGGTCGCCTGCTCCGCGATGAGCGCCTTACTCGGAGTGAGACGATTGCCATGTGTCGTTGTCTCAGAAATGAGACGCGCCCCTGTAGGCGCGAGTAACAACGGACCCATCCGCGAGCACACGCGTGACAATCGTATCCGGCTCGCTGTTCTCGGGGTTTTGGAGTTCCGCTTCTGCCGCATCGCGTTCTTCCTGCAGGATACGCGCAAAAGTGTCGCCCGTATCCTCGCCGAGATGCGTGGTGCGGAACACAGGAGTCGGTGCTGCAATACCTCGCCCGACATATATTTTATCGAATTTCATATTCTTCCCTCCTTTCGCGCTCCCTGCGAGATAGTAACCTCCTATCACTGTTATCGGAATAACGCAGATATTCTTAAGTAGATTCAGAAACTTTAGTTAAATTCTAAGGAATTGCCACGGTCATGTAACAAAAAGTGCATTGTTTCACAGACGGAAAAAAGAAGCGGGGGAGGGAGAGACACAGCGACCTCCTATCCTATGTGGACAGGAGGTCGACTGTACGGGTCAATCGGATGATACTGCAGTGCCAATGAGAGCCGCGATTCCTAGTGCGCCCTGCGCTGCGTGCGAGGCAAGCAGGGGATTCTGCGCTGCATCCTCGTCAAGCTTCAACTGCTCGACACGCTCAGAGATGAGTGCCTTGCCCGCCTCGGGATTCGCTCCAGGCGTCATGGTCTCGGAGATCAGCGTCGTTCCCTTGTAGATCTGTGTGATGACTGAGCCATCCGCGAGCACGCGCGTCACGACAGTGTCGCCCTCCAGATCCTCACGTCCATAGCTGTTGACGGGCTTTGCCTCGCGCATGTTCTGCAGCATCCGTGCAAACGCCCCATCCGCGCTCTCCCGCACGACCGTCGTCCGCTCCGCTGTACCTGCGCTGATGGCGCAGCTGCTAAAGAGTTTGGCTGCCTCCATGATGATTTCTCCCTTCGCTTTGTCTCTCTTATCTATACTATCGGGAGAAAAAGACGAAGACTTAAGAGATATGGAGGACAAGTGTATACAAAGGTTCTCTTATCAGCTCTGCCGCCGCTCTTTCTCGAGCCAGACGAGGAGGACGGAGATGTCGGCCGGGGAGACGCCGCTGATGCGCGAGGCCTGTCCGATGGAGCGCGGGCGCACGGCGGCGAGTTTCTCCGCCGCCTCGAGGCGCAGGCTGCCGATCGCTGCGTAGTCTGTATCAGTGGGGATGCGGCGTGCCTCGAGCCGCTCCATGCGCGCGATCTGCTCCTCCTGTTTCCGTATGTAGCCGTCGTAGCGCGCCATGATCTCGACTTCCTCGCGCACGTCGTCTGCGAGCGGCGGGAGGTCAAAGACGGCGGCGAGTGCACGGTAGTCGCCCTCGCGTGCGAGCAGGGCAAAGAGGGTCATGGGCGTCCGCAGCGGGGGGATGCCCGCCGCCGCCAGTCGCTCCTCGGTCGCAGCGCTCGGCCTGAGGCGCGTCTCCCGCAGCTGCGCGAGTGCCGCCCTGATGGCGTCGCGCTTTGCCGTAAAAGCGCGCCCAGCGCGCATCCGAGACGAGTCCGATGCGGCGTCCGATGGGCGTCAGCCGCAGGTCGGCGTTGTCCTGCCGCAGGACAAGGCGGTACTCGGCGCGGCTCGTCATCATGCGGTACGGCTCCTCTGTCCCCTTCGTCACGAGATCGTCGATGAGGACGCCGATGTAGCCGTCGCTGCGCCGCAGGATGAGCGGCTCCTCGCCCATGCAGGCACGCGCGGCGTTGATGCCCGCGAGAAGGCCCTGTGCCGCTGCCTCCTCGTAGCCGCTTGTCCCGTTCGCCTGGCCCGCAGAGTAAAGCCCTGCGATCTCTTTGACGGCAAGGCTTGCCTCCAGCTGCAGCGGGTCGAGGCAGTCGTACTCGATGGCATAGCCGGGCGCATCATGCGTGCATGCTGCAGTCCCGGGATGGTGCGGAGAAACTCCTCCTGCACATCCGTTGGCAGGCTGGTAGACATACCCCTGCACATATATTTCATTAGTATGCAGTCCCTCCGGTTCGAGAAAGAGCTGATGCCGCTCCTTGTCGGGGAAACGCGCGATCTTCGTCTCGATCGAGGGGCAGTAGCGCGGACCGATGCCCTCGATGACGCCGTTTGCCATCGGAGCGCGGTGGAGGTTCGCACGGATGACGGCATGGGTTGCCTCGTTCGTGTAGGTGAGGTAGCAGGGGGTCTGCGCGTCGGGCATCGCATCCGTCAGGAAGGAGAAGGCAGGCGCATCAGAATCGCCCGCCTGCAAGGCCGTCTCCGCGAGGTCGAGTGTGCGGCGGTCAACGCGCGCGGGCGTGCCTGTCTTGAACCGCATGAGGCGAATCCCCGCCGCGCGCAGGGAGTCCGAGAATGCCATGGCAGGACGCTGGCCGTTCGGGCCGCCGTCATAGATCGTCTCGCCGAGGATGATGCGCCCGCGCAGATAGGTCCCCGTCGCGAGGATGACAGCGCGCGCGGTGAGCTGCTCACCCGTCTCACAGCGGATGCCCGTGACGCGCCGCCCCTCCGCCGTCTCCTCTGTCCGCAGCTCCGTCACGAGGAGCTGACGCACGTCGAGATGTGCGGTGTTTTCGAGGGTCTCCTTCATGATGCGCTGATAGAGGAACTTGTCCGCCTGCATGCGCAGGGCGTGGACGGCAGGTCCCTTGCCCGTGTTGAGCAGGCGCCGCTGGATGCTCGCCCGATCTGCCGCGATGCCCATCTCACCGCCGAGCGCGTCGATCTCGCGGACGAGGTGGCTCTTGCCGGGGCCGCCGACGGATGGATTGCACGGCATCATGGCGATGTTGTCCAGCGATAGTGTGACGATGAGTGTACACTGTCCCATACGTGCCGCGGCAAGTGCCGCCTCGACCCCCGCATGGCCTGCGCCGATGACGATGATGTCGTAGTCCTGTTCTGTGCTCACGTTATCCCTCTATCGTGAAAATTCGTCTTGTCATGACTAGAAGCAACTATTCTAATAAGCATAGAAAGAAGCGTCCTTTGACAGCATCTTTCTATATTTCGTGCTTAATTTATTTTATAACGGCTCATTTGACGGAATGGGCGGTTATTTTTGTATTGCATTTTCCCTATACCTAGTAATATAGGCAAATCCCGTTCATTTTCCAATACAAAACTCACTGAAGATGCGGTCGATCAGGTCGGTATCGACGGTCTCGCCGAGGATCTCGCCGAGCGCGTCGTATGCGGCGCGCAGGTCGATGGAGACGAAGTCCGTCCCAAGGTCTGCGGCGAGGGTCTCCGCGGCCGCCGTGAGATGCGCTTCCGCGCGGCGCAGCGCCTCGATCTCGCGCTCTTTGTTCGGGAGTACCCCATCGCTGAGGTCGCCCTCCCGCCGAACGATGTGCGCGGCGATCTCCTCCGCAGGGCATCGAGCCCCGTGCCCTCCCTGCGCCGAGATGCGAAGGACGGGCGCAGCGACGGCGGAAAAAGTCCGCCGCGCTCAGTACGGAGAGGCGATCCTCCTTGCTGCAGAGGATGATAATGTCTGCCGATGCTGCCGAAAGGCGCGTAAGGAGCGCGTGATCCTCTGCGGTCAGTGGCTCTGACGCGTCAAAGACGGCGAGGATGAGCTCTGCATCCGTGAGATGCTGCTCGGTGCGTGCGACGCCGATCTGCTCGACGGCGTCCTCTGCCGCGCGCAGTCCCGCCGTATCGAGAAGCCGCAGGGGGATGCCCGCGACGCTGATCTCCTCCTCGATGATGTCACGTGTCGTGCCCGGCACGTCGGTGACGATGGCGCGCTCCATGCCGAGGAGGGCGTTGAGGAGGCTCGATTTGCCGACGTTCGGGCGGCCGACGATGACGGTCTTGACCCCTCACGCAGGATGCGGCCCGTATCCGCACCCACGAGCAGACGACGGACGGCGGCAGACGCTGCGTCGATCTCCGCGGCAAGGCGTTCGACGGAGGCAGCGGGGATGTCGTCCTCGGGGAAGTCGATCCCCGCCTCGATGTGCGCGACGGCACCGAGGATCTGCGTGCGGATGTCCGTCACTGCATGGGAGAATGCACCTGCGAGCCGCTCCCGTGCGGCATGCGCGGCGCGTGTGCTCTTTGCCGCGATCAGCTCCATGACGCCCTCGGCGCGCGCGAGGTCAAGCCGCCCATGGAGAAAGGCGCGCTCGTGAATTCCCCCGCCTCTGCGGGACGCGCGCCCGCCTCCCATGTCCTGAGGAGCACCTCGCGCAGGACGACCGCGCCGCCGTGGCACTGCAGCTCTGCCGTGTCCTCGCCCGTATAGGAGTGTGGCGCACGCATATAGAGGAGGATGCACTCGTCGATCACCGTGCCGTCCGCCGTGACGATGTGCCCATAGCGCGCTGTATAGGGCGCGATATCCCCAAGCATGCCGCCCGCCGCAGGCCGAAAGACGCGGCGCGCAACGCCGAGCGCATCCCCTCCGCTCACGCGGATGATGCCGATGCCGCCCGCGCCGTGCGGGGTCGCGATCTGGCTGATGGTGTCCTCGGTCATGGCGCTCCTTCCGTTTCAAGAAAGCATACTGCATCCCCCTATCGGCTCGCTAAGCTCGCCACTTCCCCCGTAAACGGGGGAAGCTAAAATACCATGTTGTCCCAAGTTTCCCATGTGATACAGGGAAGTGGAACCATGCAAGCGGTGAAAGGGGCGATTCCTATAAAAAGACAAGGGGCTATTGTACGAAGTTTTTCTGCCTTCATACAACAGCCCTTTTTTCAAATCCTCACTGTTCGTACGTCTCATAGCCGTCCTCGCTGCGGCCGTAGCGGCGGCGCTTCGGGACGATGACAACGTAGCGGCGTGGGTTGTCGCCCGCGCTGTAGGGTCGTGACACGGCGATTGTCCTGCAGTGCCATGTGGATGATCTTGCGCTCGTGGCGGCTCATCGGCTCGAGGTGGATCTCCTCGCCGATGCGGCACGCCTTGTCCGCGAGATGTCCCGCAAGGCGGATGAGGGTCTCCTCGCGGCGGGCGCGGTAGTCCTCCACGTCGAGGATGATGCGCGCAAAGCCCGTCTCCGGGATTTTTGTTCACGACGAGGTTCGTGAGGTACTGGAGCGCGTCGAGCGTCGCACCGTGCTTGCCGATGAGGATGCCGAGGTTCTCCCCGTGCATGTTGAAGATCGTGCCCGTGGGCGTATCCGTGCGGTTCAGCGTGACGGAGAGTCCCATCGCGGCAAAGATCTTGCCGAGAAGCCCTCTGCCGCCGCCGCCATCTCATCGGTGAGCGGGAGGAGCGGTACGTCACTGCGTTCGCGGCGCAGGCGCGGCGGATAGCCGCCCTCACGCTCGCGCGCCCCTCGTAGCGCGGACGCGTATTGCCATAGCCGCGCGGCGCGTCGTCCCGTGCAGGACGCTCCCGCCGCGGGGCGGCATCACGCCGCTCGGTCTCCGTGCGCGATCCATCGCCCTGCCACGTTACGACGTGCGGAGGAGCGCAGATCGGTATGGTAGCGCTTGGCGCGCGGGTCGAAGCCGTCGTCCCGCTGCGCGCAGGTACACTCTCCTCGCGCGGTGCAGCGGTGATGGTCGGCGACGGCGAAATTGGTATCTCCCGATGATGCGGGCGGATGATGGGACGCGTCGTGACGCGGATGCGCGCCTCGCGTTTGCCCCAGAGTCCGAGGAAGCCGCCCGACGGCTCCTGAATCACCCTCGCAGGTGACCTCCTCGCGGCCACAGCCGAGTTTTTTTCCAGTGCCGCTGCGAGGGCATCCGCGACGGTCTTGCCCGTCGTCTCGATGATCTCCGCCATTACGCCGCCCCCTTTGCCGTCTTGTCCTCACCGCGGTACATCCACCACTGCTGGGCGATCTGAACCACGTTCATCGTGACCCAGTAGAGGACGAGTCCCGACGGGAAGGTGAGGCTGATCCAGCCGATGAAGAGCGGCATGACGGTCATCATGATCTTCATCTGCCCCGTCATCTCACTGGAGGTCATTTTTCTGCTGGAGAAAGGTCGTCGCCGCCGAGAGGACGGGGAGGATGTAGTAGGGATCCGGCTCGCTCATGCTCGGCAGCCAGAAGAACGCCGCCGCCTCCGCGCTCGGGAAGGTAAAGTTAAAGAGCGCGTAGTACATGCCCATGAGGATCGGCATCTGCACGAGGAGCGGCAGACAGCCGGCGAGTGGGTTGACGCCCGCCTCGCGGAAGAGCTCGCCCGTCTTCTGCTGGAGCATCTGCGGGTCGTGCTTGTATTTTTTTCTTGGATTTTTCTTCATCTTCGGCTGGATGTCCCTGCATCGCCTTCATGGATTTGACCTGCTTCACGGTGAGCGGGTAGGTCACGAGCTTGATGAGGATGGTGAGCAGGATGATGGGAAAGCCGTAACTCTCAAGGCCGGCGGCACTGGTGACGGAGTAGAATGCGCCGAGGATCGTCTGCAATATATGGATGATGGGCGCAAACAGATTGCTGAAAAATTCGATCAAGGATAGTTCCTCCTACGATTGGGACGTTTGGTTAAGTCGTCGTCTGTATTTCGGATGTTCGGAATCGTTTCGTTATGGTACGGGGTCATAGCCGCCCCGATGAAAGGGGTGACAGCGCAGGATGCGCCGCAGCGCCATCCATCCGCCGCGCCATGCGCCGTAGCGCGTGACCGCCTCCAAGCGCATACGCCGAGCAGGTCGGGTAGTAGCGGCAGTGCGGCAGAAAGAGCGGCGAAATCGCCGCGCGATAAAAGCGGATGAGGAGGAGCAGCAGGCGTTTCATCCGTGCTCCCTCCGATGTTTTTCCGATGCGCCGTCGGCAAAGATCCCCGCGCGGCGGATGAGGCGGCGCAGCTCCTCGGCGGCGTCCTGCATCTTGCCGTCCGCAAGTCCCGCGCGCCCGATGAGGAGGATCCCCACATCGCCGCGCAGCTCATGCTGCAGACAGCGGTACGCCTCGCGCAGGAGGCGCTTCGTTCGGCTGCGCACGGCGGCACAGCCCAGTTTTTTCCCGGCGGCAAAGCCGACCTTTCCCGCGACACGCGGGTCGCGCAGGACATAGAGGATCATGCGCCGCCCCGCAACCGAGCGCCCCTTTTGATAGACGCACTGAAAGTCGCTGCGGCGCTTGATCATCCTGCTGCGCGGCAGTGTATATCTTTTCTGTTCCATATTCGTAAAAAAGAGGCCACCTGCGGTGACCTCCCTGCCCAAAGTCCAGCGATATTACGCCGAAAGTTTCTTTTCTTCCGCGCTGACGCCTCTCTTGAGTACGAGGCGGCCGCCTTTCGTCTTCATGCGCTCACGGAATCCATGCGTCTTTTTTTCTCAATGATTGTTCGGCTGAAATGTTCTCTTCACCTCTCGTCACCTCCTTTTCTGCTGCAACGCGCGGCACATACCGCCGCGCAGGTAGTCTCGCGTGTGAATCAGGTCACATTATAGACGAAAAAACGCGCGTATGTCAAGGCACACGGGCATGATTTCGCCCTTTTTTTGGTGAATAAGACCAAAGCACCTGTTGATAAGTCCTCTTTTTTTTGATAAAATATCTCTTGGTTCATTGTGGAAAACCTGTGAAAAAATCGTGCATAATTTTCGATCTTCACGGATTACCTGACCTTTTACATTGGAAGAGTTGTCCACACGTGTGAATAACTCTGTGGATAACAAATTTTTTACGAAGGGACAAAATTGTATGTCCGAAGAAAAAGAACCTCGCCGCCCTATGGCAAAAAGTGCTGGATAAGACCAGCGGAATCATTCACGAAGACGCCGTAAAAAAGTGGATTTTGCCCATTGTGCCCATTTCGCTCAAAGATAAGAAATTGCTGCTTGCCGTTGGCGAAGATATCCAGAAACAATATGTAGAATCGCGTCTTGGTGCACTTTTCAGTGATGTCATACAAAAGGCGCTCGGTGCCGGCCATACGTTCCAGATCATTATTGATCCGGCGGCAGCATCCCAGAAAGAGCCGCCGACAGCGAAGGAAATCCCAGTGGAACCCGCCATGGCAGAGGAGGCAGCCGCCGGATACATCGCCGCGGACGAGCAGGCGACATCCCCCACGCAGGGCAGTCTCCCGCTCACGCCGCCCGAGACGCACACGATAGCACCGGACGACGCGACGACACTCAATCCAAAGTATACCTTCGAGGCGTTCGTCACGGGTCGTTCGAACCAGTTCCCATACGCCATGGCAAAGGCCGTTGCAGACGCGCCGGGGCTCCCCTCGCACAACCCGCTCTTCATCTACGGCGGCGTGGGACTCGGCAAGACGCATCTCATGCACGCGGTCGGCCACAAGATCCTCGCCGACGATCCGAAAAAGCGCGTCCTTTATATCGCGAGCACGGACTTTACCAATGAATTTATCCGCTCCATTCGCGAGAAGAATATGGACGCATTCCGCGAGAAATACTACCATATCGACGTACTGCTGATCGACGATATCCAGTTCTTCGCGGGGCAGGAGCAGACGCAGACGGAGTTTTTCCAGACGTTCAACAAGCTGCGCGACAACGGCAGCCAGATCATCCTGACCTCGGATCGACAGCCACAGGATGTCAAGGGGCTCGAGGATCGTCTGATCTCGCGCTTTGCGGGCGGTGCGCCCGTCGATATCCAGCCGCCGGAGTTCGAGACGCGCGTCGCGATCCTCCAGAAAAAGGCACAGAGCGAAGACGTCGATATCCCCGCCGATGTGGTGACCTATATCGCGAGCCGCGTGGACAGCAACATCCGCGAGCTCGAAGGTGCCCTCACGCGCCTCATCAAATACGCCTCCATGATGCGTATGCCGATCGACGAGACGACCTGCGTCGCTGCGCTCGGCAACTATCTGCGCGGAGAGAAGGGGCGCCGCATCACAATGGAGATGATCGAGCGCATCGTCTGCACGCATTTCAAAGTGACGAGCGAGGACATCCGCTCCACGAAGCGCAGCAACGACATCGCCTATCCACGCCAGATCGCCATGTACCTCTGTCACGAGATGACAGAGGTATCACTAGCCGACGATCGGCGGCTTTTTAACCGCGACCACTCGACGGTCATCCACGCGCACAAGAAGATCCAGAGTCTCACGGAGAGCGATCCTGCGACCGATGCGCTCATCAAGTCGCTCTCCATCCAGATCCGCGGGATTTAAGGAATCGACCGTGCGTCCCCCTGTGGACAACACTGTGCAGGAAACGTCTCATGACGTGTGGACGTACTGTGGAAAAATGACTCATCCACTACCAATCTGTGTAAACTGTGGATAAGTCAGGCATAACTTGCCCTCAATTATCCACAGGCACAGGCGCGTCAAAACTGGAGATTTTCCCATTTTCCACATATCCACAGTGCCTACTACTACCATTACTATATTTATATATATCACGTGGCAACCGAAAACCCTACACCGCACAGAAAGCGAAAGGACTCATCATGAACATCACCCTGCCCAAGAGCGACCTGATCGCCGCACTGCAGGTCGTCAGCAAAGGGCTCTCGACCAAGCCGCAGACCCCGATTCTCTCCGGTGTCTATATGAACGCCAGAGAAGGACAGCTCGAACTCCAGACCACAAACTATGAGCTGGGCTTTATCGTCACCATTCCTGCCGAGATCCACGGAACCGGCACCGCCGTTCTCCCCGGAAAGTATCTCACGGAGTTCGCACGCAAGCTGCCCGCCGAGGAGGTCTCGATTAACACGGAGAGCTCTGACGGACTGGCCGAGATTCGCTCGGGTACGGTACGTTTCACCCTGCGCACGATGGAGGTTACGGACTTCCCCGTACTTCAACATATGGACGGGACACTGCAATTTACCATCAAAGATCGTGTCCTTGCACGTCTCGTCAAGAAATCTGCCTTTGCCTGTCTCAAGGAGGAGCAGCGCGACCGCCGTCCGATCTTCACGGGCTGCCAGCTCGAGGTCGAGGGACGTGAGGTCACGTTTGCGGCGACGAACGTCCATCGTCTCGCGGTCAAGAGCGAGCAGCTCGAAGAGGAGGCTGGGCAGATCCGCGTCATCATCCCCGCACGCTTTTTAGAGGAAGTAACACGGACAATGAACAGCGATGTGCCGTCTGATGTCCATGTGTCGTGCTCCTATAATCAGATCAGTGTATCGTTCGACAACATCTATATGACCTCTCGTCTCATTGAGGGAGCGTTCCCCGACTACCGCCGCGTCATTCCGCAGGATGCGAATATCCGCACGAAGGTGACGCTCGATGTCGCGGCATTTTCGGCCGCTGTCGACCGCGCCTCGCTCATTGCGCGTACCGATCAGTACAATATCGTCAAGCTGCGCTTTGCGGACGGGATGATGTGCATCTCCTCGAACAGCCCCGAGATCGGTGAGGCGGAGGAGACGATCACGGCGCAGGTCGAGGGCGATGATGTGACGATCGCGTTCAACGCCTCCTATCTGATGGATGCGATGAAGTCGCTCGACAGCGATACGTGTATCCTCTCTCTGCAGGGCTCGAACGAGCAGGGGGTCAACCTCTCGCCGATCACGATCCGCGAGGAGGCCGATCCGAACTATATCTATGTGGTAACGCCTGTGAGGACGCACTGACGTGATGGATATCGCGATTCATACCGATACGATCCAGCTGGATCAGTTTCTGAAACTGGCGGGGGCCGTGGCGAGCGGCGGCGAGGTCAAGGCACTCCTCGCGGAGAGCGTGATCCTGCGCAACGATGTGCCGGAGACGGCACGGCGACGCAAGCTCGTCCCCGGTGATGTCATTACGATTGATGGCAATGATACATACCGCGTCGTGCGCGTGTAACAATGCAGATCACAGAGCTGACGCTGCGCAGCTATCGCAGCTATGAGACGCTGCACCTCGCGTTCGACCCCGGGGTGCAGATCTTTCTCGGCGCGAATGCACAGGGTAAGACAAATATCATCGAGGCGCTCTACTACGCCGCCTTTGGACGCTCCCATCGCACATCGAGCGATGCGGAGCTCATTCGCGTGGGGGCAGACGGTGCGCACATCGGGCTTTCGTTTCGGCGGCACGATGTGCCGGGCGAGCTCTCCTTTACCTTTGCCCGCGGAGCGCGGCGACGCATCACCTACGCGGGAGAGAGCCTGCGCCAGCGCGACCTCGTCGGTCTCCTGCCGATGGTGCTCTTTTCCCCCGAGGATCTCTTTCTCGTCAAGGGGGCTCCGGCACTCCGCCGCCGCTATCTCGATGCGGAGCTCTCGCAGGCGAGTCCCGCCTACTACGGCGAGCTCCTGCGCTATACGCGCATCCTGAAGCAGCGCAACGCCGTGCTGAAGGATATCCGCGAGCGTCTCGCCGCGCCGGATGATCTCCCGCCGTGGGATGCGCAGCTCGCAAAAAGTGCCGCCTACATCGTGACGCGCCGCATTGCGGCAGTCGCGCAGCTCGGTGCGCTCTCCGCGCGCGTGCAGGCGGTGCTCGCGGCCGGGGAAGAGCTCGCGCTCGCCTATGAGATCTCAGGCGCGGGGGCAGAGGACTTTGCCGAAGACGACATGACAGAGGCACTCCATGTATGGTATAATAAGATGCTATGCGAGGGGCGTGCGCGCGATATTGCGCGGGCGGCGACGGGCGTCGGGCCGCATCTCGACGATCTCGTCCTGCGCGTCGGCGGCATGAGTCTCAGGAGCTATGGTTCGCAGGGACAGCAGCGTACGGGCGCGCTCGCGCTGAAGCTCGCGGAGCTCTTTTACCTGCAGGAGAATGTCGGCGAGGCGCCGATCCTCCTCCTCGATGATGTGATGAGCGAGCTCGATGCCGACCGCCGCCGCGCCCTCCTCGACTTCATCCGCCACGAGCACATCCAGACCTTTATCACGGCGACCGATGCGGCGTATTTCCCCACAGAGCGTATGGGGACGTATCGGTATGTGGAGGCGGGGACGGTGCGGGATGAGGAATCACGGGGAAATAGTCTCTTGGATGATTGATGCGGGATTGAAACAGGAGGAGGAAGAGACGTGCGTACAACACTTGGCACGGCGGGTGCGGGCGACGATGTGCGCGCCGCGATTCGTCGCCTCGGTCCCTCCTTTGAGCGCGACTACATCACGCACGACTCTCTCCCACTGGCCGGATATCATGGGGAGATGGTCGCACGCCGCGTGCGTGCCGTCGCGGTAAAGGACAGGAAACTCTTTCTCTATGCGCCCGATGCCGTCTGGAAGAACGAGATGCGCATGAGTGCGCCCGAGATCGTCCAGCGCGTCAACAACTACGCAGGCGGGCGTATGGTGACGGAAATTGCCTTTGCACGCACGATGCGCCCCATCATGGAGACAGCAGACGATGCTGCGGCGGAGACGCCTGCTGCCTATCGGCGTGCGCTCGCACAGACAGGGGCTGACGGACGCTGAGATTGCGCATGGGGCGGCACTCGCCTCTGCTGCATCGGACAGCGACCTGCGCACGCACATTGAGCGCGCCTATCTGACGATGCGCAAGGCGCGGCACCTCAAGGAGGCACGGGGGCTCACCCCCTGTCCCGTCTGCGGACGGTTCGTCAGCGGTGCCTGCATGGACTGCCGCCGCAGCGAGGAGCGCGAGCCTGCGGCGCAGGTACGTGCCATCCTGCGGCGTGAGCCGTGGGCAAAGCTTGCGGACATCACGCGGCGGATCCCATCGGCGGATGCACTCATGGTCGGCAGTGAGCGTGCCGATCTCATCCGCAGCATTGCGGGACGCACGGAGTACACGGCACAGGACAGCGAGAATGCGCGCCTCCTCACCATGCTGCACCGCGGCCTGCCGCCCGAGCAGGTCACACCGAAGAAGATACAGAGCACCTTCTGGGAACTGCGCAACGAGCTCATCACCACGCGTGAGTTCTGGGAAGAGATGAAAAACGCAAGGCGAAGAAGTCGTAGGGGGTGACACCCATGATTCTCAGTATTGATGAAATCCGTGATAAAATCCGCCCCATCTGCGAGAAATACAAAATTGAAAAGGTATGGCTCTTCGGCTCCTATGCACGCGGCGAGGCGCGTGAGGACAGCGATGTGGACGTTCATATGGAAGTTCCTAAGGGGATAGGGCTGTTTGGGCTCGGTGGTATGTATGCAGACCTCGAAGAAGCCCTGGGCAAAGAAATTGATCTGATTACGAGACTCCCGGAGGAGAATAAAATCTTCAAGAAATACGTCGAAAGGGAGGAGATACTTCTTTATGATCGTCAGCGAGAAGGATGCGCAGATCCTGCAAATTATCGTAAAGCATTGTGATGAGATTATCGAAATTTCTCGTCTTTTTGGAAGATCAAAAAAGGAATTCATAGAAAACTATGCATATCATAGTTCTTGCTCTATGCTGATTCAGACCATCGGAGAGGTTGTAAAAAAAATCTCGTCAGATTTTCTTGAGAAAGTTCCTGAAATTCCATGGAAAGATATTAAGAAAATGAGAAACTTGTTCGCGCACGATTACGACCATAGCCTTGATTTTGAAATTGTTTGGAATACGATTGAACAGAATATCCCAATTCTTAGGGAGGTTTGCGCCCATATTCTGAAAGAAAATAACTATGAGATCATTCGCGTAAAATCTCTGAAATTCCCTAAATAAGAAGTTCAATACCCCCAAGGAGGACATAATGGCAAAGAAAAAGAACCAAAATGAAACAACGGACGAGCAGGCGGAGATCCGTCCGCTGACCCCTGAGGAGGCAAAGGAAGCTGCCGAGATGGCAGACGCGCCCGATCTCACGGGCATCGCGATCTCGGAGGAGGAGATGGGCGATGAGGTGACCGCCGTCGACGCGGACTATGGCGCGGGGCAGATCCAGGTGCTGGAGGGCCTGGAGGCGGTGCGCAAACGTCCCGGCATGTATATCGGCTCGACCTCCGAGCGCGGCCTGCACCATCTCGTCTATGAGGTCGTCGACAACTCCATCGACGAGGCGCTCGCAGGATACTGCGACACGGTCGGCGTCACGATACACAAGGACAACAGCATCACCGTCACGGACAACGGACGCGGCATCCCCGTCGATATGCACGAGAGCGGCATGCCCGCCGTCGAGGTCGTTCTGACCGTCCTCCATGCGGGCGGCAAATTCGGCGGCGACGGCTACAAGGTCTCGGGCGGTCTGCACGGCGTCGGCGTCTCCGTCGTCAACGCCCTCTCCACGGAGATGGACGTCGAGGTGCGCCGTGATGGGAAAATCTTTGCGATCTCCTTTTCGCGCGGCGTCACCACGACCAAGCTGCATGAGATCGGCACCTCCGATACAACGGGCACGCGCGTCCACTTCGTCCCCGACCCCGAGATCTTCACCGTTACGACCTATAGCTTTGACACGCTGAAGCATCGCCTGCGCGAGCTCGCCTTCCTCAACCACGGCATCACGATCACCCTCACCGACGAGCGCGGCGCCGAGGTGCGCAGCGAGACCTTCCACTTTGACGGCGGCATCCGCTCCTTTGTCTCCCACCTCAACCGCAAAAAGGAGACGATCAACGAGGAGCCGATCTACTTCAACGGCGTGAAGGACGACACCGTCGTTGAGATCGCCATGCAGTACAACGACAGCTATCAGGAAAATATCTACAGCTTTGTCAATAACATCAACACCGAGGAGGGCGGCACGCATCTCGCGGGTTTTAAGATCGCCCTCACGCGCGCAGCGAACGACTTTGCGCGCCGACTGAACGTGCTGAAAGACAAGGACGGCAACCTCTCGGGCGAGGACGTGCGCGAGGGACTGACCGCCGTCATCAGCCTCAAGGTGCGCGAGCCCCAGTTCGAGGGGCAGACCAAGACAAAGCTCGGCAACTCCGAGGTGCGCGGCATCGTCGACTCCATCGTCACCGAGGGACTGACGGAGTACTTCGAGGAGAACCCCGCCGTCACGAAAAAGGTGCTCGACAAGGCACTCATGGCGTCGCGCGCCCGCGAGGCGGCACGCAAGGCACGTGAGCTGACGCGCCGCAAGAACGCGCTCGAGGTCTCCAGCCTCCCCGGCAAGCTCGCAGACTGCTCCGTCAAGGATCCCGACCAGTGCGAGATCTACATCGTCGAGGGCGACTCGGCAGGCGGCTCGGCAAAGCAGGGACGCGACCGAAGATTCCAGGCGATCCTCCCGCTGCGCGGCAAGATCCTCAACGTGGAGAAGGCACGCCTCGACAAGATCTTTGCCAACGCCGAGATCCGCACGATGATCACAGCGTTCGGCACGGGCATCGGCGAGGAGTTTGACCTCGCGAAGCGCCGCTACAGCAAGATCATCATCATGACCGATGCAGACGTGGACGGCGCGCACATCCGCACGCTGCTCCTCACGTTCTTCTACCGCTACGAAGCCGCTCGTCGACCACGGGCACGTCTACATTGCGCAGCCGCCGCTCTATCAGATCCGCAAGGACAAGAAGCATTTCTACACCTACTCCGACGATGAGCAGGCGAAAAAGCTCGACGAGATTGGGCGCGACGGCGTGACCATCCAGCGCTACAAGGGACTTGGCGAGATGAACCCCGAGCAGCTCTGGGAGACGACCATGAACCCAGAGGGGCGCACCATGCTGCAGGTCGGCGCAGAGGATGCTGAGGCGGCAGACGAGCTCTTCACCATCCTCATGGGCGACAAGGTCGAGCCGCGCCGCCAGTTCATCGAGGAGAACGCGAAACTCGTACGAAATCTGGATATCTGAGTTAGGGAAGCACTGATAAATTCAGCACCGCCGTCTTAGTACATCTTTTTCGCCCTGTCTGCGCCCTAGAATCCTCCACATAGCCTCTGCTATGCGTCCGGTTTGTCTCCTTGACAGGACAAAAAATCTGCACCAATCCAAGGGACTGTTTTATCAGCGATTCCCTAGAAATTGATAGAGAAAAATCCCCTTGACGCCATGTGTGTCAAGGGGATTCTATTGTCATACGTATGTTCCTGTGCTATACTAAATGTAAGCACTGCTATTCACGGTAGGCGGCAATCTCGCCCCCGAAAGGGGGGGATCCGTATGGAGACCTACGAGTTTTTAACATTTCTCGTTGTGTTCACCGTATTGATCATGTCGGTGAAACGATAAAAGAGAAAACCCGCCTCATGCATCCAAACTGTAGGCGGGGTTCTCTGCCAAACATAAGGGGCAGCCGTCTATCGGCAGTGCCCTTTTTATGCTATAATTTTATCATGTGAGTGTGAAATCGTCAAGGATAAGAGACGGAGGAACAACGATGAAGCAATTTCTCGACCAACTCGATGTGCCGCACGGGGACTGGACGGCGCTCTTTTCGGCCTGCCTCGGCAAGATGATCAGCATCCAGCAAGCCTGTGCCGAGTACGTGGTGAAAAACGAGGACTGGAACGTCGATCTGGAGCGCGGCGTGATCAGCTTCGGAACGCGCGAATACCCGCTCCAGTTCATCGGCAGTGAGTCTGCATCGAGCGGCACATGGCTCTGGGGCTGGAGAACATCAATGATTTCCCGAAAAGATCATCCGCCTCGCGCGTGAGACGAGGGAGTTCGGTGAAGCGCAGCAGATCGAGGCACTGACGACGGACGAATTCGATCTGAACGATACCTATAACGGCACAACCTCTCCATCGTCACCTGCGGACTGGCGGACGGATACGCCTACTATCGCTGCCCGCATAACGGCGGCGCATTCTTCGTCGGCCTGTCGGATGTGCCGGATGCGGTCTTTGATCCCGTTGATTTTCCGCGCTTTATTTCGACGGTATCGCAGTGCATCCAGCAGTTCGATGTGGATCACCGCCTCCTGGTCGAGGGATTCCTGCGCTGGAATCAGACGCCGTACGAGTGGCACGGGTCACGCATCACGGCACATTTTACGCAGGATCTCATCATCGCCTTTTGAGGATGTGGATGGCGCGCGACGCATCTCCGCCATACGGAGTGTTTGACTTCGATCAGAAATCCCCTTTGATGCAGCATGGCATTAGGGGGATTTATTTGCCGTGTATGTGGTTCTGTGATCGTGTAGTTTTTCTCAAAAAGAAGATATTGTATCTATTGAAATTCTATTTTGTCTGTGGTATTTCTAGTATAATCAATGAAATTATAAACGATCTCTTTTTTCTGTAAAAAGGAAGTGGTCGCTGTGTCTTTATCCATCATTCAAAAATGAATGAAATGCTCCTCACTGAGATGCCGGAGTATCGCGCGCAGGCGGCGGAGGTCGGTGTCGGGAGAGCAGCAGCGACGGCTTCTGCGTGCGCTGATGAATCTGCGCACGCCGCGCCCGCTTTCGGAAGACTTTCTGGCGCTGCAGGATGAGCTGCTCTCAGCGGAGCGCGAGGCACGCGGCGTGGTGGATGTCATGGCGCTCCCATCCGTCGCCTCTGATGCGCGTATTGCCCTCTGGCAGGGCGACATCACGCGCCTCGCGGCGGACGCGATCGTCAACGCGGCCAACGCGGCTCTCCTCGGCTGTTTTATCCCCTGTCACCGCTGCATCGACAATGCGATTCACTCGGCGGCGGGGCTGCAGCTGCGCGCGGCATGCGCTGCGCTGATGGAGGTGCAGGGGCATCCCGAGGAGACGGGAACGGCGCAGATCACGGAGGGGTACAATCTCCCTGCGCGGCACGTCATCCATACGGTCGGACCGATCGTCAGCGGTGCTTTGACGGATCGTCATCGGGCGCAGCTCGCCTCCTGCTATCGTTCCTGTCTCTCCCTTGCCGCGGAGCGTGGTCTCAGGAGCATCGCGTTTTGCTGTATCTCAACGGGGGAGTTTCACTTTCCCCGTGCAGCAGCGGCGGAGATCGCCGTGCGTGAGGTGCGGGGTTTCCTCACGCGTGATACGTCCATAGAACGTGTCATTTTCAACGTGTTCAAGGATGAGGATCGGAACATCTACGAAAGGCTTTTATCATGACGGAATCCATCACGCACATCACCGACGCGCTCCGTGCGGCAGACTGCGTGCTCATCGGCGCGGGCGCAGGACTCAGCACCTCAGCGGGCTATGACTATGCGGGTACGCGCTTGTGACGTATTTCGCAGATTTTTCACGAGCGATTCGGTATAACGGACATCTACGGCGGGGCTTTTATCCCTTTCCGTCACGCGAGATTTTCTGGGCGTGGTGGAGCAGGAGCATCTACGTCAACCGCTATGCGCCGATGCCGGAGAGCGATGTCTATCCGAATCTCCTACGTCTGGTTCGTGAAAAGGATTATTTCGTCCTGACGACGAATGTCGATCATGCCTTTCAGCGGACGGGATTCGATAAAGAGCGTCTCTTTTACACGCAGGGGGATTATGGTCTCTTTCAGAGCAGTCAGCCGGCGGGTGTTACAGCGCATCGCACCTATGACAACGAGGATGCCGTACGTACGATGCTCACGGCGCAGGGATTTACGTTCGCTGCCGACGGGGCGCTCATCGTCCCCGCGCGGAATGCGCTGCGGATGGAGATCCCGACGGAGCTCATTCCCCGCTGTCCCGATGATGGTGCGGAGATGACGACGAATCTGCGCGCAGACTCCTCCTTTGTCGAGGATGCGGGATGGCACGCCGCCGCCGCACGCTATACGGACTATCTCGCGCGGACGGAGGGGCGGCGGACACTCCTCCTGGAGCTCGGCGTGGGGATGAATACGCCCGGCATCATCAAGTATCCGTTCTGGCGCATGACGGCAGAGCGCGCGGATGTGACACTCGTGACCGTGAGCCGCGATGCGTATGTGCCGAAGGAGATTCGTGATCGGAGTGTTGTGCTTGGCAGCGATATTGGAGCGGTGCTGAGAGAGCTTGTTTGAAAGTAATAATAATAAATAATAACGCAAAATATGGAGATAGAGGATGAGTAATACCATTTACATCGAGCCGGATCTGTCCGGTCTGGAGGATCGTCTGGATGCGCTCGGTGATTTTGTCGGTGCGGCACACTCGAGATCCATGCCGTTGGGCGCAGTGTCGATGATCTGCGTGGGGACGTGGAGACGCTGACGCAGGATTTTCATGCCTATGCGGCAAAGCAGGAGCGGACGAACCGCATCCAGCTCGCGGAGATCCGTCTGGTGAAGCTGCGGCAGGAGATCGAGCATCGATTCGGCCACTATGCGGAGATCCGCCGCATGGCACGCGGCATTCTGGAGGCGAATGATCTCGCGGTCGTGCGGCAGGACACGCTGCGTGCGGCGGCAGAGGAGCTCATGCTCCGTGCGCCCGGCTACTGGCTGGCACCCGCACTCGTTGCGCTCGCGGCGTGGATCAGCGACGAGGAGGAGGTCGCAAACCGCGCGTGCGCAGAGGCACTCCATCGTGACGATGAGAGAACGTCGCTCTTTTTGCACTCGTTTGTCGCCGTTTCAGACGGAAAGAGGCGAGCCTGCACTGGCTGCAGCGTTACTTTGCCGGACTGGATGGTGGGGCGCTCGACCGCAAGGCGGCCATCGTCGTGATGCCTACGTGTCAGGCCTCCTCGGTCGCGATGCGGACGGGCTCATCCGCCGCCGGATCGACGGCTGGATCGATCGGTTCAGCCGGGTATATAGCTTTGCCGCTGCGCAGGAAAAACGCTGGTATGAGGCGATGAAGGCGATGTGCCCCGCGCCGCCCGCAGAGGGCAGTTTTCCCTATCTGAGGGTGCACACCGACAGATCGGTGTCGGAGGCGCTGGAGCATACGCTCTCGTGTGCGCGTCTCTGCGAGAAACTCAGACACATTTTTCAGCAGATCGTCACGCAGACGGCGCCGCCCCGCACACTAAGGGCAGCAGCTGGACAGCATCTTGGAGCGTCTGGTTGCCGATTTCGATGCGGCGGAGAAGCCGCTGCACATGGAGTCGATCCTTGAGAAGCTGGTTATCCATGAGGGCGGCAGGGAGGATCGTGCCCGTAACATTTTGGCGGAGAAGGTAAAGGCCTTTGACGAGCGGCGCGATTTCATGCATCTCCTGTCGGATGCGGCAATGCACCCGCAGGAGATGCAGGCGAGCCCCGCGCTGCAGAAAATGGCGCTTTGCCCTTGGGCGTGATGCGATTCTTTCCGCCTTCCGCGATATTGTCGCGGAGAACCGCGCCGCCATCCCGCAGACCATCAAATTTAGGATTCTTGCATTTGATAACGAGACAGAGGACGGCTCCAATGAGGAAAAAAACTGCTGCGGTTATTTGTCACGTGGAACGATGTTAAGCGCATGATCCGCATGCGTCCCTATGAGCTGTCCTCACAGGAAAAGCTCTTTCGATGGATATGGCTCCTTCCCGTGCTGCTTGGTCTCTACGGTGGGGAGGTATACTGGACGGCACTCGGCATCGCCGCCGGCGCGGTGATCTTTAACGCATACATCAAGGCGAAGAAACGCATGGACAGCATCCATGCGCGCATTACGGAGGAGTATCAGAAACAGGAGGAGGAGGACGCAGATGCTCCGCGGGGTGATCGCGGAGATCGTAGACTACCGCACGGAGATCGCGCGGCTCGATGCGGAGAGCGAAAAGGTCATTGACCTCCTGCAGGGACTGAACCCGGCACAGTTTAGGACGTCAGCGGACGGCAGTCGGCGCGTGCAGATAATAATATAAATAATAATAAATAATATACGATAAATTAAGATAAATAATAAATAATAATATAAGGAGGATGCCATGATTTACGGAAATATCCATGATGAAAAGGCCTATGCACTCCTTCCGCCTATGCTGCAGCGTGCGCTCGCCTATGCGCGGACGCATGATCTCGGGGCGCTCCCGGAGGGGCGGCAGGAGATCGAGGGGATGATCTCTATGTCAATATCGCCCACTACACGACAGGAACGCGCGCGAGAAGATCTGGGAAGCGCACCGCATCTATGCCGATGTCCATGTTCTCGCTGCGGGGACGGAGCGCATTGATGTCAGTGCCATCGAGCGCATGAAGATGGAGGATTATGACCCTGCGCGTGATTTTATCCCCGCAGCGGGGAGGTAGATGCCAGTGTTGTCATGCACCCCGGTGACTTCCTCGTCTGCCTGCCCTCGGATGTGCACCGCAGCGGCGTCATGGCAGACAGCCCCTGCGCCGCTGAAAAAGGGGATTTTTAAGGTGCGTATGTCCCTGCATTGAATGTCGATCGTGATTTATATTAGAATGTTGTTCCTTCCATTGATCCTAGGAGAATGATATGAATACAGATGCTTTTATCGCAGGCGATGTTATTCCTGCCGCTGTTCGTGCTGCCGAGGAGACGGTGTGGGTCAATCCGCGTCTCTTGCCCTTTGATGTGGTGGATGGATTGTCGCAGCTCATCGTTTCGGATGAGGATATTGCGGATGCGGCGGCACGCCTCCGCCGATTTGCTCCTTTTATCCGCCGCGCTTTTCCGGAGACGGCGGAGACGGATGGTCTCATCGAGTCGCCGCTGCGCGCGGTTCCTGCGATGCAGGCGCGGCTTTCTGATGCATACGGAGCAGAGATTCCGGGGCGTCTCCTGCTGAAGATGGACAGTCATCTCGCGATTGCGGGTTCGGTGAAGGCGCGCGGCGGGATCTATGAGGTGCTGAAGCATGCAGAAGGGCTGGCGATGGATGCGGGTCTCCTGACCTGGGATGATGACTATGCAAAGATTGCCGATCTGCGGGATTTCTTTGCGCGCTATACGGTGCAGGTCGGCTCGACGGGCAATCTCGGTATGTCCATCGGCATTATGAGTGCGGCGATCGGGTTTCATGTGCGCGTCCACATGTCGGCCGACGCGAAGCAGTGGAAGAAGGATCTCCTGCGCGCGCATGGCGTGGAGGTGATCGAGTACGCGGATGACTACTCGCGTGCGGTGGCGGAGGGGCGACGTGCCTCGGATGCGGATCCCATGAGTCACTTTGTCGATGATGAGAAGTCCGTCGATCTGTTCCTCGGCTATGCTGTCGCAGCCGAGCGTCTCGCGGCGCAGCTGAGGGCGCAGGAGATCACGGTGGACCGTGAGCATCCGCTGATCGTCTATATTCCCGCCGGGGTCGGCGGTGCCCCGGGCGGGGTGTCCTAGGGGCTGCGGCGGCTCTACCATGATGATGTGCACTGTTTCTTCGTGGAGCCGGCACAGTGTCCCTCGGTTCTTCTCGGGGTCGCGACGCAGCGATTTGAGCGTGCCAATGTGCACGATATCGGTCTGGCGGGAAGGACGGATGCGGACGGGCTTGCCTGTGCGAGTCCGTCGAGTCTCGTGACGCGCATGATGACGAATCACATGGCAGGGGTGTTTACGGTCTCTGAGGCGCATCTCTACGACTATCTGCGCGATCTCGATGCGAGTGAGGGGATCCGCATCGAGCCGTCGAGTTGTGCGGCATTCGCGGGTCCCGTCGGACTCCTGCGCTGCCCTGCGGCACGTGACTACTGCGCAGCGCATGGTCTGACGGAGGAACGCCTCCATCGAGCGACGCATATCGCATGGGCGACGGGCGGGCGGCTCGTGCCGGCAGAGGTCTGGGAGGAGTATTTAGGGGACTATCGGTGATTCTGCAAAAAAAGCATCGCTTTTTGTGAAAAGAAGCGATGCTTTTTGATATGTAGTTTTTACTCACTCACCTGCGCTGTCGACGATGCGGTTCATGGTTGCCATGGAGGCGACGCGGTCGCTTTCGGCGATGGTCATGAGTTTGACGCCCTGGGTGTTGCGGCTGATGAGGGAGATCTCGTCAACGCTGGTGCGGATGACGATTCCCTCGGTGGTAATGAGCATGAGTTCCTGATTCTCACGGACGACGCGGATGCCGACGACGGGGCCGGTTTTTCGGTGACCTTCATGTTGATGAGTCCCTGCCGCCGCGCGTCTGGGTGCGGTACTCGGAGGCGGTGGTGCGCTTGCCGTAGCCGCCCTCAGTGACGGTGAGTACCTCGGAGTCGCTGCGCAGAACGTCCATCGCGACGACTTCGTCGCCGTCGGCGAGGGTGATGCCGCGCACGCCGCGCGCGACGCGTCCCATGGAGCGTACGCCGTCCTCGGGGAAGGTGATTGCCTTGCCGCCGCGCGTGCCGAGCATGATGCGGTTCTCTCCGTCGGTGAATTTGACGCCGATGAGCTCGTCGTTCTCGTCGAGGTTGACTGCCCGCAGGCCGTTCTTGCGGATGTTGCCGAACTCGGAGAGCGGTGTTTTCTTGACGACGCCGTGCTTGGTGCCGAGGAAGAGGTAGCGGTCGGCGCGGAATTCCTTGACCTGGATGACGGCGGTGATGCGCTCGTCGGTTTCGACGGCGAGGAGGTTGACGATGGCCGTTCCCTTTGCCTGCCGTCCGCTCTCGGGGATTTCGTAGGATTTCAGGACGAAGGCGCGCCCGCGGTTCGTAAAGAAGAGGATGTCGTGGTGCGTGGTGGTGATGAGGAGGTCGCTGACGATGTCGGTTTCCTTGGTCCCCATGCCGCGCACGCCGACGCCGCCGCGCCGCTGTCGGCGGTAGGTGTCGAGCGGGATGCGCTTGATGTAGTTGTTCAGGGTGAGGGTGACGACGACGTCTTCCTCAGCGATGAGGTCTTTGACGTCCATTTCGCTCGCGTCAAAGGTGATCTCCGTGCGGCGTTCGTCGCCGTATTTGTCGCGCACTTCGATGAGCTCGTTTTTGATGATGGCGAGGACTTTCGTGCGGTCGGCGAGGATGCCTTTGAGTTCTTCGATCAGTTTCAGTACCTCTTGGTACTCCTCTTCGATTTTCTCGCGCTCGAGACCGGTGAGGCGCTGGAGGCGGAGGTCGAGGATGGCCTGTGCCTGTTTCTCGGTGAGTTTGAATCCGTCCATGAGTGCCGTGCGCGCGATGTCTGCGGTACGGCTTTCGCGGATGGTGGTGATGACGGCGTCGAGGTGGTCGAGGGCGATGGTGAGTCCTTCGAGGATGTGGGCGCGTGCTTCTGCCTTCGCCAGTTCGTACTGCGTGCGCCGTGTGATGACGGTTTCCTGATGGTCGATGTAGTGCTCAGGACGTGCTTGAGGTTCATGATGACGGGCTGTCCGTCGACGAGCGCGAGCATGATGACGCCGAAAGCTGTCCTGCAGCTGGGTGTGTTTGTAGAGCTGGTTGAGGATGACGTTCGGCGCGCTGTCGCGGCGGAGTTCGATGACGATGCGCATGCCGCTGCGGTCGGATTCGTCGCGCAGGTCGGTGATGCCGTCGATCTGTTTGTCGCGGACGAGTTCGGCGATTTTTCTCGATGAGGCGCGCTTTGTTGACCTGATACGGGAGTTCGGTGACGATGATGCGCGGTTTGCCATTGCTCATCGTTTCGATGTGGGCGCGTGCGCGCATTTTGATGACGCCGCGGCCTGTGGTGTATGCCTTGCGGATTTCCTCGGTGCCGAGGATGAGCCCTGCAGTCGGGAAGTCGGGTCCCTTGATGACGCCCATGAGTTCGTCGATGGTGGTGTCGGGGTTGTCGATGAGCATGAGGGTGCCGCCTATGACCCTCGACCATGTTGTGCGGCGGGATGTTGGTCGCCATGCCGACGGCGATGCCCGCAGTGCCGTTGACGAGGAGCTGCGGGAATTTCGCGGGGAGGACGGTCGGTTCTTTCTCCGAGCCGTCGTAGTTGTCCGTAAAGTCGACGGTTTCCTTGTCGATGTCGCGCAGCATGAGTTCGGCGATTTTCGACATGCGCACTTCGGTGTAGCGCATGGCGGCGGCGGAGTCGCCGTCGACGGAGCCGAAGTTGCCGTGGCCGTCCGCGAGCATGTAGCGCATGGAGAAGTCCTGCGCCATGCGGACGATGGCGTCGTAGACGGAGATGTCGCCGTGCGGGTGATATTTACCGAGCACTTCACCGACGATGCGCGCCGATTTTTTGTACGGCTTGTTGCTGGTCATGCCCGAGCCCTGCATCGCATAGAGGATGCGGCGGTGTACGGGCTTTAGGCCGTCGCGTACGTCAGGAAGGGCGCGCGCGACGATGACGCTCATCGCATAGTCGATGTAGGAGTTTTTTTCATCTCGTGTTCGAGGTTGACGGGGACGATGCGCCCCTGTCCAAAGTCCAGATCCAATATGTCACCTCTTTGTGTTCGTTCCATCGGGTCGGTTTATGGTCAAATGTTACGTGTTTACGAAATATATGCTCCACGCAAACGCTTCGTTGCGCAAGCGGTCGTGTGCTGTCCGCCAAAATACCGCATGATTCCTAAACGCGCTTCGCTTGAACGGTAGAAATCATGCGGGGGCGGGTCGCACACTTTGCTCCGCTTGCTTCACTAAGGTTTGCTTAGGAGCACAATACTTCTCTCATCCGTAACCTTTGCTAATATACTAAGATTATAGCATTTTCGCGGGGAAAAGTCCATGTTTGGGGCTGCGCACAGCATTGTCTCACGATATTTTTGTCAAAAACTAGGGGCTCTCTGCTGGGTGGGGAGAAAAGGGATTCTTCTTCCTCTCGTCGAATAGAGGTTATATTGTGAAAGGCGGGATGGTATGGACGATGTGCAGGTGCTGCGGCAGGAGATTCTCCTGCGTGCCAATGATCTCTACGAGAAGCGGGAGTATGCGCGTGCGGCGGAAGTCGCGCAGGAGCTGCTGACGGTTCTGCCCGAGGATGTGGAGATGCGCTATATTCTCGCCGCTGCGTTGACGCAGACGGGGGAATACGAGGCGGCGCGGGCGGAGGTCGCACGCATCCGCTCTGTGTGTCCCGATCATGCGGGCGCGGCGCGGCAGGAGGTCTATATCGACCGCGCAGAGGGGAAGCTCGCGACGGAGATCGCGCATCTGCGCGCGCTGATCGAGATGCTGAAACGGCGGATGGCAGAGGAGGAGGAACGCCGTGCGCACGATGCGGTGTTTCTCGCGAGTGCGTACAGTCTCCTCGGCGCGGCGCTGACGGAGGCAGGGGAGGCACAGGAGGCGGTCGCGGCGTTTCTCGCGTCCGCACAGCTGGAGACGGGGCGCGCCCAGCGGGCGGTGGAGTACAGCAACGCGCTCTTTGCCGTAAACTATCTGCCGACGTATCTGCGCCCACTCTATGCGGGGCTCGCGTACGGCTACGATGCGCTCTTTGCCGATGTCCTGCCGCAGGCGGGGACGGCGGACGCCACGCGTGGGCATGTGCGCATCCGCATCGGCTATATCTCGCCCGATCTCTGTGTGCATCCCGTCGGGCAGCTCGTGCGCCCGCTCCTCACGCAGTATGACCGCACGCAATTTGCTGTCTATTGCTACGCGCGCTGCGCAGAGGATGCGCTCTCGGCGGAGATGCGCGCCGCGGTGGATGTGTGGCATAATGTCCGCGGCTGCTCTGCGGCGGAGACGGCGGCGCTCATCCGCCATGATGAGGTGGATGTTCTCGTCGATCTCGCGGGGCATACGCAGGGGAATGCGCTGCCCGTTCTCGCGCACCGTCCCGCACCTGTGCAGATGACGGGGATCGGCTATTTTAATACGACGGGGCTGTCTGCGGTGGACTATATGCTCTCGGATGTGTATGTCGATCCGTCGGGGGTGGGAGATGATGCGATGACGGAGGAGATTATCCGTCTGCCGCACAGTCATTTTTGCTATACCCTGCCCGATGATCTGCCCCCTGTCATGCCGCCGCCGATGGAGCAGCGGGGATACGTGACGTTCGGTTCATTCAATAATTTCAATAAGGTGACGGATGAGGTGCTGTGCCTCTGGCGGCAGGTGCTGGATGCGGTGCCGGGGGGCGCGTCTCCTCGTCAAGAGCAAGATCTTTGACTATGGGGAGGGGCGCGCGATGGTCGCGGAGCGTCTCGCGCGCTGTGGGATTCCCGCCGCGCGTGTCGATATGCGCGGATTCAGCCGTGACTATCTGGCGGAGTACGGGGATGTGGACGTCGCGCTCGATCCGTTCCCCTATACGGGCGGGATTACGACCTGTGAGGCGCTTTCGATGGGTGTACCCGTGGTGACGCTCGCAGGAGAGAGCCACGGCGCACGGTTCGGTGTGAGTCTCCTCACGAATGCGCATCTCCCCGAGCTCGTTGCGCAGACGCCTGCGGACTATGTGCGGATCGCGGCGGGGCTTGCCGCTGCGCCCGATACGCTGCGCGCGCTGCGGCGAAATCTGCGCACGATGCTGCGGCACGCACCGCTGACGGATGCCGCCGGCTATGTGCATGATGTGGAGGACGCATATCGGGCGATCTGGGCGAGATTTGTGCGCGCGGCGGGCACTACGTGTGAGGTGTGATATGAAGCGGCGTTTCTGTCTTTCGGTGCTCGCTCTGTTCTGCTCCGTGCTGTCGGGCTGTGATTTTTTCGTCACGGAAAACAGCGATCCCGCTACGGCGGATGAGGTCGCTGCGATGGTGAATGGAAAATTTCATACCTATGGGGCGCAGGTCGTGCCGGAGGGGGGACAGACGCTGCGGGAAAAGCCGTTTCAGAGGAATCGTTATGCGCTCTATGATGCGGGGAACGGGATCCGCTTTACCGCTGTGGCGGAGATCCAGCGCGCACAGTTCCCCTATCCCTTCCTTTACCGCGATACGGATGCCGCTGCGGCGTATGCAGAGGCCTATTTTGCCCATCTCTATCCCGCGGTGAATGCTGTCACGGCTGACGTTCCTCTCAGGGCGGCGTCCCCCGCGGAGGCGGCAGCGCTGCGCGAGAATCATGCGATGCATGAGGGAGCGCCGCTTTTTGATCAGGGCGATTTTATCTTTCTCCATGAGGCACGCGGAGCGGATGCTGTCGATCTGTGCCGTGCGCTGCATGCGTTCTATCGCCCACAGGGTGACGATACGCTCCTCACGGAGGCACATGGGCGCAGGATAACGTTCTACTATTTGCCGGAGGGAACGGAGGAGCAGGCGCGCGCGGTGCCGATCATGACGTTCTATCTGCGGGCAGGGGAGGACTGGGCGCGGACGCTCTACGAGAATCCGGGGCACGCGTCGGGGGAGAGGGATGTCGCGCTCCTAGAGGAGCGGCTGGCAGAGTATTTTGAGGTGCGGCTGAAGGCAGCGAAGGCGTACGTGAGAGAACATCGGAAATAAAGGAATCGCTGATAAAATGAAGTCCGTCGGATTGGTGCAGATTTTTTGTCCTGTCAAGGAGACAAACCGGACGCATAGCAGAGGCTATGTGGAGGATTTGTCGACACAGACAGGGTGAAAAAGATGTGCCAAGATGATGGGCTGAATTTATCAGTGTTTCTAAATAAGGGACTGCTATACGAAGTTTGCAGCTTCGTGCAGCAGTCCCTTTCGTGTATTATCACCAGTGCAGGCACAATCTCAAGTTCATGTGATCGCTTGCCACAGATTTTTATGTCTTCGTACAGCAGTCCTGTCAGTGATGTCTATGCGTCTTAGCCGAGGGTGTGTCCGAGCAGCTCGCGCGTGTGGGCGGCGACGGCGGACGGGGTGATGTCGGTGCGGCGTGCGACGCCCGTGTTGAGTGCTGCCTCAGCGACAGCAGCGGCGACGGTCGGTGCGACGCGCGGGTCGAGCGGGCTGGCGATGATGTTGGTCTCGTTCAGCTCGGATTCGTGGATGAGGGAGGCAATCGCGCCGGCGGCAGCGATTTTCATCTCCTCGTTGATTTCCTTTGCACGCACGTCCAGCGCACCGCGGAAGATGCCCGGGAAGGCGAGGAGGTTGTTGACCTGATTCGGGAAGTCAGAGCGTCCCGTGCAGACGATGCGTGCGCCTGCCGCCTTTGCCTCGTCGGGCAGGATCTCGGGGACGGGGTTCGCCATCGCCATGACGACGGGGTCCTTGCTCATGCTCTTGATCATCTCGGGGGTGAGGCTGCCGGGGGCGGAGACGCCGATGAAGATGTCCTTGCCCTTGATGACCTCGGCGAGCGTGCCCTGCTCTTTCTGATGGTTGGAGACTTTGGCGATGCTCTCCTTGTACGGGTTCATGTTCTTTTCGCGTCCCTCGTAGATCGCGCCCGTCGTGTCGCAGAGGACGACGGTCTTGATGCCGTAGGCAAAGAGGAGGCGCGCGATCGCCTGTCCTGCCGCACCTGCGCCGTTGATGACGATGTTCGCTGCCTTGAGGTCGCGCCCGAGGTACTTGTACGCGTTGAGGAGGGCGGAGACGACGACGATCGCTGTGCCGTGCTGGTCATCATGGAAAACGGGGATGTCGAGGGTCTTTTTGAGCTCGTTCTCGATGTCAAAGCACTGGGGTGCCTTGATGTCCTCAAGGTTGATGCCGCCGTAGGTGGGGGCGATGAGCTGGCAGACTTTGACGACGTCCTCGACTTTTTCGCTGTTCACGCAGACGGGGACGGAGTCGACACCGGCAAAAGCCCTTGAAGAGGATCGCCTTGCCCTCCATGACGGGGAGGCCTGCGCCTGCGCCGATGTTGCCGAGACCGAGGACGGCGGTGCCGTTCGTGACGACGGCGACCATGTTGCCCTTGCTCGTGTAGTCGTAGATCTTTTCGGGATCTGCCTTGATCGCGAGGCACGGTGCGGCGACGCCGGGCGTGTAGGCGCGGCTGAGGTCGTCGCGGGTCTTCAGCGGGACGGTCGGCGTGACGCCGAGCTTGCCGTGATGGCTCTTATGAAGGTCGAGTGATTCTGCATCAAATTTGCTTCCCATAGTGCATTTTCCTTTCCTTGGGGATGTCCCCTCTATATGTCCTCTGCCGCCGTTTCTAGGGTTCCCCTTCCCCGTAGGGGAGGCGAGAGGGCGTTATGCCTTGTGATTGGATCGAGGCAGCGATTCCTTAGTTTTCCTTGCCGGGGCTGCCGCCGCTGCGCTGCGGTGCTGCGGTGTCGCCGCCGCTGTCGGTACTGCTGCTCTGACGCGTGCTCGCGTGGCGGCTGTTGCTCCCGCTTCCACCGTCGGTGTCGGCTGATTTTTCGGCGGGGATGTGTCGGTGCTTTGCGTTTTGCTGCTCTTGTCGCTGCTCTTCTGGTCGGTGGATTTGCGCTCGGTCTTGCTGCTGTCGTCGGAGGAGGAGTGTTTGCGGCTCCGTGTGTCGAGTGCCTCGTCTCCGCTGACGCGGCGGCCGATGCTGTTGTCGCCCTCGGGTACCTCGGTGGCGCCGGCGGGGATGGAGTTCTCATAGTCGCGGATGGCGCGCTCCATGCGGCTGCGCTCGTTCGCGTTCAGGCTGAGGCCGAGGGTGTTGACCATGTTGCGGCGCAGCTGTTCCATGTCGGGGATCCAGTAGCTGATGCCCTCGATGTAGAGCGGGCGTCCCGGCACCATGTCGGTGCGCAGTCCCTTTGCCTGTGCCTGTTTCAGTGTGCCGATGAACTCAAGCATCTGGCGGACGCTGAGGTCGGTCTTGACGCTGTCGATGACGCTAGAGATGATGCCCGGCAGGCGCGGCAGGATGGCGGGGGTGGTTACAGCGTCAACGCACGCGCGCATGAATTTCTGCTGGCGTTTGACGCGGCCGATGTCGCCCTCCTCGTCGCGGTAGCGGACGTAGGTGACGGCGGTCTTGCCGTCCATGTGCTGGAGTCCCGGGCGCAGGTCGATGACGAGGCCGCCGTCGTCGTCCCACGGATCCTCGTAGTACATGCGCTTTTCGACGTCGATGTCGATGCCGCCGATGGCGTCGATGATCTTTTGGAAGGCGTGGGTGTTGATGATGACGTAGTGATCCATGCGGATGCCGAGGAAGTCCTCGACGGTGCGCTGGGTGAGTTTTTCGCCGCCGTAGGCGTATGCCGCGTTGATTTTGTCGTAGCCGTTTTTCGGGATGGCGACGCGCGTGTCACGCGGAATGGAGAGGAGCGAGGCCTCGTTTTTCTGCGGGTCGATGGTCGCGACCATGAGGGTGTCGCTGCGTCCGACGTCGTCGGAGCGCTCATCGACGCCCATGATCATGATGGTTGCCTTGTCCTTGGCGGTGAGCAGCTCGTCCTTCGGGGTCTCCTTGTTGCGGTCGAGCAGGCTGCTCTGGGCAAAGAAGACGCCCGCGAGCGCCGCAAGGACGAAGATGAGGATCGTGCCGAGCACAATGTAGGGCCATCGTTTCTTTTTCGCCGTTGGTCTCTTCGGTGGTAGTGTCGTCAATGCAGAATCTGTCCTTTCCTCCCCCATCGCAGGTGGGCGCGTGTATTCCGCGCTGTGCGGTTGCGCTTCGCGTGCGTGTGGATTATACTGTAGAAATCACAGGGATGGTACATATCTACTCAGTATCACATAATATATAGCAAACGCGGCGAATATGCAAGGGATTGTTCCTTGGAAAATGGCGGAAATCTGCTGTTTTTGCCGGCTCTAGGCGGCAGGATGGGGCTGTATTCATTGTTCCGTTCGGTTTAATCGCAAAAAATACGCTGCCTGCACTACTTTCTCCATGGTCGGATGAAATGCCGATTCGTGCCGAGAAAATTATTTTATGAAAGAAAACCTACTATAGTATAGGAGGGAAAATATGGGCGTTGAGATCGAGCGCAAGTTTACGGTGCGGGCGGATTTCTGCCCACAGGGCGCGGGGACGGAGATGGCGCAGGGCTATCTCTCGCGTGATCCGCAGCGGACGGTGCGCGTGCGTCTCGCCGGCGGGCGCGGCTATCTGACGGTCAAGGGGGAGACGCGCGGGATGGTGCGCGCGGAGTATGAGTATGAGATCCCCCCGACGGATGCGCGGGCGATGCTCGCGCTCTGCGATCCGCCGCTCGTGGAGAAGACGCGCTATGTCGTGGATGCCGCAGGGCGCCGATGGGAGGTCGATGTCTTTCATGGGGCGAACGATGGTCTCATCGTCGCTGAGGTGGAGCTGCCGTCGGAGACGGCGGAGGTCACGCTGCCCGCGTGGGTGGATCGCGAGGTGACGGGGGAAAAACGCTACTACAATTCGTCACTGATTGTGCACCCTTATCACTCTTGGACGGCGGAGGAGAAGTCCGGATATCCACGCGTCCCTGTGGAAAAGTAGCCCCGATTCGCCTACAAAATATGGAAAATGTCAGCCGATCAACTCCCATATATGGGGTTATCCACTGATTTATCCACGTTATCCACAGAAATCGGAGGATCGTTCGTAAAAATTATGCACATTGTGTAAAGATGTGTGGATAAAGGCAGTTGGGGGCTTTTGAACAATTTTATCCACAGAGTTTTACACAGTTGGGGATAACTTATGGAAAAGGCCGTATACGATATATTCTGTTTATTTTAGGAGGAAGATTTGATGGCGGAGTGGGAGGTATGTCTGCGGCTCGTGCTTTCGTGTGTGATGGGCGGGATCATCGGCTATGAGCGGCAGATGCGGAACAAGTCGGCGGGGCTGCGGACGAATATGCTCGTGGCGCTCGGCTCATGTCTTATCATGATTATGTCGCAGGCGCTCTATGACAATGTGGAGGGCAAGACGAATGCCGACCCCGCGCGTCTCGCGGCGCAGGTGGTCTCAGGCATCGGCTTTCTCGGTGCAGGCGCGATCATGAAGGAGGGGCTGACGGTCACAGGCTTGACGACGGCGGCGACGCTCTGGGTGGTCGCGGGGGTTGGGCTTGCGGTCGGCGCAGGGTTTTACCTCGGCGCGAGCGTGACGACGGCGATCGTGTTCCTCATCCTCGGGAATCTCTCGCGGCTCGATGCGTGGGTCGATCATGAACGCCTACTCTCCCTCTCCATCCACACGATTGACCGTCCCGGGCAGATCATGCGCGTCAGTGCCTCGCATCGAGGATCTCCATCTGCGCTCACGCGGGATGAAGGTCAGGACGGACGAGGACGAGGCGGAGACAGAGACGGGCGGCGAGCGGCGCATCTACCTGACCTTTGAGGTCTACAATCGCGAGAACATCAAGCCGTCCTTTATCGCTGATGCTCTCCGGCAGGTGGACGGCGTGCTGCGCGTTGATGTGGTGTGAGTCTCTTGCTTGACGAAATCAGCGGATTGAAGTAAAATAGACATAGAAAAAGGGCACTGCCGATGGGCGGCCGCCCCTTACCGTGTGAAGGAATAATCCGCCCTACAGTTTGGAGACGTTCGGCGGATTTTTCTTTTTTACGACTTGATTACGAGAATCAAGGTGATGAGCAGAATGAGGAAAACATACAGATCGTAGATCCCCATGCCATCACCCCCTTTTGGGGGCAAGATTAGCCGCCTACCGTTACGTACAGTGCCTGCTATGATTATAGCAAACAAACGTATGCTGTGCAATGCTTGACGAAATCGGCGGATTGAAGTAGAATAAACATAGAAAAAGGGCACTGCCGATGGGCGGCCGCCCCGTAAAATAGGAAGAAATCTCCGCCTACTGTTTGGAAGCGTTCGGCGGAGTTTTCTTGTTTATGACTTGATTACGAGAATCAAGGTGATGAGCAGAATGAGGAAAACATACAGATCGTAGATCCCCATGCCATCACCCCCTTTCGGGGGCAAGATTAGCCGCCTACTGTTACGTACAGTGCCTGCTATGATTATAGCAAACAAATGTATGCTGTGCAATGCTTGACGAAATCGGCGGATTGAAGTAGAATAGACATAGAAAAGGGCACTGCCGCTCAGCGGTCGCCCCCTTATACATGCGAGATACCCCGCCTGTTGTTTGGAGACGCAAGGCGGGGCTTTCTCATTTATCGTTTAACGGATAAAACTAATACGGTGAACACAACGAGAAATGTTAAGAACTCGTAGGTCTCCATATCAATCCCCCCTTTCGGGGGCTGAGTTACCACTGCGCCTATCAGTGCCTGCTATGATTATAGCAAACAAATGTATGCTGTGCAATACAGGGAGGAATCGTCATGATTATCTCATGGGACGAGTATTTTATGGGCGTGGCGCTCTTTTCCGCCTACCGCAGCAAGGATCCGCATACGCAGGTCGGCGCCTGCATCGTCAACGAGGACAAGCATATCGTTGGCGTTGGCTACAACGGGATGCCGAACGGCTGCGACGACCATGAGTATCCGTGGGGACGGACGGGGGAGTTCGCCGAGCAAAAGTACCCCTATGTTGTCCATGCGGAGCTGAACGCCATCCTCAACGCGAGCACGTCATTGAAAGGCTGCCGTATCTACACATCACTGTTCCCGTGCAACGAATGCTGCAAGGCGATCATCCAGAGCGGCATTCGTGAGGTCATCTACCTCTCGGATAAGTACGCCGGAACGGACAGCACGAAGGCCTCAAAGCGGATGCTCGCCTCGGCGAACGTCACCTGCCGCCGCATGGAGACGGAGCTGACGGAGGTGCCGGTCCGCTTTACCGCAGAAGAGTAGATCAAAATGGGCTGTTGCACGAAACAAACGTGCAGCAGCCCATTTTTTAGGAAGTACTGATCCATTCAGCGTATCAGTGCTTTCTTTTATTTTTCAATTGTTCCGATGAATGGCAGCAGGAAGGAGGTTCATCACATGACGAGCAGCTGCTGCCGCAGCAGTCCTTCCTGCCCAGGCGAAAGTTCCGATAGACATGGCGAACGGCAAAAAAGAGTGCAGCCGCCACAAATGCACCGACGACATAGGTTGCCATAAGAATCTCCCCCTCAGAGGCGCCTATCAGAAGCCGAGTAACCGACCAATCTGATAGACAAGAAGCGAAACAAACCAAGCAATCGCGAACATATAGACGGCAGAGAAGCCGACCCATTTCCACGCGCCTGTCTCTTTCCTAAGCGTACCGAGTGACGTGACACACGGCGTGTAGAGTTGTGAGAACACCATGAAGGAGAGCGCAGAAAGACTTGTAAACGCTGCGCCCATACCTGTCTGAAGCATCATAGAAGCCGTATCAGCCGCATCCGCCGCCTCGGTCGAAACATCGGCAACACCATAGAGAATGCCGATTGTCGCAACGACCGTTTCCTTTGCCATGATGCCGGAAAGGATGGCCGCGCCAGCCTCCCACGTTGCAAAGCCTTGGAATGTGAAGAGCGTAGACATCCAGCCGCCGAGCGTCGCGAGGATGCTGTCCTCAATCTCGCACGGACCGCCAAAGTTGTAGTTCGACATAAACCAAAGGATGACCGATGCCGCAAAGATAATCGTACCTGCCTTGATGAGGTACCCCTTACCTTTGTCCCACGTCTCTAGGAGAACCGAATTCATATCGGGCATACGGTAAGGCGGGAGCTCCAACAGAAAGGTCGAGCCCTGTGCCTTAAAGAGCGTCGAACCGAGCACCTTTGCCACGATAATAGCCATGACCATACCGATGATATACATAAGGAACACAACGTTTGCTGCATTGTTGGGAAAGAACATCGCCGCAAACAGTGCCATGATCGGCAGCTTCGCACCGCACGTCAGGAACGGTGTGACGAGGATCGAGATCATGCGATCCTTTTTCCGAGTCGAGCGCACGCGCACCCATAATGGACGGAACGGCGCAGCCGAAGCCCATCATCAGCGGCATGATCCCCTTGCCCGTCAGCCCGCAGCGGCGCATGATCGGATCCGTGATAAACGCGATACGCGCCATGTAGCCCGTGCCGTCGAGGAACGAGAGACAGAAGAACAGGACGAAGATGAGCGGAACGAACGTCAGCACTGAGCCGACACCCGCGATGATGCCGTCCGTGACCAGCGAAAACCATCCAGTCCGCGACCCCCGCCGCTACAAGCGAATCCTTGACAAAGTTCAGGAACTGATCGTTGATGAGCACCTCGAGTTCGTCGGCAATGGGCTGACCGATCCATGTAAACGTGATCTGAAACACGCCATAGAGAATCAAAAGGAAAATCGGCAGCGCAAGCACACCGTTCGCAAGAAAACGATCCATTTTCTCCGAGTACGTTGCACCGACATTCTGCACAGTTACGGCATGTCGCACAACCTGATCGATGAGTGCATAGCGCGCCTCGATGATCGCCTCTTGCTTCTCCGCCTCCGTACGCGAACTGCTCTCGATTTCATGGATCTTCGCGATATGCTCCTTGACGAGGTCGCTCGGCTGGTACCGTGCCATGACCGTACTCGTAAAGACATCGAGCAGCGTCTTTGTACTCTTGCTGCTGCGCCCCGTCGTCTCGACGGTGGGCATGCCGAGCGCCTCTTCGAGCTTCGCCGTGTTGATCTTGATGCCGCGCCGCTGCGCATCGTCCTGCATATTGAGATCGATGAGGAGCGGAATCCCCTTCTCAAGGAGCTGTACCGTAAGGAAAAGATTGCGCTCGATGTTCGAGCTGTCCACGACATTCAGGACGAGATCCAGCTTCGTGCTCGTCAAGTAGTCGATGACGATTTGTTCCTCCGGCGAGCGGGCGTTGATGCTGTACGTCCCCGGAAGGTCGACAATGGAAATCGCCCGCCCCTTGTAATGCGTGTGACCAATTTTCTTGTCAACCGTGACCCCCGGCCAGTTTCCGATTTTCTGACGCGCACCTGTCAGTGCGTTGAATATGGTCGATTTACCGGTATTTGGGTTTCCGGTCAGTGCAACTGCCAATTCTGACATATCTCCGCCCTCCCCTTAACCGATCTGCTCGACAGATATGAGTGCTGCGTCCTCGCGCCGCACGGCGAGATTATACGAGCGAATGCCAATCGCGATCGGGTCCCCCATAGGTGCCGAACGCAGAACCGTCACCTTCGTCCCCGGAATCATCCCCATCGACATAAGACGCTGCTTGAGCGGCGACTCGCTGATTTGCAGAATCTTCAGCGTCATTCCTGTCTTCCCATCCCTCAGTGTCAATCAAGATACCTCCTAAGATCCACATTGTTATCAATGCAAATGATAATGAAACTATCTCTGCAACGTATATGATAACTTACTTCATATTATTGCGTCAAGGGAGAATCTATGGATGCTTCATAAAATTAAAATTAGGGAATCACCGATAAATTCAGCCGCGCTGTCTTAGCACATCTTTTTGCTCGCACTTCTTCGTCATGCCAAGCCTCTCATAGATAACGGATTCCGAGAATGTCGTTTCGTTAATCTGTTCCTATACGAAAAAAGGCCGTGGCACAAAGATACATTTACCTTTGTGCCACGGCTTCTTTGTATGTGGAAGATAGATTGTTTTACCCGACGAGCCATACCACGAAGTAGAGCACGAGCGGGATGGTCACGCAGAAGATGCCGATAAAGTCGATGTAGACACCGGTCTTGATCATCTTTGTGATGGGAATGTAGCCCGACGCATAGACAATCGCGTTCGGCGGTGTGGACACCGGCAGCATGAAGCCGAGTGACGAGGAAAGGGCGATACCGATCGCAACGTGGATCGGGCTGAACCCTGCCGACATCGCCGCCGTAATGGCGAGCGGGCCGATCATGTTCGTCGCCGCCGTGTGGCTGGTGAGCTCGAGAGGAGCAGTGCCACCACACAGAAGATCGCGACGAGGGCGAACTCGGACGGCTCGCCGCCGAGCATCCCGACGATGCGGTCGCCGACCCACTGGGAGAGGCCCGTCTTATACATCATGCCGCCCATGGCGAGGCCGCCGCCGAAGAGGATGAGCGTGCCCCACTCGATGCCCCTGTACCGCTGATTTCCACTCCAGTGTGAACTTGCGCTCCTTGAAGTTGATCGGCAGGAGGAAGAGGAGCAGCGCGCCTGCCATCGCTGCGACCGCCTCAGGGAAGAGGTGGTTGTACATCTTGAGGAGCGGTGAGGTGCTGCCGAGCGTCATCGAGAGGATGCCCGGGAACACCCAGAGGAAGACGGCGACGAGGAAGCAGAAGAGCGTGTTCTTCTGGGCGCGCGTCCAGCCGCCAAGCTCGGCGACACGCGCGCGGATGAACTCCTCTGCGCCGTCGATGCGCTCGACATCGGGTGGGAACATGCGGATGAGAACCACATAAGCGATGATGAAGTACGCCACCATCGCAATAACGCCCCATGTCATCCATTCAAAGAAGGAGATGTGGATATTTGCCATCTGATCGAGGAAGCCGAGCATGATGATGTTCGGCGGGGTGCCGATCGGTGTCAGAACGCCGCCGATCGAGCAGGCATACGCGGTCATGAGCATCAGCCCGGTCGCGTACTTGTAGTCATGCAGGTCGATTACCTTGCCGTTCGCGGCCATCATCTCCTTGACGGCGGCGAGCAGGCCGAGGGCGATCGGGAACATCATCGCGGCCGTCGCCGTGTTGCTCACCCAGCCGGAGCAGAGCGCTGCGGCAAGACCAATCGCGAGGAAGATGCGGCGTGGATTCGAGCCGACCCACGAGCGCGAGAGCAGCCAGTAGGCAAATCGCTTGTCGAGCCCGTGATCCATCATCGCCTTTGCGAGGATAAATCCACCCATGAAGAGGAAGATCATCGGATTGGCGAATGCCGCATAGGCATCCTTTGCCGTAACCACGCCTGTCACGACAGCGAGCGTCGGCCCGATGAGGGACGTGACGGGGATGGGCACGGGTTCCGTGATCCACCAGAGTGCCACCAGAACCATGATGGCGAGCAGCTTGTGGGATGCGAGCGTGAGTCCCTCGATCGGCGTCAGAAGCACCAGAATCGCGAGGATTGGCGCACCGATCAGACCGACGAGACGACGCGTGCGATCAAATTTCTGCTCAGCCTCATGTATCTTTTGGGCTTCTTTGCTTTGATCTCCACTCATTTTCTCAGCCTCCTTACTGGAAGTAATGATAATTTCTATGTGTATTTATTATACGAAATTTTTGAAGTCTTTTTGCAACACTTTTCTTTAAATAACATGATTTTTTCCTGATTGTTCTGCTATAATAAAGACGGATACGGTATGTTTCGTTCCATATAAAGGAGGAGTTTCATGCAGAGCTTTACCTATCATTGTCCGACAGAGATCATCTTCGGGCGGGGGGCGGAGGATGCCGTTCCCGCAAAACTGCGTGCGGCAGGGGCGCGCCGCGTGCTCATTCTCCACGGCGGCGGCAGTGCGGAGCGCTCGGGACTGCTCTCGCGCATCGAGATGAATCTTACCTCGGCGGGGCTGGCGTTCCTCGTGATGGGCGGCGTACAGCCGAACCCGCGCGTTGCGTTCGTCCGCGAGGCGATCCGCGAGGGGCTCACAGCGGATGTGAATTTCATCCTTGCCATCGGCGGCGGCAGCGTGATCGACTCGGCGAAGGCGGTCGCTCACGGCATCGCAAATCCTGACGTGGACATCTGGGATATCTGGACGAAAAAGGCAGAGCTGACGCGCACGATGCCCGTCGCGTCCGTGCTCACCATCCCCGCCGCGGGCAGTGAGACGAGCGACTCCGCCGTGCTGACGAATGAGGATACGGGGCAGAAAGTAGGGCTGAATTCGCCGCTCAACCGCCCTGTCTTCGCCTTTATGAACCCGACGCTCGCCTTTACCCTGCCGCGCGAGCAGATCGCCGCGGGGGCCTCGGACATCATGATGCACACGATGGAGCGATTCTTTACGGATGTCAAGGGAGCCGAACGTCTTCACCGACCGCGTGGCGATTGATCTCCTGCGCACCGTGATGGAGTCCGTGCGCCGCCTCCTCATCTCGCGCAAAGACTATGATGCGATGAGTGAGCTCATGTACTGCGGCAGCGTATCACACAGTGACCTAACAGGGCTTGGACGTGGTAAGGATTTCTCCGTACACAAGCTGAGCCATCCGCTCTCTGCACACTACGATGTGACGCATGGGCGTGCGCTCACCGCGCTCTGGGGATCGTGGGCACGGTTTGCCTATCCCTACGACCCGGCACGCTTTGCCCAGTTCGCCGCCGATCTCTTCGGCATTGATGCGGGCACGGATGAGGAGCGGGCGCGCGCGGGCATCCGTCACATGGAGGAGTTCTTCACCTCCATCGGAATGCCGACGAGCATCGGCGGGCTGAGGATCGGCACCCTCTCGGCGGGGACGATCGAGCAGCTCGCAGACGATGCGACGCAGGAGGACCGCATCCGCATCGGCGTCTTCCATCCGCTCACACGCGCCGACGCCATCACCATCTATACGGCGGCAAATCACTAAACAATCGAAAAAGACCTGCCCGACGAAGCTATTCGGCTTCATCGGACAGGTCTTTTTATTATCACTAATTCCCCAGAAAACAACTTCCTGCATAGACAATGCCAATACATAGAGATGTGAATAGATATTCCCGCAGCGAGCCGACGGTAAAGAGGCGTATCCCGATTTTCTGGGTCGGGAGGACGGCGGGCACCTTGCCGCAGACCGCGTCCTCCGCGATGTGGAGGAGTGCACCGAGGAAGATCCATAGGAGCAAAGTGAGGAACATCCTGCTCCCGATGTACGTCTCGCTGTGGAGGAGTGCACCGATGAGGGCGAGATAGAGCATCGGCCAATGCGACCAGCCGCGGTGACGGCTGCGCCATGTACGCCATCCCACACTGCCGGGGGTGCCCTCCACCTTGTCCGGCAGGACGGCGCCGACGCATGCCGCCGCCGCCGCGAGCGGATCGGCACTCACCGCGTAGGCAATCGTGCCCGTGAGTGCAACATGCGATACCCATGTCATGTGGCGTACTTCCTCCTCTGAAGATGGGGACGGCCATCCATATTTATAATAGCGGATATTATATATACAATGACCAATAAATAACTATATATTTGCCTTTTTCCCGTGCCTCTTTGACAACGTCGGCGAGGGTAATCTCCTCCATTTCCTTCTCCATGGCGTCTTGGATGTCCATGAGACGGTGGTCGAGTACATCGTGGATATGGCTGCCGACGGGGCAGGCGGGGTTTGGGTTCTCATGGAAGCTGAAGAGGGACTGACCGCTGATGCTCTCTACGGCACGGAAGATGTCGGCGAGCGTGATGTCCGTGAGTTCCTTTGGCGATGTGTGCGCCGCCCTCGCGTCCGCGTGCGACGGTTATGAGCCCCGCGCGGCGGAGCTGACCGAGGATGCGGCGGATGACGACGGGATGTACGCCGATGCTCCCCGCGAGCGATTCGCTCGTCGCTGGCTCGTGTTTGCCGAAGAGATCGACACAGATGAGGATGTGGACGGCGATGGTGAAGCGGCTTGAAATCTGCATATTGTACCCTCCATTGTTCGATATTCGTATCATACAATGGATGGAGGGGAAATGCAAGGAGCTTTTAGGGAATCACTGATAAAATGAAGCCCGTCAGATTGGCGTAGATTTTTCGTCCGAACAAGGTGGAAAACTGGACGCAGAGTGGTGCTCTGTGGAGGATTTTCCGCCGAAGTACGGGCAAAAAAGATGCGTCAAGATGATGGTGCTGAATTTATCAGTGATTCCCTTAGCCAAGTCCTCGGCAAAGCGGAGCTGGCGCCGCACGTCGTTGAGCAGTTTGAAGTGGACGGCACGCCCCTCGTGTACGAGCCGCTCGACGGTGGGCGAGGTCCACAGGCTGTGGATGATGTCGCCGTTCTGCAGGGGCGATGTCGCTCCCCATGCCGCGCCGCCGCAGGACGAGGGCGGCGTATGCCGTGTTGACGTAGCCGATGCCGCCGCGCTGCATGTTGTACATCTTGACGGGGGTGAGGACGCAGCCATGCAGGATGGGGAGGATGATGTTGCGCCGCCGTGCCATGAGGCGGGCGGCGTTGCGTCGGATGAGGCGGAGTGCCTTGTCCTCGCGCTCGGCGAGACAGGCGAGCACGTGCTCCGGTGTGGCGCCGAGCATCAGGCTGCTCCCGTGCGCGCAGATCACGGCAGTGCGCGTCGTGTCGTCCTGCGCCGGAATGAGAGCGAGAATGTCCGCCGGAGCGGGCAGGCGCTGCATCAGGCATTCTTTTTTCGTACGATTCATAGTGGATCTCCTTTGTTTGGGGGAATCACGGCAAAACATCGTGACTCCATGACTCCTGCCTGCCGCTGGCGGGGCGCACAGGCACGGGACACGATTCTGGATCTCCTGTTCCTTTCTGAATGCTATTATAGAGAAAATATGTTCGTATGTAAAGAAAATTTTGCGTGGAGGCTCTTCTTTTTTTTCGCCGCAGCAGGTATTTGGGTGTAAGCAGCTTACAGCGGACGAACAAAACGGAAAGGAGTGACATCTATGGCACGCAAAGAAGCAGCGAGCAAGCTCACGCTGAAGGTGATTACGGGGGTCGGCGCAGACGGCAAGAACCTCTATAAGAACCGCACGATCGCAGGGCTTGCGCCTGTGCTCACGGATGCGGATGCGCTCGCGGTCGGACGCGGGTTCGCGAATCTGCAGAAGCACGGGCTCGATCAGGTGATGCGCACGGATACGGCTGTCCTGACGGACTGAGCCCCCGCGCGGCAGATGATGTGAGGACATAGAAAGGAGGTACGACCATGTCGACGAAGAAACAGCTCCGCATGACGCTGGCACTCTCGACGGGCAAGAACCACACGGTCAGTCTGATGGATCCGAAGGATGATCTGACGAAGGCGGCGGTGGAGACCTGCCTGCAGGATGTCATCGCAAAGAAGGCGATCATGCTCGGTGAGGCATACCCTGTCTCCATTAAGGACATCAGTGTCCAGACGGTAGACAGCGCTCAGCTTGCCTGAGTACTGTATCGGCAGGACATGAGGAGGGACACCGGACGAAGCGAAATGTTTCGTCCAGTGTCCCTTTTTTGTGCTTTACCGATGCTTACATGGATTGAGAGATTCTATGGTATGGATATGGCAGAACTTGATACTGCATCCCGATTGCCCCCATCGGCTCGCTGTGCTCGCCCCTTCCCCGCGCGGCGGGGGAAGCTGAGTGCCGTAGTCACAAGCCTCCCCCGTGCGGCACGGGGAGCGGTCAACGTCAGCCAATCGCACATCGCTGTCGCTCGTGTTCTGGGACGTTTTTCCCATACGACCTGTTACCCAATCAGCTTCGTCCTGTGGACTTGCTTCTTGGACAGGTCAGCAAGGGGGACCGCGAAGCGGTGGTGGGGGCGCCTGCTGCGAGATATGTGACGTTTTGCTAAAGAACTGAGACGGGGAACGGCTTGCACTTTTTGCCTGTTTTTGGTAAACTCTAGTAGTTCCCTGCGGTTGTAGCTCAGATGGATAGAGCATCTGCCTCCTAAGCAGAGGGTCGCGCGTTCGACTCGCGCCAATCGCACCATGAAAGCAGACAAGACTTCTCATCGTGAGGAGTCTTTTCTATACATAAGGAGTGATATGCGATGAAAAAAAGACTATGATGGCGGCACTGGCGGTGATGTTCGTACTCGGCGGTGTCTCGGCTGTTCAGGCAGCGGATACGGAGACGGTGACGGAGGCAGAGCTGCAGGAGATTGCCAAGATGGATGTGGAGAGCGCGGAGCCGAAACTTTTTCCATGGCTGCGCGTGGAGGATCACCGCAGAGCACTGCGTATGAATGGCCGCGTCATTGCGTGGACGAGCTATCCTGAGATCGTCGTTATTGGAGATGACTATCCCGTGCTGCAGCACGCGCTGCGGGACTGGAGTGATGAGCAGAAGCGCCGCAGTGAGGATGAAACTGAAAATATGGAGAATGCAGTGCGCGCATTCGTACCCTCCGAACCGTTCTATGATTCGGTTGTGGTGGATCACTGGGGGCGGGTTGATGAGCAGGTCGTCAGCTTTGCGCTCTCCAGCGGCACCTATGACGGCGGTGCCCACCCTCAGCATGGGATCACGGGAGTGACGCTGAGTACGGAGACGGGGGAGCCGGTCTCCATTGACACGATAATTACAGGGCGTGAGGTCCTCCTGCTCACGCTGGCAGATGCTTTTCGCAAGCAGTACCCAGGACGTGAGCAGGACCTCTTTTCACATGATATTGACGAGACATTGAATGACTATCATGATGGCGGTGACTGGCAGAAGTATATCGACTGGATGCTCGATGCGAACAATGATCTCCATGTGTTCTATAATCCATATGATATCGCTCCGTATTCGGCAGGCGGATTTGAGCTGACGCTGCCGCGCGATGTGTATCCTGAGGTGTATCGCCGTGATCTGACAGAGTAGAGCCATATTATCCAATAGATAAACCCCTCGGCACATGGCCGAGGGGCTTTCTGTCTATGGACGTATTACTTCTTCCCGAATCCGAAGAGCGACTTTAGCTTGCTGCCGATGCCCTCCGCGGGCGGTGCATCCGCATCGGGCACGTCGTCGTAGAGGTCGGAGTTCACGACCTTTGCCGGGGAGCGTCGTTGCGGCTCTCGTGTCATCGTCGCCGAGAGAAGCCCGCGCCGTAGTTCGGCGAGAATCCCTGAGATGATGGGGATGCCGCAGTGCGGACAGGAGGCGGCAGAGGAGGGACGAATTTTTCACATTTTGGGCAGTACATCATGGACCTCGCTTTCGTCGGACGATTCCCTTCTATAGGATATATCGTCATTTACGAGCAGTCGGATAATACCGATGAGCGAGAGGATGCCGCAGAGTGTCCAGAGGAGGATGCTCGGCACGCCGATCATGCTGTCCACTGCCGACTGGAGCGCGCCGTCCATGACAGCGCCGCCCTCCGTCAGAACCTCGGAGGAGAAAAGTCGGGCAAACGGTAACGGTGTGATGAGGAGTGGGAGCAGTACGGCGAAGGGGAGAAACGCCTCATAGGGGGAATGTCCCAGCGTGCGCAGGCGCTGCCGTACGAGCGGCAGGAGGGGGAGCGGAAAGAGTACGAAGGGGAGGACGAAGAGAATGATGATGACCGTGGCAAGGATCCGCGCTGCCTCCGGGATCGCCGCGATAAGGATCATGAGCACGCCGGCCATGGACTGTAGGATGAGCTGTGCCGCCGGCGGGAGGACAAGCCCCAGCACGAGGAGGAGGAGGAGGCTGCGGCGGATGAACGCCGTGCGCGTCACCGTCCCCGCACAGGAGAAATACGCTGCGCGCGTGGGCGGCAGTACCTCCTCGACGGGGGGATCGCCCCAGCAATTCGCCTCGGGTTTTCCCTTTTTGAGGAAGAGCCAGCCGAGCCAGCAGGCGAGTGGGAGAAAGAGGAGGAAGAAGAGAAGCAGCGCGATGCCCATGCTCGCGGCGACGGCGGAGGCGAATGCCTCCGTTGTTCCGTTCCAGAGGGGAAAAGACGGCCCTATCATATCGTTGAGGATGCCGATGAAGATGCCGATGGGCAGGAGCATGAGGAGGAGAACGGGGACGCAGAGGAGGAGCATGGGCGCCGCCCAGCCGCCGCCGTGTCCCAGATCGTGCAGACGCCGTACGACGGCGGGGATGGCGAGCGGCGGGATGAGCGCGTAGAGGAGGAGGTTGAGCCCGAGGAACGCCGCGATGTAGACGGTGAAGAAGACCTCTGTCGAATCACGGAAAAAGCCCACCGCAGCGGAGGCGGTGAGCGGGAAGAGGAGATAGCAGAGCGCGAGCATGGCAAAGAAGACGCCGCCGCTGATGACGCCAAGCGTCAGGGCGAAGTCGCGCCGCGTGAGCCTGCCCGTGCGAGAAAAGAGTGCGTGATTCATACGCCGTCCTCAGCTGCGCGATACGCCGCTGTCATGCGATGCATCGCTGTCTGTCTGTGCAGCATCTATTTCTGTGCTGTTTGTCGTACTGACGGCAGATGTACTGAATACGGGCATCTCAGGATCCGTGCTGAGTGGGTCAGGGCCGTAGGCGTTCGGTCCCTCCGTGCCCTTCTTGAAGATGAGGTAGAGCGCGAAGAAGAAGCTGACGACCGGAACGAAGCTCAGCAGGATGAAGAATGCCGAGAGGTCGAGGTCGTGCAGACGGCGGATCGCGAGGAGGTAGCCCGAGATGATGAAGGGCAGGTAAAGGATATAGGTCGCACCGAATGCGCCCATCATGGGGATGCCATTGTCGATCTGTGCCGCTGCCGTGGTAAAGGCGATCACCATCAGCAGGATGTAGACCACGGTCAGGATGAGACCGAGGGCGAGGCAGCGCAGGATGTAGGGCTTTGCGGTTGAGACGCCCCTCCCACGAGAAGAACATTTCCCGAATGTTGTCGATTTGGAACATGATGATTCTCCTTTTTCGTTGATGAGGGAATCACTGTCTGCATTTCCTTCATGGAAAACGATTCCCAAGTATGGATTCATTCTAGCATAGTCGCCTGTGATTTACAAGAAAAAAATATATGACCTAGTATTAAAAATGAAAGAGAGAATAAAAGGAGCTGTTGTACGAAGTTTGCAACTTCGTGCAGCTCCCTTTGTCGGCAGGATTTGACAGTGAGCGCATACCCCCCTACGCCGCACCGATCTCGCTCTCGTCGGAGACGGCGTTGCGCCCCTTTTCCTTGGAGCGGTAGAGGGCGCGGTCGGCGCGCGCGATAAGCCCGGGGAGGGAGTCGCATCCCCCGTGCCATGTGGAGATGCCAAAGCTGAGCGTAACGCCGCCCATGCGCTCATCGAGGATGGCGCGCAGTCTCTCGCAGAATGCGGTCATCGCCTCGAGGTCGTAGTGCAGACCGAGGAGGATGAACTCGTCGCCGCCGTAGCGGATGAAGATGTGGCGGCGGTCGATCTCGTCGTGGATGATGGCGGCGATGTCTCTGAGCACCTGATCGCCCGCGAGGTGCCCGTGCGTGTCGTTGACCTCCTTGAAGTGGTCGATGTCAAAGAGGGCAAGGGAGAACCTAAACCCGCGCTCGTGCGCGAGGGCAGAGAACCGCGCAAAGTCCGCGTCGAGCTGATGGCGGTTGTAGCAGCCCGTGAGGAAGTCGCGCTTGGCGGCGTCCTGCGATGCGACGAGCTCCTGCGCGAGGAGCTCGTTCTGGCGCTCGAGTGCCGCCTCCTCCATCATCTGGATGCGGATGAGGTGGAGGATGAGCGGTACCATGGCGTAGACGGAGAACACGACCGTGGAGAGTATCCCCGTGAAGAGATGGTACTCCCAGTGCAGCACGTCAAAGATGAAGAGCGCGGCGAAGGCGATCAGTCCAAAGGCAGCGTAGCGGCACGCGGGGTGGTATGCCCAGTGGGAGCGGACGAGTGCATGGATGAGGATGAGATCTGATGCAAGGAGCAATATATTGTAGAACGGGAGCATGCTGTTGTATGCGTTTCGTCCGATGAGCTCGGCGAGGGTCGCCACTGCGAAGATGCCGACGAAGATGTGCAGGACGTTCTTTATGCGTGCGTGGTACTGCGGAGCGGCGATCTCGCGCACGACGAGTGCCCAGCAGATCGGCAGCGCATAGATCATCGCGAGATGCAGCTCCCACCAGAGTGCGGGCATCCCGAAGAGACGCGGGAAGAGGGAGGTGTTGCCTGTCGTCCACAGGGCGAATGCGGCGAGCCAGACGATGAGGTAGATGTGTGCGCGGCGATGGATGTCTTGCAGAGCGCGCCACGAGAGGTTGAGACTGAGGAACGCGATCATCGCGAGGGCGATGGAGAGCGCCGAGATGTAGATCGCGTCGGCGAAGGAGATGTTCTTCATGAACTGCGTTGTCGTGCCGATCTCAAAGTCGTCGATGCTCCCCACACCGCCCCATATCCGTCGTGTGCAGGAGGATTGTGAGCCGCCGTCCTGCCGCCTTGTTGTCGAGGGGGACATAGTGGATCGTGCGGCCGCGTGTGTCCGTGCGCCCCGACCAGTCGCCGTAGCGGTAGAGGAGGTCGTCGTCGAGGTAGACGGCGATATCCTGATTCGTTGTGGTAAAGAGCAGGTTGCAGTTCATGAACAGCGAGGCATACGGGATCTCCCACGAAAGATAGACCGCCGATGCATCCGTTGGCAGGGGCGGCGGGACGGGATAGTCATAGGACTGCCAATCGAGCGCGTCAGCGCGAAAGTCGCGGAGCATCGGAGAGGGCGTGTCCGCGAGGGCATACGTGGGGGGGAGCTGACGGTCGGGGGGCGCTGCAAGGAGACGCCATGAGATGATGCAAATGGCGGCGAGCGCTACCGTACAGAGGAGTGCAGCAACATTGTCCTGCAGGAATGTGCGGAATTTCTTCATAGGGGACACCTCCCTTTCGGAGATGGACGGGGGACTTTCGTAGCAATTTGTGTGGATTTTCTAACAGTATAACCTCTTTAGGTGCGATAAAACAATAGAAAATGAGATTCCTGCAGAAGCAGTGATCCAAGTATAAAAAAAGGTGCTGCACGAAAGTTTTCGTTTCGTACAGCAGCCCTCTGATGCGCTGTTATCATCGGCGTTCGCCGTGTTCGGACAAACGTCTGCGCCCATCCCAAGGGGGGGGCAGTTGATCGGTCAGCGATGGTTCTCCGGATTTGCATTCGCACAGATCGTGCAGCACTCTGTCTCGCCCTCGGTGGAGACGCTGTTGCGTCCCTTTTCCTTGGAGCAGTAAAGTGCACGGTCGGCGCGCTCCATGAGGCCGTGCATTGAGTCGTCCGCACCGTGCCATGTGGAGATGCCGAAGCTCATCGTGATGCCGTCCATCGTCGCCTCGATCGTCGCGCGCAGTTTTTCGCAGAACAGTGCCATCTGTGCGAGGTCGTGGTGGAGGGCAAGGAGGATGAATTCGTCGCCGCCGTAGCGGATGAAGATGTGGCGGCGGTCGATGCGCGACTGCACGCTCTCGGCGACGCCGCGCAGCGCATGGTCGCCGCCGAGGTGGCCGCGTGTGTCGTTGACCTCCTTGAAGTGGTCGATGTCGAAGATGGCGTAGGAGAAGGAGAAGCCCCTCTCGTGTGCGAGTGAGGCGAACCGCTCATAACTTGGCTCGAGCTGGAAGCGGTTGTAGCATCCCGTGAGAAAGTCGTGCTTTGCCTCGTCCTGCGTCTCCTGCAGCTCCTGCGCGAGGGCGTTGTTTTCTCGGATGAGCTGCCCCTCCTGCATCATTTGCTCGCGGATGAGGTAGAAGACGAACGGGATGATGGCGTAGATCGAGAAGACGGTGGTCGAGAGCGTCGAGGTAAAGAGGTGGTACTCAAAGTGCAGCGCATCGATGCCGACGAAGAGCATGAGGGAGATCGCCGCAATCACGCCGTAGCGGCACGCGGGATGCTTTACCCACGAGGAGCGCAGGAGGACGAAGATGGGGTAGAAGAAGGTGAGGCCGAGGATGGGGTAGAAGGCGAAGAGCATGTTTATATAGCCGATTTGCTCCGAAAATCTCCATCGTCGTAGCAATGGTGAAGAGTATGCCGTAGAGGCAGAGGATGATGCGCAGGGGGCGTGCGTAGCGCCGTGCGGTGATGTGCTCGATGATCTTGAGGAAGAACATCGGCATGAGGTAGAGCATGATGAAGTGCAGCTCCGTCCAGATCTGCGCTGTGCTGAAGAGGCGTGCGAAGAGGGAGGAGGTGCCCGTCGCCCACAGGATGAAGCTCAGGAGGAAGGCAATGAGGTAGATCTGCAACCGTCGCCGATGTGAATACCCGCGCCAGATAAGATCCATGAGGAGGAAGACGATGAGCGAGGCGGCAATGGAGAGGCTCGCTATGTAGATGGCATCGGTGATACTGACCTTCCGGAAGAGCTCTATCTCGCTGCCGATGAAGAAGTAGTCAAAGCTGCCGAGCCACATGGTATAGGGGGAGTGCAGGAGAAAGGTCACACGCTTTCCCGCAAGAGGTTCCCCGGCGTCAATGAAGTGGAGCGTGCGGCCGTAGGCGTCACCGAGAATCTCCCACGAACCGAGCACGTAGACCAGACGATCGTCGAGGTAGACGCAGAGATCCTGATTCGTCGTCGCCGCGAGGATGTGGTCGATGGAGATGGGGATATTCGGCGGGACCATCCACGAGATGTAAACCGCCTGTGCATCGTTTGCCATGGGGGGAGTTGGCGTTGTGTAGGGGTGCCAGTCGTGATCCGCTGCATGGAAGTGGATGATCTCGTTGTGGGAGAGATCCTTGTCGATGAGGGCGTATTCGGGGGTGAGGTTGGCGTATGGCACCGTGCCGAGCAGCTGCCACGCAAAGACCATCGCTCCGATGACGACGGCGAATGCGGCGAGGCCGGTGAGATTGTTCAGCTTGTGCTGCAGAGATTCCTTCATATCACGCTGTCTCCTGCGTCATTGATTCTGTCGAATTCATGTCATAAATGCAGATGGTATATTATAGCATAAAATATTCCTATCAGGTAGGAAAAAAAGATGAGAAATAAGGAATCGCTGATAAAATGAGGTCTGCCAGATTGGCGTAGATTTTTTTGTCCGATTGAGGCAGCAAACCGGACGCATAGTGAGGGCTATGTGGAGGATTTGCTAACGATAAGCGGGCGAAAAAGATGCGTCAAGATGGTCGTGCCGAATTTATCAGTGCTTCCATAAGTTGGTGGATTGGTGCAGTGCGCTGTGTCCGTGCTGCACATGTGCAAAAAAACTGCCGCACGCGGCAATATGCCTGTGCAGCAGTAGGATGGAGCGTCATGCGTGGAAGCCCGTGAGAGATGTCCGAAGCGTACCTGTTATGCGCGAATGTCTGAACCGCACGCGTTATGCGCGGAAGCCCGTGAGGTCGAGCGCGTCAAATCCCGCGAGGAGCGCTCTGACCTCGCGCTCGATCACGTCCGCGCCGCCCGCAGCGTCCGCCTCGATGTTGAGCGGCATGTTCGGGTCGTGGAGCGACATGCGCAGGAGTGCCCAGCCGCCCGGGAAGATGAGGCGCACGCCCTCGTAGGATGGGCTGGCGATGGGGAATCCCTTGTCCCTGGCGCGCTGCTCGAATGCGGCGAGGACGTCTTGTCCGTAGGCCTTGACGTCGTCCGTGCCCGTGATCTTGATGCGGATTTCGCGCTCCTCGGCGGGATGGCGCAGATCCTTGATGAGGTCGCCGAGCGTCTTACCCTCTGCGTGTGCCTTTGCCGCCGCAATGAGGAGTTTTACCGCGAGGTAGGCGCCGTCGTCGAGGTAGTAGTTCTCGCTGAGTGCGCCGTGCCCCGAGGTCTCGATGGCGAGCGGGGAGACCTCGCCCGCCGTGTTGCGGCGGATGCACTCGTTGATGACGTTCTTGTAGCCGCGCATGTAGCGCAGGTGCTTTAGATGGAGGTGATCCTCGAGCGAAGTCGTGCAGTCCGTCGGAGGTGACGGAGTCGGTGATGATGGTGGAGCCGGGGTAGTCGGGCGCGAGGATGGCGGCCATCATGGCGATGAGAGCGTTGCGGCTCACGTCCGTGCCGTCGGCGAGGACAGCACTCATGCGATCCACGTCGGTGTCGAAGATGAGGCCGAGGTCGGCATGATTTTTCACCACGGCATCCTTGATGGCGCGCATGGCATCAGCGTTCTCAGGGTTCGGGATGTGGTTCGGGAAGTGTCCGTCCGGGTCGAGGAACTGGCTGCCCGTCGTCCGCGCCGAGCGGGGTGAGGATGCGTCCCGCGAAGAAGCCGCCCGCGCCGTTGCCCGCATCGACGACGATGTGCATGCCCGCGAGCGGTCGCTCCGCGCCGCCGAGTGCGTCACGGATTTTTTGCGCAGGTGCTCACAGTAGCGGCCGATGAGGTCGAACTTCAATACATGGTCGAGTGTGCCGTGTGCTTCCTTTGCCTCTGCGGCGTAGGCGAGGATTTTCTGAATGTCCGCCTTTGTCCGCGCCGCCCGCGGCGGTGAAGAATTTCAGTCCGTTGCGGTTGTACGGGAGGTGGCTCGCCGTAATCGTGATCGAGCCGTCCGCTGCTGTATCCTCGAAAGATGGTCGCCATGAACATGGCGGGGTGGAGGCGAGGACGCAGTCGATGCCATGTGCGCCCGTGTGGGTGAGTCCCGTGAGGACGCTGTCCTTGATGGCGAGCGCGGAGATGCGCGAGTCGTGGCCGACGGCGATCTGCAGCTCTGCGGGGCTCTTGCCCGTTGTTTCGCTGAGGAAATGGACGAAGCCGGCGGCGATGCGGTTTGCCGCCTCGGGGGTGAGGGTAACGGGCTCATCGGGGACGCCGGGGATGGCGACGCCGCGGATGTCGCTGCCGTTCGCGAGTTTTTTGAAGTCGTCATAGGTCAGGGGCATAGGGATTCCTCCTTTGTGTATGATTGTGTGTTTGCGGTGATGTGTTTATGTGGTATGCGTTATGCGTGAGTTATGCGTTATGTGTTATGCGTTATGCGTTATGCGTGAGTATCCCCACGCAAACGCCTCGTTTCACAAGTGATCGCGCACTTATCTGCCTAAATACCTGCGAATTCCGAAACGCGCTTCGCTTGAACGACGAAATTCGCAGGGGGCAGAACGTGCGCTTATCTTCACTTGTTCCACTAGGGTTTGCTTTGGGGATACTACTACGCCACGAACGCCCCCGAGCCTCCGCCGGCGCGGGGGAAGCTAAGATAGGGATTTCAGCCTCCCCGCCGGAGCGGGGAGGTGCCGCGACAGCGGCGGTGGGGGCGCCATGAGCGGCTGAACTTCTTTATCACATAGATAGTGAACGGCACCGCGAGCGCCCCTATCGTCACGCCTATGGCGTGCCACTTCCCCCGTCGCGACGGGGGAAGCTAAGATAGCGGAATCCTCAAGCATCTCCCGTGCAGGAGGGAAAATTGAGGGCTGTCGTTTGATAGCTTCTCCTACAACGGCGGAAAAAGCTGAACTTCTGCGCTGCGCCAGCCGCCCCCGTCGCGACGGGGGAAGCTAAGATAGCGGATTTCAGCCTCCCCGCCGGAGCGGGGGAGGTGCCGCGACAGCGGCGGTGGGGGCGCCATGAGCGGCTGAACTCCTTTATCACATAGATAGTGAACAGCACCGCGAGCGACACATCCTCACTCCGCGCCGAAGAATTCCTCCTCGACGGCGATGCAGAGGGTGTGGTAGATGGGGAGGTGGTACTCCTGGATCTTGTACGTTTCCTCCTCGGGGGCTTTGATGACGATGTCGGCGAAGCCCGACGCGCATTTGCCGCCCGATGCGCCCGTGAGGGCAATGGTGGTCATGCCGAGTGCCTTTGCCATGCGGAAGGCGTAGAGGACGTTCTTCGAGTTGCCCGAGGTGGTGATGCCGAGGAGGACGTCGCCCGCACGCCCGAGTCCGAACACCTGCTGGGCAAAGGTGAGGTCGGGTGCCTGATCGTTCGCGAACGCCGTGCTGATCGCGAGCTGGGATGGGAGGGAGATGGCGGGGAGTGCGCCCTGCAGGTGGCGCATGAAGTAGTCGACGGTCATGGGGTCAGCGGCGTCGCACGCCTCGTGGAGTTTTGCGAGGATGTCCTCGTCGAGGTGACGCGGCAGGAGAAAGCCCTTCATCAGTTCACCGACGATGTGCTCAGCATCTGCCGCAGAGCCGCCGTTGCCGCAGACAATGAGCTTGCCGCCCGCGTGGTAGGAGGTGCAGAGTGCCTTGATGGCGGCGCGGATGTCCGTACCGCAGGCCTCGAGTGCGGGATAGCGTGCGATGAGCGTGTCAACGGCGGCAAGGGTGGATGATTTCATAGTTGTTGCTCCTTTGTTGTGTTTCGTTACGGTTGATGTAAGCCTCACGCGAACATACTGTGCGCGGAAACTCTGCAGAAATGTACCGTGTATGTTGTATGTGCAGGGCGAATAAAGAAAATGCTGCTTCCTTTATACTCCGTGTGCTTCTATTATGGACGAAAATGCTGTCTTTTTCAAGGGAAAGGGGAGGGAAATGAGGCAGGTTGTCCGATGTGGGCGTTTTTGTCGTCGCGCTGGGGCATCCAGCATATAAGAAATCCCTGCGAGGAAAGAATGACGCGGGGTTAGATGGATTTTTCCGTGCGCAGTCCTGATTTTTTTGAGGGGCGAAATGCTCCGTTTTGGCGCTATTGATCGTAATTTATAGTTATTTATCGTTATTTTTATGGAATTTATTTGTATTGTTTTACTGACTCGCTTTTTGTGGTTTTACAGGAGGGAAACTCTCTGATGGGATTCTTCAGTCAGTGGATGGGCATAGAGAAAAGGGACGCTGTACGAAGCCGGAGCTCGTGCAGTGTCCCACGTTTCTCTGTGTATCTCAGCGGTTACGATAGCGGTCGGCGATGGCACGCGGGCTGTCGCCTGCATCGAGTGCCGAGGTCGGCGGTGTGATGTCCATCGGCGCGGCGCTTTGCGGTGTGCTGCCCTGCGGACGGATGTCCGTGATGGGCGGCTGCGGTGCGGCAGCGCGCGGCTGCTCTGCACGCTGGTAGACGTTCTCCTCCTCTTTGCGGGAGCGGAAGCGGTTCCAGAGCCAGCGCAGCACCATGAAGGCGACGACGGCGATGGCGACGTTCACGAGGACGCCGAGGATGTCGGCGAGAAGGCCGCTGCCCATGCCGCCGAGGAGGCTCGCGAGGAGTCCGCCGAGCATCATGCCGCCCGCGAGGAGGCCGATGTTGCGCAGGGTATTCCCCCAGCCCGTGCTGCTCTTGGCGGGGTTCGCGGCGTTTGCCGCATTCGCCTTGCTGTTTGCCGCGGGGGCGTTCTTTTCCAGCTGGTTCGCGTTCTTCGAGGGGGCGTAGCTGTTGCCGTTCCCCGAGACGGATTTGCTGCTGCTGCTCTGTCCCTCGGATGCCTTCTGGTGCGGCCTTGGGCGTCGCCTTCGGTGCGATGCGCGCGCCGCCCTTGGCGGCCTCTGCCTGTGCGGTCAGGACGTGATCCACGGGCGTGGGGGCGATGAGGGGGACAGTGGCGACGCTCAGGGCGCCGACCATCGTCGCTGCGATGATTTTTTTCAGTTTCATTCGATTTCTCCTTTATATTCTTTCGATACGGAGGTAGTCCTCCGGTATTCGTAACCGAATTGAAAAACGCAAATACCTTGACGAGCACGCGAAGATGCCTTACTCCTGATAGGACTTGATGTCCTCGGGGAAGGCGTAGATCTCGCCGACGGTGTCGAGCTCGCCCGAGAGGTAGCGGTCGATGTCGTCCACGTCGATGTAGAGCTTGCACTCGACGTCGAGGTAGCCCTGCTCGCGCCCGTCGGAGAGGTCGCGGATCGCCATGAGCTTTTCGCGGAGCTTTCAGGAGGTCGCTGCGCGTCGCGTGCACGTCGAGACGCAGCTGGGGACGCCGTATTCTTTGAGGACTTCGTCCATGGTCATACGCTGTGACATAGTGTTTTCCTTTCTATGGAAGCACTGATCCGTTCAGCCGCACCATCTTGACGCATTTTTTTCCGTATCTCGTCGGCAATTCCTCCACATAGGTTTGCCCTATTTGACCGTACGAGAACATCTACGCCAATCCGAGGGCCTGTTTTATCAGCGACTCCCTACACATTTCTATACTGGACTTCCCGCATGGGTGAGAATTCGATACGGAGGGTCATGCCCATCCCCGATGCCAGCCGTTGAAGGGTTCGCAGCGATGGGTTCGCATTCCCTTTTTCGAGTTTGCAGATGTCACTCTGGGCGATTCCAGTGCGGATGGCGAGTTCTTTTTGTGTCATCCCCGCGTGCTTTCGCGCGTCGATCATCGTCTGGATGATGGCGTGTTCCGGCTGCTGTGCGTCGTATTCTCGGCGCAATTCGGGATCGCTCAACTGCTGCTCGAGAAAATTGTCAAAGTTTGTGCTCATCTGCCTTCTCCTTTCTGTGCAGGTAGTCGGCGCGGTACTTCTTGGCACGGTCGATTTCTCCCGGCGGGGTCTTTTGCGTCTTTTTGATAAATCCGTTGGTCAGTATGATGGTCTGCCCACGGTAAAAGAAGTAGAGGACTCTGGTGATGTTGGAGGAAAATACCGTACGCAGCTCAAAGATTCCGTCACCGATTGGCTTGGAATACGGTTCTCTGAGTGCCGTTCCGTTGTCCCGCAGGAGAACGATGCGGTGCAATAGCTTCGCCCGCATCTTCTTGTCGAGTGAGAGCAGAAACTCCCGCGCTGGCTGGCGCCCATCTTCCATTTCGTAAAATTCTACGGTAAAATCCATGAGCCTATCCTCATTATATGGGATATATCCCATAACGTCAATATGGCGCGGAGGAGGTTGATATGTAATGTATCAGGGATGACTGAATTTTAGCTGGTTTGCGCAGGCTGCCGCGCGGATGTTTCTTTCTCCCTCTGTTTGCGCAGGGCATGGAGGGCGGTTTCGAGGGCGCGCTTTTCGTAGCGGCAGGTTTCGTAGTCGAGGTCACCCGATGCGCGGAGCATCCGCGCGTCGAGGGTGCGGATCTCCGCCTCGATGCGCCGTATGGCATCCGATGGATCCTGTGCCATGCACATCCCTCCTTTGATAAGTATTCTAACAGTTTTGGCAGAAACTGTCTACATTCCTATTATCGTTATGATATAATATGACTGTTAAGGAAGCACTGATAAATTCGGTACAACCATCTTGACGCATCTTTTTTGCCCGCACTTCGGCGGAAAATCCTCCACAGAGCACCACTCTGCGTCCGGTTTTCCACCTCGTTCGGACGAAAAAATCTACGCCAATCTGGCAGACCTCATTTTATCAGTGTTTCTATGAATGTTGCCCAGAATCGTGGATTCTCTTAAGGAGTTCCTTATGAAGAAGGACTTTTATGAAAATGTACGCGAGCATGCTCTCGCCCACGCACATACGCAGGATACGTGGCGGACGCGGTTCATTCTCGCGCGTACGGCGGTGTTCCCGCTGATGCTTGTCGCCCTCGTTCACGGCTATGATCGCGGCTCGGTGGAGGAGCTGATGCTCGGCGGGTTTTTCCTCCTGCTCTTTACGGTGCTTGTGCTGCGGCATCGGCGGCTTGAACGGCGCCGCATCTTTACGCAGGCGTATCTCGGCGTGGTGGGGGAGTATCTCGCACGCTTTGATGGGAGCTGGAAGAAGTCGCCGGTGGACGGCGCCGCCTATCTGCGCGAGAAGTGTCCGCCCGATCGGGATTTGCATATTTTCGGCGCGGCGTCGCTCTATCAGTATCTCTGCGCGGCGCATACGCGCATGGGACGCGACCGTCTCGCCGCTGCGCTCTCGGCGACGCCGCAGGATCTCACGCGGACGCGGCGGCGGCAGGCAGCGGTGACGGAGCTGCTCGCTCATCCGCCCTCGCTCTGGAGCTGAGGCGCGCGGTGCGCTCCTGCCCGATGCGCATGATACGCGTGCACTTGCCAAGGAGCTCGCGCAGCCGCTCAAGGGGTCGCTGAAGCTCATTTCCTGCATCGGCATCGTTCTTGCCAATGCCCTGTGTCTGGTCGCTGTTTTGGGCGATTTTCTTTGGCGGCAGCGGGGTGATTCCGATTGCGCTCTTTACGTTCAATCTCACGATGGCGATGGCGTTTTTTCTCGCGGACGCAGCGCGAGCTGGCACCGCTCGGTCGCATGGCGCGTGCGCTGCGGCTCTATGGGCGGATCTTTCGTGCGCTCGAGCGCGCCCGCTGCGCAGCGCTGCGTTTCACGCGATTCTGTCGCCGCTCTTTGCGCCCGTGCGCGCGACCGTCGGGCTGAGCCGCCTGACGATCCTCGCCGACTGTGCGGCGATGCGGCGCATTCTTTTTTTCTTTCTGCTGGCGAATGGGATTCTGCTCTGGGATTTTTCACTGCATGGCGTATTTTTCCCACTGGCGCAAGGGGTACGGTGCGGCGGCGGCCGACTGGCTGAAGGTGTGGGCGGAGACGGAGGTGCTGCTCTCGCTCGCGCGCGTCGGGCATACGCGTGAGGTGCACGCGTTCCCGCGCTTTGCGGAGGAGGGCGCGCCGCAGCTCGTGGCGGAGGACGCGACGCTGCTGCTCCTGACGGAGGAGACGGCGACGCCGAACGACGCGCAGCTCACGGCAGGGACGCTCGTCATCACGGGGTCGAATATGTCCGGCAAGACGACCTATATGCGCTGCCTCGGCGCAAATGCTGTCCTCGCGTATGCGGGTGCGCCGGTATGTGCGCGCTCTTTTACGCTCACGCCGATGGCGGTCTATACGTCGATTCAGATCAGTGACGATCTCGCGGGTGGGATTTCGACGTTCTATGCGGAGCTCCTGCGCATCAAGAAGATGATGGTCTACAGCAAGCGCGGCAAACCGGTGCTGATCTTGATTGATGAGATTTTTCCGCGGGACGAACTCTGCCGACCGCATTGTCGGCGCGCGTGAGGCGATCCGTCGCCTGACGCCGCCGCATGCGATTACGGTGGTGACGACGCACGACTTTGAGCTCTGCGATCTCGGGCGCGAGGGCATCCCTCGTGACGAATGCGCATTTTGAGGAGCACTACGAGGGGATAAGATCCTCTTTGACTTTCAAAATGCGCGCGGGGCGCTGCCACACGACGAACGCGCAGTATCTCCTGCGCATGGCGGGCATTATGGGGAGTGAGGCGGAGATTTTTCCTGGCTTTGCGGACACGGTGACAGCACGGCGGAAATCTGTTATAATGGGGGAATACTTTCCCTGCGATAAGAGAATGAAGGAATCGCTGATAAAACAGCCCCTCGGATTGGTGCTGAATTTATCCGTGCTTCCTGAATGGCAGTGCGGGGGCTCCCTCCGCTGAAAGGATACAGAATGAACGAGCATGCTGCACGCCCCACTGCCACGGCAGGGGTCATGACTGCCGCTGCCGTGGTCTATGCGCTCGCGGCGATCTATCTGCCCATGCTGACCATGATGATGGGAATGCTCTGGCCCTGTGTTTATCGCGCTCGTGACGGTGCGCGCGGGGCTGCGGTTCGGCGCGCTCGCGGCCGTGGCGGCACCCTCCTCACGATGCTCTTTTGCCACCCCTGTGGCGGGGGCGACGTTTGTCCTGTCCTTCGCGCCGACGGGGCTTGCCCTCGGGCTGCTCCTGCGACGTCAGGGCGGCACCCTGCGTGCACTCGTGGGCGGCACGCTCGCCTCTCTCCTCGGAAAGGCGGCGGCAGGCCTGCTCATCCTCCTGCTCTTCGGCATCAATCCGTTTGCGATGGATCCTGCCGTCATGCAGCAGGCGATGGATGAGACCCTCGGGATCTACCGCTCACTCGGCATGACCGAGGTGCAGATTGAGGAGACGCGCGCAGCGGCGAGCGAGGTGCTGGAGCTCTTCCTCCTGATGCTGCCGGCGCTCTTCGTGGGCAGTGCACTGATCGAGGTGGGCGTCTGCTATGCTGTCATGCGCAAGGTGCTGCGCCGCATGGGTGTCGCCGTCACGGCGCTTCCGCCGTTTGCCCAGTGGCATCTGCCCGTCGTTTTCCCGTATCTCTTTGCCTTCTCCCTGATCGGCATTTACTGGGGCTCGACGCGCGAGATCGTACTGCTCTATCAGGTGGCACTCAACGGCTATGTGATCGCGTTCCTTGCGGGGCTCGTGCAGGGCGTTGCACTCCTGCATTTCCTGCTCCTGCGCTTCCGCGTCTCGCCCTTTGTGCGCGCGCTCATCTACGTGTTCATTCTCGTCAATGGCGTGATGACGCAGATCATCTCGTGGACAGGGCTCTTCGATATGGTCTACGACTATCGCAGACGTATTCGCGAACGGTAATAATACTAGCGGCTTATATCTATTGTATATGCGATGAAAAATACATATTTGATATAGATAAATAACATAAAGAAGGTGATACTATGCCGCGGAACTTATCCGCGTGGGTCGATCTGACGATCCATCTGATCGTCATGCTTGCGCTTGCGCTCGTGACGTTCTGCTAGCACATTTTGTCGGTGCGGCGGCACCTCCCTATGGGCGGTGCTGGCCGCGTTTGCGTGGGGAACGATGTCGTGACAGAGAACGGCGATTTGAACGCTACCGTATGGGCATCATCCGTAATGTGAGCGAGGTTATGAACTACGCCGTGGATCGCCTCCCCACAAGCGATCCTCCTCGTCAATCAGGAGGGCATCTGGAGTGGTGCAATCACCAGCTCGGCGATGCACTCGGCGAGATGCCCGAGCCCGGCACGGCGGTTGCGGATTTCTGGCCGCATTTCAACATTGAATCCATCTGGGGGACGGAGGGAGAGCACCGCTTCTCCCACGCGGGACACCTCTATCGCGTCTATCACCGCATGGTTGCGGAATCGTACCACAGTGAGCCGCTGATTGCGCTCTATGTCGAGGACGAGACGGAGTATGCGGCGCTCGAGAAGCGCTACTACGGGAGCCGCACCGCCCTCCCCTACATTCAGATCGACAACTATGATGAGATCATGCAGGGACAGAGCGAGACGGAAAAGTCCATGCTCCTCCTCGCCGTCCACGAAAAGATCGACGGCTGGGTCGGTGGGCTTGGCGGCTTCCTGCGCAGCATCTCCGACGATGAGTACGTGGCGCTGCTGGACCGCAAGTCCCTCGATCATGCGATCGCGGAAAAGTTCGACATCCTCGATCAGGTGCGCAAGATCATCAACACGAAGGGCATGCCTGTGACGCTCTCCATCGGTCTTTCCCTCGCCGCCGAACAGACCCTGCGGGAGCTCGGTGAGGAGGCAGAGGCAAAACTCGACCTCGCCCTCGGGCGCGGCGGCGATCAGGTGGCGCTCGACATCAGCGGCAAAACGCAGTTCTTCGGCGGCAAGGCAAAGGCGATCGAGAAGCATACGCGCGTCAAGGCGCGCGTCGTGGCGCACGCACTGCGCGATATTATGGAGAACTCGGACGAGGTGTACGTTATGGGACACCACAACGAGGACTACGATGCGTTCGGTGCGGCAATGGGTGTCGCGTGCATGGCACGCTCCCTCGGAAAGAAGGTACACATTGTCCTCAGCGAGATGAATGAGGGCATTGACCGCATCGTGGATCTCGTACAGAAGGATGAAGCCTACGAGGGGCTGTTCCTCCGCCCCGGCGACATCACGGAGACGCCGTCGCTGTCCTCCCTGCTCGTCGTGGTGGACGCGCATATCCCGCACATCCTTGCCGATCCTGCCCTGCTCGAGCGCATTCCGAAGGTCGTCGTCATCGACCATCACCGCCGCAGCGAACATTTTATCAAGAACCCGCTGCTCGTCTACATCGAGACGGCGTCCAGCTCGGCGAGCGAGCTCGTGACGGAGCTGCTCATGTACTTCGGCGATAACATCCGCCCGACGCGCCTCGATGCGACGGCGCTCTACTCGGGCGTCGTGGTTGATACGAAGAATTTCAACGTCGGTGCGGGCGTGCGCACTCTGATGCGGCGGCATACCTGCGACGCGCCGGTGCCGATCCCGTACTCGTCCGCACGCTCTTCCAGAGCGACTACGAGACGACGGTATCGCTCGCACGGGCGAAGGCAAACGCCGTCTACTACCCGGGCGGGCTGATCGTGGGGAGTCTCCCCGATCTCCTGCCGAACGGGCAGATCATCGCCGCACAGGCGGCGGACGGCATGCTCCGCGTTGACAGCGTGCGCATGAGCATCTACGTGTTCCCGCTCGCGAGTGATGTGGTAGGCATCAGTGCACGCTCGTCGGGAGAGATGAATGTGCAGGTCATCATGGAGGCGTTCGGCGGCGGCGGACACGTCAATGTCGCAGGCGCACAGGTCAAGGGCGTCCCCTTGGACGAGGTGCGCGCACAGGTGGTAGAAAAAGCAAAGGCATATATAGAGGAGAGTGACCAACGTGAAAGTCATACTGCAGGCTGATGTAAAGAATATCGGAAAAAAGGGCGAGATCGTGGAGGTAGCGGACGGCTACGGACGTAATTTTCTCCTGCCGAGGAAGCTCGCACTGCCCGCGAATACGTCGAATGTGAACGTGGCAAAGGCACAGGCGGGCGCAAAGGCGCGCAAGAATGCGATGGAGGTCGACGAGGCAAAGCTCATGGCCGCGCAGCTCGAAAAGGTCACGGTGGAGATCCCCGTACGCATCGGCGAGAACGGGCGGCTCTTTGGCGCGGTGACGGGAAAGGATGTCGCGGAGGCACTGAAGAAGCAGAACATCGACGTGGATCGCCGCAAGATCTCGATCAATGGAGAGGTGACGGGCGAAGGCGTCTATGAGGCCGTCATCAAGGTACACCCGAACATCGCAACGACGATCAAGATTCATGTGCGCAAAGAGTAGGGATTCACAAGAGTGCCCCTGCACAAACGCTTCGTTCCGCAATCGATCGCGTGCTTGTACGCTTAAATACCCTGCGAATTTCTTAACGCGCTGCGCTTGAACGGGCGAAATCCGCAGGGCGTACCGCACACTTTTTCTCGATTGCTCCTCAGGGTTTGTTTGGGACACTCGGCTCATCGGGGCATGGATACGCACGATCTATGCAAGACGCCAGCTGTTGCCTCCCCTGCCGCGGCGGGGGCGAGTCGCACGCTTTACTCACTTGCTCCGCTAAGGTTTGCTTAGATGCACGCAAAGCCTCCTATGGTGTAGATTTGCATGATTTTTAGCTATGCTCAAAATCCTTTTTCTACGGGATGGGCAGCGATGGATAGCGCAGATGTCCGGTTTGCCGCCCACAAAGCCTCCCCTGCCGCGGCGGGGAGGTGCACGCAAAGCGGCGGAGGGGCGCCTGGACGGCACATGAATCTTTCTCGTTTTGACATCCTGATAATAATGTAGAAACACTGATAAAATGAGGTCTGCCAGATTGGCGTAGATTTTTTTCGTCCGAACGAGGTGGAAAACCGGACGCAGAGTGGCGCTCTGTGGAGGATTTTCCGCCGAAGTGCGGGCAAAAAGATGCGTCAAGATGGTTGTACCGAATTTATCAGTAGCTTCCAGAGACAGCGGGCTGATGAGCATGTCTCATCAGCCCTTCTCAAAAGGAGGACTATGTCTTTTTAAGGATTTATTCGGCGGCAAGGACGCGGGAAAGGAGCATCCGAAGCTCTCACAGGACGCGCAGATCGACGAGGAGATCGCAACGATCTTTCGCATGCTCGCCGATACGATGGGGACGGAGCGCCCTAGTCATCCAGGCGGGCAAGATGAATGCAATGGCACTCATGCGCTCGGAGGATCGCCGTGAGCGCGTCTCGCACTCATGCGCATCCTTGAGGAGGATCCGCTGCTCTCGCCCCCACCCGCGGAGGCAGAGCTGCCCGAGATCCTCTCGCGGATGACGGAGCAGGTCGCGGGCATCCTCGCACGGCGCGATCTGGAGGATCGCATCGAGCGCAAGGTAAACGAAAAAGCTCGAAAAGATCACGAGGAGTATGTGGACGACATCCGCCGCCAGGTGATCTCGGAGGAGAGCCCTGGGGCAGAGTCTCCACATGACAAGAAAAAGCGTGAGGCACTTGAGGCGTTGGAAAAGGTGCATCTCACACAATCCGTGATGGAACTCCTGCGCCCGAAGACGTTCGATGAGATCGTCGGACAGGAGCGCGCCGTGCGCTCCCTCATGGCAAAGCTCTCCTCACCCTACCCCCAGCATCTACTGCTCTATGGGCCACCCGGTGTCGGCAAGACGACAGCGGCACGCCTCGTTCTCGAGGCGGCAAAGAAAGCGCGCGGTATCGCCTTTGCAGAGACTGCACCCTTTGTCGAGACGGACGGAACAACGCTGCGTTGGGATCCGCGCGACATGACGAACCCCCTGCTCGGTTCGGTGCATGACCCCATCTATCAGGGCGCGCAGAAGAACCTTGCCGACAGCGGCGTTCCCGAGCCAAAGCCAGGGCTGGTGACCGATGCACACGGCGGCATTCTCTTCATCGACGAGATCGGTGAGATGGATGAGATGCTCCAAAATAAGCTGCTCAAGGTGCTCGAGGACAAGCGTGCCTACTTTGAATCCGCGTACTATGACCCCGATGATAAGCGTGTCCCTCCGTACATCCGTAAACTCTTTGAGGAGGGCGCGCCGGCGGACTTCGTGCTCATCGGGGCAACAACGCGCGAGCCGGATCACATCAACCCTGCCTTGCGCTCACGCTGTGCGGAGATCTACTTTGAGCCGCTGACACCGGCGCATATCCGTACGATTGTGGAGAATGCAGCAGAGCGCCTCCACGTCGCGCTTGCCCCCGGTACAGCGGAACTCATCAGCACATACACAATTGAGGGGCGCAAGGCGATCAACATCCTCGCCGATGCCTACAGCCTCGCACTGAACCGCATGGATGATGCAGATGTGGAGCGCATTGTTTCACGTGAAACAATTGAGCCCACACCCTCTGTGGAACAACATGACACGCACGGAGATGCAAATGTAGATGTTTCACGTGAAACATCCATCGCGGAAGAAAAAGAGCTCCTCTGTATGGAACCTTCCTTCACCCCGGACGATGGGAAGAAAGCGGAAAATGTTTCACGAAACAGAGCCTCCGTGTATCCCTGTGACAAAGGAGGATATCTACGAGGTTGTGCAGGTGAGCCGCCTCTATCCCTTTGGTAAAAAGAAGGCCTCGGATACGCCTGCTGTTGGCAGAGTGTTTGGCCTCGGCGTAGCGGGTTTCCTCGGCTCGATCATCGAGATTGAGGCCGTCGCCTTCCCTGCGACAGAAAAGGGGAAGGGAACTGTGCGCTTCAATGAGACAGCGGGCAGTATGGCAAAGGACTCTGTGTTCAATGCGGCGTCGGTCATGCGCCGCCTGACGGGACGTGACCTGCATGACTATGACCTCTCATGTCAACATCATTGGCGGCGGCAACATCGACGGTCCGAGCGCGGGTACGGCCATCCTGACGGCGATTGTCAGTGCCGTGACCGGTGCGGCAGTCCGGCAGGATGTGGCAGTCACGGGGAAATCTCTGCAGGGGAGATCTGCCCGGTGGGCGGTGTCTTTGAAAGGCATACGGCGCACGACAGGCGGGGATCTCAACCCTCATCATCCCATGGGAGAACAAGAAGGACATCCCCGAGGATCATCTGGGATTGAAGATCTACCGCCTCAAGAGTGCCGAGGAGGCCTTTTGCCGTGCTGTTTGCCGATGAGAAGTGGAAAGAGAATGCAGCGCATGACGGAGGGTACGTTGAATCCCTCCCTCGTGTGGATGATGATACGAAAAGGAGTATGATATGCCGGAAGGACGTGTGCCGCCGCAGAGCATCGAGGCGGAACTTTCGGTGCTCGGTCTCGATGATGCTGAAACCTGCGGCGGTGTCGCAGGCTGTGGAGCTGCTCCATGCAGAGGACTTCTACCGTCAGGCACATCGTGCCGTCTTTGAGGCGATGGAGCTGCTCCTGCGCAACGGTGAGCCTGTGGACATCGTGACCGTGACCGAGTCGCTGAAAAGTCAGGCCTGCTCGAGCAGGGTGGGAGGAATCTCGTTTCTCGCCAATCTGACGAACACCGTGCCGAGCACGGCGAACCCTCGCACACTATGCAAAAGATCGTCAAGGAGAAGGCTGTCCTGCGCGCCCTGATTGACGCGAGCACGGAGATTGCGGGGGCAGCGTATGAGGCAAGCGAGGATATCGCCGAGCAGCTCGACGATGCAGAGCGCAAGATTCTCGCCATAGCAGGAGGACAGACGACGGGGGCGTTTATCTCTGCGAAGGAGGTCGTCTTTGATGCGGTAGATCGCGTGAGCGAACTCGCCAAGGCGAAGGGCGGTATCACGGGGCTCTCGACGGGCCTCGCGACGCTCGACAGTGTGACGCGTGGCCTCCAGCCCTCAGACCTCATTATCGTTGCGGCACGCCCCGCCATGGGCAAGACGGCGTTCGTCCTGCATGTCGCTACACACGTCGCCCTGCAGGGCGGAAACCGTCGCCTTCTTCTCTGGAGATGCCGCGCGAGCAGCTGATGCATCGTATCTTCTGTGCCGAGGGGCAGATCGACGCGACGCGCCTTGCCCGCGGCGAGCTCGATGATGAGGAGTGGAGCGGCTCGTCAAGGTCGCTGACCGCATCGCGAAGACAAACTCTACTTCGATGATACGAGCAGTACGACGGTGCTTGACATCCGCACGCGCGCCCGCCGCCTTAAGGCGGAGCATGGGCTCGACCTCATCGCCATCGACTATCTCCAGCTTATCCAGGCGCCGGGACGCGCGGAGAACCGCACCCTCGCCGTGGCAGAGATGACGCGCTCACTGAAGGTACTTGCCCGTGAGTTGAACGTTCCCATCATCGTTCTCTCGCAGCTCTCCCAGTGCGACCGAGGGGCGTTCGGACAAACGCCCCATGCTCTCTGATCTGCGTGAGTCGGGCTCGATCGAGCAGGATGCAGACATTGTCATGTTCCTGATCGCGAGGATTATTACAATCAAGATACGGAGAATGCAAACATCACAGAACTGAGCATTGCAAAGCACCGCAACGGAGCAACGGATACCGTGCGCATGTACTTCCAGAAGGAATACACGCGCTTCCGCGATCTCGCACATGAGTAGATTGTTTCACGTGAAACATTTTCTGATCTATGATAAGTACAACAAGAAGACTGCGCTGAGCGTTCTTATCGGCTCGCGCTGTCTGCTACTTTCGCGCGGCGGGGAAGCTACGTCCAGTATTCGCCTCCCCGTGCGCCACGGGAGGGGACCGCGAAGCGTGGTGGGGAGCGCTTGCTGCGTATAGACCTTCTTCGACCTCGTGCTATGATATTTTCCTCATTCCCCTCAAAAAGAGGGATGCCGATTGTGCTATGATAAAGGTGACATATCGCGCGCTGAGCGCATGGGAAATGATGGGCAGGGGGAGGATGCGTTGTGTTAAAGAGTATTGCAGTCATGACGAGTGGGGGAGACAGCCCCGGAATGAACGCGGCGGCGCGTGCCGTTGCGCGCACAGCCCTCTATGAAGGCGTCCGTGTGTGGGGCATCAACGATGGCTATCAGGGGCTCCTGGACGAGGATATGTGGGAGCTTGAGTCCGAGGATGTGGGCGACATCATCCAGCGCGGCGGCACCTTCCTCGGGACGGCGCGCTGCAAGGTGGACGACGCCCGAGGGACGTCGCCGCGGACATGAGAACCTCATCGAGCGCGGCATCGAGGGGCTCTGCGTGATCGGCGGCGACGGTTCGCTGCGCGGCGCACAGCTGCTCGCGGAGGAGTTCGGCTTCCCCATCGTCGGCCTGCCGGGCACGATTGACAACGATGTCTGGGGCATGGACTATACGATCGGCTGCGACACGGCGGCAAACACGATCATCGACGCGATCAACAAGCTGCGCGATACAGCATCGGCGCATCGCCGCATCATCGTGCTCGAGGTCATGCGGGGCGCGGCCCGGCTGGCTCGCCTCGTCTCGGGCATCTCGGGCGGTGCGGAGTACATCCTCGTCCCTGAGGAGAAATTTGATCTCGCGGAGATCGTCAACGATCTCACCAACGCATACGAGCACGGCAAACGCTACATCCTCATCGTCGTCGCCGAGGGCGCGGCCAAGGGGCAGGACGTCTGCGACCACATCGCAAAACATACGGACATCGAGACGCGCGTCTCGGTACTCGGCCACATCCAGCGCGGCGGTTCACCGACGGTCATCGACCGCGTACGCGCCAGCCAGCTCGGCGAGCAGGCGGCGCTCGCACTCATCCGGGGCTCTCGGGCATCGTGTTCGGCTACCACAAGGGACACGTCGTCTCCGTCAACCCTCTACGACGCTGTCAACAACAGAAAGCGCTCGATCCCGAGTACCCTGCACCTCGCAAAGGTGCTTTTTCAGAACATCCACCACAGCACCCGTAGAAAGGATGATCCCGTGGCAAAGATCATTGCGGTTGCCAGTCAAAAGGGCGGCGTCGGCAAAACGACGACGGCGGTCAATCTCGCCGCCACCGTCGCACGTGCCAACGACGCGTCCTGCTCATCGACATCGATCCGCAGGGGAATGCGACCAGTGCCTTTGGCATCGACAAGAGCACCCTCCCGCGACGACCTATCGCGTCCTGATCGACGGAAAGCACATGCGCGAGGTCATCATCGAGTCGGACTACCTCGTCGACGTCGTTCCCGCCAATGTGGAACCTGCGGGCGCTGAGGTGGAACTGGCGTCGCTGGAACATCGTGAGACACGCCTGCGCAAGGCGATCGCCGAGGTGCTGACCGACTACGACTACATCTTTATCGACCGCCCGCCCTCCCTCGGCTTTCTGACACTGAATGCACTGACGGCGGCACACGCCGTCCTCATCCCCATCCAGTGCGAGTTCTTTGCCCTTGAGGGCGTGGCGCAGCTGATGAAAACCATCAGCCTTGTCAAGGAGCGCGCCAATCCGAAACTGCGTGTCCAGGGCGTCGTGATGACGATGTACGACTCACGGACGCGCATCGCGGGGCAGGTCGTCGACGAGGTGCGCGGCGTCTTTGGCGACGCACTCTATCAGACGATGATCCCGCGCAACGTCCGACTCTCGGAGGCACCCTCCTTCGGGCAGCCAATTACCTCGTACGACATCACATCGCGCGGGGCGGAGATGTATATTGCACCTCGCGAGGGAGGTCATACGGCGTGAAGAAGGCTAAAACAGGCGGCCTCGGACGTGGGGCTCGGCGCACTCGGACTCGAAAAGACGCGCTCGCTCTGCCGACCGACCCGCCGCCGGAGGAAAAGACAGAGACCGCTGCAGTCCCCGCGGGCATCCCGGCGGAGCTCTCCATTGACGTGATCCAGCCCAACCGCTTTCAGCCGCGCCGCGAGTTCGACGAGGCGGCACTGGAGGAGCTCGCGAGTCTCATTGCACAGCACGGCATCCTCCAGCCCGTCACCGTCCGCGACATCGGCGCGGGCAAGTATGAGCTCATTGCGGGCGAGCGGCGTCTCGCGCCGCCAAGATGGCAGGGCTCACGACCATTCCTGCGATTTTTCCGCACCGCAAACGACGCGGAAATGGCAGAGATGGCACTCATCGAGAACCTCCAGCGTGAGGATCTCAATCCGATCGAGGAGGCACACGCCTCATCAGCGGCCCTCACCGAGTTCAAATCTCACAGGAACAGCTCGCGCGCCGCGTCGCGCGCAGCCGCTCGGCGATCGCGAACAGCGTCCGCCTCCTGCGCCTCGCGAAAGAGGTGCAGGCATCTCATCGCGAACGGCGTTCTCACCATGGGACAGGCACGTCCGCTCCTCGCGCTCGAGACCGCTGCGCTGCAGCGCGAGGCGGCAGAGCACATCCAGGAGCACGAGCTCGGCGCGCGGCGTCGAGGCGCTCGTCAAACGCCCTGGCGAAGCGAGCCGAACGCACTCAAAAAGCAGCGCCGCCAAAGCCAGAGAAAAAGCCAGACCTCTTCGTCCGTGAGGCAGAGGAGCGCCTGACGCGCAGCCTCGGCACGAAGGTACGCATCCAGACGGGCGCGAGGAGGGAAGGGGCGGCTCGAAATCAGCTACTCCGCCGAGGATCTGGAGCGCTTGCCGTCGCCCTGACCACATCGGCAGACGGCGCAGCAAAGGAGGACAGCAGTGCGGCACTGCGCGCATTCTCCACGCAGAAATTCACCGTATAGGATGCGGCGTGCCGTCTGCCGCCCTCTGGGGCACATCCGCCTCCGCCCATGGGGGACGGAGGAAAGAAGGGAAGAGAGAACTTGTTTTTAGTAATCTAGTGAAGTCGATCGAAGCAGCATGATGCAGCCTCCTGCTCACCGCGCTGCTCTGATCTTCGTCCTGCTCATCCTCGTCATCTACGCCGCGGTACGGCTCTCGACGATGAGCAGCCGCTACCGCGCGATGATGCGCGGCTCGAGCAAGGACGATCTCGAGGGATGCTGATCCAGCACGTGCGCACGGTGGAGGAGGTCGCGGCAACGAACGCACGCATCCTCGAGGAGAACGAACTGATCCGACAGTTCATCCGCCAGTCGCTCGTGCGCGTCGCCTCCGTGCGGTTCCGCGCCTTTGAGGACATGGGGGCGACTCAGCTAGCGCCGTCGCACTGCTCGATGCGAACAACGACGGCGTGATCTTCTCCAGCATCTTTGCTCGCGAGGACTCGCGCAGCGCACATCAAACCGATCAAAAACGGATCGTCGGACTACCCGCTGAGCGACGAGGGAAAAGGACGTACTGAAGGAAGCCTATGGCAAAAACCGCTGCCCATCCAGTACTGAGAAGATATCGATGGACTAAACCTGCTGTGTCACAGCAGGTTTTCATATTCTTTTGATAGGATAGGGAAATAGGGATCGGACAGGAACATCTCGATGGGAAGAGGGGACGCGATGAGCGAAGAACAATCACGCTATAAACTGCAGCTGGTGGATCGGGAAACGGACACGACGCACACCGTGCGCCTTCGCTGCGTGCCCTGCGCCTGCTCACCGTGGGCGCGGGCGCGGGGCGGCACTCGTCGCCGTCGGCTCGATTTTTCCATCTACACCCTCACGCATGCCTACCTCCACGAGGAGGAGACGGCACAGCTGCGCGAGGCGAACCGCATCCAGCAGGAGCAGATCCTCCAGATCGCCAAAAAGACCTCCGCGCTCGGGCAGGAGGTCGATGCCCTCCAGCGCACGGAGGATGGGCTGCGCGCCCTCGTCGGCGCACCGCCGGCGGAGGCGGACAGCGCAGCACCGGCAGGGAGGCCGCGCCGGCACTCGACGGCGGCGCACCGCACGCACTCACCACCGATGAGGTCGGTGAGGCACCACGATGCTCGAGGAACGCATCGCAGCACGCCGCAGCTCCCTTGGACAGCTCGCCGTCACGATGCAGAAGCGACGCCGGGGCATCTCCTTCCTGGGTGACGATACACCCGTCACCACCCCGACGGGCTGGCTGACGGACGGCTTCATCAGCTCGGGCTACGGACCGCGCTGGAACGGCACAGAGTTCCATCAGGGCATCGACATCGCCACCGAGATGGGCACGCCCATCGTTGCGACGGCGGACGGCGTCGTGACCCTCGCAGGCTGGAACGCGGGCGGTTATGGCAACATGGTCGACATCGACCACGGGAGCGGTGTCTCGACACGCTACGGGCACGCCTCGGCGGTCGTGGTGACCGCAGGACAGCGCGTGCGGCGCGGACAGACTCATCGCTCACGTCGGCTCTGACAGGGCACTCCACGGGGCCGCATCTGCACTGCGAGGTGCGCCTCAGCGGACAGCCTGTCAACCCATCCTCGTATTTATGATCCATCCGTGCTTGCAAGAAAAAGGAGACACTATGAAATCCATCACCCGCCTGCTCGCCGCAGGAATCCCTCCTCCTCCCCACCAGCGGGATGGCTGCCGCACAGGAGGCAGAGATCCACGCCGTCATGGCGGCGGAGGAAAGTCACACAGAGGACGCCGCTGCCCCGCAAAAGAAGATGGCGGGCATCTGCCGCCGCGCGTGCGGAGACGTCAGCGAAAAGGACGATGCGATGCACGACGATGCACTCGACAAGGAGATGGATGCGGTCGGTGATGGCGACAGCCATGCTGACGCAGCAGGAAATCGGATACGGATCATGCGCGGGAGACGAAGCCTGCGGCGAACGCTGATGCGCCTGCTGCGGCAGACACCGCGACGGATGCGGATACTCGCCCCCGGAACCATCGGCTTTATCACGGAGCTGCCGGAAGACGAGACCAATGCATCGGTGAACAAGCCGCGCATGACGGATGCGGCAGATACTGCGGCGCATCGGGCACAGAGCATCCCTGCCAGCCGCACCAGCGGACGGAAAGACGGCAGAGAAGGCGGACAAGGCGGTCGGGCAGAAGCATACCGTAGGCAAGACGGCGGACAGCAAACACGCGGCGGATAAAGCTGCCGTCGCCGCAGCCGCAGCGGCAAAAGCGCGAGGCATATGGCAAAGAGACGGCGATCGAGCCCGTCACGCTGAAGGACGGTGACTGGGTCTTCATCGAGGGCGACGAGCGGCGCGGCTGGTTCTTGACCGCAGCCACTGAAGCGCAACGCCGACGGCTCCATCTCCTACTGGCAGCTCATCCTCTGCCAACAACCTCGGTCGGGCACAGTTCGCCGAGGCGATGAAGAATGCGGACTACGAGCACCTCGGCTACACCATGCAGCGGCGCGTGCTCAGCCCGAAGAAGGACGCCATCAGCACCTACGAGATCCTCGCCTACGACGGGAATAGCGCACTCATCACGGAGAGCAGCCGCGAGGGGCACCGCGCCGTGATCCGCGCGAACACCATGACAGAGAAAGAGCGCGACGCCGTACGGCAGGAACTGCGCCGAAAGAAATAACAGCGAGGGCTTGCTGTGTGAAGGTGAACTTCATGCAGTAAGCCTTTTTTAGGAAATCACGGATGGAGACTGATCTTATGAGAAAAATAAGCTTTATAATTCCCAATGCATGGGGGCAATATTTATACCAGATCCTTTTTCCCATCAAGGATCTGGTCGATGGAACATGGGACGTTGGATGTGACGCTGATGAGCCGTATCTTCAGGCATGGCACAACATAAACGGTGAAATGGTCGATTTATTTGCGTCTAGGTGTTTTTCAAATCAGGATTTTTTCTCATTACTCGGGTCACGTGTGTATTATATCGTATCAGGTAAATTCAGTTTAACATCATCCCGTAAAAATAGAAAGAATGGTCTGAATCCACCTTGTATAGAAATCCTTGTCACAGACAGCGTATATGTAGATGTCTATGCTGCCGATGAGAAGATATTATTCGCTAGGACAATGCAATAAATCAAGGCTTTGAGAATATTGAACTGGATGGATAACAGAGGGGCGGATCAATGTGACAGCGGAAAACAGCACGAATATAAAAGACCTGATTGCACTGATTCGGCGATACTTTCCATCAAACTTATCCTATAACGATCCGGCATATCAGTCATCAGCAGAGCATCAGCGACTTGTCAGGAGACAGAAAGAGATGCTTGAGAACACGAAATTTATTGAGTGTCTTACGAATAAACTGGAGCGTATCTCTTATCCGTATCCCTTAATCAATTGGATAAATCTGGAAGACTATCCGGATATTGAATATAAAAATTCTCCCTACATAAACATCAGGATATACTCGATAATGGTGATCTTCTCCTAACGCATCTAAAAAGGAGTACGCAGAGATGTTTTTATGGATCAGCATCATAGGGAAGTACTATTACCATAGTATAGAAAAGATGAAAAAGAGGTCAGATCAATATTATTTTTGCTATGATGTCCTGCGTGAAACAGATGAAATTGCGATGATACAACGACTGGAACAATTCCTTACGCAGGAAGTTATGCCAAAAGTTCCCGAAGACGCTGCCAATTATATTCTTTGAGGATATCGAAACAGAATTATCCGTACGAGGAGAGACGACGATCTTCGCGTCTGTTCAATGATTTATGGACGAATGAAATAACAAATTTGGAGGTTTGGCTGCCTTGACGACAGGTCTCTCTCCCGTGGCTGAGGAAAACGTGCGCCTTGACGCAGGTGAAAAACTCAAACGTTGCCAGGGCAGAAAACAAATACGTGTCTTTTCAGCCACGTATAAAATCGCGAAAAACCATAATAAACCGATATAATTATTGTGTATGTTGAGAATAGTTTTCGTATATTGACAGTCCTTTTTCGCTCTGTTAAACTGTTGTTAAATACATAGGTATAGGAGTTACCGACCGATTCGGACATCGTCGTCTCGAGTACATCTTTTTGCCCATATTTTCGGCGGAAAAACGCCGGCAGAGCACGCGGAGTTCTGTGTTCGATTTTTCCACCTCGATTGGACGAAAAAGATGCGGCAAGATCGTTATGCCGAATTTATCCAGTGCTTCCTTGGGTGCAGGTCTTTGGCATGGCATCGGTTTCCCGTAGAAATAGGGAGGCATAATGGAACAAAAGGGAGAGCTTTGTGGGAGTGCATATCTCGCAAAAGGCTTCAGCCGGTGAATTTCCTCAAGGGCTGCGTGACCCTCACGTCGCTCTGGCGGGCTGAGCACAGACAACCCTCACGAAGGTCGTCGAGGCCGCCGAGGCGAAGCCGCTGCCGGTCGTTATCTGGCTGCACGGGCATGAGTGCACGGGCTGTGATGAGTCGTTCATCCGCTCAGGGCGCACTGTTCGCCTCGGATCTCGTGCCGAACGAGATCGCGCTCGAGTACAGCCATCTCCTCTGCGCCGGCGAGGGTGAGGCATCCGAGGCACACCCTTGAGGAGACGATCAAAAAGTATCATGGCGAGTACATCCTCGCCGTCGAGGGCGCGGTTCCTGTCGGAGAGCACGCCCACACCTGCATGTCGGGCGGACACTGTCTCGAGCACACGCTGAAGCACGCCGCGGAGGGGGCAAAGGCGGTCATCGCTCACGGCACGTGCGCGCGACGGCGGGCGGCATCCAGGCCGCTGCGCCGAACCCGACGGAGTCTGAGCGGGCATCCGCTCGCTGATCGGAGCAAAGCCCTTTATCGCTGTGCCGGGCTGCCCGCCGATCCCCGAGGTCATGACGGGCGTCGTCATGCACGTCGCGCTTTCGGCACACTGCCGCCGCTCGACGGCGAGGACGTCCGCGTCAGTTCTGACGGCAACCGCATCCACGACACCTGCTACCGCCGTCCGTTCTTCGACGCGGGCATGTTTGCCGAGCGTTTCGATGACGCGGGCGCTAGGGCGGCTGGTGCCTCTATAAGCTCACTGCCGCGGCCCCGAGACGTGCCAACTCCTGCGGCAACCTGCGCTGGTACCAGGGACCTCGTATCCGATCCAGTCGGGCGCACCCGCATTGGCTGCAGCAACGCGAACTTCTGGGATCAGGCGCCGTTCTCGAAGCGTCTGCCCGAGTACAACGGCATCGACGTCGACATGGTCGGTGCAGGCCTTGCCGTCGCGACGGCAGTCGGTGTCGCGGCACACGCGGGTGCGAGCCTTGTGCAGAAGAGATGCCATGAGAAGCAGCTCGAAAAAGAGGGAAAGCAGGTGCATGAATGAAACACGTCGTTGTCGACCCGATCACCCGTATTGAGGGACATCTGCGCGTTGAGCTGCAGGTGGACGAGGCATCGGGCAAAGTCACGGATGCCATCTCCTCCGGCACGGCATGGCGCGGCCTTGAGCTCGTCATGAACGACCGCGATCCGCGCGATGCATGGGCCTACATTCAGCGCATCTGCGGCGTCTGCACGTCCTCTCATGCGCTCGGCTGTCTGCGTGCCGTCGAGGACGCATTCGGCATCACGATTCTGAAGAACGCACACCACATCCGCAACATCATCGCGGCGTGCCTCGGACATCAGGATCACATCATCCATTTCTACCACCTCCACGCACTCGACTGGGTCAGCCCGCTCGAGGCGCTGAAGGCGGATCCGGCGGCGACGGCGGCGCTCCAGAGCACGGTGCTCCAGACCTATCGCCTGCCGTTCCGCGGGCCAGCGGCATTCGACACGGATGCCTACCCGCACGACTACCCGATCGCATCGCCGGACTACTACGCCGCGATCAAGGCGCAAAGGTGCAGAAGATCGTCGACAGCGGACAGCCTCGGCATCTCTCTGCGCAGTGGTGGATCATCCGGACCATCAGCCCTCCCGCCCGAAGTGCATCTCACGGCGATCTCGCACTATCTTGAGATGCTCGACAAGCAGAAGGATCTCGTGGTCCCGCACGTCGTCTTCGGCGGCAAGAACCCGCATCCGCACTATGTGCTCGGCGGCATGCCCTGCTCCATCTCGATGGAGGACGGCAACGCACCGATCAACACGGCACGCCTCGCGATTGTCGACCGCTCGATCAATCAGGCACGCCATGATGAACGACTACTATCTCCCCGACGTGCTCGCCATCGGACATCTCTACGTCCAGAAGGGCTACACCTCGGGCGGTGGCCTCGCGAAAAAGCGCGTGCTCGCCTTCGGCATGTTCCCCGAGGAACCGTTCTCGCGCGCGACGAACGGCGACTTCTTCAAGAACCTCCTCGTGCGCTGCAACGGCGTCGTCGAGGACTTCGCCTCGGGCGTCATGAATGCGAAGGTCTACGACTTCACGGAGAAGGATCTGACGGATGCCGACGGCGTCGCAGAGAGTGTCGAGCACGGCTGGTATGAGACAAGGGCGGCGACGACAAGGCACTCCACCCGTGGGAGGGCGAGACGACCCCGCACTACACAGAGCCGAAGGAAGGCACGAAGACCGAGTGGAAGGCGCTCAACGAGCAGGGCAAGTACTCCTGGCTCAAGACGCCGAAATGGCGCGGCAAGCTCTGCGAGGTCGGGCCTCTGGCACGCTACATCGTCCCTCTACACGAAGGCAAAGCAGGGCCTCGGCGACCTGACGTGGGCAGAGCAGATGATCGTCGATCAGATCGACGCCGTGACGAAGGTGCTGAACGTCCCTGTCGAGGCATGGCTGCCCTCCACGGTCGGACGCACGGCGGCGCGTGCGCTCGATGCACAGCCGCAGGCGGAGATCAGCAGTATTTCTCGACAAGCTCGTCGCAAACATCAAGAGCGGTGACACGCGTGTGGTGAACAACGACAAGTGGGATCCCTCGACATGGCTGAAGGAAGCAAAGGGCGTCGGTCTCTACGAGGCACCGCGCGGCGCGCTCAGTCACTGGGCGGTCATCATGACGGCAAGATCGCGAACTATCAGGCGGTCGTTCCGACGACGTGGAATGCCCTGCCCGCGTGACGATGCCGAGGGTCATGGAGCCTACGAGATGTCGATGATGGATACGCCTGTCAAGGTCGCGGACAAGCCGCTCGAGATCGTCAAGGCAGTCCGTTCGTTCGACCTGCATGGCGTGCTCGACCCACCTCTTCAACGCGAAGGGGAGAAGATCCGCGTCGTGACGACCGATCCATACGCGGGCGTCAGCGTCGACAACAAGGGGCGAACCGTATGAAAACAAGAAGTACGCAAGGAGTACTATCTCTTTAGTCCCTTTCTGCGCATCTTCCACTGGCTGATGGTCATAGCGATCATCGTGCTCTTTCATCACGGGCTTCCTCATCACGAAGCCGCCCGCGATGCTCTATGCGGAGCCGGATGCGTCGCCGCTCCTGATGAACGTGACGCGCAACGTCCACTTATCGCGGCGTTCGCGTTCTGCGCGGCTTCATCGGCCGCGTCTACGGTTTCATCATCAACCGCGGCGACCGCCTTTTTCCCGCATTTCTGGGAGAAGAAGTACCACACGGACACGATGGAAGTGGCGCAGCACATATGCTGATCAAGGCGACGCACTAGCCGTTCCTGCGGCAACCCGCTCGCACGCGGATCGTACGCAGGGCCTCTACGTGCTCGTGGCGATCGAGGTGCTGACAGGCTTTTGCCATGTACTACATGACCGAGCCGTCCGCGATCGGCGGAACGCTTCTGGCTGGGTGAACTGACGTGCTCGGCGGCGAGATGATCTCGCACTATGTCCATCACTATGCGGCATGGGCGATCATTCCCTTTGCCATCGGCCATTTCTACATGGTCATCCGCGCCGAGTTCATGGAGGGCGAGGCAGAGGTCTCGAGTATGTTTCGCAGGCTCGAAGCCCTGCGCCATACCCCGGCGGATGCCAGCGACGTGGAGTAAAGCAGTGCGTGCAGCCACCTCGTTGTGCAAGCAACAGGTGCCCCCTCGCCCGCTGTGGCAGGGGAGGCGCTCGATGAACGGTGGATTCGCCTCCCCCGTCGCGACGGGGAGGTGGCGCGCTTGCGCGTCGGTGGGGGCGCTTTGAGCAATCAGGCACCCTTGCACTGATGAGCGTTTCTGTTACGCAAGCAATATGCTTTTTGTTCGGAGAAAAGGAGTTTTCTATGTGTAAAGAATGCGGCTGCGGGCTCGCAGAGAGCACGACGCATCTGCAGTTTTTGTGAAGGGCTACACCGAGGAGAATGCCGCCGCTGTGGAGAAGGCACTTTGGGGCTGCCCGGCGTCCCCTACGTCACATCCACACGCACGACGGGGAGACGACCGTGGACTATGACCCGGCAAAGACGAAGATGACGGAGCTCATCAGTAAATTTGCCGCGCATGGGCTTTCGGCGGAGCTCTAAGATGCACGAAATGGCGATTGCCGAGGGCATTTTGGATATTGCCCTGACTACGCACAGAAAAATGGTGCAGCGCATCGAGCGCATCGGCCTCCTGCTCGGCGAACTGTCGGGCGTGGAGACCGATGCGCTTCGCTGTTTTTTCCTCCCTTACGGCGGACACGATCGCGGCAGATGCCGTGCTCACGTGGGAGCGCGTCCCCTCACGGGGCGCTGTCACGACTGCGGCAGGAGCAGCACATCCGTCCGCAGGACTCACCTCTGCCCCCATTGTGGCGGCGGAATGGAGATCATCGGCGGCCGCGAGATGCGCGTGGATTATATAGAGATGGAATAGAGCGATGAAAGTAGTTGTAAAAGCGGACATTCTGGGGCGCAACGATGCGGCGGCGGCGGAGAACGCGGCGCTCTTTGCGCAGCATGGGATCTATGCGCTGAACCTGCTCGGCTCGCCGGGCGCGGGCAAGACATCACTGCTCGAGCGGACGCTGCAGGAGCTCGCGGGGGATCTGCGCGTGGCGGTCGTGGAGGGAGATCTCTTTACGACGAAGGATGCGGCACGCATCGAGCGCTGCGGCGCGCCCGTCGTGCAGATCAATACGAGCGGCGGATGTCATCTCGATGCGGCGATGGTCGCGGCGGCACTTGAGCGCCTCGATCTCGATGCGCTCGATCTCCTCGTGATCGAGAACGTCGGCAATCTGTCTGCCCTGCCGAGTTCGCGCTCGGCGAGGATGAGAAGGCAGTCGTTCTGAGCATCACCGAGGGTGACGACAAGCCGCTGAAGTATCCGCTGATCTTTAGGGCGAGTCGGCGGCGACGTGCTCAGCAAGGTGGATATTCTCCCGCATACGAATTTCGATATGGCGTCGGCGCGTGCGGACATCACGGCTCTGCACCCCGGGATCGCGCTCTTTCCTGTCTCCCTGTCAGACGGGCGAGGGCCTCGCGGACTGGTACGTGGCTGCGTGCGCAGGTGGCGGCAAAGAAGGCGGGGAAGGAGGTGCGCTGATGGAGGAGTCGATTGTGCCCGTTGCGCCCTGTGACGGTGCTCGGCATCGGCAATATCATTCTGCGCGACGAGGGGGTTCGGCGTGCGTGCGATGGAGTATCTGGAGCAGCACTGGGAGTTCTCCGAGGATGAGGTGCGCCTGCTCGATGGCGGGACGCTCGGTCCTGAGCTGCTGCACTTCGTCACGGGGACACAGCATCTGCTGATCCTCGACGCAGTCTCGGGTGACGGTGCGCCGGGGACGACCTACCGCTTTGAGGATGATGCGATTATGGCGCATTTTTCAGGAAAAGGTCTCGTCGCACGAGATTGGCATACAGGATGTGCTCGCGTGGCTGACGGTGACGGATCGGGCGATCCTGAACGTGGTTGTGCTCGGGATGCAGCCCTACGATCTGTCGGCGGGGCTGACGCTGAGCCCTGCGATGAGAGCGGCGCTGCCCGCGTTCGCCCAGCGTGCGGCAGAGGAGCTGCGTGCGTGGGGCGTTCGGCTCGTGCCGCGTGCCGCAGCGCATGCTTGAGATGGCGGACGCGGCATATTCCGCAGCACATACGGAGGGGCGCGCGCCGAGCGGCGCGCCTTCGTGTCTCAGGGATTGTGCAGGGTGGGCCACCGTCCCTTCGTCTCATCGTCTCGCCGAGGCGCACGCGCTCGGCGGCTGGGTCGCTGAACGACAGCGCGGGGTCGGCATTGAGGCGGAGGGACGGCTGCCGCACTCGACGCCCGTGCCGCGGCGCTCAGAGACGAGGCCCGCGTGCGGCGCTGGTGACGGCGGTGACGTGGCAGGCGATCACGCCCTGCGGGGAGCGGACGTTCCGCATCCTGCCGAGCCCTGGGGACGCGGGCGGCGACGCTCGTCTCGCCCGATCTCGGCGTCTGTGCGGACTGCCGGCGCGAGATCCTGTCGGCAGGGGATCGGCGGTACGGCTATGCCTTTACGAACTGTACGAACTGCGGCCCGCGCTACTCGATCATCCGCGGCGTTCCGTACGACCGCCCGCTGACCTCGATGGCGATGTTCCCGATGTGTCCCGCCTGTCAGCGCGAGTACGACGATCCGCGCGACCGTCGCTTTCACGCGCAGCCCAATGCGTGCGCCGTGTGCGGCCCCGCCCTACCGGCTTCGTCGATGGCGCGGCGCAGGCGGGTGATCCGCCTGCGGCAGCGCGGCGGGTCGTGGCGGAGGGCGGTATCCTCGCCGTCAAGGGCATTGGCGGCTATCATCTCGCCTGTGATGCACGCAGTGAGGCAGCGGTTGCGCGTCTGCGCCGCCGCAAGCACCGTGAGGCGAAGGCACTCGCCGTGATGGCGGGAGCTGCGCGGCGGTGCGTGCGCTCTGCCTCCCTGTCGGCGGAGGAGAGCGCCTCCTCACGTCTCCTGCGGCGCCGATTGTGCTCTCGCGCGGCGCACGGATGCGGCCCGCCCTGCGGCAGAGAGTGTTGCGCCCGGGAATGCGTACTCGGTGTCATGCTGCCGTATGCGCCTGTGCATCTCCTCCTGCTCGGGGCAGATGATCTCTGGGTGATGACGAGCGCGAATCTCAGCGGCGAGCCGATCCTCTATCGGGATGCGGAGGCGGAGGCGGGGCTGGCGGAGATCGCGGATGCGATTCGTGCATAACCGTGGATCGTGCACCGCGTGGACGACCTCGTCGTGCGCATCGGGCGGGCGGGCAGCAGATCCTGCGCCGCAGCCGCGGCTATGCGCCCGCGCCGCTCGCCCTGCCCTTTGCGGATGGGCAGAGCGTTCTCGCAGGCGGTGCGGAGCCGAAGAATACGTTCTGTCTGACGCGCGGCGGGAGGCGTTCCTCAGTGAGCACATCGGCGATCTGACGAATGCGGCGGTGCTCAGAGTCCTACGCGGAGACGATGGCGCAGTATGAGCAGTTCTTTGAGGTGCAGCCCAGGTGCCTCGCTGCCGATCTGCACCCCTGCGTATCTCCTCGGGGCGACATCTCGGCGGCGCGCGGCGCGGGACGGTCTCGCCGCTCGTGCGCGTCCAGCATCATCACGCGCATATCGCGGCGGTGCTCGCGGAGCACGGCTGTCATGCGCGTGTGCTCGGCGTCGCGCCGACGGGACGGGCTGGGGCGATGATGGGACGGCGTGGGCGGGGAGTTCTCGCGGCCGATCTCGCGGGCTGTGAGCGTCTCGCGCATTTTGCCCCTGTGCCGCTCCGGGCGGCGACCGTGCGGCAGAGGAGCCGTGGCGGCTCGCCCTCTGGGTGCTCTATCGGCGCGACGGTGCGGGCTTTGCGGCGCGGTTTCCGCGGTTTGCGGCGCAGCTGCCGACAGGCTGGGAGCCCTGATGCAGGCGACGGCGGCGGGGCTCTCCGCACCGCTCACGTCGAGTGCAGGCGGCTCTTCGATGCGGCGGCGGCGCTGCTCGGCGTCGCGTATCGCAGTGCCTACGAGGGCAGGCGCCGATCGAGCTGGAGCGTCTTAGGCGCACGGCGCGGCGGGCAGGATGCGTCCTGCCGTATACCGTGGCGGAGGGCGCGCGGCTGACGGTGGACGTTCTGCCCGCGCTCTATGCGCTCGCAGATGGGGCGGAGGAGCTGACGGCGGAGGAGCGTGCGGGACGCGCGCTGGACTTTCATGTGACGATGGCGGCGGCGGTTGCCGAGGTGCTTTGGCATCCTTTCGGTGCGGACGGGGCTGCGTACGGTCGCCCTCGCGGGCGGCGTGTTCCAGAATGCGCTGCTCCTCGAGGAGCTTCTGCCGCGCATCGGCGACCATCATGTGCTCCTGCCGCACCGCATTCCGCCGAACGACGGCGGTATTGCTTACGGGCAGGCGGCTGTGGTGCTCGCACGGATGAGGTGGCACGCGCTAGCGTGACGGAGGGGGCGCCTTGGACGATATCGGTTTTTATCGTGAGAAATGCGTATGAGCAACGAGCGCCCCTATCGCCTCGCGTTGCTCGGCACTTACTGACCTGTCCGAGAAGCAAGCCCGAAGGGCGCAGCTGAGCGGGTAACAGGTCGTATGGGAAAACAACCTCCCAAGAACCAAGCCGAAAGGCGAAGTGTGATTGGAAGAGGTTGACCGCTCCCCTGTCTCGGACGGGAGAAGCTGCATGCCGTAAACCAAAAGCCTCCCCTGCCGCAGCGGGGAGGTGGCACGCGCTAGCGTGACGGAGGGGGCGCCTTGGACGTTTTAGATGCGATGTCCTTGTAGATAAAATTTTCATCATTTAGGGAAGGAAACAATATGTGTTTAGCAGTTCCGGCGAAAGTCGTTGCCATAGAGGATCAGCTTGCCTCGGTGGAGGTGCAGGGGGTACGTCGTGCGGCGAGCCTCATGCTCCTGCCCGAGGCAAAGGTGGAGACTTCGTGCTCGTTCATGCGGGCTTTGCGATGCAGATCGTCGATCCCGCGGAGATGGAGCGTTGAGGCACTGCGCGCGGAGATGAACGGCGCGCCGCGCACGGTGACGCATATCGACACGCCGCGCATGGAGCACACGGCATGACCCGCGCACAGGAGATGCAGGCAGAGCCGGGCGATTCTCGATGAGATGCATGGCCTGCTCGCATGGCGGCATATCCGCATCATGGAGGTCTGCGGGACGCATACCGTTGCGATCTTTCGCGCGGGACTGCGCCAGATCCTCCCGCCCGAGGTCGAGCTGGTCTCAGGGCCGGGCTGCCCCGTCTGCGTGACGCCCGACAGCTATATCGACGCGGCGATTGCGTACGCGGGGATGGAGGATGTTATCATCACGACGTTCGGCGACATGCTGAAAGTCCCGGGGACGACGTCGAGCCTCGCCGCCGCACAGGCAGCGGGGGCGGATGTGCGCATCGTCTACTCGCCGCTCGATGCACTCCCGATTGCGGCGGAGCATCCTGAGAAAAAGGTGATCTTCCTCGCCGTCGGCTTTTGAGACGACGGCACCGACCGAGGCAGCAGCGGTGCTCGCGGCAGAGCAGCAGGGGCGCAGGAACTTCTTCCTGCCTCGGCGCAGAAACTCGTGCCGCCCGTCATGCGCGCCCTGCTCGACGGCGGTGAGACGCACGTGGACGGATTTCTCCTGCCGGGGCACGTCGCCGTCGTGACGGGGACGGAGGCGTTTTCCTTCCTCGCGGAGGACCATCATGCGCCCGGCGTGGTCGGCGGCTTTTGCGCCGATGGAGACTCTCACCGTCCCTACAGATGCTCGTCCGCCAGATCGCAGCGGGGCGGCGCGCATCGAGAACGCCCTACCCGTCTGTCGTGCGGCCTACGGGGAATCCGGCAGCGCGCGCGGCGATGGAACGCTCACGAGCCGGCGGAGACGGCATGGCGCGGACTCGGCATGATCCCTGCCTCGGGCCTTGCGATGCGCGAGGCGTACCGTGCCTATGACTTTGCCGCTGTGCGCCCGCTTCACGATCGAGACGCGCATCGAGGGACGGCGCGGCTGCCGCTGCGGTGAGGTGCTGCGCGGGCGATCCCTGCCGAAGGAATGTGCGCTCTTTGGTCGGGGTGTGTACCGAGCACGCCGTCGGCCCCTGCATGGTGTCGGTCGAGGGGACGTGCGCCGCGTGGTACAAGTACGGCGGAGGGAGGTTCCACTATGGAGCATGATGTGATTACCATGGCACATGGGGCGGGCGGACAGCTCTCCCATGCGCTCATGGAGGAGGTTGTCCTGCCTGCGCGCTCGGCAATACGCTGCTGAACGTCCTGCACGACGGTGCGGTACTGCCGCTCACGGGACGCACGGCGTTTACGACGGACTCCTACGTCGTACAGCCGCATTTCTTCCCGGGGGGGAGCATCGGGCGGCTCGCCGTCTGCGGGACGGTCAACGATCTCTCCATGACAGGGGCGGCGCCTGCGTATCTCTCGCTCGCCGTCATCCTTGAGGAGGGCTTTCCCATCGCCACGCTGCGCCGCATCGTCGCGGACATTGCGGCGGCGGCAGAGGAGGCGGGCGTCTCCATCGTGACGGGCGATACGAAGGTCGTGCCGCGCGGCTGCGGCGACGGTATCTACATCAATACGGCGGGTGTCGGGACGATGCTCGCGAGGGCGGATATCGCGCCGACGAATATCACGGCGGACATGGACATCATCGTCTCGGGCACGCTCGGCGACCATGCGGCGACCGTGATGGCGGCGCGCCACGGGCTCACCCTGCCGCCCGAGATACAGAGCGACTGTGTGCCGCTCTGTCACCTGACGGCGGCGATGATCGCGGCGTCAGGCGACGGCATCGCCGTCCTGCGCGACCCGACGCGCGGTGGTGCGGCGGCGTCGCTGAACGAGCTGGCGGGCGCGGCAGGCGTCGGTGTTCTGCTCGAGGAGGACGCCATTCCCGTGCGCCCCGCCGTGCAGGGCGTCTGTGAGATGCTCGGGTTCGACCCGCTGACACTCGCGAACGAGGGCAAACTCCTCGCCTTCGTCCGTCCCGAGGCCACGGCGCGTGTCCTCGATGTGATGCACGAGAACCCCTACGGACGCGAGGCGTCGTGATCGGACACACGACGGCGAATGCGCCCGGCACGGTGGGGCTCCGACGGCACTCGGCGGCATCCGCGTCGTGGATTTGCCGCTCGGGGAACTGGTGCCGCGCATTTGCTAGGATATGGTGGGTGCTCCTGCACGAACGCCTCAAAGCACAAAAGAGCTGTTGCACGAAGATATAAACTTCGTACAACAGCTCTCTGTGTGCTCTTCCACCGCTCGCGTGGTCCCCCTTCCCGTGATAACGGGAAGGCTGAGGTTAGCGGCATATTAGCTTCCCCCGTTTACGGGGAAGTGGCGAGCGTAGCGAGCCGATAGGGGGATATGGAACAGCCATTTTTATAAAATGGCTTACACTGTCTAGAAACAGTTCACTTCGTCAGATGTACGTCGGGAATCTCGACCGTATCGTGATGCGTGTCGGGGTCAACGTTGCTGTATACACCCGGCTTCGTCTCGTACGCCTTCAGATTGTCCTCGTTCGCCTTGAGCATATCCTCGACAAAAACGCTCCACCGCATCTGCACAATATACCTTCATCGTGAAACCCCTTCCTATGACTGTTCGTTGTGAACTTTATTACCGCCACAGAATATCATTTTTTGAACTTGTGGAAAATATTTCTTTCTGATAAAATAATAGTGTTATTTTTATATCTATTGGACACTGTGACATTTGAACTGTCGCAATGTTTCTATATATAGTAAACTAATAATGATATAGTAAAAACACTACGTTCTGTCGCCACGGGCGCGGAAGGAGATGATCGGATGACGCTGGTTCCAGATGCGGTATTTCTACGAGGTGTGCCAATGGCAAAACATCACAAAGGCCGCAGAGCATCTGCACGTCTCACAGCCGACCGTCACCGTCGCCATGCAGGCACTTGAGGCGGAGACGGGGCTGAACCTCTTCCACCGCGAGGGGCGCAAGATCACCGTGACGGCGGATGGGGCAAAGCTCCTCAGCAAGGTCTCCTACATCCTCACGGAGGTCGCGCGGCTCGACGATGAGATCCGCGACATGGCGCACCGCCACGCAAAGGTGCGCATCGCCATGCCGCTGCAGCTCGGCGTCGTCTTTCTGCCGCACATCTTCGGTGAGTTCCGCGTGGAGCACCCCGAGATCGAGCTCGAGATCATCGAGACGGGCGGCGTGAGCGCCCTGCAGATGGTCGAGGAGGAAAAACTCGACTTCGCACTGACGAACTATACGGCGGATTTCAGCGCGCGGCTCTCCTACACGAAACTCTTTGACTGCGAGTGCACCTTTGTCACGCGCCCTGACCACCCGCTCGCCGCGCGGCACGCGCTCAGCATCAGCGAACTCAAGGACGAGCCGCTCATCATGCTCGACAGCAAATTCTTTGTCGATCGCCTCGTGCAGGGACGCGTACGGGCGTGCCGGTGAAAAGCCGAACGTCGTCCACTACTCGCCCTACCTTCACACCGTCAAAAATCTCGTTCACGCAGGCATCGGCTCGACCTTCCTCGCGCGCCCGTCCGTCCTCCCGACCGACAGCTTCGTCCAGATCCCCTCATCGACCCCCATCTTCATCAACAGCGGCCTCGTCACGAAAAAGGGACGGCAGGCATTCGACGATGTCCGCCTCGTCATGAACTACCTGCGCGCCCTGACGAAGAAACTGCTGGGCGATGACAAGAAAGACGAATAAATAAACCCTGTGGGTGTTATGGCCCACAGGGTTTTTCCATCGTTCTATAGTTTTCCCATGATGTTCAACAGACTCTGATAGCTGTCCACCTCATGATACACTACATCATCGCCGCTGATCCTAGCGAAGAGCTTCTTGGCACATTTGATTTTTGCCTGTTCGATGGGCCTTAAGCTCAGGCTCTCCATCGTTCCCTTCGTCTCGGCGATAAAGAAAAGATGCTTCACCATGCCCTTATTGAATGCGATCGCCCAGTCCGGGGAGTAATTTCCCATCGGCGTCGGGATATAGAACCCCTTGGGCAGCTTCGCGTAGACGCACACCTCCTCGGCGGCGTCCATATCCTCCGCCATGCGCCGCTCAACGCTCATGCCATCCTTTGCATAACCGTCAGCGAAGAGATAGTCCTGCACATTCTTCTTTTTGCACGATAGGCACGGGCGTAATCCTGTTCTGCCCGTCGGTGAAAATGGAACTCTCGAAAACCTCATTCGTTCGATTATAGGTAATTTCATTGACAATCATCGCAGCTTTTTCCTCGTTGATCAGCCGGATCGCCTTGGCGATAAATTCCTCCGGGTTGTTCTGGAGCATCGCAAAGACAGAGGGACGTATCCCCGCTACAATTTTTGCAGCACTGCGGCGGGTCAATTTCGCACCTTCGGCGATTTTGCCAATCACATCATACTTCACGGCAGAGCCCCCACTGCGCTCGAGCGTATGGGTCTGACTTCTCTCTTCCTTGAAGGCTGTTCCGCTTTTGAGATCGTCTGCCGTGACGTGTTCCTCCTGCTGTCCGGTGGTCACCGTGTACTGGAGGCGGGTCACGAACATTTTGTCGTCAATGTGTGCAATGGCCTTTTGGATCAGCTCCTCACCGTCAAATTCCACCGTATAGTCATACTTGTGATGAATGAGATTCCACAGACGTTTGAACTCTGCCTTGTAGAAATTATCGTTGAGGGATTTTTCGGAAACCGGCGTCTCGTGTCCGTCTCTGATCATGCCATCCAGTGCATGCGGATCGAAAATACTGCCGATCAGAGCGTGCACCCCGTCACGGATAGCCTCGACAGATTCCGGCAGAGGAGCGAGTGTATTCGCTTCCTTATCATTTCTGTACTTGTCGGTGATATGCCCGTCATCGTCCACGTAGTCGTTGCGAACAAGATAATTGTATATGCTACGCCCTTGTTTTTCACTGATCGCAACGTCATTCCCGTTCAGTATCAGCGTCTTGCCAATAAAATATGCTGCGGTCGCCTCGGTGGGACGGTCATAGAGATCCTCCCGAATACCGCGCTGCAAATCCTCAACGAACTCCTTGTACCCGTCGGCGGCGATGACCGTCAAATGGTTCACTTTCTGCACTTGGCTGCCCAAAACACACGCATCCTGTCGATCACCATTTTGGTTGACACACAGCCGCAGCCCGCGCCCGACCTCCCTGTCGCTTTTGCGTGGCGCTGCTGCCGCCGTGCTTCAGCGTGCAGATCTGGAACACATTGGGATTGTCCCACCCCTCGCGAAGTGCCGAGTGCGAAAAGATAAACCGCACGGGATTTTCAAAGGAGAGCAGCCGTTCCTTGTGCTTCATGATGAGATCATAGGCAGAAATATCGTCACTTTCGTCACATCCGCGGTTCAACGCGCTGTTCACTGATGTCCATTTTTTATCGATGGAGAAATATCCGGCGTGCGTCTTCGCCGCTTCGATATCCTTCAGATATTCCTCGTAGGAGGTAGAAAAAGAGTCAGATATTCATTGAGGATCGCCGTGTATTCTTCCTCGAAAATATCGCCGTACACGGCGTTGATCTCTTGCCGTCCTCGTCGTACTTCCGATACTTTGCCACTTCGTCAATGAAGAATAGAGACAGGCACTTGATCCCCTTGCCGAACAGCTCCTTCTCCTTCTCGAAATGAGAGCGGATGGTCTCCCTGATCTGCACACGGCGAAGGGTCTCCTCCGATACGTCCCCCTGCACCTGCCCGACCTGGATTTCCTCGCCATTGGTAAAAGAGAGCGTTCTCCCGATGGGATCGATCTGATTGATGCGATAGCCACGATACTGCTCCATGTTCTTCGACAGCGCAAAAATATCGTCGCCTGCCGTCACGAGACGTGTTTCCCTCTTGATGGCCTTATGATGCTTGATCTCAAATTCGAGCCGCGCCATGGGCGACTTGTCCCCTGAGATGACAATACTCTCCAAAAACAGGTAGCGGTTCATCCCGCCGAGATTCTTGATGTCAAAGCCCTTGACCTCGATCTGTTTGACCAGTTTTTTTTGATAGGCATCCAGAGCATCCAATACATAGACCAGATTATGCCGATCCTTGTGCGTCGCGGAATAGTTCAGGCAAAAGAGCGGATCAAACTCCTTGAGGCTCGTCTGCGTGGCATTTCCACCCATTTTCTGCGGCTCATCCAATATCACAATCGGACGGCATTTTTTGATTACGTCAATAGGACGGCGGCTGCCGAACTCATCCCGCTCGGAAAAATATAATTCTTGCGGCCGCATCGCCGCTTCGACCTGCCTTGTTTTTGTTGACATTAAAACCGGCATTAAAGGCCTGCGTATTGATGATCATGACGTTGATATCGGAGCTCTGGGCGAAATGATCGATCTCAGCGAGATTCTTGGAGTCATAGACAAAAAAGCGCACTTTCTTGCCGTAATGCTCCATAAAGTGTTCCTGCGTGATGGCAAAACTCTTCTTCACGCCCTCACGGATCGCAATGCTCGGCACGACCACGATGAACTTTGTCCAGCCGAATTGCTTATTCAGCTCGAACATTGTCTTGATATACACATAGGTCTTGCCGGTCCCAGTCTCCATCTCCACATCGAGAGAACATTTCCCCAATCCGCCTGTCACTATGTTTTGCGTGAGATTGATATTGTTACGACCTTGGATTCGATTGATATTGGCGAGCAGCTGTCCCTCATCGAGTTTCACGGTCGCATTGGCATAGCCCGTGGAGAAATCATCGTCGGATGCACCGTCAAAGAGGTTCTGCTCAGTCTCCTGCGGTGTATCGCGCCGATAGGAAAGGGGGCGACGAAAGTCTGACCGGCAAAGACCTGCACGACGCTCTCCACTGCCTCTGTCTGATACGGCTGTATGGTAAATTTGAACTTCATGTCGCCCATTCTTGTCCCTCATTTCTTAATTCCAGTCCATATCACAGCACCTTCCACTCCGTCTGGGGGCTGTGTGTCTTGAAGATCTGCTCGAAGTTCGTCATCACCGCATCGCTCGCTATGCTGCTATCGCGGAACACAGCGTAGATGGGATTTTTCCTGTGCGATCGCCGTCACAACCTCCTCGGTCACGTCTACATCGAAACAGGCAATCAGATAGCCATCATCCACCATGAACACCTTTTTCCCGGCGATTTCCTTTTCCTCAATCTTGGCGGAGAGGAGGATGCCCAGGTCAAGCATGACCTGAAAGAGCAAGTCCTCCGGCGTACGATCCTCCTTGATGTTGTCAGTAAGGAGCTCGATTTCCGTCTGTTTGAGATCCTGCGTGCGATAGTATACGTCCCGCATATTCGAGGAGTCCACGCGCAGCACACGAAAACCATAGTCGATGTCCGCGCCCGTTTCCTCTTTGATCTTCTTTCCGGCACGACGAATACGCTCCTCACCAATATCGCAAATGGTATGGTAGCCCGCCTTTCTCGCCTCGCTTTTTCGCGGCGGTGACCTCGGGCAGCTGCACCATGATGAATTTACGATTCCCGCCATCCTCAGCGTTCAGCTGCATGACAGCATGGGCAGTAGTGGCAGAGCCAGAGAAGAAATCGAGGATAGTGCTGCCTTTATCAAAATGGCATACCATATTAGTTAATTTCTTGATAAGAGAATATGGTTTCGTATAATCAAATAGATCTTCTTCAAAATTCAGTTCGATTAGATTTTTCTTAGCGGTTTCATTCGTTCCAACCTCTAGACTGCTATTTATTTCTATTTCGATATAATTTGTCGGAGTTTTTATATGTTGTCTCATCGTTTACTCTTTGAAAGCGAATAGAAAATTTGTTTGTTTTTTACAATAAAATATGTTCCATTAAAAATTTCATCCTCCAACTTCTTTTTGCGTCCATTTGAATTTCCCTGTCATGCGAATAGCATTAACGTTCCTGAAGTTTGCTATTTTGATATCATCCAACAAGATTATTTTTCTTTTTTTCCCCAGCAGGAATAGATCCGTTTTCGATAAAGTTGAATCTTATGCAACCAGCAGGGAATAAAAAGCGTTTTATTTTGATTGCTTTCGTTTAATAAAGGGACATCTCCACCATCAATTGGTTCACCAAAAATACTTGAATTTATTCCCCTTTTTCATATGCAAATACATATTCCACCGTTTTTCTACACTTATAAGAAAGTGCAGGAGGTGTATTTGTTTTTGTCCATAGAAAAGTAGCTGCAAAATTCCTCGCTTCAAAAATCTCATCACAAATCTTCTTCAAATTCTCCTGCTCATGATCATCGATGCTAATAAAAATAACCCCGTCATCGGCAAGTAAATCTCTCGCCAGCCGCAGACGCGGATAGATCATATTCAGCCAATCCGTATGGAGTCGTCCGTTGCTTTCATTGTTTACCCGCAAATCAAAAAGGCGGTTTCCATTCTCGTCCACTGCTCCACTATTTTCGGCAAACTCCTCGCCGCTGACAGCGAAATCATCGTCATATACAAAGGCATCTGAGCCGGTGTTATAAGGTGGATCGATATAGATCATCTTCACCTGTCCGAGATACGTCTCCCGGAGGAGTTTCAGCGCGTCGAGGTTGTCCCCCTCGATATAGATGTTCTCTGTGTCGATACTGCCCTCTGTACCATCACGCCCCACGGATTTCTCCCGCTCCAGACGCAGTGCCTTGGTGCTGGGGGCGTTTGCGAGCACGATGGATTTCTTCTTGTCTGGCCAAGTGAACTGATAGCGTTCCTTCCTCCCCTCCACTACCTCGGCAGAGATCTCCTGTCGAAGGACATCCGCATCGATGGCGCGTATGATTTCGCCATTTTCGTTTTTCGTTTCCGTAATGGCGTTGGGGAAGAGTGCGGCAAGCTTTCTGAAGTTTTCCTCGGTCAAGTCCGGTGTGTGCATTTTAAGCTTTTTCATTTTGCAAGTCCCCCAATTCCTGTTTGTATCCCTTGAGCTTCTGAAAGAGTGCGTATTTCTTCGCGGGCTGCACTTCCTTCCATAGCGCCCGCTCGGTTTTTTCGATGAGCTTCGTCAGTGTCCCGATTTTTCTCTTGCAGACGCAGACGCGCGTCGATGGATATGTTGTCCGCTGCCTGCGCTGTTTTTCTCGGTGAGCGCGATCTGCTCGATAAATCCTGTCAGGATTTCCTCCAACGAAAAGCCCCGTGCTGTAAGTGCGATCTCATCCTTCGGCAGCCATGGACTACGGTACAGGCGTCCGCGATATACGGCAAGCTGCGCCATATCCTCATACAGCAGGAGGAAGATCAGCTCGTGCGGGTTCTGCCTAGCGATAGCCTCGATTACTTTGCCATCAATCTCTTTTTTCTTCAGCGTGACCGAGAGCAGCATGATCTCCTCCACGGCAGAGTCCTTGGCGAGGTTTAGCCGCTCCTTGGTGAGGCTGTTCTCCACATAGATCTGATCGACATCGGAGATGAATTTTTCTTTCAAGGTCGTAGTGAGATCTAGGTGCTGGTACAATTTCTTCTTGGGAAGCCGTTGATGGACCCATGTCGATGCCGGCAAGTCAATCATCATAGTACCACCATAAAGCAGATTAGCTCAAAATCATCTAGTCCTGAAAATCCTTTGTCGAGGAATGTCGTTTTCCCAGCTCCGAAGAAGCTGTCAATGTCCCCTTCCTCCTTGGCCTCGATAATCGATGTGATGGCGTCTTCGAGCAGAACGGAAACCAGCTCCATTTTTTTGCCGTCTGCCGTCATTTTGTTAAATTCGTCGCATCGCGTGCTGTCCGGTGCTGTCTTCCCCTTGGCGAGGTGCCGCAGAATATCAAGAGTATCTTTCGGCTGGAGATGGTTTGCGATAATTTCTCCGTCCATCCCCACATAGACCATATACAAGGGGTGCAGGCGGTTGTGGTTTTCGACATTTATGCTGTCATTTACATTCTTCAGCACGAAAACGACGCCGGGCTTTTCCCCCTTGACCACGGCGTGTATCCCGAGCGGAACACGATCGAGATCCCTATGCTCTTTCATGTAGGTGATGAGATCCATGCGAAAGTCATTCAGACCTAAGTCCATGATGGAGATGCCGCCCGTCATATCCTCCAAATCTACGGCTTCCTCTTGCAGTCGTTCGAGCTGTGCCCTGCGATAGGCAAGGTCTCCTTTTTCCTCCTGGTTGATCAGGTCATCGTCCCCGGTGGCGGACATGACGGTGATACGCATCCTTGTCTCCACGCGGGATTTTAGATTGATATATTCGTCCAGTGTCAGATCCGGCCAGAAGTTCACCAGCTGTATCACGCTGTTTTGACTGCCAATGCGGTCGATACGCCCAAAGCGCTGGATGATACGTACGGGGTTCCAGTGGATATCGTAGTTGACGCAGAAGTCGCAGTCCTGCAGGTTCTGCCCTTCGGAAATGCAATCGGTGGCAATCAGGATGTCGATGTCCTCTTTGAGGTCAGGATAAAGGAGATCTCTGTCTTTGGATTTGGGCGAAAAACAGGTCAGTACGTGGTTCATGTCCGCCTTTATTTTCGACGCTGTTGTTTTGCCGTCCACAGAGCCGGTCACCAGTGCCGTGTTTAACCCTAGCTCACGCTTCGCCATCCGGCTGACGTTTTCATAAAGGTACTCCGCCGTATCGGCAAAGGCAGTGAAGACGAGTATTTTCCGATTGCCGGGATTGAGTGGGGAGGTGATTTTCTCACGAATGACGCGATACAGTTCATTTAGTTTGGAATCGTATTCCGGTGTAATGTCCTGCACCATGGAGATAAGGAGTGCAAGGTTTTCCAAATCTTCATCGAGCTCTCTTTTCCACGAGATGTAGTCCATATCGTTCAGATCGATCTGCACCTTTTTCCCCGCAGTGAAGAAGTCGGTGTTCTGGTCATCATCGTCAAAATCCTGCATCATGCCGGTCAGATCCCGCATCTCGTCCAAAGAGCCACTGCTTTTTCCCGCGGTAAAGGCCTCAATGGCTGCGCTGGCGGCCTGCATCGAATCATAGATGCGTTTCACCGTCAGTAGAAAGGAATGGACGGAGCTTTCCATGCGCTTTAGGAGGTTGATGCTCATGAGCCGCTGAACACCGAGCTCACGCCCTTTGCGGAAGTTTTCAGTTTCTTTTTCGTTCAAATACTTCGAGAGCTTGCTGGCATGGATAAATTGTGTGGGGGTGTATATGGTCAGATGCAGCTTGGAGAGCAGCTCAAATATTTCTTTGTAGTTAATCGCATTCGGGAGAGTCGTCAACATGGGGCGAAGGGTAATAGGCTTGTTTCTCTTTGGGAAATTCCCAATATCCTTCACGTCATAATATTTCTGGATATGCTTGCGGGAGCGGGCGATGGTTACGCTGTCGAGCACCTCGAAGAAGTCGAAGTCCAGCTGCTGCAATAGGCTCGCCGTCGTCCGCTGCTCCTCCGGCAGCTTGCACCAAGCGTTGTATACCTTTTGTGCCTCGCGAAAAATCATATCGATGTCCGATTTGGTTTTGAGTTTCTCGTTGAACTCTGCAGGATTTCCCTCATAGGCCAGGCCGAGCTGATTGCGCAGGTCGTAAAAACGATTGTTGACGGGGGTGGCGGAGAGCATGAGCACCTTGGTGGTTACGCCCGGCTTGATGATGCAGTTCATCAGACGCATATAGCGATTTTCCTTGCCTTCTTCCAGCTTATGCGTCCCCGTACCATTGCGGAAGTTATGGCTTTCGTCGATCACCACTAAGTCATAGTTGCCCCAGTTGATACGATCTATCGGGAGTCCGATGGCTGTGTTGCCGCTGTCTCGTGACAAATCGGTGTGGTAGAGCACATCGTAGCGCAGGCGGTCTTTGGCCAGTGGGTTGTTGATCAGATTGCCACGGTAGGTGAGCCAGTTCTCCGCGAGTTTCTTGGGGCATAGGACCAACACGTTTTTGTTGCGCTCTTCATAGTATCGAATGACCGCGAGTGCAGTGAAGGTTTTGCCGAGTCCTACGCTGTCTGCCAATATGCAGCCGTGATACATCTCCAGTTTGTTGATGATGGCGAGTACAGCATCTTTTTGGAAATTATATAATTTTCCCCATATCACGGTGTTTTTGAATCCTGAGGCTTCGTTGGGGAGCACGTCTTCGGAGATATCTTCTAGAAACTCACTGAATATGTGATAGAGAATCATAAAATAGACAAGTTCCGGCGGGTTCTCACGGTAGACTGCAGATATCATGGCGGCAACGTCCTCCGTGACGTCGGAGAGTTTCTCTTCGTCCTGCCATACTGCATTGAAGCTGCGTAAAACTCCCTGGCTGTTGGGGGTTCTCGAAGCGTGTCACCATGTTGGTGAGGTTGTTGCCCCTCTCACAGCCGAGATCCACTGTCGTGAAGGAGTTCATGGGCATGTAGGTGTAGGCCTCGGCCTCGTTCTCGACGACGAGAAAATGATTCATCGCATCGCGCGTCGTGTTCGTGCGAAATTGTGCCTTGCGCTTGATCCACGCGGCGCATTCCTTTGCGACGGCTTTTCTGCTTCATTTCATTGCGCAGGCGCACCTCGAACTCTGTGCCGTAGAGGCTCTTCTCGTGCCGCTGGCGGGGAATGTAGAATTCACGACGCTCTTTGGTCGTTTTTTTCTGCGACGAACGTCGGTGATGTGAAGATGAACCGCAGCTCTGCACAGGCCTCAGTTGCTCTTTTAGCGCCTGATAGGCGTAGATGGAGAAAGCACGCTGCTGCCATGGATATGCGCGAACCGGAGGTGATAGTTTTGGCGAGGTCGTCGGCGACGACTTTTGTTGTGTTGTTGAAGATGTCCATGGGGTTCCCTTCTGTTTGTTTTGTCAGGGGGATTGTATTGCCTGACACTTATGTGAGCGATGATGCTGTTTTTATCCTGCTCTAAAGAAAAATTCTACACAGTGACATGGTGAATGTCAACACGAGCGGGGGCTCTTGAAGATTTCTTGTGCAAAGACGTTACCGTGTGTTATAATGAAACGAATACTGTCTTTCAATCGTTTTATGATGACCAGCAGCACAGGAGTGTGAAATATTTGTTCGGCATATCTTCGATTCTCAAGCGATTCCTCGGCGACAACAACGACAAGGAGATCGCGTGCTACCCGCGGCATCGTGGAGCAGATCAACGCGCTCGAGCCGTCGATGGTGAACCTCACCGATGACAAACTGACGGGCTATACGCAGAAATTCCGTGAGCGGCTCGCGCAGGGGGAGACGATGGAGGAGATCCTCCCCGAGGCGTTCGCGGTCGTGCGTGAGACCTCGCGCCGTGTGCTCGGCATGCGGCATTTTGACGTACAGCTGATCGGCGGCATCTGCCTCCACGAGGGGCGCATCGCCGAGATGCGTACCGGCGAGGGCAAGACGCTCGTCGCGACGACGGCGGTCTACCTCAACGCACTCGCGGGCAAGGGTGTCCACATGGTCACGGTCAACGACTACCTTGCCCGCCGCGACAGCGAGTGGATGGGCAAACTCTACCGCTACCTCGGCCTGTCGGTCGGCCTCATCGCACATAACATGGACTTCCCCGAGCGCAAGGCGGCGTATGCCGCCGACGTGACGTTCGGCACGAACAATGAGTTCGGCTTTGACTATCTGCGCGACAACATGGTGCTCTCCGAAAGCCAGATGGTGCAGCGTCATCTGCACTATGCGATCGTCGACGAGGTGGACTCCATCCTCATCGACGAGGCGCGCACGCCGCTCATCATCTCGGGCCCCGGCACGAAGTCGACGGACAACTACCGCGTCATGGCGGAGGCCGTTCGCCACCTGAAGGAGGGCGAGGACTACACCGTCGATGAGAAGGCCAAGACCGTCGCACCGACGGACTCCGCCGTTCCGAAGATCGAGAAGATCGTCGGCATCTCGAACCTCTACGCCCCCGAGAACATCGAGCTCTCGCACTGCTTTACGGCGCACTGCGCGCCAAGGCACTCATGCACCGCGACCGCGACTACGTCGTGAAGGGCGATAGGATCATCATCGTCGATGAGTTCACGGGCCGCCTCATGGAGGGGCGCCGCTACTCGACGGCCTCCATCAGGCGATCGAGGCGAAGGAGGGCGTCAAGATCCAGCGCGAGTCGCAGACGCTCGCGAGCATCACGTTCCAGAACTATTTCCGCATGTATGACAAACTCGCGGGCATGACGGGCACGGCAAAGACGGAGGAAAACGAGTTCCTCAAGATCTACAAAGCTGCCTGTCATCGTCATCCCGACGAACAAGCCCATCCGCCGCGTCGACGAGCCGGATGTCATCTACAAGACCAAGGCGGGCAAGTATCGCGCCGTCGGACAGGCGGTCAAGGAGATCCACGAGACGGGGCAGCCCGTCCTCATCGGTACGACCTCCATCGTGCGAGTCCGAGGAGATGTCGCACGTCCTGAAGAAAAAAACGGCATCCCGCACGTCGTGCTGAACGCAGTTCCATGAAAAAGGAAGCCGAGATCGTCGCCAATGCAGGGCAAAAGGGCGCGGTCACGATCGCGACCAACATGGCGGGCCGCGGCACGGACATCAAGCTCGGCGAGGGCGTCGAGGAGCTCGGCGGCCTCTACATCATCGGCACGGAGCGGCATGAGTCGCGGCGCATCGACAACCAGCTGCGCGGCCGCTCGGGTCGTCAGGGCGACCCCGGTGCGTCGAAAGTTCTTCCTCTCACTGGAGGACGATCTCATGCGCCTCTTTGCCTCCGACCGCATCGCGGGCATCATGGATCGCCTCGGCATGGACGAGGACGAGCCGATCGAGCATGCGATCATCACGCGCTCGGTGGAGCACGCACAGAAAAAGGTCGAGGCACGCAATTTCGACATCCGCAAACACGTCCTCGAGTACGACGATGTCATGAATCAGCAGCGCGAGGTCATCTACGGCGAGCGCAAGAAGATCCTGCTCGGTGAGAACCTGCGCGACAACATCCTCGCGATGGTAAGGCACATCATCAAGGACGAGATGGCGCAGTACGCGAACGAGAAACTCTACCCTGAGGAATGGCAGCTCGATGCACTCATCGAGGATGCGGAGAAGGTCTACGCCCCGAAGGGACGCCTCAAGAAGGCGGAGCTCGAGGTGCTCGCGCGCGACGAGATCCAAGAGGAACTGGAGAAGGTCGCCGAGGAGGGCTACAAGAACCGCGAGCTGATGTTCGGCGAGGAGAATATGCGCGAGCTCGAGAAGGTCGTCATGCTCCGCGTCGTCGATCAGAAGTGGATGGATCACCTCGATCACATGGACATGCTGCGCGAGGGCATCAACCTGCGCGCCTATGGACAGCGCAACCCTCTCGTCGAGTACAAGATCGAGGCGCTCACGATGTTCGAGGAGATGGAGGCGGCGATCATGGATCAGATCGCCTCGCTCATGTACCATGTGAGCATCGTCACGCCGGTGGGTCCCGCACAGGAGGGCACGGTGGACGGCGGTGCGCCGGGAGGGGCAGCGCCCCTGCCCGCGCCCGTCGTGGATGCGGCGGCACAGCAGCGCGCCGAGCAGCTGCTCGCACGCGAGCGCTCGAAGCTCGAGAACCATCTCATGAACGCGCGCGTCTCACACGGCGATGAGTCCGCGCCCGCCGAGGCAAAGGCGGAGAAGAACGAGGACGGCAAAAAGATCGGGCGCAACGATCCGTGTCCCTGCGGCAGCGGCAAGAAGTACAAGAACTGCCACGGGAAGGATAAGTAAGGAAGCGTCCCGCTGATGAAGATTGTCAAACAGGTGACACTGGATTGCACCGTCGTGGATGATGCACATTGGTTCAAACTGGGCTATTCTGCCGACCTGCATACACATCTGATGGTCGTTTCTGTCGCATGGGTCGCCGGGTACGAGCGTTACTACCGGATGGGGGCGGATGATCGTGCGCTCTATGCATCGGATCGGGCATCATTTTACAGGAAGTACGCAAACGAGATCGGGCAGAGCGGCAACACCTGTTATACTGAGCGATTGATTGGCGCACAGGCGCTCCGGGATTATGACGGACGGCGCAATTCATTTCAGAGGGCTTATCCTGCGAAATACGGGAATCCGTTTCAACATTACGCCTATATCGGGGGCATCCTGTTTGCACGTATTCTGTGGGAACGGGGGACGTATTATGTGCCGCCGATGCAGGCAGTTGATGCGGGAGACGGCACATAATACGTCCCCCTGCGCGAGCGGTGCCGTCTGCTCTGCGACGATGCGGGGGAGCCCCTATGCTACTACTATATAGAGGAAGAACAGAACCATGCTGGAAGATCTGAAACCGACACTGAATGATCTGGGCGAAAAGCTCGATCAGATGCGCATCTCGCTCGAGATCCCCGCGAAGGAGGAGAAGATCGCCGAGCTCGAGTACAAGATGGGCGAGCCGTCTTTCTGGGACGACGCGGCGGCGGCGCAGAAGCTGAATCAGGAGCTCGCCGCGCTGAAGGGCGGCGTCGATACCTACAAGGGGCTCATGGCAAAGTACGAGGATGCCGAGACGCTCTACGAGATGGGCATCGAGGAGGGGGATGCGTCCATGGAGGACGACATCCGCGCCGAGCTCGATCTCATCACGGAGGGGCTTGAGACCCCTGCAGCTGAGGTGCTGCTCTCGGGCGACTACGATGCGAACGATGCCATCCTGACGCTCCATGCGGGCGCGGGCGGCACGGAGGCGCAGGACTGGACGCAGATGCTCCTCCGCATGTACGGACGCTGGGCGGAGCGGCACGGCTTTACCGTGGAGACGGCCGACCTGCAGCCGGGCGATGAGGCGGGCGTCAAGTCCGCAACGCTCTTTATCAAGGGGCACAACGCCTACGGCTTTTGAAGTCCGAGAGGGCGTTCACCGTCTCGTGCGCATCTCGCCGTTTGACTCACAGGCACGGCGACACGTCGTTCTCCGCGTGCGATGTCATGCCCGAGATCGACGATGCGGTCGAGGTGCCGATCAACATGGACGATGTGCGCGTCGACTACTACCGCGCGAGCGGCGCGGGCGGACAGCATCAACAAGACCTCGTCCGCCGTGCGCATGACGCATGAGCCGACGGGCATCGTTGTGCAGTGCCAGAACGAGCGCTCACAGCTCCAGAACAAGGAGCAGTGCATGAAGATGCTTCGCGCGAAACTCTTTGAGCTCGAACAGGAGAAAAAGGAAGAGGAGATCGCGAAGCTCGAGGGCGTCCAGCAGAAGATCGAGTGGGGCAGCCAGATCCGCTCCTACGTGTTCCAGCCCTATACGATGGTGAAGGACGTGCGCACGAACGCTGAGACAGGCAACGTGCAGGCGGTCATGGACGGCGAGATCGACCCATTCATCCGCGCGTATCTCAACGCCAAGGCAAATCACGAGTTTTTAAGAGAAATTTGGCTTCCCCATCGCAATGGGGAGCGGTCAACGTCGACCAATCGTATTTCGCTATCGCTCATACTCTTGGGACGTTTTTCCCCATACGACCTGTTACCCGATCGGCTGCGTCCGATGGACTTGCCTCTCGGACAGGGTCAGTAAGTGGCACGCTTCGCGTGCCGATAGGGAAACGCCGGTGCCAGAGGAACATCTGCATCGATGCAGACGCATCATTGCATTCGTCTGAGGTGCCCTTCCACCGCTTGCGCGGTCCCCTCCCCGCTGTGGCGGGGAGGCGATGTGACAGGAGGGTTCATCATGTGGAAGGCGGTCACGGCCATTCTCATCCTCGCATTGATTGCGGCGGGGCGGTATTCGTCCTGCCGACCGTCGTTGAGGAGCACATCGTCGATGCGCTGAAGCGGCAGACGGCGGCGGAGGACGTGCAGATCTCCATCACGGACAGTCCCGCGTCTCGTCTTCGGCGAGATCGGCGCCGTCGACGGCGTCATGCGGCAGGGGCGCGTCGGCAAGCTCTTCGTGCGTGAGCTGACCGTCAGCGGCACGGGGCTCAAAGGTGGATATGATGACCCTCCTGCGCGAGCACAAGGTGGAGCTCACCTCCGCCGACAGCGTACAGATGCGCGGTGTCGTCGATGCCGATGCCGTGCGCGAGCTGATCGGCAGCTCCTCGGGCAAGTTCGAGGGCGTCGAGGTGAAGGTGGAGCCCGGCAAGGTGCTCGCAACGGCAGAGACGAAGGCGCTCGGGCAGACGTTTGACGTGACCATCGACGGCGCGTTCAGCGTCGCGGACGGTGACCTCTACTACAAGGCTCGCCGCATCTCCGCGCGTGGGCTCGGACTGAACGCACTGAGTCTCGACAGCATCCTCCCCGACATTCTTGTCGCGCGTGCAAACAGCCTGCCGCTCGGGCTCGCCTTTGAGAGCGTCGAGGCGCGGGATGGCGTGGTGGTGCTGACGGCTGGAAAGTAAGGGGAGGCTGGCAGCATGCCTTGTGAACGCCTCATTGCGCAAGCGGGCAGGCACTTATCTGCGAGGGAATCACGGACGCATTCAGCCGCCCATCTTGGCACATCTTTTTGCCCCCTCTGTGTCGATAAATCCTCAGCATAGCCACCGCTATGCTTCCGGTTTATCTCCTTGATAGGACAAAAAAATCTGCACCAATCTGAACAGCATCATTGCGTTCGTGATTCCCCAATACCTGCGGATTCCTTAACGCGCTTCGCTTGAACGATAGAAATCCGTCAGGGTGTACCGCACGTTTTCCTCGCTCGTTCCACTAGGGTTTGCCGCTGTCACCGCAGCCTGCGTGGGAATAGATACCATTATTTTACCCTCATTTTCGCACTCATTTGATACAGAGCACGCGGCATGGACGCTGCATTATATCGAAGGACTTATTTTAGATGAAGAAATTTTTACTATCATCCAATTCTGCTGGCGGCGATTCTCATCGGCTTTGTCGCGAGCGTTGTGATCGGCTTCCAGCGGCACGCCGTCGAGGTGAACTCGCGCACGGTGGAGCTCGCCATCGACTACGAGGGCTTTGGAGCTCGCGCAGCTCGAGGGGCTTCCCGCCGATGAGGTGCTCGCTCAGGCAAAGGAGGCGGGCATCACCTCGCTCGCCGTCTATGAGACGACGTTCAAAAAGTTCAACGCGAACGGCAAGGCGGCCGTCCTCTCAGGCGCGGACATCCTTGCACGCTATCACAGCAGGGATGCTCATGGATCCGCGCTGGCGCACGCTGGTGGACGAGGGAAGATCGTCGGCACGGAGGTCTACGTGGTGAGGGAACGACCCCGAGACCTACGCACAGCTAAAGGATGATCTCCTGCGCCGTTTCGGCGCGGATCGCGTCACCGTTGATACGGTCGGCGATGAGGAGGTCATCGCGGTCAAGGCGTTCTACGAGGCGTTCCTGAAACAGAACATCGGGATGCCGGCGGACGAGATGCGCGCCGTCAACGCGGCGGGTTTTGACGTACTCGCGCGCCCGTCGAACTACCACGACTGCACGCCGGATGATGTACGCGCCGTCTTTGACCGCATGGAGGGCATCCGCGTCTCTGCCATTGTCTTCTCGGGACAGGAGACGCTCGGCGCACCAAAGGCACTGCAGACGACCATCGACGAGATGAAGGAGCGCCGCCTGACGCTCGGCCTGATCGAGGGCATCACGCAGCTGCAGTTCTACCGTCAGCAGGGCATGGACGAGATCGCAAAGGGACTCGGCGAGGAGCACGTCGCGCGTCTCTATGCCATCCCGCCGGATGAGCAGAAAAAACTCAAGATCGCCGAGGCGGTCGAGCGCTGGGTGACGACGGATGAGGAGCGCAACATCCGCATCAATCTCCTGCGCATCTATGACACCCCTGCGCCCAATATGTCTCTCCTCGAGACGAATATGCAGTACTTCACCGATACGCGCAAGGCACTTGAGGCACATGGCTTTGCCATTGGTCATGCGGGGACGTTTGCGGACTACGCGCCGTCCCGCCTCCTGCGCGCACTCGTCATCATGGGCGTCGCCGCGGCGGGCGTGCTCTATCTCTCACTCGTCATTCGGCGCTGAACCATCGCCGCCGCGCGTACTCCTCGCCTTCGTCGTGCTCGCGCTCATCGGCATGATGCCCGTCCTGCTCGGTGCGGGGAGCAAGATCCGCGTGCTCGCGGCACTCACAAGCGCGAACCTTTTTCCCCTGCGCTCGCCGTCACGGGACTGCTCGATCTCCTTGGCAAACGACGCTTTGCGAAGGACACGCCCGCGTGGCGCATCATCGTCGCAGGCTGGGTGCTCCTCGGCATCACGAGTGCACTCTCCCTCGTCGGTGCGGGCTATCTCTCGGGGTCGCTCGTCGATACGCGCTATCTCCTCGAATTCGACATCTTCCGCGGGATCAAGCTGACCTTTGTTCTGCCGATGGTACTCGTGGCAATTGCGTTCATGCAGCGCTTTGATATCTTCGACGGGCAGTTCGACGCGTCGGCGGGCGTCCTCGGACAGGTGCGCGAGATCCTCGCAACCCCGTGCGCGTCGGCTCGCTCCTCGGCGGGCTCGTCCTCATCGGCGCGCTCATCGTCCTCGTCCTGCGCAGCGGGCACACCTCTGGGATGCCCGTGCCCGGAATCGAGCTGAAGATGCGCGCCGCGCTCGAGCAGCTCTTCTACGCACGCCCGCGCACGAAGGAGTTCATGATCGGACATCCTGCCTTCCTGCTCGCGCTCTGGGCGGCGGCGCAGCGGTGGCGGACGTGGATCATCTTTGCCCTCGTCCTCGTCGCAACCATCGGACAGGGCTCAATGGTCGAGACGTTTGCGCACATGCGCACGCCGATCGAGATGTCGCTCGTGCGCGGCATTGATGGCATCGTCCTCGGCGGCGCGATCGGTGCCGTCCTCGTCGCCCTCGTCGCGGCGTGGAATGGACTCTTGGAGCGGGTGAAGCGGGCTGGTTGAACTGCTGCCGTAAACGAAGCCTCCCCTGCGAGAGGATCTCGCTCGGCATCCGATGTATGAGTGCTACGCATACTCCTCGCAGAACCCTCGTTACGCAAGCGGTCGGGCACTTATCTGCGAGGAATCACGGACGCATTCAGTTGTCCATCTTGGCACATCTTTTTCGCCCTCTCTGTGTCGATAAATCCTCAGCATAGCCACCGCTATGCTTCCGGTTTATCTCCTTGATAGGACGGAAAATCTGCACCAATCTGAACAGCATCATTGCGTTCGTGATTCCCCAATACCTGCGGATTCCAAACGCGCTTCGCTTGAACGGTTAAAATCCGCAGGGGGCAGAACGTGCCCTCTCTTCCGCTCGCTCCACTAGGGTTTGCTACGGAGTACTGCATGGCTGCGATTACGGTGAAACAAAGCCTCCCCGTGCGACACGGGGGAGGGGGTCACTGCGGAGCATGGTGGAAGGGGCGCCATGAGCGGCGCAGGAAAATCGTCATAGGAATGGGAAAACGGAACGGAGGGCGCTTTACCTGATGAAGCGGATCGTTGTATCCGGGTACTACGGTGCGAAGAACGCGGGCGATGAGGCCATGCTCGCGGCGATGCTCGAGGTGCTCGGAGATTTGGACCCGGAACTTCATATCACGGTCATCTCAGCCAACCCTGCCGACACCGAGCGGCGCCACGGCGTCCATGCGGTCGGCTCGCTTGACGCGCGCGGAATCTTCCGCGCCATGCGGCGCGCCGACCTCCTCATCAGCGGCGGCGGCAGCCTGCTCCAGAACGTCACGAGCCGCCGCAGTCTCTACTACTATATGGCGGTCATCCTGCTTGCCCTCCTCCTCGGCAAACGCACGATGCTCTACGCGCAGGGCATCGGCCCCGTCACGGGGAAATTTGCCTGCCGCTGCATGCGCTGGCTCGGCAACCGCGTCTCCCTCATCACCGTGCGTGACGAGGGCTCCATGGCGGAGCTGCGCCGTCTTGGCATCCGCCGTCCGCCGATGGAGTGCACCGCCGACCCCGTGCTCGGTATCCATCCCGTCGGACGCGAGGCAGGGCGCGGTATCCTCGCCGCCTGCGGGGCGGACGGCGCACGCCCTGTCGTCGGTATTTCCGTGCGCGACTGGCAGGGCTGGCAGCACTACAAGGAAATCCTCGCCGAGATCAGCGACGCCATCGTCCGCGAGCTCGATGCACGCGTCATCTTCCTCCCCATGCAGTACCCCGAGGACGTGCGGACGGCGGAGACCGTCGCTGCATGGACGAAGGAGGACTGCACCGTCCTCACGGGTGAGTATGCGACCGCAGAGCTCCTCTCTCTCGTCGCGAACATGGACCTCACGATCGGCGTGCGCCTGCACGCCCTCATCTTCTGCGGGCGTCATGGGCGTCCCCATGATCAGCATCTCCTACGACCCCAAGGTCGATCGCTTCCTACGCTCCATCGGGGAAAAAAACCCGTCAACGACCTGCAGGACATCACCACCGCGAGGCGTCCTCAGGAAGTCCGCCGCAAATGGGCGGGGCGCAGCAATTACCGCGGCGAACGCCGACCTCCTCGCACAGATGCGCAGCCTCGCCGCACGCAACGCCGAGCTCGCATTGGGACTAATTCACCGGAAGAAGTAACGGGATACCGCCTCTTTTCTGGGACGTTCCACTTGATTATTAACAGCATCACATATTAAAAGAGCACTGCACTGGTGATTCGCCAATGCAATGCTCTTTTTTTATCCCTCTAATGTCCGCATCAGAGCTCCTTATTCTCCGTCGGCGTTGTTGTCGGACGGCCGAGGTCAGCGCGTGAGCCGATGGCGGTGCGCACCTCAAGAAGGTGAGCGCATCACTCCGCTCTACCGCAGGGAGTACCTGCGCGAGCTCTGCCGCATCCGCCGCCGTCTGCACCAGACGGTAGCCGACGGCACGCGCGACGGCGGGGAAGTCCACCGTATGCGCCGCTGTCGGTGCGCCGCCGACGCTCTCATGTGCCTCGTTGTTGAGGAGGACGTGGACGAGATTCGGTGGTGCGGCGGCACCGATGGTCGCCATCGCGCCCATGTGCATGAGGGCTGCACCGTCTCCGTCGAGGAGAAAGACGCGCTGCGACGGGCGGTGGAGGGCGATACCAGAGCAATCGCGCCCGCGTGCCCCATCGAGCCGACGGTGAGAAAGTCATGGGCGTGATCCTCGCCGCGTGCCTCGCGCAGCTCAAAGAGCTCACGCCCCGTCTTGCCCGTGGTAGCGACGACGACGGCACCCTGTGCCGCATCGAGGATCTGCGCAATGGCATCCTCGCGCCGCAGGGGATTTTCATTTGCGTATTTGTGTTTCGGATGGGTGAGCGCTCCCTTGCGGACGAGGAGCGCGCATTGTCCGCCGGCAGCGAGATGCGGGCGGATACGCTCCATCCATGCAGTGACATCTGCTATGCTCGAATCTGCCGTAAGCACCATCGTCTTGACGCCCATCGTCTCGAGGAGCGGCAGCGTGAGACGGCCCCTGTACGAGATGCTGCGGCTCGTCGTGGAGGTCCGGCTCGCCGCGCCAGCCAATGACAAAGATGCACGGGATGCCGTAGACCTCCTCGTGGAGGAGAGCGAGGGATTGACGATATTGCCGAGCCCGCTGTTCTGCGAGGTAGACGAGCGGCACCTTGCCCGTCGCGAGATGATAGCCCGCCGCGAGTGCCGCTGCATTCCCTTCATTCGCCGCGATGATGTGTGACGGGCTGTTCGCCCCGTAGGTATCCATCAGAGCGTCGACGAGCGGGCGCAGCTTTCGAGTCGGGCACGCCCGTAAAGAATTCCGCCCGAGGGCGGCAATGAGATCGTTCGCGTTCATCGTATCCTCCTGTTATCATGCGTTTGATTCTTTTCGGCGGCGGAATGCCTCCCGTTGCTCGCGATATGCCCTTTAGGAACTCCCGCACGCGGGTAGAAGAAGGCGCGCAGGGCAGGATCGTCGATTTCATATCCTGCCTCTTTCTCGTGTGCACGGGGGTAGATCTCCGCCTTGGCGTGCTGCAGATCGACTGTCCCGCTGACGGAGGCGACGTCCGGTGTTTCCAGACAAAGGGTGTAGTCTCTGTTGCGCGCCGCGAGAAAGTATTCTTTGCGCGGGAAGATGGAGTTGCTGTATGCAATCTCCGTCCCTGCTCCGCCGAAGACACGTGGAAGAATGCCGTCCACCGGGGCATCGATCGAAATCCGAGAAGTGCACACAGCGTCGGGCAGATGTCCACCGCACTGGTCAGATCGTCCACGACCGCACGTTCGGGCACTCCCGCACCGCGCATCATCCATGCGGCATGCGTCATCTGTTCGTCGACGATATAGTGTTTGGGACTAAAGATCGGCACGCCGTGGTCGGAGTATAGATTGACGAGATAGTCTTCGGGTGTATAGTGCTCCTCCAGATAAGAAAAAAGCGTGCTGAGGGCGCGGTCGACATTATGAACGCAATGCCAAAAAGCCGCCTGGTTGAGCGCGCTTGGCTTGAGGTAGGGGCTGGCGACTTTTTCCTCCGGTCCGGAGAGACGCTTTGCCAGGGGCAGCTTCATCTGGACGGTGTCAGGCACCTGGAACTGTGCATTTGACCACGGGTGAATATCCATCAGATGCAGTGACAGCACATTGTCTACATCGGGCATCCCCTCCAGAAAGCGGATCACACGATCTGCAGCATCACGGGCAAAGTCCTGATAGGGGGTTATGACGAGACGGTCGTATCCGCGCGTTATGCCATTATAGATACCGTCTCCAGCATTCATGAGATAGGTTGTTGCATATCCTTGTGCCCGCAGGTGTTCGGAGAGGGTGATATAGTCTGCCGGAAGCTCGGCTGCTGTCCACTCATTGGATATGCCTGTATGCTGCATATACATCCCCGTCTCGATGGTCGGGAGAGACAGATAGGTAAACTCGTGTACGGAATAATGCTGATCGAATATCGTGCCATGTGAAAAGAAACGGGCGGTGTGCGGCATGTGTTCCGCAAAAGATGTACGCACAACATGCCATGGCAGCGCATCGACGAGGATGTTCAGGGACGAGCTTTCTGCGCCTTTGGACTGTGACCGACGCATATTGGCGTTCCGATGATAAAGTCGCTGTCGGATGTAAAACGGGTGTTTTTCGCTGAGACGAAAGAGTTCACTGCCGCAGGATTCAGCCAGGCGGTGTCGTCGATGGTTTCCGTTTGTGCCGTGATGATCTGTCCTTCTGCTGTCCCGATGATGGGAACAACGGCCTCTGTCCCTGGGGCGACAGTGATGGCGGCTGCTTTTGGCGCACGCGTACCGCGCATAATGTCAAAGGTGAAATCCCCGCCGACATTTTCGGCGAGCCCTGGTGCTGTGCGAATGGCATTCATCAGCCAGCGTTTATCGTTGCTGAGACCTTGCTCCACATAGGCTCCAACATAGTATGCAGGGGAGATATGCGGCGAGACCGGAAGGAACTCCTCGAAGAAAATGGCGGACTCTGCTTGAAGACCATTTTCCGCAGAGTAACGCATGCGGCTCAGCGCATAGGGGCATAGTTCGCCTTTCCGGCCGCGATGGACAGACGGTCGAGTGTCTCCTGTGTCAGCACCGATGCAGGGATGTCAAGCGCGATCGGGACGTGAAAGAAGTTCAGTGCATAGCCCTGCATGACAAGAGCATCTGCATAGCGCCCTGCCGCGTGATAGGAACGGCTGAGGACAGACCAGACCGCAGGCTCGGCGGGACGCATCCGAAAGGCACGCTCTCCGCAGGTGACGGCATTCGCCGCGTCACCGTTTGCGAGAAGATACTGCGCCGCGAAGATATCGGCGTGCACTGCATCTCCGCCCGCCTCGCGGTATGCGGCGAGCTGCATGAGAAAGTCGTCATCGTAGGCATCCTGCTCCGCGCATGCGAGGAGCGCATAAAAACAGTTTCTGTGCGTGCTCATTATTGCGCCAGAGATGCGGCGTAGTCTTCGCTCATCTCATGCCTCCTTCGGCAGCGGGAATACCTCCCCGTTGTCTGCGATACCTTTTAGGAACTCCCGCACGCGCGGGTAGAAGAAGGAACGAAGCGCAGGATCGTCAATTTCACGTCCCGCGATCCCCTCCTCGCTGCGTGGATAGCATGCTGTGACAGCACGGGCGAGATTCACGGCTCCGTTCGGTCTGACACCATCCGTTGTCTCAAGGTGGAAGACGTGGGCTTTTGTGCGTGCACGCAGACAGTAGGTACGCCCGGGGTAGAGCGAGTTGCTGAACGTGATCTCACGTCCTCTGCCGCCAAAGATCTGCGGCAGGACGCCATCCACATGTTCTCCGACAGGGAAATGGAGAAAGGTGTGCGAGTGTCGGATAGATGTCCACCGTGCTGGTCATTTCGCTCACCGTGACCCCCGCGGGAACGCCTGCCCCACGCATCATCCATGCGGCGTGCGTCATCTCCGGACTGACGATGTAGTGATGCTCACTGAATACGGGGACGCCGTGGTCGGAGTAGATGTTGACGAGGTACTCATCCGGCGTGTAGTGTTGCTCCAGATAGGAAAAGAGTGTGCCGAGAGCCCGGTCGAGATCACGGATGCCCTGGATACATGCCGCAGCACTGAGGGGCGTCGCTCGCAGATAGGGACTGGGGGTGCTGCCCTCTGCGCCAGAGAGACGCTCTGTGAGGGGAAGTCGTGCCTGCACACTCGAGGTGATCTGGAAGAGCGGATATGGCCATGGGTGGAGATCGGCCGTGTGCAAAAAGATGAACTGGTCGCTGTCGCCCAGTCCCTCCAGATGGCGGATGGTTCGCTCGACGCCTTCATAGGCGAGCAAACGATACCCCGCCACCAACAGACGATCATGACCGCGTGTTGCCCCGTTGTAGATGCCGATACCGTCGCCCATGAGATTTGCCGTCGCATAGCCGAGGTCGTGCAGACGCTCGGAGAGGGTACTGATGTCCGCGGCCAGTGGAATGGCGATCTTATCATTGAAGATTTGGCTATGATGCGGATACATTCCCGTCTCGATCGTCGGCAGGGAAGGGTAGGTATGCTCCGATACAGAAAAATGCTGATCGAAGATTGTTCCCTGCGCGAAGAAGCGGGCCGTATTCGGCATCCATTCGGCGAAATGCTCCCGTAGGATCGCCCACGGCAGCGCATCGGCGAGAATGTTCAGAACAAGCGGGCGCCGCATTGGATCGTGTCCGATGGAGATTGGCGTACCCACGAGAAAATCACGGTCGGAGGAGAGAGATGCATCCTCGGTCAGGCGGAAGAAGTTGGGTGTCGCGGGGTTGAGCGGTGTATCCTGCTCCATGTTTTCGGTTTCGACGTGCAGCTTCTGGAACGGTGCCACGCCGATGACGGGCAGAACATTCTCTCCGGCACAGTGAATCTCGGCGCGTCCGGGGGCGCGGCTCGCACGCATGATGTCGTAGACGAACTCCCCGCCGACATTGAAGGAGAACCCCTCTGCCGACTGGATCGTCTGCAGGAGCCAGCCCTTGTTGCCCTGCTGTTCCTGCTCTGTATATGTGGCGACGTAGTAGGGCGGTCGGTGCACGTCCGTCGCGGGGATAAACTCACCGGCAAAAACACTTTCAGTGGCGCACAGCCCCTTTTCGGCCTCCCAGCTCATACGGCTGAGTGCTATCGGTGCGTAGCTTGGTTTTCCCATGGCAACGGACAGACGATCGAGCACCTCGAGGGTCAACGCGCTGCGCGGAATATCCGTCGGGAGCGTGAGCGGGCGGTTCAGCAGTTTCGCCGTATACGCCTGCATGACAAGCGCATCCGTATAGCGTGCCGTCGCTGTGTACGCACGGCACAGCACCGCCCAGAGCGCAGGCTCGACAGCGTGCATCCGAAAGGCGCGCTCTCCGCAGGTGACGGCATTCGCCGCGTCACCGTTTGCGAAAGATACTGCGCCGCGAAGATATCGGCGTGCACTGCATCTCCGCCCGCCTCGCGGTCATGCGGCGAGCTGCATGAGAAAGTCGTCATCGTAGGAATCCTGCTCCGCGCGTGCGAGGAGCGCATAGAAAACAGTTTCTGTGCGTGCTCATTATTGCGCCAGAATGCGGCGTAGTCTTCGCTCATCTCATGCCTCCTTCGGCAGCGGGAATACCTCCCCGTTGTCTGCGATACCTTTTAGGAACTCCCGCACGCGCGGGTAGAAGAATGTACGCAGCGCGGAATCGTCGATCTCGTATCCTTTCTCTTTCTCGTGGCTGCGCGGATAGATGGTGACTGCTGCCTTGCTGAGGTCAACGGTGCCGTCCATGTTGACGGGCTCCGCTGTCTCGAGGAAAAGCGTGTGTGTCGCTGAGCGCGCAGCGAGGAAGTACGGCTTCGTTGGAAAGAGGGAGTTGCTGCAAGCGATCTCTCGTCCCGGTCCATCGAATATACGTGGGAGTACACCGTCCACAGTGGCGTCGACGGGGAATCCCAGCAGATGCGCCAATGTCGGATAGATGTCCACGGTGCTCGTCATCTCGTCCGCCGTGATCCCCTTAGGCACGCCCGCACCACGCATCATCCATGCAGTATGCGTCAGAGCGGCACTGACGATATGAGGGATTTCATCAAAGATGGAGACACCGTGATCGGAATAGAGGTTTACGAGATACTCGTCGGGGGTATAGTGCTCCTCCAAATAGGCGAAGAGTACGCCAAGCGCGCGGTCGACACTGTGCACACTCTGCCAAAACCCTGCCTGATTCAGAGCACTCGGCGAGAGGTAGGGGCTGGGCTTTCCCTCTGCAGAGGCATCGATGCGGTCGGCGAGGGAGAGCTGCGCCTGTGCAGCGGAGGGGATGGAGAAGTTCTTGTTCGGCCACGGGTGGAGATCTGTGGCATGTAAAAATATGAAATGATCGGCATCATGCAGTCCCTCCAAGTAGCGTATGACCTGCTCCGCTCCTTCGTATGCAGGGAGGCGGTAGGGCGTCACGATGAGGCGGTCATAGCCACGTGTCACGCCGTTGTAGACGCCGTTCCCGTCGCCTCTGAGATTTGTCGTCGCGTAGCCGAGGCTGCGCATTCGCTCGGAGAGCGTTACGAACTCCGACGGAAGGGTCATGACGATGCGGTCGTTGAACACTCCGCTGTGCTGTGCATACATTCCCGTCTCGATGGCGGCGAGAGATGGATAAGTGAACTCAGCGGTAGAGAACTGCTGTCGGAACGTAAGCCCTTCGCGAAGAAACGGGCAGTATAGGGCATGTATGCCGCAAAATCCGTACCCATAATTTCCCACGGGAGAGCGTCAACGAGAGATTGAGCACGAGACGACGGCGATGCGGTGCATGGCCGATGGCATCGGTGTACCGACGATGAAATCGTGCGGCGAGGAGAAATCCGTTGTCTCGCTGAGCCGAAAGAAACTCGGCGTCGCCGTGCTCAGGAGAGCCGTGCCGTCCGGCATGATCGGCTCGGATGCGAATCTCCTGTGGATCTCGCCGGTCCCGAGGAGGGCAGCACGACTTCCTGCTGCGGACTCAGGTCGATATGGGCGCTGCCGCGTGCACGCGAGCCACGCACGAGATCAAATAGGAAATCGCCGCTGACGTGCTCGGTGAATCCGTCAAGATTGCGCGTTGCGGCGATCATCCATGCTTTTCCTCCGTGCAGCTCCTGCTCGGTATGAGACACCGACGTAGTAGGGCGGGTACATGGGCGAGACGGGGAGGAATTCGCCGACAAATGCGGTGGCGGAGGATGAGAGCCCTCTGTTTTGTCGTAGGTCATGCGAAAAGAGTGCGATTGGCGCATAGCTGGGCTTTCCCATGGCAACGGACAGGCGATCAAGCCATCCTGCGTCAGGACCTCGCGCGGGAGATTCAGGTCGATTGGGACGTTGAAGCAGCTGGACAGATACCCGTGCATGATCAGTGCGTCGACATAGTGTCCCTGCGACTTATACGCTGCGGCAAGGGTTTGCCAGGTGATCGGTGCAAGCGGCCGTCGATGATAGGAGCGTTCTCCGCATACGGCAGCTCACGGCATCTCCATTCGCAAGGAGATACTGTGCAGCGAAGATGTCCCGCATCGCGGCATCCCCGCCCGCCTCGCGGTAGGCGGCGAGCTGCGCGAGAAAGGCGTCGTCGTGCGTCCTGTTCCCCCGCGTGCGAGGAGATCATAAAAAGCGCAGAGGCCTGTTCGTTGTTGCGCCAGAATATGCTGAAATCGTCGCTCATAATCTTTTTCCTTTTCGGATGTTTTTAGGACTCTGCGCCGAACCACTCCGGACGTGCGGCACGCATCGCGGGCCAGAACTCTCCGTTGTTCGCGATCGTGCGGACGATGCTGCGCGCACGCGGGTAGAAGAACGCGCGCAGTTCCGCCGCCCAAGGCGTAGTCTTCCTCAAGTTCGTGGGCTCGCGGATAGATCCCCACACGAGCATCTGCGAAATCCACCGTACCGTCCTCATCGAGGCAGCTCGCGCGTTTCAAGACGAAATGCATGTGCATGTGTTCGTACGGCGAGCTTGAAGGTCTGCCCGGGAACATCGACATACTATATACGGCGTCGCGCTCTTTTCCACAAAGACCGCCGGCAGATTGCCGTCGATGTCCTCTGCCACGGGGAAGCCGCCAGAGCGCCCCAAGCGTCGGATAGAGATCCGCTGTACTGGTCAGCTCGTTTACGATGCGCCCTCAGGGACGCCCGCACCGCGCATCATCCAGAGGGCACGCGTTGAGTTCTCGGCGATCACGTCCATCACGCCGTTCACAGGTGTGCTGAAGATTGAGTTGCCGTGGTCGGAGTAGATGCTGACGAGGTACTCCTCCTCCGCGTAGTGTTCCTCGATGTGGGTGAGCAGCTGCGCCAGATTGCGAGTCCGCACGGCGAAGACTCCGCCAGAACTGTTCCTGATAGATTTTTGAGTTTGGGCAAACGCACGCTGGCGATATGCTCATCGAGTTCAAAGAGGCGCTGTGAGAGCGGCAGATGCGATTCTACCGCAGGGTGAAATTTGAGCCCCTTGGCATTCCACGGATGTACGTCCGTAACGTGCAGGTAGAGGAACTGATCCGTCTCATCGAATGCCTCGAGCTGCATGATGGCGCGGTCAGCCGCCTCAGCGGAGGGGAGTTTCCACGCGGCGGTATTCAGCTGATCGTAGCCGCGCAGTGCGCCGCAGGTGAGACTGTCACTTGCCCCCATCGGAGCGGCGGCATAGTAGCCGAGGTCTGTCATGCACTCCGAGATGGTCATCATATCGAGTGGAATCTCGTGGCTGTCTCGCTCGTTGAACACCTGCGTATGGATTGGATAGCGTCCCGTCTCAATCACGGGGAGGGACGGATAGGTGCACTCTGATGTGGAGAAATGCTGATCGAAGATCGTGCCGCGCTCGAAGAAGCATGCGATGTTCGGCATTGCATCGGGAAAGTGCGTGCGCGCGATATTCCACGCAAGCCCGTCGATGAGAATGTTCAGCACGAGTTTTCGCCGCGCAGGACTGTGTCCGAGGCGGACCGGCGTACCGACGGCATAGACGGCATCAGAGGCAGGCGTGATCTCGGTCGTCTCCGCGAGGCGGAACTGGCTGAACGCCCACTTGCCGAGATAGGCGGATGCCGGCGGCTGGGTTTCTGTCGTGATGGTCAGCTCCTGCAGCGGCTCCGTCCCTGCGATGGGGAGAATAACCTCCGTCCCCTCCGGCACCTCAATCGTTAGAGGGCGCGCACCTCCTGCGCCTTTTGCAGGCAGAACGGATAATCCCGCTGCATCTTATCGACGAAGACGCCGCTGTGCCGCACCTCTTCGATCAGCTGGCTTTGATCCGAGAAAGGCATTGTCGACATAGGCAGCGACCCAATAGCGTGCACTTCCCTCGGGTGGTGTGAGCGGAAATATTCTCCCACGAAGGCGTCGAGCTGAAACTCCAATGTGCCATCTGCGGGACAATAGGCGCGGTTCTGTGTCATCGGCGCACCTGTTCCAATGCCTGCGGCGATGGAGAGCCGGTCAAGACCTTCCTTTCCGCCGCGCATGAGCAGCTCTGCGGGAATCTCGGGCGCGAGATAAAGACCGTAGGCGTATCCATACATCGTGAGCGCATCGACGGGACGATCCAGCTGCGTGTACACCTCGGCCAGCAGCAGCCAGATCTCGCGGTTGACGGGACGTTTGCGGCAGGCACGTTCCGCACAGACCGCCGCATTCTCCGCATCGCCGTGATGGAGGAGATACTTTGCTGCAAAGATATCGGCACGTTCGGTGTCGGGAGAAATTTCCCGATAGGCGGCGAGCTGAATAGAAATCGTCGTCGTAGGCATTCTGCTCCGACCGTGCGAGGAGATCGTAAAAGAGCGCAGAAGCCTGCTCGTTGTTGCGCCAGAATACGCTAAAAGCATCGCTCATCTCATGGCTCCTTCGGCGGGGGAAAAGACTCCCCGTTGCTCGCGATGCCCTTTTAGGAACTCCCGCACACGCGGGTAGAAGAAGGCACGCAGGGCCGGATCGTCGAGTTCATATCCTTTTTCCCGCTCGTGATCACGCGGATAGACGGCGACTTTTGCCCGCGCGAGATCGACGGTACCGTCCATGGCGACGGGATCCTCCGTCTCGAGACAGAGTGTATGTGTCGCCGATCGCGCCGCGAGGAAGTAGGCTTCGTCGGAAAGAGGGAGTTGCTGAATGTGAGCTCTCGTCCTGGTCCTCCGAAAACGCGCGGAAGGACTCCGTCGATGCAGGCATCGACGGGAAGCCGCAGAGATGCCCCCAGGGTCGGATAGATGTCCGTCGTACTTGTCAGCTCATCCGTGCGCACGCCGCTGGGGACGCCCGCCCCGCGCATCATCCACGTGGCGTGCGTCAGGGGGCGTCGACGATATAGGTCTCCGGGCTGAAGATGGAGACGCCGTGATCGGAGTATAGGGTTGACGAGATACTCCTCCGGGGCATAGTTCTCCTCCAGATAGGGTGAAGAGCATGCCGAGGTCCGGTCAAGCTCGCGTACACCCAGCCAGAACACCTCCTGGTTCAGGGGACAGGGCCGCAGATAGGGACTGGGCGGCGTGTCCAATGTCTCAGTCATGCGCTGTGCGAGAGGAAGACGTGCCTGAGCCGGGGTCGCGTATTGGAACATGGGGGACGGCCAAGGATGTACATCGGAGGAATGCAGGAGGATGAAGTTGTCGGCATCACCGAGACCTTCCAGGTGGCGGATGACGCGCGTTACCGCTTCGTAATTTTTGTTGACGGTAGGCAGCCGTGATGATGCGGTCGTAGCCGCGTGCGGCACCGTTGTAGATGCCCTCGCCTGTACCACTGAGGTAGGATGTGGCATAGCCCATATTGCGCATGCGCTCCGAGAGGGTGATGTAGTCCTCGCGGAGTGGAATGGCAATCTTGTTGTTGAACAGATGATTGTTCTGCAGGTTCATTCCTGTTTCGATGGCAGCAAAGGAGGGTGCGGTGTATTCTGCGCTGGAGAGTGCTGATCGAAGATGAGTCCCTGCGAGAAAAAGCGAGCCATGTTCGGCAGCTTCTCTTCAAAAACAATCCCGCAGAATCTCCCACGGCATCGCATCGGCAGGATGTTCAGGACCAGCCGACGGCATCTCGGATGATGGCCAATCTGAATCGGCGTGCCGACGAGAAAGGCATGGTCTGAGGAGAAGTCCGTCGTCTCATTGAGACGGAAGAAATTCGGTGTGGCGACATTCAGCCAGCCCAGCTCATTGACGGATGCTGTGCTCACGCGGATCTGCTGCGGGCTGCGCAGCCCATGGGCGGGGAGCACGGTGCCAATGACAGGCAGGACGACCTCCTGTCCCGGGGCGAGATCGATATGGGCGGCCCCCTGCGGCACGCTGTGCGCAGATGAGATCAAAGAAAAAGTCACCCGGCACCAAAGTAGGCAACCCCCGTGCATCACGCAGGACGTTCAGCTGCCATGCCTTGTCGCCCTGCAGCCCCTGTTCGGCGTGAGACGCCGACGTAGTGGAGCAGGGAGATGTGCGGTGACGTGGGGAGAAACTCCCCGCCAAAGACGCCGCCCGCCGTTGTAATTCCGTTTTTCCGGATCGTAGGGATGCCCGATGTGGCGATAGGGGGCAAATCCGGGGCGCGACAGCGCGACAGAGAGACGATCTAATGCCTCTTGGGTGATCGCCTCCTGTTGGGTGAGTCGTCCACCGTGATGGGCGTGTTGTGAAAGCGTGTTTGCATAGCCTTGCATGACAAGTGCATCTGCATAGCGTCCGCATGCCTTGTACGCACGGGAGAGCACATCAAAAATCGGGTGCTGAATCGGACGCGTACGGAATGCGCGCTCGCCGCAGACCACTGCGGTTTCTGTATCTCCGTGATGGAGCAGGTACTTTTGCCGCAAATATATCGGCATGCGATGCATCTCCGCCTGCCTCCCGATAGGCGGCGAGCTGTGCGAGAAAAATCGTCGTTGTGGGCGTCCTGCTCTGACCGTGCGAGAAGGTCATAAAAGAGAGCAGCAGTCTGCTCATTATTGCGCCAGAATACGCTGAAATCGTCTCCCATAAAGTCCCTTCCTTTTAGGTTGATCCGCCGAACCACTCCGGTCTTGCCTTGCGCATCGCGGGCCAGAATTCGCCATTATTTGCCGTCTCGCGGACAAAGTTACGGGCCCTCGGGTAAAAGAATGCCCGAAGCTCCGTGCTGTCCACGGCATAGTTCTCATCGAGCTCATGTCCGCGCGGGTAGATCCCGACAACAGCTTGTTCAAAATTCACTGTGCCGTCCTCATCGACCGGCTCACGCGTCTCGACGCGCATCGTATGATCGTGGGTGCACGGCGAGCTATATGTCTGCCGGGATACTGCGATGCACTGTATACCGCATCGCGTGCTGTACCGCCAAAGATGGCGGGCAGATGCCCGTCGATATCATCTGCCGAGGAAAATCCGCATAGATGTCCGAGTGTCGGGTAGATATCCACTGCACTCGTGAGGTCGTGAACGACTGCTCCTGCCGGCACGCCTGCTCCGCGCATCATCCATGCGGCGGCCGTGGAGCATTCGCTGACAACATCGATGCGTCCACCGGGCGGAGGCAGGGGAGAAGATCGATGTCCCATGGTCGGGTAGAGGTTCACGATGTGGTCATCCTCTGCATAGTGTGCAGCAACGTAGGGAGAGCAGCTGACCAATCGAACGGTCGACGTGGCGCAGCTCACGCCCAAAACTGCTGCCGGTAGATGGGGAAGTCGGGCAGGCGGACACTGAGGCCGTTCTTTTCCAGCGGGAACAGACGATCATCGAGGGGCAGATGCGTTTCGACTTCCGTCGCAAACTTATAGTCTACCCCATTCCACGGGTGCACATCTGTTGTGTGCAGGAAAAGGCATAGATCGCATTCCCGAAATGCCTCCAACTGTCGGATGGTACGCTCCACGCCGACGCAGGGCGAGGGCTTTCCCGCGATGACCGTGAGCTGGTCATAGCCGCGCAGAGCTCCGCTGTATACTGTCTCCCGTCGCCAGAGGCACAGCAGAGGTAACCAGAGTCTTCATTTGTTCGGAGATGGTCTTCTGTGTCAGAGGGTTCATGGCTGTTCTTCTCGTTGAATATCTGGGTATGATGGGGGTATCTCCCCGTTGCAATGGAGGGGAGTGACGGGAATGTATACTCTGACCCCGCAAAGTGCTGATCGAATACTGTCCCTTCGGAGAAAAACGCTGCAATATTTGGCATTGCGTCGGAAAAATGTTCGCGTACGACGGGCCATGAGAGTCCGTCGAGCAGAATGTTCAGCACGAGTTTTTTTCGACGCGTGCTGTGCCCCAGCGGGATCGGTGTACCAAGCACGTGGGGAGACTCATCCTCCGTGCGAATCGTGACGGGTTCATCGATGCGGAAGTAGCTGAACGACCACTTGCCAAGACATGCGGGGCGTGCTTCCTGTGCTGTCTGCACGAGGAGTCGCTGTCCCTCTGTTGTCCCTGCGATGGGGATGATCTGCGGCTTGCCGTCGAGGATGTTGATGACGGTTGGCACAGTGACCTCTTGTGCCCGCTGCAGCTGGAAGACCATATCCTTATATCCTGCATGCAGAAAGGCGTCATTGCCGCGGATGACCTCCAGCATAACGGCTCGGTCGGAGAATACTCGCTCTCCGTATGAGGGCAGACCAAAGGGAAGCGCATCCGTGTTTTTCCTGCGGCAGTGCTTCTCCGACAAATACATTTGACTCAAACTGCAGTCCGCACGCATCCAGGCGTGCACGCTGCGGGACCAGAGGAGCATAGTTCCCGGGACATAGTGCGAGGGAAAGCCGATTGAGGCACGTCTGCATATTCTCCTCGGTCAGCTGCAGTGAGAGATGCGATTGCCGGCGATAGAGCCTGTAGGCATAGCCCTGCATGACTGTCGCGTCTGCATCGCGTCCGAGACTGCTGTAGGCAGCAGCAAGATTCTCCACACCTCGAGGCTGACGGGGCGCTTTTCATAGGCGCGCTCTCCGCAGACCGCCGCATTCTCCGCATCGCCGTGATGGAGGAGATACTGGGCGGAAAAAGATGTCGGCATGTGCTGCATCCCTCCTGCTTCCCGGTAGGCGGCAAGCTGCAGGAGGAAGTCGTCGTCGTAGGTGTCCTGTTCCGACCGTGTAAGGAGATCGAAGAAGAGCTCCCGTGTGTATTCGTCATTGTGCCAGAATACGCTGAAATCATCACGCATCGTGCTGTCCTTCCTTAACCTCCCCGATGGATACGGCACGGGGCTTATTCTCCGCCGAACCACTTCGGCCGTGCGGCGCGCATTGCAGGCCAAAAACTCCCCGTTGTTTGCGATCTCACGGACAAAGTCACGAGCACGAGGGTAAAAAGATTCCCGCAGCTCTGCATGGTCAAGGGCATAGTTCTCGTCGAGTTCATGGCCGCGCGGGTAGATACCGGCGCGCGTAAGCATAAAGTCCACCGTGCCGTCCTCGTCGACGGGTTCCTGTGTCTCGATGCGCATCGCATGATCGTGGGTGCGGACGGCAAGCTTATACGTCTGCCCCCGGGAAGATCGACATGCTGTATACCGCATCGCGCGGCGTACCGCCAGGAGCGGCGGGGAGACGTCCGTCAATATCATCATTGACGGAGAATCCGCAGAAGGTGACCCAGGGTCGGGCAGATATCTACGATGCTCGTGAGATCATGGACGACGATGCCTTCAGGGACGTCCCGCACCGCGCATCATCCACGTGGCATGGGTAGAGTTCTCTGAGATGATATCTACCGTGTCGTTGATGCTGCTGTTGAAAATGGGAACCCCGTGATCCGAGTACAGATTGACGAGATACTCATCCTCGCTGAAGTGCGTCTCCAGATAGGAAAACAGATGCCCAAGATTACGATCAACCTGCCCGATCCGCTCCAGATATTGCTCCTGATAGATGCGCAGACTTGGGAGACGCACTGCGGCGGCAGAAGCTTTTGAGGAAAATGCGCTCTGCGAGAGCCATGTGTGTCTCAACTGCCGTGTCAAACTTGAAATCAAAGGCATCGTATGGATGCACGTCGTTGATGTGCAGGAAGAGGAACAGATCGGTCTCGTTGAATGCTTTGAGATGCCGAATGGCTGAGTCCACGGAATTGTTGGAGTCAGTGCCCAGCCGGTGGCGATCAGACGGTCAAAAACCGCGCACTGCGCCGCGGGAAATACCGTGCGTGGATGCAAGCGGTGCAGCACAGTAGTAACCCTGTGCCTTCATCTGCTCGGAGATTGTCGTCATGCGGAGCGGAAGCTCATAGCCTGCCTTCTCGTTGAAGATCTGTGTATGATGCGGGTAGTATCCCGTCTCAATGGCGGGATGCGCCGGCAGGGTGTGCTCTGAAGTCGAAAAATGTTGATCGAAGATGACTCCGCGTGAAAAAGAAACGCATGACATTCGGCAGATGCGTTTGCGGCATGAGGGGCGTGCGACCGCCCAGGACAGCCCATCGACGAAGAGGTTCAGGACGAGCTTTTTTTCCGCTGCGGGCTGTGTCCGAGGCGGATTGGTGTTCCGACGGCGTAAGGAGCGTCCGCGGAGGCGTGCAGTGTGGCGCTCTCACTGAAGCGAAAAAGCTGAACGCCCATTTGCCGAGATAGGCTTCCTTTGTCCCGAGGGATTCCGTCGTTACGGAGAGCGGCTGGTTGATGGCTGTCCCCGCGATGGGAATGATCGCCTCCTCTCCCGGAGGAAGCTCGATCTTTGCCGTTCCGCGTACCTCTGTCGCCTTCTGCAGATCAAAAGAAAATCGCGGTGCCCGTAGCCGATGAATGACTCCTGATGGCGCAGATCCTCCATCAGGCGGCTGTGGTCTGACAGAAACGCATTTTTCCGTATAGACCGCACTCCAAAAACCGCACACTGCCGGCGGGCATGGTGAGGAGCTCCTCACCAAGAAAGACATCATGGCGGAAACAGAGTGCGCCGTTTTCCACATAAGCACGACTTTCCGATGTGGGCGCATACAGACTGTGCCCCAGCGCAATGGTGAGACGTCCCAGTCCCTCCTGCAGATTGGACGGGGTCAGGCTCAGGGCAAGTTTCGGCGCTTGGTAAAGCCCGTAGGAAAGACCCTGCATATCGATAGAGTCCATCTCACGGTGGAGGGCTTTGTAGGCAACGGCGAGGATCTTCCAGATCTCGTAGTTGAGCGGACGTTTTTCGCGGGCACGTTCTGCGCATACGGCGGCGTTTTCTATATCACCGTGATGGAGCAGATACTTCGCCGCAAAGATATCGGCGCGCTCACTCGCGGGTGCTGCCTCGCGATAGGCGGCAAGCTGCGTGAGGAAATCGTCGTCGTAGGCGTCTCGCTCCGACCGTGCGAGGAGATCATAAAAAAGCTCCTGTGCGTGTTCATCATTGTACCAGAATATGCTGAAATCGTCGCTCATCATATCTCTTTTCCTTTTAAGGCTGTCCGCCGAACCACTCCGGGCGTGCGGCGCGCATCGCAGGCCAGAACTCCCCGTTATTCGCGATCTCGCGGACGAAGTCACGGGCACGCGGGTAAAAGAATTCCCGCAGCGCGGCACTGTCCTCGGCATAGTTCTCGTCGAGCTCATGGCCGCGCGGGTAGATCCCCACGTGCATCGGTGAAATCCACGGTGCCGTCCTCGTCGAGCACTTCACGCGTCTCCAGACGAAGCACGCGCTCGTGGTTTCGTACGGCGAGCTTATACGTCTGCCCCGGGAACATCGACATGCTGTATGCCGCATCGCGTGGTGTGCCGCCGAAGATGGCGGGAAGACGGCCGTCAATATCGTCGTGACGGGGAATCCGCAGAGGTGACCTAGGGTCGGATAGATGTCCACCGTACTCGTAAGACTCATGAATGACGACGCCTTCAGGGGACGCCGGCACCGCGCATCATCCATGCGGCGTGGGTGGAGCCTTCGCTGATGATGTCGACGGCTTCGGCTGCAGCACTGCCGAACACAGATACGCCATGGTCGGAATAGAGGTTCATCAGGTACTCCTCCGGTGAGAAATGTTCCTCAGATAGGAGAGAAGGATGCCGATGTTGTGATCCGCTTGGCGCATACGCTCCAGATACTGTGCCTGATGGACGTGAGGCCGGGCAGACGCACGCTCGCTGTGGTTTTGTTGTCTTGAAAGAAACGATCCGAGAGGGAGGTGGGCTTCGATGTTTGTGTCGAATTTGTAGCCGAGCGCATCGTATGGGTGTACATCATTGACAGCAAGAAAAGGAACAGGTCAGCCTCGCCGAAGGCTCTGATATGGCGTATGGTTTCATCTGTACCGTTCACGGGTTTTGACTCCAGGAGGAAAGTACCAGACGGTCAAATCCGCGCATGACACCGTGAGAGAGCCCTGATTGGAGGCCATCGGGGCAACGCAGAAGTAGCCAAGCTCTTTCATTTGCTCCGCAGTGGTCGTCATGTCGGGCGAAAGGCTGTATCCTGCCTCTTGGTTAAAGATGTGAGTATGATGTGGATAGTACCCGGTTTCGATGGCGGGAAATGAAGGCAGTGTATACTCTGAGGTCGAAAAATGCTGGTCAAAAATGATCCCGCGCGAGAAAAAAACGCATGATGTTGGGCAGATGTAGTCGCTGCATAGGGGCGTGCAACCGCCCACGACAGTCCATCGACCAATAGGTTGAGGATAATCCTGCGCCGCAGCAGGGCTGTGTCCGAGGCGGATCGGTGTCCCTACGGCATGGGGCGTATCCGCGGAGGCGTGCAGTGTGGCACTCTCACTGAAACGGAAAAAGCTGAATGCCCATTTGCCGAGATAGGTTTCCTTTGTTCCGAGGACTCCGTCGTCATGGAGAGCGGCTGATCGACTGCTGTCCCCGCAATGGGGACAATTGCCATTCCCCGGCAGGAGGTCGATCTTCGCCGTCCCGCGCACCTCTGTCGCTTTCTGCAGATCAAAGAAAGAAGTCGCGATGACCGTAGCGGATGAACCAGTCGGGTGACGCGCTTCAGCGAGCATGTAACTATGGTCGGAAAAGACCCGCATTCTCTGTAACACAGCACTCCAAAAAGCGTGCACTCCCCTTGGGCATCATCATCGGAATCTCTTCGCCGATGAATACGTCAAAAACGGAAGCCAAGCCCTGAGTTCGTCAGATAGGCACGGCTGACGACAGTTAACACATTCAGACATTTGCCGGCGGAAAGAGTGAGCCTGCCGAGCACTTCATTTGTATTCTCCTCAGTGAGGCAGAGGTCGAGGTCGATGCCGCCCGTACTCGTTCCAAGATAGAGGCCGTAAGCGTATCCCTGCATCGCGATCGAGTCGAGTTCCCGACCGAGTAATTTGTAGCTGACAGCGAGGATCTTCCAGATCTCGACATTGACGGGCCGTTTGGCATACGCCCGTTCTGCACATACGGCGGCGTTTTCCGCATCGCCGTGATGGAGGAGATACTTCGCCGCAAAGATATCGGCGCGCTCACTCGTGGGCGCCGCCTCACGATAGGCGACGAGCTGCATGAGAAAGTCATCGTCGTAGGCATCCTGCTCTGACCGTGCGAGGAGATCATAGAAGAGCCCCTGTGCGTGCTCATCATTGTACCAGAATATGCTGAAATCGTCGTCCTGCATGGTGGATCCCTTTCCTCAAAGCCGTGATCGGACTCCTGCTGCTATGCCTTCAGTGCTTCCTCGAATACGCGGAAGAACGCCGCGATGTCGGGCGCATCGATCGCGCCGAGTGCACACAGGCGGAAGGTCGATGCCGTCTGCATTTTGCCGGGGTAGATGGTATAGCCGCGCTCATAGCAATAGTCGTGCACACGGGTGAAGTCAAAGTCTGCCGACGGATAGTTGACGGCGACGACGAGCCCCGACTGGATCGCGCGCGGGATGGTTTCGGTGAGCCCCAGACGGGCGATTCCCTCGTGGATGGCATTGATTGTGCGAGTATGGCGTGCCCACTTCTTCGCCTCTCCCTCGGCGAAGTATTCGGCGAGCGCACGCTTTGCCGCGTATACGGTCTGTACGGGCGGGGTAAAGCGCATCTCACCCGTCTTCTCGAAGCCCTCGTACTGCATGACGAGGTTTTGTATAGTAGGAGCGCACGGGGTAGTCCTTTGCCGCCGCGAGCAGGGATTTTTGGCGATGACGAAGGAGAGCCCCGTCATCCCCTGGATGCCCTTCTGCGCCGAGGACATGCAGAACATCGATGTTCATCTCGTCGGCGGAGAAGGGGATCATGGCATAGGTCGAGATGGTATCGGCGATCATGACTGCGCCGTGTGCATGGGCGAGTGCGCCGATCTCGCGCACGGGGTTCAGGATGCCCGTGCCTGTCTCCTGATGCGTCGTGTAGACGGCGGCGATGTCGGGATTCTCTGCGAGCGTGCTCTCCACCGCATCGAGGTCGGGCAGACCGTCCGCCGGGAAGGTCAGGTTGATGTGCGGCACGGAGTAGGCGCGTGCGATTTCTGCCGCGCGCGCTGAGTAGGCGCCGTTGTTGACGATGAGGAGTTTTTTCCCTGCGGGAACGAGCGAGCTGACACAGGCGTCGATGCAGAGCGTGCCCGATCCGCAGAAGAGCACCGTTGCCCAGTCCGCCGCATTGGCGTGGACGACCTTCAGAAGGTCGGTGCCGAGCTCGCGCATGAGCTGGCCAAATTCACGCTCACGCGGGCAGATGTCAGGGACGATCTGCGCCATCTTGACGGTGTCTGTCGTGGTCGCAGGCCCCGGGTTGAGGAGGATGTTGCGCTGGATGTTCATGGGTTACCTCCGATACAGGAATACGTTGAAGCTGAACGGCGCGTTCCAGTAGCCCCTAAGCTGCATTGGCGTGAAGACGATGCGCAGGTCATGTGCGCGGGCAAAGTCCTCAAAGAAACTGCGCGGAAAAAAGAGATTGCTGAGCCCTTTGTAGCGCTCGTCGTAGTCAGGGATTACGGAGCGGCGATAGGCGTGGAAATCTTCTTCTCTGTCACGGTCGTGTACGTCAATCAGTCCAATCGCGCCAGTCGTTTTTTCGAGCATACGTAAGAGGGCACGCTCTGCATATAGCAGATCGGGAAAGTAGTGGAGCAGGCCGTTCGCGTATGCGGCATCGTATTTCTGCGTTGTATCAATGACATCTGCCTCACCGGCGTAGAGCTCGATGGCATTGGGGAGGACCGCACGCGCAATCGTGACGAGGCCCTCGGCATAGTCGGTCCCACCGACAATTATCCCTGCACGCTGCAGCAGGTAGAGGCTTGCCCCTGCACCGCAGCCGACCTCAAAGACACGGTCTCCATGCGTGAGATGCAGTCGCTGCTTGATCTCGGCATCCAGTTCAAGCCATGCGTCCGAGAGATGCCGCCCTCCATGACATCGTAGCCATTGAGCCGCTTCAGCTCGAGGAAAACGTGCTTCAATCCCCGTCGAGTCCGTCGGTGACGGGCTTTCTGCGGTTCAAATCTCTCTCCACTTGTTGTCCATGCCGACCTACTTTCGATACAGAAATACGTTAAAGACGAACGGTGTATTCCAGTACCCTTCCATCTCGATGGCGGGATACTCGATCTTGAGGCTGTGCGAACGGGCGAAGTCCGCGAAGAAACTGCGGCGGTAGAAGAGCTTGCCGAGCCCTTTGTAACGCTCGTCATAGTCGGGGATCGCCGCGCGCGCGTAGGTGAGGAAATCCTCTTTTTCGCTGCGTCGTGCAGGGTCGATGAGGCCATTGCTCCCGTTGCCTTTTTCGAGCATCCGCGTGAGTACGCGTTCCGCAAATGCCTCGTCAGGAAGTAGGAGAAAACACTGTTGGAGAGTGCCGCGTCGTAGGTCAGCGTCGTATCAAAGGCATCTGCCTCGCCGCATGTGAGCTCCCGTGCCCCCGGGAGTACGCCGCGTGCCGCTTCGACGAGAGCAGCAGAGTAGTCCGTGCCGCCGACGGCAATGCCGTCGCGCTGCAGGAGATAGAGGTTCGCTCCCGCTCCGCAGCCGACGTCGAATACACTCATCCCCGCTGTGAGGTGCAGCAGCTCCTTGATGCGCTGTGCCTGCATGAGGAGAGAATCGACGGTATGCCGCCATCCATGACGTCGAAGCCGTTCATGCGTTTAAGTTCGAGAAAGATGTCCCTGCCAGCTGCCCGTGAGCGCAGCTTCGTTTTGCCTGCCGTCGGTTCCAAACGGTTTTCCACTTGTTGTCCATGTGACCTTCCCTTCCATACAGATGACGCGTACTCAGACGACCTCGATCAGTCGGATGATGTCGCTTGATTGGCAGGAGCTCCTTGTCGATCTCGTGGGCGCGGTGATGGACGAGAATGGAGCGTGCCGCATTCTCCATGGAGGGAATGCCGCGCGCGTAAGCTGGTTTGCGTAGATGACGACACGGACGCCGTGCCGCAAGCTCCGCCTCTGTGATCGTGTTGTAGGAGGAGGGGACGGCGACGATGGGGACATCGGGGTGGCTCGCGTGGAAGGCGTCGCAGAATGCGATGACCTCATCGGGCGATTTGGCGCGCGAGTGGATCATGATGGCGTCTGCACCCGCCGCGACGTACGCCTCGGCGCGTGCGAGGGCATCCTCCTGCCCCTTTTCGAGGATCAGGCTCTCGATGCGCGCGATGATCATGAACTCCTCCGTGCGCTGTGCCGATTTGCCCGCCGCAATCTTTTTCGGAGAAGTTTTTCGATCGTGTCCTGCGTCTGCGCGACCTCTGTGCCAAAGAGGGAGTTGCGCTTTGCGCCCGTCTTGTCCTCGACGATGACGGCGGAGACGCCGATGCGCTCGAGGGTGCGGACGTTATAGGCGAAATGCTCTGCCGTTCCGCCCGTGTCCATGTCGAGGATGATGGGCTTCGTCGTGACGTCCATGACCTCGTTGATGGTCTGGATGCGGTCGGAGAGGTCGACAAGTTCGATGTCGGGTTTGCCGCGCGAAGTCGAGTCGCAGAGGCTGGAGACCCACATGGCGTCGAACTGGTCGAGGCCGCCGTCATTCTCGACGACGGTTTTCTCTGCGATCAGTCCCGTGAGACCGTTGTGCACCTCGATGGTCTTGACGATGGGGACGATCGCGAGGAGACGGCGCAGACGGCCGCGGCGCGCTTCGGGCATGGCGAGCTGCTCGCGCATCTGCCAGTCGATCTTGCGCACCTCGTCATTGTAGGTATAGGATGGTTCGATCAGTTTTTCCGCCATAGCGCGCAAGTGCCGCAAGGACATTTTATGCGGATGGAGGACTCAGGACCCTGCGCCCAGTTGCTCCCGTGGACGACGTGGTCAGGGCGCGAGACGATCCAGTACCTCATCGTACATGATGTGATCCTGTACAATGACCTCCGCCACCTCGGGCAGTTCGCTGAGCATCGCCATGCGCTCCTCGAGCGTCTTCGTCGGAAAGCGGTTGTAGCGCACCATCTCCGCATCGGAGAGTACGCCGACGGTGACGCGACCGAGCTCTGCCGCCGCGCGCAGGAGGTTCTTGTGCCCCGCATGGATGATGTCCGTGCAGAAGCAGGTGTAGACTTTCTTCATGTTTTTCCCTCTATTTCATTTTGCGTATATGCCGCCCCCGTCCGCGACGGGCGTGCTACTGCGATCAGCGTGACGGTGAGAGTGCTTTTACGCGCGCCTCCAGTGCCCGCAGCTCCTCCACCGTGTCGATCTCCCACACGTCCTCGCGCGTGCATTCCCTGATGTACACGTCGCATTCGTGCGGATGGTATTTCAGCATGATCTCGTCCCAGTAGAGTTGACGATACTGCTCCTCGGCGTAGAGCGCATTCGCGCAGCGCGCCAGCCGCGCCCCGTCCTCTGCCGTCCAGTAGGAGAGTCCGAGCATCTGGTGACAGGGGTGTGAGCCTCTGTATCAATATGCGTGATCCTCCCGTCGGCATCCGTGTCAAAACACCAGTCGTCCGTCGCCGTCACGGGGAACGCGATGTAGTTCGTGCGCTCCTGTGTGGGCGTGATGATGGCGGATGCGCGAGTGAGATCGCCCTCGATGACATAGCTGTCCTCGAGCAGCCCGGCGCGCCCCGCGAGGGCGATGGAGGAAATGTTGTTGGCCGTACTCCAGTCCGGATTGTCGAGAAAGGCAATGTGCGGGTACGCGTCCTTGAGCGTATCGAATGCCGCACCACAATAGCCCCGTACTATAGTAATCGACGAAATCCCCGCCACATTAAGCGCATCTAAAATTGTCGCGATGATCGGCACGCCGTTCACGGGAACGAGCGGCTTCGGCAGGTGATCGGTCAGCGGTGCGAGCCGTGACCCACGCCCGGCCGCGAGAATGACGGCGCGCGTCACACGATGCGCACCCATCACGCGAGCCCCATCTTGCGTTTCGCCTTCGCGAGCGTCTTTTCGGCGATGTGCGCGGCACGCTCCGCCCCATGCGCAATCTCTGCGTCGAGGTATGCCTTATCCGTGAGCAGCTCTGCATAACGCTCGCGGATGGGGCGCAGCTCGTCGGCGACGACCGTCCCGACGGCCGTCTTAAAGTCACCGTAGCCCTTTCCGGCGAACTCCGCCGTGATCGCATCGTAGGATTTCCCCGTGATGGCGGGAGTAGATCGTCGTGAAATTGTTGATGCCGTCCTTGCCCTCGCGAAACGCGACCTCGGCCTCACTGTCCGTGACGGCGGACTTGAATTTCTTGAGGATCGTCTTCTCATCGTCGAGGATGAAGATGGTCGCCTTGGCGTTCGCGTCGGACTTACTCATCTTCGCTGTCGGCTCCGCGAGACTCATGACGCGTGCCCCCGCCTTTTGGGAAGCTAGCCCTCGGGCAGGCGGAATGTCTCGCCGTAGACGTAGTTGAACCGCGCGGCGACGTTCCGCGTAAACTCGAGGTGCTGCGTCTGATCGGCGCCGACGGGCACGTAGTCTGCCTGATAGAGGAGAATATCGCCGGCCATCAGCGCGGGGTAGGTGAAGAGCCCGCGTTGATGTCCTCGGGATGCTTCGCCGACTTATCGCTGAACTGCGTCATGCGGCTGAGATCGCCGAACGGGCTGAGACACGAGAGCATCCAGCCCATCTGTGCGTGTGCGGGGACGTGGCTCTGGATAAACGCAGACTCTCCTCCGGGTTGAGGCCACACGCGAGCAGGAGGGCAAACGCCTCACGGCTCGCCTTGCGCCGCATGGCGGGCTCGTGGTAGACCGTCAGCGCGTGCAGATCGGCGACGAAGTAGTAGCAGTCGTATTCCTTCTGCGGCTGCCGCCAGTTCTTCACCGCGCCGAGATAGTTGCCGAGGGTGAATGTACCGGTGGGCTGGATGCCGCTCAGGATGATCTTGCGGCGGGCTGCATCGTTTTCGTTCATGAATGTTCCTT